>JAABUY010000010.1_pt1 | contig 531541 bp, 440 predicted proteins | sample 5560271 | NCBI WGS metagenome assembly JAABUY01 (sample SAMN10711886, study PRJNA513374) | rock metagenome | isolation source: Antarctica rocks | place: Antarctica: Victoria Land, University Valley
CGCCCACTTCGATCTGACGCAGCAGGTTTACCACCTGCTCAGGCTGGTACTTCTTCCCTCGTCCCATACGCTCTCCTTGTCCAGTTCTCGCTTAGCCACTGGTACAAAGCAAGCCGGGCACTCCAATGGACTCAATGGGACATTTCTGGTCCGGTGAGCATGTGTTCTCAAGCGGCAATCTCGTTGCGGACCTGCTGCACAACTTTTTTCTGGAAACGGGGGCGCGCATGCACAAGCACCGCTGCTACCAGATGACGACCAACCAAGCAGCTCGAGACGTCATCGGGTACCTGATGGTGCGCGGCGGCGTTCACCAGGCTGCGTATGCCCTCGCGCTCCGTAAGGTTACTGGCGTGGAAGTCACCAAGATGCTGCCGACGCCGAACATCGACGATGCGAAGATCCCAGAAGCGCTTAAGTGGCAAGAGATCGGCAGTCATCGCAAGCTCTACACCTTCTCGGAAGAGGACTACGGTGACGTCGCAGGTGTCTGGTCCGGTCCTGCTGATTGGGCAGATGGGGAACCGCTCGAAGTGATCAAGGGAGTGCCTGAGTATGCCGCTGAAGGTCCAGTGGTCGGCGAATGCCGTTCGCTGTTCTCACCCGACTACGCTCCCGAGGAGATCTACGAGATCGCAGCCCAGCTTATGGCGAAGGGCGGCATCTCTCCTCTGCAGCCGAACGATGGCAATCACTCACGCTTTCAAGGCAGCGTCGCGGACAGCCCAGGTGCTTCCGCTCAGCCGGGGCGCAAGACCACGCCGGACAAAGCGAAGAAGAAGTAAGTAGCAGGGTACCAGGAGGAGGGAGGCAGCCTCGCGCTGCCTCTCTTTCGCCGAGGGTAGGACGTCTCGCCATGGCTGGGATCGGGGCGTTGTTCAGCTCGGCCAGGGCACGACCGAGACGTTTCTCGCCCTCTGACCCATGTACTTGGTCGGTGCCAGCGGAATGTCCAGGTCGGCAGTCCATACCCAGCAAATCGGAGGTGGTTGCTTGCCTGAGCACGCGGACACGGTTGCGGGATTGGGCGGTAGCGACCTGTCACCGTCTCGGCTGTGGGAGACTGTTGCCCTGCTGGGGATTGTCGCGGCTTCCGTTCTCGTTCATCCGCCGAAAACTACTACCTAAGGGCGGAAGCGAGGCGATTGATTGCGAGAGCTTGCGCTGTTCAGCAGCACGACCGCAACTTCGATAATCACGAGTTCTCTAGGCCGAGAGTGTCAGGAGTGGGTCTCATCACGCCGAACGACTACGACGATCTCCGGTCCCTCTACACCGGCCAATTGCAGTATCTTCACTCCACGGAAACTCAGATCGTCAAGGGTCTGGAGAGCATGATTGAGCATGCTCAAGACACCCAGCTCAAACAAGCCTTCCAGTCGCATAAGCAGGAAACCGAGGTCCAGGCACAGCGCCTCGAAAACCTTCTTAGAGACCTGACCGGCGACACGGATGACAAGAAAGATCCGATCATCACCGCCTTGATCGGCTCTGGGGTCAACATTGTCAGGGAGTCGAAGGAAGGGCCGGTACGGGATGCCGGGCTGCTTGGTACAGCTCAAAAGATCGAACATTATGAGATCGCCTCATACGGTACGGCCCGAGACTGGGCCAAAACTCTGGGCCTGACTGATCACGTCGAGATGCTTCAGACGACACTTGAGGAAGAGAAACACGCCGATCGTCTCCTTACAACCATTTCCCATCGAGAGAACGTCGAGGCGGCTTCTGCAGGATGAGGCAGCGACACTTTGGCTTTGCAGAGCTACGACATTATTATTGCTTTGCGCGTACACGGTGTGTTGGTGCTCATTAGAAATGACAGGGTGGCTAGCCCATTAGAAATGTCAGTATAGGTCCTATTTACTTATTACTCGTAGCAGTCGTGCGGTGCGTAATGTGGGAATCGACGGACTATGTCGATTTCCAAGGACTGTGGGAAGAGTGGGACAGCTTCATCGTTCCACGCTTTCCATCAGGCCGTCATTTCCACCGCGGGCGCCGGCGTGATTGTTTCTTTGTAGTCGGGTCCGTAAAGCTGACGCGGGCTCTTCTTGTATCCGCCCTTGTCGCTGTTGGTCATGATCTTGGGCAAGTATTCGATATCCTGCTGTGCTTTTACGGTGGCAAGCGCATGGCTCAACCGCTTGTTCTCGACGATGGCGGTGTGACTCACACGCTGGTCCTTTGAGAAGACGCGGTAGGGAAGCGAGTGCCCTTTCCATCGCACCTCAAGCGGCCGATCGGCGAAGTCGTAGACCTCGACGTATTGACCGGCCAACTTATCTGCCAACGCACTCCGTTCCAGGATGATCTGGCGGCGATCATAGGCAAGACTGAGCTGCTGACTAAGGTGGCGCTGCTCACGATGACACAGGATGTCGGTCAGGCGAGAAGCCTGCACGTTCAGCCTGCGGTGTAGGTTCTCAGCCTTCGCTGCAGGCAGAGCGAACTTCGTGTGAATCGTTCCACGAACTCTGGCAGGAACGCGTTGCCGGTGATCATGTCGCAGATGCCGGCGAGACGGAGCTCCTTCACCAGCCGGTCCTGCAGCGTGCGATTTGCGCGCTCAACGCGCCCCATAAGTCAAGTTCATAGAACGCCCAGATTCGCCGAAGCTGAGCTAGAGACCCGGCATAACCCGTAGTCTTAGCAGGTCCATAGGTGTCAAGCATCCAAATCGCTCCTCACCAAGAGCAGCCTTCTGTGGCGCGGCAGAGTCCGACTGGTGGCTCCGACAAGGACCTACTGCGTGGGCGAGATCGGCAGGATGCGGGAAATGTCCGGCGAATTGCTTTCCGAGAGGTTCGCAATGGGGTTCACGTGCGATGGGTGCTAGGCTGTCGGGGCACGTTGTGCGACTGGTAGAATCTTGTGCGAATGGAGAGAAAGGGTGTGATGGCGAAGTGGGGAAAGCGGCTTTCACTTGCGAACACGGCCGGCGGCATCTCGATGCACCGGCGCGAGTTTCTGCGTGCACTCTCCGGCGCGGGTGCGGCGGGCGCGTTCAGCGGTTTTGCGCCCCTGCGCGCTTTGGCCGTGCGTCCCGCGCCCAAAAATGTGGTGGTGACCTTTGGCGGGGGCGCGCGTGATGAGGAAACCTTTGCGCCCGAGGGCCAGCAATACATCCCGCACCTGCTAACCGAGCTGATCCCGCAAGCGACCTTCTACACGCGGGTGGTGAACCGGGGCATCCTGGGCCACTACGTAGCGACCGCGAGCCTCGCAACGGGCTGCTATGAGATGTTCAACAACTTCGCGCCCGTCGCTCCGGGAAACCCAACCATCTTTGAGTATTTCCGCAAGGGGCTGCGCCGGCCTGCCACGGACGCATGGGTGATTGCGCCAAGCAACGGCTTCAATCGCATCGGACAAAGTGGGCACCCCGGGTATGGAACCGGCTTCGGCGCGACCGTGGTGCTGCCGAAGCAGATTCTCAGCAGCGTGTCGCGCGGCAGGACGGAGGGCTTCGAAGGGCTGCTGCGCGACAACTACGAGACAGCCGGAACAACCGCGGTAGGCGACGAGCACGCGGTAACGCTGAGTCAACTCGCCGAGCTAATGCAGCTTTCGACAGCGGATTTTCTGGCGCATGCGCGTATGGTGAGCAGCCCCGATGAGCTGAGCCTGTATATTGCGCAGCACGTAATAGAGCGGCACGCGCCCAGCTTGCTATGGATCACACTGCACGATATCGACATCGCGCACTCGGGCGCGTATTCGCTTTACACGGAGGCCATCGTGCGCTCGGACCGCATCTGCGGCGAGCTTTGGAAGATGCTGCAGCGTCTGCCAGAGTACAAGGGCCGGACCAACCTGTTCATCCTGCCTGACTTTGGGCGTGACAGCGACGGCGACGCCGGAGGCAACGGCTTTCAACACCATCGCACTGGGGATGCCCTGAGCCGGACCACGTGGCTGATGGCGCTTGGACCGGGGATTCGCGAGAACGTGACGGTGGATCGCCCGGTGGAGTCAGTGGACCTGGTGCCGACACTCGCGCGTATGATGCGCTGCGAAGCGCCACTGGCGCAGGGCAAGCTGCTGACCGAGGTGCTGTGATGCCGGACACGACAGGGTCCGGGAGCAACAACCTGCAGTCCCGGGACCTGGAGCGCTACCCGCCGGAAGCCCGCGGGCTGGCGAAGGCACACCTGTCCACGCTGCAGGCGCTGCCCCTAGTTCTGGCCGCGGTGGTGCTACGTGAGGTGGCGCGATTCGACTGGCAGTTCCCTGCCGAGCGTGACACGCTCTTGCGGCAGCTTGCATGGCTGGAAGCCAGCGGGCTGAAGAGCGGCACCGTGGCAGCCTTTCGGCCGTTTGGGCAGGAGCTGCCGGCCGAGTTGAGGGCGTCGCCGTGGGGGGCCGAGCCTAGCCGTTTTGTAGAGCAACTGAGTTCCACGCTTTGGGCTACACATCGGATGGATGCCTTCCGGGCAGCGGCTGAGGCCTACAACACCGAAGTGCTGCGCGCCGCGGCGGCCGAGTCCACCGGGCCGGAGCCACGCCGCCTGTGCCTGGTGGCCGTAGGCGAAGGGGTGCCGCCGGGGACATTGCCTCTGTTCCGCAAGCTGCGCCGGTACGGGACGTACTACGGCGCGGTGGACACAACGGGAGCGTGGCCTGCAGCGGTGCAGGCGGTAGCGCAAAGGGCTGAGGCCGGACCCGCACCGTTCGCCCACTGGTATGTGGACGGCGGGGTCGCCACCAGAACGAGCAGCGCCGTGTCGGCCCTGAGCTGGGCGCAAGTGAAGCCGCTGCGCCTGCTGCTGCTCGGCCGCATGCAGCAGGCCACGGCCACGCCGGGTGGTGGGCCGGAGGCGCTGCGCTCCGCCCTGGCGGAGCTTCGCCCGGAGCAGTTTGCGCAGGCGGGGCTGCCGGGGAGCCCGGTGCTGCAGCACTTTGCTTTGAGCCTTCTGACGGAAGGATCCGGCACGCAGATCTTTTCGACCACATTTGTGCAGTGGGCAGCACGCGAGGTGCTGCGCCGCGCGGAGCCCGAAACACTGCTGCTGCGATTTGCCGGACGGCAACGGGAACGGCCGATGAACGACATGCTGCTGGTCTCGCGCGATGAGGACACCATCGACCTACGGGGCTCGCTGGTAGACGCCGACATGGGCACGTTCTATACATGGCTGAACCTGCAACGTTTGCCCGGCGCAGCGCAGAGCCGGTTTGTCGTGTGGCACGTGGGCGGACGCGAAGCGCTGGCGGTCGCGCCTCAGTTGCAGGCGGGCGCAGAAGCAGGGGAGCCATGCACGCTGGCGAAGATTCTGGCTCAGGCAGGGTAGGCGGGCAACGAGCCGGGTTAGTAAGCGACGGCGAAAAGACGCGCAGGCTGGGAAGCAGCAAGCGACAAGCTGCGGAAATGAGTGGGCGCATAACAGCCACGCGGAATAAATGGGTGAACAGAACGGCCCTTGACAGGGGGAGAGCCGGGAAACTACAGTTCCTTACGGTAACGTACACGCGTATTACAAGTTGATTTCCCTCCGAATGACAGGGGGCGTGTGTGTGTCGCATTTTAAACAGGATGGTACACGCGCGTGGGACAGCAGCAAGGACTCGTGGAGGAACAGCCGCGCACTACACCAGCCGCCGAGAAACAAAGACCCGCCAGGCTCCAGTTGCCGGGGGCGCCCGCATCGGAAACCGGCGTTGTGAAGGCTTGGAGCGAGCCGGTGACCATGCTGACTTACCGGCCGGCGGCGCCGGATATCAACCCCTTGTTTCTCGAAAAGCGTGTGTATCAGGGCAGCAGCGGACGTGTGTACCCGCTGCCGGTGGTCGACTCGGTAGAGAGCGTGCCGACGCCGCAATCCTGGCAGGCCGTGCATTTAGAGAATGAGTTTCTGCGACTGATGGTGCTGCCGCAGATCGGCGGGCGCATTCACGTAGGCCTGGACAAGCGCACGGGATATGACTTTTTCTACCGGCAGAACGTGATCAAGCCGGCGCTGGTGGGACTGGCGGGGCCGTGGATTTCAGGCGGTGTGGAGTTCAACTGGCCGCAGCACCATCGGCCGGCAACGTATATGCCTGTCGAGGTGGCGATCGAGCGCGAACCCGACGGGGCGGTCACGGTGTGGTGCAGTGACCACGACCCGGTGGCTCGCATGAAGGGCATGCACGGTCTACGCCTGCGTCCGGGCAAGGCGCTGCTGGAGGTGCGGGTGCGGCTGTACAACCGCACGGGGGACACGCAGACATTTCTGTGGTGGGCCAACGTGGCCACCCGCGTTCATGAGCATTACCAGACCTTCTTTCCGCACGATGTTCGATTTGCCGCCGACCATGCCAAGCGCGCGGTAACCAAGTACCCGCTGAGCGAAGGCATGTATTACGGCGTGGACTACGGCGAGCGGACGCGCACGGGTGTTCCGGCGGAGGAGGCTCCGGCGCACTTCGTTCCCCATGGCGATTACCCGGCCAACGATCTCGGCTGGTACGCAAACATCCCGGTGCCGACGAGCTACATGATCGTGGGCTCACGCGGCGATTTCTTTGGCGGCTACGATTACGCAGCCAACGCGGGCACAATAGCCGTAGCGAATCACCACGTCTCGCCAGGCAAGAAGCAGTGGACGTGGGGCAACCATGAGTTCGGCTATGCCTGGGACCGCAGTCTGACCGACGACGACGGCCCGTATGTGGAGTTAATGTCCGGTGTGTACACCGACAACCAGCCCGATTTCTCGTTTCTTGCGCCGGGTGAAACCAAGACATTCAGCCAGTTCTGGTACCCGATCAGCGAGATCGGCGTGCCGGACCTGGCCAACCTGGAAGCGGCGCTGCGGGTGGAGGATACCGACGACGGCGTGCGCGTGCACCTACAGACGACGGCGGACCTGCCGGGCAGCACCATGCGTATGCTCGTGGCCGGGCAAGAGGTCGCACGCTGGGAAGGCGACCTAAGAGCCGAGGCTCCGCTGCACGAAGCATTCGCGATAGCCGGCAACCGCACGAGCGTGGAGATTGCCCTAGAGCAGCGTGGCGCTGTGCTGCTGCGCTACGCGCCAGCGGAGATCGTTCCTGTAGACGAGTCCGAGGTAGCGACCGAGCCGCCGCTGCCTGAGGACGTGTCTTCGAACGACGAACTGTTCCTGAACGGGCTGCACCTGGAGCAGTATCGGCATCCGACACGCGCGGCTGAGAGTTATTGGAGGGAAGCGGTGCGTCGCGATTCGGGCGACAGCCGCTCGAACCATGCGCTGGGACGCTGGCACATGCGGCGCGGCGAGTTCCCCAAAGCGGAGCTATACCTGCGGGCAGCCATCGCGCGGCAGACACGCCGCAATCCCAATCCGTACGACGGCGAGCCGCACTACAACCTGGGCCTCACGCTGCTGGCACAGAGCCGCACGGCCGAGGCCTACGACGCCTTTTACAAGAGCACATGGAACGCGGCGTGGCGCGGACCGGCGTACCACCGGCTGGCGGAGTTGGACTGCACGCGCGCGGAGTGGCCGACCGCTCTCGATCACCTGGATCGCGCACTGCGTGCAGAGACCGATAACCTGAATGCGCGCAACCTACGGGCGATTGTGCTGCGCAAGCTGGACCGCGAGGCGGAAGCCGAAGCGCTACTGCAGGCGACACGTGCGCTGGATCCGCTGGATATCGGCAGCCGCTGGCTGGTGAGAGGAGAGGCGCCCGCCGATGGGCAGCGGAGGCTGGACTTGACGTTCGACCTGCTGCGCGCCGGGCTGCTGGAAGAGGCACTTGCGGTGCTGCAGGCTGCTGCGCCTGTGTCTCCATCGAACGACGGCAGCGCAACCTTGTTGCGCTATGCTCTGGCGGACGCGCTAGCGCGAGCCGGGCGGCCAGACGAGAGCGCCGCGACCTTCGCCGACGCGGCGAGGGCCAGACCGGACTACGTCTTTCCGAGCCGCCTGGAAGAGCTACTGCTGCTGGAGCGTGCCTGCGCGGCGAACCCGGCGGACGCACGCGCTCCGTACTACCTGGGAAATCTGCTCTACGACCGCCGCCGCTATGAGGAGGCGGTGGCTCACTGGGAACGTGCTACGGAGCTGGACCCGGCGTTCCCTACAGCATGGCGCAACCTTGGCTTTGCGTACTTCAACGTACGCCACGACGCCGCGAGGGCTCTGGCCGCGTTTGCCAAGGCCCGGGAGCTCGCGCCGGCAGACGCACGCATTGTGTACGAGCAGAACCAGTTGCTGAAGCGGACGGGCGAGGCGCTCGACCAGCGTCTGGCGGGGCTGCGGTCCGCGGGGCCGCTGGTGGCGACACGTGACGACCTGTCGCTGGAACTGGTCTTGCTGCTCAATAGCACAGGGCAGCCCCGAGAGGCGCTGGCAATCCTCACCTCGCGGCAGTTTGGGCCCTGGGAAGGCGGCGAAGGCCTGGTGCTGGGGCAGTATGTGCGTTCTCATGTGCTGCTGGCGCAGAAGGCGTTGGCCGCGGGCACGCCGAGGGAGGCGGTGGCGCTGCTTCTGGCCGCGCGGCACCCGCCGCAGAGCCTGAGCGAGGCGATGCACCTGCTGGTGAACGGCAGCATGATCGACTACTGGCTTGGTAAGGCCCACGCGGCGGACAGGCAACCGGAGCAGGCGGCCAGAGATTGGCAGCGCGCGGCACGGCAGCGCGGGGACTTCCAGAGGATGCAGGTGCAGGCGGTTTCCGACATGACCTACTGGAGCGCCCTGGCGATGCGCGAGTTGGGCCGCGAGGACGAGGCGCGCAAGGCCTTCGAGGGGATCGCCGCGTATGCGCACAGGCTGGAGCAGCAGACGCCGAAGATCGACTACTTCGCCACATCACTGCCAGCCATGCTGCTGTTCGACGAAGACCTGAAAGCCCGCCAGACGATTGACGCGCGCTTTCTTCAGGCGCAGGCGGCGCTTGGGCTCGGCGATCGCGAAGAAGGGCTGCGCCTGCTGGCCGAGGTGCGGCAACTGGATGTGAACCACGCCGCCGCCCTAGACCTAGAGCAAGTCTCCTGATGCTGTGAAGTGGACAATCCGGTGCAGTGCCGTCTTTCTTAGGGAAAAAACGGCCATAAATGCCGAGACTCGCTCTACCTTCAGGAGATTTGCTTTAGCCGGTCTGAACCTGAATACAAACTGATGTACCCGTGAAGGGTCACCGTCACCCACTGCTATGTCCCCGGCGGGGTACGAGCTATGTGAGAGCCTTGTGGCCGGCGACACGCACCATCAGCACGCCGTGCGGCGCGATCGTTGCCGACAGCCTGCCGCTTTGCATACCCATATCCTGCTGCTTCCAGATGTCACGCACCCGGGCGTCGCCGGAGAGACCGAGGTCCTGCAGATTGACTGTGACCTCGAGTGGCGCAGAACTGATGTTGAATAAACCTACGGCTATGGACCCGTCCTCAAGCGGCTTGGCCAGCACAAAGTCGTCGGCCGTGCGACGGACCACTCTTCCCTGCTTGCCCAGACTGTCCTGGTCGACGTCGATCACTTCGGCGTTCTCCAGGATGTTCAGCGTGAAGGGGTCCAGCCGCGCCATATCGCCCGAGAAAAAGAGCGGAGCGGCCATAAGCGACCACATAGACATATAGCTGTATTGCTCGTCGGGGGTCAGCGTGGTGGCGTGGGGAGGAGCATTCTGGTTGTGCGCGTCGCCGGCGACTCCGATGATGAGGTAATCTGGATCGTTCCAGCCACCGGGGCCGGCGTAGTGGTCGAGGACTGCATTTTTGAAGCCGATGGAGTAGAAGGGCGGCAAGCCGGACGCTTTTTCCAAGCCGACGTCGCCAGTGGTGCGCCAGGAGGAACCGCCCACCAAGCGCGCCCACTTCCAACTCTCGCCCATGCCGTACTGGCACATGTTGAAGATGACATCGCGATCTAAATGCTGCACCAACGCGCCCATCTTGATATAGGGCGCCTTCAACTCGTCCACATTTGTCCGGTCTTTCAGCAGCGAGCCATAGCTGCACATGTCGTACTTCAAAAGGTCGAAGCCCCACTTTGCGATCTGCGCGGCATCGGCCTGCTCGTGCCCATAGCTGGCCGCGAACCTGGCGCAGGTAAGCGGCCCAGGAGAGGAGTAAATGCCCGCCCTCAGGCCGAGTGAGTGGATGTAGGCCGTGAGCGCGGGCATATCTGGAAATCGGGTATTGGGCAGAATGTTGCCGTCCGCGTTCCGCGCTGCACCGGAGAAGGCGGGGTCTTGCGAGCCCGGACGATGCTCCCACGCGTCGTCGATATCCACGAACTGATACCCGTAATCCGCCATTCCGGTGGAGATCAACTTGTCAGCCGCGCCCCGGATATCCGCGTCGGTAGGGCGCGTGTAAAAGGTGTACCAGTCGTTCCAGCCCATCTGCGGCGTGAGGCCCAGTGTGTCGCCGACGACGAGCTTGAACGGCCGCTCAGCCTTGCCCAAGGCATTGGTGGCCTTGATGGTCATTGGATAGTGGCCGGGCTTCTGCGGCGACTGACCCCGGATGATGCCCGTATTGGCATCGAGCTTCAAACCTGCGGGCAGGCCCTTGGCCGAAAACTGCATGGGTCGCGTGCCCGTACACGGGATGCGATAGATGAACTCGTGCCCGGGACGGGCACCGTAGACTCGCGGGCCGTGGATGCTCGGTGAGGGCGAAGCAGGCGGCGTGCGAATCTCCGGAGCGGTCTGTGCGGCAGCACGGTGGGAAGCATCGAAGGAGACGAGCAGGGCAAAGGTAAGTGCAAGGGCACGAGAAAACAGGCTAGGCATAGCGGTCTCCCGGAAGCTGCTCGCGGAAGACGCGACAGCCTCACGTGTACGTTACCGGACAGAGAAGAGTTTCATGCAGTTCCGGGGGTTGTCAACAGGAACAAACACACACGTCTTGCTTGATGCGACTCAGCTTTGTTTTTCCGCGCGTCGCTCCGGCGTTTACCCTGACCCAAACTCGAAGCTGGTTTCGCTCGTCCAGACCGTGCCCGGGCGCAACAGCGTGGAAGGAAAGGCCGCGTGATGGGGGCCATCGGGAAAGTGCTGCGTCTCCAGGCAAGCACCAGCCGAGGGCCCGTACGGAAGGCCGCCGGCGCCGGTGTGGGCACCGTCCAGAAAGCCGCCGGTATACAGGTGCACGCCCGGCTCGGTCGTGAGTACGCGCAGTACCCTGCCCGAGGTGTTGTCCGTGAGTAAGGTCGCGGGCCCGGATTGATTCGGCTCTTTGCGAGGCAAGACGAAGGTGTGATTGTAGCCGCGATTGGCGCGCAGCTCAGGGCTGTTGCCAGGCAAGTGTTTCCCGACACGCCGCGGCTTGCGGAAATCGAAGGGGGTGCCGGTGACATTCCGCAGTTCGCCGGTCGGCAGCAAGCGCTCGTCGACCGGCACGTACAGGTCAGCGTACACCTGCAGCAAGTGGTCGAGTACGCTGCCGCTGCTCTCGCCCGCGAGGTTAAAGTAGGCGTGATTGGTCAGGTTCAGCACAGTGGGCCGATCTGTCGTGCAGCGAAATCTCAGCGTCAGCGTCGCATTCCGCAGGGTGTAGGCGACCGATACGTCCAGGTTGCCAGGAAAGCCCTGGTCCCCGTCCGGACTTCGCAGCGAGAGTTCCACGCCGTCCGGCGTTTCTGCCGCCTGCCACACGTACGCGTCAAAGCCGTGTGCGCCGCCATGCAGCGTGGTCTCACCGCCCTCGTTGGCTGAGAGCGGGTAGCAGACGCCATCGATGTCCACCGCGGCTCCACCAAGCCGGTTAGCATAGCGTCCGCAGATCACGCCGAAGTACGCTTTGCCGGGGCGCAGGTACTCTTCCAGAGTTGCGTGCCCGAGCACAACGTTGCGCCAGCGACCCGCGCGGTCCGGCGCGTGGATTGCAACCAGGCCGGCGCCGAGCGTCATCACGTGCACCTCGAGCGCAGGGCTGCGCAGGACGTAACGCCAGACCGCTTCGCCGGAGGGCATGGCGCCGAAGTGCTCGCGGCGAACCTGGGTGGAGTTTGCGCCAGCAACAGGCTCTCTCACTGCGCGCTCACCGCATCCAGCGTCAGAACGGCGGCCTGGAGGTCGCCGAGCAACTCCAGATCAAAGCCGTGCTGCATCCAGTACGCTCCGCCAGCCTCTTCCGAGGTGCCGGGGCTTAGCTTGTCCTCCAGCAAACCCGGGCTGTATGCATCGGTGAATCCGTTCTGGATGGTGAGCCGGTCGAAGGCGTGCGTATTGCCCGAAGACCACATCTGATCTGTATACCGCATTACGCCCAGGTCCACACGGCCACCACCTCCTGAGCAGCTTTCGATTTCCACGTTGGGGCGCTTGGCGCGCAACTCCCCCAACGATGGCATAGAAGTTGCCGTTGAAGTCTACCTAGACGTTCTTCTGCTGCGGGAGCGGCAGCGCGGGCCAACGCGGCTCGGACCACTCCCGGTTTTAATCCCGGTGTTTTCGCCGGGGTAGCGGCGCGCGGCATTTTCGGCAACGCCGCAAATGCGGAGGCGCTCTGCAGATAGCTACGGCGTGTGATCATAGATTGCTCTCCTTACGAATTTGTCGGGCTTCTCCTTCCGTCTCGCGTCTGACCAAACCTAAGGACTCCAGCAGGCTCGCTATGGCCAAAAACAGATCACGAATTAAAGAGAACGAGCCGGTGGGTATCAAGAACATTGCCCAGGCGCTGAAGGTGTCCATCGGCACCGTGGACCGGGCGCTGCACAACCGCCCGGGCGTCAGTGACAGCACCAAGCACCGGGTGCTGCAGATGGCGGGCGAGCTGGGCTACAAGCCGAATCTGGCCGCGCAGGCCTTGAAGCTGAACCGCCGGCTTTCGATCGCCGCCGTGCTGCCGCGCGAGATCAGCCATTTCTTCGGCCCGCTGCGCAATGGCATCACCGCAGCGGCAGGAGCACCCGTTAGCACACGGATCTCGCTCACCTTTCACGAGTTTCCGCGGCTCGGTGCGGGTGAAGCCGAGGCCTTCGATCATGCGACAGCCAGCCACTGCGACGGGCTGATCGTTGTGCCCGGCAACATGCGCAAGCTGGAGACCGCCTTCCGCAAACTCGCACATGCGGGCACTGCGATCATGTGTGTCGGTAATGACGCGCCTAATACCGAGCGCGTGGGCTCCGTAACGGCGCACGCCTCGGTGAGCGGCGCAATGGCTGCCGAGGTGCTTGCCCTCAAGCTCTCGCACAAAGCCTCGGTGGCCATCTTCAGCGGCGAGCTTTCCATGCTGGACCACGCCGAGAAGCTGCGCGGCTTTGCGGCGACTCTCGCCGTGCAGGCGCCGCATCTTTCCCTCATGCCCGCGCTTGAAAGTCACGAGCGGCCCGAGGATGCCTACCGCCAGGCGCGCCGCTTGATGAAGCAACGCAACCGCCCTGACGGTCTCTACCTGAGCACCGCCAACAGCATGCCCGTGCTCGAAGCACTTGACGAGCTCAACCTGCTTGGGGAGGTGCAAATCATTACCACGGATCTGTATCAAGAGTTGACTCCGTTGCTGGAAAGCGGCAAGGTGCTGGCCACACTGCACCAGCGCCCTCATACACAGGGCAAGCTGGCTTTTGAAAATCTGCTGCAATACCTGCTGCGCGGCGAGGGGGAAAGCACCCCCAACCACGTGCGGCTGGCGCCGCATATCGTGTTCCGGAGCAATCTGTCACTCTTCAGTACCGGCCTCCCGGAGCGGGAAGACGAGTTGAAGGCGACAGCGCGCAGCGCTCCGGAGCACGGCGGCGTTGTAGGTTAGCGGCCCCGGGGAACAAAGCGGATAGCCGCTCCGCCGCCGGGCGCGAGGTGGATCTTCATCGCGGTTTTAGCAGTGACCTCCTGCTTGCGAACGGTCAGGTGCTTGGCGTCCTTGTCGGCATCCGGGGCGTCTTCGTAAACCTCCGCCGTGTAGCTGCCCGAACCGAGAAAGCTGAGCGGCACGTCAAAGTCGCGTGGATTCCAGTTGGTGATCGCACCCAGATCCCACTCCCGACCGTGGCGCCGCGCGATCGTGGCATACTCGCCGGGATCGCCGTTCACCACGCGCAACTCGTCCCACACCGTTGGCACATCCTTCAGGAACTGAAATCCGGGCTGGTTAACATAGTTTCGTGGGCTGTCGGAGACCATGGGTACCGGGTTCTCATACACCACGTAAAGCGCGAGTTGCTGAGCACGAGTACCCATGGCCTGCGGGGCCTCGTTGCGCGGAATGAACCCGGCTTCGGTGGCGTTGTCGAACGCGCCGGAGGTGTGGTCCATCGGGCCCACCAGCAGGCGTGTGAAGGGGAATACCGCGCGATCCACCGGACTGTCGCGCCGGCCGACTTTGTTGTTCTCCAACCCCAGCACGGCCTCATAGCTCATCACGTTGGGGTACTCGCGCATCAGCCCCCACGGTGTATGGCAGCCGTGGAAATCGACCATTAGGTGGTGCTCGGCGGCATAACGCGCGACGTCGTAGAAGAACTGGATGCCCTCCTGATCGTCGCGGTTGATGAAGTCAATCTTGAGCCCAGCCACGCCCCACTTCTCGTAAATCGGAAACGCTTCCTTCATTTGCCGGAACACGGATTCGGAGTGCAGCCAGATCCACACCTTCACGTTTTTGGTCGCGCCGTACCGCGCCAACTCCGGTATGTCCACCTTGCCGTTCATCTGCGTGACGTCCCGCGACGACCAACCGGCGTCGAGGAAGAAGTAGGGAAAACCGGACTCCGCCGCGAAATCGATGTACTGCTTCATGACGTCCGTGGTGAAGTTCTTGTTGCCTGAGCTGCCATCCTTGGCAACGTTATCCACCCACCAGTTCCACGAGGCTTTGCCCGGCTGTATCCAGCTTGTCTCCTGCAGGCGGTTGGCCGGGCTCAGGTCGGTTTGCAGATTAGCCTCCACCAGGCGGCCTGGCTCGTCGGCCACGCCCAGCACGCGCCATGCGGAGTGATGCGGCAGGTCGCCGAGCACCGCGTAGCCGGGGTCGTCCCAGCGCGGCGACAGCTTCACCGTAAAGTAGTGGCCCGCCCAGCTTCCGGAGGGGTTCGTAACGTACGCCGAGCTATTGCCCTCCAGATCAGCCTCCATCAGCGAAAGCCACGCCACGCCCGGCTGGTGCAGCAGCGTCGGCATGCCGATCAGGAAATGGCTCGGGATGCCGCCCTGGTTGCTCAGGGCTGACAAGTTGTACTTCACATACTCGCTCTCGTAGCTGGAGCGGTAACCCGGTAGCACCAGTACCCAGGCGGTATCGTCCTGACTGAAGCGGAACTCGGTGTTTTCGGCGCGCAGGCGCAGGCTAGGAATGGCACCCTGCTGCGGCAGCACATACCGGAACGCCACGCCACTGTCATAGGCGCGCGCTTCCACTACCAAGGAGCGGCCGCCCCGCTTGTTGCTACCCGCCGCCTCCATCGCGGTCACGGCAACACTGTTGTAGGCATCATGCACATGGCTCACTTTCGTGTTGGTCAACGAGTAGTCATCCGCGCCGTTGCTCGGCTTCACCTCGCTGATCGTTACGTTGGACCCGAGGTACACCTTGTCATCCAACTCGAGACCAAGCGCGGAACTGTTAACGACCGGCTTGCCATGAAACGTGACCGAGTAGACGAGTTCGCCGGGGCCGTCAGTGCCAGCGTTCGGGCTCGTTGCGGGCTGCACGCCGATGGTCATCACCAGAGCGCCATTCGGAGAAGTGACCGTGGCCGTGGACGGAGTGGCAGCGGCTCGCAGGGACATCGCGGAAGACAGGAAAACGGCGACCAACGCGGTAAAAAGGTTCACGATACGAGAGTTCATCAGGGTCTCTTATGAGGTGTGCTGCAGTCGCCGGACTGGAGCGGTTAGAGGTGCTTGGAAGGACTGTGTAGGTTACCGGAAACGACGGTAGTGCCGGCTAAGGCTTGTCAAAGAAAACTAGGTTAGGGCGTGCCATGCAGTACGCCTACGACTTCGGTCTACTCCGCACCGCCGATCTGCTCCAACGACCGGCCTTTTGTCTCCGGCACGCCAAAGAACACAAGCGGCAGGCCCGCCGCGCAGATCAGCCCATAGGTGACGAACACACCGCCCGTGCCCAGGGCACCGTTCATCAGGGGAAACGTGTACGTCAGCAAAAACGATGCAATCCACAACGCACTCACCGAGATCGAGACACCATGCGAGCGCACTCGGTTCGGAAATATCTCCGCGATCAACACCCACGTCACCGGCGCGAGCGTCATCGCATAGCAAGCGATGGCGCTCAAGGTGAGCAGCAGCACCACCGCCCCCGGCCAGTGTCCCTTGTAGGCCACCGCGCACAGCAGGTGCGACACCGCGATACCTGCGCAGCCCAGCAGCATCAGCTTGCGGCGGCCGAGCGTGTCGACCAGGAACATGGCGGCGACGGTGAACAGGAGGTTGATCAGGCCCGTAATGACGATGTTCAGGAAGATGTCGTTCGTGCCGTACCCAGCACTCTTGTACACCTCGGCCGCGTAGTTGAACAAAATGTTGATGCCGGTCCACTGCTGTAGGACCGCAAGGCCAATGGCGACCAGCAGGACGCCGAGCAGGCCAGGCTGCAGCAGATCGCGGATGGAGCTTTTGCCTTGCGCATCCTGCCGCAGCGAAGCATCGATCTCCGTCACTTCGTTCCGCGCATAGGCTGGGCCGCCTATCCGGTCCAGGATGTCTCTGGCTCTTTCCTCGCGGCCGCGCGCCAGCAACCATCGGGGGCTTTCTGGCAAGAAGAACGCCGCTGCCGTGAACACAACAGAAGGAACCACGACGGCAAGAAACATCCATCGCCAGCCATACTGCACATTCCAGCTCGTCAGTGCCTGAGCTTCGGTGATGCCGGCCGGTATGGGGCGGGCGATCAGCCAGTTCACAATCTGCGCTACCAGGATGCCGACCACAATCGCAAACTGGTTCAGCGACACCAGCCGGCCCCGGATAGCCGCGGGGCTGATCTCCGCTATGAATAGTGGCGACACGTTAGAGGTGACCCCGATGGCCACGCCTCCCAGAATGCGCCAGAAAATGAAAGCTATAAAACTAAACGACAAGCCAGTCAGCGCTGACGAGACGGCAAACAGAACCGCCGCTCCCAGCAACATGGGGCGCCGCCCGAAGCGCTCTGCCAGCGTTCCCGCGGCCAGCGAACCGGCCAGGCAGCCGAGAAGGGCGCAACTGTTAGCCCAGCCGACCAGGGCTGCGGAGGTGAGATGAAAGTACTGCTCGTAAAACTGTCGGGCCCCGCCTATCACCACCCAATCGTCGCCGAACAGAAGCCCACCCAGAGCCGCCATCGCGGCAACCCACCACACGTAGCTGGTGTGTTGGGCCTTTACCGCTGTCCTGCCGATTGGCGCAGCCACGCCTGGTCCGTGCATAATCACCCTCTGAGACATGACTGCCTGTACCGCTTTGTGGACGGAACCACGAGGAAAAGAAAACAAGGCGCCTGCGAGGCCCATGCCGACAGGCATCTCTTGAGGAGCGAGTTAGAACACGTACTTCGCTGAAAGCTGTAGGAAGCGCGCGTCAGGGGAGTTGTTCTGGAACGTCCTCCGGCTGGTGATGACGCCGCCAGCGTTGTTGTCGGTAGTACCGGAGGGGCTGTTATTTGTCGGGTGGTTAAGGCTGTTGAAGGCATCTACCCGAAACTGGATGAACTGCTCCCGGATGGTGGTGAAGTTCTTGAACAACGAGTTATCCAACCGGTAGTAGCCGGGACCGTATACCAGGTTCTGCTTGCTGCCCAGGAACGGAGCAGCGAGCGCGGCTGTGTTGATCGAACCTGCGGCATAGAGGCAGCCAGCGACAGTGCCGGTCGCCGGGCAGATGGTCGAACCGGGAAGCGGGTCACGGAAAGCGCATGGATTGAACCAATGCGCACGGTTACGAACGGTGGTAGGGCAAATACCGCCCGGCTGGGCAGGAGTCCCGCCCGGCGCGAACGGGTCACCTACCAGGAAGGCGCGAGCGCCGCCGCCGGACGCGGTTCCGATCTGCGAGCCGATGCCGCCGAACGGGGAGCCCGACTGTGCAGCGAAGGTAGCGCTCACGGACCAGCCGCCGATGAGGTAATTGAGCAGCCAGTTGTTTTTAACGAACGCGCGACCACGGCCCACCGGAAGCTGATAGTTGCCGTTTACCGTGAAGCGGTGGCGCACGTCGTACGAGGAGTTGGTGTACTCCGAGGCGACACCCAGCAAGCGATAGGAGCGGACACCGATGCCGCTGGATAGACCACCAGCGGAACCCGAATCGTCCAGTGCGTGCGCCCAGGTATACGTAGTCAAGAACGAGAGCCCATGCGAAAAGCGCTTGTCCACCTTGGTCTGCAGCGAGTTGTAGTTGCTGTAGCCACTGTAGAGATTCTGCGCAAAGCTGCCGAGGTCCGGGAAGGGCCGGTAGGCCTGGGTTGCCGAACCGTTGCGAAGCAAAGCAAGCGGAGCATTAGCGTCGAAGTAGGTGGCGAGATGACGCGTCTCATTCCCTACATAGGCGAGCGAGAACACCACGTTAGCCGAGAGAGCACGCTCCATGGACACATTGTAGTTTTCCGTGTATGGCGTTTTCTCGTTGAAATCGGCCGTGTGGAAGCTAGGGTTGGCGATGGGGCTGGTCGTGGTCAGCGCCGGAAGTCCGCTTTCCAGCGTGAAGTACGCCGGGTTCGTGGATTGCAGCGTGGGGCAGGTGCCCACGACGTTGCAGGAGCTGGTAGATGGGACCGAGTAGTTTGCTGTGAGCGAGAACGGATAGTTGGCCCCCAGATTACCGTTGCCATTGCTCTGCAGGCCGCCGTAGAAAATACCGAAGCCGGCCCGAATGACTGTCTTCGGATCCAGGGTGTACGCGACGCCAACTCGCGGAGCGAAGTTGGTGTACTGCGTACTCACAAGACGGGCATTATTTACATATTCGAGAGCGACGTTATTCTTGGCCAAGGTTGCCAGAAAATTCGGGTACAGCGCATACTTCCGGGCCGCTGAGGGCAGTTGGTAGGTGGCCGAGCCGGTGCTGAAGCCGAGGTTCGGACCGACAACGATGTTCGCCTGCTGATCCCGCGACTCACGGTAGGGCTCGTACCAGTCATACCGGAGGCCGGCATTGATCGTCAGCTTCGGAGACACGCGCCAGTCGTCCTGAATATAGCCCGAGTCGTACCACTGCTGATCATGGATGTTTGGCGCGTTGGAAGCATTCGCCGTATGCATATAGTTGGTCAGAAAGTCTGCCACTCCATACCCGGTAAAGCTTGCCGAGGCTTGGCTGGAATAGGTGCCGTCGAATCCATATGCTCCACGCGGCGTGGCAGCGTACACGTAATAGAAGCGAACGTTCTGCACCGCCGCGCCTACCTTGAGCGAGTGGTTGCCAAAGACGCGGGTCACGTTATCCAGAATCTGGTAACGTTCTGCGACTCGTCCGAGGTACCCTGAGTTCCGAAAGTGCTGATACCACTAACATTGAACTGCGGCAGGCCGCCCTGGAAGGGCGAGAACGGCACGTTGCCCAAGCCAAGCTGACCGGCGAGAGTGGTGTTGTCAAAGTTGTTCTGCAGAAAGTTGAATTGGCCCCAGTTGTAGCCAGCCCGGAACTCGTTGACTGTCTTGGGTCCGAATACGTGTGTTTCGCTGATCATGCCATTCTCTGCAAGCAGCGACTGGCGGTAGCCGCCGTAGCCGCTGCCGTCGAGGGTGGTACCGAAGGGCAGCGTTTGCTGGATCAGCTCGTGGTTGTAGCTGAACCGGCCGTAAAGCTGATCTGTGGCGCTGATGTTATAGTCCAGGCGCGTGTCCCACTGGAAGGTATTGTCTGCTTTCCGAACGTTCACGTTGTAGTTGTTGTAGGTATTTCCGCCATTGGTGTTTGGCAGCGAAAACAGGTTCAGCAGATTCACGGCCACCTTGTTGATCTGCGCTGGGTTGAGCACGTTCTGCTGCCCGTTGTAGGTTTGCAGCACAGTCCCGGCGCTACCTAGCTGGTAGAGCGTGCGGGGTTGGCTCTGCCCTGTCAGGTTCGGGTTCAGCAGTTCGCTGAAGTTGCCCTGCCGCATCAGCGCGGTCGGTACGGTGTAGGTACCCGGGTTTGCATTGTTCACGCGGTTCGCTTCCACGTCGCCGAAGAAGAACATCTTGTTCTTGATGACCGGGAAGCCTAGAGTGGCTCCGAACTGATGCTCATGAAAGCGGGGAATGGTAAGCGCGGTCCAATCTTGCGCGTTCAGCTTGTCGCTGCGGAAGTACTCCCATCCACTGCCGTGGACCTGGTTTGTACCGGATTTTATGCTCGCCACCAGCACCGCGCCGGCCGAGTGGCCAAACTCCGCGCTGTAGCTGTTCGTTTGAATGCTGAATGCCGCCAAGGCGTCCGGTGGCGGCCGCTGGACGTAGCTGGAACCGTTCAGGAAGTCGACCAGGTTGGTGTTGTTATCCACGCCGTCCAGGATGAAGTTATTCTGCTCCGCGCGCTGGCCATTGGCGATGAAATCGCCCTTGCCCGCACCGCGGGTCGCTCCCGAAGGAGGCGGCGCCACACCTGCTGTTAATTGCGCGATATACACCCAGTTGCGCCCATTCAGCGGCGTTTCATTGATCGCCTTGGTGTCGAACACCTGCCCGATCGAGCTGGTCTGCGTCTCGAGCAGTGGCGGCGCGGTTTCGACTACGATGTTTTCGGTCACGCTGCCGGTAGGCAAAGCCAGCGTGACATTGACGCGCTGCTGGATGTTCACCTGAACGTTCTCGCGCGATACGGTCGCAAAACCCTGTGCTGTGGCGGACACCGAGTACTTACCGATCTTAATCGGAGAAAAGTTGAAGATTCCGCTGCCGTTCGATTGCTGCGTCTGCACCAAGCCGGTTCCGGCGTCCTTCAGGGTCACTTGGGCTCCCGGAATGGCCGCGCCGGAGCTGTCGGTCACGACGCCCGTGATGCCGCCCTGATCGACTTGGGCGATCACGGCGAGAGGCAGCAGGAAAAGCAGACCAAGGCAGAGGAGGCGTAGAAGACCCTTCCGCGGCGAGGAGCCTGTGAGTTTTGCGCTTTGAGTTTGCATCGTGTTTTGCCTCTCAAGAGGAAATACTGGTCGTGTTCTGCGTTCTTTGCGGTAAAGCAGCCGGTTAGCCGCCGCCCGCTTAGCCATTCCCCCAGACTGACCCCGCAAAATCCGGTTACAGAGCGAAGAACGGATTGATGTTCAGCAACGAAAGCGGAAGATACAGAAGTCCGGTAACGTATGTCAACCCCTAATGTCGGACCAGACAAAGTGATGTGATGCGGCCAGAAACTGTGCCGTGTTCGATAACGTTTTCGCCACCATTCAAGCGGCAAGGCACAAAGCCTCATCCCCGTCGCAGAACAGAGCAACCTCATGCTTGAGACGGACGATGGACGCTTGAGAGATTCATCCGCCAGCTGGCGGAATGGCGGGCGAGTGATGTGGCTTTCCTACCACCATCGTTGCCGTCAACCTTTCTCCGCGGCTGTTGGGGGCCGATTACGGGCCGGTGGACAACATCGTCGCAAAACTCGAACCACATCGTCTTCCAGCGACTTGCCTTCGAGCTCGGAGTCACGGAAAGCGTGTTGATTCTTGATGCTGCGGCTGCGCTTGACATACTGCAATGGCTGAAGACAGTCGGCGCCGGATTGAGTTCGATGACTTCGGCGTCGGGTACTCCCATCGCGCAGCTTGCCGTTGAAGCTTTCGTTCCGAGCGCCGTCCGATCCGGTCAACCAGCAGCATCGCCATCACGGTGAAGACTAGTCGATTTCCTGCTATATGCTGACGCTGGCTCCGGTCACATGGGTGCTGATACGGAGATCTTCCCAAACCGCCTTCGCTCGCATGGGGTGTCTACTGCAGTCAGTGCCCTTTGGATCGCTTCCTTCGTGCTGAAGTACAGCTTTCCCATCCTGAAAAGAAGCCTCGGAACAGCCGGCATTTTCTTCACCTACGGTGTCATCTGCCTACTCGGTTGTGTGCTGGTTGCGTTCTCTGTTCCTAAACACTAAAGGGCGCACGCTGGAGCAGATCGAATCCGGCATCCTCGGCGGATAGCGCACATCTCTGCTCCCGCACAGAAAAGCAACGGTCTGATGCTCGTACACGTACCGATTGTGAAGCCCATTATTATTCGATATGGGCGGACGTACTTGACAAACGTGTTCGTACACGTTTCCATACTGAACCACGGCACCTTTCCCGCGCCAAGGGAAAACCTGCCATTGCTGGATCTCACCAAATGTGCCGGCCACGGAATTCCCATGACGCTGTGCAAGCGTCTGCCCGAAATCTGCATCAGCGACGCGGAGTATGCAGTCCTTCCACGCCGACAGAACCACCTCTACAAACTCGCCGGCCAGCATCCGCGCTCGGGACACAGAGGCTACATGATGAAACGAATTGCGCCCTTCACAGCAGCCCTACTTTCGACCTGGCTGATGGCCGCTTTCTCAGCCAACGCTCAGATCAACGGAGCTGGTCAGAAGCCGTACCTCGGCTGGAGCAGCTTCAGCGAGCAGACTATTGACAAGGCTTTCTGACACAAGCGAACATGCAAACACAGTCCGACGCCCTGAAGGCCTCCGGCCTGCAGGAGCACGGCTTCCAGTACATCAACATTGACTCCGGCTGGCAGGGCAGCTCCGATGCCAACGGCCGTCCCATCCCGAAAGCTTCCACCTTCCCCGACATCAAAGCTCTTGTGGATCACATCCACGCGAATGGGCAAAAGGCGGGCATCTACTGGATTCCCGGCATCGAACAGCCGGCTGTTGATGGCAATTACCCTATCCTTGGAACGTCGTACCGCAGGGGTTCTCCGTCCATCCCGCTGGTGGGCGGCTTGCAAACGCCCGAGTTCCGTCAGGAGCATCGCCTATCCGATGGCCACGCTGCGGATTCGAGCTGCGCTGTCCGCGTTGCCGGTCGGCTCATGGCATATGGGAACCGAACCTTTGGCGAGGTTCTTGAGCGGGTACCTTGTGGGAAGTGTAGGGTTGCTCTCGTTGGGGTGTACCTCTGTGCAGGCCACCGGATCCGGGAACGGTGGCCCAGCCTCTGACTGGACGCTCGAACTGGTTCCCTCGGTGAGAATAAGAAATCGTGAATGGAGCCGCAAGGGGTCGTGTTAGAGGCTCAATCCGAGACCGAGGGACTGTGCCTGCTGTGGTGAAGGCGGGGCCTGCGCGATTGCTGGTGGTGTGGGTTGCTGTCTTTCATGAGTGGACCCTTCTGACGAGTAGACTGCCAACTCGCGCGCTTGAGAAGAGATGTGTGCGAGGTCGGCTGGTTTCAGAGTCTCGCCAGTGGCGAGCACGCGATCGGCTGAAACACGCTGTTCGCCATCGACGGCGTAACCGTACTCGGTGTGCTTCACCTTATCGGAGTCGAGCACCACGGTCCTGCCGCTGTCGAGTCGAACGCTTAGAGAGTTGTTGTTCCCAAAGCGCTCGATGGTGCCGGACTCGCCCGCTCGAATGGCCTGTGATCTGTCCGGCGCTGTGAGCAGGATGCGCTCGCCAATGGCGAGATCACGAGTCTCCTCCCGATAGACCCTGCTCTGCGAGGTTTGCAGGCGGAGTTGCGATGGGTCGTAGGCGATTCGGCCACCGTCATTCGTGGCGGCAGTGAGGGTGTTGGACTTCGGATCGACGGCAACGACGGTGACTGCGCCGTTGTTGGGGATTCCGTAAAGTTCTGGACTCCCAGTCCGATAGTGGATCTGATCGCCTGGAGTGTAGCTGGCAGCGAGCTTCGGATTGGTGAGCTTCTGTTCGATCAGGACAGGGATGGTGCGAGAGTCGGCGGCGATGCGGCCTTCGGCCTGCAGGTCCGCACGAATGAGCTGATTGAGCTCGCGGCGCTCTGCCGGATCGGGAGCGATAACGACGCTTAGGTCCGGATGAGCGCGGTAGTCGGCTGAGACTGCGGCAAGGCGGTGCTCAGGATGAGCGTACTCGTATGTCGTCCGCTGCTGTTGGGCGTTGTTAGCGGTTTTAGATTTCTTCCGAAAGTCGATCGCGGAGGTCTTCGATTGCTCGGTGGCGAGCTTCGCCCCCAGCGTAGCGGCGTCGTTGGTGTAGATCCGGGCATCGTCGGAGGCGCGGGAGATGGCGACGTAGGCTAGGCGGTTGTTTATGAGCGCTCGCGGACCGTCCGTGTCGATGTTGGCGATGACGCGGCCAGCGGTGACTCCCTGGGCACTGTACGAGGTCACAGCATAACCATGGTCGAACTTCTGAACTGCGCCGGATCGAAGCTGACGCTTCGCTTTTCCCTGCTGTCGAGTTGCACGGCGATGCGGTTCAGTGCGAGCTCGGTGATGGTGCCTAGATCGCGACGATGGATGCCGAGGTCTCTGGAGGGAGCGGTGAACTGGATGCGATCGCCGGTCGCGAACTCGCGTTCCTTGACTTCGAAAGCATTGACGCCGCGGAGCCGCTTTGGATCGTAGGTGATGGCCTGGCCGTCCTCGCGCTGAACCGTGATGGTGTTCGCGCGGGCATCGGTCGAGAGCACGGTGGCGGAACTGCCCCGCGAGATCCCGTATTCCCTGCTGCCGGTCGTGTATTCGAGGATGTTGCCGGGCTGATAACGAGCAGCCCATGCCCGGTCCGGGCCGGTCATGTCGGAACGGTGGCTAAGGGTCTGGAAGTTCTGCTCGTCGGGAGAGAGGATGCCATTAGCCGAGAGCTCTACACGCACTGCGTGGTTGATCTCCTGACGGCTTCGATTGTCGGGCGAGACGATGATGGTGTTCTCCGGCCTGGCGGCGAAGTCTCGCGCAATGGCCTGGATGCGCTCCTGCGGATTCGCCAGCTCGGTGACGCGGCCCTGAGCTGCCAGCAGACTAATGCCTGCGGCGGTCTCCCCCTTGGCAAGCTGTTCTACCGCCTTCAGGAGCTCCGGGTCTCGCTGCCGCACAATTTGATCGAGCTGCGAGGTCCGCATCCCTGCATCCTGCATCTGCTCGAAAGGTTTGCCGGCCTCGACAGCCTGGTGCTGGCGCGTATCGCCGATCACGAGTACGCGATCTTGCGGTTGAATCTTGTCCAGAAATGCCCGCATCTGCTTTGTGCTGGCGAGGCTGGATTCGTCGAGCATATAGAGATGCCGGCTGGCAGGATCGCCCGCCGTCTGGCCTTGGTCGCCTCGGGCAAGGAAGCTCTGGAGCGTGGAGGCGCCGATCCCTGCCTCGCGGAGCTGCGCGGCGGCCCTTGAAGTGGGGGCGAAGCCCTCGACCGCGTAGCCGTTCTGCTCGGCGCCTTCGCGTACCGCGGCAAGGGTTGTAGTTTTGCCAGTGCCGGCCAGCCCCTGTATGCCCTGGACGCGGTCGCGGCTGGTCAGGACCTCCTCGATTGCAGTCCTCTGAGAGTGATTCAGGAAGCCTCGACTGGTGGTCTGCTCTCGGGCCTTCTCCTCGGTTGCGATCGGCTCGAATGAGTTCCTTCCGCTCAGGACATGCGCGACGTTCGCGCGTTCCTGGGCGATGGTCTCGCCGGTAGTGAAGTTGCGCCCTGTCGCGTGTTTCGACCGGGCCATCTCCCGGAAGTCGCCCTGCAACCTGCGCGACTCGAACTCCGCCCTGACCTCGGCGAAGGTGGCCTCGCTCATGCCCCGGCGCAGCGCATCCCGCATGAGTACACGTTCGTCTGCGACCGCCTCGCGCTCGAAGTTGCTCTCCCGCGCGTAGGTAACAGCCAGCCTTGCGACGGCGGAGCCGTCCGGGGCCAGATTCTGGGTGCGGGAACGCTCCCGTGCTTCGGCGATGACCCTCTCGGCTTGGTTGCCGTGCTCTGCCGCCAACTCCCTGTGCGCCGCGAGAACCTCCTGCGGGGTGAGGAGCTGCTTGCTGTCGCGGGTTGCGTGGGCGGCAATTTGGGCGGCGGCTGCGCTCGTGTGACCCGATTGCTCCAGATGCTGCCGAATCTGCTGCGAGCGGAGACTGGAAACCTCAAGGTACTCCTGCGTGTAGCCCCTGATCTCGGGTGCGCCGCTCTTGCCGGCCTCGATCTCGTAGCCAAGATTGCGGAGCTGAGAGGTTAGAGCGGATTGATAGACCGCCGTCGCGTAGGTCTGGGTCTCGAAAAAGCCGCGCTCCTGCAGAGCGCGGGTTGTGCCGTCAGCCCGCTCGGTGACATTGAAGATGACGGCGTGAGTGTGGAGCTGCGGCGCGGCGTAGCCTCCGACCGGGCGGGCGGTGTCGTGCTCGAACTTCGCCGCGATGAACTTGCCGGTCGTCTCTGCCGGATTGTTCCCGCCGATCCGCGCCTGGGTGTACCTCTCGAGCTCCGCAAGGGCGGTCTTCACAGCAGACCGATGCGCTTCGCGCACCCGCTCATCTCCTCCGACCAGAGCCGTGAGAGAGACGGACTTGGGGGCGGAGAACGTGGCGTCCCATCCGGCCCGGTGCTCGACCGCCTTGGTTATAGTTCCATTCGGGTTGGTGTACTACTGGGCGGAGCGATGCTTGACCAGCTCGTGACCGGTCTGAGGATGATTCCCCTCGGCAAGCCGGGCGAACTCTTCCGCAGTGACTGCACCTGTGAGTTCGAATCTCTCGGTTAGCTGACCCTGCCACCGGCCTTCGACCGCACCGTCACGGTTGTAGTAGCTCTGCGTCTCGGACGTGAACTCCATCCGGTGATAGGTCTGCGCCTGGCCAGAGCTGAGCGGCTTTGAGATGGTCAGCATATAGCGCCTGCCTTAAAGAAGTTGGCTATGGTCATTCGAAAGCGTCACGCGAGGCGGAGCCGGAATCACAGATGACTGCTCCCGCTGCCGAGCTTCAGGTGGCGGAACGAGCGCCAAAACCATGCCGGGCCTTTCCGGCTCAGGAGTGTTCCGCCCTGGAGCTGGTTCAGGAGTGCCCGGCGTAAGCGGGTCGAACCACATATCCTTCTCGAGGATGATGCGCGGCTCTAGTGCTTCAGAGACCTTCTTCATATCCATCGGCGGGAAGGAGAAGCGCGAGACGTAGTTGCCGAGCTTCACGAATGAGTGCAGGTCGTCCAAACCTTCGATCTCGGACCCCATGACCAGAGGCTCGATCTGGCGGTCAAGCATGAAGCTCTTGCCCGCGCGTTTGCCGTCTGCGACCGTCTCGCGCACCCGCTCGATCTCGACCTCGCCGATCAACTCTGACGCCCACTTCGCCGCCTTCGGCTCACCCGTCTTCATGATGAACTTGGTCGCGGGCTGGGACAGCATCACCTCGGCAAGATGACCGTAGATCACCTCCAGCTGCGCCTTGCCCTGGTAGCCGAAGATGATCGGATTATTGCTCTTCCTGCCTTTCGTCAGCGCGGTGTGGAACTGCGGGAGACGCTGGAGACTCGCCAGCTCGTCGATCACGAACCAGGCGCGCTTCTGACCCTTCTTCGGCCGGGTGAGCAGACGCAGGATGAGCGAGTCGATCCAGAGCGACTGGAGCGGTCGTAGCGCGTCCTGCGTCGTCTCGGTCGAGGTGAGGAAGATCCAGCCCTGCCGCTCTCGGACCACTTGTTCGCGCTCCACTCCCTCCCCAGTGTCTGGGCCATCGGTGGCAATAGCCGCAGACTGTCGGCGATCAGGCCCAACGATCCGAGCACGCCGCTCCGCTGCTGCTGCGCCCCCTTGGCGATCATCGCAGCGAGCTCTGTGCCTTCGACCCTGCGATCGATCTCGTCTTCGTTCGACATCCACGCCACCAACTGCTGTGGCGTGGGCCTGTACTTCAACAGGTGGGCGAAGATCTTCTGCGGCGTCTCGGTGAAGAACTCGCCCTTCTTGTCATTGGTCGGCTGGTAGAGCGAAGTGGCGATCGTCCGCGCCTCGGCAGGATTCCTCAGTTCGCTCGCGGGCGTCCAGTACGGACACCGTGCATCGAGCGGATTCAAGATCCAGTCCCCGCGCTTCTCTTTGTAGAAGCGCTCCGTGAACTCGCCCGCTGGATCGTAGACGATGGCCGTCTCGTCACGCTGCTCGATCTGTTGAAGGATTTGCATCAGCAGCGTCGACTTGCCTGAACCGGTGTCTCCCATCACTTGGATGTGCTTGGCCTCGGCTCGGCTTGGAATGCGCAGAACAGTCCCGTCATCGGTCTGGATGCCGAGTCCTTCGCCCTTGAGCGTCTTGTTGAACTGCGCGGGTGTGACCATCTCCGGGCCGCGCAGCCGCCGCCCGTACTTGAGTTCCTTGAAGCGCTTCACATCTTTCTGGATACCGAAGCCGAGCGCAAGCAAGAGAACGAACGCGCCTTCAACGAGGCTGATCCTGAATGTCTCGACGAGACTCTTCCCATGGAAGATCGCGTCCCGCATCCAGCGCGAGAGCGATGCATCGATGAAGGGCTGCGGTCTTCCGCGATGGAACTCGCGGAAGCCCTGCGCGACTGCCAGTTCGGAGAGACGGGCTGGGAGGACTACGCCGTTCGGGAGGACCGTCTTGCCCTCGCTCAAGTCTGCCGGCAAGGCGAGGCGCGGAGCTTTCTTCGGGCCTCCGACGTATAGGAGCGCATACTTTCCCGTCTGCCGAAACTGCGCGCCGGTTGCTGACTGCGCGTATACAGAGATGTAACTCTTCTCCAGAATCGGCAACGAGCGGAGCTGCTGCAGACCGAACAAGACCGTAGAAGAGAGGGCCAGCAACACGAACCCGTATGTGTAGATCGGAGCGTGCGGCGGCCAGACGATCGTCTCTTTCCTTCCCCACTGTGTCGCCATCGCTACTGCTCCTTCGCGGCGGCCGCCGCGTGCTGCTGCAGGATCTCTTGCGCCACTTTCGTCTTCGTCGCCCGGATCGTCATCATGTGCGCCGTGAAGTCATCGGGCGTCATCGTCTCGCCGCAAACGAGAGGGCGAAGGAAGTTGTTGAGCATCATCCGTAGAGCGACGATCTCGGTGAAGAGAGCGTCGGTGCGCGAGCTGCGCGCCTCACGGAGGAGCACTTCACGCGCCCACTCGCCCAATGCTTGTCCGTTCGCGCTAGCTGCTGACGCAAGCTCCGCCTGCTCGCTTCTTGTGACCTTCGTCGTCGCCGCGATGATGCGTCCTGAGCGACCTTGAGACCTGTGCAGCCTGCTGGAAAGATCAATCATTCTGGCCCTTTCTGACCGGGAACCTATAGGAACCTGTTTTGGCACTCCAGACCACCCTCGGAGGGATGAAGTGTCATCTTTTCCATGTGCGAAGCACATCCTCCGCACCGGCGATACATTCCGCTAAATCACAACTGCTGGACTGCCAAGAATGCTTGTGGGATTGGAGCCTGTCGGCTCAATGCCTATGGGCTCCAAGGTCTCTAAAGGCTGGGAGATGCCCCAGACTTTCGACCCGGCTTGCGGCCGTTGCTCTGCACTCGAAGCGAGGAAAAATCAGGGGTCGTGGGGTGCTTCTCTAGGTAAGCCTGGAACTCTTTGTCCTTGGTGAAGACGTGCTCAAGCGACGCATTGATGACTTCATCAGCTGGAACCTTCAGGAATAAGGCGTACTGTTTCACGCGAATTGCGGTTGACTCTTCAAGGGAGCAGAGGGTGTCGATCTTCTTCGATAGCTTGATTTCGAGCAGGGGCATTCGGGGTCTCCTGGGGTTACGCTGCGTTGGTATTGGGTGCTCGGTAAAGCTCTTCGGTCTGGAAAGTCTGGTCGGCGTAGTTGTATCCGTGCACGACGATTAGCTCTCGGACACGGCGCTTTCCGGTGTAGTCGCGCTCGCAATGCAGTACGTAATCGATGGCTTCTGCCGTCTCCGAACGCATGAACTCGTGATTGAGATTGGGCCTGGCACTGAGGGCGAGATTCGATAATCTGCCGAGCGCGTCCCATGCGGATTTCGCGTGGATGGTGCTCAAGGTTCCGCTGTGACCCGTGTTCATTGCCTGCAACAAGTCGTAGCCTGACTCGTTCCTGATCTCGCCAAAGATGATCCGGTCGGGCCTGTGGCGGAGTGCTGCTGCAAGCAATTCACTCGGGGTTATGGCAACCTGGCCCGGAATCGCTTCGACTGCTTCCCAGCGAACGGCGTTGGGATGCGACACCTTCAACTCGATAGGCTGTTCGATGATGACGAGCCGTTCGTGAGCGGCAATATGGTCAAGCACGGCCTTCATCAGAGTGGTCTTCCCTGATCCGGTTCCGCCGCTGATGATGCCGTTCTTCCACTGGCCCATGAACCTGACGATGGTGTCCCGAACCTCCCTCGGGATGGTTCCTGAGTCGATCAACTCATCCGACGTGAACCAGCGGTTGAACTTCCGGATGGTAAGGGTCGGGCCGTTTATGGACGACGATGCACCCACAACCGCCACACGCGAGCCATCCGGGAGGCGGGTGTTCAGGATCGGATTCTGCATCGTGAGGTCCTGGCCGAGGATGCGAGCGACGCGCTGGATCGCACCTTCGAGCTGCTGGTTGCTGAACGATTTCGAGAGCGGGATGTGCTCCAGCTTCCCTTTCTTGTCGGCATAGACTCCGGTGATTCCGTTGATCATCAGGTCGGAGATGGACGGGTCACGAAGGAGCGACCGGATCTCCTCGGGGAAGAATGGAAGGATTAGCTCGAAGCTCAATGGGTCACTCCTGTTCCTGTCTTGACGGCCGCTGGGAGTGCCGGTGCTGCAAGTGTCCTTGACGTTCTCTGGGCAGCTCCGGGTTGTGCTATCTCGACGGAAATGCGGTTCTCGTGGAACTCAGTGATGGTCATGCCAAGCGGGTTGATGGTCTCGAACTGGGGGAAGACACGCGACTGTTCGCTCACCTGGGCAGGGTTCAGGTAGTAGGTCACCGAAAGCATCCAGTGCTCGGTTCTGGGCTCCCGGGAGTTCTGTGCTGAGTAAAGCCGGTCGATATTCACCAGCGCTGTTCCCCGTGACATCCTGGCTCCGGCAACCGTCTCCTCGGCCATCGAAGTGATGGTTACGTTCCGAACTTCCACCTCACTCTGCTCGACCTGGCCGGCGAGAACCTGGGAGACGATGTGGTTGCCGTTGTCCTCCGTCATAAGCCGGGAAGAGAGCGCCTGGGAAGAAAGTAGTAGTTGAGGGGGTACTTTTTGGCGATGGTCTCCCGGTTGATGGTGTACCGGTAGTTCGCCCAGTCTGTGAGGTAGGTGCGGACTTCGCCCTCGCGCGGGCTGTAATTCAGGTCGGTGTACGCGATCGCTTGCGCCCTTCCCATCTCGTCAATGCGAATGTATCGGTTCGCAATCGGCCGGTGTGCGAGAGAGACAGTCAGCCCAAACGATCCGAGTAAAAGCAGGGTTTCGGCACTGATGATGAAGCGGCTCATCTTCCGCTCGGCGTAGTGGGAGGCATAGACCTCGTTGCCGATTTCGTCAGCGAGCAAGGCTTGCCGGGGTGTGAGGGATGCTTCGCTGAGTGCGGTTTGCGTGGCCATGTGGAGGACTCCCATTCGCGGCTAGGTTGAAAATGAAGACGGCATAGAAGACACCTGCGATGATCGAAACAATGGCCAGCGCAAGGATTAGAAGTCGGATCGGGCGGTTGGGAATAGCCCAATAGAGGAAACGAAGCCAAAGCATTTTGTCACCCCGCGAGAGCTGCGATCTTCGCTATCGTCTCTTCGGCTCTGCTTGCCAGCCCCGCTCCGCCACCGAAGATGGTTTGGGTTATCGCTGGAACGAAAAGCATGTTCAGATCAAACGCAATCAGGACGGCGCAGACCGGAATGAGGTTTGTGAGCCACATTCTATGGAGTAGTTGTTGTTGAACGTCTGCTGGATAAAGCCGTTCAGGAAGCCGGACCAGACGAAGATGAAGGCGGTTGCGACGGCCCTAATCATCGCGAAGCTCAGAAGAACGTCTACAAAGTGAAGGAACTTTCCCCGGAAAGTCTTGGTCATATAAAGGGGAATGAAGATCGGCCCGAACAGAGCGCAAACGCCGTAGAAGATCTTTGCCGGCGCGGTTATGACGGGCATCGTGGTGTTCTGTCCTGCGTTCGCTAGCAAGTCCTGGAGCGTCGAAAGGGAGTTTTGATCGAGCGTTTGAACGATTGCCTGGGCAAAGTAGGAGAACAAGTGATTGAAACCAAAGCCTGCACCTGGGAATGGATTCACCCAATAGCTTTCGAGCAGCAAACAGAAAATCAGCCGCACCATGAAGTGGACTAGATCACCGGCATGGATTGGCTGGCGATGAAAGGTGAGCGACATGGTAGAGGTTTGCCAGTTCACCACGAGGCCAATAAGCACCATTAGGGAGACGAAGCTCAGCTCGGTTAGGCCGAGCTGAGTCAGTGCGCCGCCGTTCTGCGTGGTGAGATTGCTTAGGTTGGTGGAAAACTGATACAGCCAATCAAGGCTAGGGTTTGGTCCCGGAAGGCCCGCTGCCAGGGCTACGGTTGATGCTGCAGATTCATGAACCATTGGAGCAGTCCCTTCGGGGTTAGGTGAACGTAAGTAGTGGCATAGCTACGGGATATAGCCATTGGTGCTTGATCCGCCTCGGTTGAAAGCGCGGCTCTTTTTCTTGTTCTCGTCTACCCGCCGTCTCATCTCTTCATCGTTTTTCTTGATGGCGTCGGCGTCCTTTTGTTGCTGTTGCAGGATGGCGGCCGATTTCGCGGCGGCGGCGGCCTCGTTGACGTGGTTCTGATGGACCAAGAGGCCCCCAATTGCTGTGAGGGCCGCTAGGATCGCGAGTAGGATTTTCGTGTTGATGGCTTTGAACATGGGGTATTTGTCCTTATGGCAGATAGGTAGTCCAGGTGCTCGACCCGTTCCCATTAAATACGGGATTGGCGGCCTGCTGCTGTTTGACAAAGGCTGCCGTGTTCAGATCGTCGGCCGCAGCGTTCCTCTGCTGCATGTTGGCGATGGCCATCTGCGACGCCAGACAGGCGTGTAGGACTCCCTGGGATTGGAGTTCTACCATGTGCTGCGCCTGCGAAGCGTTGAGGAGATTGAGCTGCTCGATCTCCGTGTTGCTGGCATTGCTGCCGTCGAGTTGCTGTTGCTGGAGGGCAGCTTCGGCTGCGGCGTCGCTGGTCCTGGCGGCACGGTAGGCTCCTACGGCGTTGAGGCAATCCGGCGAAACCGAGTCGGAAGCCTCGATCATTGCGAGCTGGGAGAGCTGGGCGCTGCCGGGGTTTTGACCTGCGAGGTAGGCGTTGGTTGCGTTGTTGACCGGGACGGTGGCGTTGTTCCACGCCATGTCCGCTGCTGTAGGAGAATTCGTGTTGAGTGCCGGGCTGAGGCCGTTCGTCTCACCGAAGAGATTGCGGACGTTGGCCTGCTTCATTTGGGTCTGCGTCGTCTGCCAGAGCTGCTTGAAGGAGAAATGGGTGAGGTTGTTCTTGATGGTCTGGAGCTGGGTGTACGCCGTTGTCGCCTGGGTAACGAGTTCGCCGTAGCTGCTGGGGTCGAAGACCAGGCTGGGTAGACCGAATTGGGCGAAGCTGGTGGTGGCGGTCCCGACGACCAGAACGCCGGCGATGACGTACTTGCGATGCTGTTTCCCGTCGAATTTCATAGAGGCTCCTGAGAACGAAGGAAGGGTTAGAGGGCCGGATCGACGCGGTGGTCTGCGTAGGAGGGGATGAGGATGTCGCGTCCGATATAGACCCGGGCGCGAGAGCCTTCTTTAAGGGTGATCACGGGGAGCCGATTGAGGAAGTGATTGAGGATCTGTTCCGCCTCCTGGCTTGTCTGAGACGAGATGCCGTTGCGAATCTGCGTGTTCGAATCGAGCACCGTGCCGCTGTTGCCGATTTGCGCGAGTCCGCCGAGGCCGCCGATCGCCGCTGCAACACCAAACGCTGTGAGGTAGCCGTGGTCAACCTTGGTGGCAAGGCCAGTCGTTCCGAGCGGGTCGAGGCCGATGTACTTGTCAAAGTCGAGCGAGAATCCATCCGGGCAGACGGCACGGTGAAAGGTCACAAAGAGCTTCCGTTGCTGTCCGCTTCCGACACTTCCGACGGTCCCGATGAGCCGCGTTCCCTGCGGCATCAGGAGCTGCTGATGGTCATGCGAGTAGTAGTCGGTGGTGAGCATGATGAGGATCGGCCCGGCGAATCCTCCGTCGGTGTGGTTGGTGACGACGCCCTCAAGTACGTTCCCCTCGAAGATGCGGTAGAGCTGGCCTTGGTACTGATCGAATTCGTAGTTAGCCATCGGATTCGCTTTACTGCCTGGCTTGCCGGACTGCTGGGCGGCCACTTTTTGCAGGTTCGCTTGTGCGTCTCCGTCCTGACCTGATGTGTCCCCGTGAGAGGTTGTATCGTACGAAACACCTTCGGCGTGACCGTTGCCCTCTGACTCTCTGGCTGTTGCGACCTCGGTGTTTCCCTCAGCTGTCGGGGCTGCGCCGGTCGCGGAAGGGTGTGCGAAGTCGATCGCTAGGGTGTCGCTGGCGAGGGCGTCCTGATGCAGTTTCGCGCGGGCTAAGGCTCGCTGTTTCGCCTCGGCGTTGGCCTGGGAGACAGTCGATGTCTTTTGCGGGGCATTGGGGCTGTTACCGTAGATCGCCTGGCGCTGGGCCGGGGTCATCGGCGCTGCGCCGTTCGCTTCGGGGCCTGGGACGGCTCCCTCGGCCTGCAACGCCTGCATCTGAGCCGCAATAAGCTGCTGCCGGTCGCGCTCGTCCTGGTCCTTCTGCGCCTGGGCTGTCTGTTGGGTCTCAAAGCTCCGCACCTGTTGAGCATTCGAGACGGACGGCCGCATGGGAAGTGCGCTCTTCGGGGCTTCCTTCTTGTTGCCGGAGAGTAAGCCCGCAAGGTTGGTGACGCCGATTAGGACGACTACTCCGGTCAGAATCAGTACCACCGGGGTCTTCTTGTTGATCGGCCCGGATGCCTGGGGCTGCGCGGGAACGGTCGCTGGGATGTCGTCGTTGGTCTCTGGCATGGCTACTTCCCTTCCCCGTCGCGGTGGAAGTCCACGCGCTGCTTACCGATGGCGAGATACCCCATGAGGACCGTCTTCGGGATGGTGTACAGGCCGTTCGAGAAATCGAAGTTGATGAGAGAACCCTTGCCATCCTTCGTCTCATAGAGGGCCGTTGTCTCCTGGAACTGGCCGCGCAGATAGGTGAATTTCTCATCGCGCCATATCTGTTGCAGCCCCAATGCTGCGGCCTTTTTCTTGTCCCATGTGTAATCAAAATGAAGCTGGCCAGGATAGCTGCTGCGGTACTGTTCAGCTTCCGTAACAGCCGTTTTGTGCTCGGTCGCGGCGGTGGCTTTGGCGGCGTCTGCCTCCTGCTTCACCTTGTCCAGCTCGGCGGCAGGGACGAAGACGGGCAGCTCGGCGAGCTTGTCCTTCCCTGCTTTGTCGCCGGGGGTCACGAACACCTTGGAATCGAAATGGGGATCTCCGTCGGCCGAAATCTCGTGGAGCTGTAGGGTGTACTCGTTGCCGTGGTCGGAGATGATATGAACGTCGGTCGTGCTGTTGGCGAGTTTCGGCTTGATGGAGATAAACCGGCTGGCAACGTGGCCTCCGTCGAACACCCAATCGACCGTATCTCCGCCAAACACGGTTGCGACCTTCTCCTCTGCCGGGAGCATGATGAGGGTTGATTGTAGGAGTCCCGCCCGGATAACTGGGGGGGTCTCGCTGTCGAGCACAATGATGGTGCGCGGCGCGCTAGGCTGAAGGTGGGGCTTTCTGTCGGGTGCTGTCGCTGCATGGCTGTTCGCGGTGGCCCCGGCCACAAGGCCGAACGAAACAAAGAGAATTGGAAGGGTTTTCATTGCGTTTCCTTGTGGAGTGAATTGGTGTAGCGGCGCAGGGACAGAACAACGCGCTTGGAGAGTCTGACTAGTGCCCAGAAACCTAGCGCGAGTGCCGCGAAGAAGAACAAGACCAGGAGCACGGTGAGGGCTATCATTAGCCGGGCATCTGGAAGAACGCTGGCGAAGGCCAGTGCTGGAACTCCCAGGCCACACAAGGCCGTACCTGGTAGGGCCTCCTTCCATGAACGTCCTCGCGCGATGAGTACACCCCCGAAGAAAAGCCAGAGGCTTGCTGCGAGCATGAGATATTTGCGCAAGAGGGGAAGCTCGGACTCGATTCCCCAACCGTCGCAGTCAAAGCACCCGGTGGGCGTGTTAACGGCTGCAGGGAGACGAAGTGTAAAAGCGTGGCCGCAGTTTGAATCATGCCGTCTCCCCCTGGGCGAAACGCTCGATGCCTTCGTGAAGCCCGTACCATTCGACCAAATTTGGTCCGGCGCACTTTGTCCTTGGGCTTGGTTGAAAACTTCGCATAGCTGCGGTTATCGAGGTTCAACGTGACGACTTTGGTGAGGCCGTCGCGTCGGAAGTAGAGAGCTTCCCGCTGTTTCAAGCTCTCGAAGAGGTTCAACTGCTGGTCGGTCATTTTGAACAGCTCGGCGTAGTACGCCCGGTTGAACGTGGCGTCTGGCAGAAACAGGAATGAGGAGCAGGAGTTGACGATGCTTTCGGCGTTCTGCCCTAGATCCAGGGCCGATTGCCCAATGAGGGTCACGCCGCCCAGGTGTTTGCTGCCGGTTTTAACCGAAGCGAGAGCGCCTTCAAGAAGCTCCTTATTCTTCATCGAAGAGAAAAGCTCCTCGATAACGATGTGCTTTGGCACCCCGAGATTGGCCGGGTTGTAGAGCACGGCGTCGATCCGGCGCAGCAGCCAAACCATCAGCGGTTCCACCAGGTCCGGGTACTGCTTTGATATCCCCTGGAAGTCGAAGCACTGTAGCCGTGAGAGCGAGAGCGAATCTTCGACGTTGTCGAAGATCGCGCTGTAGACGCCTTTGCCAACCCATTTTGAGAGATACCGGTTGAGGTTCTTGGGAAGGAAGAGGTTGGAAAGGCGGCGATTCTCAGGCTCAAGGAAGTACATTCCCTGCACCGCCTGGAAGATCACTTCGTCGTCTTCCGGCTCCAGCTGGGCCCCGCCATTGCAGAGTAGGAGTTTGGCGAAGGAATACAGGAACTTGAGGTTATCTTCGGTGGGATCCAGCGCAAACGGGTTCACGCGCGGACCGTCCTTGCCTACCTTGTCCACCTTTCCGCCGTACAGCTCGACCACGCTGTCGTAGCTGCCGCCGATGTCGAAAACATAGGTGAAACCGCCGTACTTCTGTTCATGCGCGATCTCCAGATTTTCATGAACGGACTTGCCGCTGCGGGTCGGCCCGATGATGAGTTGCACGCGCACTCCGTTGACACACGGGTCTTGAAAGAAGGGCGTCCCGGTCCTGGTCTCGAAGACATTCAGGTACTCGGCGTCAAGATCGTCTGAGTGGAGATGTCCGATGTCCGGCGCGAACACGCTCGAAAGCCGTGCGTGGTGGTCCTCCGAAAGCCATAGCGGGAACACGTTGTATTTGTTGTTGCCGGGGAACATGGCGTAGAACGCGCACAGATTGCCTAGCGTCTCCTCTATCGCCTGCGCCTGGGCGTCCACAAACGCCCGATGCACGGCCGGAATGGCTTGCCGTAGCTGATCGGCGGTCGTCGCTGCAAGTAGCAGCCGCATCGAGAATTCGCCGTGGCCCTTCCTGTCGAGCGCACGGATCACTTCGCTCAAGTCGTCCACGCTGCTATCGGCTGCCTTGGCTCCGGCCGTCTTGTCGAGTGAAGCAAGGTCACGGCCTGCGAGAAGCCGGTTAGCGATGCCGACCTTGAAAAACGAGGTGAACTTCTCCTGGTGGTCGATCTCTTTGCGCGCGGCGGCGGATGACTTCGGCCTCCATGTGGAGCAAAGAACGGTGTCGCAATCGAGTGAAAGCAGGCTGGAAAAGAGGCACGGCCCGGACGCCTCGGGCGTCGTCATGAGAGAGAACATCTGGACGTGCCGCTTTCCCACTCGCAGATGATCGTTGCCGCTTTCTTTGTCCCACGACACGGGGCTTTTCACGATCTGCCGGTCCACGCCGCAGTCGTGGCGGAGCTGATCGTCACCGGCCCATTCCTCAAGGTTGAACAGGTACGAAAAGAACTGGAAGGCGTCGTTTTTGCCGAGCAGCTTAAGGCCGATGGAGTTGCCGAGAGTGGATGCAAGGATCGTCGCTGTTTTCTGTAGATCGGCCAGCGTTCTTGAACTGTCAACGGCCTGTTCCTTCGGCTTTTTTTCGAATGGGTGCGCTTTCGGCGGCTCGATGGTGAGGCACCAGTGAAGGTCGATGCGACGGAATCCCGCTGTCTCGTCCAGAAACGAAAGCCGGTCGCTCACAAAGGCCTCGGTCGCTGGGTCGGTGTAGGTCTTCTGCCTGGGGAGCGTGAAGCCTGACATCACGCGGGTGTACTGGTACAAGCACGATCCCTCGGGCAGTCCGCGAAGCGCGCCCTCAATCCCGCGCATCCGGAAATCTAGCTCCTGGTCGGTCAAGCCCTCTTCGTCGATGCCGGAAAGAGAAAACAGGCAGCCGTAGCCGCCTGCTTTCGTGGCAAACACGTTGGGTCCGACGAAGCGGGAGATGGGAACGATGCTCGAAGCGGCTCCGGCTTGTGCGAACCATGGCGTAAGGCGGTGGTCAGTCTTTGCGGGGGTCATAGTATGGCTTCTGGCTCAGAGAGAGTCCGTAAATGTGGAACATCTTGGGGTGTTTGCGAACCATCATCCAAGCTCCCCCGGCAAGCATTGGGAAGCTGAGCAGGGCCAGCATGCGGAACCCGACGAGGAAAACCGTTATCGTGACGAACACAATCGCCATCCATGTGGACAGGTCTAAGCCCAGCTTCGCGCGTGGCCTGTTCAGGGCTTGATGGATCGGTAACGGTTCTCCCCGCTTAGTCATTGGCATGGTTAGGGGAGGGTCTGCCCGGTGAGTGAGCCAATCCAGCCCGCGCCCCAGCCGAGAACGCCCGCACCGAAAAGTGCACCGAAGAGAGCAGGAATGGCGTCCTGGAAGCGACCGGACATCATGCGGATGCCGGCGAAGATTAAACCGCCGAAGCAGATGATCGCGCCAGCGAACAGGGCAAAGGTTTTGAAGGAGGTCATCACACCGTTGGCGCCAGAAAAGTCGATGGTTCCCTGTGCGTGGGCGGCGGTTGCGACGGTTAGGAAGAGCAAAGTTGGAGCGATAGTCCGCCCGTAGGAGGCCATCTTCTGCTTGGTGAAACGTTGTGCCCAGCGGTGGGCAATGCGCGAATCGAGCTGTGAGTTCAAGGAATCTCCTTTGCAGAACTTGCGGTTGATGCCAGAGTTCAAAGCTGCTGGCTGATTACGTGGGGGACACGCGCTTGATGCGCGCACCTCAATCGACTTCTGGCTTTCTGGCCGTCTGGCCGTCTGCTTCTGGGACTTCCTCCTTTCCTGCCACCGAAACCGGGCAGCGAATTCTCCGGCGCGTGATCGGGAGATTACACGATATTGTGAGCTCACATATCTGTGTACGTCGTTTGCTCCCTTATACATCGCGTCGCTCTTGGTTGTCTACACGGTTTTGTGAACGCACAATACTGTGCACAGTTCAGATCACGTCTACGCACAATTGTTTGTGCCTTTGGACGTTGCTAAGATTCGGGCTAGAACCTTATGCCGAGAGGTCCAATGGGCTCTTACTAATCTCCGAGAGGAGCCTCACAAAGCTCATGCTGCGATACAACTACGAACAGTTTTCGGCGGCGCTCGGGGAGCGAGTAAAGCAGATTCGCAAAGAGCGTGGGCTAACCCACCGCGCTTTGGTGACGGATCATGGGCTCCACCTGACCCAAATTCATCGAATCGAGCGAGGTGAAGGGATCTCCTTGCAAACGCTTCTTCGGTTTTGCGAGGTCTATGAGGTCCGAGTTGAAGAGCTGCTCGCAGGCGTTGGTGTCGTGACAGAGGGCGAAGCTCTGACAAAACCGTCAAAGGACTAGCGTGCTCTTCTGAAGAGAGACCTCGTGAACGTCGAGAGATGTGTGCGCTTGTTTTTGAATTGGGCATCTACTGAGTAAGCGCGGTCAGCAGGGTGTTTTTTGACACCCCTCGATGACTTTTTTGCAGAGAGTGTTTTCGATGAGCCGGACCCAATTACATCTCGTTAGTTCCACCGGAGTTTCGGTGTCCCTGGACATAAAAGCCGCAGTGGAATCGGCATTCGGATGGGCCGTCCGGGAGTTCCCTTATCTGGATGAAGCTGTAGTCGCTGGCTGGGCCGAGGAAGTGGCTAGCGCGATGGAGCTGAAGTCCGACGGCGTCGACTCACCGCGCCGCTACGCCTACGCAGCCTTGCACGGGAAGGTACGCGACTGGATGAAGAGCGGTGCTGCTAGAGAAACATCTGTTGGCATCGGAAAATCTTTGGAAGCCCTGGGCGGGGCCAACGGTTCATTTCAGGGGACGGTGGACCGGTCGATTCTCTTTGAACAACTGAAGGCAGCATTGAATGAGCGAGATAAGTATATTCTCGTGTTGCTTCTTCAAGACAACACCAGCCCTGCCACCGTCGCCTCAGCGCTGGGCGTTAGCTATGCGGCGGCAGCGAAGGCGATACAGCGCGTCAAGGATCGAATTTCTGCAACTCTAGTTGGTCACGCCGATAAGAACAATCCGAGCCGCGGTTCACCACAACTCTGCCAGACGAAGGGTTAGGCCGTCACTTGGACCTTATGAAAGATTTCCTACTGGAGGCATTCCCGAATCCCGAACGGAAGGGATGCCCTGATGACGAAACGTTAAAGGCGCTCGCGGAGGATCGTTTACCCGCGAACGATCCCGCTCGTCTTCATCTCGGGTCTTGCTCCGAGTGCTTTGCTGAGTATCGCGGGTATCGAATGGAGCACGAGGATCTTGTAAAGGCTGAGTCGTCAGCGGTTGTTCCGCTTCCGGGCGGCAAAAAGTCTGTGAGCCGTTCTCGATTTCTTCCGTGGGCGATTGCAGCGTCTGTGCTCATAGTGGGAGGGGGAGGCTATCTCGAATACCGGGGACATTACGCCTCAAAGACAGCTCCTGTCCAGCTAGCGAGTAGCGAGCCCGTGAATGCGACGGTGGACCTGCTCAACACTGGAACGCTGCGCGGCGGCGACGATCCGATGCCTCTGCAACAGGTCTCTTTGCCGGCGACGATGGTCCATCTGTCGGTCGTGCTGCCGCGATTCAGCGAAACCGGCCGCTACGACGTGATGGTGTCGAAAGACAAGTCCGGGCGAGAAGTCGTGGCGATGGGAGCCGGGAACGCAACCGCACTCGAAGGCAAAGTGACGGTCGATGTGACGCTCGATCTGCGAGGAGCAAAGGCCGGCGCGTACTTTTTGGCTACGGTCCGAGGAGCGGATAACGGAACGTACTACTACCCCCTCAAGATCAACTAATCGCCGCTTCGGTAGCATCTTAGGGAAAATGACGATTGCTTCCACTTCCGATTTGATTCTCACGCCGCAATCCAAGCGTGAGGTCTTAGCAAACGTCCTGAAGGTCCTGCAATCGAAGTTTTACAAACCGGATCTCCTCGGCGAAGTTTGGCAGGGCGCGCTTGAAACCAACCGGCCAGCGATCGAAAACGCGTCAACCCAGGACGCCTTTGAGGGAGCAGTAACCGCACTGCTTCAGACGTTAAAGACATCGCATCTTGGCTTCTTTCATGGAACCGCGCGTCGAGGGTCGAGTCGCGCTGCCCTGAGTGCAACGTATTTGGCAGACGAGACTCCTTACGGCTCACGCTGGATTTTTCAGGATGTGCATGAGGGTGGGGCAGCCGCACTCGGAGGCATCCGTCCTGGCGATATTCTGCTAAGCGTGGATGAAAAAGACATCATCCCGCCTGAGCATCCGGTGTTCCCTATGGGCGCGACCTCGACTCTTTTCATCGTTGGAAGTGGCGGAGCCAAGCGAACGGTCCAAGTCGATGTTGCAGCCCCCAAAGGGAAGAAACTGCATTTTGTAGAACCGACTCTTGTGCAGACTAGAAGGCTTAGTGAAGACATCGGGTATTTCAAGGTCGCCATGTTTCCTGGCATGATCGGGGTTGATGTGGCGAACGAGATGTCTCGTGCCGTTGAAGAGTTAGGGAACATCGGCAGCTTGATCGTCGATCTTCGTGGGAATACAGGCGGTGGGGCGGGAGCTTTGCGGCTGATGAGCCTGCTTACTCCCTACCAGCTCCCGGTCGGGTTCGCTCCAAGAAAGCGGCTGACCGAGCAGGAACTTGCTGAGAAGAAAGCTGGCTTCCCGCGCCTGGATAAAATCCCTTCCTCGAAGTGGGGACTGTGGTTGATGGTGCCTCGCTTCCTGCCTTCGCTGATCTTTAAGAGTCCTGTTGTGTTGCAAACCGAAGGACTCGGAGCGAGAAAGTATCAGCAGAACATTGTCGTGCTGGTTGATAGACATACAGCGAGTGCCGCTGAAATGGTCACGATCTTTGCAAAGGAAAATCACTTGGCAACAATCGTGGGAGAAAACACTGCCGGTCGCCTCTTATCGGCTACGTCAGTGAAGGTCGGTCATGGCTTTCGTCTCGCGCTGCCGGTCGGCGCCTACTACACATGGAACGGTACGGCGTCTGGAGGGAAGTCCAATCGAACCCGATATACACGCAGGCTTCAATTGGAGAGAGCGAAGGGAAGGGCTGGATGGTCAGCTTGAATTGGCGATCGGCACTGTCCGCCGCGCCCGGAACGAATCTCAAAGCGTCCCGTTGGGATCTCCAACGACCTGAAAGCTGGCCCAGTAATACGGTGGAAGCCCCTGATTTAGGAGTTCCATCTGGGCATCGCGCAGCGCATCGATCTTCCGCTTGTGATTAGCGATCTGCGAGTAGAACTCGGTCATCATGTGCTCGGTTGCATGATCTTCTAATTCCCAAAAGGTGGACACAACTGTGTCAGCTCCGGCCTCGATGAAGGCGTCGACGAGATTCGCTACGCCTGTCTGTCCAAATGGCCCAACGCCAGTGTTGCAAGCTGAGAGCGTCACCATCCTTGCGTTCAGGTGTAGGTTGCGAATCTCGCGCACCTGGAGCAGTCCATCGTCTCCGCCGTCTTCTGGCGCGAAGATGAGTGCTGAGCGGTCGGGATAATCCAAATCGGCATATCCGTGTAACGCAAGATGGACAACCTCGGTGCTACTGAGGGGGAGATGCTTGAACCTAGACTCAGTGGCGTCGCTGCCCAATAGAATCGTACTCGGGTGGGGCAAGTCTGTGGCAATAGTCTCGACTTCTTTCTGGCTGTCCGGGAGTGAGACGAGATGGCTTCGTTGTGGGCCGCTGATGGCCCCGTGACGAAGTTGCGTGTATCTGCCGGTTGCGTCCATGCTGCAACTCCAATGTAAGGCATGGAGATTGCTTCCCTGCCGGCTACCCGCTTGCTCAGAAGATCGAAGACGGTTGACGAGGGGGCCACATCTACAGTGTGCGATTTCAGCACATAGTCGCTCTCGTCAACCAGGGCAGCGAAGGGCATCAGATGAAGAGTCCCATCCGGAATGATGATGAGGTCAGCCTTCTGCTTGTATTGCTGGATCGGTGCGAGTAGTTCGTTATAGAGCCGCTGTGCGAGCTGCTTGTCCTCTTTCTGTGTCCGCAGCTCTTTTCGGTAGCGGTTCGCGTCAGTCTCGATCGGTAGCGGTTCGCGTCAGTCTCGATCAATGCTTTCGACGGCAATGGATACGCTGAAACAGAATCATGGGTAACAGCGAAAGCGTAGGAAGAGGGTTCGGCCAGCACATATTCAATTACCACTGCATTGGCTGATAGATCGTGCTGCAGCGTGGACAGAGGTACCGGATGGACGATTGTCTACCTGGCTAAAGCGCTTGGACTCATACGCAGCTCTGTCGTGTAGATCGCGCTGGCAACGTCGATCTGATCGCCGGTCTTCGGTATTGATAAGGGCGATGTTGAGTCGGGTGAGCTCCGCCTCCTCTGTGGTCGGAAGGTGTACGGGTTGTGTTTCGTGATGCTCCAATGCCTGTGTCTCAACACGTCCTCGAACCTGTTCGAGCGTGTTGAGTGCTTCTCCGAACCCCATGAGAGCTCGTCTGCATGTTCAAGCAAGCCGACCGCTGACTGAGGACCTGTGCGGCGTGATTGCGTAGAAGTACGCACACCCTACGTACTACAAAGAAGGCTCCTGCCGCCCATGCAAGAGAGTTCACTTGGGACCGGAGCCTCTTGCAGTAATCCTACACGGGGACATACACAATTTTGTGTGTGTCCCCCCTCTCGTTGTTAGTAGCTGGAAGACTAATCGCTTAGCAGCCCCGTACAGCGTTCCGTCGGTCCGGGAGGATGAATTGCGGTGTCATAGAGGTCAGAACGAGCGCTTTCCCTTCCTACGCTCGCTCCAGCGTGCCATCATGAGGAAAGCGAATGCCCTGAATCAATCCCACCCTCTCTCGTCCTTTAGCCTTCGCCTAATGGAAGAGGCGGGGCCGATGAACGTTGCGCGAAGTCTCTGTCGTTGTTGACTACCCTTGCACGGCGCCGCTATCCTGACCGATCTCGCAAGCGAGGAACACTGCGAAGATTTCCGGTGAACTGCGGGCGAATTTGGCATCGCTGCCGTGTAGATCTGCGAATGAGATACGATCGGAGATATTAGGGAGGGGCGTCACCGCAGTAGGCTGGAAAAGCTGTACCGATGCCCTCTGCGGGAGAGTATGCGCACAGTGCCGTGGTGGACAGGCCTCATAGGATGTATCTAAACCTATCGACCACGCCAAAGGAGTAGAACGGGTTCGACCCGCAGCTGGCTGGAAACGTCATCGGCCGGGTTTTCCGAGCAGAGCTTAAACAGATCGCTCTGGGATTGTGAGCTCTGCCAATCTTCTATCGATGTGCTGCAGCAGCTTCGCCACCATCCCTGTCCCCATGATGTCGCATTCGATCGCGAGCGCCTCTGGATGCTGCCCCAATAACGCTAGCCATCGCTCGGACGGCTTCTCAACCCACGCCATCAGCTCCTCTCCACTCAGTGCCGTCATCAAATCTCCTTCAGCGCCCGCCATCCAATGTCACGCCGGTATTGCATGTTCTCGAACTCGATCGCCTCCAGGGCCGGGTAGACCTTGTTCAACGCATCCTCCAGCCCCGCCTCCGACCAGGCCGTCATCCCCAGCACGCGTCCGCCCGCCGTCACCACCTCACCATCCCGCTCCGCCGTTCCGCAATGAAACACCACGACATCCGGCGGCACATCCTCTATCCTCGAGATCACCTTCCCGCTCGCATATGTTCCCGGATACCCGCCGCTCGCCGCGATCACGCAGACGCTGGCTCCCGGCTTCATCCTCACATCCAGAGTGTGGGCTCTTCCGTCCACCGAAGCCTCAAGAACATCCAGCAGGTCCGTCTCCATTCGCAACACCAGCGCCTCCGTCTCCGGATCGCCGAATCGCGTATTGAACTCGAGCACCATCGGTTGCACTGTTCCCGGTCCGCGCGGAACCATCATGAGCCCGCAGAACAGGATGCCGCGGAACTCGCTCCACTGGTCGCGCATCCCGTCCACCACGCGCTGCGCTACATTTGCCGTCAGCCACGCCCGCATCTCCGGACCCATCAGATCGTCGGTCGAGTACGCCCCCATGCCTCCCGTATTTGGCCCGGTATCGCCCTCCCCCACCCGTTTGTGATCCTGCGCCGCCCCGATCGGCGCCGCAGTCACACCGTCCGAGAGCGCAAAGAAACTGAGCTCCTCGCCCACCAGAAACTCCTCCAGGACAACATCCTCGACCGCCACGCCCAGCAGGTCTCCCGAGAACATCCGCGCCGCGGCAGCCTCCGCCTCCCCGTGCGTGTTGCAGATCACCACCCCCTTGCCCCCCGCCAGCCCGTCCGCCTTGACCACCACCGGAACGCCGAAATCCCGCAGCGCCTCCCCCACCTCGTTCGGACTCGTGCACACCGCGTAGGCGGCCGTCGGGATATCGTTCTTGCGCATGAACTCCTTGGCGAAGGACTTGCTCGTCTCCAGCTGCGCTGCCTCCATCGTCGGCCCGAAGACCCGAACTCCCCGCGCCTGCAGCGCGTCCACAAGCCCCAGCGACAGCGGCGCCTCCGGCCCGACCACCACCAGTCCGGGCTGCTCCGCCAGCGCGATCGCGACCGTTGCGTCCAGATCGTTTACGTCTAAAGCAACGCAGCGCGCCAACCCCGCGATCCCTGCATTGCCCGGTGCGCAGACCACCTCATCCACCCGAGTCGAGCGGCGCAGCCCCCACACCAGGGCGTGTTCGCGCCCACCTCCGCCAATCACAAGAACCTTCATCGATCTGAGCCTAGCACCGCCGGTACCCCCCGCCGCGGGCCCAACAAATCTGGCAACCGCTTGCGGGCCGGAGTTGTGTCTCTATACTCAAAGAGCATGGAGGAAGTTCAACCCCCGGTTGAGTTCAGCGCGTCTCCCGCAGCCGCCGCTGCTGCCTCTTCGACGACCGCTGGGCCCACACCTCCCCACGGCCGGTTCTTTCCCCGCTTCCGCCGCAACGAGATGTGGACCTACTTCGGTCCGGCATTTGTCGCCAGCGTCGCGTATATCGACCCCGGAAACTTCGCCACCAACATCGAAGGCGGCAGCCGCTTCGGATACCGCCTGCTCTGGGTGCTGCTGTGGTCGAACGCCATGGCCATTCTCATCCAGTACCTCTCCGCCAAGCTCGGCATCGTCACCGGCCTCACCCTTCCGCAGAACTGCCGCAAACACTTCAGCCGGCCCGTAACCGTATCGCTCTGGGTTGCGGCCGAGGTCGCCGCTATCGCGACCGATCTGGCCGAGTTCCTCGGCGCCGCTCTCGGACTCTACCTGCTCTTCGGCCCGGCCATGCTGGCGCACGGCTGGAGCTACACCCAGAGCCTCCTGGCCGCGGCGGTCGTCGCAACCGTGCTCGTCTTCGGCATCCTCGCGCTCGATCTCGCCGGCTTCCGCTGGCTCGAGCGAGGCGTCATGGCCTTCGTCGGCATCATCGGCCTGTGCTACGGCTTCGAGGTCTTCCTCGCCAACCCCGATTGGCATAAAGCCGCCTTCCATACCCTGGTTCCAACTCTGGACACCAGCTCCTCCGCCAGCTTTCACGAGAGCATCTACCTGGCCGTCGCCATGCTCGGCGCAACCGTCATGCCCCATGTCGTCTACCTCCATTCGGCGCTCGTCCAGCCCCGGCTCAAGGAACTCGCAGCCACCCCCGTGGGGGGCCACGCGTCCACGCGTACGCCTCCCGTCCAACACCTCCCCAGTCACCTTCCCAGTCACCTCCCCAGTCAGCCGGTTCGCCTGCGCTTCCTCCGCTTCGAACTGATCGACGTCTTCGCCGCCATGAACGGCGCCTGGCTGATCAACTCGGCCATGCTCATCATGGCCGCGGTCGCCTTCACCCACGGCGTGGTCGTCGATGACGTCGAGGTGGCCCATCACACCCTTGGTCCCCTGCTCGGCCCGCTTGCCGCCGCCGCCTTCGCAATCGCCCTCCTCTGCTCCGGCCTCTCCTCGTCCACCGTCGGCGTCATGGCCGGACAGGTCATCATCGAAGGCTTCCTCGATATCAAGTTCCCCATCTTCCTTCGCCGGCTGATCACCATCATTCCGGCCCTGGCCGTCATCGCCATCGGCCTCAAGCCGCTCAAGATCATCACCCTCTCGCAGGTGGTCCTCAGCTTTACCCTCCCGGCCGCGCTCATCCCTCTGCTGATCCTGACGAGCCGCGGTTCGGTGATGGATACCTTTGCCAGCGCCACCCGCACCCGGGTCGCCGGTTGGACGATCGTCTCGATCGTCATCGTGCTCAACGCCGTCCTCCTGCTGCAACTGGCTGCCTGACCGGCGAGAATCAGGGCCAACGGCCCGCTCCATCCCAGCCTGGGCGAAGCCCCAGGTGCCCGAAGTGAAGCAGCACATGTACCCGAGAGCCCATCAGGCTCCCATCCGCGCGGCCATCTCGACGGAGCCTAACGCTGCCGAGCACCCTCCCGGCGCTCCCACTGCCCCTGCGGAACCGATCTTTGCTGTTGCTGCTGCATCCTCTGCTGTTGCTGCTGCACCCGCATCTGGTTCTGTTGAGCCTGCGCACGCTGCTGTTCCTGTTGCACCCGCATCTGCTCCCCCTGCGGCGCCCTCTGCCGGTCCATCTGCTGTGATCTCTGCTGCTCCGCGACGCGTTGTTGCTGCTGGGCGTCTCCCTGACTCTGCTGCTGCACCCGCTGCTGCGCCTGGGGGACACGCATCTGGTTCTGCTGATTTTGCTGGATCTGGTTCTGCTGATTTTGCTGGACCTGCCTCTGCTGCTCCGCTTGCTGCGCCCGCATCTGCTCCCCCTGCGACGCCCTCTGCCGGTCCATCTGCTGCGATCTCTGCTGCTCCGTTGACACCCTCTGCTGCTGCTGTTCCACTGCGCGTTGCTGCTGCTGTTCAACCACCCGTTGCTGCTGCTGTTGTTCGGCTGCCGTGGTCTGCATCGTCCCGTTTCGCCCCTGCCCCTGCTGCGGAGCTCCCCTCTGCCCCGCCCGCCGTTGCATTTAGAGGGCGATCAGAGCATACCCAAGTCCTACAATACAAAGCGCAAGCGCCAAGCGGAGGAGGAAACTCGGCTGAAGCAAGAGGCAACTCGTTCTGCCGAACACTCCCGATCCCTAGCGGATATGCAAATCAGAGAAGAATATGAGCGCTGGCGGTCGGCACAGGCTGATGCATTCATCGCCAGTCGCTTCTCCGGTGAAGAACTCTCGAAGCGGCTTGGGGAGGTTTCCAACCAACTGCGGAAGGACAAAACGATGGCTAATATGTTCGAACACATGCGAGCAGACGTCTGTCGCGACCAGCTGTTAAGAATCCTGAAGAAGGAATTAGTAGGCGAACTCTGCCTTCCACATCGTTGCGGTCGAGATACGGTACGCGCAGCGACTGGCAGATCTGCCGGAGAGTTCGTACACGAGGTCGGTTACGGAAGCGCGAAAGAGATTTTTGCGACCCACGATCTAGCGATGGGGATCTTACGAGAGCTGCTTGCGCGGCAGGAGTTCGACTGGGAGCATCGCATCTCGTTTCAGACCCGAAGCGCAGGGACTCTGAGCGCCTCGCGGCGAACCGTGCTCGTGCACATGCTGATGCACTCGGTACGGCACTACGCTCAACTGGCGACTCTGGTTCGGCAGCATGGCATAAACCCGGGTTGGTCAATGGATTATCTGTTCATGGGTGCGGAGCAGGCATAGGTGTGGTTTGTGGCTGGTTGCATCCGATTTCCGGCGATCTCATCTGAAGCTCCGAGGTAACGACGATGCTTTCGATACGGCCTGCGGCAGAGCGTGGACACGCGAATCATGGATGGTTGAACTCGAACTTCAGCTTCAGTTTCGCGGAGTACTACGATCCGCGGCACATGAGCTTTCGCGCGTTGCGAGTGATCAATGAGGATTATGTTGCGCCGTCGATGGGCTTCGGCAAACATCCGCACAAGGATATGGAGATCCTGACCTATGTGCTGGAGGGCGCGGTGAAGCATGAGGACTCGATGGGATCGAGCGAGACGCTGGTTCCGGGGGAGCTGCAGCATATGAGCGCGGGGACGGGGGTACGTCACTCGGAGATGAACCCGAGCGGTACCGAGACGCTGCATCTGATGCAGATCTGGCTGATGCCGAATAAGACGGGCATCAAGCCGGTGTATGAGCAGAGGCGTTTCCGGGTGCAGGAGGAGCCGAACAGGCTGCATCTGCTGGCGGGCGAAGATGGCCGCGACGGGTCGTTTGCGATCGCGAGCGACGCGGAGTTGCTGGCGGCCAGACTGGATGCCGGAGCCGCGGTGAGCCACACCTTTCGGCATGGGTACGGCTGGCTGCAGGTCGCTCGCGGTGAAGTTTCAGTTGCCGGGGGCGTGCTGAAGGCTGGGGACGGTCTGGCCCTGAGCGGGGAAGAGGCGGTCACGATCGAGAGCGACCGGGGCGGCGAGTTTCTGCTGTTCGACCTGGCCTAGGGAGAGGTGGCTGGGCGTGCCCGGCACCCGTTGACCGGGGACTCGTTGACCGGGGCTGCGTTGATGGGCTAGAGTTCGCCGCATGGCTAAACGGTTTTGCTGTGTGTTGGCTTCCCTGCTGTCGGCAGCGAGCTTGAGCTGGTCGCAGGGCGTGAAGCGGCCGGAGATTACGGGCATTGCGTATGTGCGGTTCTATGCGGCGGACCCGGCGGCGGCGAAGGCGTTCTATGGCGAGCGGCTGGGACTTCCGGAGACGGATGAGCCTGGCGGGCTGATGCGATTTTCAGTTGGGATGCGGCAGAGGATCGAGGTGGAGCCGATATCGTCCGCGCCTTCGCCGGCGCCCAAGAGCAGGCTTGCCGAGGTCGGCTTTCTGACCAGGGATGTGCCCGCGATGCGGAGCTACCTCGAGGCGCATGGAATCAAGGTAGACGCGGGGAGGGCGGCCAAGGACGAGATTGAGACGACGGACCCGGAGGGCAATCGGGTGGCGTTTGTGCGGGAATCGCGGGCCGCGGCGGGAAGGCCGACCGAGATGAGGCCAGTGGGAAAGGCGGGAGCGCCGACCTCGCGGAGGATCATCCATGCCGGGTGGGAGGTGCATAGCCGCGACGCGGAGGACGCGTTCTATCGGCAGCTGCTGGGCTTTCGGCCGTACTGGTACGGCGGGATGCAGGAGCGAAGGGTGGACTGGGTGAGCCTGCAGGTGCCGGAAGGAACGGATTGGGTGGAGTACATGCTCGGGGCGAAGCCGGATGCGGGCGCGCGGCAGCTCGGGGTGATGAACCACGTGAGCCTGGGGGTGAAGGACATCGACGATGCGACGAAGCAGTTGGTCGCAAACGGATGGGCGGATCCGCAAACGCGGAAGTCTCAGATGGGGAAGGACGGGAAGATGCAGTTGAATGTGTTCGACCCGGACCAGTCGCGGATCGAGTTCATGGAGTTTCAGCCGCGGCAGAAGCCTTGCTGCTCGGAGTTTACGGCCAAGAGCCCGACCGGAGATACGGAGTAACGGAAGAGCGGAAGGCGTTGTGGTAGAGAAGCGGGTTTCCTCGGCTTCGCTCGGAATGACAACAAAGAATGGCATAAGGAATGAAACAAAAAAGCAGAAGAGATGAAACAAAAAGCAGAAGGGATGACAACAAAAGAAAGCAGAGGAGTGACAGCTAGAAGAGCAGAGGCGGATGGCTTTGGCTTCTTACGCGTTGACGGTGGCTGGGAGGATCTCTTCGACGTCGACCCATTGGGTGGGGTAGTGGCCGGTGTAGCAGGCGGTGCAGAAGGAGGCTGGGGAGAGGCCGTTTCTGGGTTCGCCGGTGGTGCAGGAGTGGGTGAGGCCGACGAGCGAGAGGTAGGCAAGGGAGTCGGCTTCGATGAATTGGCGGATCTGCTCGACCGAGCTGTTAGCGGCGATGAGGTCCTTCTTGCTGGGTGTGTCGACGCCGTAGAAGCAGGGCGAGATGGTGGGCGGACAGGAGATGCGGAGGTGGACCTCTTTTGCGCCTGCGAGCCGGCACATGCGGACGATCTTTCGGGAGGTGGTTCCGCGGATGATGGAGTCATCGATGAGGATGATGCGCCGGCCCTCGAGTAGGGAGCGAACGGGGTTGAGCTTCATGCGGACGCCGAAGTCGCGGACGCGCTGCTCCGGCTGAATAAAGGTGCGGCCGACGTAGTGGTTGCGGATGAGGCCGAAGTTGAAAGGGATGCCGGACTCGGCGGCGTAGCCGATGGCCGCGGTGACGCCGGAGTCGGGGACGGGGACGACGAGGTCGGCGTCGACAGGCGATTCCCTGGCCAACTGGCGGCCCATCTCGTCGCGGGATTTCTGGACGGGCCGGCCGAAGATGCGGGAGTCCGGGCGGGCGAAGTAGACGTGCTCGAAGATGCAAGAGGCGGGCGGGGTGGTGCCGGGGGCGAAGCGGCGGCTGGTGACGCCATCTTCGGAGACCATGATGAGCTCGCCGGGTTCGACGTCGCGCTCGTACTTGGCGTGGAGGAGGTCGAAGGCGCAGGTCTCCGAAGCAAACACGAAGGAATCCCGTGCGCCGCCGGTGCCCTCGACGCGGCCGATCGAGAGGGGGCGGAAGCCGTGCGGGTCGCGGGCGGCGAAGATGCGGTTGCGGGTCATCATGACGATGGAGAAGGCGCCGTCGACCTCGGCGAGTGCGTCGGCGATGGCGTCGACGAGGGTGGTGTGGCGGGAGTGGGCGATGAGCTGGACGATGATCTCGGAGTCGGAGGTGGTGGAGAAGATGGCTCCGTCGCGTTCCAGGCGTTCTCTTGAGGTTCCGAGGTTGACGAGGTTGCCGTTGTGGGCGATGGCGATGAGGCCCTTGGTGGAGTCGACGGAGATGGGCTGGGCGTTAAGGAGGGCGGAGTCGCCGGTGGTGGAGTAGCGGGTGTGGCCGATGGCGATGTGGCCGGGGAGCCGGGCGAGGACGGGGTCGGTGAAGATCTCGGAGACGAGGCCCATGCCCTTCATGTCGGTGATGTGGTCGCCATCGGAGGTGGCGATGCCGGCGGACTCCTGGCCGCGGTGCTGGAGGGCGTAGAGGCCCCAGTAGGTGAGGCGGGCGGCGTCGGGGTGGTTGTAGATGGCCATGACGCCGCAGTGTTCGCGGAGTTTGTCGAAGGGGGTGGGGTCGTCTTCGGGGTCTTCGATGAGGACGGTCGTTGGGTCGGACGAATACAGGGGTCCTTCGCTGCGCTCAGGATGACAGCGGAAGGCGGGTGTGTGCGGGGTCGTCATGCGGTGACTACCTCGGCGGCTAGCTGGGATTCGAGGGTATTGGAGAAGGCGGCGCGGAGGTCTTCAACGGAGAGAGAAATGCACTCTTTATCCGCGACCGTTATTTCGAAGCGAGTCCCACCCGTGCTGCCGACGTACTCGCTGACGAAGCCGTGATTCTCGCAGAGATCCTCTACTCGGTGGACGTCTTCCATGGAACAAGTGACAACGACGTGATTTGCGAATTCGTAAAAAAGTTTAGTCGTAACGAATTCATCTGCGAAAGCATGGACATCGATGTCAGATCCGAAACCTTTTGAAATGCAAGCTTTAGCCAAGGTGACCGCAAACCCACCATCCGAGACATCCTGGGCAGACGACAAAAGGGAACTATCCGCAGCTGTTCTAAGCAGCCCTTGGAGTGCCACGGCATCCTGAAGCTTCTGGATAGGGGGTGTGCCCCAAGGTGCAGAAAAAAGCCGAGCGAACTCACTTGAACCAAACCGTTGGAATTTCTCACGATCGGCCTGCTCTTCGGAAATAACTGCGGCTTCTTCTTCTATATCAGGCCAGAGGTAAAGGATCGCATCTCCCTCGCGTTGAAAGCCGGACGGGACGGCTTTGGTGACGTCGTCCAGGATGCCGACGACGCCGATGACGGGGGTGGGGTAGATGGCTTCGCCGCGGGTCTCGTTGTAGAGGCTGACGTTGCCGCCGGTGATGGGGGTTCCGAGGGCGGTGCAGGTTTCGGCAATGCCATCGATGACGGCAGACAGTTGGGCCATGATCTCGGGCTTTTCGGGGTTGCCGAAGTTGAGGCAGTTGGTGGCGGCGACGGGGGTGGCCCCGGTGCAGGCGACCTTGCGGGCGGCCTCGGCGACGGCGTGCATGGCTCCGAGTTTCGGGTCGAGGAAGCACCAGCGGCTGTTGCCGGCGAGAGCCATGGCCAGGCCGCGCTCGGACTTCTTTAATTCTCCGAAAGAAGACGGTCGAGCTTCGCTCGATACCCCACCCTCCGCAAAGTGCGCGGAGGATGGGGCACCCGGATTTGTGGCGCTGCCGGACTCGTGAGTTGTGCCGGGCGCTACGACGGGGTTGGCGGCGTCTTCGCTTCGGGTGGCGAGGGTGGCTTCGCCTTGCGGGGTGGAGTCGGCGATGAGGTGGGCCAATTTGCCGAAGATGCTGTGGTCTACGGCGATTGGGTCGAGGTGGGTAGGGTCGGTGGTGGCGTTTTTGGTGGCATGGGCGGAATACGGAGATTCTTCCGCTCCGCTCAGAATGACAGCGTTTGAGAGGTTGGGCTGAGCCCCGGGCTCGGCAGTGGGGGTAGCGGAGTGTGCGCCGCCCGTTCCTTTGATACGGATGACGCCGGCCTCCGAGCCGGGGCCCTGGACGGTGTTGGTCTGGACCATGGAGTCGTACTGCTCGTAGATGTAGCGTTTGTCGCAGATATTTGCGCTGGCGAGCAGCTTTTTGAGATCGGCGGTGTAGTCGCGCGGCTTCCGGAGCTCTTCAAGGACCCAGGCCGGTGGATCTCGCGGGACGGGCGGCTGCCACACGCCGACCGGCCGGTTGTAGACGGGAGCGTTGTCGGTGAGGGCCTTGTTGGGGATCTCGCAGACGAGCTCACCGCGGTGCGTGACGCGCATGATGTCGTCGGCGGTGACGATGCCGACGATGCTGGCGTCGAGGCCCCATTTGGCGAAGACGTCGAGGACCTCCCCCTCGCGGCCCTTCTGGGCGACGAGCAGCATGCGCTCCTGCGATTCGGAGAGCATGATCTCGTAGCTCGACATCCCGGTCTCGCGTTGGGGGACGAGGTCGAGCTCGATGGCGAGGCCGAGTTCGCCGCGCGCGCCCATCTCGCAGGTGGAGCAGGTGAGGCCGGCAGCGCCCATATCCTGGATGCCGAGGACGGCTCCTGTTTTCATGGCTTCGAGGCAGGCTTCGAGCAGGAGCTTCTCGAGGAAAGGGTCACCCATCTGGACGTTGGGACGCTTCTGCTCGGAGCCTCCGGTGAACTCTTCGGAGGCCATGGTGGCGCCGTGGATGCCGTCGCGGCCGGTCTTGGCGCCGACGTAGAGGACGGGATTGCCGACGCCGGTGGCCTTGGCGTAGAAGATCTCATCGGTGCGAACCAGGCCGAGGGCGAAGGCGTTGACGAGCGGATTGCCGGAGTAACAGGGCTCGAAGCGGGTCTCGCCGCCGAGGTTGGGGACGCCAAAGCAGTTGCCGTAACCGGCGACGCCGTGGACGACGCCATTGGCGATCTGGTGGTTCCTGGCGTAGTCGGTTGAGGTGGGGGCTTGTGGTGATGCGACCACAGGTCCTTCGACTTCGCTCAGGATGACAGAAGTTTGCGGCGGGTCTGGCGGGTCTGGCGGGGCGAGCGGGCCGAAGCGGAGGGAGTCCATGATGGCGAGGGGACGGGCGCCCATGGTGAAGATGTCGCGCAGGATGCCGCCGACCCCGGTCGCCGCGCCCTGGTAGGGCTCGATGTAGCTGGGGTGGTTGTGGGACTCGATCTTGAAGGCGCAGGCCCAGCCGTCGCCGACATCGATGATGCCGGCGTTCTCGCCCGGGCCCTGGACGACGGCGCCGGGACCGGAGGTGCGTTGCCCCTTTGTGGGGAGGCGCTTGAGGTGGACGCGCGAGCTCTTGTAAGAACAGTGCTCGGACCACATGACGGAGAAGATTCCCAGCTCCGTGAGTGACGGAACCCGCCCCAGGGCCGCTTCGATGCGCGCATACTCGTCCGGCGTGATGCTGTGCCCTTTCAGCAGGGCGGGTGTGATGACGCACGGCGCGGGAACACGTTTGGCCGCGGGAGAGGCTGCGGGAAAAGGGTGCTGGATGGGCATGGCTCGTTAAGGAGATTGTCGCATGGGGTTTCGAGGCTGCGGCGCCTGCGGGCTAGCTGCCGGTCGATCCGAATCCGGCCACGTTGCGGGTAGTTTCGGCGAGCGTGTCGGTCTCCTCGAAGATGGCCTGGATGCGTTCGACGAAGCGCAGCTGGGCAACGCGGTGCCCGGGAGCGATGAGGTGGGGCTCGGGGCCGAGATTGGTGAGCACGACCTTGAGCTCGCCGCGATATCCGGGGTCGATTACGCCGGCTAACGTGGTGATGCCGCGAAGGGCAAGGCCGCTGCGATCTTCGACGAGCGCGCCATGCGTGGCCGGGAGTTCGAGCGCAAGACCGGTTCGGATCGCCTGGGTGGAGCCGGGTTCGCCGATGGGGGCGAGGGTCGCGGCTTCGGCGGCGAAGAGGTCGGCGGCGAGATCGCCGTGGGGGCCGGTGTGGGCGTACCGGGGAAGCTGGGCGGCGGGATGGAGCCGTTGGACCTGGATATAGAGCATGCTGTTCTGATGGCGTGGGGGGGTGTAAGAGCTCCGGCAAACACTCAGGGATTGTTTGGCAGTCGCCTGGTGCTTCGGGCGACATAGCGAAAAGATGAAGGGAGCCCCATTGGGGCTCCCTTCAGCAAGTTTGAAACCGCTGGTTAGAGGCTGAACTTCCGACGAGCCGCGCCGGCAGCGCCAAGCAGGCCAGTGCCGAGGAGCAGAAGCGAGGAAGGCTCAGGTACTGCTGCGGGGAGAACTGGCTGGTAAGCCGCGCCAGTGCCGGCCGAGCCATCCTGGATCGAGATCAGGCCTTTGGTGTAGTCGGTGGCGTTGGTCCGGATGATCAGGAAGTCGCTGTGCTGGCCAGGATTGATGACGCTGGGCAAGTAGTTGAAGCCGATCACGCCACCGTTCGCGCTACGATCGATGGTCAACGGAGCGAGGCCGCCAGAATTCGTGAGGTAGCCTACATCGACCATCAGATTGTCGAAATTGAAGCCAGTGATCCGCTCGATAACACCGGAGGCACCGTCGTTCGAGACGTAGTAGCTAAAATCCAGGCAGGTTGCGCAGAACGGATTCAGCGAATCCCTGAATACAGCGGTGCCGTAACTGGCGGTAAAGGTACCAGGCGAGATGGTCCCGTTGATGACCGGGGAGAGGAGCGTCAGGTTTGCAGCCGTCGTGCCGATCGGGGCTGCGGGATCGAGACCGCCGGGGGTGAGGGGGGTAGCGAATGCGGGGACAGCCGCAACGAAAGCCAAGGCGAGAAGAGCGTTTCCAAGTTTCATGTAAACCTCCAGAACAGCTAAAGCCAGGTGTGTAGGACTGTCGTCCTGCATAAGTATAGACAGCACTTGTGATGCCAATCTTTAGCACGGAGTGATGTGAGTGCCGAATGATGCAATGCAAGGCCTTGCGCATCGAACCTTTACGGGGATTATTGACCTGTTTGGCGTGATGAGCAAAAGTCTGCAGGGTAAGTAGAAATATCTTTCGCGCCTCGGTATTGCGTGAAAACAGGGGAATTCAATGAGAAACGGGAGCCCGAAGGCTCCCGTTTCTTCTCCACTGCGCAGAGATTCTTTAGACGCTATTAGACGCCAAAGGCTGATGCAAACTTCCGCCGTGCCATGCCGGCTGCACCGAGGAGGCCAGTGCCGAGGAGCAGAAGCGAGGAAGGCTCAGGTACTGCTGAGGGGGTAACTGGCTGGTAGGCCGCGCCGGTGCCGGCAGAGCCATCCTGGATCGAGATCAGGCCGTTGGTGTAGGCGGTGGCGTTGGTCCGGATGATGAGGAAGTCGCTGTGCTGGCCAGGATTGATGACGCTGGGCAGGTAGTTGAAGCCGACGACGCCGCCATTCGTGGCGCGGTCAATGCTCAACGGGGCGATCCCGCCTGTGTTGGTAAGAAAGCCCACATCGGTCAGGAGGCCATCGAAGTCGAAGCCGGTGATCCGCTCAATGACGCCAGTGGTACCAATATTGGAGACATAATAGCTGAAATCCAGGCAGGTTGCGCAGAAGGGATTTGCGGAATCCCGAAACACCGCGGTGCCGTAGCTGGCCGTAAACGTTCCCGGCGAGATGGTTCCGTTGATGACCGGGGAGAGGAGTGTCAGGTTGGCGGCGGTTGTGCCGATCGGGGCTGCAACGACGAGAACGCCGGGAGTAAGGGGAGTCGCAAAGGCGGGCACAGTGGCAACCATTGCCAAAGTAAGAAGGGCGCTTCCAAATTTCACGTGAAACCTCCAGAACAGTTGAAGAACCGAATTCGTAGGGCGCGCGGCCCTGCATGTAACCTATGATGCATTCCATGGGCCAACTGCGGTGAGTGAACAAGACGGATTTTGGCCTGTGGTTACATGAACTTAGGCCAGATGCCCTGCCGTACACCCGGGTTGGGCGCTTCGCACTGTGTAGGAACTTGCAGCCTAATAGCAGGAAACTTCCTCAGTACTGCGGGCTTGGCGCAGCTGCAACGCAGACTAGACCGTCTCCGTAACGTGATATGCGTGGGAGGTTACTCCTGGTCCTCGCCTGGACTACTCCGCGGACGACCGCATCCCCGCCGGGCAAGTCGGCTATCCGCAAAGATTGCCATCTACTTCCTTAGAGCGAGTTTGGAGCTTCTCCCGGGTGGCGGGTAAGCGCGAGGTGCTCCAGCCGTGCCGCGAGGCGGGAACCAAGATCGATCATCGGTTTTTCCAACCAGTGGTAGCTGACGACAGAGGCGACGGAGATTGTGGCAACCTCTACCAGAATCTGGAGGGCCAGACTGTGCCGGCGCAGGAGATATGGACCGAGTACCAACGCGAAGGGATGGACGAGGTAGATGCCGTAGGAGTACCGGGCGATCCAATGGCACGTCCGGGTCAAGATCGAAGGGGAGAGACTCCGGAACCAGGGCAAGCCAAGACCCAAGGCGAGGGAGAAGGGCCAGCCGAACGAAACGCGGGAGAAGTGCAGGACCAGGCCGATAAGGCTCAGGAGAAACAGGGGAAAGGTCCAGGCGGGAAGGCGCGGGCGAACGCGTTTGAACGCCACAAACGCGATGACGCCGGAGAGGAAGTTGGGAACGGAGCTGATGAAGGTAACCGCGCCTTTGAAGTACAGGGTCGAGACCGCGACGGCCAGACACCACATGAGGAAGAGCGGCCAGATAGTGCGATCGCGCCGGGCGAAGGCGAAGAGCACGGGAAGAAGCAGGTACATCTGGACTTCGAGCGGAAGGGTCCAGATGACGTTGACGATGGGATGGTAGCCGAGATAAGGCGGAGCGAGGTTATAGACCAGCAGAGAGGTGGCGAGGAGATTGCCGTGGGACGTGGGGTGGTACCCGAAGTACTGGTCGAGTGTGCCGAGGAGAGGCGCGCGCGTGAGCAGGGCTACGGCGATGGCGGCGAGCGCAAGCGGGTAGATACGAAAGATGCGGCGGATATAGAAGTCAAGGGTGTAGGGCTTGCGTTCGAGCGACCACATCAGCACGAGCGCGGTGTGGACGAAGAACATCCAGACGCCCACGAGGCCGAGGAAGCCTGCATGGAAGCCGAAGAAGACCTGCGAGTGCAGGGCCAGCAGCGTGTGATCGACGACGACGAGAAGGACGGCAAGGGCGCGCACCAGATCGAGCGCCGGGAGAAAGCTCTGATTGGGTTGGGTCAACAGCTTTTCGATGGCGTCGGCGTGGTCGGCGTCTGGGGTCATCGCCGTTGAGTTTACCGGAGGCGGGCCAGGTCCCGGTTGGTGACCAGACGATTGACCATCGGTCGGAACGACGGTACACTACGTATCTGTCTCGGTCGCTCTGGCTGCGCCGAGATGTCCTAAAGGTCAAGGCTGCAAGCGGTGCGTATTGTGTTGCAACCTCCTGGACGTAGCACCCCTATACTGAGCAGCCACTGTGGACTGGTACGCGGAGCGCCAGATGCAGACATCTTGACGAAGTGGGCGGACGATGCGAAAAGCGCGCCGTTAGAGGAAATTGGTTATGTACGCAGTTATCCGCACAGGCGGGAAGCAGTACCTGGTTACTCCGGGTGAGACGATCAGGATTGAGACGACTCCTCATGAGAATGGCACGGTGGAGTTCTCGGACGTGCTTGCCGTGAGTGGAGAGCAAGGCAAGTACGAGCAGGATTTGGGCGGGGCGAAGGTGCTTGCCTCGGTGAGCGGCCAGGGCCGCGGCGACAAGATCCTGGTCTTCAAGCTGAAGCGCAAGAAGCAGTACAAAAAGATGCAGGGCCACCGGCAGAACTATGTCGAGGTGAAGATCAACGAGATCCTGGTGGGCGGCCGCAGCTTCAAGGCCGAGCAGAACCAAGCCGGGCAGATCTAAAGGCCGGGCAGAACTAAAATCAAGCAGCTGGCGCAGGAACGCCCGTGGGCGGCGCGGAAGAGGGACATCAATGGCACATAAAAAGGGGCTTGGATCTTCCAAGAACGGCCGCGACTCCAATGCACAACGGCTGGGCGTGAAGCGGTTTGGCGGGGAGACGGTGACGGGCGGCTCTATCCTGGTCCGACAGCGCGGAACACCGCTGAAGCCGGGTCTCAACGTGGGCCGCGGCAAGGACGATACGCTGTTCGCGAAGATCGATGGCGTGGTGCGGTTCCAGAGCCGGGGACAGCGGGGACGTTTCGTTTCCATTGACCCAGTGCTTGCGGCCGATCCGGTGGTTGCGGCATAGGTTCGGTTTGGGGAAGAAGGACTCGCTGCGGCGAAATGTTTTGTGCGTTCCGGCGTGTAGCCCCACTAGATTAGTAGTCCCGGACGAGATCGCGTAGCACCCGGACGAGGTGGAGCCGATCTATCCGAAGAGCCCCAGTTTGCGCGGCACCTCGATGCCGAGGTGTTCGTAGGCTAGCCGGGTCGCCACTCTGCCGCGCGGTGTCCGATCGAGGAAGCCGATCTGAATGAGAAATGGCTCGTAAACCTCTTCAAGCGCATCCTGCTCTTCGGCGAGCGCCGCGGCCAGCGTGTTCAGGCCAACCGGCCCACCGTCGTATTTTTCGATGATGGTTCGGAGCAGGCGGCGATCGAGCTCGTCGAAGCCATGCGCGTCGACCTCGAGCAGCTTTAACGCGGCCTCGGCGGTCGGCCGATCGATGATGCCGCTGGCCCGCACCTGAGCAAAGTCACGCACGCGCCGGAGCAGGCGGTTCGCGATTCGGGGCGTCCCTCGCGATCGCATGGCGATCTCCGCCGCGCCATCCCGATCGATGGGAACGCCCAGCACCTCGGCTGACCGTTCGACGACAAACCTCAGCTCATCTTCGGTGTAGAACTCGAGCCGGAGAAGGATTCCGAAGCGGCTGCGAAGCGGCGAGGACAGCAGGCCGGGACGGGTTGTCGCCGCCACAAAGGTGAACGGCTTGATGTCCATGACATGCGTGCGGGCCGCCGGTCCCTGCCCGATCATGATGTCGAGCTTGTAGTCCTCGAGTGCGGTGTACAGCTTCTCCTCAAGGACTGGCTGGAGCCTGTGGATCTCATCGAGAAAGAGCACCTGCCGCTCGCGGACGTTGGTGAGAATCGCGGTCAGGTCGCCCTGAATTTGCAGGGCCGGACCGCTGGTCTGCTGAAAGCCGACGCCGAGTTCGTTGGCGATAATGGTTGCGAGGGTCGTCTTGCCGAGGCCCGGCGGACCGAATAGAAGGACGTGGTCCAGCGCCTCGCCACGGTTTCTGGCAGCTTCGAGAGCGATGGCCAGCTGTTCCTTGGCTCGCTCCTGCCCGATGAACTCGCGCAGGTGATGGGGGCGAAGCTTCAGCTCGAACGCAGTATCTTCCGCGCCGCGCTTCGCCGAGACCAGACGTTCGGGTCCATCGCCGTGTGTCTCGACTGCCGCAGCTGCCGCCATGCCGCTCCTTTCGATCAGGTTGCTCAGATTTCGGAGATGCTTTGGACTCCAAAAACGCTGTCAGGCTCCGGAAGAAGTTCGAGACCTCGGTCCGCACCCCAGGCGATAGTGTAAGCGAAGGGCGCTGCTCCACAATGCCCTGAAGGACATCTCAAGATCACGAACCATGCCGCGCACCTATATCTACAAGCTGACCAGCGATCGTGGCGGCGCGCCCTGCGCGACCTCGCCCCGTTCCGGCGAGAGCCCACTGCTGACGCTATCCATCTGTAAGCCGGCGATTCGGCGAACGGCACAGCGAGGCGACCGGATACTCGGAATCACGAGCCACTCGCTGGCCCTGAGCGATGGCTACCCGCTCAACGCGGTCATCTATGCCGCGATCGTCGAAGACGCGGTCGATGCTCGCGAATACTACGCGGCCCGCAGCCCGTTTCGATCGCGGCCCGATTGTATCTACCGCTTCCATCGACTGAACGGCACGATCGAGCACGCCGGCCGCACACCGCTGCACGCAGACCCCGCCTACCGGAGCCGCGATATCGGCCAGTATCCCTTTTATAAGAATGGCCGCACACTGCTTAGCCGGGAGTTTCGCTACTTCGGGCCGGGCGCGGTTCCGATCCCGCCAAGGCTCTCGATGCTGTGGGGCATGGTGGAGAGGCTGGGCCAGGGGCACCGTGTCTTCGCAGAGGGAGATCCAGAACAGAAGGAGATCGACGCCCTTTTTCGGCTCCTGTGGAAGCGGATTACGGGACACACGCCCAGCAACGTCGCGGACGAGGCCTACGGTCACACACCCAAACAGAAAAAAAGCCGCGTCAGGGCGCCTGATTGCCCTGACGCGGCTTTTGTCGATGGGTTCGATGCCGGTGGCTTCGACTAGGACGCTCGAGCGGTTCCAGCCTTGGAAGAGCTCCCGGCCTCTGACGCCGGCGCGAAGTTGGCCGGAACGCCATTGCGCATACGCGCCGCGCCATTGCCGGAGGTCGACAGGCGCTGTCCGCCTGCCGCCAACCCAAGTGGCTGCTGCAGTGTCACGATCACCGCGGTTGCGGTCTCTTCGCCTTTGCACAGGTAGCTGTGCGTGGTGCCGGCGTCGAAGTAGATCGCGTCCCCGCGTTCCACGTGGTGCGTCACTTCGCCGTGCCGGATGTCCAGCTCGCCCGAGAGCAGGTACAGGAATTCGAAGCCGATGTGCTGATGAGCTTTGGCTTCGCGTCCGACCTTGATCGGCAGAAACTCCGCGAAGTAAGGGTCGAGTTGGCGATCCGGAACGAGATATCCGAGGCTTTCGAAGAAGTAGCTGGGGTCGTCGACGCCGCTCTGCGGCAGGCGGACCCGGTCCTTTGCGCGGTGGACCCGGAAGAGCTTCAGCGGCTCCGGATCGAAGAAGTAGCTGAGGTCCTTGGAGAAGACCATCGCGATTCGGGCCAGGTTTCGCAACGTCGGAACCACGCGCCCGGTCTCAAGCTGCGACAGAAAACTCGCCGAGAGCCCCGTGTGCCGGCCAAGTTCGACCAGCCCCATCGACTTCTTCAGGCGGAGATACTTAATCCTCTCCCCGATTCTTTTTTCCGCGATAAAGGCTTCCGCGGCCTCACTTCCGACCTGGACCGTATCGTTCTCAGGGTTTGCGATGCTGTTGTTTTTTCTGCTTTCAGGAGCGATTCCCGCGATCACGGGTGCGCTCCTCTCCTGTGGGGTGAGTTCTGCTACTTCGCTTGGCATAGGTTTTCCTGCTGTATGAACAGACGTGTGAATTTGGTGAAAGGATTTCTCCGGCCGCGAGCCTTTCTTTTGTCAAAGTGGGATTCCGAATTTATTGATTTAGCTCCAGTCGTCCGTCCAGTCGCGCGACCGGCGCTCGATGCTAGCCTTCCAGAGATGGGCAGAGGCATGGGCAAGCGCGGGCACAAGCAGAGGTCCCGGGGTTTCGCAGAGGTTACGCCCCTTGTCGGGTTGTTGCTCCTCAGCTGCGCGAACCCTGGCCAGCCAAAGCCACCTTCCCTTAAGCTTCCGCAGGTCTCGGAAGATCTGCAGGCGCAGCGCGTAGGGGATCGCGTTCAGCTTCAGTGGACGACCGCCAGCACGACCACGGACAACCTGCCGGTCCCGGCAAAGATGGTCGCCGTGGTCTGTCGACAACTGGGTCCGTCGGCTGGCCACCCGCAGCCATGCGCCGAGGTCAAGCGCCTCGCCGTGAGCCCGGGCGGGTCGAACGCGGAGGAGGTTCTTCCCCCTGCCCTGACCAGCGGTCCCGTCGGCCTGCTTGCCTACCGCGTTGAAATCCTGAATGCGGTGGGCCGCTCTGCCGGGAGGTCAGCCGAGGTATTCGTGGCAAGCGGAGCCGCTCCCGCGCCGGTCGAAGCTCTGGCTGCCAGCCCCATTCGCCGGGCAGTCCGCCTGGCGTGGCGGTCCGGGCCCGCCGCAACAGCAATCGATCTCGACCGGACCGATACCGCCCGATCTCCCATGCCCGGGAACGCCACGCCCGCAGCGCCCGGAAGCAAGTCCGTGAACGCCAGGGAGCGTAACGCCTTCGCCGGAACAAAGGGCCGGCCGGCAGAGATTCACCTGAACGCCAAAGCCGCCGATAAGCCAGATATGGGAGGAGCGATCGACCGGTCGGCGGAGATGGGGACCACCTACCAATATCGTGCGCAGCGGGTGCTGGCGGCCAGCCTCGACGGACATCTGCTGGAGCTTCGCAGCGAGCCCTCCCCCGCGGTCAGCGTGACGGTACTGGGCAGCTTTCCCCCGAAGCCGCCAACCGCTCTCGAGGCTGCGCCTGGAGGTGGGCCATCCCCCTCGATCGACCTCTCGTGGGAGCCGGGGAGCGAGGTCGACCTCGCCGGCTACAACGTCTACCGGTCGGAGCTTCCGGAAGCGCAATCTGCCCAAGGCTCCCCCGCGGCGGGCGTGACCCAAACCCAGCACCCGCCTCAAACCCAGCCCAGGAGCTGGATCCGGATAAATGGGTCCACGGTCCCCGTGCCTGCCTTTCACGACTCCGGCGTCCGTGCCGGCATGCGCTATGCCTACCGGGTCACTGCTGTGGATACCGATGGAAACGAGAGCGCTCCCGGCAAGGAAGTGCAGGAGACACCCGGAACCCGCTAAGCTGGACGCACCATGCGATATTGCCGCTTCTCCTCCGACCGGAACGACCATCAAATCTCCCACTATGCCCTCGTAGAGGAGCGCGACGGGGCGCTATGGGCCATTGCGTCCATGAAGGCTCCCGAAGAGGACCTTGCGGCACAGATGGCGCCGCTGCTTGAGATCGATCCGACCCCCTTATCCAGGCTGCGCCTGCTTCCGGCGGTCGCTCCGTCGAAGATCGTCTGCGTCGGCCGCAACTACCGCGATCACGCGGCGGAGCTCGGGAACGAGGTCCCGAAGGAGCCGCTCCTGTTCCTCAAGCCGCCATCGTCTCTGCTTGGGTCGGGCGGCATCGTTCGCCTGCCATCGCTCTCCCGGCGCGTGGACTATGAGGGCGAACTGGGTCTTGTCATTGGCAGGCGCTGCCGCAACATCGGCCCCGGGGAGGACGTCCGGAGTTACATCCGCGGCTACGTCTGCGTCAACGACGTAACCGCCCGGGATCTGCAGAAGAGCGACGGACAGTGGACCCGCGGCAAGGGGTTCGATAGCTTCTGCCCCGTTGGCCCGATTGTCTCGGACGAGATCGACCCGGTAGCCGGCGACCCGGTCACGGTCACGACGCATGTGAATGGAGAGCTCAAACAGACGGGCTCCACGGCGGACTTTCTCTTCGGCATCCCTGAGCTGCTCCGCTATATCACGGCCTTCGCCACGCTTGAGCCCGGAGACCTGATCCCCACCGGAACGCCGGCCGGGGTGGGCCCGGTCGCTCCCGGAGACCGGATCGAAGTTGCTATCGGCGGCCTGGGCGTCCTGGAAAATTTCGTGCAGCCGGGCTGAAACGAGGATGTTGTTCAGGCCGCAAGTTCAGTGAGGAAACGCAGACAAGGCTTCCCTGCGATAAAATAGTTCTAACAGGCAAGGAGCCCTTCATGGCATCTCTACTCGAACAGCTTCGCAGCATGACTACCGTTGTCTCCGATACGGGCGATTTCAATGCGATCAAGAAGTTCAAGCCGCAGGACGCGACCACCAATCCTTCGCTCCTGCAGACCGCCGCGGGCATGCCGGAGTACCGGCAGGTCGTCGACGATGTTCTCGATCACGCGCGGAAATCTGCCCCTGAGGGGGCTTCCGACAAGGACGTAGCCGCGGGTGCGTTCAAGACGCTCGCCGTTGCGTTCGGCCGCAAGATTCTCGATATCGTTCCCGGCCGGGTCTCGACCGAGGTGGACGCGCGCCTCTCCTTTGACCGCGAAAAGACCATGGAGCAGGCCCGCGACATCATCCGGCAGTACGACGAGGCCGGCGTTTCTCGGGATCGCGTGCTTATCAAGATCGCCTCGACCTGGGAGGGCATCAAGGCCGCGGAGATATTGGAAACAGAGGGCATCCACTGCAACATGACGCTGCTCTTCGGTCTGCACCAGGCAATCGCCTCCGCCGAAGCCGAGGTCACCCTGATCTCGCCGTTTGTGGGTCGCATCCTGGACTGGTACAAGAAGGATACGGGCAAGGATTATGCCGGCGCCGACGATCCTGGCGTGCAGTCCGTCACAACCATCTACAACTATTACAAGAAGTTCGGCTACAAGACCGTCGTCATGGGTGCGAGCTTCCGCAATATGGATGAGATCAAGGAGCTCGCGGGCTGCGACCTGTTGACGATCGCCCCGAAGCTGCTGGCGGAGCTCGACGAAAACCAGGGCGATCTGCCGCGCAAGCTGGACGCCGAGAAGGCCAAGAGCATGCCGCTCGAAAAGCTCAGCATCGACGAGGCCACCTTCGAGAAGATGCATGCCGAGGATCGCATGGCGCATGACAAGCTTAAGGAAGGCATCGAGGGCTTCTCCAAAGCGCTCGAAGAGCTCGAACAGCTTCTGGCGAAGCGCGTCAGCGAGATCAGCGAGAAGCAGACCGTCAACGCCTAGCGTCAAGCCCTTCCTTCACCCGCGACCGCTGTGGGGCGGCGCGGAGGGAGGATGGGATGACGCTGGATTCGATCGGTAGCGAATCCGGTCCGTGCTGCTGATTCTCTTCCTTGATTCTGGTGTGAGAATGAGGCACCCTTCGACTTGGCCCTATTCTCCCAACCTCCCGCACCAGCTTCAAGCCGGCCTGCACTCGCCGGCTCGGTCACGCCGGCTTCGGCATTCTCACTCCCGATCTCTTTCCCCCCGATTCAACGACCGGCTAATAAGCTTAGTCACATAAGGGAGCTTGACGGAGCACGTGGGATCGCCGCGCTCATGGTCTTCTTTCACCATGTGTGCTTCTCCACCATTCACACCGACCAGTGGGGGTGGCCGGTTACGCTGCTGCGCAGCATCTCGGCCTATGGAGCGACCGGGGTCGACCTGTTCTTTGTGCTATCGGGATTTCTTATCACATCGATTCTGATCGAGACCCAGCAGCGGGCCAGCTACTACACCGATTTCTACTGGAAGCGCGTCCTTCGCATTCAGCCGCTGTACGTGGTCTGCTTGATTCTTGTACTCCTGATCTCTCCGGAGCTCTGGCGCGGCGTCCTGCTTTCGGCGCTGTTCGTGGTCAACTTCGGATCGCTCTTCCATGTCGCGATGTTTGGCCCGTTCTGGTCGCTGGCCATCGAGGAACAGTTCTACCTGATCTGGCCGAGTGTGGTTCGCAAGCGATCCGTCGAGACGCTCGTCCGATGGTCTGCCGCAGTGGCGATTGCTTGTATCCTCATCCGCCTGATCGCGGGCTACTTCGACCGCCGGAACTACTTCTACACCTTTTACCGCTGCGACGGTCTCGCGTTCGGCGCGTTGATCGCATGCTGGTTCAAGCGCCGAAGAGACGGGGCCGCGGAACGCTGGCGCGAAAACATGGCCCTTCACGGGGCTTTCCTCTGCGGGCTGGCGCTCCTGGCCGTGGCGTTCTACGTGGTGCCCCCCGGGTACTCAGGCTTTACCGCCGCCTTCTCGCAGACGGGCATCACGGTTATCGCAGCCACCTTCATTGGCCGGCTCGTCCGGGATTCGGGCCGCCGCTACCTCGCTCTCATGCGTTCGCCCGCGATCACGTTCTTCGGCCTGATCAGCTACGCCTTTTACATGCTGCATCTGTTCGTTCTGGAGGCCTTCGACCACTTTCGTGCGCCCCCGGCACCGGGAGATGATGGCGCCTTCGTCGGACGTCTCCTGGCGGTGCTGGCGTTGTCGGTCGGCGCGGCCCTCGCCTCCCGCTACCTGGTCGAACTTCCTGCCCTGAACCTTCGCCAGTACGTCCTTAAATCTCCGTCTCCACCGCCCGTCACCGCGGAGCCGCTCGAGACGGTCTGAACCGACCAAGACGGTCAGAAGCCATCAGAGGATGTACCGCGACAGGTCCTGATCCTTCACAATCGACGCAACCTGCTGCCGCACATACTCCGGATCGACGACGATCACCTTTTCGACGCCGTTGGCGGTCTGCCGCTCGATCACGGGGAGCGGTGGCGAGGGCGGCTGGGGGCCTCCCGTCAGCGGGGCCGAGGCTCCAATCTCCGCGACCACACCCTCCTGCGTCGCCTCCGATCGCGGGCTCTTGAACAGGTCCGGCGCCTGGAAGCTGATCTCGTCGAGCACCCGTTCCAGAATCGTGTGCAGCCGCCGCGCCCCGATGTTCTCCGTCGTCTCATTCACCCGAAAGGCGAACTGGGCCATCTCGGCGATCGCCTCCTTGGTGAACTCCAGCTTCAGCCCTTCGGTCTCGAGCATCGCCGTCGACTGCTTCACCAGCGACGACTTCGGCTCCGTCAGGATGCGGACGAAATCGTCCACGGTGAGAGAGTGCAGCTCCACCCGGATAGGGAAGCGGCCCTGCAGCTCCGGTATCAGATCGCTGGGCTTCGACACATGGAACGCGCCCGCCGCGATGAAAAGGATGTGATCGGTCGAGACCATCCCGTACTTCGTGTTCACCGTGGTCCCTTCGACGATCGGGAGGATGTCCCGCTGCACCCCTTCGCGGCTCACGTCCGGCCCATGTCCACCCTCGCGGCCTGCGATCTTGTCGATCTCATCGAGGAAGACCATGCCCGACTCTTCCACCCGTTCCACCGCGAGCCGCGTCACCTGGTCCATGTCGATGAGGCGGCTCTCCTCCTCCTGCACCAGGTATTCGAAGGCCTCGGCGACCTTCATCTTGCGCTTCCTCATCCGCTGCCCGAAGAGCCCCGGCAGCATCTCCTTGAAGCTGCCCATGTCCATCTCATCGGAGCCCTGGTTCGTGATCAGCTCGAAGCTCGGCTGGTTGCGGTCGCGGACATCGAGTTCCACCGTACGCTCGTCGAGCTTGCCCTCGCGGAACTGCTGCCGCAGCTTCTCCCTCGTACGCTCGTGGCTGGTCTGCTCGTCGGTCGGCTTCGACCCGCCTTCGCCCGCCGCCCCATCCTGATCCCCTCCCTCCACCTGGGGTGCGGTAAAACTATCCGGCGAGGTCGTGTCCATCGACGCCGGCAGCTGGATCACATTGGTTCCCGGCTCCTGGGTGGCTGCCGCCGCATTCGCCGCCGTCGCCGCGGCTGGGGTCGGCGGCAGCAGCAGGTCGAGCAGACGATCCTCCGCCGCCAGCTCCGCCTTGTCCTCGACCTCTTCCAGCTTCTCCTCGCGCACCATGTCGATGGCGATCTCGACCAGATCGCGCACGATCGACTCCACGTCTCGCCCCACGTATCCGACTTCGGTAAACTTCGAGGCCTCGACCTTCAGGAAGGGCGAGTTCGTCAGCTTCGCCAGCCGCCGGGCGATCTCCGTTTTTCCGACACCCGTCGGCCCGATCATGATGATGTTCTTCGGCATGATCTCGTCGGCCAGCTCCGGCGGCAGCTTCTGCCGGCGCATGCGGTTACGCAGCGCGATGGCAACCGCCCGCTTGGCCGCCGCCTGCCCCACGACGTACTTATCCAACTCCGCCACGATCTCTCGCGGCGTCATCTCATCGAGCGCCAGCGCCTGGTCTTCCGCGGTACCTGGTAAATAGATTGCCATTACTCCGCCTTCAACTCTTCCATCGTGATCCGGTCATTGGTATACAGGCAGATCTGCCCCGCGATCAGAAGGCTCTTCTCCGCGATCTCCCGCGCGCCCATGTCCGTGTTGTCCATCAGCGCGCGAGCCGCCGCCAGGGCGTAGCTACCGCCACTCCCGATCACCGCGATCCCCTCATCCGGATCGATCACGTCGCCGTTCCCACTCAGCAGAAAGGTCTGCTTGGAATCCGTCACGATCAGCAGCGCCTCCAACTGCCGCAGCATCTTGTCGGTGCGCCAGTCCTTCGCCAGTTCCACGGCCGCGCGGCCCAGGTTGCCGGCATACTGCTCCAGCTTGGTCTCGAAGCGCGCAAACAGGCTGAACGCATCTGCCGTCGACCCGGCAAAACCCGCCAGCACCTTGTCTTGGTAGAGCTTGCGGATCTTCTTCGCGGAGTGCTTCATCACCGTGGCTCCAATCGAGACCTGCCCGTCCGCGGCCATCACCACCGCATCCCCCCGGCGCACACAGATCACCGTGGTCGAGCGGATCCGGCGTCCGTCGCCCAGATCCAGCGGATGGTCCGACCTCCTCATCGCTGAGACTCGCCCCTCCGCCGTCGAACGCACCTCTTCTGCCGCCTTCATTCCATCCAGATGTCTCTTCATATGCGTAACTTTCAGTATACCGTCGCGCTTGCCCGGCTCTTCCCCATCCCGGGTTGCCGTCGATACGTTATGCTGAGGCCGAGCTATGATCTCCTCCATCTCATCGCAGCTCGGGATCGCCTTCCGATCGCCCAAGGTGCTCTCCGGCCTCGCATTGACGGTCGCCGGGATCGCCGCCGCCACCTCCTACGCGATGACCCGAAAGCGGCTCTCCGCCGAGGAGGTCGAACGCGAGCGCCGCAATCTGCTCGCATCCACCGGACGCATCGTGGACGGCAGCATCACCGAGACGCAATGGATCGGCGACGCCCCCGGACCGGTTCCGAGCACGCTGATCTACCGCTATCGCGCCGCCGGCGTCACCTACGAGTGCGCCCAGGACGTCAGCCCGCTCAGCGAACGGGTCCGCGACGTCCGCATCGATCTCCCGGTGCAGGTTCGCTTCGATCCTCGCAACCCCGGGAATTCCATCGTGGTCGCCGAAGGCTGGAGCGGCCTGCGCATCGATCACGAGCACCCCATTGAGCCGATTGCCATCCCCGGCGACCAGTAATCGCCAGTAGTCTTCAGATTTTTACAGCTTTGCGAAGCGGAGCTTCCAACACCGGCGTCCCTCGCGGGGAGGGGCTTGGCTTTCACGTCTTCAAAGGCCCGGTGCCTCCGCATTGTGGCCATCGCTGGCGCGGTCTAGACTTGATCCATGCACATGGTGGCCTCGCCAAACAGCAAGATCCAGCGCGTCCTGAAGCTCTCCATGGCGGCCACCTCCATGTATGTGCTGGCAACCTTCTACTTCGGTCTGCGTGCCCACTCGCTCGCACTCATATCCGAGGCCGGCCATAACCTCTCCGACCTCCTCGCCATCGCGCTCTCCTCGCTCGCCGTCTACTTCCACGCGCAACCGGCGACCGACGAGAAGACCTTCGGGTACCAGCGCGCCGGCGTGCTCGCCGCCTTTGTGAATGCGCTGACGTTGATTGTGCTCGCCAGCTGGATCGCCATCGCCGCCGTCCACCGGCTCGCCGCCCCGGTCGCGGTTCAGCCGCGGCCCATGATGCTGGTGGCAGCTGCCGGTGTGGTGATGAACGGTGCGATCGCGACTCTTTTGTGGCGCTTCTCGGGGGATGTCAACATCCGCTCCGTCTTCCTTCACATGCTCGGCGACACGCTCTCAACCGCGGCCGTCATTGCCGGCGGCGCGGGCATCCTGTTCAGCGGCCTCACCTGGATCGATCCCATCCTGTCCATGCTGATCGCGGGCATGATCCTCTGGAGCTCCGCCGGCATCGTGCGCGAGACTCTCAACATCCTGCTTGAGGGCACGCCGCGCTCGGTCGAGCTCTCCGAGGTCCGAATCGCCATGCAGTCCGTCTCCGGCGTCCTTAACGTCCACGATCTGCATGTGTGGAGCCTCGGCTCCCAGTCCCACGCCCTTGCCAGCCACGTGACAATCGACGAGATGCCCATGTCAGAGTGTGGAAGCATCCTCGACCGCATCCGGGGCACCCTCGCGGATCGCTTCCACATCCACCACACCACCATCCAGTTTGAGATCGTCGGCTGCGAGACGACACACGGATGCAGCGCGCCACCGGAGCTTGAGCCCGCTGGGGCGTCCGGACACCATCACCACCACGGGCACAGTCACTAGATACCGGCGTTGTCTTCCCTGCCCTGCCCGGCTAAACCAGTTGCGCATCCAGCGTGATCTCCGCCGCCTTCAGCACCCGTGAGACCGGGCAGCCTTCCTTCGCCTTCCTGGCCAGCTCGTCGAACTTTTCCTTCTCCGCGCCCGGCACCTTGGCCTTCGTGGTCAGGTGAATCTTGGTGATCGTCGGCCCGTCATCGGTCTTCTCCATCGTCACGACGGCGGTCGTCTCAAGCGTGTCCGGCACCAACTTCGCGTCGGTTAGTTGCGCGCTCAGCGCCATGGTAAAGCAGCCCGCATGCGCCGCCGCGATCAGCTCTTCGGGATTAGTTCCCACGCCATTCTCAAAGCGCGTGCTGAAGCTGTACTGCGTCTCCTTCAAGGTCCCACTCTGGGTCGAAATCGTTCCCTTGCCGTCCTTCAACCCGCCATGCCACACTGCGCTTGCGCTGCGATCCATCATGTCTCTCCTTGGCGCAGCCTGCCTTCGGCCACATCGTACCCGTTGGATGCCCACTCCCTCGCCAACGGCGCGTCAAAAAAGCTGCTCTGCCGAAGCATCATCGGCAACGTAGATCTCATCTACCTAAGTGTGGGTGCAAGGGTTTCCTGCGCCCAAGGGAGACACTATGAACCGCAAGCGTATCATCGCCACCAACGCCGCCTTCCTGGCACTCTTCGCTGCCGCGGCGCTGCCTGCCCAGACCACGACCACCCAGACCACGCAGACGCCCCCTCCGATTACCAGCCAAACTCCGGTCGCCGATCAGAACTCCACGACGATGACGACGACCACCCAGACCACGGAGGCCACCCCGCTCACCAAGTCCGAGCTCAAGGCGCAACGGAAGCAGCAGAAGCACCAGGAACGGTCCGCCAAGGCAGCCGCCAAGGCCGCAAAGGATCAGGAAGACGCGATCAAGCAGCGCAATAGGTCGGTTCAAGAGTCCGAAAAGGCGAGCACACCGCAGCCCTGATCCGTATACTCGGCAGCCCAGCCGATACCGGACGGCCCCCTCCCGCCCACCGTCAAGCCAAGGTGCTCTTGCCCGAAGGGTGAGTGAGTCTGTACATCTAACTCGCCCTCAGCGCAAACTAGCCTTTCGCGCTGCCTCGAACTCATCTCCAGCCTTCCATTGGATCGCCTTCGGGACCGTAAGCGCCTCCCACCCCAGCTCCATCCCCAACTTCGCCAGCTTGGCATTCCCCTGGAAGTCCATATCTTCCGTGTAGTTGTCTGAGAAGTTATGGTAGCGATGCTCGTTGTAGTCCTTTTCCTGGGCCACGCCCCACGCGCGGTCATGGCCCTCGTACAGCGACCCGAGATCGATTGAAAACGCCGGGATTCCCACCCGCGACAGGCTGAAGTGATCCGACCGATAGTAGGATCCCGCCTCCGGCCGCGGATCCTCCACGATCGCCAGCCCGAACCGCTTCGCTGTCGCCTCCACCTCCGGATAGAAGGTCGTCCGCTGCGCACCATTCACGTTGATCTCCCGCGGGACCCCGATCGGCAGAATCATGTCGTAGTTGATGTCCAGCGTGATCTGCCCGGCGGGCACCGGCGGATGCTGCCCCAGGTACTCGCTCCCGAGCAGACCCTGCTCCTCTGCCGTCACCGCCGCGAAGACAACGTCGTGAGGCGGCTTCACACCCATTGAAGACCAAGCCCGCGCCTCCTCCAGCAGAATGCCGCAGCCGGTCGCATTATCCGCCGCCCCGTTGTAAACGTTGTCGCCCGCCATTCCAGGCACAAACCCCAGATGGTCGAAGTGCGCCGTATACAATACCGCCTGGCCCCTGCCCGCTCCAGGCAGTATCCCGATCACGTTGGGAGACTCGAACGGCCGAACCGAGCTCTCCACATGCGCCTTCAGCCGGAGGGGCAGCTCCACCGCCTTGAAGCCGCGTTTGCCGGCCGCGTCCATTTCCGTTTCCACGTTTTTACCCGCAGCCGCGAACAGCTTCCGCGCGACCTCAAGCTGGATCCAGCTCGCCGCCTCCAGCTGCGGATTCTTATCCTCCGCCAGGTACGTCTTTTCGCTGGTGTTCGAGTTCTTCACCACATCCCATCCATAGCTCGCCAGGTCCGTTCGATGGATGATCAGCGCGCCTACCGCTCCCATCCGCGCCGCCTGCTCGAACTTGTAGGTCCACCGGCCGTAGTACGTCAGCGCCTTACCCCCGAAGAACTTCGGATCGTCCGACGGCGGATCGCCCACGATACACAGGATCACCTTGCCCTTCACATCCACGCCGGCGAAGTCGTCCCAGCCGAACTCCGGCGCCGTCACCCCGTATCCCACAAACACGATCGGCGCATCGATATCCGCCACCGCCGTCAGCCGGCGATTGCTCACCGTGTACTCGTCGCCGTACGCCAGCTTGATCGAACCGCCCTTCGCCGGCTCGATCTCCATTCGCGTCTTCGCCGGGGTCGCATTCATCCCGACAAACTTCACCTGCTGGAAGTAGGTCCCGTGATCGCCGCCCGGCTTCAGCCCATCGACGGCGAACTGGGTCGCAAGGTACTTTGCCGCCAGCTCACTTCCGCGCAGCCCCGGTCCCCGGCCCTCCAGCAGGTCATCGGCAAGAAATCGCACATGCGCCCGGATCTTCTCGGCATCGATCGACGCCTCTGCCGCCTTCAGCATCTGCATCTGCGATTGCCTGCCTGCCGCCGCTCCCCTGGCCGGCGAACCTGCGGTCTCCTGCGCCCATCCCGCGGAGGCCATTCCCGCCAGCCAGAGTGCCAAAGCCATACCTGCCGTCGATCTCTTCAACGTGAAACTCCTCATGTTTTGAAAAACTAAAGTATAGGCGAAACGCCCCGCCCGCTTACGCCAGCTCCGGCCTCTTCACCGCCATCACATCCAGCCGCTGCAGCACCTTGCGCGCGAGCCCGGTCAGCGGCAGCTCGGCCAATCGTTTCGTCCGCACCCAATGGAGATCGCCGGCAGCGGCCGAAATCGCGGACCGCAGGTTGTCGAGCCGCCCGGTTGGCGCGAACACCTGCACATAGAAGTTCGTGTTGGTGATCGCGTGCCGCACCCGCAGCAGCGGCTCGCGCCCCTCCACCGCGTCCATCGGCAGTGGCGGAAGCTCGTACATCCCGGCCATCAGGCTTGCCTCCGCGGGCCTGCACTCCAGCAGAACCTCGGTGGCCAGCCCCTGCTTGCGCAGGGACAGCAGGTAAGCCGTCTTTCTGCTCTTCTGCGCCGCTCGCGGCAGCGTCCGGTGCTCGCCGCGCGTCTTGCACATCGTGAAGACCGGGCACTGCAGGCACAGCGGAGATCGCGGCAGGCAGATCGTCGCGCCCAGCTCCATCATGGCCTGGTTGTGATCTCCCGGCGCATTCCCGCGGGCCCTCGGCCGGGCCGCCGGCGCCAGCGATTGTGCCTCGGCCTGCACATAAGCTCGCCCCTCCGCGGTCGCATCCTCGGGTCGCCCAGTCACTCGAAGAATCACCCGTTCCACGTTTCCATCCACCACGGCGATGCTCTCGCCGAAGGCAATGCTCGCAATCGCCGCGCACGTGTACTGGCCGATGCCGGGCAGCGTCCGCAGCTCGGTCGAGGTCGAGGGCAACACCCCGCCCAACTCCCTCGTGATGAACTGCGCCGCCTTGTGCATCATGCGCGCGCGACGGTAGTAGCCCAGCCCGGACCACGCCGCCAGCACCTCCGGCTCGTCCGCGAGAGCGAGCGCAAGCAGGGTCGGGAATCGCCTCACAAACTGCTGATAATGCGCAATCACCGCGCTCACACGCGTCTGCTGCAGCATTACCTCGCTCACCCAGGTCTGGTAAGGATCGCTGACCCCGCGCCACGGCAGCACCCGCGCATGGCGTCCGTACCAGCGCATCAGCAGAGCCCGGAAACGTTCGGCATCGACCTCGGCACGAGGCTTCGTCTTGAGCTGGCCCGCCATTCCCTTCGAATTCTACTCAGCCAAGCCATGCGGGCAAGTGCACACAGGAAAGGAAACTCTCTTCTCTGGCAAGCCCGCCCGTTGGGGCGATCAGGAACTCGATCCAAGGTTGCATCGTGTCACGAGTCCGTCAGCAGTTCTGATACTTCCAGTTCCTCGTCTTGCCCTCCGCGATCCACTCCACCGCCTGCGCCACCCTGCGCTCGCGCGTCTCCGGTCGCTTGGCCTCCGCGACCCACTCCGCGTACTCCCGCCGGCAGCTCGGACTGAACTGGTCAAACACCGCCTGCGCGCCCTTCTTCTTTTTGAGCGCCGCCAGCAGCTCGCCGGGTGTCTCTGCCTCCGGCTTCGGCATCTTGCTCCCGCGCTTCGTGGCCGGTGCGTCGCTTCCCGCAAACTCGGCAGCTTGCCGAATCCATGCGAGCATCTGCGTATCGGCCGGCAGATCCGCCATCGAGGTAATCCTGCCCAGCGACCCGGCCGCCTCATCCACCGGCATCCCCGCCGCGCGCATCACCTCTTCCATCTGCGGACCGACGAAACGGAAGCCGCAGTGCTTCAAAAATGCAGCGACCGCGCACATCATCCTTCCGCGATACAGAAAGAACGGTTGCCCCCACTTGATGGTCTCCTCCGCCTCAGGGCACCCCTCATGCACCAGCGCCCTCAGATGCCGCATCACCGGCCGCGCAAACGCCGGGGCCTTCGCGATTTTTTCGTCGATCCGCCCATCCGTCACAGGCATCCAAGGCTCTCCTCTCCTCGCAAGCAGTCTAACAACAGCTAAGACGCCGGGAGCGGCTGTCGCAGGTCAATCGCGGCGTTGGCGGCACCCGGGTGTGTCTGGACTCGTCCCCCCGGCTGCCGGGCCCATCGCGCACCGCCAGCTCCGCCCTACGCGGTATCCCCCGGCTTGGTCGTCGTCTGCACCGGCTCCGGTTTGGTGGGGTAGGGCGGCCCCTGGTCGAGCACCTTTTGCATATCCGCGTCGTAGCCGTAGATGTCGTCGAAGAAGTCCACCTTGCCGTCATCGCCCACGCGCGCCGTCAGGTAGAAGATCACGATCGGCAAGGGGGTCTTGAGGTTCACCTGCTTGTTATCCTGCCCGTTCTGCATCGCGTCGGTAACCTTCTCGAGATCCCACGGCTGCGCGTCCTTGTCGTCCTGCCCCTGCAGCACCCAGACCGCCAGATCCTCCGGCCTCTGCACCCGCACGCAGCCATGGCTGAAGTCCCGGCGAGTGCGATCGAACAGCGAGGTCTGGGGAGTCGAATGCAGATAGATATCGAACTGGTTCGGGAACATGAACTTCACCAGCCCGAGCGAGTTCGTCGGTCCCGGTTTCTCGCGCACCAGCAGACCTCCATGCTCCACCCGGTCGAGCGAGTAGCCGGTCTGGATCTCGCCTTTGCTGTTCGTGACCTCGTAGTTCTTCGTCTCCAGGTACCCGGCCCTGGCCTGCATGTGCGGCACCAGCTCCTTCTTGACAATATCGACCGGAACATTCCAGAACGGACGGAAGATCAGGTACTTCATCATGTGCGCGAACACCGGCGTCCTGTGCTCGCCCACCACCTTGCCCACCACCACCTTCATGGTGAAGTCCAGCCTGTGCTCCGGCGTGTACCCCCGCAACACAAACTCCGGCAGGTTCACCATCAGCCTGGCCTTCACGTACGGGTCGGGGAGCCATCGCCATCGCTCCAGCGAGTTTTCGAGCTGCAGCACGCGGTCCGATAGCGGCACGTTCACGCTCTTGATCGTCGCTGCCGTCAGCTTGCCGTCCGGGGTGAGCCCATGCCGCTCCTGGTAGCTCTTCACCCCATCCGAGAGCGCCGAATCGAAGATCGGGGAGTCCTCGCCTGGGTTGGCTCCGCCTCCGTCCACATCGCCTTCAAGCGCCAGTCGCGCACGCAACGCGGCCGCCGCGGGATAGCGTCCCGCCGCGCTGAGCGCCTTGGTCACCGCCGGCAGCTCCTGGACCGGTCCCCCCGACCTCTGCTGCTGATCCAGCTTGAGGTACTGGGCGAGCGCCGCTTCCGTGCTGCGGTACTCCTCCGTGTCCGGCTCCACCTCGGTCAGCAGCTTCGGCACATCCGCCGCGTCCACCGCCTGGTCCGAGACGAACTCGGGCAGGTCGTACTTCTTCTGCTGGGTGTCGATCGCGAAATTGAAGTGCGAAGGGTTCACCCTTCCAATGCGCAGGTCCGAGACCAGGCGCATCACGTTCACCGTCATGGCGACGTCGAACTGTGCAATGGCGTCGGCATTCTTGCTGCCCAGCTTCGCAACCCGCTCCGGCCACCGGTCGGCATCGTAGTCAGCCGGCCGGAGACCCTTCGCCTCGGCCCCGCGAAACGCCTCCATGAACCCCCGGGCAGCGGCGGTCGGCTTGCCGTCTCGCGACCACGCCAGCTCGTAGTTGCGATCGTCATAGAACGTCTTCACGTCCGCCTGGTAGTCCGAGTAATTGGGCCACCGCAGCATCGCGAGCTGGCTCTGACCCGTCAACGCCTGAAGATTGCCCGCGTACTCGGCCGTGTTCGGCGCCGAGGTCGTCTTCCGGTGCCGCCGGCACCCACCGGCCAGCAGAACCGCCGCCATCACACATCCAAATCCCAGCCGCCTGACCAATTTCCGTCGTTCCAAACCACACCAACCCTTCGCGCGCTCTGCATCGTCCTGCTCTTATATACACGGACCGAATCGCCTGTTGTCACCGCAGCGTGGGGGTGCCCCCCGCTGCGGCATCACCTGTGTGTCGACGCGGCATCACCTGTGTGTCGGCGCGGTCACATGCGCGCAATCGCCGGCAGCGCCGCCAGGCACACCAGCGCCTGGGTCAGCAGCACCCCGCCGGCCAAGCCCAGAAACAGCCGCCGGTGCCGCGTCTCGAGAGCGTCCGCGAACACCCCGCCCACAAAGGTCAGCAGAAACGGGATGGCCCAGAGCCATGGCGCGGTCACCGTCTGCGTGGTGGTCAACGGGAACAGGATGGCGGCGATCAGAAGCGGCACCGTGTTGCCGAAATACCGGCTCCGTCTCACACCCACCCAAAGCACCACGGAAACCAGCGCCGCGACCACGATTGGACCATTGAAAACATGCAGAAAGAACGCTTTTGCCGGCTGGAGAGAGACCCAGAACCGCCCTGCGCCGCCCGTGAAAACGTATGTAAATGGTTGCAAACGAAAGGCATAGGAGGAGAACACCACAAGCAGTCCACCCATCGCCGAAAAGATCAGGATCTGCGAAAGATAGCTCCGCCGCCTTTCCACCAGATAAAACATCAGCACTGCCGCGGCGAGAAAACCCACCATCGCGGCCAGCAGATGAGCGTTTGCGGTAAGGCCTAAAGCCATATTTAACAGCAGGATACGTGGTCGCCATCTGCGACGCGGACCATGCATTGCGTGGGCCACGCCGATGGCGGTGTAGACCAGCCCGAATAGCCCCCACATGGCCAGCACATCGTTGTTCGGCACCACCGCATACCGCACCACATCGGGACAAAAGCAATAGAGTCCTAGGGATAGGAAGCCTCCCTCGTTGCCGAAGAGGCGTCGCGAGACCCACCACAGGCCCGCGCCGAGCCATAGTGCAAACAGAACAAATGGCAGGTGCAGAAGGTACTTTACCGCGCCAAGCTCATGGCGCGCCTCCCACGTCGACCCGTTCAACGAGCCACCCGCGTACAGGCGATTCTCCGGTTTTCGCAGCTTGTCAGCGCTGAGCAAAGCCAGCCTCTGCAGGGTGAGAGGGAGGCCTGCCGCCCTGTAGGCGAAGGTGCCATCGCCATGAAGATTGCCACAGGTGGTGAAGTAGCCGGCCAGGGGCGAAGGCCGCTCCCACATCTCGCGTCCGCAACGGGCGAAGCGGTAATCCGCCGGCGAAAGCTGCTGCTTTCCAACGACCCACAGGCACTCCGCCAGAAAAATCAGAAGGAGCAACCCTGCAAGCTGTTGGGGCCTTCCGACCTGAAAACGAAACAGCCTCAACGGGCTCATTCTCCTCGCAATAGAGCGATCCGTGTAGAGCGATCCCTGATCAGGAAGTAGGTCCCGACCCGGGTCCGCCGACGTTCGTTGGATCCGCCGCTGTAGGCACGTTTACGCTGCCTGTCCGAGTGTATCTTGAGGGTTATGCAGTCGCTTTCGTTCACCCCTGGGCGCGCCTTCCTCTCTGTCAACTCGACGGTTGTGCCATGGACCGTGGTCTTTGAAGACGAGGGTGTGGCCGCCTACTTCTATGCCTGTGACCGATCGCGAGAGACGCAGGAGGAGAGCATCCTCGACGCCATGCTGATCTACAACGTCTCGAGCCTGCAAGACCGTGAGACGCAGCGGATAGCGAGTGTCGAGTGGTCTCGCGATGGCCAGAAAGCTGTGCTGTACCTCGACGGAACGGCCCAGGCTCTCTTTGATTTCGAGACACGCACCGGGTATTGCCGGACCAACTTCCCGAATTTCCTGCAAGAGGGTGGGGAGAGCTGGCGGAAGTCGACGCACGCGTGGAGCGACGAAGCTTTGCAGCAGTTCGAGTCTGCGCTCTACGCCTGATGCAGGGGGCGCTTACCCCAGAAACATCCGTTCCACGTCAAGCCAATCAGCGACTCTTCGGAAGCCGGCGACGGAGATGTTGTGAGGGGCGCTGTACAGAATGCCCTCTCCGCCAAACCTCTGCAGCTGCCGGGGGTTATCGTCGATCAGGAAGTCGGCGTCGAGGATACCCTTATCGCCGCAAAAGACGATGTGCGAGGCTGGGATGGAGGGGAAGTGCCTTTCGAGCCAATCGTATTTGGCGGTAAACGAGGTCGGAACTTCCATCGCCGCCGTAGCGATGAAGACCTCGTAACTGCCCTGAAGGCGGCGGACGACCCTCTGGGACTCAGGCATGACGTCAAGGACGGCGAAAAAGTCTTCCGAACGCAGATAGGCTTCGAGGGCTCCGTGCCGGTCGGCTGAGACCAGATCCCAAAGCCACTTGCCGGCCAGGTCTGCTTTGGTCAGCTGCTCGCCGTGATCGCGGTTATAGCGAAACAGATGCTCGGTTACGGCATCGGCGATGACCTCATCCATGTCGATGCAGATTCGCTTTTGGTCGCGTCGCTTTTCCGTGCGTCTCACCGCACGTCAGCCTTCCCAGCGACCGCTGCCCTGATGGCGCCGTGTGCCTCTTTTTTGATCGGGGCGTCACGCGCCGGGTCCCAGTAGAGCAGCCGGCCGCAGCTTTCGCAGGTCATCATGGTGAGATCGTTGCCGCGATCGCGCAGGTCGTTCCACTTCTGGGGACGAACCAACATCTGGCAGGCTGAGCATTTCTGATCGATTCCTTCCGCGATGCCAGTTCCCTTCGCCTTCGCGATTCGATCATAGGTGGCCAGCGCGGCCTCTGCGATCGTCGGCCGAAGGCTTGATCGTTCGGATTCGAGCTGCTTAAGGCGCTGCTGGTTTTTTGCGATCAGGTCAGCCGCACGCAGGCGTTCGCGCTCAAGCATCGTCTCCGCCGCTTCGGCCTCCTCCTTCGCCCGGGATCGCTGCTGCTCCAAAGCCTCAGAGCGTTCCATGCTCTCCAACTCCACATCCTCGAGCCTGCGTACTTCACTGTCTGCAAAGGCAATTTCGTGATCGAGCGCGGAGGCCTGGGTGGATGTCGTCACGACATCCATCTGGCGTTTTGCGCGCGCGGCCCTCTGGTTTTGATCCTTGACGTCGCTCTCGAGCGACCGGCGGAGCTTCTCTTCCCTGGCCAGCGACTCCTCGAAAGTCAGGAGCGCCGCCTGTGTTCTCGCGGACCGCGCAGCCAGAGCGGCCAGGTGCCGCGGAAGGGATTCGTTTTCGTCCCGTGATCGCTTCATTTCCAGATCGAGTCTTTGCAGGACGATCAGCTTTTCAAGGTCAGGGTGCATCTCTTCTCCATTCAATCGTATCTGTATCCCACTTGTTCGGATGGCATGGCACGAAACGTTGCAGTCTAGCACGGAGGACGCGTGCGCGCCCGAGAGGAGACCTGGCAGGAGGCGGGTTGCCGGAATCTTCTTGAATCCAGGCTGCTCTGTTGTCACTCTTAACCTGCGAAGCTCATGTCCGCCACCGCAACCCTCGACGCACCAGGCGTTACTCCGTCAGTCTCCGCCCAGCCGTGGCGGCCTCGCGTCAATCCCTGGATTGTGGCGATGACGGTGACGCTCGCCACCTTTATGGAGGTGCTGGACTCTTCGATTGCGAACGTGGCCCTTCCCCATATCGCGGGGGGTCTCGGCGCAACCCAGGACGAGGCGACCTGGGTTCTGACAGCATATTTGGTGGCCAATGCGGTGATCCTTCCGGCTGGCGCCTACATGACGACGTTTATCGGCCGCAAGAAGTTCTACATGATCTGCGTCGCGTTGTTCGGGATCTCATCGGCGCTCTGCGGGTTTGCGCCATCCCTTCCGCTGCTGGTGTTCTTCCGCATCCTGCAGGGAATCGGGGGCGGTGGTCTTGCCCCCTCGGAGCAGGCTATTCTTGCCGATACTTTTCCGCCTGAAAAAAGGGGCCAGGCCTTTGCGATGTATGGGCTGGCCGTCGTGGTTGCGCCGGCGATCGGGCCCACGCTGGGAGGGTGGATCACAGACAACTATGACTGGCGGTGGATTTTCTTTCTCAACGTTCCCATCTGCCTGCTGTCGCTGTTTCTGACATCGCGTATTGTCGAGGATCCTCCGTACGTTCACAAGCAGGTTGCGGAGTCGCAAAAGGGAGGGATCAAGCTGGACTTCCTTGGCTTCGGGCTGCTTGGCCTGACCTTTGGATCGCTTGAGTTTATCCTCGACAAAGGGCAGGAGGATGACTGGTTTACGTCGCACCTCATCACCTTCTTCGCCCTCCTGATGGTGACCTGCTTCGTGCTCATGATCTGGTGGGAGCTGAAGCAGCTTCGAGAAGGCAACCGGCCCATTGTGAACCTGACACTGTTCACGCGGCGGAGCTTCGCGATCAGCTTCTGCCTGATGTTTGTGCTGGGGTTCTCCCTGTACGGGACGACGATCCTGATCCCGCAGTTTGTGCAGACGCTGCTGGGCTACACCGCGGAGCTTGCGGGCATGGTGCTCTCGCCGGCCGGGTTCATGATGATGGCGATGATGCCTGTGGTGGGGATACTTTCGAGCAAGGTGGACCCTCGCAAGCTGATCGGTTATGGCTTCATCATGCTGACCATGTCGCTGATCGATCTGCACACGTTGAATCTGGGTGTCAGTTACGGCCGGCTGGTATTTCTGCGCGTGTTCCAGGCTTCCGGCCTGGCGTTCCTGTTCATTCCCATTAACACGATCGCCTATGTCGGGGTGAAGCAGTCGGAGAATAATGATGTTTCGGGCTTGACGAATCTGGCACGCAACATTGGCGGGTCGTGCGGGACCGCGTTCGTCGCAACGATGCTGACCCGGCGAACGGCTGCGCATGAGACGAACATGGTCCGCAACCTGACGCCCAGCGACGGCGCCTTCAACGCTCGGGTGGACGCGTTGAAAGGGATGTTCGGGCATGGTTCACAGGCGATCCACGCGGCCCAAGCCAACATCTACAACCAGCTGCACAGGCAGGCGGGGATGCTGGCTTACCTGGATATAATTCAGTACTTGGCTGTCTTCTGCGCCTGCATGCTGCCCCTGGTCTTCTTCATCCCGCGGCCGCCGAAGAACGCAAGCGCGTCCGCAGGCCACTAGCTGGTTGCGGGAGCTGCCAATGCTTTGAGAGCGCTCGCCAGATCTGCGTGAGGCACTTTGCTCTGCTCGCCGGCGGCGAAATACTTGATGGTGAAAATTCCCGATTTCACCTCATCTTCGCCAACGATTACCATGCGGTGCGCCAGTTTATCGGCGGTCTCAAAGGACTTTCTGAGACGGAACATCCCATCGCCCAACTCGAGCGAGATCCCGGCGCTACGCAGCTCCTTCGCGAGGGCAAGGGCGGCAGCGTTCTGAGCGATGCCCATGGGCGCGATGAAGGCATCCAGCTTGCGTTCGGGCAACACCTGATCCTTCTCGGCCTGGGCCTGCAGGGTAAGAATGAGGCGATCCTCACCGATGGCGAAGCCGATACCGGGGGCCTTCGGTCCACCCAAAATCTCGCTCAATCCGTCGTAGCGGCCTCCGCCCAGCAGGGCATTCTGGGTTCCAAGGCCGCTGCCGTCCGGCACCGTGAACTCGAAGGTGGTTCGGGTGTAATAGTCGAGACCGCGGACGAGCCTTGAGTTGACGTGGTACGGCACCTGGCAGGCGTCGAGTGCTGCAAGGACCTGTTTGAAGTGCTCGGTTGACTCCTCGTCGAGAAAATCCGCGATCTTCGGGAGAGTCTCGATCAGGGCCTGATCTTCGGGAGCCTTGCTGTCGAGAACGCGAAGAGGGTTGGTCTCCGCGCGACGCCGATTATCCTCGCACAGCCGATCTTTGATCGGGGCGAGAGCTTCGCGCAAGGCAGCGATGTAGCGTGGCCGATCAGTGGCCGATCCGATGGAATTGAGCTCGAGCCGCCATCCGCGGACGCCGAGTTCGTTGAGCAGCGTGGCGAGCATTTCGAGGAGTTCGGCATCACGGAGAGAGCTCTCCGCGCCGGACCAGGCCGGGCCAAGCACCTCCGCTCCAATCTGCCAGAACTGCCGGTACCGGCCGCGTTGCGGGCGCTCTCGCCGAAACTGGGGACCGATGTAGAACAGCTTCTGCAGCATGCCGGTATCGTTCAGCTTGTGCTCGATGTAGGCGCGGACGACGCCGGCGGTGTTCTCCGGACGGAGTGTCAGGCTTTGCGCGCGCTCACTTTCGGCGCGGGCGCGATCCTCCCAGGTGTACATCTCTTTGGAGACGATATCCGTCTCTTCGCCGACGCCGCGGGCGAAGAGCTGCGTGTCTTCGAAGATGGGCGTGCGAATCTCACCAAAGCCGTACCGCACAAAGACGGAGCGCGCTGTTCGCTCGACACTGTTCCAAAGATCGGTTTCGGGGGGTAATAGATCTCTGGTGCCCCGTACCCTGAAAATCACTGCCATAGGAGGAGTTTACCGAAAGCGTTCTGTGGAGGATGGCCAGCTTTATTACCGGAGCAGAATATCGGACTTGTAGCTTGGGAAGTCGAAGCAGTTCCGGGCGTGCTGGAGATCTTCGCGTCTCGCGCCGGTTCGCTTTTGAAAAGGTTGAGATATTTCTTCCACAACAGACTCAATCGGAGCTATTCTGTAAAAGTCCCTCGTAAGGGCCGTTTGGAGGTGTATCGTTCGTGGCAGAGGTTCGAGTACAGGAAGGCGAACCCCTTGAAAACGCGCTGCGCCGGTTCAAACGCAAAGTGCAGACGGAAGACATCATCAAGGAAGTGAAGCGGCACTCTTTTTACCTGAAACCAGGCGAAAAGAAGCGCGTGAAAGAGGCGCTGGCTCGCAAGCGTAATCGTAAGAAGGTCCGTAAGGAGCAGGATTAATCTGCTCCTCTATCCGGCAGGCTGTCTCCCGACCTCAGGTTGTGGAGGCGGCCGCCCAAACCGCCATCGTGACCTCCTCACATGCATGGCTCCGGCTCATCCGCTCGATCGCTTGACCGGCAAACCTGAATTCCCTCCCCTAACTAGCAGGACCGGGCCCTAGTTCTTTTCCGCGAATGGGAGAAGTGACATGGAATTCGTAGACCGTCTTCTAACCTGCAATGACTGCGGCGGGGAGTTCATCTTCACCGCGGGGGAACAGCTGTTTTTCTTCGATAAACAGTTCAAGAACGATCCAAAGCGGTGTAAGCCCTGCAAATCACGCCGATCCTGGGTGGTGGCGCGTCCTGGAAGCGGACCCGCAGCGGCCGGCCTCTCCAGAACCGAGACTCGCACCAGTTGTTCTGCGTGCGGGATCGACACCACGGTGCCGTTCAAGCCGACTCAGGGCCGTCCGGTGCTTTGCCGGCAGTGCTTCCAATCGCAGCGCCCTGTGACGAGTCCCGCGCGTGTGGCAGAGCAGGTGCCGCTTACGCTGGGTAGTCAGATCACAGCTTTGGTTGCGACGGGCACGACTGTCTCGAATCGGATTTCCGAGATGCCCTCGTCGTCCGCCGACGTGCTCGCCTCGGCGTCACAAGCATAGTCAGCTCGAGTCAGTTGGCTGGCCACGTTCCCTGAGTGTCGCATGGCAATCGGGGGCGTAGCCGCGGATGTGCGACACTGCCCAAGCATGGACCTCAGACGCTCTTCCGAACGGGTACGGATCTCGCCGCCCCCTGCGCCCGGCGATCTGGTACGTGCCTGTATGGCGCTGGGCGATTACGAGATCACGATCTGCAGCGACGGCACGTATCAGCTCGACGGTGGAGCGATGTTTGGCGTCGTTCCGAAGACGCTATGGCAGAAGCGCGCTTCTGCAGATGATCTGAACCGGATCGTTCTGGGTTTGAACACGGCCGTGGTCCGCACGGGAAAGCACACTGTGCTCATTGAGACCGGGATCGGGAACAAGCAGCCAGTGAAGATGCGCGAGATTCACGGAAATCAGGAGCTCCTGCCGCAGTCTCTTGCCGCCGCCGGCATCTGTCCGGAGGAGGTGGACATCGTGATCAACACGCATCTGCACTTCGATCATTGCGGTTGGAATACGACGTTACATCCGGATGGGACCGTCTCGCCGACGTTCGCGAACGCGCGCTATTTCGCGGCCAAAGGTGAGGTAGAGCACGGACGGCTCCAACTGGAGCGCGACGCGGTGAGTTACCTCTCGCCAAACTACGATCCACTGATCGAATCAGGGCAGATGACGCTGCTCAGCCGGAGCGACATTGAGAGTGCCACGCAGATCTGCCCGGGGATCTCCGTCGAACTCTTTCCCGGGCATACCGCCGACATGATGGGTGTTCACATCGAGTCCAGGACTGCATTGGGCGAGGTGCAGCATGCATGCTACATCGGCGATCTTATTCCAACGTCAGCCCACCTTGAGCCTACCTGGTGCATGGGCTATGACCTCTACCCTCTGACTGTGATTGAGCAGCGCAAGCGCTTTTATGATCGTGCTATTCCGGAAGGATGGCTGGTCCTGTTTACACATGATCACCGTGTTCCTGCGGCTTACCTGGCGCGAAGCGATAAGGGGAAGCCGATTGTCGCCGAGAGCACGTACGAGCATCCCTAGGCTGGTTCAGCCGCGCTGTCTTGCAGAGATCTCAGCTGTTGAGCGCGATTCGAAGCACTCCGCCTCCGGCCGCCAGCTTGGCGTTTGCCGTCTGGAGATCGACGGATAGCGTCTGCATCACGATTGCAGCTTTGACGCTGCCCGCCTCGTTAAGCAGGCGTGCCGCTGTGGAGGGATCGCAGCCGGTTGCCGCGGTGATAATTCTTCGAGCGCGATCCATGAGCTTGGCGTTGTTGGGCTGCACGTTGACCATGAGATTTCCGTAGGTTGAGCCGCTTCGGATCATGACGCCCGTGGAAATCATGTTGAGGACGAGCTTGGTCGCTGTGCCTGCCTTCAGTCTGGTCGATCCGGTGAGCACCTCTGGACCGGTGAGTGGCGTGATGGCGATCTCCGCGACCTTGGCCATTTCAGAGTCTGGCACACAGGCAAGAGCGATTGTCAGCGCGCCGGTCTTCCTCGCGTGCGACATCGCTCCGAGGACGTAGGGCGTACGTCCGCTGGCGGCGATGCCGACCAGGGCGTCCCTTGCGCGGAGCCCGGCCGCCGCGATATCCCGTTTGCCCATCTCGGGCGAATCCTCCGACCTCTCGCTGGATCTGCGCAGCGCATCGTCTCCGCCGGCGATGATTCCCTGGAACAGGGTCGGCGGCACAGAAAAAGTGGGCGGACACTCACTGGCATCCAGAACGCCGAGCCGGCCACTGGTCCCCGCCCCGATGTAAAAGAGGCGGCCACCGTCTGCGAATCGGGAGGCGATTGCATCGACGGCGATTGCGATGCTGGGCAGCTCTGCGCGCACCGCAGAGGCGACCGTAGTGTCTTCTTCGTTGATCAGGGTCAGCATGTCCAACGTGCTCAGGGCGTCAATCTGCTCCGATCGCGGATTACGCGCTTCCGTGGTCAGCTTCGAAAGGTCAGACACGTTTACATACTACCGGGCTTGACTATCGGGAAGGAGGGGTTTGCACGAGGGAGGCGTTAGCTTAGGGGTTGACGGGAACGAGCCGTAGAATCAGAAGCGCAGGCGTAAGCAAAGGAACCACGGGAGACGAGCCGGATGAGTGTTGATGATCAGAATGGCCTTGCGAAGCAGGTTGAAGGAGCGATCCAGGCAGCTGGACTATCCCTGCAAGGAGTTGGCAGGGGGAGGGACTTCTCCGGGGATGCTACGGTTCGCTTTGAGGTCGCTCGGCCGGAGTCCCCGGACAAAACACAGCTGCTGGAGCTGAGCGCAAGCCTGGACCTCGCCGGCGCTCCCGAGCTCTTGACGCTGCTGCAGCAGTATCTCCGCGAGGCGGCAACTCGTCTTAAGAATCCCAGACCAGACTGCTATTTAAGTTTGAATGGATTTCCGTTGAGCTTCCGCAACTTTGCCTGGCCGTTTCACAGGTCCACCTCTGGGGCCGACACGTATCTAGTCCACGGAGAGATTCACCTTGAGGATGGCGATGTCAGCGTTCTCCACGCCAAGGTCTCGGCTTCGATGACCGTGACTTTTTCAGAGATCGTCGCGGCCCCAGAGCAGCCGTACGCGGAAGGCTTCATCTACAACGCGGTACGGAAGACGATCGACCAGGGTCAGTTGGAGCTTGTGAAAAGCGGAAATCGTCAGCCGGTTCCCGTGACCACGCGGTACTACAGCATGAAGCAGAAGAAGTTTGTCTTCAACGACACCGGTGAAACGCAGCGGAGTGAGTTTCTGGCAGCTAAGATCTTCTGGCTTTCGGGCGTGCTTGGTGGCAGCCAACCGGTCTGGCTGGCAGACCCGCGCGACGCGCAGTATCTGAACACCACAGTGGCGGCGCTGCAGGAGGCGATTCGTACGCTCGCCAGCGAAGGTGTGATTCACCTGACGGCGGCGGACGTGGATTTCGCCACACCGACCGAGGCGCTAATGGGGCATCGTCCCAAATACGTTGTGGAGCTGCAGGAGGCGTTGGCCTTTATCAAGCCAACCTTCAACGAGGAGATGCGCGGCGGTCACACGAACATGTGATTGCTGGCGTTGAGCCGGAGAACGCGGGCTGTGGAGCCCATCTCTGTTGAGCGCTCTGCCGGTACTGGCGATCTTCACCCTGGTTGGGTACAAGTTCTGGTGGGATCGCGCGCTTGAGAGCGCGAGACTGGACGCGATGCCTGTTCCACGGGCGGCCATGACTTGGCGCCGGCAAGAGTCGATAGAATGGCCTGCATGGACACGCAAATCGATTCATTGCGCAGCTTGGGGGAGCAAGGGTGATCGAACCGGGACGGGGTGCCGCATTGCTGTACGCGGCGTTATTTTGTTTCGCTAGCGGAGCGGCAAGATGTGACACGCAATCGGGAGCCGCAGGTGGGCCTGCATCCGTCTCTCCGCAGGTCGCCTCTCCACCAGGCGCTCCGAGACGGGCAGAGCCGACAGTGGATGGACTGACCAGGCGCGATGCTGATAATGTGGCGCTTGCGCTAACCCGAGTGCAACCGTCCAGCAGCCCTGCCCCTACCGACCTCCTCTTGCACGGGTTTGAGTTCGATGGAAACATTGTCGATACCAGCAAGCTGCATTTCAAACGACTCTCTCCTACAGCCGTCGAGATCACGAGCGTAGCGTACTCCGTCGGTGAATGGCGCTTCCTGGTACGCGACCACGCAGACTACTTCGGCTTCGGAGAGCACTTCGACACGCTGAACCGGGCGCACACGATCATAAAGAATGCATCCCAAGACAATGGCGGGCCGAAGGGCAGCTCTACGTATAAGCCGATGCCATTCTTCATGAGCACCTCGGGCTACGGGATGTGGGTGGACACCACGGCAGAGGCTACCTTCGACATGAATGCATCGGCGCTGAATGAGATCGCGGTGACCGTGCCGTCGGAGAAGCTGCGCCTCGTGCTCTTCACCGCTGCTGAGTTCCCGAAGATTCTCGAGGAGTTCACCGGCATCGTTGGAAGGGCTATTCTTCCGCCCCCCTGGGCGTTCGCGCCATGGATGGGGCGCGACTACCACCAGAGCGAAAAGGAGGTACTGGAGGATGTGGACAAGACGCGTGCGCTTGGATTGCCGGCCAGCGTCATCCTGATCGATTCTCCGTGGACAACGTCTTACAACAGCTACAAGTTCAACCCGCGGCAGTTTGCCGATGCGCCTGGCATGGTGAAGCATATCCATGAGGGGGGTTACAAGCTGGTGCTGTGGCATACGCCATGGATCAACACGAGGTCGGACACCCCGAAGGAAGTCGGCTTTGCGGACAAGATGGAGGCGCATGCCGAGAACTATGACGAGGCGGCCTCACACGGGTATTTCGTGAAGAGGCCGGACGGGACGCCGTATGTGGGCCGGTGGTGGAAAGGCGAGGGGTCGCTGATCGACTTCACGAACCCGGCCGCGAAGACGTGGTGGCAGGACGAGGTGAGGAAGGCGATTCGCGCGGGAGCGTCGGGCTTCAAGGATGACGACGGGGAAGGCAGCTTCCAGGGCGACGTGCGCTTCGCGGACGGCAGCAGCCCGGAGGCGATGCGCAACCGGTATGCCGTGCTCTACAACAATGCGATGGAAGAGTTGATCCAGAAGGATCTGAAGGGAAACGGCGTGCTGTTTGCGCGTAGCGTTACGGCCGGGGCGAACGGGATCGGCCTGCTGTGGGGAGGCGATAACGAGTCCAGTTTCAGCGTGGAGAATGGTCTCCCGACAGTGGTCCTGGCAGGGCTGAATGCGGGCATGAGCGGCATGCCGCTCTGGTCGGCGGACATCGGGGGCTACCTGAAGACACCGACAACACCGGATCCTGTTTTGGAGGCGCGCTGGACCGAGTACGCCGCATTCACGCCGACGATGGAGATCCTGTCGCAGGCGAATACGCAGCCATGGAACTGGGATGGAGCGACAGGAGGCACGCAGGCACTCGATATTTACAGAAAGTATGCGGTTCTGCATATGAGCCTGTTTCCGTACCGGTATGCGGCCGCGCAAGAGGCGACAAAGACGGGCATGCCGCCGATGCGGGCCCTGGCGCTGGTCTACCAGAATGATCCGCATGCGCGGTCCACCCGGGACGAGTACCTCTTTGGCCCGGATCTCCTGGTTGCGCCGATCATTGATGGAAATACGCGCCGGCCGGTGTACCTGCCCGAGGGGCAGTGGACGAGCTACTGGACGGGCGTACAGGTTTCCGGGGGAAAGGCGATCCTCGTCGATGCGCCGCTAGATCTTCTGCCGCTGTTTGTGCGAACAGGCGCCGTGCTTCCGAAGATCCCGGAAGACGTTATGACGCTTGTGCCCGAAGAGGAGAGCGGCAACAAATCGGTGAAGTCGCTGGATGGCAGGCGCGTGTACGAGGTGTTCGACGCTGCGGAGTCACGGGATTCGAGCATCACCGACTTCGAGGGGCGAACCGTGACGCGCTCTGGACACTCCCTGAAGATTTCGGGTGATCCGGCGCATGTGATTGTGCGGATACGGTTCGCGAAGGTACGGAGTTTGAACGTCAACGGAGCGCCGGGAAAGATTCAGGCGAGTCCGGACGGGTCGTCGGTGGAGTTCGATCACCTCAGTGAGAGCACGGTAACATGGCAGTAGCGAAAACCGCTTGGGGAAAACAGAGGCCGCCTGATTGGCGGCCTCTGTTTGCATGCAGGTTCGATGAGATTACATCTCCTTCACACCGTCAACGAAGGCCTTCAACTTACGGCTGCGACTGGGGTGGCGCAGCTTGCGAAGCGCCTTTGCTTCGATCTGACGGATGCGCTCGCGGGTGACCTGGAAGGATTGACCGACCTCTTCCAGGGTGTGCTCGGAGCCATCCTCGAGGCCGAAACGCATTTTGATGACGCGCTCCTCGCGCGGTGTTAGCGTGCGGAGAACCTGAGAGGTGTACTCCTTTAGGTTGACCGAGATGACGGCGTCGGAGGGGCTGACGGCCATGCGATCCTCGATGAAGTCACCTAGGTGCGAATCTTCTTCTTCGCCGATCGGAGTCTCGAGAGAGATTGGCTCCTGGGCGATCTTGAGCACCTTGCGCACCTTGGCGACAGGAATATCCATTCGCTTCGCGATCTCTTCGGAGGAGGCCTCGCGACCCAACTCCTGGACCAGTTGACGCGAGGTTCGGATGAGCTTGTTGATGGTTTCGATCATATGGACCGGAATGCGAATCGTCCGGGCCTGATCGGCGATAGCCCTGGTGATGGCCTGACGAATCCACCAGGTGGCATACGTAGAAAATTTGTAACCGCGGCGGTACTCGAACTTGTCGACTGCCTTCATCAGGCCGATGTTGCCTTCCTGAATAAGGTCAAGAAACTGCAGGCCGCGATTGGTGTACTTCTTGGCGATGGAGACGACGAGACGAAGGTTGGCTTCGATGAGCTCGCGCTTTGCCTTTTCGGCGTCCATGTCGCCCTGAATCATCTCGCGCTGGGTGCGCTTGAGGTCGGCGAGCGGGATACCGGCGTCTTCTTCGACGCGCTCGAGATCAGTACGGCAGTTCTTCTGCTGGCGCTTGTACTCCTTGCGCAGCTCTTCGGATTTGGAGGCCTCGAACTTTACCTCGAGCGACTTGATCTGCCGCTCAAGCGTCCGCATGGCGTCGACAGTCTTATTGACCTTATCGAGCAGACGCTTCTTCTCGGAGTTGGTGTACTTGAGCTCACGAACGATGCGATTGATGTAGACGTGCTCACGGCCTATGAGCCAGCGTACCTTGCGCTGTTCCTTTGCCTTTGCTTTCGCGTCTTTGCCGGCGGTGGCCTCGTATTTCTCCTCGAGCACCTGTACTTTTTTCTGGTGTTTTACAAGGTTGTCGATTTTGCCGGTGGTGGATCGAACCCGCGCCTGCAGGATCTCCTCGGTGAGTTCTTCCTCATCGAAGGTGACCACTTCCTTGATATTGCGTACACCGCGCCGGAGGTCCTCGCCGAGCGCGACGATTTCGCGGATGACGATGGGCGATCGGGATATGGCCTTCATCACACGGAGTTGGCCGCGCTCGATGCGCTTGGCGATCTCGACCTCGCCTTCGCGGGTGAGGAGGGGAACGGTTCCCATCTCGCGGAGGTACATGCGGACGGGGTCGTTGGTTTTTTCCAGGGTGCCGGGGGAGAGGTCGAGTTCGACGTCGTCGGACTCCTCGCCTGCCTCGGGCTCGTACTTCTCGCGGTCCCCGCTGAACTTGCTCTCTCCGGAGAGGACGTCGATTCCCTGGGTGTTGATGGTAGTTAGCAGATCGTCCAGGTCGTCCGGTGTGGTGATATCTCCTGGAAGGAGGTCGTTCACCTCACCATAGGTCAAATAACCTTTCTCCTTGCCGGTGTCGATCAGCTTGTCAATATCGTCTTCGTACTTATCTATTTCTTCCGCCACGGTCTCACGCACTCCTGCTCAAAGTCTTGTTTTGGATTCCAATTTTGCCGCTGCATGGCGACAAAGCGTAGAGATGCCATTGGTTGTTGCATGGGTGTTGGGAGCAGAGTTGCGGTGAAGACCGCTTTAGCCAGCCGTGATCCTAAGGAGGGTCAGGGCATACAAGGGCGCAGTTCCCAGCGAACCACAGAGTACCACATCATTTTAGACGCGGCGGACCTGCGGAAGATGCAAGGGGGGATGCGCCCGTCTGGTTCAGGAGAGGCGTACCCCCTCCCCCGAGGGGTTGCGGGTCGTAAGTTCCAAGAAATCAGTGAGTTACCAAAACCGTTGGCCGTAACTAGCGGAGATCGGTTACACCTGAATATTTACAAACTTAGACATAAGCACCTGACCGGAGTACCGCTGGCCAGGAGCTTGCCTCTATATCCAGTCTACGGGATGGGGATAGAGATTACGCCGCCGATGGACTGTTTGCGTGGGGACGGATACCCTGTTGGGGTGCGAGGTGAACGTAATGCGACGGATGGGAATAAGGTATGCCCTGGCGGGTCTGATGATGGCGCAAGCGGCGATGGGTCAGGCGCCAGCGGGCGCGGCGAGCGGACCGGCAAGCGAGGTACAGCGGAGTTATGCGGGAGTGAAAGCGAACATCCTGAAGTCGGCGGCCAATATGCCGGCGGGGGACTACCAGTTCAAGCCCACGCCGGAGATACGGACGTTTGCGCGGGTGGTGAACCATATCAGCGAGGCGCAGCTTCGCACGTGTGGGGCGGCGAATCACACGGGAGCGAATGACGTGGCGAAGGTCCCGGCGGAGACAGCGGACAAGGATGCAATCGTCGCGGTGCTGAGGGCTTCCTTTGCGGAGTGCGACAAGGCGTATGCGGCGATGACGGACGCCAATATGACCGAGATGCTGGACGCGTCTGGAGGGAAGCGGTCGCGGGTCGGGCTGATGTGGGGCAATGTGTCGCACGACAATGAGCAGTATGCGACGCTGGCGTTGTATCTTCGGTTGAAAGGGCTGGTGCCGCCGAGCAGCGAGAAGTAGCGGCGGTCTACCTGGGGCCTGGAGGGTCTACTAGGTGAAGCCGCCTGAAGCTGGGGCCAGGCGGCCTTGGAGCTGCCCGCAGAAGGACGATCCGGTCGAGGTGGTAGGCGTTGTGGGCGGCGCCGGGGCGAGAAGGGCAGCGGACGGGCTGATCAATGCGGGCGGTATCGCCGATGACGGCTGCTCCCCACTGGGCGTCGTGGAGGAAGCGGCTGCGAAGCTGAGCGAAGCTCTCGCCATTGGACCGCGGGGGAAGGGCGTCGGCGGGCTGGTTGGGTAAGGGGTCTCAACGCCGCTGATCCGGTCGAGGGTGATTTGCTGCCAAAAGGCGAGATGCCAGAGCGCGGGCGTAGATAATGTGGGCGCGTTGGGAAGGCTGCGTGGGCGATCTCTTTGCTATACCTTCGAGGACCTTTGAGGGTGCTGCGCGTAGCTTTCGCCGTTGATGGCCTCCGCCAGTTCGTCCTCCTGGGGAGGCGGGTGTTGCTCTGCTCAGAGGTCATGCAGATGATGGTACCTTCGATGCGGCTATGGCGGAGTTGAGCAGACCCGCTTGCGGTGCTCAGGCTGCAACGTGGCAAGGTGTGTTCCAGCTGCCGGATGCGCTTGCGTGCTTCCAGTCGCCAAGCGAGCGGCTCAGCAGGGCGGTGGCGCAGCCTTCGCCGCAGAGGATGATGACGTTGTCGCTGAGAGCGAGGTTCCAGTCCCAGGGGGCGAACCTGATCCCGTTCGAGGTGCGGGTGGCAAGGATCCAGTGATTGCTGGTTTTCTTCTGGATTCCACAGAGGCAGGTAAAGGTTGCAGTTGAAGCCATGGGTGCTGTCCTTCTTTCGAACGCGCCAGCCTGATGGCTGTGCTATGTCTTGCAAGGTTGCAACTGAGATGCCAATGGGTGAAGCGCTTACTTTTTGTTTTTTTTAGGCACTTTCGGGCTGTCTGGTCCTGGTGGTGGGTAATTTCCCCTCTTCGGGAAGGGGCAGTAGGTAGTTTGCTTCCCTCTCGCGGGCAAGGAGGGATGCCGTCTTGCCTTGTACTTCGAAGAACCTCTACTTCGGAGGGGTGGGTGGAAGCTCGCGGGTTTTAATGTTGCGGAAGGACGGGGAAGCCGTGGGCCTGGAGAAGGATGTAGCGGTCGTGCTGCTCGCCGAAGTTGGGCCAGACGTGGTATTTGCTCGCGTCTACGAGCTGCCGGAACTGCGGTGTGAAGCGCCCGTATTCGACGACCTTTGTGCCATTGAGCCAGTGCTTGCCGTGGGCTCCGCGGTGACGAGGAGGATGGCTCGGAGGGGCATGAGAGGACACGAGACGCGATGGGGTGTGGCTTGGGTAGACGCGGGCCCCCGAGAGCCACTGCCCGGCATGGGGTGCAGAGCGGTGGCTTGCTGGATGCGGATGGGAGCTAGCCGCGGCTGGGGAAGATGCCGTTGAGGGCGATGACGTAGGTGCCGGAGGGGGAGGCCGAGTGGGTGTGGGGCAATTTGGGCAGCTTGAAGATTGACTTGCCGTCTCCGCCGTAGGTGGTGCCGAGGAGGGCGAAGAGGGCCTGGTTTTGCGCGATGGGCATGTCGCGCCCGTCGCAGAGCGCCCATCCCTGGGGTGCGAAGCTGAAGCCTACAAGTCTGATTTCGCCTACGAAGGGATCCATGAGATGTCCTAACCGTGCTGGTTAGGGAAGGTTTGTTGGACTGCCTTTCTAGAGACAGCGCGGGGAGGTCTGTTGCGCACGCCGGTGGGGCTTGGGCGCTAAGACCTTTATAGCGGATGGGGAGGGTGGGAGGGCGGCCGTCTACCACCAAGGTGGTAGGCGGAGGGCACTGGTATGCACCTGGGTGGACTTGCCCCCCCACCCTACCGACTTGCCCAAAGTCTTCGAACGACGTAGTTTAGGTCCGGACTTGGGTAGGGTTCGAGGCCGGTTGTGCGATTGCGGCAGGGAGGCTATTGGCGCAGATCTATGGGGGCTCCCCTGTCTCCATTCTTAATGATAGCGGTTTGGTGGGGGTGGTTGCGCCACGGGCGTCTTCCTAAGATCCCGGAAGGTGATCCATCCAGACGCTGGTCCCTGAAGGCATGGTTCGGCTTAGTCGAGGAAGCGGCGCGGCGGCGAGACTCGTCGAGGTCGCCTTCACACTGGACGTTCCGCACAATTGGCGGATGGAGGCTGGGGAATGGAGTCTGGATGACGAGGCGTAGGGCAATTTCGACGACGGCCTTTTGGTGGAGGTTCCGGAGGTCTGCATGGCCTGATGGGAGGGGGGTGGCCGTCGACTTCTATGGTGGTGCTCAGGGGCGGCTCTTGATGTTAAGGATCGCATGTTTGTGTGTCTTGGAAGGTAGCAGGTCAGGCTGCAAGACGAATGGGTGGCGGTTTTGAAGAAGGCAGATCAGCCGTTTCGGCTTCGCCTGCACTCCGGCCTTCGGCAGAGTGGAGCCCACGGTAGCGACGGTGAGGCTGTCGCGAAGATGGGGCACCCGGTTGTGGCTGGGGTGAGATGTGGCCACCCGGCTCGCCGGTATTGAGGATCGCGTGTTTGTGTGTTTGGAAGGTAGCAGGTCAGGCTGCAGGACGAATGGGTGGCGGTTTTGAGGAACGCAGATCAGTCGTTTCGGCTGCGCCTGCACTCCGGGCCTTCGGCAGAGTGGAGCCCACGGTTGTGACGGGGAGGCTGTCGCGGAAATGGGGCACCCGGTTGTGGCTGGGGTGAGATGTGGCCACCCTGCTTCCTGATGTTGAGGATCGCCTGTTTGTGTGTCTTGGAAGGCGGCAGGTCCGGCTTGCAAAACGAATGGGTGGCGGTTTTAAAGAAGGCAGATCAGTCGTTTCGGCTTCGCCTGCACTCCGGCCTTCGGCAGAGTGGAGCCCACCTTAGCGACGGTGAGGCTGTCGCGAAGATGGGGCACCCGGTTGAGGCTGGGTGAGATGTGGGTCACCGGCCTAATGCCCCGCCTTTGGCTTGGGCGGAGTAGGAGAGTCGGCGTGTAGAGATGTATGCCTGGGCCACCCCGCCGACAAGGGTGGGTGGCGGTTTGGAGGAGGGCAGATCAGTCGTTTGGCTTCGCCTGCACTCCGGCCCTCGGCAGAGTGGAACCAACCTTAGCGACGGAGAGGCTGTCGCGAAGATGGGGCACCCGGCCCTGGAGCCAGCGGCCTATGAGGCCCTAAGGTGTGCCCTGGCACTGCATGTCGGCGATGATCTCGGCACGGGTGCAGGGTTCGCCGCCGAAGTCGAGGAGTTCATTTAGGTAGCGGTCTACTGGAGAGAGGGACTTCATTCGTCTGTGCCTCCGAGGTTGAGGGAGAGGTTTTCGGCGGCGCGCTCGCGGTGGCGAGGGGCGGTTTTGAAGGTGACGTCGCGGTGGTGGCGGGGGAACTCGAGGCGCTGGGTGCCGTTCATCAGGGCTTCGATGGTGAGGAGCTGGAGGCGGGGGTACTTGGAGTCGTCAGGGGAGGTGTAGAAGCCGGCCTCTGCAGCCTCCTTCTGCATGGGCCTGGTGGGTTCGGCGAAGGCGATATAGGCGCCGATCGCGGCGTGTTCGCGTTCGATGACGCCGCGGAGGTCGCGGACCTCGGAGACGCCGATGTTCTGGCCGCCCTTGACGGAGAAGATGATTTGCCTGGTCTTGCCGCTGTTGTCGTCATGGAAGTTGCGGCGTCCGTCGATGCCGCGGTCAGCACCTTTTTTGAGGGCCTCAGTGGGTTGGGCACCGACGAGGCCGAGAGCCCAGTACTGGAACTGGTACTTATTTTCAGAGGCGAGCTGGGCGGCTCCGGCGATGTCGGTGGGCTCGCCGATGACCTCGTAGGTATTGCGGATGCCGGGTCCGAAGGTGTCGTCGAGGCGGGTCTTAATGAGGCCGATGGCGAGGTGGGTAACGTCGATGCCGATCCAGCGGCGGTTTAGTTTTTGGGCGACCTGGACGGTGGTGCCGCAGCCGCAGAAGGGGTCGAGGACGACGTCGCCTTCGTTCGAGGAGGTGCGGAGGATACGTTGGAGGAGGGCTTCTGGTTTTTGGGTGGGGTAGCCTAGGCGCTCTTGAGCTTGCGCGCCAATCGGACTGATGTCGGTCCAGACGTCTTGAAGAGAAACTCCCTTCATCTCGTTTAAGTAGCGCTTGTACGCCGGAACTGAGCCGGGTTTCGTCTGGACTACGCGTCCCTGGTCAATTAGTTGCTTCATCTTCTCTTCGCTGTATCTCCAGAAGCGGGTGATACCCATGACCTCATAACTGGGATTGCCCTTTGCCGCGCCGCCTGGTCCTGTCAGGTCGCCGAGTCGATATCTTCGGCCGGTCTCCGGTTCGACGTGCTTGTAGAAACTGGACACGTAGCTTTCGTCATATTCAGTGTGAACAGCATTCCAAATTCGAGCTGATCCTTTTGAGTAGAAAAGAACAATGTCGTGAATACGTCCGTGCTGCTTGCGCCCCTGTTTCGCGTCGTTGTGTGCACTACTTCGTTTCCAAACGATCTCGGTCAGGAAGTTCGTTGCGCCGAAGACCCCATCCATCAGCAGTTTGAGGTAGTGGCTGGCGGTGGGGTCGCAGTGAAGATAGATGGAGCCGGTTTCTTTGAGGACGCGGCGTAGTTCGACGAGGCGTGGGGCCATCATGGCGAGGTAGGCCATCATGTCGGTGTTGCCGAGGAGGGTGCGAAAGGCGCGCATGGCGTCGGCGACGCGGCCGCCGACTTCGACGATTTCTACATAAGCGCGTTCGGCTTCGAGGTTCCACTCCCAGGAGTCCTTGAACGCGGTGATCTGGGAGGCGGAGCGAGAGCCGTCCTTTTCAGCGAAGAGGACGTTATAGTCCTGGCGGGAGTTGAAGGGTGGGTCAAGGTAGATAAGGTCGACTGACTGGGAGGGAATGTTGGGCTCGCGGTGGGAGTCGTAGCCGCGCAGGACCTGGAGGTTGTCGCCGTAGAAGAGCTTGTTTTTCTCAGGCATGGGCGTGATCAGTCTACGGCTCGGATGAGGTTTAGGGGTAGATTCTATTTAGGGTTCGGGCGAAGGGGATGGTTTCGCGGACGTGGTCGAGGCCGCAGATCCAGGCGACGACTCGTTCTATGCCCATGCCGAAGCCGCAGTGGGGGACGGAGCCGTAGCGGCGCAGGTCGAGGTACCACTGGAAGGCGTCGAGGGGGAGGTGGTGGTCTTCGATGCGGGACTTGAGAAGGTCGAAGCTGTCGATGCGCTGGGAGCCGCCGATGATTTCGCCATAGCCCTCGGGGGCGAGGACGTCGACGCAGAGGGCCTTGGTGGGGTCGACGGGGTCGGGCTGCATGTAGAAGGCCTTGATGGCGGCGGGGTAGCGGTGGACCATGACGGGTTTGGTGAACTGGGAGGAGATGTAGGTCTCGTCGGGGGAGCCGAAGTCGTCGCCGTACCGGTGGGCGGTTTCGATGAGGCCGCGGGCGAAGGCGTCTTCGAGCATGGCGTGGGCTTCATCATAGGAGAGGCGGGGGAACCCACTGCGTGGGGTGTCACCATCTTCGGCGTGGCTTCCCTGAGATTCACCGGAAGAACCCACCCATGACGGAGAGGCTGTCATGGATGGGGCACCCGCTTCGCGTGGCTCTCCGGATGCAGAGTTTGGGGCACCCGCTTCGCGTGGCTCTCCGGGAGTGGCGGTGGAATATTCTGGGGCGATGACGGCTTCCAGTTTGGAGATGTCGCGGCCTATGACCTTGAGGTCGGGACGGTGGTGGTTGAGGACCGTGGTGACGATGTGGGTGATGAAGTTTTCGGCGAGTTCGAGGAGGTCGTCGAGGCCGGCGTAGGCCATCTCGGGCTCAACCATCCAGAACTCGGTGAGGTGGCGGCGGGTCTTGGACTTTTCGGCGCGAAAGGTGGGGCCGAAGGAGTAGACCTTTCCTAGCGCAAGGGCTGTGGCTTCGATATAGAGCTGGCCGGACTGGGTGAGGTAGGCTTTGTCGTCTTCGAAGTAGTCCATCTCGAAGAGGTCTGAAGTACCCTCACACGCATTTGGCGTCAAGATCGGCGGGTCGGTGCGGATGAAGCCGTGGGTGTCGAGGTACTCGGCACAGGCGCGCATGATGGTGGCGCGGACGCGGAGGATGGCGGACTGGCGGGGGGTGCGGAGCCAGAGGTGGCGGTGCTCCATGAGGAAGTCGACGCCGTGCTCTTTGAGGGAGATGGGGAAGGGATGGGCGGGGTCGACGGGGCTGATGACGTGGATGTCGTGTACGTCGAGCTCGAAGCCGGAGGGGGCGCGGGCGTCGGCGCGGACGGAGCCGGTGACGGTGAGGGAGGACTCGAGGCCGAGCTCTTTGAGGGCGGTGAAGACGGCCTCGGGGACGGCGGCCTTGGGGACGATGCCCTGGATGGTGCCGGTGCCGTCGCGGAAGGTGGGGAAGAGGAGTTTGCCGGAGGAGCGGAGGTTGTAGAGCCAGCCCTGGAGGGTGACGGTGTGGCCAAGGCGCTGGCCGATGTCGGCGATGGTGGTGACGGGGGCGGTGCTCGGGATTGTTGTGGTTACGTCGTTGGGCATGTCATATCGAGTTTACTAGTGGGTCATCTTCTTAAAGAATGTCTGGTTGCGAACGGAGAGGACGAGGGTTCCTGGCGACGGCGGGACCTTCGGCTGCCCCTTCGGCAGGTTCAGGGTTCGCCCAGGATGATACTTATTTGTCGAGGGTAGACAGGCTGTGAGCCTCGGAGAAAAGCGCCGGGGCTTAGCTGGCTTTGGCTTCGGTGAGGCGCTGTTGCAGGAGGTCCAGCTAGGCGGTCTCCTCGTCGCGGAGGGCGTGGACCTGGCGGTCGAGCTCCTCTTCAAGCTCGCGCTTGATGCTGGCGCTCATGGAGCCGGAGAGATAGGTTTCGAGCACGGCGGGGTGGACGTAGCATTTGCGGCAGACGGAGGGGGTGTTGCCGAGACGAGCGGCGACGGCCTGAATGGCCTGCACGACGTTTCGCTTGGCCTCGGTGGCGGTATCGAAGGGACCGATCTCCTGCAGCATGACGCAGGCGGAGACGGAGCCGGCCCAGGTGCGGAAGTCCTTGGCGGTGAAGTGCTGGTCGGTCATCTCGCGGAGGTAGTCGTTGACGTCGGCTGAGTCGATGCTATGGGGGGCTCCCTCGGAGTCGAGGTATTGGAAGAGCTCGTAGCCGGGGATGTCGGCGCAGCGCTTGACGATTTTGGCGAGGCGGCGGTCGGTGAGGTCGATGGTGTGGTGGACGCGGCTCTTGCCCTGAAAGGTGAAGGTGATGGTGGAGCCGTCGACGTCGACGTGCTTGTTGCGCATGGTGGTGAGACCGTAGGACTTGTTTTCACGCGCGTACTCCGCGTTGCCGACGCGGATGAGGGTGGTCTCCATGAGGCGGACGATGGTGGCGAGGACCTTGTTGCGGGGGAGGCCGGGGAGGGCGAGGTCGTGCTCGACGCGTTCGCGGATGGTGGGCAGGATCTGGCCGAAGAGGGCCATGCGCTCGTACTTGGTCTCGTCGCGGACCTCACGCCAGCGGGGGTGGTAGCGGCTCTGCTTTCGTCCTTTGACGTCGCGGCCGGTGGCCTGGAGGTGTCCGTTCGGCTGTGGGGAGATCCAGACGTCGGTCCAGGCGGGAGGGATGACGAGCGACTTGATGCGGGCGAGGACCTCTTTATCCCGGATGGGTGCGCCGTCGACGCCGATGTAACGGAAGCCGCTGCGAGAGCGTTTGCGCCCGATGCCGGGCCGGGTATCGGAGACGTAGCGCAGGCCCGCGGCCCTGGCGGAGGCGACGGGATCGAGGATGGGCTCGGGAGCCGGGAGGGACTTGCGGGATCGCTTTGCTGGTATCGGTGACACTGGCATGGAACTTGGGATGCTTCTATCCATGACATGGTTCATCGGGGACCAGGCGCAGGCTGGCGCCCAGAGGTTTGTCTGTGGGTGGGATGAAAAACGGAGGGTGCGGCCGTGCTAGGGTGAGGCTTGCCGGGCGGCTTCGGCGAGGCGGTGTTGGGAGTCGTAGAAGCTGGACGCTTTTTGCTGGACGGATTCGGCGGTTTCGTTGAGATCGTGGGCGATTTCGAGGATGCTGGGGATGTCGGCGGGGAGAGTGGCGAGGTGGCGGTGGACGTTCGACCAGTCGATCCCGCTCGCTGCGGAGCCGGCTCCGGCCGTGCCGGGCCAGAGGTGTTCGTCGCTGCGGCCGCCGTTGTCGTGGAGATGGAGCTGGGCGATGCGGGGTTTGAGGGGATCGGCCTTTAGAAGTTCGAAGGCGGCGTCGATGCCGGCACCTGGGTTGGCGTAGTTGGTGAGGTGGGCGTGGCCGATGTCGAGGCAGATGCCGACGGTATCGAAGTGGCCGACACGGAGGATCTCGAGGAGGTGTTCGGGGGCGGTGACCTCGTTCTGGAGATTTTCGAGGAGGATCTGGACGCCGAGCGGGCCGGCGAAGGCTTTGAGGTGCTCGATGGCGGTGAGGGAGTTCTCGAGTGAGCGCGGGCTGGCGATGTCGTCCTTGACGCCGAGGTGGAGGACGATCGAGCGGAAGGGGATCTGTTCGGCGGACTCGAGGGCGCGTTTAACCTCGTCCATGGTGTCTATGCGGCGGGATTTTTCGGGGTCGATGAGGTTGAGGGTGGGGGCGACGTGGCGGCTCCATTGGGCGTCCGCGTAGAGCGGCTGGTGGAGGGTGGGGAGGGTGCCGGTGTCGCGGAACCAGGTGGCGATATCGCGGACGGCGGAGCGGTTGGTGTAGTCGAAGTGGTGGCGGGCGGCGAAGATCTCGATGACGCTGGCTCCGGCGCGGCGCATGGCGTCGAGGAGGCCGGTGTGGAGGCGCTGCTGAAGGAAGACGTGGGTGGAGATGCCGGGTCGCATGTGTAGTCCAAAGTACAGCAGGAGGATGAAGCGGGGGGTGAAGACGGGGAAGAAGTGCGAAGCAGAAGTGCGAGGCAGAAGTACAAGGCAGAAAGTGCGAGGCAGAAGTACGAAGCAGAAGTACAAGGCAGAGGTGCGAGGCAGAAGTGCGAGGCAGAAGGACGAGGCAGAAGGACGAAGCACCGCCAACTCCTCTCTCCTTTGTCCTTGTATGCGCCCCTCTGCGTTTCGCCTCTTCCTTTGCTTGCCTGCCACCTACTTCTGCCTCTTCTGCCTTGTACTTCTGCTTCGTCCTTCTGCTTCGTACTGCGTCTTCTGCTTCGTCCTTCTGCCGTGTCCTTCTGGGTTTGGGTTTAGGATGGCGGAGTTGGTTTGGGGGTGGTGTATGCGGTTTGCGGGTTTGCTAGTGGTGGGTTGGATGTGCTGGGGATCGGTGCAGGGGCAGGGTGCGGGGGTGGGGCAGGCGGGAGCGGGTTTGGCCGGGAGTTCGTCTGGGAGTTCGTCCGGGAGCTCGTCTGCGGGAGCGGTGCCGGTGACCGCGGCTGAGGTGGAGGGGATGCGGAGGAAGCTGGCGGACTGGGGGCAGCTGGGGTACTACCGGGAGGCGAACAGGGCTCTCCCTCCGGCGGCTCCGGGAGAAGATCGGGTGGTGTTTTATGGGGCGTCGATGACGGAGAACTGGGGGAAGAATGGGAGCGTGTTCTTTCCGGGGAAGGGGTATATCAACCGGGGGATCGGCGGGCAGACGACGGCGCAGATGGTGGTGCGGTTCCGGCAGGATGTGGTCGACCTGCATCCGAAGGCGGTGGTGATCCTGGGCGGGACCAACGACATTGCCGGAAATACTGGACCGATGACCCCGGAGATGACGGAAGGGAACTGGCAGTCGATGGCGGACCTGGCGAAGGCGAACGGGATTCGGGCGATCTTTGCGTCGATTACGCCGTCGAGCGATATTCCCTGGCGCAGGGGCCTGCATCCGGCGGAGAAGATTCGAGTGCTGAATGCGTGGCTGAAGGAGTACTGCGCCAGCCATGGGGCGATCTACCTGGACTACTACTCGGTGTTGACGGATGCGAATGGCGGGATGCAGGCGGATCTGACGGTGGATGGCGTCCACGCGACGCCGAAGGGCTATGTGCGGATGGCTCCGCTGGCGCAGGCGGCGATCGATACGGCTTTGGGACGTTGATGGATCGCATGGGAGAGGTGAGACGGATGAAGATGCTGGCGTGTGCCTTGATGCTGACGTGGACTGCTGCTGCTGGCGTGGGGGTAGCGTGTGCGCAGAACGCGACTCCCGTCAGCGCGCCCAAACAGGCTGGGGCTCCGAAACAGACGGGGGCGATGCAGAAGCAGGCGATGGACTGGGCGGACATGGGACGGTATCGCGCGGAAGATGCGGAGCTGCCTCCACCCGCGGCGGGGAAGCGGCGGGTGGTATTTTACGGGGATTCGATCACGGATGCATGGGGGCGGAGGCCGGATACGGGGACATTCTTCCCCGGCAAGCCGTACGTGAATCGCGGGATCAGCGGGCAGACGACGCCGCAGATGCTGGTGCGGTTCGAGCAGGACGTGGTGCGGCTGCGGCCGGCGGCGGCGGTGATTCTGGCGGGGACGAACGATGTGGCCGGGAACACGGGGCCGGAGACGCCGGAGATGATCGAGGATAACTTCCGCGCGATGACGGCGATTGCGAAGGCGAACGGGATCCGGGTGGTGCTGGCGTCGATCCTGCCGGTGTATGCGTATCCGTGGAAGCCGGGGGTGGAGCCTGCGGAAGAGATTCGTGCGCTTAATGGGTGGATGAAGGATTTCTGCGCGAAGGAGGGGCTGGTGTACCTGGATTACTACTCGGCCTTGACGGATGCGCGCGGCGGGATGCGGGAAGGGACGTCGTTTGACGGGGTGCATCCGAATGCGACCGGATACGCGGTGATGGGGCCGCTGGCGGAGAAGGCGATCGACGAGGCTTTGCGGCGGTAGGCTGCCGCCGGCAAAGGGCTGAGGCCGCTTGCGATGGTTCTGCGATGATCGGTCTGGGGGGTTCACTCAGGCCTGGAGGCAGGCTCGCGGTTCTCAGTCAGGTTCGCGCTTACCAAGGTTTGGTAGAAAGGCGGAGTGTTGGATTGAGATGATGTGCTCCATGGGGGATAATTGGCTTGCCTGGGAGCCGCCGGAAGAGGCGTTCCTATTTCTTTCGCCGTGCGCGGCAATTTCCTCCCTTGAACAAATTTTTGACCAGGACTGGACGAACGATGGAGCTTTGGAACGATTTCGAAGGAAAGACTGTTGATGGTCGATTTCAGCTGGACCACCTGATCGGCCCCAAGGGGCGGAGCGCGTACTTTACGACCAAGGACGAGGGCAGCGGACCGGCGGTGATACGGCTGATCGAATCGCTGAACGACGAGGAGGAGATCCTGGCGCGGTGGCGCACGGTAACGGGGCTGAGGCAGGAGCACCTGGTCGCGGTGCTGGCGTGCGGGCAGACGGTGATCGACGGAACGCACCTGGTGTATGCGGTGATGGAGCCGACGGACGCGGAGCTGGCGGAGGTGCTGCGCGAACGGGCGTTGACGGCGGACGAGACGCGGCAGGTTGCGCTGAGCGTGGCGGATGGCCTGGAGGTGCTGCATGCCAAGGGGCTGGTGCATGAGCATGTGGAGGCCGAGAACGTCCTGGCCAAGGACGAGCTGATCAAGCTGCGGAGCGATGTGGTGCGGGCGGCTCCCGAGGGGGCGGAGGGGGCTGCCCTGCGGGCGAAGGATGTTCGCGATCTTTCGCTGCTGCTGATGCAGTGCCTGACCCGGAGCCGGAGGTTGGGTGAGGCCCGGCTGCCGGTGCCGTTTGAGGAGGTGATACGGAAGGGCGAGAGCGGGGCGTGGGGGCTGAGCGAGATTGTGGCGGCGCTGCGGCCGGGGGCGGCGGTGACGCGGCCGGCGGGTCAGGCGGCGGGGGCTCCGGCTGTGACGGGACGAGCTGTGGCGGCCCCGGCGCGAGGTGGGGCTGCGCCGGTGCAAGGTGGGGGGACGCTGGCCGCGGCAGGAGGAGGAGCGGCTGGTGCGGGGAGATCGAGTGGGGGGGCAGCCCCGATGGTTTCGCCTGGGATGGCTGGGCCGGCTGGGGCGGCGGCTGCGGCGGTTGGATCGGCTCCCGCGGCTGTGGCGAGCCGGCTGGCGAATCAACCGGGAGCGGGGCAGGGGGAGGGTCTGGCGGCGCATCTGCGGTCGCCGAGGAGCTCTGACCGGATTGTGATGGAGCCGGCGGCGGAGCCGAAGCGGAGGGGCCTGCTGGCGGCGATCGTGGTGGGGGCGCTGCTGCTGGTGTTTCTGGGCATTTATTTCTTTCGGGGGGCGCGATCGGGGCAGTCGCGGACGGCGGTGCAGAATACGCCGTCTGCGGCAACGGTTCCGGAGCAGAGCGGGGAGAATCGTCCGCCGGCGCATGACGCGGCGAGCGCTCCGGCGCCGCAGGGAGGAGAGAGTTCGGCGACCGGCGTGCGGGCGGGCGAGGCCACGGCGGGATCGACGGCGGCATCGGTGGAAGGCGGGCACTGGCGGGTGGTGGCGTTTACGTACAACCGTGAGGACCAGGCGACGCGCAAGGTGCAGGCGCTGGCGGCGAAGCATCCTGGGCTGAAGCCGGAGGTGTACACGCCGACTGGAAAGGCGCCATACCTGGTTACGCTGGGCGGATGGATGAGCGCCGAGGAGGCGTCGGCAATGCGGAACAGAGCGCGCTCCGCGGGTTTGCCGCGCGATGTTTATACGCGGAACTACCAGGCCGGTGGCGGAAGAGCGGCTCATCGCAGGCGGCGGTAGTTAGCCCGGGCTATGACGCCTGTCCGCAACGCTCGGTCATGGTGCGGCTGCGCCGGCTTTGACGTATTCCGAGAGGGTGAGCGCGTTTTCGGCGCCGGCTCCGGAGGCCGTGTTATCGAAGATGCACCAGATTTCGGAGGGGCCGGTTTGCTGCTGCTCAGGGAGGGTAGAGGCGAGGAGGGTGGAGGCGAGGGCGGCGAGGAACGCGGGGGAGTAGCTCGAGTAGTAGGTGCGAGGGGAGCCGTGGAGGCGGAAGTAGACGAGGCTCGGGGCTCCTCCGGGGTGCGTGACGGAGGGGTCGCGGGGAGGGTCGGCGGCGGCCCTGGCGATGTGTAGCTGTTTTAGGAGCGAATCGGCTTCGGGCGTGAACCAGGAGACGTGGCGGGGCTCGACGACGGCGGGGCCGGGGTAGAGGTCGCGCAGGGTGGCGAAGAAGGTGCGGGCGAGCACGGGGTCGAAGGCGAGTTTAGGTGGGAGTTGGAAGAGGATGGGGCCGAGTCTGGCGCCGAGGGTGCGGGCTTCGTCGAGAAAGGCGCGAAGCTGGGCGGAGGTGCAGGCGAGGGCGGCTTCGTGCGTGATGGATTTGGGAGCTTTGAGCGAGAAGCGGAAGCCGTCGGGGACGGAGGCGAGCCAGCGGGCGTAGGTGGAGGGGCGCGGCGAACGGTAGAAGGTGGCATTGATCTCGGCGCAGGGAAGGACGCGGGCGTAGCGCTCGAGATGGGCGCCGAAGCCGGGGAAGGCAGCGGCGCAGGCTCGGGGAATAGACCAGCCCGCGGTGCCGAGGCGAATGGTAGCGAGGTCTGCAAGGGGTGATGCAGGGCCGGGCTTCGAGAGGGAGGCTGCGGATCTCACCTATCTCACCTGAGGCGATTTCTGGGGGGCGGGAACCTGCAGGGAGACCTGGAGGTTGCCGGAGCGATTGCTGGCGACGTCAATGACTGCAAGCAGAAGGTAGACCTCTCCTTTGGCGAGCTGGAAGTGCTGATCGAAGGGGATGCCGATGGTGGGGTGCAAGCCCAGATTTGCTTCGTTGACACTGAAAGTGATGCGCTGAATGTGCTGGTCCAGGACGGACCCGTAGCCGTTGATGGCCATGGCGGCGATGATGACGTCCATGGTGGATTTGCCCTTGACGGGGCTGACGGTGAAGTTGTTTGCCGGAACGGTGTAGTGGATGGTGTAGGGAATTGCACCTCGGCGGGGTTTCGCTCTGGATTCGGGGGCGGAGGGGGTTGCCGGATCGTTTGCCGGATCGGAGCTGGGGAGGACGCGGGCCTCGAAGACGATGGGAGCGGAGTGGGATGGAGGCAGGCTGGAGGAGGTGTTTCCGTCAGCAAGGACGCGGGTAAGTGAACCGGCGGGATGAGCGGGCGAAGTGTTGACGCCGTCGGCGAAGTATCCGCGGCGGTAGCTCAGGGTGTAGGGGGCGCCATCGAGAGCGATGCGGACCTTGTGCCACTTCTTGTCTTCGCGGTAGTTGCGCGGCGAGTAGGAGAGGGTGTAGAAGTCCGCGCCGGTCGAGGTGATCTTCGCGGCGATCTGCTGGAGGCCGTTGTTGTTGTAGAAGGCGCGTCCACCGGTGGCCTCGGCGACGTCGCTCATCTGCGCGTGTTGCGAGAGCGTGGGGGAGACCCTGGGTGGGAGATTGGGGATGTTCGACGTCCCGACGGCATCGGAGGCGACGGTCAGACCGCGGGCGTCGATGGGGTAGACGGCGATGCGATCGGCTTCGAGCTCGTCGTAGACGCGGCGCCAGGTGGCGACATCCTGGAACTGGGTGGCATCGGGGCGGAGGAAGAGCGCGGAGCCTCCGGAGAACCAGAGGACGTTTTTCCGGCCGGGGAGATCCCGGAGGGAGTTTGCGATCTGGTGCAGCGTGTCGATGTCGCTCAGGTAGGCGGCCCCGGTCGGCGGGAAGCGAGGGATGATGCGGTGAACGGCGGCGAGCAGAAGGGTGTGGTCCGAGGTGAAGCTTTGCAGTTGAACGGTGGCGGGACCGAAGCGGCCATAGATGGCGAGCATCTGGCCATGGGGCAGGTTGTCGAGGAACCGGGTGAGCTGGAAGTTGAGGTACATCTGATCTTCGACAACGACGTTGGTGAGGTCGAGGACGACGACATTGAGAACGGGCGGAACGTGGAGGATGATGTCGTTGCTGTAGACGTCCTTCGCGCGAGGGGATGCGGAGGTATCGGTGGAGATGGGAAGGGTGGAGGAGGTGTGCTCCTCGAAGGAGGCGATGTCCTGCAGGGTGCTGTCGTCGAAGATGTGGAAGGCGGACGACGGGAGGTTGTGGACGGGGTTGCCGCTGCGGTCGGTGACGGTGACGTCGGTGAGGACGAGACGGGTGTTGGTGTGGAGGGTGTAGGCGGGCTGATTCGGGGCGGCCGGAACATCCGGCGGGGAGGGGGCCTGGGCGCGCGCGACCGCAGCAGAGAGAAGCACACAGGCGAGGGTGGCGGGTGGAAGCAGTGACCGCGGCATGGTGGACCTGGGCTGACTGGCCGCTGAAGTTTGCATGAGGGTAGCCGCAGGTTAGACGGATCGGGGGATGGACAAGTTGCGACCTGCGGCGGGAAGACGGTGCGATGGGAGGATGCCGAGCTAGATCAGGAAAGGGTTGCAGCCGTCCGGGCCGCACCAGGAATAGGTTTTGGAGACCGGTGAGGAGTTGCCGGACGAGGTAGTGAACTGCCAGTTGGACGGTGTGGTCTCGCGGAGCGAATCGGTGGGATAGCCGGTGGAGTTCGCCACCGCCGCCGTTCGAGAGGTCGAGCCAGAGCGAGACGCCCTCGGGATCGACCTGCCAGAAGCAGAGGGCGCGGGCGCCGGTGCGGACGCCGTAGCCGTGGGTGGCGTTGCCACTGTGCGCGGCGAAGTACCAGGGCATGACGCGTTCGGGAACGATGGATCGCCAGGCGAGGTCGCCGTAGCTGCGCTCCCAGGCGTCGCCGAGGTAAAGGGCGGAGGTGTCCACGGGGGTGGACCAGCGGAGGTGAATGCGCTTGAGAGGAACGACGGGGGCGGTGATGGAGAGGTCGAGGGACGAGGCTTGCGGGGTGGTGCGGAGCTCGATGCCACTGGCCTGCCAGGAGTTGGCGGAGCGATGGAGAGAGATGGGTTGGGTGTCGGCTTCGAGGAAGGCGGAGGCGAGGTCGGGTGGGCGGGTGAGATCGAGCAACGCCGGGTTGGGGGTGGCGGGTTGCGCGGCGGATGGAGGCTCGGCGCTGGCGCGTGGGGAAGGCGCAGCGAGGGCAGCCGCGGATAGGGCTGCGCGGGCTAGAAAGGAACGTCGGCTGGAGGGATTCAAGCTAGTGGCCTGCTGTCTTGGGAGAGGTGCGGGGGTGTGGGGCGGAACACCGCTCAGAGCGTTAGTAGCCTGCGGCTTTTCCGTAGCTGCGGCGGGAGTCGTGACCACCGAGGAGGTCGTGGGTCTTGGGGTCAACGGCGATGAGTTCGTTGTCGCCCCAGGCGCCGGGGGAGTGCTCGTCGGCGGCCATTTGACGGTTGGTGGGGTAGCCCATTTGGGCGAGCTGGGCGGCGACGTCGTCGGGGAAGGTGCGTTCGAGGTCGAGGCGGTCGGGGAGGTACTGGTGGTGGAAGCGCGGGGCGTCGGCGGCCTGCTGGATATTGAGGCCGTTGTCGACGACGGAGATGAGATCGTTGGCGACGGTGGTGATGATGGTGGAGCCGCCGGGGGTGCCGAGGACGAAGCGGAGATGGGCGCGGTGGAAGAGGCGGCGGCGGGTGGTGACGATGGTGGGGGTCATGGCGGAGAGCGGGCGTTTGCCGGGGGCGATGGAGTTGGCGGGGCCCTGGATGAGGCCGTAGGTATTGGGGACGCCTTGCTTCGCGGCGAAGTCGTCCATCTCGTTGTTCATGAGGAATCCGAGCGGGGCGAGGGTGACTCCGGAGCCGAAGGTGCCGTTGAGCGTGTAGGTGTTGGCGACGGCGTTGCCCCAGCGGTCGACGACCGAGAAGTGGGTGGTCTCCCTGGACTCGTGGGTATCGGGCTGGAGCTGCGGGGGTGGGGGGAGAAAGCCGGCGGGACGGACGAGGTCGGCGGAGGGGGTGGGCTTTAGCGGCTGTATGGACGCGCGCCAGGCGGCGGCATAGGCGGGGTTGAGGAGTTGGGCGGTGGGAATCGGGGTGAAGTCGGGATCACCGAGGTAGTCGGCTCGGTCCATATAGGCGCGGCGGAAGGCTTCGGTGATGATTTGGACCTGGGGGGCGGAGCGGTCGGGAGTTGGCGCGCCGCCCGGGCCGAGCTTTTGGAGATTGTAACTGGAAAGGATATTCAAGATCTCAACAAGGACGATGCCACCGGAGGAAGGCGGAGGCGCGGTGATGATTGTGTAACCGTGGTAGTTACCGATGGTGGGAGGGCGGTCTTTGACCTCGTAGTTGGCTAAATCGGCGAGGGTGATGAGGCCTCCGCCCTTTTGGATTTCGGCGGATATTGTGCGGGCGATATCGCCGTGGTAGAAGTCGGCCGGGTTGGCGGCGATGCGGCGGAGGGTGGCGGCGAGGACGGGCTGCTGGAAGGTATCGCCGGAGTGGAAGGGGTTGCCGTCGCGCTGGAAGATATGGGCGGTTTCGGGAAAGCGGGCGAGGCTCCTGGACTGGAGGCTCTGGGCTTCGCCTTCGGAGAGGATGTAGCCAATCGTGGCAAGGCGGATAGCGGGAGCGATGTCCTGGGCCAGGGTGAGTTTGCCGAAGTGCTGCTGCGCGTAGACGAGGCCGGCGACGGTTCCGGGGACGCCGGAGGCTTTGTGGCCGACCAGCGAGAGGTCCGGGATGACGTTGCCCTGGGCGTCGAGGTACATGTCGCGGGTCGCGGCGGCGGGGGCCTTTTCGCGGTAGTCCAGGAAGTGATTCTGAAACTTGTGACCTTCGCGGTTACGGATAAGCATAAAGCCGCCGCCGCCGAGGTTTCCGGCCTGCGGGTAGACGACGGCCAGGGCGAAGCCGACGGCGACGGCTGCGTCGACCGCGTTGCCGCCTGCCTGGAGGATCTGGACGCCGGCGTCGGTGGCGTCATGCTGGATGGTGACGACCATGGCGTGGTGGGTGCGGACGGGAGCGACGGGGTTTGCGCGCTCCGGCTCCGGTTGGGATGGAGCCGGGGCGAGGGCCTGGGAGGAGAGAGCGAGGAGGGGAGTGGCCGCCAGGAGGAGGGCGGCGAAGCAGGCGGAAGTCCGGCAGAGGGGTACGTGATCCGGAGCTCCGGTGAGGCGGGCGGCAGCGCGGTTGCGGATAGACAAGGGCTTCGCTCCTGTGGGCTGGGGTTGCCGGGGGTTTGGCTGAGGATACACGAGGGGTCCGCGACCCGTTCTCCCATGTCGTTGCTGGGATGCGTGCCATCAGAGCGTCTCATCGGAGCGAGTGGCTCTCGCCGGGGCAACTCTGTTCTCTGGCCGGCTATCGGGCGGACTGGCGGTGGAAGAGGTTCGATGCGACTCGGTACTTATGATGGGAGCTGGTCACCGCGATGGGGATGACCGCTCCGGAGCCGCGCCGCCGGAAGAACGGAGCAAACGGCTTGAGCAGCCATGATTTGAAGCCGGTGGTCACATGAGAGATGTCGGAGGCCATGTGCAGATCACCGAGAAACCTGGCGTCTCCGTTGCGGAGGCTGAAGACGCCGTTCAACCTGACCCCGGCTCCGGGAACCTGGAAGTCAAGCCGGCGGGCCGAGGCGATGCCGTCCCGAATGACCACGTCCCCGCCAAGGCTGGAGGAGACGTCTTCGACGGGCTGATCGTTCGAGGCCTTCCGACCTTGCGCGCGCCGGCTGAACTTCGACAGTTTTTGTTCCACCTTCTCGTTGGTGAAACCCTCGGAAGGGATGTTGAAGGCGCCGTTCATGTGGAGCCGCTGGAGGAACTTTACGCCGGGCGAGGATGGAGCGAGGTAGGCGAAGCTGTGGAGATTGACTTCGCCGGCGACGGGAGGTTGGTTATGGAGGAAGGGCGCGAGGAGATCTTCGGCGCGGCCTCTCTCGACGTGAATATCGAGATGCGTGGACTTGGGTGAGCCGGCGATGTCCCCGGTTGCATGCACGGTGGTGCGGCCGGTGCGAGCCTCGATGGATTGGAGATGGACGTCGCCATTCAGACCATTGATGGTGGTGTGTATGGTCGCGTTGACGTGTGTCGGTCTGCCGCGGTGCACGGAGAAGTCGGGCGTATCCGTCTTTGCTTCTGCCTGAATCGCGCCCAGGGCTCCCCCAAAGCTGCCGTTTGCGGACATGGTTCCGCCGAGCCCGTGAATCTGGGCGAGCAAGACGGGGGCGAAGGAGAATGCGCCCGAGACCGGCATGGCGCCGAGCCGAGCCGGAACCAGCGGACCGAAGCTGCCTTGTGCCAGGATGTGCCCGGATGGCTGCGGACTGAGCATGTCGAGCGAATAGGAGACTGTCTCTCCCTGGCGCAGGTTGCCAAAGACCAGATGGTGGATGGGGAAGGTGTAACGGCTGCCGTCCGCCCGCATGAGATCGAGGATGGAGTCGTCGATCTGGAGGTGTTCGACCACGGTCGAGGGTCCGCTGAAGTCGGCGCTGCTGCCGGGGGGGAAGTCCTCGTGATTGGCCCGGCTGCCGATTGCGGGGATGACGATGTGCAGACCCTCAACTTGCACGAGATGGACGTGCCGCCGAAGCAGAAGCAGATCGAGCCAACGTCCTTCGACGACGAGACGCTGCGCCGAACCCAGGGCCGGGAGGTCCGGAGCCGAGTTACGCCGAAGCGTGAGATCGTCGGCTATCAGGCCGGGGTTCGGAAAGTAGATGCAGCGGTAGTGATTGATCTTGACCTGGCTCGCGAAGACCTTTTGAAGCAGCGGCTGGACGTTGCGATAGCGAAAGGGCCAGAGGTGAAAGAGGAGTCCAGAGGCCACCACAAAGGCCGCCAGAAAAAAGACCAGAGCTGGACCTGTCCAGGAGCGGAGACTGGAGCCCCGCGGTTGAGGGGCGGTGGTGCGCTCGAGTTCGCCCTGAACGATACCCTGAGACCGGTCATCGGGTGGTGCGGTGACAGTTCCCATCAGTGCGTGCTTTCCTCTCCGGGGCCTCCAGCTGAGATGCGATTGGCTCCGTCCGGATGTCCAGTAACTGGAGCTGACAGCTAGTTTACTGAAGGACTGGAAAATCGGTTAGTGACGCCGGGGAGTGAGACGCGAACTTAGAATGGGGGAATGGCGACTAGGATCCGATCGTTTTCGAAGGTAAATCTGGGGCTTCGGATCGGGGCGGTGCGGGCGGATGGCTTCCATGGATTGGCGACGATGTATCAGACCTTGGGCCTTTATGACATTGTGACGGTGTCGGCGCGGCGTGTAGAGGCGGGTGGGCGGACGCGGATCAGCTTGACGACCGATCACCCGCGAGTTCCGGTCGATGGGCGGAACACGGCGTGGCAGATGGTGGAGCGGGCCCTGGCGGCGATGGGTGTGGAGGCAGAGGTCTCCGTGCATATCGAGAAACGGCTGCCGGTTCAGGGCGGAATGGGGGCGGGAAGCGCGAACGCGGCGGCGGCGTTGATCGGGCTGGAGCGGGAGATGCTGGGTTGGGAGGTTGCGGGGCCGGAGTTGGCTGGGCCGGAACTGACGGGGACGGAACTGGCTGGGACGGAACTGACGGGGCCGGAGCGGTTGCGGCTGGCGTCGGCGGTGGGGTCGGATGTGCCGCTGTTTCTGGTGGGTGGGTCGGTGCTGGGGCTGGGGCGCGGGGAGCTGGTTGTGGCGATGCCGGATGTGATCCTGGGAGGCGATGAGGCGAGAACCCTGGCGGGCGGGGGGGTGCCGTGTGTGGTGGCGATGCCGCGGGTGGGAGTTTCGACGCCGTTTGCGTTTCGGGAGTGGGATGGCCGGCATGGTGGAAGGTTGGGAGGGCAACCTGGTGCTTCTACGGTTGGAGCGGATGAGGAACCCAGTGTTTTGGGGGAGATAGAGGGGCGAGTTTCTGTGGACGACACGGGGAGCGGAGTTTCCCGGTTGACATCCGCTCCGGCTCACGATACCCTAGACCAGTTGAGCCTCGCTTATTCTTCCGCCTTCGCGCTTTCCGCGGGCAGCGGGTCGAAGCCGGGCACTTCCGGTATCGTTGGTGGCCACGGCCTTTTGGTGTCCTGCGGTGTAGATAGCAGGGGTGCACGCAACGATCTGGCGGGGAATACCCTTCTCGCGCTTGTCCGCACCGGGATAGAAAACGACTTTGAAGAGGTCGTCTTTCCGTACCATCCCTCCCTGCGTGAAATCAAGCGTTTACTGATGGGTGAAGATTCGGGCCAGCCGGCGGTGTATGCGGCTCTCTCGGGTTCCGGCTCGGCGCTCTTTGGACTGTACTGGTCTGAAGGGGATGCGCGAGCAGCTCAGCAGCGCGTCCAGAGTTCGGGGACTGAGGCCATCCTGACGGAGACCTTGACCCGGGCGGAGTACTGGACGAGGATGTTCGCTAACGAAGTTTGAATTTTTGCCGATAATGGGTAGGGCGGAACAAAAGCGCCTGATGCCCGGCAGACAGAAGTTCGGCTGACTGGGCGATCGACTAATGGTAGGTCAAGTGCCTTTGACGCACTTTGTCTAGGTTCGAATCCTAGTCGCCCAACCAAACGTCGTTCGCTCATGGAAAGCAGCTCCCGGCATGCGCGGCAGCTTGGAATTCTCGCGGCGACAATGCGCCGCAGGCTTGGTTTGGTGTTCGAGTCGCGGAACAAGGGCGATCGGGCAGGAAGTTTGAAGGAACGAAGTCGATTACTTTTGATGTGCAGCTTTTCGCAGCAAGGATTGATGCAGTTGAGGTAAACGGGGCCGCAACAAGGTCTCGGCAAGACAGCAGTAAAGGATTCCCAAGGTCAACCAGCCTGGAGGGTTTCACGACGTGAGCAAACAAGACACGACTGCAGTTCTTTCACCAAGCGTAGCGCCGGCTGAGGAGAAGCAACGGGATCATCAGCCTTCGCAGGCAGCCCAGGGTAACGGTCAGCCGAATGGCGGGCAAATGCCCGGGGGTAAGGCTCCGGCATCAGAGAGGAAGCGCTCCGGTCGCCTAAGTGAGGACAAGCGGTTCAAGATCTTCTGCGGAACGGCGAACCGGCCGTTAGCGGAGGAGATCTGTAAGTTCGTCGGCGTGCATATGGGCGAGACGCGGATGCAGAAGTTTTCGGACGGCGAGATCTACTTCCAGCTGCTCGAAAATGTTCGCGGAGCGGATGTGTTTGTGGTGCAGCCCACGTGCTATCCCGTGGACCAGCACCTCCTTGAGTTGTTGATCATGATCGATGCGCTTAAGCGGGCGTCCGCGGGGCGTATCACGGTTGTGGTTCCGTACTACGGCTATGCGCGGCAGGACCGAAAGGATCGGCCGCGGGTGGCGATCAGCTCGAAGCTGGTGGCGGATCTATTGACGACGGCGGGAGCGAACCGGGCTCTGCTGGTCGATCTTCATGCGGCGCAGATTCAGGGATTCTTCAACATCCCTGTCGACCATCTGTTCGCGAGTCCGGTGCTGGTGACGTACTTCCGCGACTTGAACCTGCCGGATCTGACGGTGGTTTCGCCGGACGCGGGAGGTGTGGAGCGGGCGAGGTTCTTTGCGAAGAAGCTCGATGTTCCGCTAGCGATTGTGGATAAGCGGAGGACGGACATCAATGTGTCCGAGGTGATGAACGTGATCGGCGATGTGAAGGGGCGAACCTGCCTGATCCTCGACGACATCATCGACACCGCCGGAACGCTGGTGAAGACGGTCGATGCGCTGCTGGCTCAGGGCGCGACCAAGGTTTACGCGTGCGCCTCGCATGCCGTGCTCAGCGGGCCGGCAGTAGAGCGGATCGCGGCGTCGAGGCTAACGGAGCTTGTCGTGACGAATACGATTCCGCTGCGCGAAGAGGCGCGCGGGGTCGAGAAGATCAAGGTGCTGTCGATTGCGGGGCTGCTGGGCCGGGCTATCGAAAGCATTCATATGGAGACCAGCGTGAGTACGCTGTTCAACTAGAGTCCATGGACCTGCCCGCTGCGGGCACGAACAAAGGGAGCGGCTAACACCGTGCCCGAAAGGAAGAGGGAACGATGGCAGCACCAGTTGAAGCAATCCTCGCAAAGCCGCGAGAGGGCAAGTTCAACAAGAATGCAGCGCGCCGGGTGCGCGTCTCTGGCCTGATCCCGGCCGTAATCTACGGAGCCGGACAGGATGCGATTGCGGTCACCGTCGATCCGAAGGCGATCACAAAGATCCTTCACTCGGAGTCAGGCCACAACACGATCTTCGACCTGAATATCGAAGGTGGAGCGGCCTCGAAGGCCATGATCGTTGACTGGCAGCGCGAGCCCATCAAGAGCAAGCTGCTCCATATCGACATGAAGCGCATCGCGATGGACAAGATGATGCGGGTCTCGGTCCCAGTGCAACTTGTCGGTGTTCCCATAGGCGTGAAAACGCAGGGCGGCATCTTGGATCACGTTCTCCGCGAGGTCGAAATCGAGTGCCTCCCGACCGACATCCCCAGCCATATCGATGTCGACGTTTCCAACCTTGAGATGAACCAGGCGATTCACATCTCGGACCTGCCGCACTCCGGAAATCTCAAGTTCCTCGGCGAAGAGGATGCGACCGTCGCCCACATCACCGTGATCAAGGAGACGGTCGAGGACGTCGCTGCTGCAGCAGCGGCCGCCGCTGCACCGGCCGAGCCTGAGGTCGCCAAGAAGGGTAAGACGGATGAGGCTGCTCCGGCTCCTGAGGCAAAGGGCGCGAAGAAGTAGTTGCGTCTCGCGCAGAGAGGATTTGCGGCTTGAAGCTGGTGGTCGGTCTGGGCAATCCTGGTATCGAGTACCAGATCACGCCGCACAATGCCGGGTTTTTAGCGATTGATCGCATTGCAGAGGGTTGCGGTGCGGTGCTGAACAACCGGCGCGGACGGGCTTTGACGGCGAGGGCGAAGGTGGCGGGACAGGATGTCCTGCTGGCGAAGCCGGAGACGTTTATGAATCTGAGCGGGCTGTCGGTAGCCGCTCTGGTTCGGGAGCTCGAGATTGCGATTCCTTCGGACGATCTGATCGTGCTCTACGACGATCTGGCGTTTCCGCTGGGCGAGCTTCGGATCAAGGAGCGCGGATCGGCGAACGGGCACAATGGAGTGAGGTCGATCTCCGGTGCGCTCGGGACGGAGGAGTGGATTCGAGTTCGTCTCGGGGTCGGAAAGCCGGCGCTGGCGGACGGACGAGAGATCAGGGCAGGGGGCAGGGATTATCTGCTGACGCCGATGCGCAAGCAGGAGCTGCAGGTGATGGATGTGATGCTGGACCGAGCCAGGAACGCGGTTGAGGCGGTATTGACGAAGGGTGTCGGACCGGCGATGAACGAGTTCAACCAGAGGCTGCCAGCGGGCAGCCAGGATTTGTAACAGTTGTTGATCTGATGGGCGCAGGGAAGCGTAGCAGAAGCGAGCGCAGGATATTCCAGACCGAGGTCGCAGAACAGACGCGGTCACGGTGCGAAGCAGAACTTCGCAGAAAGAAGCAGAGCGGATGAATCGTACTTATGAAGTGATGTTTATCGTTCGGCCGGATGTCGAGGAGGCAGATCTCGACAAGCTGATCGAGGGTTTTTCGGCAAATGTGACGAACGGCGGCAGCGAGATCAAGGCAGTCGAGAAGATGGGACGGCGGCGCTTGGCGTATACCGTTCGCAAGTTCAACGACGGCTTCTACGTGCTGTTGACGATAGGCGCGGCGGGCTCGCTGATTGCGGAGATCGAGCGCCGGCTGAGGGTTTCGGAGCCGGTGATCAAGTTCATCACGGTTCGCACGGACGAGGAAGACAAGCGGCTGGCGAAGGTGAAGGCGATTCGCGACACGAAGGTGAAGCGCAGCGCGGTTCCGGCACCGGCTCCGCAGGCGCCCGCGGCTGCCGTAGAAGCCACGATGCCCGAGAAGTCGGAGGAGACCCCGGAGGAGGCTGAAGAGGCGAAGGAGGCTGAGGCCCCGACCGCGGATGCGACCCCCATTGCCGACGTGGCGTCCGATGCACCTCCCGAGACGGTTTCGGCGGTCTAGCTCCGGCGGTTCGGAGGGGCATGAGATCTGCGACACGTGTGAGCGTTGTTGCAAGAGACAGCAAACCGCAGAGGTTCGCTTCCGCCCGATGGAGGCCCTGCGAAGGGTTGAGGCCAGCGGGTGTTCAGAGACACCGCAGCGTGTCTGGAGCGAACGGAAGCTCAACGTGTTTTGAGAGGAAATAGAGATGGCTGACGAGACGAACAGCACGAGATCGAATACACCGGAGCAGGGGGTGTCGGCTCCTTCGAGCGGCTCCCAAAGCTCTTCATCGGGTCCTTCATCGAGCGGGCTTTCGGGACCGCGTAGTTCGGGACCTGGCGGACCGGGTGGACCCCGTCCTGCCCGGCCGGGCGGAGCTGGTGGGCCTGGCGGGCGAAAGTTCTTCCGCCGCAAAAAGGTCTGCAAGTTTTGCACGGAGAAGATCGATGCGATCAGCTACCGGGATGTGCGTCTGCTGCAGGGTTTTGTGGCAGAGCGTGGAAAGATTGTGCCGCGCCGCCTTTCGGGGGTGTGCACACGACACCAGCGGAAGCTTTCGCTGGCGATCAAGCAATCGCGCAACATCGCCCTGCTGGCGTTTGCGGCGCGATTCTAATCGAGGTGGTGAAGGAAGTCCGGCCTACAGGGGCCGGGCTTTCGGGATCGGGAACGGAATTTGAGACAGAGATCTGGAGATCTGCGATGGAAGTGATTCTGAAAGAGGATGTGAATAAGCTTGGACACCGCGGCGACGTGGTGAAGGTTGCGGATGGCTACGGCAGGAACTACCTGTTGCCGGGCAAGCTGGCCATTGAGGCGACAGCTGCGAATAAGGCCGTGATCGAGCAGATGAAGGGCTCGGCGGTGCGCAAGTCCGCCAAGGAAAAGAGCGAGGCGGAGCAGTTGGCCGCGCAGCTGACGGCTGTGGAGCTGGTTTTCGAGCGGAAGATTGGCGAAAACGACCAGCTGTTTGGATCGGTGACCTCGGGCGATATCGCTCACGGGCTGGAGGCGCAGGGTTATCCGATCGACCGTCGCAAGATCTCGCTCGAGGATCCGCTTAAGAGCTTGGGCGAATACCATGTGCCGGTGAAGCTGCACCGCGAGGTGACAGCCCACGTGAAAGTAACGGTCAAGGGTGACCAGCCCGATGAGGTGGCTACGACGGCCTAGAAAGGCGCAGAGGTAGAACAAACGACGCATCTGTGCTCCTTCCCGGAGGCGGGTGCGTTTTGTTTTTCAGCGGTTGAAGAAGGTTGGCGAGTCTCGGCGGGGTCGCCCTAGCTCGACAAGTCCTTTCAGGCGCAATGGGCCTCAGGCTTGATCCCGGTTATGGAGGAACCGCCCCTGTGTGTTGTGGGTGGAACTTGTTTCAGCAGAGACAATGTGGTCTGAACTCTGTACACTTCGATCGCTGGCCGAACGGGATCGGTGACGGCGGCGAATCGAGGAGGATGTGCCGGTGCGGGAGATGAGTCGAAGGGAGTTTGTGAGGCTGAGTGGGACGGCACTGGCGGCGACGGCAGCCGGGACAAGCGCGAGGAGCTACGCGGCCATTGCGGGTGCGAACGATCGGGTCCGTGTGGGCATTGTGGGGTGCGGGGATCGCATGAAGCAGGCCCTGATTCCGGCTTTTCAGCAGCACACGAAGGCGACGAACTTTGAGTTCGTGGCGGTCTCGGATATCTGGAACAGACGGCGCGAGGAGGGGGTGGCCTACGTTGAAAAGGTGTGCGGGACGAAGATCGAGACGGCGCGGAACAACGACGAACTTTACGGCCGCAAGGATGTGGATGCGGTGCTGGTGGCGACGGCGGATTTCCAGCATGCGCTGCACGGGACGGAGGCGGTGAAGGCGGGGCGGGACGCGTATGTGGAGAAGCCGACGGCGGACCGGATGGAAGATGCGGTGACGTTTCGTGACGCTGTCCGGCAGACCGGGAAGATCGTGCAGGTGGGCACGCAGCGCCGGAGCACGCCGAGCTACCAGAGGGCGTACGAGTACATCAAGTCGGGCAAGTTCGGCGAGATCAACATGGTCGAGATGACATGGAATGTGAACCAGCCGGGCCGTTGGCGGCGCCCGGATGTGGTGCCGCTGCTGAAGGAGGAGGACACGGACTGGAAGCGTTACCTCCTGAACCGGCCGTACGAACCGTTCGGTGCGCGGAAGTATCTGGAGTTCCGGCTGTTCTGGCCGTTCTCGTCGGGTATCCCGGATCAATGGCTGGTGCACCAGATCGACACCGTGCACTGGTTCAGCGGGTACCCGCACCCACGGAGCGTGGTGGCGAACGGCGGGATTTACCAGTGGCACGATGGGCGGAGGAACTGGGACACGCTGACAGCGGTGTTCGACTATGGGCCGCTGGATGACCTCACGAAGGGTTTTCAGGTGGTGTATTCGTCGCGGCAGACGAACTCGGCCGGCGGGATCAAGGAGCTGTACTACTCGAACGGCGGCATGCTGAACATGGACACGCAGCAGGTGACGCCGGAGGGTGGTCTGAAGCCGAAGCAGGCGGACGAGATGCACATTAAGGCAAACCTGCTGCCGAGCTTTTCTCTGGGGGATACGGAGAAGGTCTCGAACGATGCGAACACGGGCGCGGATCCTCAGACGTCGGCGAATATGCGGAACTGGATGGATTGCGTGCGCTCGCGCAAGACGCCGAATGCAAGCATCGACGCAGGCTATAGCCACTCGGTTGCGCTGTGTATGTGCATTGCGGCTATGCAGACGGGGAAGAAGGTCACGTTTGACGACAAGGCGCAGACCGTGATGGCCGGGGGCGAGAGATTTGCGTAGCCTACTGGGCGGGATTGTTGTTATGGGGATGCTGGCGGGCTTGTGCCTGGGTGGAGGAGCGGCGGCTCCGAGGCAGAGCGGAACGGGCATCGAGGTGAAGGTGGACGAGGCGCAGAGGCGTGCGGATATCACGATCGATGGGTCGCCGTTCACGTCGTTTCTGTGGGGGACGGCACAGAAGAAGCCGGTGCTGGATCCGATCTTCGCGGCGGATGGGATCGAGGTGACGCGGGGGTACCCGTTGACGCCGCATGCGAGTGAGCGCACCGATCATCCGCACCATGCCGGCATGTGGTTCAACTACGGCAATGTGAACGGGTTCGACTTCTGGAACAACTCGGATGCGATCAAGCCGGAGGACCGCCACAAGATGGGGACGGTCGGCGAGGTAAAGGTGATCTCCTCGAAAGGAGGTCGCGATGGCGCGGAGTTAGTGTACGAGAGCACGTGGACGACGGGCGAGGGCACTCCGATTCTGAAGGAGCAAACGCGGCTGGTGTTCTCGCACCAGGGGCCGGAGCGAAGGATCGATCGGGTGACGACGCTGGAGGCACTGGACCGGGTGGTGTTTCACGACGACAAGGAAGGTCTGCTGGGTATGCGCGTGGCGCGGTGGCTGGAATCGCCGAACGAGAAAGGCGGGACGTTTACCGATGCGGACGGAAGGACGACCAAGGTGGAAGGAGCGACGGGTACGGGAGCCACGGGGACGTACCTGACGAGCGAGGGCAAAAAGGGTGACGACGCCTGGGGAACTCGCGGCAGGTGGTGCACCTTGACCGGGACGAAGGACGGCAAGACGGTCACGCTTGCGATGTTTGATCACACTGGGGATCCTGGATATCCGACGTACTGGCATGCACGCGGGTATGGGCTGTTTGCGGCGAATCCGCTGGGCCGGCACATCTTCGATCCGAAGGCGGCGCCGTTCGATTACACGCTGGAGAAGGGGCAGAGCGGGACGTTCCGATATCGGGTGAGCATTTACCCGCGGGCAGCCGGTCCCGGGGAGATGAATCGGGCGTCCGCGGCGTTCGACGGGGAGTACCGGTAGCCGAGCTGGGAGCCGGTCGCTACTCGTATTTCAGGGTTTCCACAGGATCCAGGCGTGCGGCGCGGTTGGCGGGAAGAGTTCCGAAGAGCACACCGACGAGCACCGAGGTGCTCAGCGCGATGACCGCGGACCAGTAAGGAACCGGGATCTTGTAGGGCGTGAGCAGGTGGATCGAGAGTGGGATACCGAGGCCGAGGAGGGTTCCGATCAGACCGCCGGAGAGTGAGAGGAAGACCGATTCCGTGAGGAACTGGAGGCGGATCTCCTTGCGCGTGGCTCCGAGCGCCTTGCGAATGCCTATCTCGCGGATGCGGGCCTGAACGGTTGCGAGCATGGAGTTCATGATGCCGACACCGGAGACGACGAGGGTGATAGCGGCGGCCAGGGTGAGGACGATGGTGAGCATGTTGGCGATCTTCGCCATGACGCTGAGGATCTCGGTCAGCGTCTGCGCTTTATAGATGCTGGTGGGCCGATGACGGCTCTCGATGACGGCGGTGATCTCGCGGGCCGCAGGCTTGACCATGCTGGCCTCCTTCATGGTGAAGAAGATCTCTTTGAGGGTATCGGTACCGGTGAAATAGCGCGCGACCTCATAGGGAACGAGGATGGTCTGCTCGGAGATTTCGGATTGCCCGAAGGTCTCGACACTCTCCTTGAAGACGCCGACGACGACGAAGGGAATGCCCTGGATGGAGATGCTGCGATCGACGGCGGCGCGCGAGCTGCCGAAGAGTGCGACTGCGAAGGGCTCGACGATGACGGCTACCTTGGTGTGGGCGGAGGCGTCCTGATCGTCGAAGAAGCGACCGGCGACGACTAGCAGATTGCGGACTTCCTTGTATTGGGGGGAGACCCCGAGGAGCATGGTGTCTTTGGTGACGCCGCCCCCCATGGAGACGCGGTCGTGGAATTCGAGCATGGGCGAGGAGGCGATGATTCCGGGCACGGCTTCCTTGACGGCGTTCATATCCTCGCGGGTCATGAAGTCGGGCGTGCTGGTGTTTTCGGGGCCCATTGTGGCGCCTCCCACATACTGCATCTCGACCTTGTTTGGACCGATGTTGGAGATGGTATTGAGAGCGTACTGCTTGCCGGTGAGGCCGACGGTGATGACAAGGACGATGGAGGCTGAACCGATGACCATGCCGAGCATGGTGAGCAGGAAGCGCACCTTGGAGGCGCGGAAGCTGTCGATGGCGAGCCGCGTGATCTCGCTGAAGACCATGGTGGTTCGCGCGGCGGCGAGGGTGGCGTCGAAGGTGCTCGGTTTGGGGACGCTGGTGTTAGCCATGACCGTAGGCATTGGACGCGTTCAGTATGGCAGCGGTGCGGAATTTCCTGCTAACCTTCTCCTTAGGGGGTGCCCTTTAGGGACCCAGGGCCGCGGAGGGATGTGTGAGCGGTTGAAACAGGCGGTCTTGAAAACCGCTTTACCCTAACGGGTAACGGGGGTTCGAATCCCTCTCCCTCCGCCACGTTTTTAGAATGAGCAAGTTCGGCTTTTATGTTTGTGGCAGATGGACAAACCTAATCCCATGCCCCCGGAATTCCTTGACCTCGTCGAGTCCACGCGATAGAACCGCTCGAAGAGGAGTGGAAGAGAGTCCTTGGGAATCCCGTGTCGGAGACATCGAGCACCGCGCGCGCAACTTCCGCAAAGAGGGAGAGGTGGATCGCTCCGTTTGGGGATGTGTCCTTGATGGCATTGTCCAGCAGATTGGCACCGCAGGCGCTCGCCGTCAAGATATAAGACGGCAGCTCACTGCAGCACTTGCGTTGGTGCTGCCGCAAATTCCGTACCGCGCTGAGCGCCCTGGTCACAGGTTAACGTAGTCTGAGACCGGGGAGCCTATGGCAGAGGATGCATCGACTGCAACGCGACAACATGCCTCGACCGGGCCAGTGCTGCCGCAGGTGCCTGAACCGAGCCACGCAGAGCGCGTCCGAACCCTCGTCACGCTGGCTTCGGTTGGAACGCTGTCGACGCTCTCGCGGAGGCAGGCTGGGTTTCCTTTCGGGTCGCTGATGCCTTATGCGCTGGATGCGGCCGGCCGGCCCATCTTCCTAATCAGCAACATGGCGATGCACACGCAGAATCTGAAGGCTGATCCCCGAGCGAGTCTCTTCATCACACCGGCTGCAACCGAGGATGATCCGCTTGGGGCGGCACGGACGACCCTGGTCGGCCGTGCGGAACCGGTACCCGGAGGCGAGACCCGTTCTGCCCGGGAGCAATATCTTGCGCGTCACGAGAATAGCCGCTATTGGGTGGACTTCGCGGACTTCGGCTTCTTCCGGCTGCAGCCAGTGGATGTGTATTACGTCGGAGGTTTCGGCGTGATGGGATGGGTCACAGAACAGGACTACAGAGAGGCCTCGCCGGACCCGCTGGCCGCGGTGGCGCCGGGCATCCTTCGCCACATGAATGCGGACCATGTGGAGGCGATGCTTCTGCTGGCGCGGGCGCATGCGGGTCTCGATGCGACCGAGGCGGCGATGACGTCGGTGGACCGTCTGGGGTTCTTCCTGCGATTGAAGACGGCGGAAGGGATGAAGGGGGTCCGCATCAACTATCCGCGCGAGGTTGCGAGCGCGGACCAGACGCGTACGGTGCTGGTCGAGATGGTGCGACGAGCAAAGAGTTAGGCCCGATCTCTAGCCATGCCACCGGCGATCAGCGGCCGATTGTGGCGGCGATAAGTCCGATAACGACGCCGTAAAGACTGCACTCCACCTTTAGAGAGGCGAGGGTGCGGTCGGGGTGGAGTGGAAGGTGGAGCAGTGTGGCGGCTCCTCCAGGGACGGGGCGGCCCTGGCCCTTGAATGTTGCGAGGTCGAGTAGGCGGGTCTTGCCGGTACGCAGATCGATACGTGGCGGGAGTGGTCCGGAGGCGCGAAAGAGGAAGTCGTCGAAGCAGAAGTCCTGCTCGATGGGCCACCAGGTGTCGGGGTTACGGAGCGTGAGTTGGGAGGTGGAGCCATCGGTGTAGAGGACGGTTGCCATTCCATGGATCGTCCGGCTGGCCTGGGGAAAGGTCGTGCCGGTCATCAGGAGGTAGAGGGTACGTGCCTGACCGGAGAGGGAGATCTCGACGCGTTGTTTATCGGGCTGCCAGAAGGAGAGCAGGCGGCAGTTGGGCTTGGTGGCGTCGGCCGGCGTGGTGAAGGGGATGTCGAAGGCGGAGCGGAGAGTTCCTCCGGCGGAGCGCAGGCCGGTGTCGTCGATGGTGGCCGTGACGTCGAAGTCGGTCCAGCCCCCGAGGAGATGATCGGGGAGGGAGAGTGAGCAGAAGGGGGAGCGCGGGGCGGTGTAGTCGCGAGTAAGGATGTCTGTGAGATTGCTGTCGAGGAGGACGGAGAGTTCGATCGGCTCGTAGTTCTCTCGGGTCAGTTCCGCAGTGGGCGAGGCGGAGGTTGCCTTGGGCTGGATGTCGAGAGCGAGGGGAAGCCAGAAGCGGCAGCTGCCTTGCCGGATCGGAACGAAGACGGCGTGATGTCCGGGAGTGGCGGCGACGCCGGACTGGAGGCAGGCCTGCGGATCGTCTACCTGGGCAGCGGTGACGCCGGGTGGAAGAGCGATCGTGTCACCGACTTTGCAGGTTGCGCGGGCGGGTGGATCGAGGGGAGGACGGCCGTGCCAGCGGATGTCGATCTTCCAGGCGCTGGCGGCGGGGAAGTTGGTGAGCAATATGCGCGGGGCTCCGGTGGCATCGGGATCGAAGGCGAAGGGAAAGGCAAGGCCGTTCGAGAGCACGACGGGATCGCTGGTGGTGCGGGCGGGGAGGCTCAGGGTGAGGGCAACGGGATGGGGGAGGCGGCTGGTGATTTTAATGGTTTCGGAGAGGCCGTCGCGATGCCAGGCGAGGTCGACGTCGGCATGGTGGAGTTGCGCCTGGCTCCAGCTTGAGGGGAAGCCGGGGCGGATGGTGAGGGTGGCTCGGAGGAGGTCGGGGAGGATGCCGAAGAGGCCTTCGACGAGAGCCCGCGAGGTGATGCCGATAGGATCGGCGAAGTCGCGCTGGGACTCCCCGTAGTGCGGATCGAGGGCAGAGGTCATGTGGAAGTTGCCGGGGCAGAGGCCCTGGTACATGGAGTCGAGGAGGTTGCCTTTGAAGAGGGCAAATGCCTCGTCGGCGAGGCCAGCTTGCCAGAGGGCCAGGGCGAAGTGCATGTTCTCGGCCAGGGCGAGCAGGTTGAGCGACCGGAGGAAGGGCAGCCAGTCGGTGCAGGAGAGCATGTACCAGGGTCCATCGGGGACACCCTCGCCATGGACCGGAATGCGGCGAAGGGCCGAGAGGCGATCGGTAACGATCTGCCAGGACTGACGTGGCGTACAGAGTACGGAGTCGAGGGCGTGGTAGGCGGCCCAGAGGGCGGGGTTGGTGGAGAGCGATTGCGGATAGAGGAGGTCGCGGGACTCGGCGAAGGCGCCAACCTCCGGCATCCAGAGAAGTCGATGCAGGGCCGAGTGAATGAGGCCGGCCTCTTGTTCATAGGGTGCGGGATCTTCGCCGAGAACGCGGGCAATGGTGGCGCAGGAGCGGTTGAGGAAGTAGTTGTAGGCCGTTGCGTGTGCCGCACCGCCGCCGTTGCCCTGCAGGTTGTCGCTGGCCCAGATGCAGGCGTAGGCCTCGTAGAGCGGGAGGGCTTGTGGATTGGCTGGCGCGTTGCGATCGAGGTTGGTGAAGAGGCGGCGAAAGCTGCGGTACTCCCGGTCCATGTGGCGCACGAGGGCGGGCCAGATCTCGCGGGCGAAATCGAGGTCACCGGTCCAGCGCAGGTGACGAACGAGGGCGTCGAAGAAGACCAGGTTCATGTTGTAATGGCCCCCGGCGAGGTCGCCGTTCGAGTGCAGGAGAGCCTTCTTGCGGGTGAGATGTGATGCGGGATCGGCTGGGCCGGTGACCGGGGCGTCGGGATCTTGCGACGCCGGTAATGGAGTTTCGTTCGCGCGCTTGATCCAGTGGCGAAGTTGCTGACGCATGCGCTGGTGGCTGCCGAGAGCATCCAGCGCATAGGCGCCGCGCCAGCCGGGGAGGGGCGTTCGCCAGGCGACGGCTCCGTGCATGACGCACTGCTGGGACTCGTCCCAGAGCGCATCGGCAGCGTGGGCAAGAGCGTTGACGGCAGCGTCAGTGAACGGGTCCGGTGTGCTGACGTGGAAAGAGTCGGTCAGAGTCGCGAGCTTGCGGATGCGCGTCTGAAATGCGATTGCCGGATCGCCCTGGGACAAGGCTCCAGCGACCGTCTCCGCCGGATCGATACGGCGGATGAGCAGATGGAGGGCTGGGCTGTCGACGCCCGCAGGGGCGTTGAGCGGGACGGAGCCGACGAGAATGGGCTGGGAGGTGTCGCCGGAGATCTGCTGGAGCGACAGCCATCCCTCGTTCCAGCCTGCCGCCTCGGTGAGGTGCAATCTGGAGCCTGGAGGAAAGGTGAGGTGGAGTTTTGCGGCTTCGCTGTCGAGCTCTGCGCTTGAAGCGCGGAGGATGTAACTGTTTTTGATGCATTCTCCGGGTTGGAGCTGGAAGAAGCGGCTGACGGGTTCGATTTCGCAGCCGATGTCACCCCCGCGCCGGCCTCGGCGACCGCTCACGCCGCCGAAGGCCCAGGTGAAGAGCAGATCGGCAGGGGTGTCGTGAGCGTGGATGGCAAGGTGCAAACCTGCGCCGTCAGCCTGCGTGACGAGATGGAGATCGACAGTTCCTTTTTCGAGCAGCGGGTCACGGATGGTGTAGATCATCTGGCCTGAGGTGTAAACGGCGACGACCTCGCCTGCTTGGAAGAGCCCACTTCGAGCCGGACGGGCGACTGATGCCGAGGCGAAGATTGCCGCCGTGGCCGGGGAGATAAAGGGAGAACTCGGGGAGGTCGCCGGCGTCGATGCGGAAGGCATTGTTGGGGCCGTAGAGAGGCCGGTTGAAGAATTCCTTGCCGTTGCGGATGCGGAAGGTCCGGTTCTCCGGGGTGTAGCGAAGGGGACGTGCGGTGTTGCTCTCAAGCAGTGGCTGGATGTCGAAGGCGGTCGATCGAGACGTGTTCGGTGCTGAGCGGGAGATCGCCTGGGCTCGCGCGAAGGCGCTCTGCCAGGAACCGATTGAAGCGGCAGCAACGGCGGACCCTGTGAGGAACTGCCGGCGGGTCCAGTCTGGGGGGGCGATCATCAGGGGAGGTCCGCGCTCAAAGTGGTCTTGGTCGATGGTACGGCAGATCTGTTTCAGCGTTTCAGCAAGGATCGCGAGAGAGGCGGCGCAATTTGCGAGGGGTGAAAAGTTGCGCACAACCGGGGTGGTGAATGGGTGTTCAGTGTAGTGTGGCAAGGAGGTACTTATGAAACTCTCAGGCGTGAAATCGATAGTTGGAAAGGTGATGGCAATCAGTCTGGTTGCGGGGGCCGTAGCACTCGCTTCACCGGCGAAAGCGCAGGCTCAGCAGTACGGGATCGGCATGCAGATCGGACCTTCTTACCACGATGCTGATCGTTGGGACGGCTACGGTCGATCGCGCTATGAACGCGAGCGCGAGGCGATCGCCCGGCACGAGGCGTGGGAGCGACACGAGGCGTGGGAGCGGCATCAGCGCTGGGAGCATGCGCGAGAGTACGACCATGACCGCGGCCGTGGATACGACCGCGATCGCGCGCCGTATGGCTACGCCGCACCCGATGGCTACGGCTATGGCAATAACGACCAGCGTGGATACTTCGGACGATAGATCGAAAATCGAAGTGGGGCTGGTGTCACGGGAATGACGTTCCAGGGCCGGCGGGCTGAGTCCCAGCCGGCCCTGCTGTTTGGCAAGTACTACTCGCCAGGCAACGGCTGGTAGTAGCGATGCTCGAGCTCCGCGCAGCCGAGACAGACTGGGCCCGCGGTCCCCTGGACAGAGCGATCGTAGTTGATGCCTTCTCCGCAGACGGTGCAGGCGATGCGTGCTCCCTTGAAGCCGGGGAACTCACTTCGGGGCAGCGGGACCTGAACCCAATGTTCGCTGAAGAGAAGGGCGTCCGGCATCTCGCGATAGGCTAGCATCTGCTGGGGATTCTTTTCTAAGTGGGGGTAGAACTCGGAGGCTTTCTGCTTGGACGACTCGAGCGCGCTGACGCGGAAGCCTTTGTAGAGATCCGGGGCGAGCGCGAGGTTGAGATCGACGAAGGTCGCCGCCATCTTGCCCCAGTCTAGAAACTTGAGCGCGCGCTTGCCGAGGCGGCAGCCGGTGACGACGCCGATTGCATCCGTGGCGCACCGATCGATTTCGACAAAGGTGACGAGTCGCTTGCGATCTTTGCCTCGCGGATCTTCGATGCCGAGGCGATGGCAGGCGAGCATGGCCATGCGGACGCCGAGGATCTGTCCGGCGCAGAGGTGACCATGGGCGATCTCGGCCTGCTGGAGTAGATCATCGAGGATGAGGGAGGGACTCATCTCTCGATCCTAAGCTGCTTGGACGCTAGTTGTCGTCGTTGTCGCCCTCTTCGATGAGGGAGGTAGAGCCGACGACATCGATGGTGAACGGATCGCCGCCAGTCGGCTGCATGGTGACCCGCATGGGAAGGCGCTGCCACTGGGGTGCCTGACAGAGCGGGGAGGGGTGGTCTGGCTGCGGCCATCTGCCGATCTGCTTCTGCGCCACGGCCTTTCGGCTGCCGAGCTGGGCGACGACGCCGAGCAGGCCTCCCTTGGCGGTGCTGGCGATGCCGCAGTAGGCGGCGTACTCGCGGAACCAGGCCACGTTCGAGACGGAGGAGTCGAAGCTGGGCAGGTGCAGCGCAGTGACGTGCCCGGAGGTGCGATCGATCAGGATCCACGGGCCAGGCTGCCAGACCCAGCGGTCTGTTGCGTCGGGGGGAAGGGAGTCGTTGATGCGGAGCGCGCGCCGAACGACGAAGCTGCGGTCGGTGACGTCATGCGTGTCTCCGGTAGTCCATTCCTTCTGGCGTCCATCCACAATCAGAGGGCGAACTTTGAGGGTAGAGGTCTCTTCGGACCGGGTATCGGGTGTGGCTTCGGCGGGCGTGAAGGGAACCTTGCGTATGCCGCCGAGGACGACGGTATGGACCTTGGGGGAGGCGGCCTCGACAACACCGCCGCAGAGGGCGGGACAAAGAAGGGCAACCAGAGGAAGGGCAATCAGGGCCACGGATGCGGTTCTGGATGGGCGCTGCCGGTGCAAGGGGGAGGAGATTGGGCGCAAGTGGGGGTCCTCTGGGCGCGGCATGGAGACTGCCACCATGCTAAGGAGCTTCGCGGACCTCTCCAATAGCCGGAGCGAGGGGGGCTTGCTCCCCCTGGTGTGGGATAGGCAAAACCTGGCTGGGGAAAGGGATGAAGTTACGCGCGCATGGGAAAGAGCTTCCGCGTGCTGGCCCCGTCGATCTTGCCCGTCCGATCTTGCACAGGAGATACTTGCGAAACGGCCTGAAATCGAGCCCTCCGAGTAGTATGGTGAAGGCAGCGGCCTGTTTCTGCAAGGCACCATCATGCCGCGATATCTCCCAAAGAAACAAGGAAGGAAACACGAGCTATGTGGAAACCGAACCAGCCCGGAAGCCCGACACCCGCAACTCCCGAGCCGGCTCGTCCGGCGACCCCGGCGAGCACTTTTGAGGCGAGCCCAGCGGCTCGCCCTACACCGAACACCAGCGCAGCATCGGCTGCTGTTCCGACCGGAGAGCAGGCGACGATCGGCAAATCACTGGTGGTCAAGGGTGAGCTGACGGGATCGGAATCGTTGTACATTGACGGCAAAGTCGAGGGCGCAATCAACCTGCCTGGCAACCGGGTGACGGTGGGTCGCAATGGACAGGTGGCGGCGAATATCGTCGCGCGCGAGGTGGTTGTCCTGGGGAAGGTTCGCGGCAACTGCCAGGCGAGCGATCGCGTGGACATCCGCAGCGAGGGCTCGTTGACGGGAGATGTAATCGCAGCCCGCATCTCGATTGAGGATGGCGCCTTCTTCAAGGGTGGCATCGACATCCGAAAGCCCGGCTCCGCCGACACGAAGTCTGCGGCCACGTCATCATCCACGACACCGGAGCCGGCGACTGCAAGCGTCTAGCTCTCCGAAGGCACTGTGACCCATGGCCCCGGCACTCTGCCGGGGCCGGTGTGCGTCTGCATCCGATTGCGATGCCCGGGGCGTTGATGAGGAACGGGTTAAAGATTGCGGAGGATGGTGAAGACGGCTACATCGACCAGGCTGACATAGAGAGCCGCTGGGGATGTGCTCCACGTGGCAGGGGCCTTGCCGCGCAGAGGTGCGGTCCAACGGTAGATTGAGTCCAGGGCGATGGCGGGGAGAGCGCAGATTGTGAGTGGGTTCAGCCGCAGAGCTTCCCTCAGCTGGCCGTGGAGAAGAGCGGCGAAGGCGCGGGTGGATCCGCAGCCCGGGCATTGCAGGTGGAAGAGGCGCTGGATAGGGCAGGCTGGATAAAAGGGGTACTGCGAGGGCGGGTAGAAGAAGAGGATGGCGAGAACTGCGGAAATTGCCAGGCAGAAAGCTGTGATGCCCAGCAAACGAGAGGTCTGGCGGATTTGCTGTTTGTCGCGCATGCCGATTCCCTAAACCGATACGCGGTCAGCGGTAGCGGAGTCCTCGCTTGATCTCGTTGATGCGGTTGAAATGGTACTGAAAGTAGAGGCTTCCGAAGAAGAATGTCATGATGCCGCTGAGTCGCAGACCTATCGGCTCCGGTCCGTTGTAGTGCTCTTCGAGCGAGCTGCGCATGGCGAAACGTGCGACGAGAAGAAAGACGAGATAGGCGAGAGAGAGCAGGCCTCCCGTAGGATTGGTACGGTGAACCATGTAGCCGCCGTGCATGGTTATGATTCGACTCATGGAATTTCCGAGGCTGAACAGCCAGCAAACCGCCGCCGCGATGTAATAGAAGAGCGCCTTCGTATCCGGCTGCACCCGCTTCAGCCATGCCGCCTGCACCAGATCGTAGATGATGGTGAAGATGCCGCAGGTGAGCAGGCCGAGCAGAAGGACAAGAGCCCAATGAAGATTTGGTGGGTCAGGGTAGGGAACGGCAGAGGTAGGGCTCCCGGGTTGCTGAAAGGGTGCGGGAGCCGCGCCGTACCCGGCCGGTGGGATCGCACCGGGAACCTCCCTTGCCAGCAGCTCCGAGACGGAGATCCAGTCTGACATGTCCTCACTTTTCGTGAGGTCTGTTGGAAGGACGTGGCCGGAGGCGATGTAACGCTGGAGGTCCTCGATTGTGTACGGCCCATACATCTGGCCGTTACGCGTGATCTGGTAGTGCATGCAACGCTCCTGGCACGCTCTCGGCGTGCGGGCTGTGAGTCAGGCGAGCGGAGGACGGACCCTCCGATGAAAACACGGGCTGGCCCGGGAGACAATCGAATTTTCGAGCTGAGTGCAGCGTCGGCGGCACAAGATGCGCTGCATCGAAGCTTTCAGCTTGGAACGCCTGGTGGAAGTAGACGTGGATCGAGGCCGCTAAAACTTGGGGAGCTGGCTCACATTCCAGCCGCCGCCGAGCGCTTTAATGAGGAGAACGCTCGTGTCCATCCGGCGCCGCATGATGTCGATGTCGTTGCGCTCGTTGGTGAGGGCGGCTGTCTGCGCGGTGATGACCTGCAGGTAGGTGTCGACTCCGCCGACGTAGCGGTTGTTGAAGATCTGTTGGGCTTCCTGGGCGGCGGCGGTCGCCTGGCGCTGCTGCTCGGCTTCGTCGGCGAGGATGCGCAGCATGGCGAGGTTGTCTTCCACCTGCTGATAGGCGGTTAGCGTGGTCTGGCGGTAGCTGGCGGTCTGCGCGTTGTAGCTTTCGTACGCCTGCTCGGAAATGCCGCGCCGGCGCCCCGCGTCGAAGAAGGTTTGGCCGAGCGTGGGGCCGAGGGCATAGATGAAGCTGGACCGGTTGAGGATGTTCACGGCGGAGGTGCCTTCGAAGCCGACCAGGCCCGAGAGGGCGAGCGACGGGAAGAAGGCGGCGCGAGCGATGCCGATCTGCTCATTGGCTGCGGCGATCCGGCGTTCGGCGGCGGCGATGTCGGGCCGCCGCTCGAGTAGCTCAGAGGGAAGGCCGGCGGGGATGGCGGGTGGCTGGGCCTGCAGGGGCGCCAGGGGAAGCGTGAGCGCGGCGGGAGGTCTGCCGAGCAGCACGGCGATCGCATGCTCGTACTGCGCACGGCGGATGTCCACGTCAGCGGCCTGTACCTTGGCTGCCTGAAGCTGCGTCTGCGCCTGGGAGACGTCCGACTTGGGAGCGACGCCACCTTCAAAGCGGTTTGTGGTGACGCGGAAGGCCTCCTGATACTGCGCGACGGTGTCGTTCAGCAGCTGTTTCTCGGCATCCGCGGCTCGCAGTTCGAAGTAGTCCAACGCGAGCTCTGCCTGAAGCGACAGAAGGACGTTTCCGAAGTCGGCCGAACTCGCCTGCGCCTCCTGCTTGGCGGTGTTGATGGTGTGGCGGATGCGGCCGAAGAGGTCGATCTCCCAGCTCACATCGAGCGGCAGCTGGAGGTCGGCGACGCCACCGTTCGCTGACGCTGCGTTGAAGTAAGGACGGTTGGCGGAGACGCGCTCTCCGCCCACGAAGGGTGCTGCGCCGAGGGTGGGATAGAGGGCGGCACGGCTCACACGAATCTGCGCGCGTGCCCGCTGGAGGTTGGTGTCGGCGATGCGGACGTTCTGATTGCCGGTAAGGATCTGGGGTTCCAGCGTACTCAGGCCGGAGTCCCCAAAGACGGTCCACCACTCGCCTTTAGGCAGCTGATCCGCCGGCTGCGCGGTGTGCCAGTGGCCGTCCTCCGGGGAGGCCGCCGGTGCTTCCTTGAAGTCGGGTGCGGTGGGAGCCGCGGGCTTGACGTATTTAGGCCCGACCATACAACCGGAAAGAAGAGCCGCAACCAGGGATCCCGCGAAGAGGAGTCGCGCTCTTTTCATGGCTGGGCCACCGTCTTCTGGACGCCGATATGGACTTCCTGGCCCTCGGCAAGTGAGTCGGAGGGGTCAAGGATCACCTGATCGCTTGCCTGCAGACCGGATCGGATCTCGACCAGCGAGCCTGCGTCATGGGTGATGGTGATGGGCACCAAATGCACCCGGCCGTTGCGAACGACGCCGACGCGCAGACCTTCGCTGCGGAAGAGCAAGGTATTCGAAGGCACCGTGAAGCCGTTCGGGTGAGTTGAGGTCTTGAAGTGAACGAACACGTACGCTCCGGGAAGAAGCTTTCCGCCAGCGTTCGGGACATCCACCTCGACGTTGAGGGTTCGCGAGGCAGGATCGATGGCGCTGGAATTACGGGCGATCACACCTTGAAAGGCCTGCCCTAGAAACTCGTCCAGAGTGAGGTAGGCTGTGGCCCCGTCCTTGATGTCGGACGCGTAGACCTCCGGTACCGGGACATAGACACGAATCTGTCCGATCGCTGCGAGGTGGAAGAGTTCCTTTGGGGAGGAGCCGGCGGATCCGGCGTCGATGAGCGCACCGATGTCTGTGTTGCGGGCGGTGACGATTCCATCGAATGGAGCGTAGACGTTTTCAAAAGACTGCAGCTGCTGAAGCCGCCTGACGTTGGCCATGGAAGCGTCGACAGCGGCAGATCTCGCTTCGGCTCCGCTGGTCGCCTGATCCGTCTCCTGCTTGGATACGGAGTTTGTCTTGAGCAGATTCTGGTAGCGGGCGGCGGTGGTGTTGGCGAGGTTGAGGTTGGCTTGTGCGCTTTTGAGATCCGCTTGCGCGACCTGCAGCTGCTGATCGATTTCGGGAGTTTCGATCTGGGCCATGAGCTGCCCCTTCCTCACGCGAGCGCCGATGTCGAAGTACCAGTGCTTGAGGTAGCCGTTGGTTCTCGAGTAGATGGGCGTATCTGTGAAGGCCTGGGTGTTGCCGGGCAGAGCCACCTCGGGCGTCAGCCGAGCGGCGAGCGGGTGAGTGACCGCGACGGTGAGGATCGAGGATTGTTCCGTGCGCTCCCTCAAGGCGTGCTCCGCGCCAGCGCGGCTCAGGATGCCTGCGATGATGACCACGATGAGCGCAATGGTGACGAGCGCGACGACGATCCAGACGCCGCGGGAGATGCGGGGGCGGGACGCGGCCGCTGCGGAGTTCGGTGATGCGGAATCCTGCTGTGCGGAGTTCTGGTGTGGCGGGTTCTGGGGTTCGGCCACAGCGGTGTGCGACGTCGTGGTCGTGTTGAGTTCGTTCGGCATACTTCTCCTGTTGGTGCGGATCGTCACTCAGGCTCCGGTGGTGATGTGCGAGCTCAGGTTCTGCTTGGAGGCGGAAGCAGATCTGCGCCGGCTATGCAGAAGGCTGAAGACTGCGGGTACGAAGAGGAGCGTGGCAATGGTCGCGCAGATTAGACCGCCGATGACGGCGCGGCCGAGCGGGGCATTCTGCTCGCCGCCCTCTCCTGCGCCAAGCGCCATCGGAATCATGCCGATGATCATGGCGAGCGCCGTCATGAGGACGGGCCGGAATCGGGTTGCCCCAGCTTCGAGCGCTGCCGTGATGGCATCGCCGTGATCCTGGAGTCGATCTTTCGCGAAGGATACGACGAGGATACTGTTCGCCGTAGCCACCCCCATGCACATGATGGCGCCCATCAGGGCAGGAACGCTGAGCGTGGTATGGGTGATGAACAGGAAGAGGACAATGCCCGCGAGTGCGGCGGGAAGAGCGGTGATGATGATGAAGGGATCCAGCCAGGACTGGAAGTTGACCACGATCAGCAGGTAGACCAGGACGATGGCGAACGCCAGCCCGGCGAGAAGGCCGCGGTACGAGCTGCGCATGGTATCAATCTGCCCACGGACACGGATAAAGCTCCCTCGTGGAAGGGACTTTTCGTTTGCGCTCACGATCTTGTCGAGTTGCTTCGCGACCGCGCCGAGGTCACGATCCTGGATATTTCCGAACACATCGATGGTTCGGCGAATGTTGTAGTGCGTGACGACCTGCATCTCGGTGCTGCGGCTCAGAGAGGCGACATCCGCCAGAATCTCGGGATGTTTTGCCGCTGTCGCGGTGATCGGGATGTTCTGAAGATCGTTGAGCGTCTGGATGTCGTACTGCGGCGTTTGCGCAACGATGGCATACGTCACGCCGTTTTTTGGATTCAGGTAGAACTGCGGCGTGAGCTGGGTGCTTCCGCTGAGAATATTCAGGACGCTGCCGCCAACGTCGCGCTCGGTGTACCCGCCCTGGGACGCCTTGGTGCGATCCACGGCGATATTGAGAACCGGGTAGTCGTTTGGCTGTTGGATGCGGAGGTCGGTCAGACCGGGGAGCTCGCGCATCTGCGAGAGGACGGCATTGGCGACCTTGCGGTTCCCCTCGAGGTCGGAGCCATCGATCTGCACATCGATCGGTGCGGGCAGGCCGAAGTTGAGGATCTGGGTGACGATGTCCGACGGAAGGAAGTAGAAAGTGGTGCCGGGGAACTCGCGTACGAGCTTGCCGCGGAGGTCGCGCATGTAGTCGGCGGTTGGACGGTGGTCGCGCTGAAGCGAGACGAGGATATCGGCGTCTCCCGCGCCGATAAGTCCGGAGGTCGCGTGCTGGAAGTTGAGGGGGCTGTATGGGAGGCCGATATTGTCGAGGATATTGTCGAGGTCGCCTGCAGGCACGGACCTTCGGATGGACTGCTCGACGAGATCGCAGAGTTTTGCGGTCTCTTCGATGCGGGTTCCGCTCCTCGCACGGAGATGGAGGATGAAAGAGCCATTGTCAGAGCCTGGGAAGAAGTTTTGTCCGAGGAAGGGCATGAGCGGCAGCGCGCAGAGGCAGATCAGAAGGAAGATGGGAACGAACAGCAGGCGAGCTTCGATGAGCCGGGACAACATGCCCTGGTAGCCGTTGCGAACGCCTTCGAAGTGCCGTTCGAAGCCCTGCTGGAATCTGGCGAAGATGCCTGGCGCGGCTGCGGTATGCGTGCTGTGCGTCTTTAGCATGTACATGGCAAGGGTTGGCACCAGGGTTCGAGAGAGAACGTAGGACGCGAGCATGGCGAAGACGACCGCCTCGGCCAAGGGAACGAAGAGGTATCGCGACACGCCGGTGAGGAAGAACATTGGAAGGAAGACGATGCAGATGCACAGGGTGGAGACGAGCGCGGGAACGGAGATCTGCGCTGCGCCGTCGAGGATGGCATTGTGGAGTGGGAGGCCTGCCTCAAGGTAGCGTTCGATGTTTTCTATAGTGACGGTTGCGTCGTCGACCAGGATGCCGACGGCAAGGGCAAGGCCGCCCAGCGTCATGATATTGATGGTTTGGCCGAGGAAGCCGAGGAGGATGATCGAGGTCAGGATCGAGAGCGGAATGGAGATGGCGATGATGATGGTGCTGCGCCAGCTGCCGAGGAAGAGAAGGATCATCAGGCCGGTCAGAACGGCGGCGATGATCGCCTCGCGAACGACGCCGTTGATGGACCCGCGAACAAAGACCGACTGGTCGCCGATGGATTTGATCCTCAGCTCCGGCGGTGTGGTGACCTGGATGCGGGGGAACAGCTTGCGGACCCCGCTGACCACGTCGAGGGTCGAAGCACTGCCGGACTTGAGCACCGAGATGAGCACGCCGCGCTTGCCGTCCTGCCGGACGATGTTGGTCTGCGGGATGTTGCCGTCGCTGACGGAGGCGACGTCCTTGACGTAGACGGTGGCGCCGTTGATCTGACGCACGGGGATGTTGCCGAGACCTTCCAGGGTGAGAGCCGAGGAATTGAGGTGAACGTCATACTCCTGCATGCCGATCTTGGCGGTCCCGCCCGGCTGAACGACATTTTGTTGCCCAAGCGCGTTGAGAACGTCTACCGGGGACAGGCTTTTCGCCTGCAGCAGCTTCGGATCGAGATTGATCATGATCGAGCGCTGCTTGCCGCCGTAGACGTTGGGGATCACGGCCCCGGGCACGGTAATCAGTTGCGGGCGAACGGTATTGAGGCCGATGTCATTGAGCTGCTGCTCCGACAGACCGGCTCCGGACAGACCGAGCTGAAGGATGGGAACGCTGGAGGCACTGAAGTTGATGATCTGCGGTGGGAGGATGCCCGGAGGAAGCTGCCGAAGCTGGAACTCCGATGCTGCGCTCACCTGGGCGTTTGCGGTATCGAGACTGGCTCCGGGCTGGAGGTAGATCTTGACGACGACCAGCCCGGCGATGGTGGTCGATTCGACGTGCTGGATGTTGTCCACGAGAGCGGTAAGGGACTTCTCGTAGGGCGTGGTGAGCCGGCCCTCGAGCTCTTCCGGATTGAGACCGGTGTAGAACCAGGCCACGGAGACGACGGGGATGTTGATATTGGGGAAGATGTCGGTTGGCGTCTGGAGGATAACGACTGGCGCCGCGATGAGGATCAGAATGGCGAGGACGATAAAAGTGTAGGGCCGGGTGAGGGCGATCTTAACGATCCACATAGAAGCACCATCCTCGCTGAAAGGTCCGTAGGAGTCTCACTCCCTTATCAGACACCATTTGAGGGCGAGGTTTCAGGGTAATTCCGCTCGCGAAAGGCAGGACGTCCGTTCACGAGCCGGCAAGTCCGGAAAAAGCGACCTACGCCAGACTCGCTGACCTGTTCGGTTCCGGCGTGTCTTCCGCGTAATGACGGGAGTTAGGGTCGGGTGAGTTCGAGAACGACGCCCTCACCGGCTTCGAGAACGAAGTCTCCGCCGACTTCCGCCCCGGCTCCGTCGAGGATCGTCGTGACCAGAATGCGGCCCTGGGGAGCTTGCGTGTGGCGGACATCGTCGGTCAAGTTCACAAGGATGTGAAAGCGCTGCTCCCCTGCTGCTCGTTGGTACGAGAGCACACCGTCAACGGCCTTCACCTCCGCGATATCGCCGAGGTGAAGAGCTTTATGCCTTCGCCGCAGGGCCAGCAGCTGTTGATAGAGGGAGAGAACCGAGCGAGGCGCTGCTATCTGCGCGGAGACGGCGGCCTGAGCTGCATTGGGTGAGAGAGGGAGCCAAGGCGTACCGGTGGTAAAACCTGCATTTCGAGTCGAGTCCCAGGGCATGGGCGTACGCTCGGGATCCCTGCCCATACCGATCCCGGGCTGATTCTTCTCCGCGGGGTCCTGGACCTTGTCCGGGGAGATGAGGCCATTGAGCAGTGCGAGTTCGTCTCCGTAGTAAAGCGTGGGGGTACCGCGAAGGGTGAGCAGGAGCATGGCGGCGACGCGTGCCTGGGCTTCGCCGACGCGGGTGGCGAGGCGGGGCTGGTCATGGTTGCCCAGAACCCAGTTGGGCCACGCGCCCGGCGGGAGCAGGCCCTCGTAGTTGCGGATCAGGCCGGCGATGTCGTCCGCCTTCCACGCTGTCTGGATGAGGTGGAAGTTGAACGGCATGTCCGCGCCGCGGAGTTCGGTGGTATTCGGATCGGGGCCGTAATACGTGACAAGTTGCGTGAGCGGCAGATAGATCTCGCCGATCAGAACGCGTTCCGGGTAGCGATCGAGGACGGAACGCATCTCGCGGACGATCTCGTGGGTCTCGGGACGGTCCGAGGTGTAGATCGGGAGGACGCTGCCATAGGAGTTGCCGCCGGAAGTCCAATCCGGGGCCTGCGGATTGGACCGGAACTGGTCGTCTTTTATGAGCAGCCAAAGGACATCCATACGGAAGCCGTCGACGCCGCGGTCGAGCCAGAAGCGCATGGCCGAGTACATGGCCTCGCGAACGGCCGGATTGCGCCAGTTCAGGTCCGGCTGCGACGTGAGAAAGGAATGGTAGAAGTACTGGCCGGTGTGCTCGTCGAAGGTCCATGCGGATCCTCCGAAGTGAGACATCCAGTTATTCGGAACGCCGCCGCCCGGAGTGGGATCGCGCCAGAGATACCAGCCCCGTCGGGCATTGTCGCGGGACGAGCGGCTCTCAGAGAACCAGGGGTGCTGGTCGGAGGTGTGGTTGGGAACGAAGTCGAGAATCAGCTTCAGGCCCCTGGCGTGAATGCCGGCGATAAGCCGGTCGAAGTCGTCCAGGGTGCCGAAGATCGGGTCGACGCCGGTGTAGTTAGCCACGTCATAACCGAAATCGGCCATGGGAGATGGGTAGAAAGGAGAGATCCAGATGGCGTCTACCCCGAAATTGACGAGGTAGTCCAGTCGCGAATGGATGCCGTTGAGATCCCCAATGCCGTCCGAGTTCGAATCCTGAAAGGAACGCGGATAGACCTGATAGATGACGCCATCCTGCCACCAGAGCCGGGTGCCCTTTGCCATGGGTGGTTGGATGCGAGTGAGAAAGAATCGAATTCCAGTTCGGGGCGGGTGACAATGTGCCACCCGCCCGACTTCGAGCGGCCTACTTCTTCGGGGGCGCGGAGTTGGAAGGTGGAAGGCTGTTGAGCGACGGGGGAGCAGAGCTGGCCGGCGTGGTCTGCTTGACGAAATCCGCAACCATCTGCCGGAGCTGCGGCTCAATGGTGGTCATGCGCTGCTGTGTGAGGGCCAGCGACTTGCTTGCAAGTTCGGGTGACTTCGTCAACATCGTCTGTCCTGCGGGCGACTTGTAGAACGCGAGAAAACTATCGACTTCAGGCTCGGTGTACGTGTCGCTGTAGAGTTTGACGAAGTCGGGTTCGACGACCTTCCAACCGATGGTCTGTTGCACGAGACCGGTAACGTGCGTCTGGAAGTCGGTGAACTGCTTCTGCTGCTCTGCGGTGGGCGTGGCTCCGAACTGATGAGCGCTCAAGCCCTGCATCTGGCGATTGAGATTGGACAGGATCTGCGAAGAGATCTGGTCGACGTGGAGGAGAGTAAAGAGCTCCTGAACCTTGACGCGCTTGCTTGCCTCGTCGGCGTGAGCGACGGTGGCAAGGGGCAGCAGAAAGAGCAGGGCAACGATGATGCGCTTCATGGAGAACTCCTCGCTTAAGTGTACTTGAGGCGTCCTGAAAGTTGGCTTGGACGGGCGCATGTTCCCAATGCGGCGAGCTGCCCGCACATCTGCTTGGGTGCACCTCCTGCCGAATTCATCGGAGTTCATCCAAGGCTCCCCCCGTTATCTCTGCCAGATCGACGGCTTGCGACAGCCGTGGGAGAAATCCGCATGGAGAGACCTAACCGCTGACGGAAGTCATTGTCTAATCGGGCAAATGGAGAAGGCGGACAAAGAGGCCATCCGGCAGGTGCTCGCCGGAGACAAGGACGCGTATCGCGCTCTAGTCGACAGCCATTACCAGTTTGTCTTCCGGATTGCGTTCCGGATCACCGGCGACGCGTCGGACGCGGAGGAGGTCGCGCAAGAGGCTTTCTTCCGTGCGTACAACAAGCTTTCGAGCTTTCGGCAGGACGCCAGCTTTTCGACGTGGGTCAACAGGATCGCCATGAACACAGCCATCAATCTTGTAGAAAGACGCAGCCGCGATCTTACGCAGAAGGCACAACGCATCGGCGAAGTTGCGGGCGACGCTTCGATGCAGGTCGCTGACAGGCAGGCTGGTCCGGAGCGCCTTCTGCTGGACGGTGAAGCGACCGCGTTGCGCCGGGCCGCCATGGCCGCGTTGACGCCGATGGAGCGCACCGCCTTCACCCTTCGGCATATGGAAGAGATGCCCATCGGGGAGATCGCGACGGCGCTGAAGGTTCCCGCAAACTCGGCCAAGCAGGCGGTCTTCCGGGCAGTCAGCAAGCTGCGCCGGTCTCTGGCGCCCCTTGCGGGAGGAGTCCGATGAAGCACATACCGGAAGAAGAGCTGGTTGCCTATCAGCTTGGCGATAGCCAGGACGGGGACGCGACGCGCAGGCACCTGGAGCAGTGTCTCGAATGTGCGGCCATCGCGGAGTCGATCGCCGAGACGCTGCGAGTCTTTTCGGCTGAACCGGTACCCCAGGCGAATCTGGATCATGCTTGGCAGCGCATGCGCGGCAGCCTGCCTGCGATGCCTCTGGGGCCGAAGCGATCCCGGTCGTCGCTGCGACTCTTTGCCTGGTCCGCACTGGGTCTTGCCGTAGCGCTGGTTGTGGTCTATGGAGGCGTATCTCTTCATCGCGGCGTGGACCGCAGCCATGCGACGGTCGCAATCTCAAGACTCGGGCCACTGACGGAGCAGCCGGCGGATCCGGCTATAGCCAACCACCTGGACAGCGCGGAGCGGCTGCTGACCGAGGTGAACCATGCCGCCGGGCCAATGGATCAAGCCACCCGCACACAGGCTCACGATCTGCTGCTGAAGAATGCGGTCTACGTTCGCAAGGCGCACGATTCGGGGGATCTTGCTGAGGCTTCGGTGCTTGAGAACCTAGGACGCGTGCTGACGACAATGGATCACGAACCGGCGCGGGACAGCGGTTGGCACATACGTTTCGAGATGAACACGGATGGACTTCTGCTGGATATACGCATCCTCCGGCAGAACGACGCCCGGCAATAAGGAGATCCACCATGACACGAAGAATTCGTACTGCACTCCTCTCCCCGGTAGTCGCCGCGCTGCTTACCGCTTTTTTGTCCACCAGCGTCTACGCCCTCGAGGCGGCCGCGACGGAAGACGACAGCGCCTACGCGGCCGGGACGCGCGCGATGAATGAGCATCGGTGGGCCGACGCCGTAACGTCCTTCGACCAGGTTGTGGACGCGAAGGCCAGAAAAACGGATGCCGCACTCTATTGGAAGGCGTATTCCTTGAACAAGCTTCGGAATGGGCCGCTGGCGCTGGCGACCTGTTTTCAGCTTCGATCTCAATACGCCACGAGTCAGTGGAATAAGGACTGTTCCGCGCTGACGATTGGTCTTCAGGCGAACGGACCGATGGTGTCGGTACAGCCAGTGCCGCCTGTTCCTCCCGTAGGCCCCTTCAGCTTCAATTTCGACTTCGACGGAGCGGGTTCGCACGGGAGAGACTCGAATGCCGAGCTGAAGATTCTGGCGCTGAACTCCCTGCTGAACCGCGATCCGGCGCAGGCTATCCCGCTGCTTCGCGGCATCCTTTCGGGCGCGCAGCCGGCAGGCATCAAGAAGCACGCGATCTTTGTACTGGCACAGAGCAAGTCGCCCGAGGCCCAGGCGATTCTGCACGATGTCGTGCTGGGCAAGATGGGATCCGATCTGCAGCGGCAGGCGATCCAGATGACGGCCGTCTTTCAAGGAAAACGAGCGAACGACAGCCTTGCCGAGGTCTATCGAACCACATCGGATGCGCAGGTCAAACGAGCAATTCTCTCGGCCTTCTTTATCTCTCAGGATGCGCCGCGCATGGTGGAGCTTGCACGGAGTGAGAAGGATATGGATCTGAAGCGCTCCATCGTCTCGCAACTTGCACTGATGCCCGACAAGGCGGCGACCGACTACATGCTGGAGCTGCTCAAGTAGAACTCATTCCCAACCCAATCGTTCTACCTCCAAGGAGAAGATCCATGCGCCCGATCGTTCGTTCCCTCACCATCGTCAGCTTGCTTTCCACTGCAGCCGTTTGTTTAGCCCAGCAGCCAGAGATCATTCACGCGCAGTTGACGGTGCAAACAGTCGAGCACAGTCTTGGAGCAGAGATCGACAGCCTGAAGGCAACGGCCACTCCGGTGTGGGTGGGGTATACGATCCCCGTGGTCGACAAGTTCCAGAGCGGATGGAACTCGGATCGGGTCGCATATCTCGAAGACGAGCGCTCCACCGGGAGGTCGACCGAAACCGGGAGCAACAGCCCTCAGGATCACGCGGTGGTGCTCCTCCGGATCGTCGGCGGCGCGATCACAAAGCTGCGCGTGGAGGGTCCGGACCGACGGATCGACGCCGGTAATTTGCGCTTCGTCTGGCTGACAAATGTATCGACCGAAGACAGCATAACCACGATCAAAGCGCTGGCACTGGCGAACGACGCGAGACGCCTGCGGGACAGCGCCGTATTTGTGATCGCGCTGCACAAGTCCGATCAGGCGGTGCCGGCGCTGGTGGCATTGGCAGCTCCGGGCAATGAACTTGAGCTGCGCGAGAAGGCGGCGTTCTGGTTGGCGAATCAGCGTGGACCCGAGGGCTTCGCGGCATTACAGCGATTTGCCCGTGATGATGGGGATGCCCGTTTTCGGGAGAAGATCGCCTTCGATCTCACAATGTCGAAGCAGCCCGCCGCGCTCGCGGAGCTGATCCGGATGGCGCACAGCGATCCCTCGCCGCAGGTGCGTAAGCAGGCGCAGTTCTGGATGGCGACCAAGGGCGGCAAGCGGGTCTCCGGCGATCTGCGCAGCGCGACGGAGACGGATCCCGACCAGCAGGTTCGAAAGCAGGCGGTGTTTGCCCTTTCCCGGTTGCCCGGAGAGGAGGCGGCTACGCAGCTGATTCAGGTCGCGGGAACAAGCAAGTATCCCGAGGTTCGGAAGCAGGCGATCTTCTGGCTGGGGGCAGTCAGACGACCCGCGGGCGCTCGACTATCTCACAAAGCTGCTGAAGTCTGAAGACGCACGCTAACCAGTCGCGCCCGCTGCTATGCTTTCCAGCGAGCGCATGTGCGCTGTTTTGCGGAGGCTCAATGAAGGCGTTTGCATCCATGCTGCTGGTGGGAATTCTGTGCGGGGGAAGCGTCTCGGGGGCTGCGGGGCCGCAGAGCGCCACGACCGATGCAGGTACGAGGACGTTGACGAATCCGCTGAAGAGCTCCGGTCCAGATCCTTGGGTTGTCACGCGGGATGGCTGGTACTACTACATGAATTCAACCGGCCGCAATCTGACGATCTGGAAGACACGGCGGATTGAGGACCTGGCGAATGCGGAGAAGACGGTCGTCTGGACGCCTCCACCAGATCAGGCCTATTCCAAGGAGCTTTGGGCGCCGGAGCTGCACTGGATCGATGGCAAGTGGTACATCTACTTCGCGGCGGACGCGGGGCGGAATGAGAACCATCGCATCTATGTCGTCGAGAACGCGTCGGCGGATCCGACCAAGGGGACCTGGACTCTGAAAGGAAAGGTGGCGGATGCGAACGACAAGTGGGCGATCGACGCAACCATCCTGGAGCCGAGCAGCGCGACCGGTGGAAAGATGTATATGGTCTGGTCCGGGTGGGAGGGCGACACAAATGGCGTGCAGTCGATTTACATCGCGCGGCTGAAGAATCCCTGGACGGTTGAGGGAAGGCGAACGCTCATCTCCACGCCGCAGTTTGCGTGGGAGAAGGTCGGCGATTTGGACGCGACGGACGGCCGGACCATTCAGGATCTGCCGCATGTGGATGTGAACGAGGGGCCGGAGGTGCTGCAGCACGGCGATAAGGTGTTCATCGTGTACTCCGGAAGCGCCTGCTGGACGAACTACTACGAGCTGGGAATGGTGTCCGGCTCCCTCGGCTCGGACCTGCTGAAAGAATCGAACTGGAAGAAGTCGGACACGCCCATATTCCGCCAGAATCCTGAAGGTGGAGCGTTCGGGACGGGGCACAACGGATTCTTCAAGTCGCCGGATGGTAAAGAGGACTGGATCATCTATCATGCGAATCCGGGGCCGAACCAGGGGTGTGGAGATAGGCGATCGCCTCGAGCTCAGCCGTTCAGCTGGAAGGCGGATGGGACGCCTGACTTCGGCAGACCCGTTCCCGTGGGGCAGGCGATCGCAGCGCCGAGCGGGGAACGGTAGAGCCGGTCAACCTGCGGGGAGGTCTGCCAGGTGAGGGTTTTTTTTGAGATCATGGAACACCTGGGTGATAATGCGGGCTATGGTCAGGCCTTGTTTCCTTGTGGTGGACCGGGAGTATCCCGGAAGCATCTCGACCCGCAAGCTGGTGATCGAGACGGCAAAGTTGAACGTAATAACCGCGTACAGTGCAATGGAGGCTCTGGAAATGCTGGAAAGATTCCCTGCGGTGAACGGAGTTGTGGTCGATCAAGGCGTCAACGACATGACCTGCGAAGAGCTTGTCAGGGGATTGAAGAAGCTGCAGCCGAAGCTGCCCGTGATCGCCATCTCAGCGCCTGGATTTGACGGGTGTTCGGACGCGGACTACCAGCTAGATTCATTTCAGCCTTCGAAGCTGTTGAGCATTCTTCAGAAGATGCAACCGAAGGAGACCAAAGAAATTGAGCAGCGGAATGAGCAGCTGAACCGGGATCAGGGCGCCTGTTGACAGGGGGGCTTCATAGTACGGGCAAAGCATGGCCCAGGAACTGATGGCGCTCTTCGGGCACAGCGAGGCAAGGACCACCTATACTCGGTCGCATGTTGAACATGATGACCTTGGGCGGTGTGGTGATAGGGGCGGCACTGAGTACCGTGCCGGTGTGGGGGCAAGGCCGGTCCGAGTTGCTGGTCGTGAACCAGGGCGATCACAGTGTGAGCTTCGTCGACCCGGCAGTGGGGAAGGTGATGGCGACGGTGCCCGTGGGCGGGGTCACGGGGCATGAGGTCGCGGTGACGCCCGACGGGCGAACGGCCTTTGTGCCGGTCTATGGGAACTCCGGCGTGGGAAAGGCGGGAACGGACGGCAGTTCGATGGCGGTGGTGGATCTGGCGACCCGGACGGTGCGAGGTACGGTGGACTTCGGGCATGGGGTGAGGCCGCACTGCGCCGTGTATGACGTCCGGCGTGGCGTGCTGTATGTGACGACAGAGTTGGATCAGAGCGTGGCGGTCATCGATCCACGTACGCTGAAGGTGGTCGCGTCTATCCCGACCGGCCAGGCCGAGTCGCACATGCTGGTGATGTCTCACGATGGGCGGCGAGGGTATACGGCGAATGTGGGGCCGGGGACCGTGTCGGTGCTGGATCTGGAAGGGAAGAAGACGCTGGCAGTGATTCCGGTCGCAGGTACGGTGCAGCGCATCTCGATCTCAAACGATGATGCTAGGGTGTTTACGTCGGACCAGGCGCAGCCGCGACTGGCCGTGATCGATACGGCGACGAACAAGGTTTCGCGATGGATCACGTTGCCGGCGGTGGGATACGGCGCGGCAGCTACCAGGGATGGACGGTATTTGCTGGTAACGCTGCGGCAAGCGGGCAGGTTGGCCGTGGTGGATCTGCGGACGATGGCGGTGGTGCGCACGCTGGATGTGGGCAAGGGGCCGGTGGAGGTGCTGGTGCGGCCGGATGGACGGGCGGCGTATGTCTCGTGCTCGCCGGAGGCCGCAGTGGCGGAGTTAGCGATCGAGGGCGAGGTGAGCGGATGGCGGGTGACCCAAATGCTGCCGGCCGGGGTGGGTGCGGACGGGCTGGCCTGGGTTGGCAAATAGCCGGGGGAAATAGCCGGGGAGGTAGCCGGCTTAGTGAATGAGGGTCACGGCCAGGGAGTGGGCCCAGTTGAGCATTGGGGAGAGAAGCGCAGGGCTGTGGTGGATAGCCGCGCCAGCCGACAGGAGGCCGGCGTAGAGCGCGGGGAGGAGAGGGAGATCGGTGGGGCGGGGGCGGGATTGCGACATGGCAGGCCTCGGAGTATGGTTCTGCCATGAGTAAAAGCACGTTGAGGTCCAATGCGTAAGTTCTTGATTTCAGGAGAATCGAAGAACTATGTGAGGAACGAAGGGAAGACGTGTTCCACTCCGGGCCATGCGATTGGGGAAACTCGTCACGGGATGCGAGCGGACGACGCCGGGGAGATGCGTGTGTAGGGAGATCAGGCGCGTGGCAAGGTCAGCCTGTGTTGCGGAGGCCGGCGCTGATGCCGTTGATGGTGGCGGTGATGGCGCGGTTGAGATCGGGGGAGTCTTCACCGGAGCGTTTGCGGCGGAGGAGTTCGACCTGGATGAGCGAAAGGGGGTCGACGTAGGGGTTGCGGAGGCGGATGGACTGGTTGAGGACGGGATTGGTTTCGAGGAGCTCGCTTTGCCCGGTGACGAGGAGGAGCATGCGCCGGGTGAGATCGAACTCCGCCTCGAGCCGGTGGAAGACGCGGTCGCGGAGGGCGGCGTCTTCGACCAGTGAGGCGTAGAGGCGGGCGATGCCGAAGTCGGCCTTGGCCAGGGCGAGCTCGACGTTGCGGAGGATATCGAGGAAGAGCGGAAAGCTGCGGGCCATGGTCTGGAGGAGGACGAGGTTCCCGGGAGCTGCGTGCAGGAACTGCTGGAGGGCGTCCCCGACGCCGAACCAGGCGGGAACGATCTGACGGGACTGCATCCAGCCGAAGACCCAGGGGATGGCGCGGAGGTCGGCCATGGAGCGCTGCCGGACGGCGCTGGCGTCCTTGCGCTTGGCTGGACGGGAGCCGATGCGGGCGTGTTCCAGCTCGGCTACGGGCGTGGCCTGTTCGAAGTAAAGGAAGGTCTCGGGGTCGTCGACGATATGCTGTTTGTAGAAGGCGAAGGAGGTGGCCGAGAGCTGGTCGAGGGCGGCCTCCCAAGCGGGGAGGATCTCGCCGGTAAGGTGCGGGGTGTGCAATGGGCTTTGCGGCTGCTCAGGGCTGTGAGCTAGGGAAGCAGATCCCTGCGCTTCGCTGCGGGATAACAACAAAGGGGAGCGTTGCGGCGCGGACGCACTGTGTTGCAGGGCGGCGTCGGGGCGGGCGAGGGCGTCGAGCGAGGCGGCGATCATGAGTTCGAGGTTGCGCTCGGCGAGGACGACGTCGGCGTACTTCCAGTTCAGGACCTCGCCCTGCTCGGTAAGGCGAAGCTCTCCGGTAAAGGCGCCAACCGGCTGGGCGAAGATGGCGCGGTGAGTTGGTCCACCACCTCGACCTACTGTCCCGCCCCGGCCGTGAAAGAGGCGGAGGTGGACGCCGCACTCGCGGGCGACCTGGTGGAGGGCGCGGTGAGCCTTCCAGATCTCCCATGTGCTGGTTATCATGCCGCCATCTTTATTGGAGTCGGAGTAGCCGAGCATGATCTCCTGGCGGCGATCCCAGGATGCGAGCAGCCGCCCGTAGGCCGGGCTCGACCAGAGCTCGCGCATGATGTGCGGGGCATTCCGGAGGTCTTCGATGGATTCGAAGAGGGGGACGGGCTGGAGGCCGGGATCGGCTGGACGTGCATCCGTGGCGGCGGAGGCTTCGATCTGGACGCCGGCCAGGCGGGCGAGGGCGAGGACGTTGAGGCAGTCCGCGGCGGAGGCGGCTCCGCTGATGACATAAAGGCGGATGCTCTCAGGGGGAAATGCCTGCTTGAGCTCTGCGATGGCGCGAAAGGTGGCGAGGACCTCGGCGGTCTGCGGGGTGAGGGGTGGGGGGAGTTGCAGGGGAGGGGCAGGTTGCGGGTTGGAGATTTGGGGGGGAGAAGCAGGTGCCTCCACTTCGCTATGGGATGACAACAAAGGGGGAGCTGAGAAGGCGGCGAGCTCTTCGAGTGCGGCGGCGTGGACGCGGGCGTGCTGCCGGATGTCGAGGGTCTGGAGATGGAGACCGTAGGTGCGCACCTCGAGGAGCAGGGGATCGACGAGCAGCTGGGCGAGCCGCTGGCCGCGATTCGCCACCAGCGATTCGCGAAGGGTGGTGAGGTCGGCCAGGAGATCGGAGGCTCGCGTGTAGAGGGGCAGTTCGGGCGCGGCGGCGAAGGCGATGGAGGTCTCGGTGGTAAAGCCCAGGCGCGCCATGACGAAGACGATCAGGAGACGGATCTGCTCGTGACGGTAGCGCTCGGCGAGCTGACGGGTCAGCTTCGCGGAAGCGGCGGTGGATCTGAGCTGGGAGGTGTAGCCGTCGAGCAGAGACTGGAGGCCGGGGCTGATTGGAACCTGCTGGGTGGAAGACCCGAGCTGATCGTAGAGGACCTGGAACCGGTGGCGGTAGTGGGTGAAGAGCAGCGAGCGGGCGGCGGCCAAGGCCTCCCGGGTGGTGGCGGCGTCAACGAAGGGGTTGCCGTCGCGGTCTCCGCCGATCCAGGAGCCAAATGAGATGAGCTGAGGGAGCGTGGCGAGGTCGATGGGGGGATCGGGATCGGCGTAAGTTTGCGGGGGAGGAGCAGATCCCTCCGCTACGTCGGGGGATGAGAACAAAACAGGGGAGGCTGGGGCGAGATTGGCTTGCCGGGAGCTTGGTGGTGCTTCGGGCGAAATGCGGGGGTTCCTCGCTTCGCTCGGAATGACATCGGTGGCGAGTTTGGCGGTGTGGTTCTCAGCGATAGGACCGATTGGGTACTCGGCTTCGAGGGCGGTGGCGACCTCGGTGTAGAGGACCGGGAGGGTGTCGAAGAGGCTGGCCTCGTAGTAGTCGAGGGCCATGCGGATCTCGTCGCGAACGGTGGGACGCGCGGTGCGGACGTCGTCGGTCTGCCAGAGGGCGGTGATCTCGGCGAGCAGGTCCCGCTCGAGCGCGTCCAACTCCGTGGCAGCGACAGGGATGCGGTCGACCTGCTCGAGGAGGTCCGAGATGCGGCGGCGTTTGAACATGACGCTGCGGCGGGCGACCTCGGTGGGGTGCGCGGTGAAGACCGGCGAGACGCAGATGCGGGCCAGGAGGGCGAGCGCATCGGAGCGGGAGGCGCCGGTCTGCCGGAACCTCCGCAGGGTTCCGCGAAAGCTGCCGCGCTGGGGGACGGCCTCGGGGGAGAGCTGGGTGGCGAGGCGGCGGCGCTTGCGGTGATTGGTCTCGGCGAGATTGATGAGCTCGAAGTAGAACGAAAATGCGCGGGCGAGGTGGTAGGCGGTGGTGAGATTGCCGGAGATCGTGTGGATCGTCTCGAGCGCCTGCTGGAAGGGGGCGGCGGATGGCGGATCGGGCGAGGTCGCGGCGTCGGAGATGGCCTCGCGGCGAGCGATGGAGTTCCGCCGGAGGGTCTCGACGGCGTCAAAGAGCTCGGAACCGGCCTGTTCGCGGAGGACCTCGCCGAGCAGGGCGCCGAGGGAGCGGACGTCGCGGCGGAGGGGTGCGGATTTGAGTTCGGGGGTGCTCCCTTGCAGTTCGGCGAGGCGATCGGGCCAGCTAGCGGGGGTCCAGAGAGACGGCATGAGTTGATTATGCAACGGCTGGCAGGAGGCTCACGCTCTCCGATCAGCGTGAGTTCGCCTGTAGCGGGCTCGTCGGGCTCCGGTTCAGAGGATGACGTTCTGCGGAAGGCTGAGGAACATCCAAAGGGATCACTTGAGCAGTCACATGGTTATGGCGAGTTTTGCTGGTAGAGAAGCGGGTTCTTCGCTGCGCGAAGCTGGAGCGGTCGCGCAAGACCTGGCCCCAGACGGAATCGTTCATCACGGTCTTGAGCCGGTCGATGGAGGTGCCGGTGGAGCAAGGGGCACTGACCATGCAGCCCATGCTGGTGCCGGCGATGACGTCGACGGGGATGTGTGGTGCTCTTCGAACCAATCGAGGACGCCGAATCTCCGAGAGCGCGAGAGCTCCTCCGCGGCCGAGGGCGAGGCCGATGCGGGGCCGATCCGTGGGCCCGGGCGGGGGGACGGAGGGTGCGATGGCCCGGTTGGTCGAGCCCTCGCCCGCCCACCCCTCGCCAGTCGCCGATTTGCTGTTGCTCTGGGTGGTCCCGATACCGTTCGGGCCCTTGCTGCTACCTTTTCGTGGGTCTGACTCGCCTGTGCAGCGGCTTTCGCGGCTGCGCTATCCGGCATCGTCGGTGTGGAGTTTTGTCCGGCCAGCAGCGGGCGCGCCGGAAGCAGCAACGGACACGCGAGTAGCAGGAGCGGGCGAACGACCAACAGCAGCGCGGCGGCCCGATGCGGACGCGTTCGACGGAGCCCGCCGGTCTTGCGCGAAAGGCGGGCTTGGGAACAGAGCGCATGGTCCGATGGTATGGGACAGCGCTGGCAGCGAGAGCAGGGAGCGGTGCCCGGAACGACACCCTAGCCTGTTGCCAAATTTAGTTTCCGGGAGTCAAGTTGCGGGTCAGCTGCGGGTCTGGCGGGTCCCGCGGGTCTACATGATCAGGGCGAGGCGTGAAAGCTCTGCCTGCATGCACGCGATATTGCAACCGACGGATTCAATGCGGGTAGCGGCGCTGCGGGCTTCCGTGTTGGAGACGCCGTAGCCGCGGACGCTGAGAAAGGCGCTGATGAGCTCACCGGCCTCCCAGGAGTCAAGCCCCGCCTGCCTGAGTTCCCCACGAAGAGCGGAAAGGTCGGATACTGCGAAGGTCTCGAAGCTGGATTCCAACATGATCCTCGATTCCTGCGAGCTGCTTGCACCCGCCTGTGCGGTTAGACGCGATTCGGTCTGACAGCATCCTTGCAAGGGATACGTATTGCGCAGGGCGAGCAGATTGCACCGTAATTTGCGTCAGGGTGAATGCCATGTCTCGCTGCGGAAGCTCCGCGATCGGGCATCACGCCTGGAGTTCCAGATCTGCCGCTCGGACGCGATAGCATGAGGCTATGGGCGTAACGGAGACATCTGCGGCGCGAATACTGGACGGCGTGGCGATTGCGGCTGAGATCAAGGCGGAGGTCGCGGTCGAGGTCGGAAAATTGAAGGCGGAGGGGATCGTGCCGGGCCTGGCGGTGGTTCTGGTGGGCGAGGTGCCAGCCTCCGCCATCTATGTGCGGAGCAAGGTGAAGACCTGTGGAGAGCTCGGCATTGCGAGCGTGATGCTGACACCGCCGGAGACGGTAACGACTGGGGAGATGCTGGAGATCGTCGCCGGCCTGAATGCCCGCGAGGATGTTGACGGCATCCTGATTCAGCTGCCGCTTCCGAAGCATGTGGATACCAAGCGGCTGCTGGAAGCGGTGACGCCGGCGAAGGATGTGGACGGCTTCCATCCTGTGAACGCGGGCCGCCTGCAGGCTGGCCAGCCGGGACTGGCACCCTGTACCCCGGCCGGGATCATGGAGATTCTCCGCCGCAGCGGGATCGAGGTCGCGGGCAAGAGCGCGGTGGTCGTAGGGCGGAGCGACATCGTCGGCAAGCCGGCGGCGATGATGCTTTTGAACGCCTCCGCGACCGTGACCGTGTGCCACAGCAGGACCACGGATCTGCCCCGGTATACGCGCGACGCAGACATCCTGGTCGCGGCGATCGGACGCTCGGGCTTTGTCACGGTGGACATGGTCAAGCCCGGGGCCGTGCTGATCGACGTGGGCATCAACCGGGTGACGGACGCGGCAGAGGTGGAACGCTTCTTCCCAGGCGATGAGGCGAGGGCCGCGGGTTTTGCGAAGCGCGGTTCGACGGTGGTGGGCGACATCGATCCGGCGGCGTTTGCCGTCGCGAGCGCGTATACCCCGGTGCCGGGAGGCGTGGGCGCGCTCACGATCGCGATGCTGATGCAGAACACCGTGACCGCGGCCAGGCTGCGGCGCGGGCTGGACCCGGCTGTGGCCGGGTAGGCGAGCCATGCTTCGAGTCGGGTTGACGGGCGGGCTGGGAAGCGGGAAATCGACGGTGGCCGCCATGCTGGCGCAGCACGGCGCGTATGTGCTCGAGGCGGACGAGATCGGGCGGGAGCTGATGCGGCCGGGACAGGCGGTGTATGCGGCGATTCTCGATCGGTTTGGGCCTGGGGTGTTGAGCGGAGACGGAGATCTGGACAGGCGGGAGTTGGCCCGGCTTGCCTTTGCGGAGGGCCGCGTGGAAGACCTGAACGCGATCGTGCATCCGGCGGTGATCGCGCGGCAGGCTGCGTTGACTGAGGAGATTGCGACGCGGGATGCGGACGCAATTGTGGTGGTGGAATCGGCGCTGATCTTCGAGACAAGGTATGGGAGTCAAACGCACCTCGGGCACGATAGGTGGCAGCACCGTTTCGAACGGCTCATTCTGGTGGTGGCGCCGGAGGCCTTGAAGGTTGCGCGATTTGTCGCGCGTGCCTCGCAAGGAAAGGCGCTTAGCGAGATAGAGATCGCGGAGCTGAAGCAAGAGGCGCTCCGGCGGCTCGGGCGACAGATCAACGACGATCGAAAGGCTCCTTTCTGCGATTTTGTTCTCACCAATGCGGGCACGCTCTCGGACCTGCGGGCGCAGGTGGAGGAGATGTGGTCGATGCTCCTGCAAGAGGCGCGGAACACCTCCACCTAGAAACCACCTCGCTACAATAGAGAGGACCGGGCAGAGACAGACCCAGGCAGAGACGTCCTCAAGGGGGTACAAGTTGAGCAGCAGCAGCAGGTATATCTATCAGCGGTTCCGGCATCACGTGCTGATGGCCGTGGTAGCGTCCATCCTGGTTGCGGTCGTTTATTTTCTGACGCCTCCCCCCGATGTGCGTCACCGCTTGAGCATGGGCACGGCGTATGCCGCCATGGCATTTCTCGTCGCATCGCTGTGGCTGGGACCATGGAATGTGCTCCGCCGCAGGGCGAATCCGGTGAGCTTCGATCTGCGCCGGGACCTGGGCATCTGGGCGGGCGCCCTGGCGCTCGCGCACACGGGTGTCGGTCTTACGGTCCACCTGCGCGGCCGGATGTGGATGTACTTCTTGAAGGGATTGCATCCGGTGCGACTGCAGGCGAACCAGTTTGGAGCGGCGAACTACACCGGCCTGCTCGCGGCTCTGCTGTTTGTCGTGCTGCTGGTCATATCCAACGACGCCTCCCTGCGGAGGCTTGGAACGAAGTCCTGGAAGTCGCTTCAACGCTGGACCTATATCGCGGCTGGACTGACCGTTGCCCACGGTGTTCTGTTTCAGCTGATCGAGAAGCGGAAGCCGGGCTGGGTGGTGATCTTTTATACGGGAGCCGCTGCAGCCGTGCTGGTGCAACTCGCCGGCTTCTTAAGGGTCAGAGCGAATCGGCAGCTGCCCGTCGCCGGAAGGAATCAGGTACTCCCTCGATGAAACTACGTCCCGTGTTGCTGGTCCTTGTTCTGCTGTCCGGCTTCTACTACGTCACCACCCATCTTGGACTGACGGGAGCGATGGCTCCGCTGGTCCGGCGCGCTCTGCTGGGCACCAGGGACGATGCGGCCCAGGTGAGCACGCAGACGGTCAAGGGCGCGATGGGCGCCTTTGACCTGACCGAGGCATCGGCGGCGCCCGCCTTTGACAGCGAGGAGCAGCAGAATATGGGGGTCTACCGCAAGGCCCTGCCCTCGGTCGTCAACATCACTTCCACGGCAGTTCAGTTCGACTTCTTCTATGGTCCGGTGCCGCAGCAGGGACAGGGGTCGGGCTTCATCCTGGATAAGCAGGGGCTGATCCTGACCAATAACCACGTCATCGACAATGCGCAGCGGGTCGAGGTGACCTTGAGCGACAAGCACAAGTACAAAGCGGCGGTGATCGGGATCGACAAGAACCACGACCTTGCGCTGCTGAAGATCCAGGCTCCGAACCTGGTGCCGGCGACCCTGTCCGACTCGAACGGCCTGACGGTCGGGCAGAAGGTCTATGCCATCGGCAACCCGTTTGGTCTGAACGGGACGATGACGCGGGGCATCATCTCCTCGATTCGCTCGATCCGTGGGCCGCAGAACAACCCCATCGAGGACGCGATCCAGACGGATGCGGCGGTGAATCCGGGCAACTCGGGCGGTCCCCTGCTGAACTCGAAGGGCGAGGTGATCGGGATTACCACGCTGATCGCGAACAACGGCGCGGATCAGAGCTCGGGCATCGGGTTTGCGATCCCCATCAATACGGCAAAGGCGGTGCTGGACGATTTCGCGAAGTACGGCCATTCGCGCCGGCCGTCGCTCGACATCGTAACCCTGCCGATATCGCCCGATATCGCGCAGCAGATCGGTCTGCCGGCGGACTACGGCATTCTGATCGAGCGGGTTCTGCCGGGCGGCGCGGCGGAGAAGGCGGGCCTGCGCGGCGGCACCCAGAGGATGTACAACGGCAATACGCCGGTGATGCTGGGCGGCGACCTGATCGTGGCGCTCGATGGGCAGGAGATCGCGACACCGCAGGATCTTTCCGCCGCGATGAACTCGCACAAGGCGGGCGACACGGTGACGCTGACAGTCTTCCGCGGACGCCGCCGGATGGAGGTCAAGGTGGTGCTTTCGGACGCCAAGGACCAGGGCTCCAATCAGCAGACCTAGCCAGGCAGACTATCCAGCCAGACCTGGCCAGCAGACCTGGCCAGCGGACCTGGCCAGGATCTGGCCCTCGCAGCCCGCTTCTTTTGGGACGACTTAGAATCGAATCGGTATGGAACCTGTTCAACTCCCGCCGGCGCCACCGGCCGTCTACAGCTGTCCGCAGTGCAGCCACTACATCCATGAGGGGACGCTGGTCTGCCCGGAGTGCGGAGCCCTGATCTACGGACAGCATGTGGCGGGACTGGCGCACGCAGCCCAGGAGATGGAAGGGGAGAAGCGGTGGGATGAGGCGCGGGCTGCATGGGGAGCGGCGCTCGAGTGGCTGCCCGAGGGGACGACGCAGGCGCACGCGGTGCAGGCCAAGGTCGCGAACATCGACGCCCTGGCCAGGCAGGACGAGGAGAAGACGGCAAAGTGGACGAAGCGGCTGGGGCCCCTGGCGCCGGCCCTGCTGTTTCTGGGAAAGCTGAAGGGCCTGCTGTTTCTGCTCTTCAAGATGAAGTTCCTGTTCAGTTTTTTTGCGTTCTTCGGCCTCTACTGGGCGCTGTTCGGTTGGAAGTTCGGGCTGGGATTCACGTTGTCGATCCTGGTCCATGAGATGGGGCACTACTGGGCGATAAAGCGCCGCGGCCTGAAGGCCGACCTGCCGGTGTTCATGCCCGGCCTGGGAGCCTACGTGCGGTGGTACGCCATGGGCATTCCGCTGGATGGTCTCGCGGGCATTGCGCTGGCCGGTCCGCTGTTCGGCCTCGCAGCGGCGGTAGCCTGCCTGGGACTGTTCCAATGGACCCATCAGCAGGTCTATCTGGCGCTGGCGCACACCGGGGCTTTCATCAATCTGCTGAACCTCATCCCGGTGTTCGGGCTGGATGGCGCGCAGGCGACCTATGCTCTGAGCCGGCTGCAGCGTGGACTTCTGCTGATGAGTTCGGTGGTGATGTTCGCGCTGATGAGAGAGGGCGTGTTCCTCTTTCTGGCCGCGGGCATGACCTGGCGGATGTTCACCCGGGATGAGCCGGCGGAGGGCTACAGCCGGACGATGGTGTACTACCTTCTGCTGCTGTTCTGCCTGGGCGCATTCCTGAAGATTGTGCCGCCCGGCACAGTTCGGGGCCAGACGCTGTTCTAGCCTTCTGGTCCTTGCCGACGACGTGGCCGACCACGCGCACCGTGGGGTTGATCTCGCGCATCGTTCATGGAGAGAGTTCCCTCGTAAGAAGGTAGGAAGAGCAAAGCACAAGCCGGTTGCGAGATTCTGGGTTACAAGATCCTGGGATTCGCCGAGTTGCTGGATTAGCCGAGTTGCTGAAGCTAAGGGAGCGGCCCGAGAGCATCCAGCTTCTTCGCGACCAGCTCATTCAGCAGGGCCGGGTTGGCTTGGCCCTTGGAGAGTCGCATCGCCTGGCCGACGAAGAAGGCGGCTACTGTTTTCTTGCCACCGCGATACTGCTCGACCTGCTTGGGATTGGCGACGATGACCTCATCCACGATGGCCTCGATGGCGGAGCTGTCGGAGATCTGCTGCGGCTTCTCGCGTTCGTACATCGCCGGGAAGTCCTCCTTCGAGGCGAAGCAGGCATCCAGCAGCTGTTTGAGCTGCTTCGACGAGATGGCCCCGCTCTCGGCCAGGTCCGCGGCCATGACCACACCGGCCAGCGAGACGGGGGACTGCTCCTGCTCGAGGTCGGCGGCGCGCAGCCGAGGGGTGAGCTCGCTGGTAAGGATAGCGGTAACGCGGCGAGGGTTCTTCGCCACCCTGGCCGCGATCTCGAACCCATCGGCGAAGGCGCGCGTCGCGGTGAGAGTGGCAGCGTCCTGCTGGCTCAGGCCATACTCGGCGACGAGGCGGGCACGGCGCGCTTCGGGGAGCTCGGGAAGCGACCTCAGGATCTCGGCCTGCCACTCCGCTCCGACAATCAGGGGCGGAAGATCCGGCTCGGGGAAGTAGCGGTAGTCATGCGCCGCTTCCTTGGAGCGCATGGAATACGTCCGGCCCTCGGCGTTGTTCCACAGGCGCGACTCCTGCACGACGCGGCCGCCTTCTTCGATGACGAGGATCTGCCGCTCAATCTCGTATTCGAGCGCGGAGCGGATGTAGCGGAAGCTGTTGACGTTTTTGACCTCCGCCTTGATGCCAAACGCTGCGGCGCCCCGCTGTTCCCATGCGGAACGGAGCATGACCGAGACGTTGGCATCGCAGCGGAGGCTCCCCTCTTCCATGTTGCAATCGGAGACGCCGGTGTAGAGCAGGATCTCTTTCAGCCGGGTGAGATACTCGAAGGCCTCGTCGGGCGTGCGAAGGTCGGGCTCGGAGACGATCTCGACCAGTGGCGTGCCGCAGCGGTTGAGGTCGATGTAGGTGCGGGAAACGGAGTCGGCGAAGCCGTCGTGGAGGCTCTTGCCGGCGTCCTCTTCGAGATGAAGACGTGTGATGCCGATGCGTTTGGAGTCGCCGCCCGCAGCGGGGATGTCGATGTATCCGTGCTCGGCGATGGGCTTGTCGAACTGCGAGATCTGGTAGCCCTTGGGCGAATCGGGGTAGAAGTAGTTCTTGCGGGAAAAGATGCTGGTTTCGCGGATCTCGCAGTGAATCGCCCTGGCGGCAAGCACCGCGAACTCGACCGCGCGCCGGTTCAGGATAGGCAGGGCGCCTGGAAGTCCGAGGCAGGTGGGACAGACATGGGTGTTGGGCTCGCCGCCGTAGCGATTCAGGCAGCCGCAGAAGGCCTTCGACTCGGTCAGGAGCTGGACATGGACCTCAAGGCCGATGACAGGCTGATACTTGGCGAGGACCTCTGGCGAGAGCGCGGACAGCGTTGGCATGTTTCTCCGATTTTACCAACCGCCGTGCACCTCGGCGGCGCGGCGCATCTCACCGCATGGGCACGAGTCGCAGCACCTCATCCACAGGCTTCATTTCCCAAACTTCATCCCAAGGAACACCGATGGCATTTCGCCTCCGATCAACACGAGCCGCACAGCAGACGCCAGCGCCGGAGGCGCAGAAGAATCTCGAGCGGCCGAGTGCGCAGGAGATCTTCGAGCAGGTCGCGAGCAATGCGCGGCAGGAGCTGAAGCGGTCAACCTCGGCGCTGGCGATCTCGGGCTTTGCGGGCGGCATCTTCATGGGTCTGTCAGCGCTTGGAACCGCGATCGCGATCGCCATGCTGGGGACCTCGAGCAAGGTCGAGTTCATCGCGAAGATGTTCTATCCGCTCGGCTTTATCGTTGTGATTTTGGGCCGGGCGCAGCTGTTTACCGAGAACACGCTCTATCCCGTGGCGCTGGTGCTGGCCGAGAAGAAGCACCTCTGGAACACGCTGCGGCTGTGGTTTACGGTGCTGCCGGCGAACGTCGCAGGAGCCCTGGCCTTTGCCGCGCTCGCCAGCCTGACCAACGCGGTCAGTCCCGATGTCGTGCACACTCTGGCCCGGCTCGGTCTCGAGGCCGTGCATCGGCAGCCCAGCGCGGTTTTCTGGAGCGGCGTGATGGGCGGGTGGATCATCGCGCTCGCGGCCTGGCTGGTCTCCGGATCGCACTCGATCACCGGCTCGGTCATGATCATCTGGATCCTCACCTTTGTCGTCGGTCTGGGGAACTTTGCCCATTGCATCGCCGCCAGTGGAGAGATTCTGACCGCGGTTCTCACCGGGCAGCTTCCTTGGCAGGCGTACTTCACATGGCTGCTGCCCGCCGTCGGGGGCAATATCTGCGGTGGTGTGGGCATGGTGACGCTGCTGGAATATGGCCAGGTCGTCTACGGAGACGTCGGCGAGCCCGCATCCGGGCGGATCCATCGGGGGCCGGCAAGGCCGAAGAGAACGCCGCCTGAACATCCCCAGCTCGGGCAGGCAGCGGATCGGCGTCTGGCCTTTGCCTGAGTCGAATCGCCGGCGAGACGAATCGAACCCGTATACGCGTGGGTGAGCCTAGCCGCGGAGGAGTCGATATATGCCGAATGAAACTGTGACGATCGTACGTTTCCACGAGACCGGTGGCCCCGAGGTTCTGAAGCTTGAGCAGCAACCACTACCGGAGCCGGGTAAGGGTGAGGTCAGGCTGCGGGTCAAGGCCATCGGTTTGAATCGCGCCGAGGTCATGTTCCGCACGGGCAAGTACCTGCAGCAGCCGGTGCTGCCCTCCAAGCTGGGCTACGAGGCATCCGGCACTGTCGAGGCCGTGGGCGAAGACGTCGATCCGTCCTGGATCGGAAAGGCGGCGAGCACGGTTCCGGCCTTTGCGGCCAATCAGTACGGCGTTTACGGCGAGGTCGCCATCGTTCCAGCCGCTGCGCTGGCGGAGTATCCGGCAAGTCTCTCGCCCGAAGAAGGCACCAGCATCTGGATGCAGTACCTCACGGCCTACGGAGCCTTGGTGCACTTGGGCAAGATCGCCAAGGACGACTTCGTCCTGATCACCGCGGCTTCAAGCTCGGTGGGCGTTGCGGCGATCGAGATCGCCAGGGCGGAGGGCGCCATCAGTATCGCCGTGACGAGGACCCAGGCAAAGAAGGCCGATCTGGCTGAGCTCGGAGCCGATCACGTCGTGGTCACGGAGGACGAGGATCTCGTCTCCAGGGTGAACGAGATCACCGCCAACAAGGGCGCTCGTCTGGTCTTCGACCCGATCGGCGGACCGATCGTGGAGAAACTCGCCGCAGCCACGGCGTATCAGGGCATCATCTTCGAGTACGGCGGCCTGTCCGGCGAGCCGACACCTTTCCCGCTTTTTCCCGCGCTGTCGAAGTCGCTCACCTTTCGCGGCTACACGCTCTTCGAAATCAACAGTGTGCCCGAGCTCCGCCTGCAGGCAGAGACTTACGTTTTCGACAAGCTGCAGTCAGGAGCCTTCAAACCGCGCATCGCGAAGACCTTCAAACTGGCCGAGATCGTCGAAGCACACCGGTACATGGAGTCGAACCAGCAGATCGGGAAGATCGTCGTCACCGTCTAGGTATGCTACTTCGAAATTGCAGGCGTCTTGGCGGGTCGGCTCACCCCAAGCCCACTCGGGCGCACAGAGCTTATGTGTGGGTGCTGCTTACTTTTCCATCTGCAATGGCTTTCGGGCGAAGTAGAAGAGGCTGAAGGCGAGGGCGGCGAAGGCCAGGACGCTGACCCAATCGTGGTGGAAGGGATTGGTGTCCGTGAAGCGGGGAATGGAGCGGTCGGTGGCGGCCTCGTAGAGTTTGACACAGACGCCGAGGAGGCCGACGATGCCTCCCGCGGCGATGAGGCCTGAAGCGTAGAGGGAGCCGGGGGAGATCTCGGACTCGGTCTCGGCGCTGCGGAGGGTGATGGTGTTGGGGATGGGGAGGCCGGTGGCAGGGTTGAGGTGCTCGGGGTTGTTGGGGTCGAAGCCGGTGAAGGGGATGAGTTCGGGATGGGCGGCCAGGAAGGGCGAGATAGGGTGGGTTGGGGTTCCCGGCAGAGAAACAGATCCCTCCGCGATGCTGCGGGATGACAACGAAGGGGGGGCGGTGGAGGAGCGAGGCTTGGGTTGGGAGGCGAGCCAGGCGGTGTGAGCGATGCGCCAGCGGTCGAGGAAGGCGGTGTGGGTGGCGGCGGCTTGTTGGGCGGCGTGTTTGTGCATGGCCTGATCGACCATCCAGCGCATGAGGCCGCCGACGAAGATGGCAAGGGTGGTGGCGATGGAGAGATAGGCGCCTACCGCGAACGTCAACGACCGGATGCCGAGGAGTTCGACGGCAATGACGAGGAAGACGCCGAGCAGGACGAGGGACCAGGGGAGTTTGCGGGAGAGGATTCCGTTGATGACGGTGGCCATGAGGCGGCCCTGGGGGGCGGCGGCCTTTTCGCTGCCGATGCCCTGGATCCACTGGACTTCGATCTGGTGGGTGACGGGGTTGTAGAGGTACTTGCCGTCTTCGAGGGTGTTGGAGCCAATGGCGTTGAGAAGGATGTAGGAACTGGCGGAGGGGAGCTCTTCCTTGGTGCTCGCCGCACGGGCGGGCGTTTCGCGTGGCGGTCCTCCGGCTGCAGTGGTGGTGTCGCCCGGGATGGGGGGGGACCCGGCGGCGTTGGTTTGGATGTGACCGTTCGTGCTGGCGGGCGGGGCCAGGGCTTCGGGAGGGGTGGTGACGGGGGTGTTGGGAATGGGGGATGGGGTGGTCGCGGTGGTGGGTGCGGTGGTGGGGAGGTTGGGGCCGGAGAGGAGGATGTGATCGCGTTTGAAGTGGCCGGTGTTGCCGACGCCATCGGGGAGGGCGTCGAGGGAGAGAGGGATGGGGCGGGGCATGCGCTGGAAAGTCTCGAGGCCGGTGTTCATGGCGTTGAGGGTGGCGCCGATAGAGCCGGTGGAGATGATGACGCCGATCATGATGGCGAGCTGCTGCTTCCAGGGTGTGGCTCCGATGAGGTAGCCGGTTTTGAGGTCCTGGGCGGTGTCGCCGGCGTTCGAGGCGGCGATGCAGACGATGCCGCCGATGGTGATGGCGAGGGCACCGAAGGCGGGGGCGGTCCAGCCCTTGACGAGGAAGATGGCGGCGGTCGCCATGAGGGTGGCGATGGTCATGCCAGAGACGGGTGAGGCGCTCGACCCGACGATGCCGACGATGCGGGCGGAGACAGTGACGAAGAGGAAGCCGAAGAGCACGACGAGGAAGGAGGCGGCGAGGTTGGCGAGGGCTCCGACCTGGGCTCCGGGGACGGGGTGGAACTGGAGAAAGATCCAGAGGAGGGCGATGAGGAGGGCGGAGCCGCCGAGGACGACGAGGGGGGGGAGGTCGTGTTCGGTCCTTGCCGGACGGGCGGGAGCTTCGGGTGGCGGTCCTGAAAGAGCTCCGAAAGAACCCACCCATGACGGTGAGGCTGTCATGGATGGGGCACCCGCTTCGCGTGACTTTTCGAAGGAGTTGGTGGCGGGGGAGTTGTTTTTGCGGATGTTGCGGAAACCTTCGGTGAGGGCGGCGGCGATGGTGGGGAAGGTTCTGCAGAGGGTAATAAGGCCGGCGGCGGCTACGGCTCCGGCACCCATTGGGCGGACGTAGGTACTCCAGAGCTGGGAGGGACTCATCTCGTGGATGGGGACGGTGCCGGGGTAGAGCGGGCCGGAGAGGTGCGATCCGAAGAAGTAGATGGCGGGCATGAGGACGAGCCAGGAGAAGGCTCCGCCGGCGAGCATGACGGCGGCGACGCGGATGCCGATGATGTAGCCGACGCCGAGGTACTCGGGGGTGACATCGGCGCGGATGGCGGAGCCGCGGAGGAGGTGCTGGGTGCCGAGGTCGGGCTGATAGTTGGGCGTGGAGGGAAAGAGGCCGAAGAGATTTTCGTTCTGGAAGAGGGTGTAGAGGCCGCCAAGGCCGAGGCCGAGGAAGACTCGGGAGGCGAAGGAGCCGCCGCGTTCGCCGGCCTGGAGGACGTCGGCGCAGGCGGTGCCTTCGGGGTAGGTGAGGGTCTCGTGCTCGTCGACGATGAGCTGTTTGCGGAGCGGGATCATGAAGAGGACGCCGAGCCAGCCGCCGAAGAGGGCGAGGGCGAAGATGCGTGTCGACTCCAAGTCAAAACCTAAAAAGATGAGGGCGGGGAGGGTAAAGATGACGCCGGACGCGATCGACTGGCCGGCGTTTCCGGTGGTCTGGACGATGTTGTTTTCGAGGATAGAGGCTTTGCCGAAGGCTCGCAGGATCGAGATGGAAAGGACGGAGATGGGGATGGAGGCGGCGACGGTGAGGCCAGCGCGGAGGCCGACGTAGACGGTGACGGCTCCGAAGAGGATGCCAAAGAGGGAGCCGAGGAGGAGGGCGCGGAGGGAGAGCTCGGGGCGGGTCTCGGTGGCGGGGACGAAGGGCTTGAAGGCGGGCTTGGACGTGGGCCTGGGGGCAGCGATGGTTGACATTGTGTGGGGTCGTCTCCTGCGCGGTGTGCCGGCTGGTGGCGAGTGTATCAAGCGGGATGAGGAGGTGGGCGGAGTGTGCTGTAGTCTGGCGAACTGGTGATGAGGGTAGATGGAGGCGAGCTTGGCGGCTGGACCGAAGCGGGGAGTTGTGGGAGCGGCGGTGGTGTTGCTGCTGTTGGTGATGGTGGGAGAGGTGGTGCATGCGGTGCGGGGGGAGTCGCTGACATGGGACGAGGGCGACCATATTTTCGCGGGGTATGAAAGCTGGAAGGCGTTCGACTTCGGGCTGAACCCGGAGCATCCTCCGCTGGTGAAACTGGTGGCGACGCTGCCGCTGCTGGGGCTGGAGTTGAAGGTTCCGCGGCTGCAGGGCCGGTTCTTCAAGACCGAGAGTTACATGGACGGACGGGAGCTGCTGTATCGGAATGGACCGCGGATGGGGGGCGATACGCGGCGCAGACCTTGATCTTGCGGGTGCGGATGTTTGCGATGGTGTTTACGGTGGTGGCGGCGCTGCTGGTCTTTTTCGCGGGGCTGGAGATGTTTGGAACGACGGCGGGTCTCCTCGCCCTGACGCTGTTCTGTTTCGAGCCGAATCTGCTGGCACATGGGGCGTATGTGGCGACGGATATGGGTGCCTCGTGCACGATCTTTGCGACGGTGTATGCGTTCTGGAGGTGGGTGAGGCGGCCAAGCTGGTGGCGGCTGGTGGTGGTGGGATTGGCGGGCGGGGTCGCGCTGGCGACCAAGCACTCGGGTGTGTTGCTGCTGCCGATGCTGGTGCTGCTGGCGGCGGGTGAGGTTGCAGGGCGCTGGTTTGCGCGCCGGCCTGGTACTGAAAGCGTCGGCGCTTCCGATGGAGCTGGAAGGGAAAGGGCACCCGGGGTGGAGCCGAGGTGGACCGCGGCTTCGGGAGAGAGGCGGGTTGCTTCGGCAAGCTCAGGACAGGATCTTCGCTCTGCTCATGATGAGCAGCACCTTGGGGCCGGTGTGGGGAGGATAGTTGGCGCGCTGGCGGTTGTGGTGGTGGTTGGGGTTATGGTGCTCTGGATGTTCTATGGCTTCCGGTATGCGGCGCGCCCGGCGGGGCTGGTGCTGTCGCCAACCTTGGCGGAGTATGTAGGTCCGCTGGCTGGAGCGGAGGCCCGCGGCATCCTGCTGCTGGGCCGGTTTCACCTATTGCCGGAGAGCTGGCTCTATGGTTTGGCGGATGTTCGGGCGATGGCGAACGGGATGCCGAGCTATTTTTTCGGCAAGGTCTATGCGCATGGCGTCTGGTTTTATTTCCCGGTGTTGTTCACGATCAAATCGACGCTTGGGATGATGGGGCTGCTGGTGTTGACGGCGTTTGGGGCGGTGCGCGGATGGATGCGCGGGAGGGCGAGGGAGCTCTGGTTTCTGCTGCTACCGCCAGGCCTCTATTTCGTTGTGGCCATGGGGTCGCACCTGAATATTGGGGCGCGGCATATTCTGCCAGTTTGGGTGTTTTGTTGTGTGCTTGCGGGCGGTGGCGCGGCGGCGCTGGCGCGGAGGAGCCGCGGCTGGGCCTGGGTTGCCGGCGGTTTGCTGGCGGTGCATGCGGCGAGCTCGATCGCCGCGGCGCCGAACTACCTTGCCTACTCGAACGAGGCGTGGGGTGGGCCGTCGAAGACGTACCGCTACTTATCCGACTCGAACACGGACTGGGGACAGCAGCTGGTGGCGACCTCGGCGTATCTGCGGGCGAAGGGTGTCAAGGATTGCTGGTTTGCGTACTTTGTGACCCCGTTTGTGCTGCCCTCGGACTACGGGATTCCGTGCCGGCGGCTGCCGACCTTTGACTCGCTCTCGATCAATGAGCAGATCCCGGCGCCTGCGGAGATTGAGGGGCCGGTGCTGATCAGTGCGGGGGCGCTAAATGGCTTTGAGTTCGGGTCGAGTCTGCTGAATCCGTATGAGGCGTTTCGCGGTGTGAAGCCGGTGGCGTATGTGCAGGATGGAGTGTTTGTATTTGAGGGCAGGTTCGCGGTGCCACTGGCGTCGGCGCTGAGCCACATGCAGCAGAGTGCTGACCTGCTGAAGGCGAAGGATGTGGCGGGCGGTGTGCGCGAGGCTGAGGTTGCGGTCGGGACGGCTCCGGGGGAGGTGCAGCCGGAGATCGCGATGGGCGATGCACTGAGCGCGGCCGGACGCGCGGACGAGGCAAGGGGGCATTACGAGCGGGCCCTCGAAAAGGTGCGACGGATGGACCCGGGAGCGCGTGAAGTCTGGGAGAAGACGGTCAGGCAAAGTATGCGGTAGGCGAGCGCATTGCGGCGGGCAGGAAGGCTAATGCGATCGTCAATACTGGAGGTTTACGGGCGTTTGGCGGGCTAGCGCGCCACTTTCATCCGGGAGCCGCGTGACGTGCCATACGCAGGGAGAGGCTCGGACGCCTCCATCTCCGCCACCGAGTATTGGCCGCTTTCGGCGGCGGCGTGCGGTGCGGCGCGGGAGGTCTTTCTGGAGCTTCTCAATTGAGTGGTCGCGGTGCCCGTCTGGGGCTCCCCCGATGATCTATCGAGCTTTGGTGGCATGAGGTTTCGAGCGGAAAGGCGAGCGAGGAGGTCCATGCCTGGAGTGTAGGTGGGTGCAGGGCGCGGGTGTATGGCGAAGTTGTGGGATGAGGGGCGGTGAATGGCGAGGAAGTCGGGGCCGTGGTCGCTGTGAACCTGGGGCGCGCTCAACGGTGCCGGGCATGGTTCCGCGTGGAGGTTGCCCGGTACGTCCGGTGCGCTTATACTGCGGGCAATGGCGCGGTCTGATGGCCTGGAGCGCTGTGCGGGTGAGGTGAGTCTTCAGCGAAAGCTTGAATGACATGTCGCTCGGGAGGTCTGCCGGGGATCTACCGGGCGGGCTGCCTGGTTCGGATGGCGGGGATACGGGCTGGCGTTCCGGCGTATTTGCGTTGACTCGATCTGGACGAAGAGTGCGGGCGCTGACGCGCGGGGCGGTGGATGACTTTGTGACGACAGTGTTTCCGGGGGAGTGCCGCGTGTGTGGCGGAGCTCTGGTGCGTGCGGGAACGACTCCGGTATGCGAGGGCTGTCTGGCGCGGGTACGGCCGCAGAAGGGTCTGCTGTGCGGTGTCTGCGGCGAGGCCCTGGGGATGGAGAGCGAGCGCTTTGCGGGGAGCTTTGGAGGGGATGCGCGGATGTGTCCTCCGTGCCGGAGGGTTCCGCCGGAGTTTGCGCGGGCCGTGGCCTATGGGGTGTTTGAGGGTGAGCTGCGGGAGATGGTTCACCTGCTGAAGTATGAGCGGGTGATGGGTCTGACGCGGCCGCTGGGAGCGATGCTGGCGGGGGCTGTAGAGCTGCTGGGAAAGGAGATCTCGTCCGCCGCGCAGGAGGTACTGGTGGTGGCGGTGCCGCTGTTTCGCGCAAAGGAGCGCGGGCGCGGGTTCAACCATGCGGAGGTGCTAGCGAACGCGGCCATGCGCGGGTTGGGGAGGCGACGTCCGGCATGGAGGATGCGGGCGGTGCATGACGCGATCGAGCGGGTGAGGGAGACGGAGAGCCAGTTCGGGCTGACGCCGCATGCGCGAAGGAAGAATCTGCGCGGCGCGTTTGCGGTGCGGGACGCGAGCGCGGTCCAGGACCGCGATGTGCTGCTGATCGACGACATCTACACGACGGGGGCGACGGCGCGGGAGTGTGCCGCGGTGCTCCGGTTAGCAGGAGCGCGCGGTGTGCTGGTGGCGACGCTGGCGCGAGCGCAGGTGGAGTCGGTGGCGATGTGGGATGCGGAGGCAGTGAGCACGGAATGGAAGACAGCTGAAGTGCAGAGAGCGATCTCGTAGCGGGAGGGCAGGAAGCGATGCAATCGGGCAAGGTACGCAAGGCGAGAACGGGGAGCAGGACGGCGGCGAGTGGACGGCATGCGGGACACCTCCATGACCGCGCCACGACGGAGATGGAGGTTCGCATCGGTGTCTTTCGACAGCCGGCGATGCAGACTCCGGTGCTGGTGCTGAATGCGAGCTATGAGCCGATCAACATCTGCGGCGCGCGGAGGGCGCTGGTGTTGGTATTGAAGGGCGTGGCCAAGACCGAGGAGGAGCAGGGGACGACGCTGCACGCGCAACGGATCGATGTGCCGATGCCGAGTGTGATCCGGCTGCTGGAGTATCGCCGGATCCCGCACCAGACAAGGGCGCTCTCGCGCAAGAACATCTTGCTGCGCGACCGGAACAGCTGCCAGTACTGTCAGGTGGTGCTGACGGCGGGAGAATTGACGCTGGATCATGTGATTCCGCGATCGCGTGGAGGCCTATCGACTTGGGAGAACCTGGTCGCGTGCTGCCATAGCTGCAACCGGCGCAAGGGCAACCAGATGCTGCACGAGTTGGTGGAGATGAGGCTGCTGCGCGAGCCTCGGCCCTTTTCGTTGCATACCTCGCGCCACATCATGCGGATGATCGGGAGCGCGGATGTGGCGTGGCGGAAGTACCTATATTTCGAGGCGGGTGACGCGGCCTGACTCGGGTGGGTTCGCCGGTGTCACACGGAATTGGCCGCTGGCCCCCACCCTTCCGGAGGTAGACTACTGGAAAAGGTGGGCACTTAGAAGGGCTCAGGCGACCTTGGCTCGGGGGTCTGCGACGGTGTCCACCCAGGGGTCGATGACGATTTTGGTGATGCCGTCCTCCTTGGCTTGCCACTTCTTGTAGAACTCGGGCGCCTGGTTGATACCGATGCGATCGGAGATCATGAAGCTGGGGTCGATCTGGCCTTGTTCCACGCGTTCGAGCAGAGGGCGGAGATAGCGGTGCATGTGGGTCTGCCCCATGTTCATGTGGATGCCCTTGCCGAAGGCGGCGCCGAAGTTGACCTTGTCGAGAACACCGCCGTAGACGCCGGGGATGGAGAGGGTTCCGCCTTTGCGGATGGCCTGGATCGCCTGACGAAGGACGAAGGGGCGATCGGTCTCGAGCATGAGCGCCTGCTTGACCTTGTCGTAGACGCCGACGGCGGTGGAGGAGTGGGCTTCCATGCCGACTGCGTCGATGCACCCGTCGGGACCGATGCCGCCGGTGAGGTCGCGAAGGGCCTCGACGACGATGACGTCGTCCTGGCTGTAGTCGATGGTTGTGGCGCCGCACTCACGAGCCAGCTTAAGGCGTTCGGGGAAGCGGTCGATGGCGATCACCTTCTCTGCGCCGAGCATGTAGGCGCTAGCGACGGCAAAGAGGCCGACCGGACCACAGCCCCAGACGGCGACGGTGTCACCGGGCTGGATGTCGGCGTTTTCGGCGCCCATGTAACCGGTCGGGAAGATGTCGGAGAGGAAGAGGACCTTGTCGTCGGGGAGATCGTTTTCGACCTTGATGGGGCCGACGTCGGCGAAGGGAACGCGCGCGTACTGGGCCTGGCCTCCGGCGTATCCGCCGTAAATATGCGAGAAGCCGAAGAGGGCGGAGCCGCTATAACCGTACATGGTCTCGGCGACATGCGCGTTGGGATTGGAGTTGTCGCAGAGGCTCCAAAGGGTTTTGCGGCAGAAGAGGCAGTTGCCGCAGGCGATGGTGAACGGGACGACGACGCGATCGCCGCGCTTGAGTTTCCTGACCTCGGAGCCGACCTCTTCGACGATCCCCATGAACTCGTGGCCGAGGATGTCGCCGGACTCCATGCTGGGGATGTAACCGTTATAGAGGTGGATGTCGGAGCCGCAGATGGCGGTCTTGGTGACGCGGATGATGGCGTCGTGCGGGTTGATGATTTGCGGGTCGGGGACTTCGTGGACCTCGACGGAATGGGTTCCCATCCAGCAGACAGCTTTCATGATGATGTCTCCATGTGCTCGGCTCAGGGTGAGCCGGTTGTGCGTGCGTCCGGCAGTGGATTTGGATCCGGGTGACCCGTGTTTAGGACTGTGCGCTGGTCGTGCAGGACTGTGCGCTGGTCCCCGGAGGTGTGGGGTTGGTCTCGCCGAGTGCCCACTCCTTGACGGCGCCGGTGACTCCGCGAGGGCCGTGGGGCTGTCCTTTGACGGAGGGAATTTCACCAGATTCGACCAGTTCCTTGAAATGCCGGAGGTTTTCGATGACGGTCTGCTCGGGGCTGCGCTTAGCGACGGCGACCGCGGCGTTGCCGATGAGGCTACCGGGAACCTTGACCGTTTGGATGAGGGTTACGCGGGTGCCGCTGAACTCACCTTTCTCGACGGCGACGAAGTTGACCTCGCCGGTCTGCTCGACATCACCGGAGATTGATCGCCAGGCGATGCGGCTGCCCGGGGTTGATTCGATCTCTTGGGAGTCGAACTCGATGCGCTTGCCGTCGGGGTCTTCAGGATTGCCCATGACCCAGTGGCTAACGCGATCCGATTGAGATCCAGCCTGGCGGTTGACTGAGACGACGTGCTCCTGCCAGAGCGGGATGGATTCGACGTCGCTCCAGAGTTGGTAGAGGGTCTGTGGGTCGGCCAAGATGGTTTGAACGGCGTGAGCTGTGACGTAGCCGTCCTTCTTCGCCTTGGGTAATGGGTTGTAGTGTGCGCCGGTTCGCGAGGTGGCGCTGCTGCTCGATGTTTGAGGGCTGCTTGAGGATAGAACCGACATCAGCAATCTCCGACTCCCTGTACTTTGCGTTCCGCTGGTCACACGCCGCAGTTCGTTTGGGGTTAAGTGATATTGATGGCACCCGCTCGCAGGGTGTCGCCTGAGCTTGCTCATTTGATGTGGTCAAGGACTAGGATTCAGCGCGATGCGTGAGGGAACGCCGGTTGCGATCAAGACAAGTGTCAGCGCCAACTTCAGGATCGAGCCCTGACCGTTGGAGTCGCAGACCCATTACCGAAGTACCGGCTGCTCCTATTTTCCTCGAAGAATGGACCGCATCCTAGTCACCAAGCTCAGTACGACCGTCTAGCTCCCGACCCGAGTTTCGAGGAAACCTTATGTCTATTGCCCGCACCTCCCTGGCGAGACTACCCTTCGCCGCGCTCGCTCTCCTTCTCACCATTCCCAGCGTTCACGCTCAGACCTCCCTCACCCCCGCCAGCAGTCAATCACAAAGTTCGTTGGCTCCTCTTAGCCGGGAGCAGCTGCTTCGCAATCTCGACCCAGATATGAGAGACGTGATCCTTCTGTTCGACACCATCAAGGGAACACCTGTCGTGAATTTGACTCCACAGGACGCACGCCAGCAGCTTTCCGCACAGGATGCTGCAAAGATTATCGCCCGCGCTACCGGGTTGGCTGAGGCGCCAAGCCCTGTCGGCAAGGTTACCGATGGCCTCACGGTCGAAGGTCGCGACGGAGATCACATCCCAATTCGCATCTATACCCCTGGTGGAAGTGGTCCCTTTCCTGTCATCGTCTACTACCATGGCGGTGGATTTGTGATCGCGACGATCGATACTTACGACGAAAGCGCACGGGCTCTATGCAGGGACGCCAATGCGATCGTTGTGTCGGTTGAATACCGCAAGGCGCCCGAAGCTCCATATCCCGCTGCGCTTCACGATGCAATCGATGCTTACAAGTGGGTTCCCAATAACATCGCTCGGTTCAACGGCATTAGTCAAAAGATCGCAGTGGCCGGCGAAAGTGCGGGCGGCAATCTCGCAACCGAAGTCGCCATCGCAGCACGCGATCAGAATTTCCAGCGACCGACACATCAGCTGCTTATCTATCCCGTCACCAGCACCAACGTCAATCAAGCCTCGGATATTCTCTACGCGAATGCGCTTCCGCTTAACACGCCGCTGCTCGAGTACTTCTATCGGTACTACCTGGCGAATCCTGCGCAAGCCAATGATCCCGGCGTAGCCCCTCTCCTGGCTGATCTTCATAACCTTCCCCCGACAACCATCATCGCAGCAGAAGAAGACCCGCTGCAGAGCGATGGTCGTGCCTACGCAGGGAAGCTGCTGGCCGCGCGAAATCAGGTGACCTATCGTCTCTTCACTGGGACGACGCACGAGTTCTTTGGTATGGGAGCCGTTGTGGCGAAGGCCAAGGCCGCCGAGCAGTTCGGCGCAGCCAGGGTAGCCGCCTCGTTTCAGTAGCACCCATACGAAACGTTTCAGAAGAGGCGGCCGCACAGGGCCGCCTCTTCCTTTCTATACGCAATGCGCTACGGATGGCTCGGCGATGAGGCAACGCCGGCCGACGCGACGAGGGCGTCGAGCGCAGAGATCTGGGCGCCTGCGTTTGCTTCGGCGGGTGGGCCAGTCCAGACGGTGCTGAAGCGGTTTGTGGGCGTTCGGGCGTGTACCCAGAGAGATGTGGCGTTTGTCTGGAGGAAGTGGACGAAGGCGGGGTTTGCAGTCACGGCTTGAAGCTGAGCGAGATTGCGGTTGAAGATGCCTTTGAACTGAACCCCATCCTCACCGCAGTCGGGCTCGCAAGGATCGTGGAGGACGCCCTGCGGATCGATGAGGTGAATGAGGGCGGCGGTAGCGATCTGGTTGGCGGTGATGAGCAGATCGGGCTGCCTTGTGGCGCGACTGAGAGCAACCAGACCGCCGAGCACGACCCCCTGGTTGTAGGTCCAAGTGTTTTTGCCATTGTTGTGACACGAGCTGTCGAGGCCATCATTGATAAGGCCCTCGGAGTTGATCATGCCGGAGTGTGAGAACCAGCTCCATTCACGGTTAGCCCAATCGAGATAGCGAGTGCGTTGCTTGCCATGCGTGTGCAGGGCGAGATTGGCCGCGACGGAGAGGAAGAGTTCATTGGCGATGGCATTCTTGTAATGGCTATCCTTCTTCCACCAGATCCCACCGCCGCACGTGTCGTCCCAGCCGCCCGTCATATCGTCGAAGATGACCTCGGAGGTGCGAAGGTATTGCTTGGCTTGGCGCGTATGTGGCGTAAGGTCGTACACGTCCAGCCAGGCGAGTGCCCACCAGCCCTCGTCGTCGTAGAACTCGTTGAGGAACGCGGGGAAGCGGATAGGGGCGCGGTGGAAGGCGTCCGGAAATAGCCAGCGGACTGTGAGGTCGTTCGCGACGCGTGACTCATCGGCGAGAGCGGTGATGGCGTTGGCGGAGTTCCACCAGCCGGTTGTGCTGAACAGCCCGGTGTTCCGGTCGTAGAGCGGCAGGAGCGCGGCCGCAGCAGTGCGGGCCCGCTCGATGGAGTCGGCTCGTGAGGTGGTGAGCGGAGGCAAGCTTTCCTGTGCGGGCGCGAACGGGGTCGAGGTGGTGCCGCAGAGAAGAATTGCGGAAAGAAGCCGCGAGCAAAACCGGAAAGGAAGATGCATTGAAGAGATCACTCCGAAGTCATTGGAGGTACACAAGCATTATCATGCGTTCGGGTAGGCAGCCGTGGCTACCGCAAAGGGGAGTGAAGCCAAGCGCGGAACGAAACGAAGGGTGCATCCGCATGTAAGTGTCATACTTCCTTACCGGCGCCGTAATACGAACTACGAAGAAGTTGCGGCGGCTTAGCAACTCGCGTGGACCGAAGTTGGCAATTTGCTCGAGCTGCCCAGCGATGGGCGCGATTCCGCAGTGATGCGGGGTCCGTGTGAGTTCCAGTTCTCCACAAAAGCGTCGTGCACCAATAGGGAAGCGATACCTGCTGTTGGTTTGAATCTCAAGGAGACATTCCTCTCAATGTTTGCAAGGTAGCCGATCAACCGCTGCTCCAGGCTCTCGAACTGGCTCCAATATGCCTCCAGCCCGAACCCAACCAGGCCGACGCGGAGCTGACAGTAACTTACTCCGGATCCGGCCCCCCCGATTTTTGACCTTGTGTTTGGGCGCTCACGCCCGGCATGAAGAAGACCTCTTCCATCATCGCGAGTGTTTCTCCGGGCTTGAGCGAGGGTACCGGTTCGAAGATTGGCGCCATTCTCTCCTGCCAGCGGAGGTTTACTTGACTGACGGATAGTTTCCGGAGGAGCTCCTCGAAATCGGGAACCCTAAGGTAAAGGAACAGCTCCTGGCCGCGCCGAAAGATAGAGTAATCCGTGACGCCAAGGCTCTGCAGCTCCATAAGCAACTCCGGCCAGACATGGCGGTGCGCCTCGTCATAATCCGCGGTTTTGCCTTCGCGGATACGCAATTGAAAGGCCCTCCGTTGCATCGATGCTTTCCTCCTTCCGCTTAGCGATATGAGACGACGCTACCTCGAAGGACTGAAGCGTAAGCACGTGGCCGGAAAGCATCTCCGTCTTTGGCCCTTATCTCCGGTCGAGGGCGCAACCAAGGTCACGCTGCTTTCATCTACGTCACTCGGTAACGGTAGCATTTGTTTCCGATCTCGCTTATTCAGCAGAGCAACTTCTTTTCTGAGAGGTTTCGAACGCCATTCAACTGCTCCACGTGCTCCACGAACCGCTGACACTGGCCAGTTTTCGTCCGGAAGGGGACGTCACCAAAAATCGATCCGCTGTCCGGAAGTCCTTAGCACATGAGCAGCACCTCAAAAAATAAAAACTCCGCTTTCCGAACTACTTCTGCGCGTGAACAAATCCATTGTTATAGATAAACTGAGCGCCGATCATTAGCAGCCAGACCCAGAGCGCAAAGCGAAGCGGACGTTTGGGAATGAACTTAGCCGAAAAGGTTCCTACTGCAACGCCGCCGATCCCTCCGATCACTAAATGCGTAAGCAATTCACGGTTGGCGGCGTGAGTAAACCAGTGCGCCCCACTGCCGACGACTGCAAGCAAGAAGCCGAAAACAATATCGGTGCCGACGACCTGCGCCGGTGACAGTTCGGTCAAGGAGAGCAGCGCGGCCGTCCCGAGCGCGCCCGCTCCGGCCGACGAGAAACCCACCTCCGCGCCCACGGGAAACATCAGCAGCGGCATCCAGCGGCTGCGGTCCCGCCGCGTGGAGCTGTTCTGGACCGGCCGGAAGGAGAAGAAGATCTGGTAGAGGGCCGTGAGGATGAGCACCGCGCCCAGCAGGCCGTTCATAACCTGCTTAGAGGCTGCGCTGGCGAGCCGGTTGAGGAGGAGCGAGCCCAGCAGGACACCGGGCATTCCCCCCAGAAGCATGAATCCGGCGACCCGCCAGTTTACTTGCCTGCGTGCGATTTGTGATGGTACCAGGGCCAGCTTGACGGCCGCGGAGAACATCAGGCCTGTACTTACGGCCGTCGTAGTCGGAATACCCAGGAACAGGATGAGCAGGGGCGTCGTGATGGTGCCGGCGCCCACTCCGGTTAGGGCGATGAAGACCGCGATGATGAAGCCTATCAAGTATTCCATCGTGCCTTCCTGTGCCCGACTTCGCTTGGCTACTGGCTGGGCGCGGCCTGGATGTGAATGCCGCACTCAACCTTGCGGCCAGCCCATCGCCCGGAACGTGGATCGTTCGGGTCCTTAGGGAGCGACGTGCAGGGTTCGCAGCCAATGCTTGTGTACCCCTGCTCGTAGAGCGGGAGCAGCGGGATATCGAAGTACTCGGCAAGCTGCCACACATCACGCGTGGTCCAGTCCACCAACGGGCTCAGCTTGCGTACCGTCACTCCACCCGGCAGGGCGAAGTCGGCGACTTCTTCCAGGCCGGTACGGCTTCGAGCCTGCTCCCTCCGCAGCCCTGTGAGCCAGGATTTGTAATGGGCGACGGCCGCGAAGAGAGGCTCGACCTTGCGCAAGGCACAACAACGATCGGGCGCGATCTGGTGCAGCATGCCATGCTCGACTTCCTGTTGAGCGGTCGTGTTGGCTGGCTGCAGGTTGGTGAGATTGAGTCGCCACTCGGCAGCGATGCGGTCCCGGTAAGCATAGGTCTCGGCGAAGTGATAGCCCGTGTCAAGAAAGAGCACGGGGATGCGCGGGCGTAACTCCTGCGTGAGCTTAAGGAGCAAAACGTCTTCGGCCTGGAAGCTGCATGTGAGACAGGCATCCCCATCCCCGGGAGCTGCGGCCAATTCGCGCGCGAGTAAATCCCGAACATGGGCAAGCTGAATGAGCAGCTCTGGGCGGAGAGAGCCATTGTCGATGGGGATAGATTGTGAGGTCGGCAGGATCGGGATAAGTTCACTCATTGAGCCTCTTGCTGGCGGAACACGGTCTGTCGTAGGAGTTGCAGGGTGGCACCGACGGCTTGGGAAGTGTCGGCGGCAGGGTTAGCTTCGATCTGCGTCTCAACTCCGGAGATAGCAGCCCAGATCCCGGGCCGATCGAGAGTGCTCTCCGCCGAAGTGATGACGAGCAGGCCGGCCTCGACGAGCACAGCGACCGCACTTTCGCCAGACCTCGCGAGGGTGACGTTGGCTCCCAGCGCGAAGAGAGCTCGTACGACGGACTCCGCGAACTCTGTCGTACCGCGCAGCTCAAGATGAGCCCCGCCGTGGCCAAAGCGTGCCATGCGCTCGGATTCGGTCACGCGACCCGCAACCGCGGTCTGAGTGGCGAAATCGCTAGCCTGGCGAATCATGCCAGCCGCCACCGTCGCATTGTTCTGAGAGTCGATAAGGACGAAGCTGCCGGTATGCCGATTGCTTGTATAGGGATCGGCAGCGAGCGGCAGCAGCGTCTCAACCGCGACCAGGCCGATCGCGTTCATCGTAAGCGAGGCGGATCTGCCTTCCTGGAACTCGGACAGATCGACCGTGTGCATCACACGGCGAACTTGCGCCAGCAGCGTTCGGCTCGTGTGCTTGAGCAGATACCGTCGAGTAGGATCGAACGGTGTTGCGTCCATCCACACAAGCGATGCCGTGAACGATGAGGTCACCATGGCCGGGTTCTCTGGCGCAACGAGCAGATCGCCGCGGCTGATATCAAGGTCATCCTCAAGCGTGAGTGTGACGGAGAGCGGGGCTGTTGCCTCCGGCAGATCGCCGTCAAAGGTGACGATGCGCTCGACGCGGCTACTGCGGCCGGAGGGCAGCGCGAGCACGCGATCACCAGGCCGAATGGTGCCGGCTGCGATCTGCCCTGCGAATCCGCGAAAGTCGAGGTTGGGCCTGATCACGCGCTGCACAGCAAGCCGAAAGGGGGCAGACACGATGACCTCGGTCGACGGAATCGATTCAAGCAGCGCAAGCAGCGTCGCGCCCGTGTACCAGGGCATTGCAGCCGTGGCGTGCACGACGTTGTCGCCAGCAAGTGCACTGACCGGAATGAAGTGCAACTCGGTACCGTTATGACCGTCCACATCAAGCGCCGTGAAGAAGTCTTTAAACTCTTCTCGAATGCTCGTGAAGGCTGACTCCGCGTAGCCGACCAGATCCATCTTGTTCACCGCAACAATGACGTGCCGAACGCCGAGCAGCGCGGTGATGTAGGCGTGCCGTCGCGACTGGGGCAGGACTCCCTTGCGCGCGTCTACCAGCACGATCGCTACATCGGCTGTGCTCGCACCGGTGGCCATGTTGCGCGTGTACTGCTCGTGGCCCGGCGTGTCCGCGATGATGAACTTGCGGCGAGCAGTCGAGAAGTAGCGATACGCCACGTCGATGGTGATGCCCTGCTCGCGCTCGGCTCGCAGGCCATCGGTGAGCAGCGCAAGGTCAAGCACGCCGGGAGCCGTCGTCCCCTTTCCCTCGATTGACTGCAACTGATCACTGTAGACGCTCTGCGTGTCATAGAGCAGGCGGCCTATCAACGTCGACTTGCCGTCATCGACCGAGCCCGCGGTGGAGAAGCGCAGCAGATCCTTTGTGCGTTCCTCATTCAGGTAGTCGACAATGTTGAAGTCGCTGTCGACAAACAGTGGCGAGCGAGCCACGGGCGGCGGCTCCGGCGTATGGGCAAGGAGCGGATTGAAGGCGGGGATACGCTCATCCCAGACCTCCGGCTCACGTGTGGGTGCATGCTCCGTGTCACAGGACAGACTTGTTTCTATGCGATCGTTCACGTTCACAAAGGCTGCCATAACTAGAAGTAACCCTCCCGCTTCTTGATCTCCATGGACCCTTCCTGATCGTGATCGATGGCGCGATTCGCGCGTTCTGACGATCGGAACCCGAGGATCTCTTCGATAATCTTCGGGATGGTATCGGCGTCTGACCGGATGGCTCCCGTACATGGGCTGCAGCCCAGCGAACGCAGCCGCGACTTCACCATTACCGGCTCTTCACCTCGCCGCGAGACGAACGCCTGCTCGGTCGGCAGCAGCGCATCGCCACGCAGATACATCGGCCGCTCCTTCGCGAAGTAAAGATCCACAACAGGGATCTCCTCCTCGTGGATGTACTGCCAGACGTCCATCTCGGTCCAGTTCGAGATGGGGAAGACGCGGATGGTCTCGCCGGGATGGACACGGGCGTTGTACAGATTCCAAAGCTCAGGCCGCTGATTCTTGGGATCCCATTGGCCCGCGCGATCGCGAAACGAGTAGATCCGCTCCTTGGCGCGCGACTTCTCTTCATCCCGGCGCGCTCCACCAAACGCTGCCGTGAAGCCATGATGCGCGATGGCATCGAGGAGCGCCTGGGTCTTCAGCAGACCGCAGCAACGCTTGGTATCGAGCGCAATTGGATTCGTTCCCGCCGCGAGCGCATCTTCGTTGCGCCACACCAGCAACTCTGCGCCGATCGAGCGCGCCATGCGGTCTCGAAACTCCAGCATCTCGGCAAACTTGTACCCTGTGTCGACATGCAGCAGAGGGAACGGAATGGGTCCTGGGTAGAAAGCTTTCTGTGCGAGCCGCAGCATGACCGATGAATCCTTGCCGATGGAGTACAGCATTACGGGCCGCTCGAACTCCGCCGCGACCTCGCGAAGAATGTGAATGCTCTCGGCTTCCAGCAACTTAAGGTGGCTTAGCCTCGGCGAAGGCACGTGTCGTGGTTCCGCTGCGGAAATGGATTGAAAAACCAAGGATGAGCTCCGGGCTGGATAGCTGAGTCGTGCTGTGGCCGGGGGCGGCCGCAGCACGAAACTCTTATTGTGGGGATGTTCTAGGAAAGCTAGCGTGCGCTACAACACTCTGCCGCAGCTGGACAACAACAGCGAAGCTGGCAAAGGGAACGCATATCTTGATATGAGAGTAACAAAAGATCGGTCAAAGAATTTGTCTTCTTTAAATAAAGGCGGTCGCCTCTGCTCAGCTAAAGCGGATGAACGGTTAACTTTGCAATCGAGCGAATCGCATTGTGGGTTCGAGCAAACTGCACGTTACTTCGGCTTTGCTCAGGCGGGCCCGTCCGCGGAACCTCTCGCGATGACACTGCGAGAGGTTCCGCTCAGGATGACACTGCGAGAGGTTCCGCTCAGGATGACCCTTACCAAAGACCTAAACGTTGACAAGCTTTTGATTGATCAAGCCTGTCACCACGTTTTAGCTCAGGTTTGGACTCCTCATGGTAAGTTGGGTCAGCTTGGGCGATGTCTTGTTGCGGGGCGCCCACTCCGGGTAGACCAGCTCCGGCATTGGTTTTGCCTGGAAGAGCTTGCGGGTCTGGCGCGCGATCCACCGAGCCGTGGTCTTGGCTTTCTTTCGCCGAGCGCTGTCGGTTGAGATCCCGGTGCCGGCATACATCTGACGGTAGAGTTTGGAGAGCAGAACGAAGGCGACGCGAGACCGCAGACTCCGTGTGCATGCCGACCTTTTCCAGATGGCGCTGAATTCGTAGAAGCGGTCCCAGACCTTTTGGGTCCGATCGCGTATCTCGTCCGAGCTCATCAGGGGATGGGGGGTGAACATCTTGGGCCGGATAGCGGTGGGGATAAGCCAGTAGCGGGTGATGGGAGTTCCCTCGACCAGCATCGGATCGGCCGCTTGCTCCTTCTCCCAGCGGCCGAAGTCGACGGTTCCGGGGAAGGGGGTCATCATGACGAACTGGGCAAAGGTGACGCCAGCCTTAAGGGCGACCTCGACCGTTGCATTGAAGGTACTCGGCTTGTCTGTCGGAAGGCCGAAGATGAAGGAACCGAGGACGTGAACGCCGTGCTCACGGAAGGTCTGGAGCTGTTGGACCAGGCGATCTCCCGAGTAGTTGAAGTCCTTGTAGACGGCTTTGAGGCCCTCCGGAGTGACTGCTTCCACGCCGACCAGGGCGCCTTTGATGTTGGCGCGACGCATGGCATCCAGATACTCGGTATCTTCGGCGGACTCCATGGTGATCTGGGTGAAGAAGACCATGTCCTTGGGCAGCTTCGCCAGTTCGGCCATTAGGGAGAACCGCTCGCCCCGGATCTGCATGAGGGACTCGACTTTTTCGAGGTTGTTCTGCTCGCGCGCGAGGCGGAGATCGGTGAGGGTGACGGGATAGAAGTTGTCGTCGGCGAGAGCGATGAAGCGGAAGCCGAGGCGGCGAAGGTCGATGATCTCGTCGATGACTTTCTCGAACGACCGCTGCCGGGGCTTCTGGCCGTCGGTGCGCCAGACGGAGCAGAAGGAGCAGTGCTTTGGACATCCGCGGATGGTTTGCACCGAGGCCCACATATATTTGTCGGTCTGCATGAGATCCCAGCGGGCGGCGAGGAACTCATCGCCTTCGATCTTTCCGCCGTCGTAGATACGTTTGGCGCTGCCGGCCTGAAGATCGCGCAGGACCTGTCCCCAGGCGACATCGCCGTCGCCCTTGACGACCGCATCGGCTGCTCCGCGTTCAAAGGGCTCTTCGGGGAAGAGGGTCGCGTGAATGCCTCCGTAGACGACGGTGGCTCCCCGCTCGTGCGCGAGTCGACCGACCTCATACCCCCGGAGCGCGTTTCCGGTATGCACGCTGATGCCGACGACGTCGCCGGCCTGGATGGTCTCGGGATCCAGCTGCTCGAGGGATTCATCGACGAGGAAGGGGTCGCCCATGGAGGCCGGCGTGGCCGCAGCCAGCACAAATAACCATCGCGGCGTGATGACCGCGGTTCCGAAAGAGTTGTCGCTGGGATTAACCAGATGAACGGCCATGCGTACGGTCTCCGTGAATCGTCAGATCGTCAGTTTCGGGGTCCGAGTGGATCTCCCGAGAAGTTTAGTCGGCGTACGCGGCGACGGCGAGGCTGTGCCGGGTGGACGCCCAGCCAAGTTTACAGGTGGACGGCGATATCGGCTAATCGCCTGTTGCCGAAGCATGGTCAAGCAAGGCTGCCGATCGTTGGGGAAGTCGCGGCCCTAAGGACGGTTGTATTGGAGAGCGGAGGATCTCTGGCGTTTGGCGAAGGGGGCCAGGACCAGGTGTCGGACATCGAAGACGATCTGGCTGTGGCTGAGGAGGCGATGCGGGGTGAAGGTGACGGGGGAACTGGGGCAGAGGAACGCCGGCAGGAAGTGATCCGGGGTGGAGGATGGCAGGACGAGGTTGATGGGCGTGGTGGCGACGGGATCAAAGTCGAAGGCAAGCGGGGTGTCGTCGGAGCCGATGAAGGTCCGGGCAATCTGATGCTGCGGGTTGGGGGGAGCGCGAACAGGGCCATTGCCGGACGGGCCGCGAGTCCCATCGAGATCGCAGAAGTGATCGGAGACTTCGGCGGACAGATCGATGGGGGTTGGAAGCCGAAGGGCGTAGCGGCAGTTGGGGACGATTCCGCCGGGCAGGAGGGCGCAGAGGCCTCCGCCGGGGGCGGCGAAGCTGGGGGATGAGGCGGAGGCGGTGACCGGGGGATCGGTTGCGTAGACGAGGACGGCTATTTGCAGATGGAGGTCGACCGGAAGATCGCGGATGCGGTCGAAGACGGGGGCGGGAATAAGCAGGTTGATGGCGGGGTTTCCGGTTTCGGCGGAGAGGTCGGTACCGGAATTCTTGAAGAAGGGTGAGCTCCAGTGGAAGCCGTCGGGGGCATAGATAGTGACGGCGATGCCCTGAGTTTTGAAGCGGAGACCGGGGAAGATCCCGGCCTGCTGCAGGGGAAGGCTGAGGAGACGGTAGCTTTCGAACAAGAGCGGCGGCCCGGAGCCGGGCTCCTCCCGCAAGGGGTCGCGATCCAGGGCGAGCGTTGGGGTGAAGGAGCCGGATAGAGCGGTGTAGGTGTGTTCGATGAGCGGCTTGGCGGGCGCGAGGAGGACGATGAGCAGAAGCAGGATGGGGAGACCGAGTAGCAGGGCGCGTGAGATGCGGGTTCGACGGGTGGCGTACTGAAGCAGGAGGATGGCGGCCAGGGCGGCGCAGAAGAGGATAGCGCAGAGGGTCTCGATACCGGGCGCGAGCATGCGCTTGTCGAGGAGGTGTGCGCCGAAGACGGCGACAGCGGCGAGGTAGAGGAGGGCGGCGAGCGCAGAGAGCGCGACGCGAGCGAAGGTGGAGGTGACCGCGGCAATGACCAGGAAAGGAATGAAGAAGATGGCGGTGAGGCGAAGATCGTAGCGGACGAGATCGGGGAGGGCGGCGGGGATATCGAGGCCGGCGTGGTGAAGGAGGAAGAGCTGCATGAGGAGGAAGGGGAGGTAGAGGAAGACGAGGAGGAAGAGCAGCTTGGAGGCGAGGAGGACGGGCCAGGTGTAGGGGCGGGTGATCCAGAACTGGCGGTCGCCGACGAGGGATTCGTCGTGGATGAGGCGCGCGATGAGAACAAGCCAGGCTATGGGAAGGAGGATGCGAAGGAGCGGCGGGGCGAGGGAGGAGACGATGCCGCCGGCGTTCATGTAGAAGATGCCGGCTTTCCACTGCGCCGGGGCTGTCGAGGCGAAGGCGGTGGTGAGGGCGAGGGTTAGGAGGATCTCGGGGTAGAGGTGGCGGGTGTCTTTGCGGAAGATATGGAGGACGAGGTTCATGCGCGGCTCCTGGGGGAGGAGGCTTCCGGGGGGCTGGTTTGGTAGTTTGTTTGGGAGCGGGCGGATTTGGCGAGAGCGAGGAAGATGGCGCGGAGGCTGAGCGGTTCGAGATCGACGGCGAGGGCGTTGGGGAAGATCCGGCGGACCTGCTCCTCGACGGGCTCGGTATCGGCCTGGACGTGGATGAAGTGGAGCACCGAGGGGCTGAGTTCGGGGAGGAGCCAGGAGCTGGGGAAGGCGGACGGATCTCGCGGGGGGAGCTGGCCGGGGGCTAGGCCGAGGGTGACGACGACTTCGCGAAATCGATTGGTGAGGGTGGAGCTCTCCTCGGAGAAGAGGAGGCGGCCGCGATCGAGGAAGCCGATGTGGGTGGCGAGGGTTTCGATCTCGGCGAGATCGTGGGAGGAGACGAGGATAGTGGGAGCGTCGGTGCCTCCCTGGGCGGCGCGGTCCAGCAGACCTTCGGCTAGTTCGTCGCGGACTAGCGGGTCGAGGCCGGAAAAGGGCTCGTCGAGAACGATGAGGCTGGGGCGATAGGGGAGGACGCTGAGGAGAGCGGCCTTCATACGCTGGCCGCGGGAGAGGTGTTTGAGCCTGCGGTCGACGGGAAGGTCGAATTGGGCGATGAGCTGCTGTTCGAGGGTCAGATCCCATTGGGGGTAGAAGGGGCGAAGGTAGCGGAGGAGCTGGTCGACGGTCATCCACTCGGGCAGCTCCTGATTTTCGGAGACGTAGGCGATCTGGGTGAGGGCTTTGCCGGTGATGGAGGTGGAGGGCTGGCCGAGTATGGTGGCGGTTCCGGAGGTGGGGCGGAGGATGTTGAGGAGGAGCTTAATAAGGGTGGTCTTGCCGGCTCCGTTGGGGCCGACGAGGGCGTAGATCGCACCGCGGGGGATGCTGAGTGAGAGGTCGTCAAGGGCGAGGTCACGGCCGAAGCGCATGGAGAGCTTGTGCGTGTGGATGGGAGGTGCGGATGGAGCGGGCTGGACTGCCCGGTCTGGCTGGGATGTGGGGTCAGGCTGGGATGTTGGGTTTGGCACGGCTGTCATCGAGGTTTGCGGCCTCCGTCCTGGGGGTTGCGGTTGATGGGGTTTTGGGGGATGGAGCGGGTGAGGCGGTTCCAGTGAGCGGCGACGGAGTCGAGAAGGTCTTCGAGTTCGATATTGAGGCGCTTGGCCTCGAGGACAAGCGCTTCGACGTCGTGGCCGAGGAGGTCGGTGCGCTCCCTGCGGGTGGAGTCGGGAGGCGCAGCGACCGAGGTGCCGATTCCGGGGCGGGTCTCGAGCAGGCCTTCGGCGATGAGGTGGGTGACGATTTTATGGGCGGTGTTGGGGTTGATCTTGAGCTCGCGCGAGAGTGTCCGGATGGAGGGGAACGGATCACCCGGGCGAAGCTGGCCGGCGATCATAGCTTTTTTCGCGGCGTAGACAGTCTGTTCGAAGAGGGATCGACCGGGCTCGAAATGGACGCGGAACGGGATCACAACTGTACTATGACATATAGTACAGTTACTTGTGTCAACTATTGTGCGGAATGAACACGCGATAGCTGGGGTGGCAGATGAAGCCGATTCACCGGAGAGAGCAGAAGAATTTCTGCCCGTAATCATGGCCGGCCTCGCCTGCAAAGAGGATTCATGAGGCCCCAGGCCAGGCATCTCAAGTTATGTGCCGACCTAGGCAATGGAACAGACGGGAGCCGCAAGACTCACCGTCTGTTTATCTTTTTGCGTTGGACCCATGCAGTTAATCCTGCATCATCGTGAGGCGGTTCGAAAACTGAACGCTACCGCGTGGTGCCGGTGCTGGTGCCGACCGTGCGGGTGTGGTCCGTTTTGCGCAGTCCGGCCAAGCCCACCAGACCAAGCAAGCCGATCCAGCCGTAGTTATGGTGAGTAGTATCGTCTACTCGCTGCGTTGCGGTGGATGAGTTTGAGCCTGAAGCATCCGAGGCGCCGGTCTGGGCAAATGCTGGCCCACTTAGAAGAACGACCGCAACCAAACCTAGAACAGTGTTGTTTTTCACTAAAATTCCTCCTTGATACAGCTTGTGGGATGGAGGCGTATTCCATGACGTTGCTTGGGTGCAGCGACTTAATTGGTGCTGAAGCTGGTTACTGAAGCCTCGTTCGGTGCAGCCTTGAGGCGCCTGCACCGAAGTGACTTCGGAATCGGAATCGGGAACGGTGAGGTGACCCGGCAGGGTGGGTGTTTTGGGCGCCCAGCTTCGACTGTGACCGGTCCGAGGCGATTTCGGGGATGATCCTGGGGCCGACGCCGTGGTGTTCTGGGGTGGTATAGTCCGCGCATGCGAATGGGCTGGCTTGCTTCAAGACTCGGAGTTGCAGTGGTGGGCGTGTGCAGCATGTGCGACGTGGTGAGTGGGTTGGCGCAGGGGGAGGGGACCGGACGCAAGGATTGCTGCAGCGGTTGGTGGATGCTCCGGGGCCGCCGGGGGCGGAGGAGGCGGTGCGGGCGATCATGGTCGGCGAGATGAAGCCGCTGTCGACGGAGCCGATCCGGTATGACGGCATGGGGGATGTGATCGCGCAGCAGGGGTCTACATCCAAAGATCATGGGGGCCCGCGCGTGATGATCGATGCGCATATGGATGAGCTGGGCGGGATGGTGCGGAGGGTGACGCCGAATGGATTTTTGACGATGCAGATGCTGGGCGGGTGGCTGGACCAGGCGCTGGTCGACCAGCGGTGGATCGTGATCGGGTCCAAAGGGCCGGTGCATGCGGTGACCGGGATCCGGGATATCCATGTGCTTCCGGCGGAGGAGCGGACACGGGTGTTTGCGCGGGATCAGATGTACCTGGATGTGGGGGCGAAGGATGCGGCCGAGGCGGCTGGGATGGGGGTGGAGGCGGGCGACCCGGTGGTGCCGGATGCGCCGTTCACGGTGATGAACGGGAGCGACAACTACCTGGGAAAAGGATGGGACGACCGGATCGGGTGCGCGGTGCTGGTGGAGGCGATGCGGAGGACGGCGAAGATGCCGCATGCGAACCAACTGTTCTACGTGGCGACGGTGCAGGAGGAGGTGGGCCTGCGCGGGGCGAGGGCGGCGACGCAGACGGTGAAGCCGGATATCGGGATTGCGATCGAGGGTGGGATCACGGGCGATACCTCCGGGGCGCGACCGGAGGAGACGCAGGTGAAGCTGGGCGCGGGGCCGGGGCTGTTTCTGTATGACTCGAGCACGATTGCGAACCGGAAGATGGTAGCGCTGGTGAAGGGCACGGCAAAGGAAAAGGGGGTGCCGCTGCAACTGGACCTGGTGCAGGGGTACGGGGACGATTCGGCGGAGATGCAGACAGCGAGTGGAGGTGCGCCGACGGTGAACCTGGTGGTTCCGGTGCGGTACACGCATGCGCACAACGGGATTGTGAACCGGAAGGACTTCGACCGGATGGTGGATCTGGTGGTGGATCTGCTGGTGCGGATGGACGCAAAGACGGTGGAGGGCCTGAGGGACTTTGCGCCTGCGCCGTAGGTTGCAGGCTGGGTCGGGAAAGGCGGCGCAGAGAGGAAACTTCGCTAGTGGAGTGGCGTCTCTAGAGGGGTGCCTCTACCGGTACCGGCCCAGGCGACCGATGGAGATGCGTGTATGAGCTTTCTCTAGGTTGCAGGGAACCGGGCGCAACTCGCGAGCGTGAATGGCAGGCGTCCGCCGATTGCGGCCCAGACGGGGAGGTGGGACGGGCGGAGACCCGGCAGCAGAATATGCACAGGCAGGTTCAGATCGAGCGCCAGGCGAACGGCGGGACGTCGACTCCGGGGGGCGGAGCAGGTGCAGCGTGAGCAGAACGGAGCGAGCAGGCAGATCTATCGGGGAGAACCACAATGCGGCGACGCAGCAGCCGGGAGTTCAGGCTCAGCCTCGGCAGGAGGCCCCTCGAACCCAGGCGGAGCCAAGAGCCGAGCCGCGGGGTGATGGCGGGCGGGAACGCGGACGGTAGCCTTTGATTGAGAGGCATGGATGGCCGGCGCGGTTTGCCGGTCATCCCTATGAGTACCGTTCTATGGTGGGCGCTTTCTGAACGCCGGATTGAGCACATGGCGCGCGGCCTAGAATGTGGGAGTGCTTTCGGGTGAACAGAGGGATCGGCTGTGTGTGGTGCTGGTGCGTGCGCGCAACCCGAATAATATCGGAGCGGTGGCGCGGGCAATGTACGACTTTGGCGTGCGGCGGCTGCGGATTGTAACGGATTTCGATCGGCCCTTCGAGGGTGCGAGATCGGCGGTGGATGCATCGGAGGTGCTGCATTCGGCGCGGGTGTTTGGGACGGTGGCGGAGGCGGTGGAGGACTGCAAGCTGGTAGTGGGAACGACGGCGGTGGGGAAGCGGGCGCTGCAGCAGCCGGTGGAGCTGTTGGCGGAGGCTGGGGAGCGAATTGGGGTGGAGCTTGCGGAGCATGGGGGAAGGGTGGCGATTCTTTTCGGGTCGGAGAAGACGGGGCTGAACAAGGAAGAGCTGAGTTACTGCCACCGGCTGATAACGATACCGATGCAGGCGTATGCGGGGGCGAGACATCCGTCGATGAACCTGGGACAGGCAGCGGCGGTGTGCCTGTACGAGCTGGTACGGGGAGCGGAGCCGGCGCGGCGAGTGGGTGCGCCGCGACCACTTACGGCGGGGGAGAACGAGCGGCTGACGGGGCTGCTGCGCGAGGTGCTGGAGGAGGCTGGCTACATGCGGCACCACCCGGCGAACAGCGAGGTGGAGGATGTGCGGCGGCTGGTGCTGCGGATGGGAGGCGAGGAGACGGATGGGCCGGTATGGATGGGGATGCTGCGGCAGGTGTTGTGGAAGTTGCGGCATACGGAGTGAGTGGATAAGCAATGGAGCGGCGGTGTTCTCCTGACTGCGAGACAAGGGAAAAGAGCGAGGTGCGATTCGATTCTGGCTGGTGCTGCTTTCTACTTCGGTTGCGCCGCGCTGTAGACTGTGTCGCACACACTTCAAACTCTCAAGAGCCGGGCTGGCCGGCTGGAAACGAGATTCATGCGTTTGGGAAAACTTTGGTCCGCGAGGAAGATGTTCGGTCTGGTCTGCTGCTTTGCCGCGAGCGCGGTTGCCCAGGAACAGGTTGGAAGGCAGTACACGGCGGCGGAGTATGCGCAGGCGGAGAGGATGATGGCGTACAACGTTGCGCCGCTGGTGTATCACACGGTGCAGCGTCCGGTGTGGGTGGAGGGGGATCGTTTCTGGTACCGGGACCGTGGGCCGGAAGGGTTTACGACCATGCTGGTGGATCCGGCCAAGGGGAGTTCGGCGCCGGCGTTTGACCATGCGAAGCTGGCTGCGGCGGTGGTTACTGCGAAGCCGGGAGCCAAGGTGGATGAGCATTTCCTCGACGTGTCGGAACTCTCGTTTGATGGGGAAAAGGGGGTGGCAACGGTGGCGGCCGCAGGATCGCATTTTCGATGCGAGCTTTCGGGAACGGTGGTGTGTACGGTGGGCGACGCGAAGGGCGCGGGCCAGGAGGCGGTCCCAGCGGGGTGGCGGCGAGCGGCGATAAGTGAGGTGGTCTCTCCGGACAAATCGAAGGCGGCGTTTATCCGCGACTGGAACCTGTGGATGCGGGAGGTGAGTAGCGGGAAGGAGGCGCAGCTGACGAGGGATGGTGTGAGGGACTTCGGGTACGCGACGGACAACGCGGGGTGGAAGCACAGCGACGCGGCGATTCTGGTGTGGTCGCCGGATTCGAAGAAGATCGCGACGTTTCAGCAGGATCAGCGGAAGACGGGTGAGATGTACCTGGTGCCAGTGACGAACCGCCATCCGAAGCTGGAGGCGTGGAGGTATCCGCTGGTGGGCGACAAGGAGGTGACGATGGTCGAGCGGGTGGTGATCGACGTCGACAAGAAGAAGGTGGTGCGGTTCAAGATGCCGCCGGACCAGCACCGGTCGACGATCTGCGATGACGTGAGCTGCGATGGCGGGTGGGAGGATGTGCAGTGGGCGGACGACAGCAAGCATGTGGCGTTCGTCTCGACCTCGCGCGACCACCGGCAGGAGTGGCTGCGGGTGGCGGATGCCGAGAAGGGCGATGTGCGCGAGGTGTATACGGAGACGGCGCCGAAGTTCTTCGAGAGCGGCGACGGGAAGGTGAACTGGCACTACTCATCGAAGTCGAACGAGTTCTTGTGGTTTTCGGAGCGGGATGGATGGGGGCAGATGTATTTGTACGACCTCGGAACGGGCAAGTTGAAGAACCAGATCACGCAGGGCGAGGGCAACGTGACGCAGGTGCTGGCTGTGAACGAGCCGGCGCGCAGGATCTTTTTTATTGGGGTGGGCAAAGAGGCGGGGCGCGACCCGTATTACCGGAGCTACTACAGTGTGGGGTTCGATGGAAGTGGGTTGAAGCGGCTGACGCCGGAGGAGAAGGATCACGCGGTCACGTCTTCGCCGGATGGCAGGTACTTCGTCGATATCGCGAGCACGCCGACGGAGCCGCAAGTGACCGTGGTTCGCGATGCGGAGGGGAAGGTGGCGGCGGAGGTTGCGAAGCAGGACGTCTCAAAGCTGGTGGCCGCGGGATGGAAGCCGCTTACGCCGGTGATGGTGAAGGGTCGCGACGGGAAGACGGACATTTACGGTTACATGTTCAGGCCGACGAATTTCGACGCTGCAAGGAAGTATCCGGTGGTGAACTATGTGTATCCGGGGCCGCAAATCGGATCGTGCGGGAGCCGCGGCTTCAGCGCGGCGCATGGAGACAACCAGGCGTTAGCGGAGCTGGGATTCGTGGTCGTGTGCCTGGACGGGATGGGAACGCCGTCGCGGTCGAAGGCGTTTCACGAGGCGTACTACGCGGACCTGGGCGATAACACGCTGCCGGACCAGGTGGCGGGGATGAAGGAGCTGGCGGCGAAGTACGCGTTTATCGATCTCGAGCGCGCGGGGATGTGGGGGCACTCGGGCGGGGGAAATGCGACGGGTGCGGCGATGCTGCACTATCCGGAGTTCTTCAAGGTTGGAATCGCGGAGAGCGGCAACCATGACCAGCGGGACTACGAGGATGACTGGGCGGAGAAGTGGGCGGGCGTCGAGGTGGTCGGGGCGGATGGGAAGAGCAACTACGATAGCCAGGCGAACCAGAACTTTGCAAAGAATCTGAAGGGGCATCTGCTGCTGGCGCACGGGACGATGGACGACAATGTTCCGCCGAACAACACGCTGCTACTGGTGGATGCACTGATCAAGGCGAACAAGAACTTCGATCTGCTGCTGATTCCGAATGCGCATCATGGATACGGCGAGGCGTCACCGTACATGATGCGGAGGAGGTGGGACTACTTCGTGCGGTATCTCGCGGGTGGGACGCCGCCGCAGGAATACGAGATGACGAGTTTCGCAGCGGCGCAGAAGAAGATCAACGGGCCGGACGCCGCGGTCGGGGATCGATAGACGGTCGGTTTACGGAGCCGAGCGAGGGATGGAGCGAGTTGGCTTCGTCTCCTCGCCCTTGTGGATGCGAGGCGGATTACTTGACGATCTGGCCGTCGGCGGACGTTGCTCCCGGGTGAGAGGCGCTGCCCGGGACGGAGGTGACCTGAAGGCCATTGGGGGTGTTCGTGATGGTGGCGGTGGAGGTCTGCTGTCCGGCGAGGTCGGAGCGAAGCTGCGGAAAGGCGGTCTGGACGCCACCGTTCTTTGCCCAGTCGGGGACGTTGGCGATAGCGTAGTGGAACTGAACGGTGGCGGTTGCGCCCGCGGCGTCGTTATCGATGGGTCCGGCGTTATCGATGCTGGTGACCTTGCGGTGGCCGTAGCAGAAGTTGCCATAGCCGGGCTGCTGGGTATCGGCGGTCCAGGCGGAGCGGCCCTTGTCGGAGAGGTCGTAGTTGTTGACCTGCTTGGAGGCGACAATGAAGACCTTCTTCTCGGCGGTGGTGCGGGTGAGCAGGCCGGCATCGACGAGGGAGCCGAGTTGCGAGGTCTTTTCCGAACCGGAGGTATCTGCCTGCTTGGGGAAGTTGGTGGGCTCGTTCCAGAGGCACGGCGGGCGGGAGCTGTAGAAGTTGTTGATGGCGGCCGTGTCCCTGGACGTGTAGTCGGACTTGCGATTGCAGCCGGTGGTGGCGAGGAGCGCGGTTGCGATGAGAACAGTGGAGCGTACGAGAAGCGTAAAGCGGACGAGCTTCATGTGAGGGGACTCCTTTGTTATGGGATGCAGGTTGGGAGTGAGGGAGTGTTGCCGGGTGGTTTGAGCGGGCTAGATAAAGAGCAATACAGGGGTCTCTCCCTGCGGATACTGCTTCGCGTGCTCCCTGCGTCGAGATGGCGGCGTTTTGGTGCGGGGATCTCTGGCTAGCGCGGATTTGATCGAGCTCGCTGGTACAGAGAGTGCTCTTGGTCAGAGCCAGCCTTTGGCGCGGGCGATGCGGGCGGCGTCGGTGCGGTTGGAGGCGTTGAGTTTGGCGATGGCTTCGGAGAGGTAGTTGCGGACGGTGCCCTCGGAGAGGTGAAGGTCGGCGGCGATTTCGGATGAGCTGCGGCCGTCGCCGGCGCGCTGGAGGATCTGGCGCTCGCGGTCGCTGAGGGGATCGACCTCGGAGGACCAGGCCTCGGCGGCGAGATCGGGATCGATGACGCGGAGACCTCGGTGGACGCGGCGGACGGCCTCGGCGAGCTCGCTTGCGGGGCGGTCTTTGAGGAGGTATCCGCGAGCACCGGCATCGAGCGCGCGGCGGAGATATCCCGGCCGGGCGAAGGTGGTGAGAATGATGGTGCGGACGTCGGGGTGATTGTCTTTGAGAACGGTGGCGACTTCGAGGCCGGTCCTGATGGGCATCTCGATATCGGTGATGAGGACGTTGGGCTGGAGGCGCTTGACGGCGTCGAGAGCCTCCTTGCCGTTGGCGGCGCGGGCCACGACGGTAATGTCCGGCTCGAGGGCGAGGAGAGCGGCGAGGGCTCCGAGGACCATGCCCTGATCTTCGGCGAGCACGACCCGGATAGGGTTGGGGGAGGGGGCGCTCATGATCGGGATCGCTCGAGGGTGGCGGTGGCGGGGAGTTCGATGAGGAGAGCGGTGCCGGGAAGCGAGGCACCGCCGGAGCCGACGTGAAAGCGGCCGCCCAGGCCTTGGACGCGCTCACGCATGCCGCGGAGGCCGTTGCCCTCGCACGAGATCTCGCTGTGGCCATCGTCCTCGACGAGAAGCGCGTGGAAGCCATCGCGGGTGAGGCTGAGACGCATGAGGCAGGTGGTGGCGCGGGCGTGGCGGACGATGTTGGTGACGGCCTCGCGAACGGCGAGCGAGAGCACAGTCTCCTCGGTGGCGGAGAGGTTGAGCGAGGAGGGGTTGAGCGAGGTGTCGAGGTCGAGGGTAACTCCGGCCGAGCGGAGGGTACGGCGCGCGAGATCGAGTTCGGCGGCGAGGCCCTGGGAGCGGTATCCGCCGATGGCGTTGCGGACCTCGGCGAGGGCGGTGCGCGCGGTGTTTTCGATGTCGGAGATCTCGGCGACGGCGGCTTTGATCGCGGAAGTGTGAGTGGAGGAGATCTGGTTCTCCTGCTCGAGGAGGCGACGGGCTAACTCGGACTTGAGGACGATGACGGAGAGGGTGTGGCCGAGGACGTCGTGCATGTCGCGGGCGATGCGCTCGCGTTCGGCGAGGGCGGCCAGGCGTTCGATCTCCTCGTTGGCCATGCTGAGACGGCGGTTGGCGCGTTTCTTCTGGCCGATGAAGATGTTGCTCGAGCCGACGATGGCGATCATGGAGGGAGCGATCGCGAGGCTGATCCAATCGACATGGAGGAGAAGGCCTTCCGCGGTGACGAGGACGGCTCCGGAAATGAGGCAGACGATGATGGTCGCGATGTCTTCGAGAACGAAGGGCAGGAAGGCGGCGGCGAAGGTGAGGAAGCAGGACGCGCCGGCGTTGAAGGAAAAGCCGAGGAGGCCGAGCGACGCCATCGACGCGAGGAGGGTGAGCTGCGTCTCGCGCTGGCGCGCGCGAGTGTAGGCGACGTAGACGGCGAGGAAAACGAGGTAGAGGATTGCGTTCTTGAACCAGTAACGCTGATCGTTGCGAAGGATCGGCTCGATGAAGAAGAAGACCGAGTAGGCGAGCCAGATGTAGTCGCCGAAGTTCGATTTTTCGCAGGTCACCATGGTTTTTCTCCTGCAGTGTACGCGTAACGCGGGTGAGCAGGATGCCAGTTACGGGGATACCTAAGCAAAGACAAAAGCAGGTTCCTCCGCTTAGCTCCTGAATGACAAGCAAAAGGACAGGCAACGACAACAACAGCGGCGACGCGAAGAGAGCAGCAGGTTAATGCGCTCTACGCGTTGCGCTCGGCGCGCTGGAAGACGAGCCAGCTGAGGCCGAGCATGACGAAGGTGAAGCCGGCGAGCGCGAGCCAGTGAGACATCATGGAGCCGGGCTGGGCGTAGCCGAAGATGCCGAGCATGGCCTGTGCGAGGTGATAGGTAGGGAGCGCGGGGGCGATGCGCTGGAGCCAGTGTGGGAGGGCCTGGATCGGCATCCAGAGGCCGCTGAGGAAGGACATGGGCAAGTAGATGAGGTTGACGACGCCGGGGGTGGCGTTGGCGGGTACGACAAGCGCGAGCAGGAGACCCATGGACGCGAAGGGAATGGCTCCGGCGACGGTGAAGGCGAGCATGCGGGCGAACTCGCCGAGGGTGAGGGTGACGCCGCCGAAGGAGATGCCGATGACGGTGAGGACGGAGACGATGATGACGCCGAAGGCGATGGCGGTGACGCATTTTGCGCCGAGGTAGGCGAGCGGCGGCATGGGGCTGGCGCGCTTGAGATCGAGCCAGCCGGCGGTGCGCTCCATGGCTAGGCCGACGCCGATGCCGAAGAGCGCGGCGCCGACCAGGCCGAAGCAGGCGTACCCGCCCAGGAGGTATTTGGCGATCTGGAAGGAGCCGGTCCCGGAGTGGCGGTTGGCGACGCCGAAGAGCAGGTAGAACATCACGGGAAAGCCGACGGTGGCGAGCGAGAAGGACCTGCGGCGGAGGAGCTTGAGGAACTCGTATTTGGTCTCTTTGACGAAGAGGCGGGCTGTGCTTCGAATCCGTGGAACCGGGAGGGCGATGGTAAGGGCGGCCATGATGGATCTCCTTTTTCTGTGGAATTGATGTGGCTCTTGCGCGGTGGAGCGTGGTGATTCGGTGGTTCAGGCGTGGTCTGCGGGCGGTGGGCTGAGGAGGGCGAGGAAGGCGTCTTCGAGAGCGGGGGTGAGGACCTCGAGGTCGCTGAGGGCCTCGTCGAGAAGGAGGAGCTGGCGGAGGAGCTGTTCGACGGCGTTGGCCTTGAGGGCGGTGAGGCCGGTATGGATGTTGGTGGTGGCAGTGAGGACGCCGGGGAGGGTGAGGAGGGTTTCGAGGGGAAGCGAAGTCTTGCAGCGGATGGTGCGGGCATGGCCGGTCTGCTTGATCTCGGAGGGTGTGCCCTGGCGGAGGATGCGCCCTTTATCGATGACGATGACGCGGGTAGCGAGGGCGTCAGCTTCTTCGAGGTAATGGGTGGTGAGGAGGACGGTCTTCCCGCGGGCGGAGAGGGAGCGGACCTCGGCCCAGAGCGCACGGCGGGTCTCGATGTCCATGCCGGTGGTGGGCTCGTCGAGGAAGATGACGCCGGGGTCGCCGGCGAGGGCGAGGGCGAAGAGCAGGCGCTGCTTCTGGCCGCCGCTCAGGGTTCCGAGCTGCTTATCCATGATGCCTTCGAGGCGGGCGATGCGGACGAGCTCGGCGACGGGCATGGGGGCGTGGTAGTAGCTGCGGAAGAGGTCGATGTGCTCGCGGACCTTGAGCATCTCGGGGGCGTTGCCGACCTGCAGCATGGCCCCGATGCGGGTGCGGGTGGAGGGGTCGCGAGGGTCGCGGCCGAAGACGCGGGCGGCGCCGGAGGTGGGCGCGGTGAGGCCGAGGAGGAGGCGGACGGCGGTGGATTTGCCGGCTCCGTTGGGGCCGAGTAGGGCGACGATCTCGCCGGGGTGGAGGGTGAGCGAGAGGTTGTCGAGGGCGGTGGTTCGGCCGTAGCGCTTGGTGAGGTTGCGGAGCTCGGCTACGGCGGTGGTGGCTTGGGGAACGGGGAGCGTGGGAGCGGAGGTTTGGATAAGGGCTTGGTTCGGGTCGAGGGCTGTGGCAGCCATTGGCTCTCCTTCTGTGCGGTGAGTTTGGAAGGCGGCTCACCGAAGCATGAGGGAAGCTTGCGCTGTTTTGAGGTGGGAGCTAAGTGGCGGGTGTCAGGGATGGGGGGTGACAGATGTCATGTTTGGAGGTGTCTAAGCAACGCACAACCCAAGCCGAACCAGTTGATCTGGCCTTATTGTCAGCCGTCGACAGAAACTGAGAAAGAGCTGTCTTTCAAGACAGTGGGTTGGTTCGGGGAGCGTCCCATACCTTCAGAGATGTGCTGTTTGGTTGAGGGGCGTCGATGGAGCAGGGGTACTGGGATGAGGCTCAGAAGCAAACAATCCATCTCGTGACTACACTCTACCGGACAATGACTTTCCCACACTCGATGAAGCTGAAGGATGTTCGCAGCTCAAAAGCGAGAACGCGTAAGTACACTGCCCTGACACCAAATCCCTACGAAGCCGGCGCTGACATCTACGAAGAACTCGATCAGTAACGGTTACATATATTCGACGCCGTACTGGACGGGGATCTGGGTGAAGGCGATGCGGGTGGGGGCGGAGTCGCGGGCGGGGAGCATGCCGGCGAGGTGGACGGTGGTGTGGCCGAACTTGAGGTTGAGCTTGTCCATGGTGGCGGAGAGCTGGGCGAGGTGCGGGGGCTCGGGGAAGAGGCTGGGTTGGAGTTCGGACTCGCGGAGCAGGGTGTTGAAGACGATATCGACATAGAAGGGGCGCTGGAAGAGGTCCGTCTGGGGGCGCTGGGCCCAGATGCCGCGGAGGGCTTCCATGAGAGTGAAGGTGTCCTGGCACGGGACGAAGCGGGCCTCCATGGCCCAGCCGAGGGTGTGAACGCCGCTGTAGTGACGGCGGACGCGGGCTGCGGCTTCGACGGCCTGCACCTTGGTGAGGGAGAACTTGATGCTGAGGGCGAGGGAGGTGGTATGGAATTTTTCCATGCGGAGGCGCATAGCGGCCTTGTGGAGGAGCTTGTGGGCGACGGCCCAGGCACCCCCCTGGGTGCGGAACTCGGGGCCGAGGACGTGGGAGTGGCCGAGGGACTTCTGGACTTCGGGAGCAATGGGGGCACCGTTGTCGCCGGTATCGTATCCGCGGAGCCAGTGGAAGATGCGATCGCCCCAGACGGAGTCCCAGAGCCGGCGCATGCCGGGGAGGTCGAGCGCGAGCAGCTGCTCCATGGTGGTGATGCCTTTGGCGTGGAGGCGCTTTTCCAAGCTGGCGCCGACGCCGGGAAGGTCGCGAAGCTCCAGGTGAGCGATGGCCCTGGGGAGCTGTGAGGGCAGAAGTCCAATCAGCCCGTCGGGCTTCTGCATGTCCGAGGCGATCTTGGCGAGGTAGCGGTTGGGGGCCATGCCGATGGAGCAGCGGAGGGTTTCGCCGACGTCGTCGCGGATGGCCTGTTTGATGTTGAGGGCGATCCTGCGGGCGGCGGGCGGCTCCTGTTCCCGGCCGATGAGCTGGCAGACCATCTCGTCGATGGAGGGGGTGTGGGCGACGGGGCAGCAGCGCTCGACGGCGGCGGCGATCTTGTGGGAGAACTGGGCGTAGACGGAGTGGTCGCCCTCGACGAGGATGATGCCGGGGCAGAGGCGCTTGGCTTCGCCGACCTGGGTGCCGGTCTTGATCTTGAGGGCTTTGGCCTCGTAGCTGGCGGCGATGCAGCAGGTGGTGTCGGCCATGGTGGGGACGACGGCGAGGGGGCGGTTGCGGAACTCCGGGTGCAGCTGCTGCTCTACGGACGCGAAAAAGCTGTTGAGATCGATATGCAGGAAGCTGAAGCGGTCGGGTTGGGGAGCCGTGTTCATGGGCCAATGTCAGGGTACACCTCTTCGCCTTTTGTTCGCTTGAGGGATGTGCTGGTAGGATGGCGATCGCAGAGACTGTGAGGTAGCTTGATGGGCTATGGGTGTGTGCCTACGAACCGCGCGAGCGCGGAGCATTATCAGTGGGGCGGACCGCAAGGGACGAACTGCGACGGGTGGCACCTGGTCCGGACACCGGAACTGAGTGTGATTGAGGAGCGGATGCCGGCTGCGAGTGAGGAGTTGCGGCACGCGCACAGGCGGGCACAGCAGTTCTTCTACCTGCTTGCGGGTGAGCTGACGATGGAGGTGGAGGGGCAGGAGCACACGTTGCTTTGCGGCGATGGTCTGGAGGTCGCGCCAGGCTGGTGGCACCAGGCAATGAACCGGAGCGGTGAGGAGGTCCGGTTCGTGGTGGTCAGCCAGCCGCCCAGCCATGGAGATCGCATCACGGAGGCGACCGCGGGGACAACGGCGACTACGGGGGAGTGACAAAGGGCTGCGGCTGCTGAGGCGGGCACTGCAACCGCGGGAGAAACTGCCTGGGTGCGACTACTTGCCGGTGTCGATCTTGAGGTTGATGATGATCTCGTTTTTGCTGTCGAACGAGCTGATGGATTTGACGGCGCTCTTTTTGCCATCAGCCTCCGCCCAGACCTCGTAGTCGGTGGCCTGGGAGAGCTGACCGAAGCGGAAGCCGCCGCTGTCGTCCGAGATGAAGCTTTTGACGGAGAGGGTGTGATCGTCCTTGAGGTAGACGACCGCGCCGCGGAGGGGAGCTTCGCCTTTATCGGTAACCTTGCCCTGAACGACGCGCTGCACCGGGCCGTGCTGCTGAGCGAACGCAGGTGTGCCGAGCAGGGAGGTGGAGGGAACGATCCAAGAAAGGGCAGAAAGTAGAAGGAGAGCAGCCTGGGGGTGACGAACGACCGATTTGGGGAGGTGCTTCATAGAATACAAGTATACGCCGGGCTACTCTTCCTCTTCGTCTTCAACGGGCGACTCTGCCTCGTCGTCGTAACCGGTGTTGTCGATGGGCGCGAGTTCGAGCGGGTCCAGCGAGACGACTTCGAGATCCAGGCCGCACTCGTCGCACTGCACGGTTTCGCCTTCGTCGACCTCATCGACATCAACGGTGATGGGGTTATCGCATTCAGGGCAAACAACAGCCATTACGGGTGCCTCCAATGTTGCTGGGTGGGGAGCTGCTTATACGATGTTGAGACAGACCGGATCAGCCCCCGCTAGGCTATTTTCTATCGACCATGCCTTGCGGCGTCAAGCGGGAGGTCCGGACCGACGTTGTGGAGGGAAGGAATGCAGAGCTCATCTCGTTTGTTTGGACGACTTGCCGCAGGTGTCACGATGGGGCTGGTCAGTGGGGCCTCGCTTTTGGGGCAGGCTCCGGTGGGCCGGCTTTTGACGCCGCTGCCGGCTGATCCGGCGATCGTGGGCGCACTCGGGCAGGTGTCGTCGCAGCGGATTCAGGCGACGATTGAAAAGCTGGTGAGCTTCAACAACCGCAGCACGCTTTCGAGCATGGAGACCGACCTGAAGGCGGGGACGGGCGTCAATGCGGCGGCGGACTGGATCGCGGCGGAGTTCGAGCGATACTCGGCGGAGTGCGGAGGTTGTCTGGAGGTGAAGCGGGACGTGTTCACGGAGCCGGGATCCACGGCGGCGAACTCGCGCATCCGCAAGCCGACGAAGCTGACCAATGTGTATGCCGTGCTGAAGGGGGCGGACCCGGCGCAGGCAGAGCGGAGGGTGCTGGTGACGGGGCACTACGACTCGCGCAACTCGGACAATTTCAACACGCATGACGCGGCCCCCGGAGCGAACGACGATGCGAGCGGCGTCGCGGTTTCGCTCGAGTGTGCAAGGGTGTTGAGCAAGTTGAAGTTCCCGGGAACGATCGTGTTTGTGGCGGTGGCGGGCGAAGAACAGGGGCTGAACGGAAGTAGGCATCTGGCACAGCTTGCGAAGGCGGAGGGATGGAGGCTGGAGGCGGTGCTGAATAACGACATCGTGGGGGGCGACACGACACCGGGCGAGACGATGGCGGACAAGACGGCGGTGCGGGTCTTCTCGGAGGGTGTGCCGCCTTCGGCGACGCCGGAGCAGGTCAGGGTGATCGAGCGGCTGGGGGCGGAGAGCGACTCGCCATCACGGGAGCTGGCCCGGGCCATTGTCGATATCGGGAGGAGCTACTTCGTGGCGGGCCAGGGGCGTGCGCCCGATCCGGGAGCGGGGAAGGCTAGGTCGAATGCGATCCGGCTGCTGCCGGCGTTCCATCCGGTGCCGATCTTCCGGAGCGACCGTTTCCTGCGGGGTGGGGACCATACGAGCTTCAACGAAGAGGGGTTTACCGCGGTGCGATTTACCGAGTGGAGGGAGAATTTCAATCACCAGCACCAGAACGTGCGGACGGAGAACGGGGTGGAGTTTGGGGACCTGCTGAAGTTCGTCGACTTCGGCTACGTGGCAGAGGTCGCCCGTCTGAACGCGGCCGTCCTGGGGGATCTGGCGGCGGCGCCCGGGGATCCGCGCAACGTCCACATCCTGACCCAGGCGCTCGATAACAACACGGAGCTGACCTGGGAGGCGCCCGAGGGTGCGCCGGCGACGACGGCCTACGAGGTGGTTTGGAGGTCGACCGACGAGCCCTTGTGGACGACGGTGCAGCCTGCGGGCTCAGAGACGCACATCCTGCTGCCAGTCTCGAAGGACAATGTCGTGTTCGGCGTGCGATCGGTGGATGCGGCGGGGCATCGGAGCATCGCGGTGCTGCCCTTTCCGCTGTCTCGAAGCGCGAATACCGCTCGTCCGGCCACTCCTCCCGCAGCCCGGTAGAAGAGCGGGGACGAGGCCCGGTAGATCGGTTGGTGAAGGCGTGGTCAAATAGGGGTAGCGGGCTGTTTGCCGCTCCCCGTGCTTCATTATGCGCCGCTCGCAATCCACCACGCTCAGCCTTCCACCATTTGCCGGGATCACGCGCAGGCTCATCCTGCTGAATGTCGGAGTCTTCTTCGCTGTCGCCATTCTGTCGTGGGTCTCGCGACCGGTGGTGGAGGCGGTTGTCTCACATCTGATCCTGGTGCCGAAGGCGGTGCTGCGGGGCGAGATCTGGCAGCTGGCGACCTACTCGTTCCTGGAGCAGGGGATTCTGGGGATGCTGTTCAGCATGCTGACGCTGTGGTTCACCGGATCGTTGCTGGAGAGTTCGTACGGCGGCAGATGGGTGGCGGAGCTGTACGGGGTCTCGGTGATCGGCGGCGCGCTGGTGGCGGTGGCGGTATCGTTTACACACATCTTCGGTCTGCATCCCGCGTCGGCGGCCTTGGGACCCTGGGCGGGCATCTTCGGCCTGCTGATCGCGATTGCCATGCTGTTCGGGGACCAGGAGTTTCTGCTGTGGTTTGTGCTTCGGATCAAGGCCAAGTACATGGTGGCGATCTACATCCTGATCGCGGTGGCCATCTTGCTGAAGCAGGCCGACAGCTTCAACGCCCTGCTGCAGCTTGCGGGTGCGCTGTGCGGGTTTATGTACGTGCGTTTCGCTCCCAAGCGAGGCCTGGCGTTTGGCATGACCGAGCAGATGTCGGGGATGCGCAACGACTACTTCCGGTGGAAGCGCCGACGCGCTGCTCGCAAGTTTGAGGTGTACATGCGCAAGCAGAACCGCGAGGTTCACTTCGACAAGGACGGACGCTATGTGGACCCGGATGAGATGGAGAACCGCACGGCGCAGACGGAACGCGAGAAGATGCGGCAGCAGAACGACAAGCGCTGGATGAACTAGGGCGCGGCACAGAGGTACCCTCCCCCCCCGGGGTACTTTGCCGCCAAAGTCTTAGATTGATTGGGCTTAAGTCCGGACCGGAAGCTCTGCGGGAGTTTGCTGCGAGCGAGTGCGTGTGGAGCGATTCTGCGGTTGGCACAGAGAGCACACTACTTAATCATAGCGAGCTGGGCTTGAAGTTACGCCAAAGGTGAGCCGGCTGCGGGGCCGGTGATTTTGGGTGCGTCCTGGCGCTGATCGCGAGCGCGACGAGTACGGAGCAGCTCGGGAGCTTGTTTGCGGCGGTCGATCTCAAGCTGACGCCGAGCAGCTGGGCAGGTTGACCGAGGCGAGCGCGTACTGAGGGTTCAAAAAATCAGCTGCGGGTGACGGTCCTGAGGCTCAGCTCCCGCAGCTGCTGATCGCTGACAGGGGTGGGGGCGTCGACCATGAGGTCGATGGCTTTGGCGGTCTTGGGGAAGGCGATGACCTCGCGCAGGCTTTGCGCGCCGGCGAGGATCATGACAATGCGGTCGAGGCCGAGGGCGATGCCGCCATGGGGTGGCGTGCCGTATTCGAGCGCGTCGAGAAAGAAGCCGAAGCGCTGTTTCGCCTCTTCGTCGGACATGCCGAGAGAACGGAAGATCTCGGCTTGAACGTCTTTGCGATGGATGCGGATGGAGCCGGAGCCGAGCTCGGTTCCGTTGAGCACGATGTCGTAGGCGAGGGCGCGGACGGCGCCCTTGTCGTGGACGAGTCGGCCGGAGGTGATGTCGTCCTCGTGGGGGGAGGTGAAAGGGTGGTGAGCGGCGTCCCAGGTGCGGTGCTCCTCGTTCCACTCGTACATGGGGAAGTCGGTGACCCAGAGGAATTTGTAATCGTTTTGGGTGCCTGTTTTTTCGAAGAGCTTGTGCTTGTCGGCGAATTTCTTGGCGAGTTCGAGGCGGAGGGCACCGACCTTTTTGTAGATCCACTGCGGGTCGTGATTCCACCTGGGCGGGGTGCCGGGTTTCGGGGTGATGACGACGGCGAGATGGGCGCCGTCAAGCGTTTGGCCGGCGAGATGCTTCGATTGTTTTTCTCTGAGTTCGGAAATAGAAGCTTCGCCAAGGAATTCGTAGTAGTTCTCGTTGAGCTTTGTCAAGATCTGCTGTGCGAGCGGGCTGAACTCGGATGAGTTGCCAAGTCGATATACGTCTAGATAATCCAGGCCCGAATCGCCGAAGAACGTCCGAATTTCGCTAGCCAAAGCTCGCTTTTGTGTCCCACTTAGGTTCTCGACATTCGGTATCACGAAGCCGAGGATGGGGAGGGATTGCTCGATCTTGAGGGTGGAGCGGAGGTCGGGGGTGAGGATATGGGTGAGGTCGACGAGGGCGGGCAGGCGCATGTCGGGCTTGTCGATCCCATAAAGTCGGATGGCCTCGTCGTAGGTCATCTGGACGAAGGGGCTGGAGAGTGTAACGCCGGCGGTGACAAATGCGGCGGTGAGGAAGCCTTCGACGATGCGGAAGATGGTCTCCTGCCGGGGGAAGGTGGTTTCGAGATCGATCTGGGTGAACTCGGGCTGGCGGTCGGCGCGAAGGTCTTCGTCGCGGAAGCAGCGGGCGATCTGGAAGTAGCGATCGAAGCCGGAGATCATGAGGATCTGTTTGAAGATCTGGGGGGACTGCGGGAGGGCGTAGAAGTGGCCGGCGTGGACGCGGGAGGGGACGAGGTAGTCGCGAGCGCCTTCGGGGGTGGAGCGCGTCATGAAGGGGGTTTCGATCTCAAGGAAGCCTTCGCCGACGAGGTAGTTGCGAATGGCCATGGCGACGCGGCTGCGCAGGGCGAAGTTGTGCTGCATCTCCGAGCGGCGGAGGTCGAGGTAGCGGTATTTGAGGCGGACCTCCTCGTTGGCGATGGCGTCTTCGGCGGGCGAGAAGGGCGGGGTTTTGGCGTCATTGAGGAGGAGGAGGTCGGTGGCGAGGACCTCGATTTCGCCGGTGGGCATGTTCGGGTTTTCGAGGCCGGGGGAGCGGCGGCGAACCTTGCCGCGGGCGGCGACGACGAACTCGGGACGGGCAGCCTCAGCGCGGGTGTGAGCGGCGCCCGAGAGCTCTTTATCGAGCACGACCTGGGTGATGCCGGAGCGATCGCGCAGATCGAGAAAGATGAGGTTGCCGTGATCGCGGCGGCGATTGACCCAGCCCATGAGGACGACGTCTTCGCCGGCCTGATCCGGCCGCAGATCCCCGCACATATGGGTGCGGGAGAGGTTTCCAAGAAAGTCCAGATGCATGATTGCTTTCTAGTATGAAGGAAAGCCGGTCAAAGTTCGATTCACACGGGCAAGGGCGAGCGTGTTTCGCCCGCTTACGGATGTTTCGACTTTGTAGTTGACAGGCGCTGGTTGGAGGCGCACGCTGTGATCCCGAAAGACAGATGAGAACACTGGCGCGCCAGCGCTGGTTTGTGGAGTCAGATCCTGCTATCTGTCGGCGGAAATCTTCATCGGGCCCTCTTTTACCGTTCGGAGGAAAGCGTATGAAGCATCTTGTAAGAAAACTTATCGCCGCGGCTGGAATCGTTGCCCTTTTCGGCGCGATCCATCACGTGGCGCAGGCGGATAACGATGATGAGCGGTCGGAGGCGATCGAGCAGCATCGGATTCTTGTGGGCTATAACATCAGCCCTGTTCCCCTAAATCTGGCTCATAAAAATCCGGACCTCGTTGGCCTCGGGAGCTATCTCGTCAATGGAGTGGGAGGATGCAGTGACTGCCATACGAATCCCACCTATCTGCCGGGGGGCGACCCTTTCCTTGGACAGCCGAAGGTCGTGAACGCGAAGCACTATCTGGCGGGAGGGCAGCATTTTGGTCCATTCGTCTCACGAAACCTGACGCCTGAGAACGGATTGCCCGCTGGCCACACCTTTGCCGAGTTTCGGACCATACTCCGGACGGGGAAGGATTACGACCATGCGCATCCGCAGATGGGCCCTTTGCTCCAGGTGATGCCGTGGCCTACCTACCAGAACATGACGGATCACGACATCCGCGCGATCTATGAGTATCTGAGCGTGATCCCGCCCGCCACTCCGGGGCCGTGATTGCATCGGGGGGGCGACAGAGCGCGAAACGGAACTGATCGTTGATCGGCGGTGATCGCGCATCGCGGAGAGGTGGGTATGCTCTGCGGTTGCATCAGCTTTGCGGAATCGGGAACGGATTGCGTTCCGAGAACTGTACCTGGTGCCAGTACGGATAGGCGAGGTTGACCGCACTGGCGGCGTCGAGCTTGGCGATCTGCTCGGAGGTGAGCTTCCAGCCGACGGAGCCGAGGTTGGCGCGGAGCTGCTCCTGGTTGCGCGCGCCCATGATGACGGTGGAGATTGTCGGCCGGCTGAGGACCCAGTTGAGGGCGATCTGCGGGATGCTCTTGCCGGTTTCGTTGGCGACTTCGTCAAGCGCGTCGACGACCTTGAAGAGGTACTCGTCGGGCGGCTTTGGACCGCTGTCGACCACGGCTTGGGTGTTGAGGCGGCTGTCTTGGGGCAGGGGCTGACCGCGGCGGATCTTGCCGGTGAGGCGACCCCAGCCGAGCGGCGACCAGACGAGAGCTCCGATGCCCTGATCGATGGCGAGCGGCATCAGCTCCCATTCGTAATCGCGGCCGACGAGCGAGTAGTAGACCTGGTGGCCGACGTAGCGCGCCCAGCCGTAACGCTCGCTGACGCTGAGAGACTTCATCAGGTGCCAGCCGGAGAAGTTGGAGCAGGCGATGTAGCGGACCTTGCCCTCGCGGACCATCTTGTCGAGGGTGTTGAGGGTCTCTTCGACCGGGGTGGAGGCGTCGAAGGCATGCAGGTGATAGATGTCGATGTAGTCGGTGCCGAGGCGTTTCAGGCTGCCTTCGAGCGATCGCAGCAGGTGGTAGCGGCTGGAGCCCACATTATTGGGACCAGCTCCGAAGCGGAAGGTGGCCTTGGTCGAGATCAAGACGTCCTCGCGCTTCAGATGGGAGAGCGCTTGGCCGAGCATCAGCTCGCTTCCACCCGTCGAGTAGATGTCGGCGGTGTCGAAGAGGTTGACGCCTGCCTCCATGCAGATGTCGATGATCTCGCGGGCCTGGTCGGGCGTGGTCTCGCCCCAGGCCTTGAAGAACTCGTCACCGCTGCCGAAGGTCCCCGCGCCGAAGCAGAGTTCGGGCACCTTGAATCCTGATCTGCCGAGATGTCTGTATTCCATAAGGTATGAGATGCGCCGGTCTGGACTCGGCGCTCCGGTTAGCGGCTTCGGCTAGACCTCGGCCGCTTCGACGGGCTTGTCGACTTGGGATTGGTAGACCTCTTCGACCCGGTCGACGGTGTCGATCTCGGTGACGGGCTTATCGCTGCGGATGCGGATGATGCGCGGAAAGCGCAGGGCGAAGCCGCTGGCGTGGCGGTCGGAGCGCATGATGTTGTTGAAGGCGACCTCCAGGATGATTTGCGGCTCGACGGTGCGGAAGTGGCCGAAGTCTTCGAGGGTATGCGCTTTGAGCCACTCCGTAAGTTCGGTGATTTCGAGGTCGGTGACGCCGCTGTAGGCCTTGCCGACGTTGAGCAGATCGCCTGCGGGACCGCGAACCGCGAAGGTGTAGTCGCTGAGAAGCTGGGCGCGGCGACCGTTGCCGAACTCCGCGCCCGTGATGACGACGTCGAGGGTGGCGAGTTCGCGTTTGAGCTTGACCCAGGCCAGGCCGCGGCGGCCGGGCTGGTAGGTCGAGCCGGCGGCCTTGAGCATGACGCCCTCGTTGGCGCGGGCGCGGGCGTCGGAGTAGGCGCGGTCGATGTCTTCGGCGCTCTCGACGAGGCGGCTGGGGGAGACGAGCAGACGCCCGACGCCTTTCACGTTGGGCCTGGTGGTGACGCCGGGCGAGGTCTCGGAGAAAAGTGGGGTCTGCGGGGTCGCGTCCGGTGTACCCGCTTCCACGGGCGAGCAGACTGCCTCGACCAGCTCCTCGGCCATGGCCTCCAGCTTGTTGCGGCGGTCGCGCAGGGGCAGGTGCAATTGGAGTTCTCCGTCGGCGAACATCAGATCGAAGGCCATGAAGATGACGGGCACCTGCCGGCGCCACTCGTCGGTGACGCGCTTGCGGCCGATGCGCTGGCCAAGGACGGCAAAGGGCAGGGCGCGGGCCTGCTCGAGATCCCAGCCGAGGATCTCTCCGTCGAAGATGAGGGCGCCGGCGCCCGTCTCGCCGACGTGGGCGAAGGCTTCCGCGAGCTCGGGAAAGCTTTCGGTGACATCTTCGCGATTGCGGGAGTAGATGGCAACGCGCTCCGGCTGGGTGGAATCGCCGCAGTGCACCTGGGCGCGCATGCCGTCGTATTTGTCTTCGAGGAAGGCCTGAACGGTGTGGAGCTTCGGGTCGGCCGGGTTCGCGGAGGCTAGCTCTTCGTAGGCCAGCTCTCCGGAGGTTTCCGCGTCGTCTCCGGGTGCGGGGCCGAGGAGGTCTGTCTCGGGCGCGTCCACGAAGGTCTCGGGATCCTGGGAATCGGTTGTGGGGGAATTGTTTATTACGGACTCGGTGGCTACGGCGGCCTTTGCTTTCCTGCCGCGAAGGCTTTTCGCGGGCTTGGGCGGCTTGACCTTGGGCGGCTTCTCGGTGAAGCGATCGATGGCTTCCCCGGGTGTCTCGACGGGGCTGGCGAGCATGAAGCCCAGCGGGTGGAAGAGGCGCATGCGGGCGCGGTCGAGAGTGCCCTCGAACGCGCGGCGGACAGCACCGGCGAGATCTGCCTCGAGCATGACGGCATGGCGGACGGCCGCGACAGGGACCGCCTGGATCGGAGCGTCTCCCTCGCCCTGGGGACGATCGCCGGCGGCGATGGCGATGGCCTCCTCGACCAGGCTCTGCTTCACACCGATCCGCATGTCTCCCAGCATCAGCTTGAGCAGGTACTTGGCTTCTAGCGCTGTGGAACGGCGAAGCAGACTCTCGACTAACGCGGCGCGGATTGCGGTAGTCTTTGCGACGGCCATCCCGGCAAAGGCTTCGGCGACCTCCGAGAGCGTCAGGGCGGCCTGTGTCGGAGCTTTGCCCTCGAGAAGATCGAAGGCCGCGGCTCCGAGATCGCCGTGGCGGCGATAGGCCGCGGTGAGCGCGGGATTGTCCGCTCCACTGACGGCCAGCACCGCTCGGGTGAGCAGGGCCCCACCGGCGTTGAGCTTGCGCGGATCCGCCTCGGCGAATGGCGTTCCGGCGAGATACATGGCGAACAGCCCGGCGTTGTCGAGAGACTCCCCTGCTACGTTGCCAATTGCATTCGCGATCGCGGCTCGTTTGTTGAGCCGTCCGCCCTCGTCTGCAAGCTCCTCCGCGAGCTTTGCCACCTCTCCGAAACCTGCCATGTGCGAAACCCTCAAGAAAAGAATATGCGTCCCTGACGAGCGGCGCCGGTCCCGGACCAAAACGACCGGCCCGTGGTGTGCGAACCGATGCTGGACCAGCGGGCGCCGGGTTCCTCCGGGGTAGCCGAATGGAATCCTTGACGCAAGCTGTACCATCTAAGGTAGTGACGTGCTGGCGAACCTCGCAAATCCGGTGAAGCTCCCCGTCGTGACTGGCCTCGTTCCCGCAGGCCGCCACGATTTCGCGTAGGTGCGCCTCCCGCCTGTCCCTGCCCACCTTCCAAATGGATGCGCTGCCCGAGATGCAGGAGGAGATCTACCATGTTCGACCGACTTGACCAGATGGAAGCACGATATGAAGAGCTGGGCCGTCAGCTCTCCGATCCTACGCTGGTGAACGACCAGAAGAAGTTTCAGGCGACCGCGAAGGCTCATCGCGACCTGGAGCCGGTGGTCGAGAAGTTCAGGCAGTTCCGGGCCATCCAGCAGGGGGTTGCGGACTCCCGTGCGATGTTGCAGGAGAGCGACCCAGAGATCCGCGCCATGGCGGCAGAGGAGCTGGCAACGCTTGAGCCTCGGCTTGCCGCGACCGAGGAGGAGTTGAAGGTAGCGCTTCTGCCCAAGGACCCGAACGACGACAAGAACATCGTTATCGAGCTGCGTGCGGGAACCGGGGGCGACGAGGCTGCGCTGTTTGTGGCGGAGATGTTTCGCATGTACCTGCGCTTCGCGGAGCAGCACAGGTGGAAGGTGGAGATCCTGTCGCAGTCGGACAGCGGCATCGGAAACGGCCTGAAGGATGTGAGCGCCATCTTCGAGGGCGACAAGGTGTATTCGCAGATGAAGTTCGAGTCCGGCGTCCACCGGGTACAGCGGGTCCCGGCGACCGAGACCCAGGGACGGGTGCATACGTCGGCGATTACGGTGGCGGTTCTGCCCGAGGCCGAAGAGGTCGACGTGAAGATCGAGGCGAAGGATCTGCGCATCGACACCTTCTGCTCCTCGGGGCCGGGCGGGCAATCGGTGAACACGACCTATTCCGCGATTCGCATCACCCACATTCCGACGCAGACCGTGGTCTCCTGCCAGGATGAGAAGTCGCAGATCAAGAATCGCGAGAAGGCGATGCGGGTCTTGCGGGCGCGGCTGTACGAGGTGGAGGCGGAGCGCATTCACCAGATCCAGGCGAAAGACCGGAAGCAGCAGGTGGGTACGGGGGATCGTTCGGAGAAGATCCGCACCTATAATTTTCCGCAGAACCGGATGACGGATCACCGCATCGGTCTGACCAACCACCAGCTTGCAATGGTGATGGAAGGCCAGCTGCAGCCGACGGTTGACGCGCTGATCGCGCATGATGTGGCCGAGAAGATGAAGGGCGAGACGACGGCGGTCTGACGATGTCCTCATTCGGAACGTACGAAGTTCTTAGGAACGACTTTGCCTTTCTCCACGCAAGTCCTTCAACCTGAGCCCTGTTCTCGAAAGGCGGCGCGCGATTTGGTCTCGGTGCTGGAGGATGATCGAGGGCGCACTTCACTAAAACGGGAGCGAACTGTTGGCGTTCAGACCTGTTGAGGTCTTCTGCCGAAAGGCCGCGATGATGGTGCCTCGATTGCAAACACCGGAGCAGATGACCCTCCGTCAGGCAGTCTCCGCAGCATCCGATCAGCTTGCCCGCAACCCGCATCTCGCACCCACGGCTGCGCGGGATGCCGAGCTGTTGCTGCTGCACGCGCTGCACATGCCGCGAAGCACGATCTATGCGTATCCCGGACGGCTGTTGAGCGAGAAGGAGCAGCTGACGTACGCCGCGGCGATCGATCGGCGTCTTGCCCTGGAGCCGGTGCAGTACATCACGGGCACTCAGGAGTTCTTCGGGCTTGCGCTCGAGGTTGGGCCCGGCGTGCTGATCCCACGGCCCGAGACGGAGTTGCTGGTGGAGGCTGCGCTGACCCGGCTGGCGCACGATAGGCCGCTGCGTGTGCTCGACGTGGGAACGGGAACCGGAGCGATCGCCATCGCGGTTGCGTCCCGGCTGCCCCAGGCGAAGATCATGGCGCTCGATCTCTCCGCCGCAGCGCTTGCGATTGCCCGCCGAAACGTATGCAGGCACGGGCTTGAGCACCGGATTGAGCTGGTGTGCTCGGACCTGCTGGGAGATCTGCCGGCCCCGGCCCCGCGCTTCGACGCGATTCTCTCGAACCCGCCGTACGTTTCGGCGCAGGACGGCGCCGCACTGCATCCCCAGGTGCGCGACTACGAGCCGGCGGAAGCGCTTTTTGCCGGTGTGGATGGGCTGGAGGTCTACCGGCGTATGATCCCCCAGGCAAAAGCCGCCCTGGTGCAGCGCGGGCTGCTCGCGATGGAGATCGGGTATGGACAACGCGGGGCGATCGAGGAGCTTCTCGATGGCTGGCTCGGCGTACATTTTCTGCACGATCTGCAAGGTATCCCGCGCGTGGCGATCGCGCGAAACCTCTAGGGCGCGACGCGCTGGCGGGCGAGGACGTTCGCGCTTGCCGCCCGCCCTCTGCTAGGCTTGCTGGCACATGCGTATCCTGATCTGTTCGACCTTTCTCGCGGCTGCCAGCGTGCTTTCTGTGCCTGCGCTGCATACTGCGGCGGCTCCCTCCCCTGCCGAGCGCGTTGCCTCCCAGAACGCCCTTTTTGAGGCGCAGTACGAGTCCGATCTTCGCTTCTCTCCGGAGCGAGCGACGGCCGTCGGCGACTACCGCTATAACGACCAGCTGAGCGATCCCTCGCTTGCCTCCATTGCGCGGCGGCACGGCGTCGACCAGGAGTTTCTGACGAAGCTGAAGGCGATTCCGACGGACGGCTTCGGGGAGCAGGATCAGCTCTCGCACGACCTGCTGGTACGCAACCTCCAGCAGAGGATCGACGATTTCGAGCTGAAGAACTACGAGATGCCGGTGGATCAGATGGAGGGACCGCACACCGGTCTCGCCGATCTGCCGTTATCCGTGCCGCTCGACTCGGTGAAGCACTATGAGGATTACATCGCTCGCCTGCACCAGATTCCGCGGGTCTTCGAGCAGACCGAGGAGGTGCTTCGCGCGGGCCTGCACGACAATCTGATGCCGGTGCGATTCCTGCTCGAGAAGGTTCCGGCACAGTGCCAGGGCGTGATCGCTGCTGACCCGTTTCTCGGGCCGACGAAGAAATATCCGGCGAGCATCCCGCCCGCAGACCAGGCGCGGCTGACACAGCAGATCACGGACGCGGTCAATACTGACGTGATTCCAACGTACAAGAGCTTTGCGGCTTTTATCGCGACCGACTACGCTCCCCATGGGCGCACGGCACTGTCGATTACCTCGCTTCCGGGCGGCGCGAGGCGATACGAGAATGCGATTCATGGACGCACAACGACGAATATGAAGCCCGAGGAGATTCATCAGATCGGGCTGCGCGAGATCGCTCGGATCGAGGCGGAGATGACGGCGATCGCGCACAAGGAGGGCTTTGCCGACCTCCCCGCCTTCCGGACCTCGCTGAAGACCAACCCGAAGTACATCCCGACCTCGTCCGAGCAGATCCTGGACCAGTTCCGCCACTATATCGCGCAGATGGAGCCGAAGCTGCCGCAGCTATTTACGCTGCTGCCGAAGTCTCCGGTCACGGTGGAGGCGATCCCTGCCTTTCAGGCTGCGATGGCGACGCATTATCAGACCGGAACGCCCGATGGAAAGCGGCCCGGGCGCGTCTCGGTTGCGACCTCCGATTATGAACGTCGCAGCCTGATCGACGACGAAGCGATCGCGTACCACGAGGGCATTCCGGGGCACCACATGCAGCTTTCGATTCAGCAGCAGCTGACCGGTCTTCCGAAGTTCCGCCTCCATGGCGGCAACTCTGCTTACACCGAAGGTTGGGCGCTCTATGCCGAGCAGCTGGGCAAGGAGGTCGGCTTCTACCAGGACCCGGTCAGCGATTACGGCCGGCTGTCGAGCGAGCTCTTCCGTGCGGTGCGGCTGGTGGTCGATACCGGCATCCACTCCGAGGGCTGGAGCCGCGATCAGGTAGTCGACTTTTTTCGAAAATCCGGCGCCGTAGACGAGCCGACGATCCAATCCGAGACCGACCGCTACATCGCCTGGCCGGCGCAGGCGCTGAGTTACAAGCTAGGCCAGTTGAAGATTCGCGAGCTGCGCGATCGGGCCCAGAAGGAGCTCGGACCCAGCTTCGATGTTCGCAAATTCCATGACGAGATCATTGACGGCGGGGCTCTGCCGCTGGATGTTCTGGACGCGCGAACGAGCCGCTGGATCGCCGGGCAGAAGACGGGTAAATCCTAGCGAGAAGCCGTCCACGGAAGCACGGGCGAGGAGACAGATCAATCTCTGCAGGGTTGCCCCTGTTGCCGCCGCGCCCTTGCGAGATACTGGAGACGGTGCGGAAGTCCGCGTGCCTGGAGGTGCTCTTGACCAACTCCCCGACTGACTTCTTTGCCGTCTTCGAGCTTCCGCAGAAGCTGCGACTGGACACCTCCGCGCTCGAGAAGCAGTTCTACACGCTCTCGCGAAAGCTTCATCCGGACCGCTTCGTGAACAGGCCCGAGGAGGAGCAGGACGAGGCGCTGCGGCGGAGCTCTCGTCTGAACGATGCGTACCGTACGCTGCGGGATCCGGTGCAGCGCACACAGCATCTGCTCGCTCTCCAGGGGATCGAGATTGAGGAGCAGTCGAAGGCTGCGACGGACGCGGCGCGCGCCTCGGGAGCGGAGAAGCAGCAGGCTGTCCCGCCAGAACTGCTTGAAGAGGTGTTCGAGCTGAACATGCAGATGACGGAGATGCGCGCCGCGAGGCAGATGGGCGAGGACGATCCGCAGCTGCGCAAGGATCTCGAAGCCGCCAAGCTCAGCTTCGACGCGAAGATGGAGGCGACGCGGACTGAGCTCGAGCGGAGCTGGGATGAGTGGGATCGAGCGCTCGACGCGGGTGACGAGAGTGCGAAGGAGCGGGCGAAGGAGGCCATGCTGCTGCTGATGAACAGGCGGAGGTATCTGCGCAACCTGGTCCGCGATGTGAACGAGGCGATCGCGGACCCGGTCTAGCGTGCCTGCCCGGCTGGAGTCAGCTCCGGCCGAGAGCCAGGCGTTCCGTCTGGTTCAGGTGATTGATATCGTGACCGGCCATGGTTTCCACGATGGTCCACAGCGTCATGGTTCCGCGCTCGGGATGCGTGACGGAGAGCTTCCGTTCCGCGTCTGAGGTACCGTGCAGCAGCTTGACATTCCACCCTCGAACGGCGGTGAAGAGCGCCATTGCCGACGGGAGGTCGTAGATCTCGTAACGCTCCGCCCAGGCACCCTGATCGAAGGGCTGAATGACCGGAGATTTCTCGCTGAGCGTCTGCCGCAGACGGAAGCCGAAGACGATCTCGCAATCGGCCAGGTGAGCGATGATCTCGCGAACGCTCCACTTGCCCGGGGCAGGGCGGCGATGGCACACGTCAGGGCCAAGTCCGGCGGTCAGCCGGCCGAGACGATCCGCTGTGGTGGCGATGATCTCCATCGGGTCAGAGTCGCCGAGATGCATCGCGTACGGGTTCAGATCCATGCGAAGACGTTACCACGGGCTCCTGTCATCGTTATGACAGATTAATGATCGAACTGACGTCCTGCCCCCAACCACCATATGTAGGACAATGAATCTGACGCCGAGTGGCCCGGGACGCGGGCGTGGAAGAGCGGCTAACCCCTTTCAGGATGGGCAGTATATGGCAGAAGAGCGCGTTGTTGGCATTGATCTTGGGACGACGAACTCGTTGGTTGCGTTTATGGAAGGCGATACGCCGACCGTGATTCCGGGCGAGGATGGGGACCGCCTGGTGCCCAGCGTGGTTGCGATCTCGGGCGAAACGGTGATCGTCGGCAACGGCGCCCGGGCGACGCTGCTCGGTTCGCCTGGCGACGCAGTCTACTCGGCGAAGAGGCTGATGGGTCGCGGAGCAGCGGAGATTGAGGAGGAGTTGAAGCTCTTTCCGTTCCGGATAGCGACCGCCGAGGGTGAGCCTGGAGCCGCGGATGTGATCCGTCTGCGTGTCGGGGAGCGGACGCTGACCCCGCCGGAGGTCTCAGCTTATGTGCTGCAGCAGCTGAAGCGCAACGCCGAGCGCTTCTTCGGCGCGCCGGTGACGAAGGCGGTGATCACCGTACCCGCCTACTTCAACGATTCACAGCGGCAGGCGACGAAGGACGCCGGACGCATCGCCGGTCTGGAGGTGTTGCGGCTGGTGAACGAGCCGACGGCCGCGGCGCTGGCGTACGGCCTGGACAAGAAGAAGGACGGCATCATTGCCGTGTACGACTTCGGCGGCGGCACCTTCGATATTTCGATCCTCAAGCTGCATGATGGGATCTTCGAGGTGATCGCGACCGGCGGGGACACGCACCTGGGCGGCGATGATATCGACAACCTGTTGATTGCGATCGCGCTCGACGACATACGCGGCGACCTGGGGGAGGATGTGCGAGGCAGCGCCGAGACGGTCCAGGCGATCCGCAAGGCGGTGATCGAGGCGAAGATACAGCTTTCGGCCGAGAGCTCCGCGAAGCTGGATGTCGCGCTTCCGAGCGGCAGGCGATATACGCGCGAGATCACGCGGCAGCAGTTCGAGCAGGTGGCGGCGGCGGTGATCCAGAGAACGGCATCCCCTTGCCGGCAAGCGCTGAAGGATGCGGAGCTCGATCCGGCGCAGATCGACGAGGTCGTCCTGGTCGGCGGATCGACGCGGATTCCGGCGGTCCAGGCCCTGGTCGACGACCTGTTCGGTCTGGCTCAGAGGGGAAAGAAGCCGCATACCGAGCTCAATCCGGATGAGGTCGTGGCGCTGGGGGCGGCGGTGCAGGCGCAGATTCTCGCGGGTGGATCGGCTGCGACCGAGGACCTGCTGCTGCTCGACGTCACGCCGTTGTCGCTCGGGATCGAGGCTCTGGGTGGGGTGGTGGCGAAGATCATCGAGCGTAATTCGACGATCCCGGCGTCCGCGACCGAGCACTTCACCACGGGGGTCGACGGACAGACCAACGTGGCGATCCATGTGGTGCAGGGCGAACGCGAGATGGCCAAGGACTGCCGATCGCTGGCCCGGTTCGATCTGAAGGGGATACCGCCGATGGTTGCGGGGCTGCCTCGTATCGAGGTCAAGTTCCTGATCGACGCGAATGGCATCCTCCATGTCTCCGCGCGCGAGCAGCGAAGCGGCAAAAATGCGGAAATCGACGTCAAACCTACTTATGGCCTGACCGATGAGCAGGTAGAGACGATGATTCTGGCCTCATTCGACAATGCGGAGGCCGACATCCGGGAGCGACAGGTGATCGAAGCGAAAAATGAAGCGGAGACGATTCTTGCAGCGGTGAAGAAAGGCAAGAACCACGAGGCGTGGCAGCTTCTTTCCTCCGACGAGATCGAGAAGATCGAACAAGGGGAGAATGAGCTGGCGGCGTCGATCAAGGGGGGCGACCATCCGATCATCCGGCAGGCGATCGAGCGGCTCGACAAGGCGACTCGCCGCTTCGCGGAGCTGATGATGGACACGGCTGTGGGCGGCGCGATGCGAGGCAAGACCATGGAATCGGCTGGCGAGGGTATGGGCGAGGGGCCAACGGCGCCGCACCCGTTTGCGAAGGCCGAGATCAATGCGCAGGAAGCTGAGAGCGATCCACAGAATGTCCGGATCGACGCGCCTTTGAGCGATTCGCCGGTGATGGATTCGCTCCGGGGCAGCGGCTATTAAAAGAAGTAAGAGAAAATAGGAGTCATGTCCGAGAACAGCAGAGCAAGCGAGGCGGTCGACACGACGAAGCCTGTAGGGGAGGGAAACGTGCGCGTGACGTTTCTGCCTGAGAACCGAACCGTTGAATTTCCTTTCGACTCATTGCCGTACGAGGGGCATGGCCAGCCGATGTCTTTTCTCGATGTGGCTGAGAATTACGGGATCTTTCTCGATCACGCGTGCGGCGGGGTCTGCGCCTGCACCACCTGCCATCTGTGGGTGAAGGAGGGGGCTGGTGGAATCAGCGAGCCCGAGGATCTGGAACTCGACCGCATGGAGACGGCCGCCGACATTCAACTGAACTCACGGCTGGGCTGCCAGGCGGTGATTGAGAAGCCGGGAGCCTACGTGGTGGAGATCCCGAAGTGGAATCGCAACTATGTTCAAGAGGGAAAGCCGGCGCATGGGCCAGGCTCGTAGGAGCGGAACTGCCCACGTGAAGAAGGATCTTAGGACCGGTTCATCAGGAAGCACGAGATGCTGCAGGAGGAGACGCAATGCCCCGCGAGATTGATTGGACGGATACCGAAGAGATCGGCATTCAGCTGCAAGAGAAGTATCCCGAGCTCGATCCTTATGCTGTGCGCTTCACCGACCTCCACCAGTATGTCACCGAGCTGCCCGGCTTCATCGGCGATCGCGCGAAGTCGAACGAGGGCTTGCTGGAGGCGATTCAGACTGCGTGGCATGAGGAGTTTGAGGACGCAAAGTAGAGATAGCTCCGGAGCTTCGGGCTTATCGGCTGCGGAGCTGCTGGAGCACTTTTGATCGGGTCACCAGCAGGGTTGCGGCTACGAGAGTGGCCCAGCCTAATCCTCCGATCGCAAGCGCCCGGATGTCGCCGCTGTAGGTCTGGGGCGAAGGCAGCCAGTGCAGCAACGCTGTGGCGGCGAGTATGCCAAGCAGCGCTGCCGCTGCGGCCTTCGCGATCTCCCGCCCTTCAAGGCCGAAGACCGGCACCAGGGATCGCCGATGCAAGAGGATCGCGAGCGCGCCGGTGTGCGCCAGGATGGCTAAATTGGACGCCCAGGCAAGGCCCATTACACCAAAGCGACGGTGCATACCCCAATACATCGGGAGGCTGACCAGGGTGATGATGGTGCCGGCAAACATGGGAACAAACGTCTCGCCTGCGGCGTAGAAGGCCCGCGCGTAGATTGCCTGCGACGACCAGAGCGCGAGCGAAGCGGCGAAGATGGCGAAGTACACTGCTGTGGCGTTCGCATCGTTGTGGTGGAACGATCCGCGACGAAAGATCAGGTCCACGGCGGGACGGGCGAGCGCGATCATCGCAGCCGAGGCGAGCAGCGAGAAGATAATCAGGCGTGAGACCGAACGGTTGACCGCCTCCGCGTAGCTGGCGAGCTGGTTGCGTCCGAAGAGTGAGGCGAAGAAGGGCAGCGACGCCGCCCCCGCGGCCTGGCCGAGGATCGCCATTGGCGCGGTAAAGAGCCGCTTGGCATAGTTGAGACGCGAGATGTCGCCGCTCCCGTGCTTGGCGAAGTAGCCAAGAATCTGGCTATCGAGGGTGATGATGGTGACACCGAGCATGAGCGGAAGGGAGAGTCGCACCCACTCCCGCAGCCCCGGATGCTTTAGATTCAACAGCGGACGATAGCGTAGGCCAGCCCTCCACGCGCCGATGGCGTTGAGGAGAAACGGGCCGAGGATCGCTCCCACAAGAGCCCCGACGCCAAGCGAAGAGACGCCCATCCGATGCGCCAGGAGGACCCCGCCGACGATAATGCCAAGGTTGTAGATGAGGGGCGAGACGGCCTGGTACGAGAACTGCTTGCGTACCAGGAGGACCGATGCGAGGACGCCGCCGGCGAAGAAGAACAGCTGCGCCGGAAGCAGGATGCGCGTGATGCGCGTGCAAAGCTGGCCCTCGGGCGATGCCGGGTCGAAGTAGATGCGGGTAAAGAGCGGAGCGAAGATCTCGGCGACCAGGACCGCTGCTCCGAGGACAAGAACCATCGTGTTCAGGATGATCGACAGGGCCCGCTCGCCCTCGGCCTCATCGTCGTTGGCCCGGTAGCGATCGAGAATGGTGATGAAGGTGATCGAAGCCGCGCCACCCACCAGAAGATAGTTGATCCACTCGGGCAGGTAGAACGCAACGTTGTAGGCGTCGGTACTCCGTCCAGCGCCGAAAGCATAGGCGATGTACTGATCGCGGGCTAGCCCGATCACCCTGGAGAGCAGCGCCGAGAGGGTTAGCAGTATGGTCGCCGACGCCGCCGTGTGCTGGTGCGAAGGCCGCAGGAAGGCAAGGCGGCGAGGCCGGTCAGAGGGCGTCGAAATGGGGCTGGTCGGGCTCGGCAAGGCGGCTTGCTTCTCGCGGAAGGAGGAGGTGTCGTTACGATTCTAGCGTCTCGAGGGCAAACAATGAGATGTCTGCGTAGACACTCAGAGGTCATCGGCGCATGATAACGGGGGATGGTACGGAACCTCTTCTACATCGGAATTATCCTTTCGGCGAGCGGGTTGATCTCGCCCCCTTTTGCCCTGGCCGCGGGACTTCTGTTCGGGCTGACGACGGTGCACCATTTTCACCTGGAGAGCCGCGCCTTATCCAAGTTTCTTCTTCAGGCTGCGGTTGTCTGCCTCGGTTTCGGGATGAACCTGCAGCAGGTCGTTCACGCCGGGCGATCGGGATTTTTGTATACGGCGATCAGCATCGCGTTCGCTCTCGCTCTTGGTGTGCTTCTGGGCAGGCTGCTTCGGGTCGAGTCGACGCAGTCGCTGCTGATCAGCTTCGGCACGGCTGTGTGCGGAGGCAGCGCGATCGCCGCGATGGGGCCCATTCTGCAGGCGAGCGAGGAGGAGATGGCGGTCTCGCTCGGAACCGTGTTCGTGCTGAATTCAGTCGCCTTGCTGCTGTTTCCGGCAATCGGGTGGGCGATGCACCTAAGTCAGACGCAGTTCGGTCTGTGGGCGGCGCTCGCGATCCATGACACAAGCTCCGTTGTGGGAGCGGGCGCGAAGTACGGTCCGGTTGCGCTGGCGGTCGGAACCACCGTCAAGCTCGCGCGGGCGCTGTGGATTGTCCCGCTGGCCATTGGCACGTCGACGTTGCGAAACAGCAAAACCCGCATTCGCTGGCCGTGGTTTATCGCGTACTTCTGTGTGGCGGCGATGCTGGCCAGCTATGTGCCGCCCCTGCTACCCGCCTCCACACCATTTTTTGGAGCGCTGGCGCAACTTGGGCGGGCGGCATTGACAGTCGTACTCTTCCTGATCGGCACGGGCATCACCCAAACCACACTTCGCGAGGTCGGTGTTCGGCCTCTGCTCCAGGGCTTGCTGCTGTGGATCGTCGTTGGATCGATTTCGCTCTGGGCGATTCACGCGGGCTGGATCGCTCTCTGAAGCTGCCGCGCACCCCCGGCGAGGGTCAGTCTGTGGGCCGTCTTGCACCGGCCTTCTGCTGCAGGGAGCGGCGCTTCCGCTGCGGTCGAACATGCGATGCGAGCGAGATGCCGGCGATGGTGAAGCTGACCAGCTGGCGTTGGCTGCAGCGCAGGCACCGGACGGGGTAGCGCATCAGCAGAAGCGACCGCACGTCCTCAGCCCGAAGGCGGGAGCGCCGGAACTTCTGTCCGATGCAATACTGGCAGCGTATCGGAACCCCGCCTCGTTCCTCGACGTAGTCCCCTTCCTCGTCGATCCCGAACGCCTGGGTGACAAACTTCGGCTCTTCTTCCCCGGTCTTCAAATCTTCAGCCATGCCGCTCCTCCGTGTCTTCCTTTCCGGTCTCATCGCACCCTGTTTCGAGGTCGAAGAGCTCTTCCGTTCGGCTTGCCCCGGCCCCGGGTGCGCGCCTCCGGCGAACCGGATCTGATCGCGCTGGCTGTGCTGGCGTGGAGAGAATCTCTAACAGCTCCAGCAGACTGCTGCGAAGTCGTTGGACCTGCTCTGGAGGCATTGCCCGCAATGACTCGGGAGCGACCAGGGGAAGCTGGATCTCTGCCTGCCTCTGCTCGCCCTTGAGGAGTTGCCGGGCTCCCGGAATCGTGTAGCCCTCATCATAGAGCAGGCCTTTGATCCTGAGGGCCATCTCGACATCCCGCCGGCGGAAGAGCCGCTGACCGCTGCCGCCCTTGTTCGGCCTCAGCTGCGGAAACTCGCTCTCCCAGAACCGCAGGACATAGGCCGGGACCTCACACAATCGCGCAACCTCGCCGATCCGGAAATAGAGTTTATCCGGTATGGCGGAACTCTGCGAGGAGACCGGTTTGCGGATCGGCGACTGGTGAGCCATGCCAAGCTCCGTTGCCGGGCATCTGTTCGATCTGTGCTCGGCCCGTACAGTATAGGCCCACATCACTTCTGTAATCAGCTCTTTCCACGGGAGACGGAGCGCGCTATGGTGGTCGGCAGCGGTGGGGAAGAACTTTCTTTCCAGAGTTCGCGTATCGTCTTCCTACGAAGAGGTCAAGGTATGGACGCAGCGAAGAATCTTGCCGTGCTCATGTGCTTCGGTTGCCTCATCGGCACCGGCTGCCGCATCGATTCGCACCAACAGGGCAGCGGCGAAAATGTGAAGATCGCGACGCCGTTCGGTGGGCTGCAGGTAAAGGTCAACGATGCCGCCCTGCACGGCGGGGTGGGCCTGCCCGAGTACCCCGGCGCGACGTTGGTGAAGAAGGACAAGGACAACAACGCGGCCGATATCAATATGAGCTTTGGCAGCTTTCAACTGCGCGTGAAGGCAATCAGCTATCGCACCACCGACTCTCCGGAGAAGGTGCATGCGTTCTACAAGAACGCGCTGGGTCGCTTCGGCGGCGTGATCCAGTGTTCGGATAACCATTCGGTGGGAACGCCCACGCGCACGGCGGAGGGCCTGACCTGCGACAACGAGAAGGACAGCCATGTCGACGGGCATAGCGACGTTTCGAAGAAGATGGAGTTGAAGGTTGGATCGCCGCAGCACCAGCATATTGTTGCGATCGAACCCGAAGGCGATGGAACCAAGTTCGCCTTGGTCGCTCTCGACCTTCCGGGGCATCTCTCGGTCGGCGATAAGCAGGAACAGAGCCAATAAGCCAAGTGCGGCGTGGACAGGTTGATGCTGCTGCCATACAGGCGTAGTTTCAAGGTATGACCGAAGAGTGTCACCGCTGCGGAGCGGATCTGGATCACGGAAGTTCCTCCTTCTGCTGTCCGCACTGCGGGTCTCCGCAACTTCACATCACGCCGGCGATGTCGGAGGCCGAGTCTGACGGATCCTCAACAACCGGGAGCGCGCCGCCGCCGAAGCCGCAGACAATCGATTGGAACTCCGCCCTGCGGTACGGGATTCTCGTCGCTCTTGTCGGCGCGGTGCTCTTTGCCGTCGCATCGTACGTTCCGGCACTCACGATACTCAGCCTCCTTTGGATCGTTGGTGCGGCTTCGGTTGCTATCCGGCTGTACCGGCGCCGCCAGCCGTCGCTCCCCATGGACGCGTCGATCGGAGCGCGCATCGGGCTATCCGTTGGTGTGCTGATGACCTCATTTCTATCGGTATCGCTCGCGAGTATTGGCCTGGTCGCGCGGTTCGGGCTTCACTCCATGACCGCCTTTGACGCCGAGATGACCCACCGGATGCATGAGCAGGTGGAAAGAGCGATCGCCGCCAATCCCGCTCCGGCAAACGTCGTTCAGCAGATGCTCTCGCAGGAGTTCCGCACCGGGGTGATGCTGGCAGGTCTGTTGCTGTTCGCGGTTCTGATCGTCACGCTCTCAACCGTGAGCGGCCTTCTCAGCGGCATGGCGGCGGTCGGACGCAACCGGGCTGCCTGACCTTCGACGCGGCCACAGGCTGTTATGATCAAGCGCAATCCTCATGACTGAAACAGGCGCAACCGAGCAAAGCAAACTCCGCGAGAAGGGCCGCTTGATGTCGGCCTCCGAGATCGAGCGCACCCTTGTTCGGCTCGCGCATGAGATCGCCGAAAAGAACGAGGGCACCGCGAATATCGGGCTCGTCGGCATCAAGCGCCGCGGTGTTCCCCTAGCCCAGCGGCTGGCCGTTCTGCTCGAGAAGATCGAGAAGCACCCGGTGGATACGGGTGTTCTCGACATCAGCTTCTACCGCGACGACCTCTCCACGCAGGGCCCACGGCCGGTCGTCAACGCGGGCGCTATCGGATTCGATGTCACTGGTCGCGACATTATCCTGCTGGATGACGTCCTTTACACTGGCCGAACCATCCGCGCGGCGCTCGACGCCCTGTTCGATCAGGGCCGGCCCAAGAGTGTTCAGCTACTGGTGCTGATCGATCGGGGACATCGCGAACTCCCCATCCAGGCGACCTATACCGGTCGCTCCGTGCCGACATCCAGCCGCGAGATCATCGAGGTCAAGCTGAACGAGGTTGACGGTCAGGACCAGGTACTTCTGGCGGAACTCGCGGAGTAGAAGGTCGCCATCCAGACCATGTCGACCTCCCCGCCCTCCTCGGCTCACCTCTACGCTGCCGGATCTCTCGTCAATATTTCGGATCTCTCCCTTTCCGAGGTCTCCGCCGCGCTTGCGCTGGCGAGCCGCCTGGAGGCAATGCCCCATGCGGAACGCTCTGAGATGCTGGCGGGCCGCCGCGTGGCGCTGCTCTTTTATGAGTCCAGCACGCGCACTCGCACCTCGTTCGAGCTCGCCGCCAAAGCTCTCGGGGTCACCACGACGCTTGTCAGCGACAAGTCCTCCTCGATTGAGAAGGGGGAGAGCCTCAAGGACACCGGCCTGACCCTCCGCGCACTCGGAGCGCAGTGCATCATCCTGCGCCACCCCTCGTCCGGTGCGCCCTCGCTGCTGGCGCGTGCCACCGGGCTCCCCGTTCTCAACGCGGGCGACGGCATGCATGAGCATCCGTCGCAGGCGCTGCTCGATCTCCGCACCATTCTGACGCGTCTGCCGGGCTTTGATCCTGCCCTGGTCAAAGAAGGCACGCTCGATGGCATCACTGTGACGATCACCGGCGATATCCTCCATAGCCGTGTGGCGCGCTCGAACGCGATGCTTCTGCCGCGGCTGGGCGCGCGGGTCATCCTCTGCGGCCCCGCACCCCTCCTGCCGCCGGAGGCCCTCGGTCTTGGCCAGGGTGTGGAGATCGAGCGCGACTTCGATCGAGCTCTCCGGCAGTCGCAGATCGTCATGATGCTGCGTATTCAGCGCGAGCGGATCTCCGGGCTTGACCTGGATCTCGCCGAATACATTGCGATGTATCAGCTAAGCCAGGCGCGTCTTTCCACCTTTGCTCCGGATGCACTCGTCATGCATCCCGGCCCGATGATCCGTGGCCTCGAGATCGCGGGCGAGGTGGCCGATGGGCCAAACTCCGCGATCGAAGATCAGGTCCGCCACGGACTCTCGGTGCGATCCGCGCTGCTGATTCGGGCGCTCGCACCGGAGACCTACGCTGGAGGTGCGGCGTGAGAGATCTCCTCATCCTCAATGGTCATCTGGTCGATCCCGCCGCCGGCATCGACGCTGCCCGCGACCTCCTCGTGCGCGACGGCCTGGTCGCCGCGGTCGAGATCCCCGGAGCTCTGCACGGCGTCGAGGATGCCGAGACGATCGATGCGGGCGGCCTGGTCATTGCCCCGGGCCTGATCGACGTTCACGTCCACCTCCGGGAACCCGGCCAGGCCTACAAGGAGACCATCGCGACGGGAACGGCCGCCGCGGCTGCGGGCGGTTACACCACGGTCGTCGCCATGCCCAATACCGTCCCGGTGAACGATTCGGTCGAGACCAGTCAATGGATGCAGGACCCCGCACGAGCCGCAGCGGTCAACCTCTTCTGTATGGCGGCGGCGACGAGGGGCAGCATGGGCGTGACGCTCACAGACTTCGAAGCGCTCCACAATCTCGGCGGAGCTGTCGGCTTCACCGACGATGGAAAGCCGATCCTCGAGACCGCCGTGATGCGCTCGGCGCTGATGGCTGCGGCCCGCTGCGGCGTGCCGATCTCACAGCACGCGGAGGACACGCGCCTGACGGGCGGATGCAGCATGAACGCCGGCCCCATGGCCTTCCGCCTGGGGCTGCGCGGCATGACCATCGAGGCCGAAGCCCGCATCGTCGAGCGTGACATCGCCCTGTTGCGCGAGATCGAAAGATCCGAGAACCTGCGTCCCCATCTTCACGTTCAGCACGTCTCCACAGATCGCGCGCTTGCCGCCATCGGCGAGGCGAAACGGCAGGGCCTCCACGTCACCTGCGAGGCCGCACCGCACCACTTCGCACTGAACGAGAGCGCTGTCGGCGACTACGACACCAACGCGAAGATGAATCCGCCGCTACGCTCCGAGAGCGATCGTCTCGCCGTCCTCGATGCCATTCTCGATGGTACGGTCGACTGCATTGCGACCGATCACGCGCCTCACGCCGCCCACGAAAAGGAGGTCGAGTTCGAACGCGCTCCCAACGGCATCACCGGCCTCGAGACGGCGCTTGGTCTCGCTCTTCGCGTTCTTCACCGTGAGCACCGCATGCCGCTCGCCAAGGTCGTCTCTCTCATGAGCACAAACCCGGCGGCTCTGGTTCTGCCGAGGGGATTCGGAACACTCGTCCGCGGCAGCCGCGCCGACCTCGTGGCTTTCCGGTCATCGCAGGAGTGGCGCTACGACGCCGCGAAGACCCGCTCGAAGTCGAAGAACACACCCTTCCACGGCGCCGTCATGGTGGGGCAAGTCAGGGTGACGATCTGCGGCGGAAGGATCGTCTTCAGCTCTCTCGATCGGGAATCGCGTTAGCTCATCCGCTAAGCGAGCACGCCCATCTTCTTCCCAACCGACGTAAACACATCGAGCGCTTGATCGATCTGCCCACGCGTGTGTTCGCTGGTCATGATGGTCCGCACCCGGGCCTTGCCCTCGGGCACTGTCGGAAAGGCGATTCCGGTCGCCATCACACCCGCATCGAACAGCGTCTTCGAAAATTCCATCGTCCTCCGTCCGTCGCCGAGGATGATCGGCGTAATGGGTGTCTCGCTCTTCGGTGTCGTCCGTCCGCCAACGTCGAAGCCGACCGCCTCAAGCTGCTCGCGAAAGTACACCGTGTTCGACCACAGCCGCTCGATCCGCTCCGGCTCGCTCTCGAGCAGGTCGAACGCCGCGATGCAGGTGGCCGCAACGCTTGGCGGATGCGATGTCGAGAAGAGGAACGGCCGTGCCCGGTGGTACAGGTAGTCGATCAGATCGCGGCTGCCGCACACATACCCACCCAGCGCGCCGATCGCCTTCGAAAGCGTTCCCACCTGCACGTCGACCTTTGAGGTCATGCCGAAGTGATCGACGGACCCGCGCCCATTGCGGCCCAGCACACCGCTGGCGTGCGCATCGTCAACCATCATGATCGCCCCGTATCTCTCTGCCAGCTCCGCCAACTTGTCCACCGGTCCGATATCGCCGTCCATCGAAAAGACGCCGTCGGTGATGATCAACTTGCGCCCGGGCTCGTGCGCGACCTCCCCGAGCAACTCCTCGCAGTGCGCCACATCCTTGTGGCGGAAGACTTTGACCTTGGCCCGGCTCAGCCGCGCGCCATCGATGATCGAGGCATGGTTGAGTTCATCGGAAAGGATGAAGTCCTCCTTGCTCAAGATCGACGACACCGTACCGGCGTTCGCTGCGAAGCCGCTCTGGAAGACAACGCAGGCCTCGACGCCTTTGAACCGCGCAATCTTCTCTTCAAGCTCCATGTGAATGCGCATGGTGCCTGCGATCGTCCGCACCGCACCCGAGCCGACTCCGTACCGCTTCGTTGCATCGATCGCCGCCTCGCGCAGCTTCGGATGATTGCACAGGCCAAGATAGTTGTTGGAGGCGAGATTGATCACGCGCCGCCCGTCATAGGTGCAGGCCGGAGCCTGTTCGTCCTCGAGCACACGCAGTTTGAAGAATGTTCCGCGTTCCTTGAGCTCTTCAATTTGTTTGGTGAGGTGAGCCAGTTGCGGGCGCAGAGCGGGAGCAGTCGTCATACTCCAATCGTAATCCCATCTGTTCGGCGCCGATGTTGGGATGCTGAGCGGTTACGAGCCCGCAGGACCGATCGAGCGTGTGGGGGGAAGACGCGAGAAGCCTGACGCCATTTTTGCAAGGGAAGGCGTGTGCGATGTTTCGCGAACGCGGCCCGGATCGGAGATCGAGAAGAGCTTAGCATCGAGTGATGGGAACGACATTCTTGGGTGCGGCGTGGCGCAAGCTGATCATGGCGAACTACCCGGTGCGGGAAGAGCTGCTGCTGCCGTACCTGCCTGCGGGAACGGAGCTGGATCTGTACCAGGGGCGATGTTACGTGAGCCTGATCGGATTTCTTTTTGCGGATGTGCGGCTGAAGGGATGGCGCGTACCGTTCCACACGAACTTCGAAGAGGTAAATCTGCGCTTCTATGTACGCCACATAGATGGCGCGGGTGTGAGCCGACGCGGCGTGGTGTTTTTACAAGAGTTAGTGCCCCGACTTGCGGTGAGCTTGATTGCGAACACCCTTTACGGCGAGAGCTACGTGACACGGGCGACGCGACACACATGGATGGAAGAAGGCGAGGAGTTGCGAGTTCGGTATGACTGGAAGTGGGGCGGCATTTGGCGCAAGGTGGAGGTACTTGCGGCGGCGAAGGCTGAGCCAATTGCGCCGGGGAGCGTCGAGGAGTTCATTACAGAGCACTATTGGGGGTACACGCGGCGGAGCGCGGCGCGAACTTCGGGCTACGAGGTGGCGCATCCGCGGTGGGAGGTCTACCCGGTTCAGCAATTTGTAACCAGTGTAGATTTTGCGGCGCAGTATGGGAAGGAGTTCGCGGGATTGCAAGGGGTGGAGCCTGAGAGTGTACTGCTAGCAGAGGGGTCGGCGATCGAGGTGCTTGGGGGTATGCAGCTGTGACTGCGTTCTGCCTGACGGGTCTGCCGACCGCTTTTCTGTGGGCCCGTAGCGGAAGCAGATTCGTCCGCTTCCGTCCCATGAAGGACAAGCCAGAGACATGGTCGTGGATGCGGGTGGGCTAGGTCAGCTTTGGGTGGAGGTGGTGGAAGCTGGTCTTTGCCTGGTAGGCACGGGCGAAGGCGGCGAGACGGGCATCGGAGTAGAGGCTGCCGAGAAAGGTGAGCGAGACGGGCGTACCAGGGCCGCCAGCGTTGTCCACCGCGCCATCGGTGTCGTTGGGGGAGGCGGGAGCGTCGGCGCCGCGGAGGCCATTGGGGACGATAACAGCGGGGTTTCCGGAGAGATTGGTCGCGGTGAGCTGGGCGCCTCCGGAGGGAGTAACGATGACGTCGACCTGCGCGAAGAGTTTAGCCATGGCGTCGATGACGAGGGAACGGGCGCGCATGGCCTGGATGTAATCGACGGCGGAGTAGAAGCGGGCGCGGCGGAAGGCGTTGGGCCAGTCGTACGGCTTCTGTCCGGCAAGGAGCTGGTCGCGGCCGGAGAGGGTGAGTTCGTCGAAGGCGGCGGCGGCTTCGGCACCGAGCAGCGGAACCTGATCGCCGAAGTGAAGATTGTGGGGCATGTCGACGGGAATGAGCTGGACGCCCATGCCGCGGAGGACGTCGAGGGCGGAACGGGCGTACTTGAGGTCGTAGGCGGCGCGGACGAGGTCGTCTTTCCGGCTCTGGTTGCGGGCGTTGTACTCCTCGAGGGCTTTGCCGGTGAGGGTCTCCGTGGGCGGTTTGACCTCGGTGGGCGTGGGCACATCGAAGGCTGACTTGATGTACCCGACGCGAAGCTGCTTCCAGTTGTAGGCTGCGTCCCAGTTGATGGCGGCGGGTTGGACGGAGCGGTCTTGGACGGAGCGATCGTGGCCGTCGGGACCGTAGATGGCGGAGAGCACGAGGATGCAGTCTTCAACCGAGCGGCAGATGGGGCCGATCTTGTCCATGGACCAGGAGAGCGCCATGGCCCCGGTGCGCGGGATGAGGCCGAAGCTGGGGCGCAGGCCGGTGACCCCGCAGCGCGTGGCGGGCGAGGAGATGGAGCCGAGGGTTTCAGTGCCGATGGCGAAGCCGACACAGCCGGCCGAAACTGCACTTGCACTGCCAGCGGACGACCCGCTCGACCCTTGCCGCGGGTTCCATGGATTGCGGGTGCGGCCGCCGGGCTTGCCCGAACCCGCAGGGTAGCCCCAGAGATCGCCCTGGGCGAGAGCACCCATCGAGAGCTTGGCGAGGAGGACGGCGCCGGCGGCGTCGAGGCGCTCGACGACGGTTGCGGTCGGTGTGGGGGAGTCGTCAAAGGTCTGGTGCTCGAAGCCCGCGGCTCCCCAGGTGGTGGGGTAGCCCTTGACGGCGAGGAGGTCCTTCGCGCCCCAGGGAATGCCGTGGAGCGGACCGCGGTGGTTGCCGGCGGCGATCTCCCCATCGGCTGCGGCGGCCTGGGCGAGGGCGCGATCGTCGGTGAAGGTGATGACGAAGTGCAGCCGCGGATCGAAGCGTTTGAGGCGCGCCAGGTAGAGCTTGGTCAGATCTACGGAGGTCAGTTTGCGGGTGCGGAGAAGCTCCGAAAGCTCGCGGACGGTGGAGAAGGCGAGGATCTCCTCGGCGGAGGCTCCGGCGCTTGCCTGGGGAAGATGAGAGATGTCAGGCGGAGGACCGAGGAGGGCGGGACGACGCGTCGTATCGAGCGTCATGCCGGGAGGGACGGGGTCGAAGACGAAGGCGGGTGCGGTGGCGTTCGCGAGGTGCAGGGTGCGGATGACCTCGACGGAGTCGCGCTGCTGGGTGAGGGCTTCGAGGAGCATGGAGCGCTGCTCCGGGGTGAGCGTGATGGCGGCGATGGCCTCGGCGGCCTCGATCAGCGTGGGGGTGATCTTTGGAAGCGCCTCGGGTGCAATGGCTGCGGGGTGGAGGGTGGGTGTTGTGGATTGTGGGGAGGCGAGGGCGAGGAGCGCTCCGGGGAGGAGCGTGCCGCTGAGACCGGCGGCGGAGCAAACGGCAAGGAAGCGCCGGCGATCGACGGAGAGGGGGGCAGGGATCTGCTGGGGCATGCTGGATTATTGCATCCGGAGGAGAGTGGGCAAGAGACGAGGCCCTCGGTTCCGGGGCCTCGTTTCTTGCTATTTGGGTGAGGTTAGATGTCGAGGTTCTTGACGTCGAGGGCGTTCTCTTCGATGAACTTGCGGCGGGCTTCGACATCTTCGCCCATGAGGGTGGTGAAGATCTCCTCGCAGCCGGCGATGTCTTCGAGCTTGACCTGGAGGAGGGTACGGCGGGAGGGGTCCATGGTGGTCTCCCAGAGCTGGGGCGCGGTCATCTCGCCGAGGCCCTTGTAGCGCTGGACCTGGTACTCCTTGCGGCCCTGCTCGATGACATACTCGAAGACCTCGCGGGGGGTGCGCTTTTCGACGGGGTCCTGGGTGTTTTTGGAGGGGCGTTTGCCGGGCTTGGCTTCGGCCATGGTGCCGGGTGCGGAGGCGATGACCTCGTTGACGCCTTCCTCCTGCTCGACCTCGTCGGCCTCGTCCAGATCAGACTGCGAAGGCACGGCCGGGTTAGGTCCAGTCTGCGCGGCGGGTGCGGGTTGCCTGGCGGCGTACTCGATGTGGAAGGGGCCGACGAGCTGCTCGCGGATCTGGGCGTGCTTGGCGAGCATCTGGCGGGATTCGGGAGCGGTGGCGAGGGTCCAGTCGATCCTGCGGACGGCGCCCTGCGCATCGGTATAGGAGACGGAGTACATGCTGTGCTCCTCGTCGAACTCCACGTCGGAGACATTTTTGAACTGGGAGACGCGTTCGAGTTCCTTGAGCTTCGCGCGCATGAGCTTGAGCTTGCCGGTGGACTCGAAGTCGGCACGGCGTGCGGGGTCTTTGCCCTCGTTCGCGAAGATTTCGGCGAAGATGCGGACGACCTCTTCGTTGCGGATGCGCTTGACCACCTTATCGAAGAAGCCGAGGTAGTCGTTGAGCTGCGACATGTACTTCGTCAGTTCCTTACCTTCGAGCCTCGCGCCGCCTTCGCCATACCGGATGACCATGCCATCGGAGGCGCGCTTGACCATGACGGAGACGTATTCGCGGTCGTCCTTGATGTACTGCTCGAACTTGCCCTTTTTGATGCGGTAGAGCGGGGGCTGGGCGATGTAGACGTGGCCGCGGCTGATGAGCGCAGTCATATGGCGGAAGAAGAAGGTGAGCAGGAGCGTGCGGATGTGCGAGCCGTCGACGTCGGCGTCGGTCATGAGGATGAGCTTGCCGTAGCGGAGCTTGGTGGCGTCGAAGTCGTCCTTGCCGATGCCGCAGCCGAGGGCTGTGATCATGGCGCGGATTTCCTCATGGCCGAGCATCTTGTCGTAGCGGGCTTTCTCGACGTTGAGGATCTTTCCCTTGAGCGGAAGGATAGCCTGGAATTTGCGGTCGCGGCCCTGCTTGGCGGTGCCGCCGGCGGACTCACCCTCGACCAGGTAGAGCTCGCAGTTGTCGGGGTTGCGCTCGGAGCAGTCGGCGAGTTTGCCGGGGAGGCCGCCACCATCGAGCGCGCCTTTGCGACGGGTGAGGTCGCGAGCCTTGCGGGCTGCTTCTCGGGCGCGGGCGGCGTCAATGGCTTTGTTGATGATCTTCTTGGCGACGGAGGGGTTCTGCTCGAGGAAGGCTCCGAGGCGCTCGTTGACGAAGGCCTGCACAGTGCCGGCGATGTCGGAGTTGAGCTTGCCCTTGGTCTGGCCTTCGAACTGCGGCTGCGAGAGCTTGACCGAGACGACGGCGACGAGACCTTCGCGGACGTCATCGCCGGAGAGGTTTTCCTTGACGTCCTTGAAGAGGCCCATCTGCTGCCCCGCCCAGTTGATGGTGCGGGTGAGCGAGGTGCGGAAGCCGGAGAGGTGAGTGCCGCCATCGACGGTGTTGATGTTGTTAGCGAAGGAGAAGACGGTCTCGGAGTAGGCGTCATTGTACTGGAGGGCGATCTCCATGGCGACGCCGTCGCGCTCGGCCTCCATGTAGATGGGCTTCTCGTGGAGGACCTGCTTGCCCTTGTTGAGGAGCTTGATGAACTCGGCGATGCCGCCGGTGTATTTGAAGGTCTGGGTCTTGGAGTCGCCGGTCTTGGCGTCCGAAGTGCGCTCGTCGGTGAGGGTGATCTCGATGCCCTTGTTGAGGAAGGCGAGCTGGCGGAGGCGGTTGGCGAGGGTGTCGTAGTTGTACTCGTGGACGGAGAAGATGGAGCGGTCGGGGAGGAAGTGGACCTTGGTGCCCTTGCGGGTGGAGGCGCCCATTTTGCGGAGCTTGCTGATGGGATCGCCTTTGGAGTAGTCCTGCTCCCAGGCGAAGCCGTCGCGCCAGATCTCGACGTCGAACTCTTCGGAGAGGGCGTTGACGCAGCTTACGCCGACGCCATGGAGGCCGCCCGAGACCTTGTAGTTGGAGGCGTCGAATTTGCCGCCGGCATGGAGGATGGTGAGGACGACCTGGACGGCGGGCATGGTGACGCCGTTGATGACCTTGTTGTCGACCGGGATGCCGCGGCCGTCGTCGACGACGGTGATGGAGTTGTCGACGTGGATGGTGACGTCGATGCGGGAGGCATATCCGGCGAGGGCCTCATCCACGGAGTTGTCGACGACCTCGTAGACGAGATGGTGCAGCCCTTGATCGCCGGTCGAGCCGATGTACATGGCGGGGCGTTTGCGGACCGCGGCGAGACCTTCGAGAACGGTGATGTTTTCGGCGGAGTAGCCGCTGCCCTGGACGTGCGGAGGTCCGCCTGGGAGCTCAGGATCGGGGCTTGCGGTTTCGGGTGGGGTTGCGGTCGATGCCATGTGTGCTCCGTGCGTTGTGAGAGTCGCGGCCCGCGGTTCAAAGAGTTCCGATAAGTGTTTGGAAAAAGATGACTTACTCGGAAACTGGAGTGCGGCTTAGAAGACTTAAGTGTAGCACGGGCGATGACTTATTCGCCGGTATTCCGGACGCTTGGAGGGTCGATGTACCGGGGCGGAATCTGGCCTGGAAAGGTGGTCTTGCGAGGCTTGGGTGGGAAATGAATTGGGGGAGTGGATCCACTCGGCGGACGAGAAGCAGATTCCTCCGCTTCGCTCCCGAATGACAACAAGAAGGGCGAGGATTTAGATGTTTGTTGTTGAACGGGTCCCACCGCGCGGCAGGAACCAGGAGCTGCGCGCTCCTCCCTGGCTTATCCTCCCGTGCCCAGCGAAGAAGCGAGGCCGCTGAACAGCCGTTGCGATCTGGCGGGAGAGCCTTACCAGACCTTGCAGGTGGGAGTGTGGACCATGGGTTGGCCGGCTTTGCAGCCGAAGGCTTTTTGGAACTGGGGCATGTTGGAGACAACCCCGTTTATGCGGGCGAAGCCGGGCGAGTGCGGGTTGGTGATGGCGCTGACGCGAAGGTTTTCGGGGCGCTCGTTTTCGCAGGCCCACTGGGCCATGCCGATGAAGAAACGCTGGTCGGGGGTGAAGCCGCCGATGGTGGCGGTGGCATCCGGGGAACCCACCTTAGGCGCCGATGAGACTGTCGCCGAAGATGGGGCACCCGCGGTCTGCTTCTGCCAGGCGATGTAGGCGAGGAGCGTGCCGCCGAGATCGGCGACGTCTTCGCCGCTGGTGAGTTTGGAGTTGATGTGGATGTCGTCGACGATGACGTAAGAGGCGTACTGGTCGCGGATGCAGTTGATGCGGTCTTCGAAGCCTTTCGCGTCGGCTGGGGTCCACCAGTCTTTGAGATTGCCCCCGGCGTCGAATTGGCGGCCTTCGTCGTCGAAGGCGTGGGTGAGCTCGTGGCCGATGGTGGCGCCGGTGTTGCCGTAGTTGGGGGCGTCGTCGAGCTTGATGTCGTAGAGGGGCGGCTGGAGGACACCGGCGGGGAAGTTGATGTCGTTCATCTGCGGGTTGAAGTAGGCGTTAACGGTGGGCGGGGTCATGCCCCACTCGTTGCGGTCGACGGGTTTGCCTAACTTGTGCCACTCGCGGGCGTCCTCGAACTGAAGGGAGCGACGGACGTTGCCGAAGTGGTCGTCGGGTGTGACGGTAAGGGCGGTGTAGTCGCGCCATTGGTCGGGGTAGCCGATCTTGTTGCGGATGGCGTGGAGCTTGCGGAGGGCCTCTTTCTTGGTCGGCTCACTCATCCAGTCGAGGGATTCGATCTCATGCTGCATCGCGGTTTCGATCTGCTCGGTCATGAGCTGGGTCTTGGACTTCATGCCGGCGGAGAAGGTGCGGCGGACGAACTCCTGCCCGAGAGCTTCGCCGAGCGCGCGGTCGACCTGGCGGGTGCACTGCTTCCAGCGCGGGGGCAGGGCTGGGATGCCGCGGAGGGTTTTCGAATAGAAGTCGAACTGCGCCTGCTCGAAGGGGTGCGAGAGGGAGGGCGCGGCGGCGGTGGCGAGGTGGAAGCGGAGGTAGGCTTTGAGGTCGGGGACGGACTCGGAGGTGAGCTCGGCGTTGACTGCCTTCATGAACTCGGGCTGGGAGACGTTGAGGGTCTTGAGGTCGGGTGCGCCTTCGATGGTGAAGTAGCTGGGCCAGTTGATGGCGGGCGAGAGCGCGGCCAACTCGGCGACGGACATCTTGTGGTAGGTCTTGTGCGGGTCGCGGCGGTCGACGCGGGAGAGCGAGGCTTTGGCGAGGGCGGTCTCGATCCGCAGGATGGCCCCGGCGTCGGACCTCGACTGGCCAGGGGATTCGCCGACCATGGCCAGGAGCTGGGTAACGTAGGCGAGGTACTGCTGGCGGATCTGCTCGCTTTTGGGGTCGGTCTTGAGGTAGTAGTCGCGGTCGGGGAGACCGAGGCCAGCGGCGCCGAGCTCGACGATGATGGTGTTGGAGTCGATGGCGTCCTGGCCGGTGCCGGAGCCGAAGAAGTAGGTTCCGGGAAGGGTGTGGTGGAGGTCGGCGATCTGGGCGAGGATGGCCGGGCGATCAATGAGGGCGTCGATGCGGGCGAGCGACGGCTTAAGTGGATCGAGGCCGCGGCGATCGATGGCGGCGGTGTCCATGCAGGCGGCGAAGTAGTCCCCGACCTTTTGCTGGATGGGGGTGCGGTTGGCGGCCTTGGCGTCGTCGGCGAGGATACCCCAGAGGAACTGCTGGTTGTCGTTGGCGAGCTTGGCGTAGACGCTCCAGGCGGCCTGATCGGCGGGGATGGGATTGTTGCGCTGCCAGCCAGCGCAGGAGAACTTATAGAAGTCGGTGCAGGGATCGACGGAGCGATCGAGGCTGGCGGGGTCGAGCGAGGGGGAGTAGGGCATGGCCTGAAGAGGCTGCGCGGGCTGCTGGGCTCTGAGGGCAAGAGCGGTGCAGAGGATGAGCGCGGCGGTGAGGAGGTGCTGGGGGCGCATGGATTCTCCTGTGTGTGACGCCATCGTACAACGCGCGATGAGGGCTCCCCGCGGGTTGCGGAGCTTCGTTCAGGGCGGTTAGACATTCACGGGAGAAACGCAGGTCGTTCGACTTCGCTGCGCTTCGCTCAGGATGAACGTTTTACAGGGAGGAGGCTGCAGGGGGGAGGCTACTCGGCGGCGCGGGGGGCGAAGTAGCCTTTGCGAGTGCGGACGTGGTAGCGGGGGTCGGTGGCCTGGAGATAGATGGTGCGGAAGCTGCCGTCGGCCTTGAAGTCGGCGGGGCGGTACTGGAGGGAGTACTGGCTGCGGAGCTCTTCTTCGATGTTGTGGAATCCGGTGGCGACGTCTTCGATCCTGGTGGGGTAGAAGGCCTGGCCGCCGGTGGCGTCGGAGATGATCTTCAAGGTCTCGTCGCCCTTGTCTTTGCTGGGGCTGACGTTGGTGGAGATGGTGTAGACGATGGTTTCGGCGCGCTGGCACTCCTTGATGGCGTCAACCTGGGTTGCCCGGGAGTAGTTGTCGTCGCCATCGGAGACGAGGATGAGGGCTTTGCGGACGGCCTCGTCACCACGCAGGGTGAGCATCTGGTCGCGGCAGGTCTTGTACAGGGCGTCATAGAGGGCGGTGCCGCCGCCGGGCCGGAGCTTGCGGATGCCCTGGTTGAGGAGGTCGACGGAGTTGGTGTAGTCCTGGGCCATGTTGGTCTCGATGTCGAAGCCCTGGACGAAGGCTCGATCGTTGCGGTGCATGATCTGCAGGAAGAACTCGACGGCGGAGTCCTGCTCGAACTGGAATCGCTGACGGATGGAGGAGGAGGTATCGATCATGATGCCGACGCGCAGGGGCAGATTGGTCTGCTGGCGAAAGCCGATGACCGCTATGGGGGGGCGGCCATCATCGAGGAGGCCGAAGTTCTCACGCTTGAGGCCGGTGATGAAGCGGCCTTTCTTGTCGGTGACTGTGAAGATGAGATTCACCTCGTTGGCCTGGACGCGGATGGTGGTGACGGCCTCATCGGAGGTGGGGGAGGTCTGGCCCGGCGGACGAGTTTGCAAGGCGGGGTTTCCCGGCTGCTGGTTGGAGGGCGCGGTTGGGGGCGGCTGAGAGGGGGTCGCCTGGGGCGTTGGGAGCTGGGCTGAGGACGGGGGGGTGGACGTTTGTGATGGAGGAGCAAAGGTCTGGGGGACCGCCGGGCCGGGAGCGGTCTGTTGCGGGGCGGAGCGAGCCGCAGGTGCGAGGCTGCGGAGTTGCGGGGGTGGCGGGCCGGATTGCGGGTTCAAGGGCGGGTATAGGGGGGCAGCGGAGGGCCGGGAGGGATCGGGAGCCTGCGCGAGAGTGCCGGGCACGGCGGACAAGAGGAGAAAGCTGAAGAACGGGGCTACACCCGAGAGAAGGAGCCGGGCGGCGCGGGTCTTGCGAGAAAGGACGATCACGCCCTCGATTCTATCGGAGCAGCCGCGGAACTGGACTGGAGAGCGGTGAGGAAGCGGGTTAACTCGGGTGGTAGCGGCGCCTCCGCAAGGAGGGGTTTGCCGGTGCGGGGGTGGATTAGGGAGAGCCGGGCGGCGTGGAGGAAGTTGCGCGGGAGGGAGAGGGTGAGTGCGGCATCGAAAGCCGGCCTGTGCGGAAGAGAAGCGGGTCCCTTCGGCAGGCTCAGGGCAGGCTCTTCGCTGCGCTCAGGATGATGTTTTAGGGATGTGGGTGGGTCTGTGCTGGCGGCAGTGCTGGGGGTGAGGCGGATCTGGTGGGGTGCGCCGTAGAGGTTGTCGCCGACGACGGGGTGACCGAGCGACTGGAGGTGGACGCGAATCTGGTGGGTCCGTCCCGTCTCGATGGCAACCTCAACGAGGGTGAAGGGGCCGTGCGGCGTGGAGAGGCGGTTGAGGACGTGGACGTGAGAGGTGGCGGAGCGGACTCCCTGCGAGCCGGAGGCTCGGCGGGTGGTCATGCGGGTGCGGCGGACGATGTCGCGGCCGATCGGGAGGTTCACCGTGATGTCCTTGCGGGGAACATGGCCGTGAACAAGGGCGAGGTAGGTCTTACCGACCTCCCGGGCGGAGAACATCTCGCCGAGTTTGCGGTGGGTGGTGTCGTCTTTGGCGACGATCAGGAGGCCGCTGGTCTGCTTGTCCAGGCGGTGGACGATGCCGGGGCGTAGATCTCCGCCGACGTTGGACAGGTGGTGATTGAAGTGGTGGAGGAGAGCGTTGACGAGGGTTCCGGCGGAGCGGGGATCGTGGCCGGGAGCAGTGGCCGAAGAAGCAGGTCCCTCCACTTCGGCTCCGCTGCGCTGCGCCTCCGGTCCGGATGACAGATTTTTGGGATCAGTCGCGGTGTCGAGGGTGGGAGCGGCTGCGCCGGCGTGGACCATCATGCCCGCGGGTTTGTTGACGATGGCGAGGAACTCGTCTTCGAAGACGATATCGAGGGGGATGTCTTCGGCAGTGGCGTTGAGGGGAGCGGGGCGGGGGCTGCCGGTGATGACGATGAGTTCGCCGGGAGTGAGCTTGTGCTTGGGTTTGGCGGGGGCGCCGTCGACGTGGACCTGGCCGCCGTCGATGAGGAGTTGGACGCGGGAGCGGCTGATCTCCGGGATTGCCTGGGCGAGGTACTGGTCGAGGCGGAGGCCGGCGGCCTCGATCGGCGTGGTGATGGTATGGGTTGCGGGGCCGGCATTGGGCTGATGGTAGAGATCGAGGTAGATGGTTGGGATAGTGAGGACGGTTGGAGTTTCGACGCCGCGGGTGGCGACGTACTCGGCGCGCACGGAGCGGTGGCGATGCCCTTTGGGGAGCATGTTTTTCGAGGGCATCTAGCGGGCCTCTTTTGGAGCTGCTTCGGGGGTTGGGCGGGCGGCCGGCAATGGCTCTGCTGAATTCGTGCGTGAGTTCGCGGCGAGGAGGTCGAGGAGGCCGGCGGTCACGATCATCGCCAGGGCGAGGAGCTGGATGGGATCGAGCGGGAAGGCGGGGGCCTCTGGAGCGTAGGGAAAGGGCTGGCGAAGGAAGGTGAGGAAGAACTGGACGAGGCCGGAGAGGAAGAGAGCCAGAGCGGAGGTGCCACCGGGCCGGTGAGATCGGCGGAGGTGGCGATAGAGGACGGTTGCGAGGGCGATCGCCGCAAGCGCCGCGAAGAGGCCGATGGGCTGCTGGAGGTCGGGGTCGGGCGGAACGCGGACGGCCCAGGGGGCGTGGCTGGGGAGGCCGGGGTCGGAGCCTTCGGCGAGGTGGCCGAGGGCGAGGAAGGACCAGAGGACGGCGGCGGGGGCGGCCCAGGCGTCGAGGGCACGGAGGATGGGGATGCGCTTCAGCCGGAGGTAGAGGAGGGTCGCCGCCGCGGTGAGGAGGAGACCGAGGCCGGTGAGCGATGGAAGAGTGAGGAGGAGGATGGGGTAGGCGAGGAAGCTGCGGAGGTTGCCGAGGACGAGGAGAAGGCGAGAGAGGACGAAGGCCGCGATGATGGCGAAGAAGGTCGCGTTCCAGAGGGTGTCGGGGGAGAGATGGGCGAAGGGGGCGCAGCGGAGGGCAAGCGAGAGGGCTGCCATGAGGCCGAGGGCGGCGAGGAGACCGAAGGTGGGGAGGGTAAGGTGTCCGAGGTGGAGGAGGGTGGGATGCACGCTCGGATTAGTTTAGGCCCGCAGCCGAGGTGAAAACGGAAACCGACCCGCTGGGCCGTGCGTCGAGTCGCTGGTGAACCCGTCTAAGACGGCGGGACCCCGCCGTGGCTCTTTAGGCATTCCGGACTGGCGGACATTGCGCACCGAGCCATGTATACGAGCTAGGTCCCTGTTCAATGAATATTGGTTCAACCAGCGTGGGTCGCGCACCTGCTTTGCAGGCCGGTTTCTTGAGTTGGATGCTAACCGGGTATCGGTGGAATGGCAAGTCAACAGATTCCGGAGCAAGGGGACGAGTTTGCGTTCCGGCGCGGGCGACTGCTCATCGGGCCTTGACATTGTCCGGGATGGCGATCTGATCGAAGGCATCGGCGAGGGCTTGCAGGCGCTCGGGGACGTGAGTTCCGGAGAGTGGCTTGCCGTGGCCGACGGCGACGGTGATGGGGTCGAGCACGGCGAGCTTGGCGACGGAGGCTTTGGCGTCGGACCAGTTGGAGGTGAAGTACGAGGGCGGACCGTGGAGCTCCGGCTGCTGGGCGAGGGCGGCCTCGAAGAAGCTCTCGGGCTTGGTGGTGCAGAAGGCGTCGCCGACGAGCAGGGTGCGGTCGCTCTCGCGAAAGAAGGAGACGTGGCCGGGGGTGTGGCCGGGGGTGTGGAGGAGCTTCCAGCCGGGCAGCTGGGCGAGGGAGAGCTCGGCGCCTTCGCCGGGGAGGGCTTTGAGCCGGCTGCCGAGGTCGATGGGGGACTTGGGGTAGAGCGGAGAAAGGAGGGACATGAGGCCTCCGCCCGCCTTCCAGTTCGGGCCGTCGTACTCCTTCTGCCCGGTGAGGTAGGGGAACTCGAGCGGGTGGGCGAAGACGGGAACGTCCCAGGCGTCGGCGAGCTCGAGGGCGGTGCCGACGTGATCGAAGTGGCCGTGGGTTAGGACGATGGCGTTGGGCAGGCCATTGAAGTTCTTCTCGGCCCAGGACCGGATGCGCGAGGTGGAGAAGGGCACGGCCGCATCGATCAGGGTCCAGGCGCCGTCGGGGTGGGTGACGCCGAAGACGTTGACGAACAGGATACGGAGGCCTTTGAGGCCGGGGGCGATGTTGTCGAGCGGAACGACCTGGTCGTCGAGAATTTCTACTTTGTCCATCTGGCTCTCCTGGGGTGCTTGCTCCCGGGTTGGATGCTTTGGGCTGCTCAGGGCGAGCGATGGGTACCTCCCCTCCGGGGTACCTTGTGTAAGTCCAATGTTTGCCGCAGATGCAGAATTGGCTGATGTAAAGTCCTGGATCTATTTGGGTTGCGGGTAAAGTCCTCAAAGCAAAGGACAAATCGCTGGGGCTTTCTCCTCCTTGCTGTTCTTATTTTAGTGGATGGGGTGGGTCGGGTACGCCACGGTGAGGGCGGAAAGGGCAAGGCGACGCAGGTCGTGCGACTCGCGCTTTGCTCTTCGCTCAGGATGATGGCGGTGGAACAAGCAACGGCAAGGGCAACGGCAAGGGCAACAGCAAATAGAGGGGTCCTTCGGCTGCGCGCTGCGCGCTGCGCTCAGGATGACGGCGTGGAACAAGCAACGGCAACGGCAAGGGCAAGGGCAAAAGCAAGGGCAGCAGCAAAGGCAGAGACGACGCCTGGTTCAGTTTCCGGATCCGGTGGCGGTCGGTTGGGGAGGTGGGGGGGTGGCGGTTCTGGCCTTGGCGACGAGCTTCTTCAGCTTGCCGTCAATGTCGGTTCCTCCGCCGAGCTGTTCCGCCTGGAGAACGCCGTCGGAGTCGATGGTGAAGTAGTGCGGGATGGCGTTGACGTTGTAGGCGTTTGAGAGCTCGTGATCGGCGTCGCGGTACTGGTTCCAGGTCATATTGTTCTTGTCCACGAAGGCCTGCCATTTGGCGGGGTCGGCGTCCCACGAGACGCTGATGAGGACGAAGGGCTGACCAGCGAACTCCTGCGCGATCTTTTTGATGTGGGGGAGCTCCTGGTTGCAGGGGCCGCACCAGGTGGCCCAGAAGTCGACGAGGACGACGCGGCCGCCCATGTCGTCGAGGGTGAACTGCTTGCCGTCGGCGGTGGTGACGGTAAAGGGCGGGGCCATTTTGGCGCGGGCGAGCGCGGGGTTGTCGGCGAAGTGCTGGGCGCGGGTGCGGAAGCGGTCGGTGGCGGGGACGCTTTTGACGTAGTCGCTGAAGACGGTGCGGGCCTCGTCGTCGCGGTTCAGGAGAGCGAGGGTGCGGCCGTCCATGTAGGCGGCGGTATGCACACGGGGGTCGGTGGCGAGGACCGCCTTGAAGGCGGCATCGGCTTGCTCAAGCTGATCGGGCCTGGGTTTGTCGTGGCCCATGTAGAACCAGGCGGAGCCGCGAAGGAGCTGGGCGTAGGCCTTGTCGCCTGGCTTGGTGGCGAGCTGTTCGAGCGAGGTGGCGCTGGCGACCGCGTCTTTGTACTCGGCGGCCTTGAACTGGAGGGTGGCCATCTTTTCCAGGCACTCGAAGCAGATGCCGCCGGCGATCTTGTTGGCTTTTTTCCAGTGACCGATCTGGTCGCTGGAGGACTGCCGGGGCTGGTTGGCGGCGGCTACCTCTTTTTGGAACCTGGGGTCGCCCTGGTAGGTGGGTTGTTGGGCGAGTGACGGTGTGAGGGCGGTGCAAAGGGCTAAGGCAGAGAGAACAGCTTTCATGGCAGGGATCCAGTGAAAGGATCATGAATGAGCGGGGTCTGGAAGGCAAGGGACTTTTGGGTGAGGCGGGGTTGGCGCGCTCTGGCTTGCGCTGGTGAAGCGGAAGAAAGTGCAACAGCAGGTTTTCTCCGCTTCGCTCCTGAATGACAAGCAAAAGCGCGGGCAACGGCAGCGACAAGGGCAAGGGCAGTGGCAAGTGCAGCAGCAGGTTCCCTGCGGGAATGACAGAAAGAATTCAGTTGTGGGGATGGGGGGTGGGGGTGTCGAGTTTGCGGCGCGGGTTGGCTTCGGCGTTGGCTTTGGCGATGAGTTTTTGCAGGCGGGCTTCGATGTTGTCGTCGCCGACGCCGATGACCTCGGATTGCAGGGCGCCGTCGGCGTCGATGGTGAAGTAGTGCGGGAGGGAGTCGACGCCGTAGATGTCCGAGAGCTTGTGATCGGCGTCGAGGACCTGGGGCCAGGTCATGTGGTTTTGGCCGGTGAACTTTTGCCAGGCGTCGGTGTCCTCGTCCCAGGAGATGCTGAGAAGGGTGAATGGCTGGTTCGCGAACTGCTGGGCGAGGTGCTGGAGTTTAGGCAGGAGTTGCCGGCAGGGGACGCACCAGGTGGCCCAGAAGTCGAGGAGGACGACGCGGCCATGGAGATCGGCGAGCGAGATGGGCTTGCCGTCGGCGGTGACGGCGGCGAAGGGTGGGGCCATGGAGGCGCGGGCGAGGGCGAGGTTGGCGAGGTAGTTCTGGGCGCGGGGGCGATAGGGGTCGGTGGCGGGGGCGATCTCGATGTAGCGAGTGAAGGCCTCGCGGGCGTCCGAATCGCGGCGCAGGGCGGCGAGGGCGCGGCCGTCGAGGAAGAGCGCGGTGCGGAGGTTGGGGTCGTGCGCGATGGCGGCTTTGAAGGCGGTGTCGGCCTCGGCGAGTTCGCGCGGGGTGGGCTGGTCGCCGTTTAGGTGGAGGGCAGCGCTGCCGTGGAGGAGATCGGCGTAGGCCTGGTCTTTCGGCTCGGGGGAGAGGCGCTCGAACTGGACGGCGGCGGAGATGGCCTGCTCCCAGGCGCCGGTGCGGAAGCTGAGGGTGGCGACCCGCTCGAAGCACTCGGGGCAGGTGTTGCCGGAGAGGTTGGCGGCCCGTTGCCAGTGGGCGATCTGGGTGGCGGGATCGGTGGCGGCGCGAGCGGCGTTGATCTCCCCCTGGGTGGCGAGATCGGGGTGGAAGGGAGGGGCCGGTTGCGCGTGGGCGGCGGGTGCGGGCAGGGCGAGGAGGAGGAGGACGACGATGTGGGCGGTCTGGCGGCTCCTGGTGATCTGGCGGCTCCTGGTGATCTGGCGGCTGATGGCGATCTGGGGACTGATGGGGTTCGCGCGGCGGGGTCAGCCGGCTTTGCGGGTGTCTGAGCCGGTGAGGACCTCGTCAAGCAGGTGGGCGAGGGAGCCGGCGCGGGAGCGAAGATTGCGTTGCGACTGGGTGAGGGAGCCGGCGAGCAGATCGTGGCGCTGGCGGAGGGACTCGAGCTCGTCGGCGATGTTGATGGCGGCGAGCACGGCGACGCGAAGCGAGTCTACGGTGCCGCCGTGGGCGGAGACGGCGCGCATCTTGTTGTCGACGATCTGGGCGAGGCGCTCGATGTAGGCGGGGTCGATGCCGCGGAGGTGATAGACCTGATCGTAGATTTCGACCGCGACGGCGACGGCGACGGCGGGCTGGGCGAGCTCCGGCGCGGGAGGATCGGGGTGGCGGCGATCGGTGTCGGTGGAGGGATCGGCATAGGTGGAACCGGTGGGATTGGCCATCAGGACTCCTTCGGGTGCGATGTTATTTAGAGGAGCTCATCCATCTGCTGGAGCATCTTTTCGACGCGCTGGCGGACCTGTTCCCGCTCCGCCTGGAGGGCGGAGAGCTGGGCCTGGGAGGCGGAGGCGTGCTGGTCCAGTTCAGCTGCGTGGGCTTCGCGTTCGGCTGCGTGGCCTTCGCGCTGGGCGGCATGATCGGCCTTCTGCTGTTGGAGTTCGGCGGTATGGGCGGCGATTTGGGCGGCGATGTGGCGCTGCAGCCGATCGACCTCGGCCTCGGCGGCGGCGCGGGCTTCGCGCTCACGTTTCACGATCTCGATGGCCTGGAGGACCTTGTGTTCGAGCGCCTGGAACTCGTCGGCGCTGAGGGGTGGGCTGATGGGGGCGGATGTGCTCATGCTTCGCTCCTGAATGTCTTGGCTCCTGAGTGCTTCACACCCAGCTCGAAGTATAGATGGATGACACGTGGGTTCCGGGGCAGAAATGGGGTGGGGACTCAGCGTGGATGCGTTCCGACGGACGGAGGAGAGCGTGAGGGGGTCAGGCGCGGTGGGTTCCGCCGAGGGCGGTGAGGGCTTGGACGATGCGGCTGGAGAAGGCGGCGAGCTCGTCTTCGGCGAGGGTGCGGGTGCGGGACTGGAAGACGGTGCGGAGGAGGAGGGAGTAGTGGCCGATGGGGACGGTCCTGGGCTTATTCGAGGATCGGGCGTCGCGGAAGATCTCGACGGGGGCGAGGCTGTGGAGCTCGGGGAGAGAGAGGGCGCGGATGGCGGAGGCGATGGTGTGCCAGTGGGTGGAGTCGGGGAAGAAGAAGGAGAAGTCGCGCTGGACGGCCTGGAAGCGGGAGAGCTCGTGCGCCGTGACCTTGCGGAGAGGAAGGGCGTAGAGCTGGGCGAGATCGATCTCGGCGAGGAAGACGGGTTGACGGAGCTTGCGCCGGATCGATTCGGCTTCGGAGAGTTCGCCGAAGTGGGCGAGGGGCCGGTTGCCGAGGAGCGCGATGGCGGAGCGGCCGGGCTGGAGCCAGGCGGGAGCGGCCTGCGTGGTGAAGGTGAGGGCATTGACGCCGCCGGGGAGGGCGAAGAGCGAGGCTAGCGATTCGATGGCGCCCTTGAGCTCGAAGATGGGGGCGTCGGCGGCGGAGAGGAGGGCGGTGGCGGTGGGACTGGCGGTGGTGAGGCCGAGGGCTAGCGAGGGGGTTTCGAGGACGTGCTGGATTGGGCTCAGCAAGTCTCCTATGATCTCGGGGCTGGAACGGGTCGCTGGCGCCGCTTCACCCACCTTAGCGACGATGGTGCTGTCGCGAAGATGGGGCACCCGGCTTTGGGGCTCGGCGCCGACGCCGTGGCCTTGGCTGAAGATGTGGCCTTGCTCGAAGAGGCGGGCGGTGGGGACGTCGCGGTTGAGGTTGTGGGCGAGCATGGAGAGCATGCCGGGGAGGAGCGATGGGCGGAGGTTGGAGGCGGCTTCGGAGAGGGGGTTCTCGATGGGGACGTGTTGGGATGTGGCGGCGCTTCCCTGCCCGGCCCGCGAGCCAGCGGGGGCGAAGAGGTCGCTGTCAGGGATGCTGGCGAAGGTCGACGAGATGGTCTCGGAGAAGCCGAGGGCGAGGAGGCGGGTACGGACGGCGTGCTCTGGCGCATGCCCAGGGTGGGCGAGGACGGGGCGTGGGGCGGGGAGGGTGTTGGCGAAGCGGTTGTAGCCGTGGACGCGGGCGACCTCTTCGATGAGATCGATCTCGCGCTCGAGATCGAGGCGCCACGAGGGCAGGGTGACGGAGAAGGCGGAGTCTGCGGCCAGGTGAGGCGAGGGGGCTGCGGGGCTTGTGACCGGCAGGGCATCGGCGGATGCACGGATCAGGGTGCAGCCGAGGGCGGTGAGGTAACGGGCGACGAGGTCGCTAGAAAGGGCGGAGTGGCCGGGGGTGTCGTCGAGGGTGGCGCCGAGGCGGCGCTGGACCTGGTTCACGGACAGCAAGATAGGCGGGCGGCCAGCGGTGCGGAGCTGTGTTGCGGGATCGAGGATGTCGATGAGGTCACCGTCGAGGTGACCGCCGGCTTCGAGGATGAGGCTGCTGACGAGGTGGTTCGCGAGGGGGGCGGCGTTGAAGTCGGCGCCGCGCTCGAAGCGGTGCGAGGCGTCGGTGTGGAGGAGGTGGCGGCGGGAGCTGCGACGGATGGTGGCGGGGTCAAACCAGGCGGATTCGACCAGGATGTTTTTCGTCCCGGGCGTAATCATGGAGCTATACCCGCCCATGACTCCGGCGAGCGAGAGCGCCTTGATCTCGTCGGCGATGACGAGGTCGCCGGGATCAAGGATGCGCTCGGTTCCATCGAGGAGTTTGAGCTTTTCGCCTTTGCGAGCGAGACGGACGACGATGCCGCCCTCGATTCGGTCGAGGTCGAAGGCGTGGGTGGGGTGGCCCATGCCGAGCAGCGTGTAGTTGGAGGCGTCGACGGCGTTCGATATTTGCTTTTGCCCGAGGAGGTCGAAGAAGGTCTTGACGGGGCCAGCGGAGGGCGCGATGGCGACGTCCCGGAGAACACGGGCGGTGAAGCGGCCGCAGAGGTGTTTGGCCGAGGGGTCGATGCGGACGGGGAAGGGGCTTGCAGTTTCAGCGGGAGTTTGGGACGCTTCGGGCGAGATACTGGGGTCTCTCCGCTCCGGCTCCGCCTCGGGTCGAGATGACGGCGGCGTGGTTGCGGGTCGGGATCGCAGTTCCGAGGTGGACTTCAGGGGGGCGAGGGGGAGGTCGTAGATGGCGGCGGCTTCGCGGGCGATGCCGAAGTGGTTCATGGCGTCGACTCGGTTGGTGGTGATGTCCATCTCGAAGAGGTGACCGTTGCCGGGGCCGAGTTCGTGAATGCCTTCGACCGCGATGCCGCGCAGGGTGAGGTCCTGGGCGAGTTCGCGGTCGGTGACGGGAAGGGCGGGCAGGAAGGCGCGGAGCCAGGCGGTAAGGATCTTCATGGAGTTAGGTGATCCAAGTCTAACGAATCGGTTGCGATGCGCCGTTTTGATCGGCAGGTGCGATTGGGGAGCGAGAGTGTTTGCCTCCAGGAGAAAAATAGTTCATCTTTGAGGCAACCTATCACCGTTGCCCTGCGGTCTTTTGGCGTACCCCGAGCGCCAGAACGGCGAATCAATGGTGATTGCCGGCTGATGAGGGGTTTCTCTTGTGAGCCGCAGCTTTGGCGAGCCAACTGCATATGTCTTATGTATTCATCAAGCAAGAGCTGAACTGGGCGCCATGCCCGACCTGCAACACTGTTTGACTTACCGCTGCCTTACTCATTGGAGAGAACAACATGTATTTGATCTTTGCCCCGGCTACCGTTGCATTGCTTTTCATTGCTTTTATTCACCTGCGCGATCAGTTCGGATCCGCCAGCTAACTTCCTCTTGCGTGGGGCGAACGCGTGCCGCGAGGGTAGCCTGCTGTTGCACGAACGCCTCACGCGGCGTTTTCTCTCAAACCGAAAGGCTCCCCTGAGGCGCTTGTACCTATAGGGCCGAGCGGGAGCCTCGGTCCACTCAAACACAATTCGCGTGACCTCAATCAGGAGGCGCGAAGGCGAAGTAGGAGGTGCAGTGATGGGCGGCGTCGAAGTCGGACGCGAGCTCGAGGAGGCCGTTGGCGGTGGGGAGGAGAGCGGAGGAGTAGTTGGGGCAGAAGTTGTCGTAGGCGGTCGGGATCTCGACCGGGGCGGGCGTGGTGCTCCACGGGCCGAAGCCGGGCGGGAGATTGGGAGAGAAGGCAATGGTGAAGAGGATACGGCCGTTGTGTGGGGAGACGGTCCCGTCGGCTTCGAAGAGCACCTGGCCGACAAGCAGGAGCCGGTGAGAGGAGGGATCGAAGATGTTGGCGGGGGCGTGGGCGAAGTATTGGCCGCCCGTGGTGACGAGCTTTGTGCCGAAGTCCGCGGCGCTGCCGAAGTGGAGACCGTCGGCTGAGGTTCGGGCATAGACCTGGCAGTGGGCTGCCGGACCGCAGATCTCGTAGGACATGAACCAGGTGTGGTGAGGAAGGGGGGTGACGATAGCCATGCCCGGACGGTCTGCGTGCGAGGCGCTGGCGACGGTGTCCTGCCTCCCGCTCCAAGTGGTGAGATCGCGGGTACGCATGTGGACGAGCTTCTGGCTGCAGCAGGGATCGGTCTCGTCGGAGAAGAACATGATGAGCGAGCCATCCTTGGCGATGGTGAACTCGGGCTCCCAGAGACCGTGGTGTTCGTCGCCCGACTTGATGGGAGTGGAGAGATAGCGCCAGCTCTGGCCGTGGTCGGTGCTGGTGTAGATCTCGATGGCGGGGATGCCGCCCGAGAAGAAGGAGGCGGAGTAGAGGAGGGTTCCGGCTTTGAGGTGGCCGAGCTTGCGGGGGAGCTCGTAGATGGTGGAGCAGCAGCGTTCCTTGTCGGGGGCGGCTGGGTCGGGGGTGGGGCTGCCAGCCTCCAGGTTTGCGGTCGGGACGGTGGTGAGATAAGTGAAGGTACGGCCCTCGTCGAGCGAGCGGAAGAGCTTGTTGCCGGTCTTGGCGAGGATCGAGTTCTTGAGCGGGCCGGGAGCGTGGTGGAGGCGGATGAGGCGGGGGTAGAGGGTGCTGCCGGGGAGCTGGGTTCCGGTAGCGGCGTGCATCGTGCTCGAGGTCAGGAGCACACCGGCGAGGAGTATCAGGCTGATGCCGGTTGAGGATGGCGTGGTGAAGCCCTGACGAGGGCCACGCCTTTGCGCGATCATCGTCTGCTCCCATTGAAAGATTCGTTTGAGCAGGGTTCGGAGGAGGAGGACGAAGGCGAACATGCGGATCTGCGGCCAGCTTTGGAGGGCGATGGTCTTGAGCAGGGTTCCGGCGACCGAGAAGCTGAGCGCGGCGAGAACACCTCGGGCGATGAGCAGGCGGGCGTCGTCGCTGCCGTGGCGGGTGAGGATGCGGGATATTGCCCAGAGGACGTGGAAGGAGACGACAACGGCGGCGAGCAGCTCGATGAGCGTGCCGCCGAGGGTGACCCAGGCGGTCTCAGTGGCTTGCATGGACGCCACCAAGGGGAGTTGCGGAAGGGCCGAGGGTGGCCTGCTCGGCGGCTTTCTGTTCTGGCTTGGACTCCTGCTGGATCTCCCGCTCGAGGAAGTAGTTGAGAGCGGTCCGGAGGGTGGCGATGGCGGCGAGCTTCTCGATGTCGCTCCAGCTTGGGGTGACGGCGGTGTTGAGGATGTCGGCGGCGAGTTCGAACTCGAGAGCGACGGCCAGCCAGCGCGCGAAGGTGAGGCGCACCTCGATTTTGCGCTCGGGAGGCGCGCTGCGCTGAAAGAAGAGGACGAGGGACTTGATGGTGGCCTCGATGGCGGCGATTCCGATGACGAGGGCGGCGGCGAACTCGACGCCTCGGGCGAGGTATTCGATGATGGATTTGGAGACGGCGAGGAGCGTGGATCCCATTTCAGCTTCGATGCGGATCGTTGGGCGAGTGCTTCAAGGCTTGAAACGGGTGGTCTGTCGGACGGCGCTTTCAGGCGAACTGTTCGAGGAAGCGCATGTCTCCGGAGTAGAACTGGCCGATGTCGGAGACGCCATGGAGGATCATGGCGATGCGTTCGACGCCCATGCCGAAGGCGAAGCCGCTGACTGCATCCGGGCCGCGCGACGGGTTGTAGGGGTTGGGATCGAGGCCGAGGCGGGTGCGTTCGGCGGTGACGGCGGCGAAGACGGCGGGGTCGACCATGCCGCAGCCGAGGAGTTCGATCCAGCCGGAGTGTTTGCATTTGCGGCAGCCGGAGCCGCCACAGAAGATGCAGGAGATCTGGACGTCGGCGGAGGGCTCGGTGAAGGGGAAGAAGGAGGGAAAGAAGCGGGTTTTGACGTTGTGGCCGAAGAGGGCCTTCATGGCGTGGTCGAGGGTGCCCTTGAGGTCGGAGAAGGTGATGTCCGTATCGACGGCGAGGCCTTCGACCTGGTGGAAGATGGGCGAGTGGGTGGCGTCGGCGGCGTCGTTGCGGTGAACCTTGCCGGGGATGACGATGCGGAGGGGCGGGGCGTGCTCGACCATGGTGCGGATCTGGACGGGGGAGGTGTGGGTGCGCAGGAGGAGGCGGTCGCGGGCGGGTTTGGACTGCTGGCGGGCGATGAGGAGGGTGTCCTGGGTGTCGCGGGCGGGGTGGTTGGGGGGGAAGTTGAGGGCTTCGAAGTTGTAGAAGTCGGTCTCGACCTCCGGTCCGAGGTTGACGGAGTAGCCGAGGTTTTCGAAGACCTTGACGACGGCGTACATGGTTTCGATAAGAGGGTGGGGGATGCCGGGGGCGCGGAGGGTGCCGGGGAGAGAGATGTCGATGGCCTGCCCTTGCTGGGAGGTGGGAGCCGATTGCGTGAGGGGCGCTTCGAGGGCCTGCTCGATCTGCCCCTTGAGCTGGTTGAACCGAATTCCTAGGGGTTTGCGGGAATCGGCGGGGGCGGATTTGAGCCAGGCCTCGCTGATGAGCTTGAGGCGGCCCCCCTTGCGGCCGAGCCAATGGAGGCGGAAGTTCTCCTGTGCTTCGGGGGTGTTGAGGACGGCGGCTTCGGAGCGGACCTCTTCGGCGAGGGTGTGGAAGGCGGCTTCGAGGGTGGGTTCGTCGTAGCTGGTGAGTTGCGGGATGGCGTCGGTCATCTTTGGATTGAGTTTAGCAAGCAGCTGGGTAAGTCATACCCCAGGGGCTGAAGCCCGATCTTACGGCGGTTCAAGATGCCAAGGCTGAAGCCTTGGCCTACCTAGAAGCGACGAGCAGCGGTCACCGAGGTGGGTGAGGCCGGCGCCCTGGTTCACGCCTTGGGTCAACGTTTGTGCGCCTGTCTTTCGGTTCTGGACGCCGGCTTAGAACAAGTCGAGAGACGCGAAGCAGACCGCAGGGAGGAGCAGGGCAAGCTTGATGAAGAGGAAAAACCACCGGCCCAGGTGAGCCTGGGATGTGAGCCGATGGGTGTGGGTCGAGTACTCGCCGAGGGAGAGGGAGGTGATGGCGGCAGTGAGAGCAGCGCGAGCAGGACCGTGAAGAGGAGAATGTGGAACTTACGGCGGCGCGGGTGAGCACAACGGTGGAGCTGCCCGTGATCTTTGTACGGTATTTCTTCGTGTGTCCAGCGCTGATGCTGGGAGTGGTGAGCTGGGGGGAAAGAATGGAGGCGGACTGGTCCAGCTTTCTGACTGCAGTGTTGGTGCTGAGCCTGGCACACGCGGCTATGGTGCGGCTGCGGGAACGTGGATGGAGGGAGCAGCAGCAACGGGTGGATATGATCGAGGACGGATCTGTACTCCCGGGATTAGGTCTGAGGACCTGAGGCTGGTGAGCTGGCAGCTGGTCGCGGGCGTTGATGGAGAACGAGGCTAGATTTGCCTACTTCGCTGGGAGCCGCGCTTTGTCGGACCCCATGTATGCTGTTGGGCAACTCAACGGTGGTGGCGAAGCCATGTACAGCAACTTGGAAGCGGGCCGGACAGTTTGCGTCATCAGGATGACGCTTCGGCAGGCGGTGGTGTGTGGGGCTGTGCTGGCCCTGGTGTGCGGGGCGCTGCGCTCCACGGCAGCGGCAGCGACGCAGGCAGTACAGACGGTGAGATCGCCTGAGAGGTCGATTGAAGTTCAGATTCAGCTCGATCCGCTGACCTACACCGTTTCGATGGGAGGCCGGCCGGTACTGGCTGCCTCGGCCCTTGGGCTGGATCTGAACGATCAGGAGCCCATGGGCGGATGGATGCTGCTGCGTGGCGATCAGCATACGCCCGACCAGACGTGGACGCCGGTATGGGGCAAGACCGCGAAGATTCGGAACTGGTACACGGAGATGGATCTGGAGCTCCAAGAGCGGCCGGGAGACACCGCCGGATGGACGTCCTCGTTCGCGCCTACCCGGATGGGGTCGCGTTCCGCTACCGGCTGCCGAAGCAGCCGGGGCTGGAGCACTTCCTCGTCACGAAGGAGCTGAGCTCCTTTCATTTCGCCTCGGATGTAACAGTGTGGGCCGGCGTCACGGAGCACTACCACCACTCTTACGAGCATGAGTTCCCCAAGGGGCGGCTCTCCGCGATTCCGGCCGGGGCCCATGTGATCCTCCCGCTGCTGGCGGAGGTGGACGTCAATATGTACGCGGCTGTGACGGAGGCTGACCTGTCGGACTGGGCGGGGATGTATCTGACGCCTGCGGGCGCATCGACCGTGTCAGCCGATCTCTCGCCCAGGCTGGACGGCGCCGGTCTGGTAGAGGCCGACACACCCCACCAGACGCCGTGGCGGGTGATCATGCTGGGCCGGCGGCCGGGCGACCTGATCGAATCCAACCTGATCGAGAATCTGAATCCGCCATCGAAGATTGCGGACACATCGTGGATCAAACCGGGGAAGATGGCTTGGGATCACTGGTGGAGCGGCGACGTAAAGATGGACAATGAAACCAATCGCCGGTTTATCGCGTTCGCGTCGGAGATGGGATTTCCGTACCAGCTGATCGACTGGCAGTGGTATGGGCCGTTCAACAAGCCCGAAGCGAAGATCACGCAGCCGGCGCCCCAGATCGACATGCCGGGTTTGCTACGGTATGCCCAGCAGCAACATGTACGGGAGTGGATCTGGCTGCACTCAGGTGATGTCACCCGCGCCAAGGATGCCGGCACCCTGGACAGTGCATTTGGAACCTACGAGAGATGGGGTGTCGCGGGCGTCAAGATCGATTTCATGGACAGCAACGATCAGGCGATGGTGAACTGGTATGAGGATGTGGTCGCGCTCGCGGCGAAGCATCGTTTGATGGTAGACTTTCACGGATCTTTCGAGCCCACCGGACTGCGAGTGACGTGGCCGAATCTGCTGACGAGAGAAGGCGTGCTCGGCAACGAGTACAACAAATTCAGCACCCGGGTCACCCCGCTGCACAAAGTGACGCTGCCGTTTACCCGCATGCTGGCGGGGCCAATGGACTATACCCCGGGCGGCTTCCTGAACCGCAGTCCGTCGCAGTGGAAGCAGACCACGCCTACCGAAGTGATGGGGAGCCGCGCGCAGGAACTGGCTTTATTTGTGGTGTACTGGAGCCCGCTCACCTGCGTTTCGGACGATCCCGTCCACTACAAAGACCAGCCCGGCCTGGACTTCCTCCGCGCGGTGCCGACTGTGTGGGATGAGACCAGGGTCCTTGACGGCGTTGTTGGAGAACATATTGTGATGGCGCGCCGGAGTGGGCAGAGGTGGTTTATCGGAGGCATGACCGGCGACAGACCGTACAACTACCGGCTGCCGCTTTCCTTCCTGCCCAAGGGCGAGTACATGGCGCATGTCTTCGCCGATCCGCAGGACACGACCGCCAGCTACGAGGAGCTTGCGCAGACCACGCGACACGTGACGGCCGGGGATACGCTGGATCTGGCCATGCGCCTGGCAGGAGGCGTGGCCATTTACCTGGAGCCGGTCGGCTCGCATGCCGCTGCCAGGCTTCGGGCCCGGTGAGCAGGCTGTGCTGGGGATACCGCTAGAAGGTGTATTTCGCGGAGAGCTGCATGCGGCGAGGACTGTTGCTGACGACGCCGTCGGTGGCTGCGTTCAGGCGTCCGAAGATGGACGACTGGATGTTTTGCGAACCGAAGGTATCGTAACTGACGGTGTTGGCGAGGTTTTGCGCTTCGAGGCGAAGCTGAAGAACCTGTTCGCGATAGACGGTGAAGTTCTTGGAGAGGGTAGCGTCCATGTTCCACACGCCAGCCTGGCGAAAGTAGTTGCGTCCGACGTTGCTGTTCTGGCCGGCGGCGGGCACATAAAACATGTTCTTCTGCGCGGCAGTAAAGAAGCTGAGGACCTGGCTGCCGGCGGGGCCCTCCAGGTGGATGTGGCCCATGTGCGGGTTGCAGCCGTTGCAGGAGGCTGGCGTCTGGACGGTTCCGGAGAAGGTGTTGGAGCCGGAGTAGAAGGTGATGGGGCGGCCGGAGTACCAGTTGCCGTCGCCGGCGACCTCCCAGCCGCCGATAAGGGTATCGACGGCGCGGTTCAAGCTGGCGCCGATCCACTTGCCGCGGCCGAACGGAAGATCGTAAACGAAGTTTCCGGCCACGGTATGGGTGTTGTCGAAGTCCGCTGGAGCGTAGTTCAGGCTGGGCGTGTGGTAATCGAAGGGTGTGGCCGCCGCGCTCTGGGTGCCGCCGGTGCCGACGGTGGTAAACGTCGGATCGAACGAGCGCACGTCGAGCGTTTTTGAGTAGACGTAGTTTGCCTGGAAGAGGAGGCCCTTGGAAAAGCGCTTTTCAAATTGTGTCTGCAGACCGTTGTAGTTGGAATAGTCGCGGGTCTGGAGGACGTTGAGGCCGCCCAGATACTGCGAATAGGGCTTGAAGAATGTGGCCGGGAGGCCGGACGTGACCACCAGCGGAGTGCCGTTCTGCAGCCGCGTGGCCAGGGCGTTGGCGAGGCCGGCAACGTTGTTGAGGCTCAGGTTTGAAGCGTAGTTTCGCTTGATAAACGCAGCCCCTGTCTCTCCTGTCCTGCGGCGTGTGTCGGAGGAGATGATCTGCGTCAGCAGAGGGCTGTCGCCGCCAGCCTGGATGGTCTGGAAGGCCTGCAGAAATCCGTTCGATGTGATGTTGCTCTGATTGGTGTCGTAGCCGCCATAGAGGCCGGTTCCGTGGTTGCCGATGTAGGTGATGGTGACCACCGTATCTCTTGCGATCTGGTGCTGGATGCTGAGCCCCCACATGGCCACCGCGGGCGTCTTGATATTCGGATCGGCAACCGTGAGGGCGTTGAGGCTAACCGGAGGCGGAGTTCGAAGGCCCAAAGGGGTGGTAGGGGGCACCGGAACGGTCCAGCTTTTGGCGCGAACGCCCTGGGTGTTGGTTGTAAAGTTGTCCTGCCCCGACGTGGAATCGATGGCTTGGTACGTCAGGCCGGGCATGCCCTGGAAGACGGTGGACGAGAACGAGAAGGAGTTGATGCGGTCGTAGGCGATGCGGAAGTTGCCGCGTACGGAGGTCTTGCCGTTTTTGAACGGATCCAGCGCAAAGCCTACCGAGGGGCCGAGGTTATTCCAATCGTCCTTGTAGAACTGGCCGGGAACGAAGGAGATAGCTGCTCCTGCGCTCTGGCCATAGGCGAGGGGAACGTTGGGGACCAAGCCGGGGGCGCTCTTGAAGCGGGGAGCCATACGCGCGTCCAGACGGACGCCGTAATCGATCACGAGATTGGGTAGGACCTTCCAGGAATCCTGGACGTAGAAGTCGTACTCCGGCCAGCGGTTGTCCATGATGTTGATGCTGCCCGCTGGCCTGAAAGCTGAGCCATCTGAATTGGACACATAACCGGCGGCAGTCCGTCCAATACGTCCCAGCAGGTCGTTCGTAACGCTGTAAAGGTTAGGCAGATCGGTCGCGGTGTTGATTCCGTTGGCGGCGCCGGGCGTGTTGTAACGGGTGGTATCGAGCGGATTGTCTCCCGGAGCGAAAAACACCTGAGGGATGACGTCCTGGGAGCCGATGGAACCGCGGTGATCGATCTGGCGGCCGTAGCGGAAGTTGATCCCGCCCTTGAAGGTGTGTGAGCTCTTCACGAAGGTGGCGTTATCGGCGAGCTGATAGGTGGTGAGGTACCGGTTGTTGGCGACATACGTGTTGCGGGGCGAGACGACCTGATTGAAGTTATAGGGGGTGAGCACCGAGCTATCGAGCGCAGGGTTTACGAAGGCGAAGCCGAAACGGTTCATGCCGGCGAGAAGTTCGTTCGTGATGGTGGGCGTGATGTTGACGCGATATCCAAGCGCCAGGTTGCGCGGCTGGCGGAAGGTGTTGACCGTGGCAGGTGCATCGGGAAAGGTGGGCAGACCGCCATTGACAGCGTCGGCGAAGGTGTTCTGGTGGCCCGAATACCAGCGTCCGAAGATGGAGTTGTGCGAGTTGAAGATGTGGTCGATCTTGTAGGTCGTATCCACCTGCTTATCCGTGGCGGGAGCCGCGAAGGTATACCCGGCGGTGTTGAGCCCATCGCCTACGGTAAAGATGTTCGGCAGTGGAGCCAGGGCGAGATACTTCTGCACCGCGGGATCGAGACCGACGTGGAAGGGATCGTTCGTCACCATGTTGTACGTGCCGAAAGGGACGGTCGGGTTGCCGCTGGCGTCGACGGAAGCGTTTGTCAAAGCAGTACCGCCGGTAGCGCAGCATGGATTATTTTTGCCGCCGCCGGTCGCGTAGCGGAAGAGTCCCTGCCTCGCGGAGGCGGTATAGACACTGCGCGTGACCACCGAGGTCTGCTTGGCATGTAGCAGCTCGACATTGACGAAGAAGAAGGTCTTGTCCTTGAAGATGGGTCCGCCGAGAGAGCCGCCGGGGATGTTCTGGATGAACTGGCCGCGCGGCAGACCGGCTCCCTTCGCCTGGGGAGTGTTCGCTCGCAGAAAGGGGGACTGGTAGAACTCGAAGAGATTGCCGTGAAACGCGTTGGTTCCGGAACGCGTGACCATGACGACCTGCCCGCCGGAGTTGCGGCCGTACTCCGGCGTGAAGTTGGAGGTAATGACGCGAAACTCGGAGAGCATGTCCGGATTGAGGTGGGTCGGAGACGAGTTGGAACCGCCGGAGCTGCTCTCGTTGACATCGACGCCGTCAAGCGTGTAGTTCCAGGCACGGTCGCGCGAGCCGTTGACGCTGACACCGCCGCCGGTGGCGTTTCCTCCGTTTGCCACGACGCCGGGAATCAGGATGACCAGCCCCAGCGGATTGCGGCCGCGGGTTCCGACGATGGGCAGCTGGGTCAAGGTCACGTTGTCGACGATGCCGCCGAAGTTGCCGGAGGACTCCGTCTGCACCAGATCGTAGCCGCCCTGGACTTCTACGGTTTGATCCGCCGATCCGACGCCAAGCATTGCGTTTACGGTGGTGGGCAGACCGATGCTCAGCACATTTCCGGTCGAGACGAATGTCTTGAACGACGGCATGGTCACCCGGATCGTGTAGTGTCCGATCTGAAGGCTGTCGAAGACAAACTCTCCCTTGCTGCCTGAGGTCGTGGAGTATGTGGCTTTCGTATCTTCCTCGATTGCGGTGACGGAGGCTCCCGAGATGAGAGCGCCGCTGTTATCTGTGACGACGCCAACGATCCGGCTGGTAGTTCCTTGGGCCAAAGCTGCGATCGACACGAGAAACAGAAGGAAAGAGCAGAGAATCCGGTTCATGCAATCACTCCTGGAACAAAACCACCTGGCATGTGGGTCGGCTATATGAGGTTTAAAACTGCGGTGTATGTGTGACATGGTACTCGTACATGAGCGACGCGGCACGAATCCCGGTTTCAGGGATACCGCTTGCTATCCGGTATCTGCGACACGGGAGCTTGCCGGTGCAGATTAGCGGAATTCAGGGCCAGGCCCGGTTGGCGGCGCGCCTGACGTAGGGGTACGGATTATCGATTAAAGCAGTTCCATCGGTTGAGCTAGAGCAGTTGCATCGGTTCAGCGAGACAGCTGTTCGGGAATGAGCTAACTTTACCGAACGGTGCACAGCTGTCAAGACGATTTCCGATTCCCGGTCCCACCATGAGGTGTGGAAGGTTCATCCGGGCGGTAGATCCAGTGCCGAAGTTCAGGGCGGAGCCCTGTGGCTCAAGTGGGACCGAGAGGACGATCGATGAGGAGACGATCAAGGATGGCGGAGAGATCAGAAACACGGTTGGCGTGGCGGGTGTTATCAGACACGGTCTTCACCAGCCATCCCAGAGGCGGTTCCCTGGCGAGGCAGGGAGGGATGATACGTGCGATGGCGATGGCTACGGCAATGGTCGCGTCTTTCGTGGGTCTCTGTGCGCATGGCCAGGGCTTCACAATCGATCAGGCGCTGAGCGCGCCGTTCGCCTCGGATCTGGTCGCGAGCCCGCAGACGGGCCGCTTTGCATGGGTAGAGAACCAGCAGGGCAGACGTAACCTCTGGATTGCAAAGCCGAGTGTGTCCGGCGGCTTTGAGTCGAAGCCGCTGACCTCCTACGATCAGGACGACGGCCAGGAGATTTATCAGATTGCGTGGACTCCCGATGCCGAGCACCTGGTCTATGTCCGGGGGGGCGACTCGGAGTTTCCAGGTAGACCCGATCCGAATCCCGCGCTTGCAACCGGCGGGGTCACGCAGAGTATCTGGCTCGTCGCGACGGCCAGAGATGAGCCGCGAAAGCTGGGCGAGGGTTACGGTCCCGCGATCTCTCCGGCAGGAGACCAGGTCGCGTTCCTCTCCCATGGACAGATATGGACGGCCGGCCTGATATCCGACCCAGCCAAGGCAAAGCCCCTGCTTCACACCCGGGGGGATATCTCCGATCTGGTCTGGGCTCCTGACGGGCACGCGCTCGCGTTTGTGAGCGAACGCTCCGATCACAGCTTTATCGGGATCTATGACTTCGGCGCAAAGACGCTGCGGTATGTGGACCCCGGCACGGCAGACGATGCGGAGCCTGTGTGGTCGCCTGACAGCAGGCAGGTGGCTTTCATTCGAGTGCCAGGATCGTCCGAGCCGTCGCCTGGCGACCATCGAACGGCGAGCCCATGGTCCATTCGCATTGCCGATGCCTCCACTGGCGAGGGGCACTCCCTGTGGGAAGCCGGGCAAGGCCGAGGGAGCGCCTTCCGCGAGATACATGGAGCGCAGCTGCTTTGGACAGCAGACAATCACCTGGTATTTCCGTGGGAGGGCGATGGCTGGTCGCACCTTTATTCCGTGCTTGCAACGGGCGGCAAAGCGCTTCTGCTCACTCCCTGTGACTTCGAGGTGGAAGACGCCAGCTTGACCGCGGACCGCAAGACCATCCTGTACGCATCGAACCAGTACGCCTCGAGCCGGGAGGACATCGACCGCCGCCACATCTGGAGCGTAGCCGTGTCTGGGGGAAAACCAAAGCCACTGACAAGCGGCGACGGGATCGAAGTTGCGCCGGTGGAAGCGGGACGCCTGATCGCCACGCTTCGATCCGACCATCACACCCCGCTTCGCCCGGCGCTGCTCGGACCGGATGGCAAGCTGCGGGATCTGGCTCCAGAGCTCATCTCGGCGAGCTATCCAGGCGCTAGATTTCTTATGCCCGAACAGGTCTTGTTTCCTGCCGCAGATGGTCTGCAGCTTCACGGCCAGCTGTTCCTGCCGCCGGGAGCGCGCGACGGCAAGCGGCACCCGGCCCTGGTGTTCTTTCACGGGGGATCGCGCCGCCAGATGCTGCTTGGCTTTCACACCATGCAGTACTACTCCAATGCCTATGCCATGAATCAATACCTGGCCAGCCTCGGCTACATCGTGCTCTCGGTAAACTATCGCAGCGGTATCGGGTACGGCTTGGATTTCCGCGAGGCAATCCACTATGGAAGGGATGGAGCCAGCGAGTTCAACGACGTGCTCGGGGCCGGAAACTACCTGCGCGGCCGGCACGATGTTGACCCTGAAAAGATCGGCGTTTGGGGAGGCAGCTACGGAGGCTTTCTCACGGCGCTGGCCCTGGCCCGCGCCTCCGATATGTTCGCTGCCGGCGTGGATATGCACGGAGTTCACCAGTGGCAGCGCCCCGCGAACTGGCGGCCTTCGCCCGACCCGGCTGCCGACACACGAACTCTGAAGACAGCATGGGAATCGTCGCCTATGGCCTCGCTTGCAACCTGGCGCTCGCCAGTGCTTCTCATTCAGGGAGACGATGACCGGAATGTTCCGTTCTCGCAGACAGTGTCGTTGGCCAGAGCACTCAGAAAGCAGGGCGTCGAGTTCGAGGAGTTGGTTTTCCCGGATGAGATTCACGACTTCCTGTTGCATCGCCACTGGGTCGAGGCCTACAAAGCTGAAGCCGATTTCTTTCAGCGGCACCTGCTGCCGGTCCAGCCGACAGGTCCCCGGACACCAGGCAAGGAGCACAAACCTTGAAACGACCTGTGAGACTCCTGTTTGCCGCAACGGTCCTTCTGAGTTCGTCTTGCTTGGCCCTCGCGCAGGATTTGGATCTCCTCTTTCGCGGGGGCTCTCTCGTTGACGGGTCCGGGTCTCCGGCAATCCATGCGGACATAGGCATAGCAGGCGACCACATCGTCCTCGTGGGTTCCAGCGAAGGACGGAAGGCCAAACGCGAGATCGACGCCACCGGCCTGGTCCTCACGCCGGGCTTCATCGATCCCCATACGCACACGGCTGGGGATCTCTCCGACGCGAAACGCAGCCGCAACGAAGCGTACCTCATGCAAGGCGTGACCACGGTCGCTACTGGAAATGACGGTGACAGCCCGGCGGCTATCGGATCCACTCTGGCAAAGTGGAGCCAGCAGGGCATTGGCACGAATGCGGCTCTGTTCATCGGGCAGGGGACTATCCGCCGCGAGGTGATGGGCATGTCGGATGCAAAGCCGACGGCAGAGCAGCTCGATCGCATGAAGGCGCTTGTCGAGGCGGCGATGACGGAGGGCGCCATCGGCATCTCGACGGGCCTGTATTACGCGCCCGGAAGCTTCTCCAGCACGGAAGAGGTGATTGAGCTGGCTCGCATCTCCGCGCAGCACGGCGGCCTGTATGACACCCATATGCGCGACGAGAGCTCTTACTCGATTGGCCTGCTCGCATCGGTCCGAGAGACGATCCGGATTGGTCAGGAGGCCCATTCGCCGGTCATGATCTCCCACATCAAGGCTCTCGGCGCCGACGTCTGGGGCAAGAGCGCAGAGGTCATCGCGCTGATCGATAAGGCCCGCAACGCAGGCGTCAAGGTCACAGCCAGTCAATACCCTTACACCGCATCCGGCACCAGCGTTACGGCGGCTCTCGTGCCTCGCTGGGCTGAGGCCGGGGGAGCGCTTCTGAAGAATCTGAACGACAGCAGCCTCGGCCCGCGTCTCGTCAGTGAGATGAACCAGAACCTGGCCCGTCGCGGCGGAGCCGACTCCCTGCTGATGACTGCCTCGCGGGACCAAGCCATCGTCGGCAAGACGCTCGCAACGATTGCGCGCGAACGCAACGAGTCGCCGGTCGACGTCGCAATCGAGATTGTGAAAGCCGGAGGTTCCGATGTGGCCTCGTTCAACATGAAGGAGAGCGACATTGAGCTTTTCATGCGCCAGCCGTGGGTTATGACGTGCTCGGACGGCTCGGAAGGACACCCGCGCAAGTACGGCACCTATCCCCGGAAGCTGCGCCAGTACGTCTATGACAAACATGTTGTCTCGCTTGAGTTCGCCGTGCGCTCCAGCACCTCCCTTCCCGCTGAAACCCTGGGATTGAAAGATCGTGGGCTGTTGAAACCTGGATATTTCGCGGACATCCTGGCGTTCGATCCGAAGACCTTTAATGAGCGCGCGACCTATCAATCCCCGCGAGTTCTGTCCACGGGTGTTCGCTATCTCACCGTCAACGGTCAGCTCGCCATCGACCACGGATCGCTGACGACGGTGCTTGCCGGGCGAGCTCTCAAACATTGACAGCGTCGCATCCTCGAAAGGAAACTCATGCTTGCACGGTCCGTTCGCGTCATCGCTCTGCTGGCCCTCTGCTCGGCAGCAGTTGCGAGAGCCCAGACCACGACCGCCATCACCGGCGCTCGCGTCATCGATGGCACAGGGGCTCCCGTACGCATCGAGACCGTGATCCTCCGCGACAACCTCATCGTCGCTGTATCCGATCACGCGGAAATTCCTAATGGTGCCCGCATCATCGACGCCACCGGCCAGACGCTGATGCCCGGCCTCTTTGACCTGCATACTCACCTCAACGCATCGGGCACCGATGCCGTCGACGACTTCGGCAAGAATCTGAAAGCCTATCTGGTCTGTGGTGTCACTTCCGTCAACGACTACAGCGTTTACGGAGAGATGCTCGCGCCCCTCCGCTCCATGCTGGCCGGCGGCGTTCTCCTTGGACCCAAGATCAACTTCGCGATCCGCTTCGGCACCCCCGAGGGCCACGGCGCAGAGTTCGGATGGGGAGACTACTTCACCCAGCTCGTCAGCACCCCGGCAGAGGCGCACGCCGCCATGAAGAAGATTCTTCCCTACAAGCCTGACGTCATCAAAGCGTTCACGGACGGCTGGCGCTACGGAAGAGGCGACGATCTAACTTCCATGAATATCGAGACCCTTTCCGCGATCGTCGAAGACGCACATCACGCCGGAATCAAAGTCTTCACCCACACCGTGACCCTCAACGGAGCGAAGGTCGCCGCACGCGCCGGGGTGGACGTTCTCGCCCACGGGGTGGGCGATGCGCCTGTGGACGACGAACTCATCGGACTGCTGCGAAAGAGCGGCACCGGCTATGTCTCAACCCTCGCAACATATGAGCCGCCCTCCACCCGCACCCTCTCGCCTCGACTGATGGCTCTGCTTGCGCCGGGCGATCGCCAGTTCGCTCTGCGCGCCGCAGAACGACGCGGCACCGCAGTACCGGCGGGGCCGATCATGCGCAGGTGGGGTTTCCTGCAGGAGAACATACGCCGGCTATCCGCCGCCCGAGTTCCGATCGGCGTCGGAACAGATGCCGGCGTCGCAGGCACGTATCATGGCTGGTCGACTCTGCGTGAGATGGAGTTGCTGGTCGCCTCTGGCCTGACGCCGATGCAGGCCATCACCGCGGGAACAGGCACAAGCGCGCGGCTCGCAGGCGAAGACAACGAACGGGGGACCATAGCGCCCGGAAAGGTTGCCGACCTCCTGCTTGTCAAAGGCTCGCCCGATCTAAGGATCGAAGACATCGAACAGACGGCCGCGGTGTTCCGGGGTGGGCAGCAGATCGATCTACAGTCGCTTGAAGCTGCGATTCAATCTCCGCAATTTACGCCTCTACCCGTCAACGCGATTCCCGCCACAATCGAGGATGCCGAGCGTGAGGACGGGCGAACCAATCTCGATACGATGCTGGTCAACAGCACGGATGCGGGACCGGACCACTCCCGCATCCTGTTTACACGCACGCTCAGAAAGCATGGCCATGGGCTCTCCATCCTCTCCAGGATGGGGCCCAAGCCATCGCCATTTACCGACCTGGTAATTCCGCTTACGAGAGGAGCGGTCGAGCTGGCGGATATCTCGACCTACAAAGGCATCCAGTTTGCAACTCGAGGCGATGGAAACTACGGCATTATGCTCGAGACTTATGGCGCTCATAAGCAGGCCTGGCCTGCGGCCTCCTTCGCGGGCAAGGCTCAATGGAAGACAGTCAAGATTCCCTTCGCTGCGTTTGGACCGAAGAGCTCCACATCGCCCTTGCCTCTGCGCAGCGTGAGAGCGTTGCACTTTGAACTGATCAGAGCCGCAGGGGTCGACGCATGGCTGGAGATTGATGACGTGAGGCTCTACTAATTACGGTGACTCCTTACGCCGGCTCGGCCCCCGATCACCTCCTCTTCGGCTCGCCAGCCAATGGCGGGGCAGGTGTGGCGATGCGATGGTTGCGTGGAATGGGTTGGCTGCTGATTGCACTTTGGATGGCGGCAGGAGGAACTGAGCTGCCGGCTGAGCGGCTGCCGGCAGTGCCGGCGGAGATCGCGTCAAGCCACTTCACGGTGGCGATCAATGGGCAGATCTCGCCGGTGATGCATGCAGCCGTGAAGGACTACTTCCTGAACTTCGAGGTGCATTCGCGCACGACGGTCTCGGTGACGGCAGACACGGACGACTTCTGGGAGAAGGGTGTCGAGGTACAGCCGTGGCGCCTGGGAATCCGGCCGAGGAGAGACGGGCGGACGATCACGTTTGAACTGGACGGGCCCGCGAAGATCTCGATCTCAAGACCGGGAGACTACCTGGGTGACGCCGAGATGCTCTTCCTTTTTGCGAATGCGCCGGAGAAGGATGCGCCGGTGCGCGCCGGCCCGGGGCTGCGGTACTTCGGGCCGGGAGTGCACCGGGAGAACATCGACGCCGCCACGGGTGACCGTATCTATCTTGCACCGGGGGCGGTGATCTTCGGATCGCTGAATGTATGGGGCGTGGAAGGGGTGAAGGTCTTCGGGCGCGGTGTGATCGTGTACGACGGACCGCAGAACCCGGCAGACGACGATGGTTGGATGCATAAGAAGAACTGGCACTGCATCGTGATGGACGAGGCGAAGGACGTTTTGATCGAGGGGATCACGTGCGTGGTGCGGAGCCGGACGTGGCAGATCCAGATGAAGGATTCACGCGGTGTGCGGTTCGAGAATGTGAAGGTAATCGGGGCGAATGCAGGAGACGCAAACGCGGACGGAATGGACTGGCTCGGCGGTGGCGATACGGTGGTGCGAGACAGCTTTTTCCGGGCAGCGGACGACATCTTCGCCATGCAGGGGAGCTGGGAGGGCTATGGCCCTGAAGCTTTTGCGGTGGAGGGCAAACCGGTGACGAACGTGACGGTGGAAGACAGTGTGCTTTCGACGAGCATCTCGAACGTGGTGCGTGCGGGATGGCCGGAGAAAAACTTTGAAGGCGGGCATTTCCTGATGCGCAACTCGGACGTGCTGCACATGGGCATGGGCGGTTGCGGGATTCCATTTGCGTTGATGGAGATGTGGGCGGACCCCAACGGAAGGGGGCGAAGCGCGGAGTTCCGGTTTGAGAACGTGCGGCTGGAAGACTGGTATTCGCTGGTGCAGCTGCGACAACCGGCAGAGGGCATACGCGGTGTGCACTTCACCGACGTGGCAGGCCTGGAGCTTCCGTCAATGGCGCCTTCGGTGCTGAAGGGGAGCGTGCATGACGTGAGCTTCGATACCGTGATGCTGGGAGGGACACTGGCCGCGAAGGATGCGGATATCCCGGTTGAGGTGCGGGAGGGGGCGGGAGAGCCGACGTTTGCGGCCGGCGGTCCGGTGGTCGGGATCACACACACCGAAGGCCTGCTGCGGCCAAGAAAGAAGGTTCGCTTCGAGGCGGTTGCGGCTGCATGGACAGAAAAGAAGCGGCTTCGGTACGAGTGGACCTTTGGAGATGGAACGCACGCCTCCGGCCGGAAGGTGGGACACAAGTTCCCCGATACTTCTGGGACGTTGTGGGACGGATCGGGACGGTTTCGGGTGCTGGTGCACGCGACGGATCGAGCAGGGAGGAACGAATGGGCCTATGCTCCGACCGTGGTGGCAGATAGGTTGAAACCTTCTACCAGCGAGGCAACCGGGGTGGCGGGACTGCAGTACCGCTACTTCGAGATGGACCGGCCAGACCTGGCGGGAATGACGACAGACAGTATGGCGGCGGCGAGTGGCGTGAGCGGCAGATTGGACGTGACCGGCGTGCGGCGGCGCGACACGCAGTATGGTGTGACGTTCAGCGGCATGCTGGATGCGCCAGCGGATGGCGGATACACGTTCACACTGCTGTCAAACGACATGGGGAGGATCGCGATCGATGGCCAGGTGCTGGGCGAGACGCCGAAGCCCTTTGCGCAGGTGTGCGGACTGGCCGGCAATGCGGTGCGATGGGTGACCGGCAGCGCGGCGCTCGGCAAAGGCCGGCACCGGATCGAGGTGATGGAGACGCACACCACCGGTGAGGACGGATTCCGGCTCCTGTGGCGGGGGCCGGGAATGGCCTTGGCCGAAGTTCCGGCGGCGGCGCTTTCGCATGCCGGCGCCACACCGTGATGGGGCTTCTCTCAAGCCCAGGTCAGTAGCGATGAACTATGGGATGGGTGCTATGGCGTTACGGTCAGGCCCAGGGTGCTGGTATGTGTGGTTCCGGAGGTGCGTCCCTGACCGATGATGGTGATGGCGTAGGTTCCGGGCGGGGTATGGCCGGGGTACTTGCCGCTGCATCCGTTGAGGGTGAGTGCAAAGGTCGCGGCGAGGAGAGCAGCGAGGAGGAGGCGGGGAAGACGACGGCTGCGTGAGGCGAATCCACCCAGGAGGGTTATGGGAAGGAGGAGAGCGAGGAAGAGGGGGTGCGAGAGGGAGGGGTGGGGCGGCGGTTGGGTGCGAGCGTAGCCTTCTACGGCGTCAGTGTCGACGGTGAGGGTTGAAAAGCGGGTGGCGGCGGGGTCGGCGGAGGTGGTCACGTCCGGGGAATCGAAGGTGCAGGTGGCGAATTCGGGCAGATTGCCGCAGGAGAGGTGGACGGTCTCCACGAGAGCTCCGGTGGTAATGAGGTTGATCCGGATGGGAGCGTGGTGCTCGGTTTTGATCGTCAGGGTGGGAGAGGCGGGGGTGATGGTGAAGTCTCGCGCGAGGACGGTCACGGTAGTGACTGCGGACACGGCAGAGAGGTCCGCATTGCCGCTGTAGACGGCGGAGATCTGGTGAGTCCCGGCGGTGAGGGTGTTGGCGGTAAGAACCGCGACCGCGGAGGAGACGGATGCGGTGCCCAGTGGAGATCCACCATCCAGGAAGGTGACCGTGCCCGTGATCGCCGAAGCGGGGATAGGCGGGGTGGCGAGATTGGCGGTGACTGTGACGGTTTGAGACTGGACCGCGGGATTTGGCTGCGCGGCGAGAGTGATGTTGGGGGTGGCCGGGGTGACGGTTTCGAGGACGGCGGCGGAGGTGCTGGAAGAGAAGGCGGGGGTAGCGGCAAAGGCCGAGCTGAACGAGTACGTTCCGTGGGGAAGAGCGACCGTGAGTACGGCGGAGCCATTTGCATCCAGAGCGGCGCTGCCGATGAGATTGCCGTTGGCGAGGAACGCAACGCTGGGCGAGGTGCAAGTGGGATTGCAGGCAGGTGTGGAGACACGCGCGGATGAGGGCGAACGCGTGACCGACGTGAGGGTGATGGTACTGAAGGCGGTGACGGAGGGAGGTGGACTGACGGTAAGTGAGGTGGTGGTGGAGTTGATGCGAACGGTTTTCGTTACGGTGTTGGAGGTGCTGGAATTGAGAGTGGTGTTGCCGGCGTAGGTGGCGTGCAGGAGATGGCTGCCGGCGGAGCTAAAGGACGCGGTGTAGATGGCGGAGCCGCTAGGATTGAGGCTTGCGGAGCCGAGTGGGGCGGTGCCGTCGAAGAAGGTAACGGAGCCGGAAGGGACAGAGCCTGATGAGCTTACCGTGGCCGAGAGGGTGACCGAACTGAGCGCATCGGCGGGGTTGGGTGAGGCGATGAGGACGGTGGAGGTGGGCTGGCCCGCGATGACCTGATTGAGAGAGGCGGAGCTGGCGGCAAAGACGCCGGTGGGGACATAGGTGGCGGTGATGGTATGCGAGCCGAGCGAGAGGGTGCTGATGCTGAAGCTGGTGCTGCTGGCGGTGGCGCCGCTGGAGGTGAGGGGCTGTGTCCCGAGGACGGCGCGGCCTTCGGATAGAGTGACGGAGCCGGTCGGGGCGCCGGAACTGGAGGATCCGCTTACGTCGACAGCGAAGGTGACGGTCTGGCCGGAGGCGGCGGGGTTAGGGAGCGAGGTGATGGCGGTGGAGGTAGGGTAGCCGTCGGTGACCTGCTGCTGGACGGAGTCTCTGGCAGAGGTGTGTGTGGAATCGCCTGCATAGGTGACGGTGATGGAGTGGGCGCCGGCGGTGAGCGAGGTGGTGGAGAAGGTGGCGCGACCGTTGGCGTCGGGAGTGAGGGTGGCGAGGGTGGCGCCATTATCTGCGAGAGTGAGGGGTGTGAGAACGGTGTTATCGGGGGAGCTGATGGTCGCGGTGAAGTTGACGGGCTGGCCCAGCAGAGAGGGATTGGGGGATGAGGTGAGCTTGAGGGTTGGGACATACTGCGTGACGAGAATGACGACTTCAACCGATGTGGATGGTGTGAAGCTGCCCTGACCGGGGTAGGTCGTAAGAAAGGTATGAAGGCCGGGGTTAAGACCTGGAAGCTGGAGGACTGCTAAACCGGTGGGATCGGCAGTGAGCGCGCCGACCTGGTTCCCGTCTTCGAAGAAAGTGACGGTCCCGGCGGGGACGCCGTTTGCGGAGATCAGAGTGGCATTGAGAGTGACGGGAACGCCCGGGTCCACCTGGTAAGCGGACGGCAGGAGATGGAGAAGCGTGGCATGGATGTCATGCGGTCCGGGCAGTTCGTAGGCACCGATGTCGAGGACGGGATATCCCTTGCCAGTGGCGTCCTGGGGGGCATAGTTTCCGTCGAGATCGGAGATGTTGCCGCCGACCGAACCGGCGTTTGGGGAGCTGTTATTGCCGGTATCGACGGCGGGGGAGCCTGGGGTCAGGTGAAAGTCGAAGGCAGCCTGGTTGAGAAAGTGCGGATCGGCCGAGATGTTGCCGAAGGTTCCGGTTGGGTCGACGAGGTTGCCGCCGACGAGCTTTCCTTGTGGGTTCCAGACGAGGTTGTGATCGAAGATGTTGAGGCCGAAGGGGCCGGCGTCATACGACGTGTCGTCGGTTATGGCCGGGTTGGACGTGGCGCCTACGATGATGTTGTTGACGAAGACGCGGCGGCTGGTGCTCCGCCAAAGGTAGATCTGGCTGGCGGGTCCATGATCGGAGAAGCCGCAGGAGCCGTTCGTCGTATTTCCGACGATGGTGTTGTTTTCGATGTAGTCGACCACGGAGCCGGGTCCGCCGTAGGTGCCGAAGTGGAAGGCGAGGCCACCGCCGCCGCAGCCTGCTTCGTTGCCATAGATCAGGTTGTGAATGATGGTGACGCCATCGTCATCGGACACGACGTTAATTGCGCCGCCGGTGCCAGCGAAGGTCCGGTTGTTGCGAAAGATATTGTTCTGGAGGATGGGGCTGCCGCCCCAGACGGCGATTCCCGCACCCCCATTTCCACCTGCGTCTTCCTGTCCAGACTGGGTGTTGTTTTCGAACAAGTTTTTGAAGAACTGAGGATGCATTCTTGGGCCGTTGGCGACGGGCAGAGAGCTCTGGAGCCAGACGCCCGAGCCGCCCGCGAATCCGCAGGACCCGGCGGACAGGGTGTTGTTGATCTCGTTCTTTTCGAGAAGAGGGGAGCTCTGCTGGATCAAGACGCCGTAGCAGTGATTGTGCGTGATGATGTTGGATTGAAGGGTGGGGGCAGATTTCTGCAGGAGGATTCCTCCTGCCGCGCCAAGGTGCGTCTCGTCTCCTCCGTTTTGAACAGTGAAGCCGTCGAGAACGCTCGCGCGGGTCTCGCCATGCGTGAAGAACACCGCCGGTTTCAGACCCTGCGATCCATCGATGATCGTTTTTGTGGCGCCGTCGGAGCTGCGGAGGGTGATGGCCTTTCCTTTGAAATCGATGTTCTCGAGGTAGGTGCCGGGGGCGACGAGAACGGTATCGCCGGGGCTGGCGGCGTCGATGCCGGCCTGGATCGTGGGCCTGTCGGCGGGGACCCGGAAGGTCTGCTGAGCCTGCGCGGCAGCGAAGCCGAAGAGCGTGAGCGCGATACAGGGAAGGAGTGCAGCTGGATGCAAAGCTGGTCGGAACATAGAGCTCCTGGCGGGGTGACCCAGAAGACGGTAGCATCTGGCCACCGGGCCCCCTACTCCACAAAAGTGGGATAAAAGAGGCAATAGGCTAGGTAGCGCAGGATCAGGAACTCCGGCACGGGGTGAGGGTGGTAAACCGGACGATGGCGTGGAAGCGGGGTGTGCCTTGACGCGCATCTAAACCCTGGGAATGATCGCACGCACATTGTTTTTAGAGATGAGATAGATGATGGCGAATCAGCTGGCTGTGGTGACGGGAGCTTCAAGCGGAATTGGTTATAACCTCGCAAAGGTGTTTGCCGAGAATGGGTTTGACCTGGTGATTGCGTCCAACGACGATCGCCTGGAGAAGGCCAGGGCGGACTTCGAGGCGATGGGCGTACAGGTAAAGGCCGTGGAGGCGGATCTCGCGACCTATGAGGGTGTGAAGACGTTCTGGAGGGAGGTCGAGTCGATGGGTCGCCCGGTGGATGCGGCGGCGGTGAATGCGGGTGTGGGCGTGGGTGGGCTATTTGCCGAGACGGATCTGGACGAGGAGATCAACCTGGTGCGGACCAATGTGGAAGGGACGGTCCACCTGACGAAGTACGTGGTCCAGCACATGGTGAAGCGCGGGCAGGGGCGGATTCTGATTACGGCGTCGATCGCGAGCGAGATGGTGGCTCCGCGAGAGGCGGTGTATGCGGCATCGAAGGCGTTCGATCTGTCCTTCGCGAAGAGCCTGCGAGCCGAGCTCGAGGATACAGGCGTGACGGTGACGGCTTTGCAGCCGGGACCGGTCGACACGGACTTTTTCCACCGCGCGGGCATGGATAACACGCAGGTCGGGCAGGAGGGCAAGAAGGATTCGGAGCCGTACGACGTGGCCAAGCAAGGGTATGAGGCGCTGATGAAGGGTGAGAAGCACGTGTATGCGGCCGACCTGAAGACCAAGATCGAGGGTGCGATGGCTAACATCACCCCCGATGCGGTGAAGGCGGCGATGCACGAGAAGATGGCGAAGCCGCTGGATCAGTGAGGCTGAGGCTAGTCGCGAATGTGACGTTGAACGAGGTGGCGCAGCTCTGGGGAGCTGTGCTACCTCTGCCTGGCTTCCCGATTTGGGATAAGCGGCATTAAGTTCACCAATTTAGAGGTGGCGCCACAACTATTTCCGTTTAGGCCAGTAGGTTACGGCGCATCAGCGGGTGAGAGAGCGTGAATCTGCCCTCATTTGTACGTTTAGCCCCAGATGCTTGATTGGGTACGCGAGTTGCATTGTCTTTAGCAACACTCTGCTGCTTCCGACTGGCGCTTCCTCTGAGCACCAACGTGAAATCCGCAGCGAAGATACGAGTTGCTCGATCGACGCTTGTTCGTGCGCACCTACAACCCAGGTAGTTTCCGGGGATACTTCTGCCGCAAAGACGGCACGGGACCCGTATATGTACTGCCACAGCCGGCCCGCCCCAGCGGGCAGATGGAGATCTTCGTTGAAGAACTTTCTTGCAATCCTTGCTCTCTCTACCGGTCTTGTTTCCACAGCGGTTCCAACGTTTGCCGACACCTTGCGCCTCGACTCCGACAGCGGTCAGAGTGTCGGTGGAGAGGTCGTCTACCCTTATAGCTTCAATATCGATGGGGCCTCGAAGCTGACCGCGCTGATGTGCCTGAACTTCAACCGGGAGATCACCATTGGTGAGACCTGGAATGTGACGATTGCGGGCGTTCCACTTGACAACTCCCAGAGCTCAATCAATTACCGCGCGGACGCCTGGATCTATTCGCAGCTTGGGTCCTACTCTAACGCGGATGTTCAGTACGCTGTATGGGACATCTTCGATCCAAAGGACGTGAATGGACACACTGGCTTCGACGCCACGGCGCAGTCCCTGGCGTCGACCGGTCTGAGCATGGCGACGAACCAGAGCCTGATCAACTCCGGCTTCTTCTCGAAGTTTTCGCTCTGTGTTCCGACCTCAGACCAGACCGGATGGACGAGGGGCACACCCCAGGAGTTTATCGGCACCGCGCAGACTCCGGAGCCGTCGAGCCTGTTTTTGATGGGAACGGGCCTGATCGGTGCGGCGGGAGTGCTTCGCAGGAGACTGGCTCGGGCATAGTCGAGGAACAGATGAACCTAGACGTGAATTGCGGCGGCAGTGTCCATGCTTCCGGGAGGCACGTCTCTCCAGGGAGAGATGTCGCAGGGGAGACCACATGGGGTCTCCCCTGTTCTGTTCGGGGTTGTGGGATAGAAACGGGTCGATGCGGCTGGCAGGCTAACGGACTATCGGAGCGGGAGGAAGAGGCTGAATACGGTTCCGTGATGTACGGGGTGCTGTGTGCTGCGAACCTGAAGGCGGCCATGGTGACGCTGGACAATTCCGAGTGAAATCCAAAGACCGAGGCCGGTGCCGTTGAGATCCTTGGTGGTGTAGAAGGGTTCGAAGAGGCGGTTGAGGGTGATAGCGGACATCCCATAACCGGTGTCGGCGATGGTGATGCGAACACCGCGGCGACCCGTGGGTAGGTCGGTGGTGTCGTGGGCGCGCATGAGGAGCCGGCCTCCGTTGCGCATGGCATCAATGGCGTTCGCGATGAGGTTGTTCAGGACCTGCCGGATGTCGTTCTCGAAGCAGAGGATCGGGGTGGCCGTGGCGTATGAGGCCTGCACGCGAATGAGGGAGTTCGAAAGGCGGCCCTGGTAGAGGTTAAGGACGGCGTCGACCAGTTGGGCGGGGCTGACCAGGGTACGAGCGACAGCCTGACGATGGAAGCGAAGGGTCTGGGTGGCGATTTGCGAGACACGAGAGAGCTCGGATTGCGCCATGTTGACGTAGACCCGGAGGTCATGCGGCAGGCTCTCGTCGAGAGCGAGGAGATAAAGAAGGTTGGTGATGGCTTCGAGAGGATTGTTGATCTCGTGGGAGATGGAACTGGCGAGGCGGCCCACGGCGGCCAGCTTCTCGCTTTGCATCAGAGCGGCCTCGGTCTTTCTCTGCTGCGTGATCTCGAGCGAGGCAGTCGTAATGCCGGTCAGGTTTCCATCCTTGTCATAGACGGGGAAGTAGTTGACGTTCCAGGTGCGTTGAATGCCGGGTTGTCCCGCGAGTTCACCCTGGATGATGTAGTCGCGGACGGGTTTGCCGGTGGAGACCTGGCGGAACAGCTCGCCGATGGACGCCAGGCCTGGGGTCACATCGAGCACTGATCGGCCTATGATCTGGTCTTTTGGGAGGCCCATCATTTTCGCGAGTTCATCATTGATGCGTAGATAGCGAAAGCTGACGGGATCGAAGAGCGCGAGGCCGACGGGGGTGTTTTCGTAGATGGACTCGAGCTCGGCGCGCTGGCGTTCGGTCTCCAGCTGCTTTTGATGGAGAGTTTCGGCAAAGGTGCGGCTTTCATGCATGTCGACGGCGACACCGAGCCAGTGGAGGACGGCACCGGACTCGTCACGGACGGGTGAGGCGCGAAGGCGGAACCAGCGAGACTCTCCGTCGGAGTCGCGGATCAGGTGGGCTTCTATGTCGTAGTCGGCGCCGGTGGCGACGCACTTGGTCCAGGTTGCCAAGACGCGATCCCGGTCGGCGGGATCAAAGGCGTCGAGCCATTTGCCGGTGTCATCCGGCGTGTGCTGGCGGCCGATGTACTCGATGAAACGCTGGTTGGCGTAGGTGACCCGACCATCGGCTGAGCCCATCCAGATGAACTGGGGATTGAGGTCGGTGAGGATGCGGTATTGCGCTTCGCTGGCCGCGAGGTGTTCGGCTGCGGTCTTCTGGTCGTGGATATCGGAGGCGAGGCCGAGCCAGCTCGTGATCTCTCCCGACTCGGCGCGGATGGGGAGAGCGGTCATGTCGAGCCAGCGGTATTGGCCATCGGAGGCACGATAGACGCGGGCCTGGCCCATATATTTACAGCCAGTTCGGAGAGAGTTTACCCAGTCGTGGGCAACCTTGTCCCTATCTTCCGGAGCGATGGCCGAGAGCCACTCTTGCTGACGACCGCCTTCCGGTGCGGACATCCCGAGGAAATCCTGAAGGCTTTGGTTCGCATAGGTGATATTGCCGGCTGGATCGCCGGTGAAGATGAGCTGTGGGTTGAGTTCGGTCAACGCGCGGTATCGGTTTTCGCTGGTGCGGAGAGCGTCGATGGCGATTCGGTCCGCGGTTATGTCGCGGAAGAAGATGATGATGCCATCGGCGGAGGGCTGTGCTTCGACGCGCAGCCAGAGATTGAGTGGAGCGGCATAGAAGGCTTCGAAGTGACCTGGGACGCGCTCGACCATGGCGCGCCGGTAGTGCTCTTCGAAGGGGGAGCCTGGATAGAGTGCATCGGAGAACACCTCCCAGAGGTTCTTGCCGAGGAGATTTCCGGCGGGCGAAAGGAGCTTCTGTGCATTTTGATTGAGGAAGGTGAATCTGTAATCACGGTCCAGGGAAACGACTGCATCCGAGGTGACCTCGAGGACCTGATCGAGGCGCCGGGTGAGTTCGTCGCGTCGTTCCTCGGCGGCTTTACGAATGGTGATATCGGAGAAGAAGACGATGATGCAGTTCTCGCCGAAGGGACGGGCGAGAACGCGGAACCACAGGCGAAGCGGCTCCGGGTAGAAGGCTTCGAACTCTATCGGGATACGCTCATCCATCGTGCGGCGGTAGCTGGAGTTGTAGGGCTCCTCGCGATTGCCAGGGAAGAGTCTCCAGAGGTTTTTACCAACAAGAGGACCGGAGTGAAGGAGATCGATGGCGTTCTGGTTAGCGAAGGTGAAGTTCCAGTCGCTGTCGAGGATCAGAATGGCGTCCGGGGTTGCGGCGTAAACCTGCTCGAGCTGGGTGGAGGCAGCGTCACGGGTCTGCTCCGCGTGTTTGGCGGAGGTGATGTCCTTATAGAAGACGGCCAGGCCTTCTGCCTGGGGGAAGAGCTGGACGTCGACCCAGAGATCGAAGCGCGGATAGAAGAATTCGAACCGATGTGCCTCGCGACGGTGCATGGCGGCGAGGAGTTCAGCTTCGAGCGCGGTACCGTGCAGATCGGGGCGCAGGTCCCAATAGCAGCAGCCGATCGACCCGTCTTTGCCGAGGTGACTGACGCGGATGGCTTGGGGGTTGGCGTACCGGATGCAGAAGTCCCGGTCAAATACGATGACCGCGTCGGGGCAAACGGCGAGGAGGGAGGCGAAGTCGGGAGAGGCGGGAGTGTTGGACCGTGCGTCGGCAGATCTGCCGGAAAGCTCGTTCTCGAGATGTGTTTTGTCCGACATGGAGGGCTTTACGAGGTTCGAGCTTACTCCAGGGTGGAGGAGATAACGGATGTCGCTTCGAGGGTCGCGATTCGTTGTTCCAACGACATAAGCGTGGTGCGAAGAAGAGCGAACTCTGCCTGCAAGCCGGCAAGCGTATCCGGCGATTGAACTTTGAGTCCCGCGTTTCCGTGCAGGGGACCAGCGGCTGTGGTCACAGGGCCGCCAAGCAGATGGGCGTACCGGGCCTCGCGGGCTCCGGGCTGCCTGGAAAGGATGATGGTGAGGGGGCCTGTTGCTCCCGGTGTCGATGTGGCTTCGGTACTGGAAGTTTCAGGTCGCGCGGCGAGACGGTCAAGGGCGGCGGTGACGGAGGCGAGGTCGTCGAAGGTGTAGAGGCGGTCGGCGCGGGACCGGAGTTCACCGGGTGTCTGAGGGCCGCGGAGAAGCAGCAGACAGACAACTGCGGTCTCGTCGCGGCGGAGGTTGAGCACAGTCCGTGCGCGGTGCTCGTATTTTGGGACTCCGGAGTCGCGCGTGGGGGTGACGAGGCCGAGGTCCTGGAGGGAGTGGAGGGCTTGACGGATGTCTTCTTCCGAGAGTTCGAGGACAGGATCGCGGGAGGAACGCTGATTTGCGGCGGCCTGAAGGGCATTCAGCGAGAGCGGGTAGCTCTCAGGGGTGGTGATCTCTTTTTCGATAAGAGCCCCGAGAACGCGGATCTCATTTGGGGAGAGATGCATGACTATAGGGTGCCACAGGAAGCGGCGCCGGGAAGCGGCCCGTGGCAGAATCCGGCTATGACACAAAAGTTACATCCAAGGTTGCCCCTGGAGCGCGTTCGTGGATCGAGAAAGGTAGAATAGTAATAGCGAATGGGCTTTGCCAACCCGCATTGCGGTGAGCCTTTGGACAAGACCACGGGGGGAGTAACGGATGTGCATTGGTTTGATGAAGAGGGTGGCAGGGGTTGCGGTAGCGGTCGGGATGATGTGCTCTTCGGGTAAAGGCCATCAGGCGTTCGCCTTGAGCATGCCGACGATGGATGTGGCTGGAAGTGCGGGAATGATGTCTGCCGCGATGCCGGGCCTGGGGCAGAGGTATGCTCTGCATCTTCATCACTTGCATACGGGAGAGAGCCTGGACGTGGTGTACCGGGTGGGAAATTTGTACTTGCCGGATGCGATCGAGAGACTGAACCTTTTTCTCCGGGACCACCGGACGCAGGCTGAAGCTGATTACGATCCGAAGGAGTTCGACCTGCTGCATGCGGTGATGGCGCGGCTTGGCCGCGGGAATGGGGTGATCGATATCGTTTGCGGGTATCGGACTCCTGAGAGCAATGAATATCTGAGGGACCGGTCGGCATCGACGGGGGTGGCGGAGCATAGCCAGCATATGCTGTCGAAGGCGATCGACATCCGGGTGCCGGGTGTTTCGACGTTGGTGTTGCGGAATGCTGCCCTGGCCCTGGGTGTGGGAGGCGTGGGCTATTACCCGGTGAGCCAGTTTGTGCACGTGGATGTGGGACCGGTGCGTGAATGGCAGTTTGGCGGATTCAGCAGGGTGCGAGGACATGGCAGGCGGCGCGCGAATCGGTGGGTGCGCGGTATGTAGCTTCCCTGTGAAGGAGTGCCGAGAGAGGCTCCGCTATGGCGGAGCCTCTACTGCTTATAGGGGCGGCTATGGCTGGTATGCTGCGTGGCATGAGCGATCGGCTGTTGGCGCTGGTACGAGAGCTTGGTGGAGGACGGTGGGGGCTGGAGCGGGCAAGGGCGACGGCGAGGCAGATCGAAGGATCGAAGCGCGCGGTCAGGCTCTTGGTGACAGCGCTGTTCGGCGAGGAGCTTGAGATCAGGAAGCGCGCTGCGGATGTGGCGCGGCGAGTAAGCGATCGGTCGCCGGAGCCGCTTTGGAGGTTTGCCGAGGAGCTTGCGGGGCTGCTTTCGGAGCTGCCGCCGGAGGAGTCCTGGACGCGATGGCATCTCGGGCTGGTAGTGGCGCGAGTGGCGCATACTCCGGAGCAGCGATTGCGAGCCGGGCGCCTGATGGAGCTGCTGGCAACGGATGAGGGCAATGTCGTGCGATGCTCGGCCGTGGAGGGGATCTCTTTGCTGGCGTGTGCGGAGACGGCTCTGCGGGAGGTTGCGGAGGAGATCGTCGAACGAGCGCTGCGGAAGGGGACGAAGGCGGAGCGATGCCGGGCGCGAGAGGGTAAGAGGCGGATGGCGCAGGCGGGCGCGGTGCGCGTGGACCTCTAACTACGCTAGCTTATAGGGCATGAGCGTGCGACCAATGATCGTGCTGGCGATGTTGCTGGCAGCCTCCTGCGGGGAGATTGCTGCTGCCGAGGACCGGGTGCGGCCGGGTGAGGTGTGGCGGGACACGGCGGGGCAGGTGATCCAGGCGCATGGGGGTGGGATCCTGCAGGTGGGTAAGGAGTGGTTCTGGTTCGGGGAGGACAGGACTCCTCTTATTGCTGGGGGGCTCGATCCTTTGAAGAGGTATGTGAGCTGCTACGGGTCGATGGACCTGGTGCACTGGGAGTCGCGGGGGCGGGTGCTGGCCATGGCTGAGCCGGAGGAGATGAAGGTGCAGTTTGGGGGCGACTGGATTCTGGAGCGGCCCAAGGTGTTCTGGGTGGCGAAGACGAAGAAGTACGTCATGTACTTTCATGCGGATGCGGGGTACAAGGCGGCCGAAGTGGGTGTGGCGGTGAGCGACAAGGTGGATGGGCCGTATACGTTTGTGAAGCACTTCCGGCCGCTCGGGCAGGAGAGCCGGGATATCGGGCAGTTCGTGGATGATGATGGGGCGAACTACCTGATCTTTGAGAGCCGGCCCACGAAGGGGTTTTACCTTGCGCGGCTGACGGATGACGGGATGGATGTGACGGAGACGGCGTTTGTGAAGGCGCCACTCGAGGGCGGGGCGCTGGTGCGGTACGACGGGCTATATTACGCGGTTGGGTCGCACATGACGGGATGGAAGCCGAACCCGAATGTGTATGCGACGGCGACCTCGTTGAAGGGGCCATGGAGCGAGTTCAAGGAGCTGGCGCCGGGCTCGGCAGATACGTGGGGGTCGCAGTCTTCGATGCTGGTGAAGGTGACGGGATCGAAGCGGACTGGATCAAAGACTACGGTGATTTATGTGGGCGATGTGTGGAAGCCGAAGGAGCTTTGGGATTCGCGGTATGTGTGGATGCCGGTGGAGATTGGGGATGGGCGGATGGTGTTGCCGCAGCCGGTAGAGTGGGGGTTGGATGTGAGGACGGGAGTGGCGACTCTGAAATGACTATGGTTGTTTTGAGGTGATGTGATGGCCAGTTAAAGAAGAGAGCTAGAAAGCTCTCGCCATGGATTGCTCGTGGAGTTCTACCCCACCGTAGGCGTTGGAGACACCGATCTCTTCTATATGAATGAGTCGCGACGTTGAAGAAGCTCTCCGCTCGAAGAAAGAAGCCCATTCCGGTCCTGCGATCGAATGAAAGCCTAAGCGCTTTCACGAGAGGCGAGACGGCCTGATTCTGGTGAGTGCTGGTATTCGTAAAGTTCCGGTTCCCGCCCTCCGGACCCAACCCGTAATGTGCCCCAATGGCTTCAAGCAGGGTCGACTTTCCGGTTCCATTTTCGCCGGTGAAGAAGCAGATGCGCGAGGTGAATGCCTGATCCTGCAGGTTGCGAAGGACGGGCACACTGAACGGATAGATATCCCAGTCCTCGACACGTTCCCGGAGCAGCGCTAGCTTTTTCAGCATGAGTCGAGCATAAATAAGGGCCGCCATTGCTGGCGGCCTTATTTATGCTCGAGTGTTGAGAGTGCTTAGTCGCCAGCCACGGTTTCTTCGATGTTGGTGACTACCTCGGCTTTGGGGGCTGAGGCGATGGGGCTAGCCGGTCTGATTCCGCCGGTGGTGGAGGCTACGCCGCCGATGTCGCCGATGGCGATGAAGCCGCCGGGCTGGTCGGGTTCCTGGAGGATCTCCTTGCGGTAGAGCTTGGCCATGCGGGCGTTTTCGGCGTCCTGCTTCAGTTTGGCGTCGCGGGCTCGGACCTTCTCCTCGCGGGCGTTCTTGGCGACACCGGACTTCTCGAAGGTGTCGTTGGCGGCGGAGTCGACGTGGGCCTGGTTGAGGACGAGGTCGTAGGACGACTCCTTCTCAAGGCCGACTTTTTTGCCACCGGCGAAGATCTCATGACGGCCGTGCTCCTCGTACCACTTGGTGAGGGTGGAGGTCATGTGCATCTTCTCGATAATGTTGCGCCAGCCGACGCCGGTGTTGTAGGCGCAGAAGGAGATCTCGCCCTCCTGCGTGGCATAGGGGATGATGCACTGCTCGGTGCGGCGGAAGTCGTAGTTGAAGAGATCCTGAAACCACATGCCGGCGATGAAGAGGAAGTTCCAGCGATCGGCGCGGCGCATCTCGATGTCCTTCTGAGTGCGGTCGGCGGTGACCTTGCCGTAGTTGCGGCCGGTGGCGCCGAAGCACTTATCGAACTTCGAGAGCAGGTCGACGATTTTGAAGTGAGTCGGGGCCATGGTGGGATCGTAGTTGCGCAGGAGGGCGAGGCCGGCGCCAAGCATGGTGAGGTACTTGCCACGGGCGGCGTCATTCACACGCGCGATATCTTTCGCAAGACGGTCGGCGTTGAGGAAGGCGGTGACAGGAACGGCTTCCTTAGTTTCCTTGTCGATCATGAGGGCCATGCCGATGCCGCAGTTCGGGTGGCAGCCGCAGGAGAGTTGGCCCCAGTCGCGGTTGGGACCGTGAACGAGATCGGCCCAGTCGCTGAAGGTGGACATGAAGGAGATGGGGAACCAATCGCGGACGGGCTCGCCGAGGCCGGTCTGTTTTTTAACGTCGTGAGCGAGGTGCGAGAGGGTATAGCGCTGCGCCATGCGGCGCTCATCCGAGACCTCCTCGTCGCGCCCAGTGAAGGAGACGGGCTGGAAGGAGAGGAAGTTGATCTTCTTGGGGTTGTCGAGCGCGAACTCGATAATGCGGCCGACTTGCTCATTGTTGATGCCGTTGATGATGCAGGTAACGGGGACGATGTCGACGCCGGCCTCGTGCAGATTGTGGATGGCCTGGAGCTTGACGTCGAAGGAGTTTCCGACCTTGCGGTGCGAGTTGGCGGCGTTACCGATGCCATCGAACTGGAGGTAGGCGTAACGGAGGCCGGCCTCGGCGGCGGCGCGGGAGAACTCCTTGGATTTGGCGAACTCGATGCCGTTGGTGGCAGCCTGGACGCTGGTGTAGCCGACCTTGCGGGCGTAGGCGACGGCGTCGAGGAAGTAGGGGGAGAGGGTGGGCTCGCCGCCCGAGAACTGGACGGACATCTGCCGACGCGGCTTGATCGTCACGGCATTGTCGAGCATGGTCTTGATCTCGTCCCAGGTGAGCTCGTGGACGAAGCCGACCTGATTGGCGTCCATGAAGCAGGGATCGCACATCATGTTGCAGCGATTGGTGAGATCGATGGTCAGCACTGACCCACGACCATGCGTCACTGTCGACGTCCCGTGGTTGTGAAGCTTCTCGTCATTGTGGGCGCGGATGTCACGGCCGGGGAAGACCTCTTCGAGGTGCTTGAAGAAGGCGGTGTCGATGGACATGACGTCTTCGAAGTGGCCATGGATGGGGCAGTCCTTGACCATGAGGATCTGTCCGTCGCGCTCGATGATCTGTGCCTTAATTTCGCCGACCTTCTCATTGAGGAGGATCTCATGGGGGAGCTTGCCGTCAACAATCTGCTGGCGGATCTCGGGGATGCAACGCGGGCAGAGGGAGTCGGTGGTACGCGGCCAGCCTAGAGGCGGCTTTTCTTTCTGGTAGCTCTTGAGCAGCGGCTTATCGCTCCAGCGGGGGGTGAAGGACGCGTTGGGGCTGATCGAGTTGAGCTTGTTGTAGACGGCCCAACCGCCCTTTGCTGCGTAGGTCAGAGCTTTCTCGGCTAGCTTCGCTGCCTTTGCCATATTGTTCTTGTTCTCCTGGGGGCTGATTGCCAGCCTTTTTACGTGCGCGTGTGTGCATTGCAAGCGTATCCATTCGGATGCGAAGACGGGAGTATGGTTGCTGATTCTCCGTGACCCGCGCAGGTGGAATCCGCTCACAACCCTGCAGCTATAAGACTACTTAGGGCTCCCCCATTGAAGAAGCGGGTGAGGCCGAGCGGTGAATCTGCGCATTGAACGGCAACACAAAGCGGCGAACGGGAGACCGACGATCAGTTGCCCGGTGCGGGAGAACTGGCGGGACTGCCTAGTTGCGGAAGAAAATAAATTTCAATACCCGAGGGTAGCCGTGCCGAATGATAGACGCACTGGGTTGCGGGGCGGAAGTCCGAAGCGGTGGCGTTGGGAATATCGACGAAGGTTTGGGGGTTCAGATCAATGACCGGAAACCACGTGCTCTGGACCTGCACCATGATGCGGTGGCCGGGTAGAAAGGTGTGGTTGACCTCGACGAGGGAGAAGTCGACCGCATCGGGGTGATTGGGCGTAAAGGGTTCGGGCCGGGTGAAGCTGTGCCGGAACTTGCCCCGCATGGGTTCGCCGCGAACGAGCTGCTGGTACCCGGCGAGGAGGGTGGCCGGGGCGTCGACGTCGCGCGGACGCGCGGCGTTGGCGGCAGGTTTAGGTTGCGGGGTAGTGTCGGGGTAGACGTCGATGAGCTTGACAATGAAGTCCGAGTCGGTGCCGGAGGTGGAGACGTGGAGCTTGGCGCTGACGGGACCGGCGAAGGTGACGGGAGCGGATAGCGGGTCGGTCTGGTAGACGAGGACGTCGGGCCGTTTGGAGGCGAAGCGCTGGTCGGCGGCCATGTACTCGCGCTCTGGACCGGGCGCGGCGGCGTAGCCCACTTCGGGGACGGGGTGGGCGGGGTCGGAGATGTACTGGTCGAAGTCGGGGGAAGAGATGGCTCCGCTCAAATTCCCGGTCTCCGAAGGTGGAACGGCGGTGTTTTGGGGTGGATCGAAGGAGAGTTTGCCGCCGGGCTGGAGGTAGAGCATCTTCTTTGTGGCGGCGGGTGGGGGCCAGGCGGGGTAAGACCGCCACTGGTTGGAGCCGGTCTCAAAGACGGTGGCCTTGGCGAGTTTGGGGTTGGGCGCGTCTTTGAGGTAGTGCTCGAAGAAGGGAAGCTGGATGTGCTCGCGAAAGTAGTCTCCGGTATCGGAGCCGAAGCGGGCTTCGCCGATGTGATTGCCGTCAGCGCGGGCCCAGCCGCCGTGGAACCAGGGCCCGACGACGATCTGGTTTGAGGTGGATGGGCTCTGGGCGGCGATAGCGTCGAAGGTCTTCCAGGGGCCGGAGAGGTCTTCGGCATCGAAGAGACCGCCCACCGCGAGGACGGCTGCGTGGATGTTGTGAAGGTGGCGGGAGATGTCGCGCTCCTGCCAGTGTGCATCGTCGGTGGGGTGGTCGATGGTCTCGGCGAAGTAGGGATTGTCGATGAAGGCGCGGGCTTTGGAGAGGGGTTCGAGGGCCTGGAAGGCGACGTAGGCGTCTTCCGAGACATAAGCCGGCTCGGGACGTTCGGGACGTGGGCCGCCGCGACTCTCCGGGGTGGGGTTCTGCTGGGGCCGGAAGGTGAGATAGAAGTCGTTGGCCTCGAACATGAGGGCGCCGTTGTGGTAGGCGTCGTCGTTGTTGTAGAGATCGGTGACGGGCGCCTGGGGGCTGGCGGCCTTGATGGCGGGGTGCGAATCGATGATGGAGGCGGAGGTGTAGAAGCCCGGGTACGAGATGCCGAGGATGCCGACCCTGCCGTTGTTATTGGGGACATTTTTGAGCAGCCAATCGATGGTGTCGGAGGTGTCGGTGGACTCATCGTGCTGCTTGCCGGTGGGGTGATCGATGTGCGGGGTCATCTCCACCCAGGCGCCTTCGGAGCCGAAGCGTCCGCGGACATCCTGGTAGACGATGATGTAGCCGGATTCTGCGAACGAGCGCGATGGACCGAGGGCCGATGGGTACTTGTCTTCACCGTACGGGCCGGCGCCGTAGCAGGTGCGAGTCATCAGAAACGGATAGGGGTGCACGGTGTCGCGAGGGGTGTACACGGCGGTGAAGAGCTTCACGCCGTCCCTCATGGGGATGTGAAACTCGTGCTTGACGTAGTGAGCTTTGACGTCGAAGGGCGCGGGAGCTGGCGCCGTAGGCGGTGTGGCCGCGGGCGTGGCGGGGGTCTGGGCCGGAAGGTTCGCTGCCAACGAGGCAACAGTGAGGGTGAGGGCTATGAGGAGCGGACCAGGGGCGGGCATGGTGGTCAGTCTACACAGGTGAGAACTGCTCGAAGCGGGGGTCGGGCGCTACAGCGGGTGCTCGGTGCTGATGTCGTTGATGATCTGTTGGAAGAACGTAACGCGAATATGGATGCGGCGGGCGACGTCGGGGAGGAATTCGCCGATAAGGGCCTCCGAGGGATCGGAAGCCAGGCCGATAGCGACGCGTCCGGCTGTGGCGCCCGCGCCGGTGTGGAGGCCGGGAACGTATAGATTAGCGATCTCGGCTGAGATGGGATAGGTGAGTAGAGTGGCGTAGTTCGGCATGGGGGAGCCGTCATCGTGCTGACTCACGAGCGTGTGACTGAGGGCGTGGAGAATGCGTTTGCCAATGGGGGCTCCAGGCATGCGATGGTAGCGAGGGTCCTGGTGCCCGAGGGTTGGGATGAGCCAGGTTCCGAAGAACTCGCCTGTGGCGCCCTGCGAGAGCGCATATCCGTAGTTCTTGCCGAATCCGATTACGCCGGGACCGTAGGGGCTATGGGAGTTGCTGGCGGTATAGATGGCGGAGGAGAGAGCGACGACGGCGAGGTTTCCCGGATCGGCTACATTGGTTGCCGCCAGGAAAGCTTTTTGGCGCGGGGTCATGGGAAGGGAGACCACGTCATTGAGGAATCGCTGATCAGCAAGGAGGAGCGCGCGCTTTCGCTGGATTTGGGTGTGGAGGCCAGTGTGGGAATCGGTTTCCCATGGCCTCGAACTGATTGAGTGGTCGAGAGGAACAGGATCGCCGGTGGCCTCAAAGGCAGAGTGGGCCGCAACGACAACATCCTGCTGGGGCAGCGAGCTCGGAGCATCAGGAAGATCTTCGGGGGATGTCGGCTTAGGCGAGCTGGGAGGCTGGGAGGGAGCCTGAACCGGACCTGCGAGCGGGAGTGACGGGGTCTGGGCGCTTCCGTAACAGGCACACAGGGAGACGCTGACGGCGAAGAAAAACGCGAGGGGGTCCCGGCGGATCGACAGACTACACCCTCCCTCTATGGTCCAGTATTGGACACAGGATAACGGAGAGTTACTCGCTTTTCTTGAGATGCACCACGCCAAGTGCGTCCGAAAGGAACTCACTCACGAAGAATCCGAGCGCAGAACCGCCGATCGATCCGGCGAAAGTCTCGGCCGTGGTCTTAGCGTCGCGATTGATTTGGGGGTAGTACGCGTTGGTCAAGACCGAGCCGGCCGCGTTGCCGGCGAGAAGGGCAAGGTTCGGGGTCGCGCGGCCGCTATCCGACTTGGTGACGACGGTGCGGGTGACGGCGTACAGGGTGCGGTGCAGGAGGTTGTGCCCGGGGCCGAGGCGGTAATATCGGGGATCCTCGTGGAATACGGGGGCAAAGACAGAGTCTGACAAGACGCCTTCGCTGGCCGCCCTGGCGGCGGACGCCCCGAAGCGCTGCGCGAACGGACCCCATCCCTGGCCGTAATTGGGAGCGCTATCCAGGGCCTGCGAATAGGCCGCAGACGAGATCCAGCCGACGATGGCAAAGGGTGAGACCGCATCTTTAATCCCGAGGCGCACCTTGTCGCCGGCGGTTAAGGCCGGGGCCTGCTGGCCGGGGTCGATGTATTTATCGGCGCGCGAAGCTGGACCAGTACTGGAACGTCCGAGGCTTTGACCGAAGCCTCCGTCATTCAGGGACGCGGATGCATCGGGAGGGGCGGACGTGCTCGAGGACGAGGCAGTTGGATTGTCGAGATCGACCGAGGCGGTACCAAGGTTTGCGGCCCGAAGGAGTGACCCTGGGGAGTCGGGGAGGGAGGGAGCTACAAGCGACGCCAGTTCATGCGCGGGCGTGCTCTGTGCCGCCGCGGGCAAAGCCAGGCAAAAGAGCGCGGCAACAGACGTCGGAGACAACCATCTTGCAGATTTCGGCAGCAAACTGCGGGACAACCTCAAATGTATCCTCTGAATATTCCGGGCACCGACACTGGAGAATCGTGCCGTGACCTGGGCGGCAGGACGGGGGGAGCTCCTGAGCACCTGCCACAACGGACGCCGTGGGAGGGATTGAAGGTTGTATGCGTAGGCGGACGAAGCGGAACGAGCTTGCGTTACCAGAGAGGCACTGCGATGGGAGAAGGGCTGTGTTTTGATTGACCCTGCGATTTGCGCATCGGAATAATGAAGGTGGAGAGGTGCAGCCATGGCAGGTGAGGGGATGAAGCGAGGATGGGAGGAGCAGATCAAGGAAGCGGGCGAGCGGGTGGAGGAGGAGCTCCGGCGAGTGGTCACCTACATCAACGATGAGGTAGTTCCGGACGTACGCAGGAACGGCTCCGAGGCGTTACGGTCGGCGGCCTCCGAACTGCAAAAGTTGGCGCAGCGGATGGACGACCGGCGGGCCGGTGTAGCGCCGCCACCCCCTCCCTCCCGCGAGGATGGGCGTGGGTGAGGCGAGTGCGGTTTGCGCTGCTGGCGCTGCCGGTCTTGCTGCTGGGCACGGCGGGCTGCCATAAAAAAACGAGGCAGGCGCATCAGCCTCCGGCTCCGCCGCCGACGAGCACTCGGCGGAGTGTGCGTCCGGCGCCCCGGGGGAGGGATGCGGACGGAAGAGTTGTGGGGGATGACGGGACGACGGTGGGTCGAAGTAGTGCACCACCGCGATCTTCAGGAACAGCGAGTGGAAGCCTGAGTACGGCGCCGCTGCCGCTCGAGGTGCACGGGAATCCCTTTGAGACGGAGAGCGGGCTGGCGAGCTGGTACGGGCCTCCCTATGCGGGTCGCAAGGGCGCGGACGGGACGGTCTACGACCAGAACGCGATGACGGCAGCACATCTGACGCTTGCGCTGGGAACGGTGGTGCGGGTCACCAATCTCGTGAACGGGCAGAGCGCGGTGGTGCGGATTACGGATCGTGGCCCGTTCGTTCGCGGGCGGATCATCGATCTGAGCATGGCGGCAGCGAAGGTGACCGGCGTGTACCGCGCGGGCGTTGTGAAGGTGCGAGTGGAGGCATTCGATGCTCCGGCGCTGAAGCCGAATGTCTATCCGGGCGGGCGGTGGTGTGTGCAGGTCGGGGCGTTTCCGACCGAGGCGGATGCGGTTCAGGAGATGCTGGATCTGCTTCAGCGGTATCCGGGGGCGAAGGTCATCGAATTTCAAGGACCGACCGGACATTGGGTGCGGATCAATCCGAAGGTATCCGACAAGCAGCATGCCGAGGAGGTTGCGGACAGCATCCACCTGCCCGATGACGCGCAGCCCTACCTGACGCGAACCGATTGAGGAAAGCAAGAGCTAGCGAATGACCGGTTTGCCGGAGAGGCGGGCTAGTTCGGCGCGGAACTCGGCCGACCCGGCATGGTTGAAGGTGTGAGTGATGGTGACCCGGTTGTCGCCGAGGACGGTGGTCACGACTCCACCGCGACCGGCGGCTACCGTCATGATCTCGGGGTAGGTGATGGTCTTTTGCGCGCGGAACCAGAAGCGCTGAATGACCGCGGTGGGCGTGAGCACGATGGTGCCGGGGTACTGATATAGACCGAAGAGGACGGCGATGAGAAGCAGGACCAGGAGCCAGACGGGGATAGACTGGCGCGAGATCCAGAGCGGGTAGGCGAAGAGAAGGAAGTAGAGCGGAAGGGCGATCGAGCGGGAGAAGACGACGAGGGGCTTGAGCGGAAAGGTGAGGCCGTGGGAAGTCTGGCGCGGGTGACCTTTGACGAGGCGCGCGGAGAAGATTAGCGCGAAGACGATAGCCATCGCGGCGATTTGGAGGGTGTGCAGGTCGGTGTGCATGGCTCTTCTCTCGATAGTAGACGGTGCAGCGTGCGTCTATGAACTGAGCTGCCGAGCTGGGCCGCGGGCTAGCTGCACGCAGTGCGCGAGATGGGGTGATTCGCTGGTTAATGAGCTTTCTTCGCGAGGCTTTTCGCGGATCCGCGCAGGGATCCGCTGTGGGTTGCCCTAGTGATCGATTGGCGGAGGAGCGTAGAAGGGAAGCTTCTGCTGCTCTTCGGTCGCGCGCTTGATCACGACATCGTCGAAGAGCAGCGCGGGAGCAATCGTGGTCTGGGGAATGGGGCCGAGGGAGTTGGCGATCCAGGGAGTGCCGCCGGCGGCGATGATGGAGGAGCGCAGGCTGCGGGTATCGACTTCGTCGAAGACGGCGCCGCGGACGAGCTCGCGGGAGCCGTCGGGGTGGACGCGGTAGAGGAGGCGGGGACCAAGTTCTCCGCCGAGGGTATCGACCGCGTAGACGTCTCGCTTCTGCTCTTTGGCGAGCGCGAGGAGGTGGTCGTTCATGTCGGCATCGGAGAGGAGCTTGCCGCCAGGACCGGGAACAGGTTTGAAGAGGGTGACGCCAGCGTGGGAACGCGGGGCCTGTGCGGGCGCGGCGCGGCCGTGGCCGTTCGAGATGGGGAAGTCGCGGACGGGTTCGCGGCCGATGAGGTAGTTTTCGAGTTTGCCGGCGGAGACGAGTTCGGTGGGCTGAGCGGCGACGCCTTCATCATCGACCTCGTAGGCGCCGAGGAGGTGCTTGCCTTCGAAGGTGGCCTCGAGTGGATCGTCGGTGACGTTGAGGAACTCGGGGAGAACTCGGGCGTGCAGCGATGAGTTGTAGGCGCCCTGGGTGCGGGCGGTGGTGCCGGGCTCGGGGCGATCGGCCTCGACGTTGGGAACGAAGAGGTGGGTGAGGACATCGGCGGCAGCGTCCGCGCTGAAGAGGATGGGCCCGTGGTAGTCGTCCGCAGAGACGACGGGGGCGTTGCGGAGTTGGTTGAAGGACTTGAGATCGTCGATGGTGCGCTGGCGGAAGGCGGCGGCGGACTCCAGCTCGCGGGCGGTTGCGGCAACGGAGCCGTTATCGCGGCCGAGGCGCATGCCGTCGGCGGCCTGTCCCCCGACGGAGATGTTGGCCTGGTAGCCGGTGTAGCCGGTGCGGACCTGGGTATTTTCCGTGTTGACGAGGTAACGGTTGACGGCGATGGCGCGGAGGTTTGCGGTGGAGTACTGGACGTCTTTCGAGAAAGCGTGCACCTCCGGCGCCGAGGCGTAGAGGCCGCTGGCTTCGATGAGGCGGCGCTTCCAATCGTCGCGATCGAGCTGGATGGAGTGGAGGGGTTCGGTGTGGTGGACGGGCCTGGCCTGAGCAAAATCGTGCTCCCGCGGCTGCGATTCGAAGCGCTTTAGCGTGGCCTGCTTGGCGGCGAAGTTGCGAAGGGCGATCTTGTACGCGTCGTCGGTAGCGAGCCAGAGAGCGTAGCGAATGGCTTCGGGGTTGTTGTCGGTTGGGGCGAGCTGGGCGATGCCATCGCCCTTTGCGGAGGAGCTGTCGAAGACGTAGGAGCCGACGCGGACGGTGACGCGGACGATGCGCTGGTGGCCCCCCTGCTCGTTGGTGAGGGCGCCGTAGTTTGCGACGGCTTCGTAGCTCGAGAAGTCGTCCACGCGGTACTCGATGAAGTAGGGGCGCTGCATGCCGGGGAGCAGGAGCAGCTGCTGTTCGCGGTCGAGCTCCTGCTGCATGGCGTCGAGGATGGGGTCGGGGTCGCGTGGCTGCTGGGCCCGTGCGGGAGGGGAACCAAATGTGGTTACAAATGCGAGCGCTGCGATGACACAGATCCTTGTGGCGCTGCGAATCCAGGTAAGCGACGGTGTCGCGTACCTGGGGCCTCGGATTTGGTGGATGTTTGGGGGGAGGGGTAGAGAAGCGGGTCCTTCGCTGCGCTCAGGGTGACGACTTCTGAAAGGAGGGGAAGCGGGACCTCCCCCTTCGCAAGCTCGAGGGTCAGGATGACAAATTGTGGAGGAGGGTTGGGGGGGAAAGATCTTGAAGAGGTTCATTAGTGGGCCACCTTTGCGGGGGCGACTTCGTCGGCACCGGGCGGAGGAAGGATGGGTGGGCGATTGCTTCCTTGCGACTGGCGCTGGGTTTCGATCTCGCTGACGAGCATGGCGGGGGCTACGGCGGAGACGGGGATGGAGCCGGATTCAGCGCCGCAGATGCCGTTGAAGATGTCCTGGTGGTCGCCGGTGGCGACGATGCGGGTAAGCGCAGCCTGGGGCGTGCCGACTATGGAGACGCCTCGAACGAGCTCGTCGGGACGGCCGTCGGTGTAGACGCGATAGACGACGAGAGGGATGACGGAGAAGGCCTGAGGGGAGCGACGCGTGGTGACGGCGAAACCGGAGGAGATGTCCTCGAAAAAGAGGCCATAGGGTTTGCCCTGTTTTCTGGCCTCGTCAGTGAGTAACTGGCGCAGTTGCTTATCCGTTACGGATCTGGACGAGGTGACGATGAGGTTGCCCTGGCGGCCGGTGGGCATGTGCCCGACCTCCGCGCGGCCGTGGCCGTTGGAGTTGGAGAAGCTGGCGATGGGCAGGCGGGACATGAGGAAGGTGTCGAGAACGCCATCCTTGATGAGGTCGACGCGGCGTGCGGGCTGGCCCTCGTCGTCGTAGCTGTAATGACCGCTGAGCGGGTGGCCTTCGAAGGTGGAGAGGGTGGGGTCGTCGGCGACGGAGAGGAAGGTGGGCAGGATGGGTTTGCCAAGGAGCTTGGTGAAGGTCTGGCCTTCCTCATCCCCGCGTTGTCGCTGGCCTTCGAGACGGTGTCCCAGAACTTCGTGGAAGAAGACGGCGGAGGCGCGGCCGGAGAGGATGGCGGGGCCGTCGAAGGGTTCGGTAACGGGAGCGACACGCAGGGCCTCCAGGTTCTTTGCCATGGCGACGGTCTTCTCGGTAAGTGTTTTCTGGTCGGGCAGGTGCGCTGCAGAGTCGGCCTCGAAGGTCTCGACGCGGAAGAGGTCCATGCCGTCCGAGGCTCGGGTGCGAGCGACGACGACCAGCCGAGCGACATGGCTCGGGGTGGCGACCCGCGCGCCTTCGGAAGAGACGAAGTAGTCGGTCTCGGTCGAGGCTTCCATCGCGACAGAGTTATAGAAGACATCGGGAAATTGCTTGAACAGGGCGGAGAGCTCTCGGAGGCGGTCGGCCCAGGCGGCCTTTGTCTTGTCGTTCAGATCAAGCGGAGGGCTGGAGGGCAGCAGCGCTTTGGCGGCTGGTTCCACGGAAAAGTCCGCGGAGGCATCCTCTTCCTTGGCGCGGACCTGCTGGTCGGTTGTGACCTTGAGATAGCTGTCGAGAGCACGGGCATAGCCGCGATTGGTCGCGAACCAGAGCGATCGGGCGAGGGCAGCGGGGTCGTCGGTAAGAGGGAGGGGGACGGTCGAGAGGGCCGAGTTGCGATGATCGCCATGGGTGTTGTCCTCGGCGGGCGAGCCGATGCGGACCTGGACGTCGGCCATGCGGCGGCGGCTCTGACTGGAGGAGGTGAGGGCGCCGAAGCTCGCGGCCATGGAGACGGAATCGGAGTCGGAGATGGCGTAGCTGACGAAGTACGGCTTGGGGGATTGCGGGGAGACGTCCGCCGCTGCCGTGCTGGCCGGCTTTAGGGAAGGCTGCGCCGCTGTTCCGAGAGAGGACATGGCCCGGGTAAGCTCGGCCTGCATGGTGCCGACGAGGACGGAGTCGGCGGCTTTGGCGGGCGGGCCGGCTGGAGGTGCGCCTGATGCCTGGGCTGGGGAGCAGAGAAGACCGGAGGTGATGACGGCCAGGGTAAGTGAGAGGAGAGGGAGATGTCGTACCAAGTAGACCCGCTTTGGTTGGAGATGCAGATGTCGATGAGCCGAGTGTATCGGATGAGCTTTAGACGGACCGAGGAGCAGGATGGACGATAGGCGTTGCCGAAGCTAAGGTTTAGGGAAGAATCTGGGATCGAGAGGGCGGACGAAGATGGACTTGAGGCGGGTTGGAGCGGGAGTGCTGCTGGTGATCGCGGCGATTTCCTTGACGACCCATGCGAAGGCATTGGATCCGACACCGGATTTCGGTCGAACACCAGCGGAGGCGAGGGCCCTGAACGAGGCAACACGTCACCTGGCCACGGCGTACACGTTGCCGCCCGAAAAACTAACAAAGGCCCGGACGAAGGCGCGGATCAACCATTGGCTGCACTTTGGTGGAGAGGCGTGGGGGTTGGCGCAGGTGCTGCTGCTCTTGGCCACCGGGGTGGTGGCGTGGGTGCAGAGGACGGCGCTGCGGTCGCCCGGTGGGCGATGGGTCCAGGGGCTGGTATTCCTAGGGCTGTTCCTAGGTATTGGGACGCTGCTCGATCTGCCGCTGGCTGTCCTGGGGCACCATGTGTCGCGGGTGTATGGGCTGTCGGTGCAAGGCTGGGGAGGTTGGGCGTGGGATCAGACGAAGGGGTTTCTGCTGGGGTGGCTGGTGGGGTGGCCGGTGGTAATGCTGCTCTTCTGGGTGATACGGCGATCTCCACGGCGGTGGTGGCTGTGGTTCTGGGGGGCGACGATCCCGATGGTGCTGCTAGCGATCTTCCTGGTGCCAGTGGTGATCGAGCCGATGTTCAACCACTTCGAGCCGCTCGCGGCGGCGAATCCAGGATTGGTGGGGCAGCTGCAGAAGGTGGTCGACAAGGGCCACATGGTCATTACGCCGGATCGCATGTTCCTGATGAAGGCGAGCGAGAAGGTGACAGGGATGAACGCGTATGTGACGGGCTTTGGCGCATCGAAGCGCATTGTGGTCTGGGACACGACGATCGCGAAGGCGACGCCGGACGAGATCCTGTTCATCTTCGGGCATGAGATGGGGCACTACGTGCTGGGGCATATTGTTCGGGGTCTGGCGCTGGCTATGGCGGGACTGTTTGTGAGCTTCGGGTTGGGATATTTGTTTGTGCAGTGGGCTTTGCGGCGGTATGGGCGGCGGTGGGGGATTACAGCGCAGGCGGAGTGGGGGACCCTGGCGGTGCTGGTGCTGGCGATGAGCCTGTACGGGGTGATCTCGGAGCCGGTGGAGTCGACGTTGAGCCGGATGCAGGAGCATGAGGCGGACGTATTCGGGCAGGAGGTCGTCCATGGGATCGTGTCCGATCCTCGGACGGTTGGGCGGGAGGCGTTTCAGGTGCTCGGGGAGACGAGTCTGGAGGAGCCGGAGCCGAGTCCGCTGCTTGAGTTCTGGAGCTACAGTCATCCGTCGATCTCGCGACGAGCCGCCTTTGCGGAGGCTTACGATCCCTGGGCTCCGGGCAATGAGCCGCGGTACTTCAAGCGGTAGACGCGGGTAGAATGCTGGTCATGGCGGCGAATTGTCTGTTTTGCAAGATCGTGGCGGGTGCGATTCCGGCGAAGCGAATTTTTGAGGATGAACAGAGCCTGGCGTTTGCGGATATCCACCCCCAGGCACCGGTGCACCTGCTGGTGATTCCGAAGGAACATCTGGAATCCCACGCGCACGCGCTGGCGGAGCATACGGCGCTGGTGGGCCACCTGATGGCGGTGGCAGGTGAGTTGGCGCGGTCGGAAGGTTTGAAGAACGGGTACCGGCTGGTGATCAACACGGGAGAGGATGGCGGACAGACGGTGGGACACCTCCATGTGCATCTGCTGGGTGGAAGGCTTATGGGCTGGCCGCCGGGGTAGTTATCGCGGGGCCGGTCTTGAGGATGGTACCCCTTCCCCCCGGGGTACTTTTGGCTAAAGTCTTCCTTTCGTTCCGTTTAGCCATAAGAAAAATTTGTAGGTCTTCAGAGGAATAGGTTTACAGCTAAATTTCGATTCTAAACAGGAAAGCCCGGACCTCGGAGGCCGGGCTTAGGAATCCCTGAGTTGATTCTAACGGCTTGGCGCAGGTGATTGCGCCAAGGTGGGTCACTGGTTGTAGTTGGCCTCTTCGTTCTCCTCTTCGAGGCCATAGCGGCGGAGGAGATTGGGAAGGTTCTGGGAGAAGGCAGCGCGGGGCATCACGGTGTCGCAGCCGGCTTCCACGGCCTTGGCCTTGAGGTCTCCCTGGATGTGCGACAGGAAACCAACGATGGAGGTGGAGCGCTTGAGCTTGGCCTTGAGCTTTGGGATCAGGGTGAGCGGCTTGGCATTCGCGTTGTTGAGATCGAAGACGATGAGGCCCGGTCGATCGCCTTCTTCGCCGCCGGTGAGTTTGGCGAGCTCTTCCTTCTCGTTCTTGACGAAACCCACTTTGACGCCGAGTTTTCGAGCAGTCTCCTGAATCTTGGCGATAAAAAAGAGGTCCTCGATGAAGAAGAAGATTTTGGTCGGAGCGTCATCCGCGATGGGAACGACACGGCCTTGGGAGTAGTCGATGGGCTGCGAGTCGTTGGAGCTGTGGTAGCTGCGAGGCCTGCCCTGATTGCCGCGGGACTCGATGGTAGAGGGTGGCGCATCGGCGAAATTGCCGTTGACGACTCGATAACTGTGGTCCATCGGACCAACGAAGCTGCGAGGACCTCGATCGCGCTGCTGCTTTCCGCCGCCGCCACCGCTTGCTTTCCGGGCCTTCCAACCGTCCACGCGATTGCCGAACTGGTGTGAATCTGGAGAGCCGGAGGCAGAGCCGCCGCCGCTGTTTCTATGGGCGGCACCCGCGCCATTGCTATTGGCGACAGGCTGATTGCTCGGGGTATCTTCGCGCCGTGGGCGCTCTCGATCCCGGAACTTTTTCTTCCAGCGCTTGGCGCCGGCGCCAGTGTTGCCCTGGTGTTGGCCACCCGGGTTGAACGTTTGACCGGAGTTGTGGGGGCCGGAGCTGTTTCCCTGCGGCGGAGCGGAGGCCTGGATGGATACGGCCCCGGAGGTGGCTCCGGAGATGTCTCCGGGCTCTGCCTGGGGTGGGGCGAACGCCGCTTCCGGGGTGCTGTCAGGACCTTTGTTTTTACGCTTGCGGCGTCGCCGGCGGCTGCTTTTCGACTGCCCCATGCCATGGGGAACAGAGGAGCCAGAGAAGTCCTGATCCCCCTGGCTGGCGGAGCTCTCGTCGTGCCGGACTGCTGAACCCTGATCCTGCCGGGCGGTGTTTTGATCAGAGGTCGGGGGCGGGCTCTGGTGCGACTGCACCTCGGGCACATTCTGTTCTACGCTCATGCTTCCACTTCCTATTACAGACGAAGTACTGCTTTACAGTCGGGCTAGCCGGATCCCGGACTACTAGCGGCACGGTGAAGAGGCACGGATCCACCTACACGCGGACATCTCCTCGTGCTGGGCACGAGGAGAGGACGGACGGGACTTTCAGCGTGGGAGGAAACGGTGTCAAGTTGTACTCGAGCAAACGTCCTTTGTATGTAGCAGCTGCGATGGCAATCATCTGGCAGCCTGGTCCGCATCCGGGCGGCGGACCCTCACCCCTTCAATAGAAACCTGTTCAACAGCAGAGCGCGACAGCGGGGAATCGAAGAGCCGAGCTAAACTCAGAACGTTAGCGAAACACCCAAGAGGCTCGCATGGTGAACGGCACCCACAGCCGCTTCACAAGGCAACCCAAATACTACAGCAGAGGGCTCTGAGTTGCAACAGACGGATGGGTGACGGTAGACACTGCGTCCTCTCAACGTGATTCTCGGGGCCATTCTTTTGCCTTGCGGCTCCCATGAGAGCCTGAGAGCATGGCGGATGAGGGGTGCACTGTGAAGACGCTCATTCTGCTGATTACGCTGATTATGGTGTTCGTACTTGGATACATGCTGGGTGCATCCCATGCGCGTACGCCGGCACGTTCCCATCCAATCAGCAGACCGAACAGCGACGATTCCGGGACACCGAACTAGGTTGCCAGCCAGCTATGCCGAGTGGGCGGATTCGGGACTGCATACCCTGATCAGTGACGACAGCAACAGGGTTTTGATGGGCATCAGTAAACGAAAAAGCCACTTCTCGCGAAGCGGCCCTTCCGACGATGGCCAACACTGGCCTCCAAAGATCACTCTTCCTGAGGGAGAATGTGCCTTTACCTTCCGGCGGCTACTCCATCTGCTCGGGAGCGCTACGTTTCCGGATGCAAAGACTTGAAGCTGGACGATTACGCTTCAGTATGTGCTGCTAGGGATGCAATCGCGTTGCCAAAGTAAATGCCGACATTTGCGGCGGAATGGGCGCAGGCGGCGAAATCCTCTCTTAGAAACCGGAGATGAGGGAGTTCCTTTTTCAGATTTCGGGATTTGATGGGAGGGAAAAGGGCGAATCTCAGCTTCTCCTGGGCTTGACCGGGCTTTACCTGGGTTTGACCGGTGTGGCCCATACCCATATAATTTGGATGTTCTGGCAGCCCAAAGCGGCCTAATCGGCCGGTTGAGGGCATCCGGGGCCGGTCCGGCTGCGCGAAGCACGTCAATTTATCGTGTGCTGGCTGGTCAGGGCTGGAGCGAGGAGTGCGCGAGTAGCGCAACCTTCGCGAGCCTACCCAGGCGACTGTTTTTTCAAGGAGCAAGAAACCTAGCATGAATCGCAACCTATTGGTATTAACGACGGCGTTTAGCGCCGCAATGTCGGCTGGGGCAGGCGTAGCACAGGCTCCGGCCGCAGCAGCCAGCCAGCCAGCCGCAGCAACGGCTGCCGCGCCGCAAGCAGTTCCGGCGAAGGTGGCTCTTATTGCCTTTGAACAATCTGTATTTGCCACCAACGAGGGTCAGCGTGCGGTGCAGGATGTGCAGAAGAAGTACGAGCCAAAGAAGGCTCAGATCGATACCCTGGCGGGGGAGGTCGACTCGCTGAAGAAGCAGCTGCAGAGCGCGCCGGCAACGCTTTCGGACGAGGAGCGCCAGACGCGGCTGAGGAACATCGACGCGAAGGAGAAGGTGCTTACGCGCGACAGCGAAGACGCGACCCAGGCGTACCAGGCCGACTTGCAAGAGGCTTACGGTAAGGTGGCTCAGAAGGTCTCCGGGGTGGCGAAGAACTATGTCCAGGCGAGTGGATTTACCCTGCTGCTGGACGTGAGCAACCAGGCCAGCAATGTGATGTGGGCTGTGCAGAATACGGACATAACCCAAGCTGTTGTAGAGGCTTACAATAAGAGCTCGGGGGTTACCGCACCCCCGCCAGCGGCGCCTTCGGCCGGACGGCCGACGACCACGGCACCGCGCGCAACTCCTCCGACCACGGCACCGCGCGCAGCTCCCCGGACGCCTGCTCCTCCGCGATAGCTTGTCTGTCGGGAAAAATAGATTGTGATTACCGAGCAAAAAAGGGGAGGGCTGACGCCCTCCCCTTTTTGGGGAAAACACGTCTGTCTGTGGAAATTACTGTGGATTGTATTTTTTGTGTGGTGGGATTTGGGCTGTGGGGAGGTGTGGCGGGGCTCTTGCCGTTAGTTTTTGTGGTCGATAAGGTATTGAATCTAGGTCGGTTAGATGAGGTCGGAGACGAAACCTGATGTTTAAGGGGGTAATGTACCGCAAGTGTTGATATGTCGTGGGTTTCCCACAGTGAAAGATTAACAATAAGTTACTCGACCACGGAATTGGGTGCTTTTGTGTGGAGTTCCGGCCGGCTTTTCGCGGTAAAACGTGGTGATTTGGGTGGTTCTTCGGGCTAATCTTCGCCGACCTTGAGGACGGCGAGAAAGGCTTCCTGGGGGATGTCGACCTTGCCGATGCGCTTCATGCGTTTTTTGCCTTCTTTTTGTTTTTCGAGGAGTTTGCGCTTCCGGCTGATGTCGCCTCCGTAGCATTTGGCGATGACGTTTTTGCGGATGGCGGTAACGGTCTCGCGCGCGATGACCTTTGCGCCGATGGCGGCCTGGATGGCGACCTCGAACATCTGGCGGGGGATGAGCTCGCGCATTTTGGAGACGAGGGCCTTGCCGCGGTCGTAGGCGGCGTCCTTGTGAACGATGATGGAGAGGGCGTCGACGGGGTCGCCGCCGATGAGGATGTCCATCTTGACCATGGGCGAGATCCAGGAGCCGGCCAGGACGTAGTCGAGTGAGGCGTAGCCGCGGGAGACGGATTTAAGGCGGTCGTAGAAGTCGAGGACGATCTCATTCAGGGGGAGCTCGTAGGTGAGCATGACGCGGGTCTCGGAGACGTACTCGAAGTTTTTCTGGCGGCCGCGCTTGTCTTCGACGAGTTTGAGGATGCCGCCGACGTACTCCTCGTTGGTAAGGATTTTGGCGGTAATGACGGGCTCTTCGATGGACTCGATCTCAGTGGAGTCGGGCCAGCGCGAGGGGTTGTCCACTTCGGTTACAGATCCGTCGGTGAGGGTGATTTTGTAACGGACACCGGGCGCGGTGGTGATGAGGTCGAGGGAGTACTCGCGTTCGAGGCGTTCCTGGATGATTTCGAGGTGGAGGAGGCCGAGGAAGCCGCAACGGAAGCCGAAGCCGAGGGCGACGGAGGACTCGGGCTCGAAGCTGAAGGAGGCGTCGTTGAGGCGGAGCTTTTCGAGGGCGTCGCGGAGGAGGGCGTGCTCGTGCGAATCTACGGTGTAGAGGCCGGCGAAGACCATGGATTTGATGTCTTCGAAGCCTGGGAGGGCCTCGGCGCAGGGGCGCTCGACCTCGGTGAGGGTGTCGCCGACCTTGGTGTCGGCCACGTTCTTGATGGTGGCCACGAAGAAGCCGACCTCGCCGGCGGAGAGCTCGGTGAGCTCGACCGGCTTGGGGGTCATGACGCCCATGCTCTCGACGTCGAACATCTTGCCGTTGGACATGACCTTGATCTTCATGCCCTTGCGGAGGCGGCCGTTGATGATGCGGGCGAGGACGATGACGCCGCGGTAGGCGTCGAACCAGGAGTCGAAGATGAGGGCCTGGAGGGGGGCTTCGGGGTCGCCCTGGGGCGGGGGGAGGAGGTTGACGACGGCCTCGAGGATGAACTCGACGTTGAGGCCGGTTTTGGCGGAGACGGCGATAGCGTCGTCGGCGGGGAGGCCGACGGATTTTTCGATCATCTCCTTGGTGCGCTCGATGTCGGCGGAGGGGAGGTCGATCTTGTTGATGATGGGAAGGATTTCGAGGCCGCCGGCGATGGCTAGGTAGGCGTTGGCGAGGGTCTGGGCTTCGACACCCTGGGAGGCATCGACGACGAGGAGGGCGCCTTCACAGGAGGCGAGCGAGCGGGAGACCTCGTAGGAGAAGTCGACGTGACCGGGGGTGTCGATAAGGTTGAGCTGGTAGGTTTCGCCGTCGTGGGCCTTGTACATCATGCGGACGGTGTGGGCCTTGATGGTGATGCCGCGCTCGCGTTCGAGGTCCATGGCGTCGAGGACCTGAGCCTGCATTTCGCGGGAGGTGACGGAGCCGGTGAGCTCAAGGAGGCGGTCGGAGAGGGTGGACTTGCCATGATCGATGTGGGCGATGATGGCAAAGTTGCGGATGTGGGACGGATCCATGCGGGGTAGGCGGGGCCTCAGAGACCATCTTAACATTCGGTGGGGAGTCGTTGGCTTGTGGGATTGGAAGGCGCGGTCTGGTGTGTGTCGCGGGGAGCTCGTGAGCCTACTGGATCGGGTATAACGAAGTTATGTGCTCGCCCGGGGCGAAGGGAACCTCAGCCTACCTCCATGTCACGCGGCGAGCGATGCAGGTTGCCTGAGGATATTCCATGAATCGCCGCGCCTTTCTCTATCGGTCGAGTGTTGTTGCCGGGGTGGGCGCGCTGCACTCGCTGGGGCTGAGCGGGTGCAGCGCCGGGGCGCGCCTCAAACGCGGTGGGGCGACCCATGCCCCGGCATCAGCGATGGAGCCTTCGCTGCCGTTTTATGACGTTCCCGGAGCTATCCTTCCGATTCGCGCCGATCTGGATCGCATCTTTCGGATTACAGTTTGCCTTCGGCCGTTTCGCGCGGCCGGGCCACGGCTCGATGTCGAGCATGTCGGCGACAAGCTGGTGGTGCATAACTATGGCCATGGCGGGAGCGGGTGGTCGCTCTCCTGGGGATCGGCGGACGTCGTTGTGCGAAGAGCTATGGAGGCTGCGTCCGGGATGAGCGAATGTGCGGTTCTCGGGTGCGGCGCGCTGGGCCTGACTGCGGCGCTGACTGCGCAGCGCATGGGTCTCAGGGCGACGATCTATGCCAAAGAGCGACCGCCTTACGTCCGTTCCGCGCGGGCGACTGGATCGTGGACACCGGACTCGCGAATTGCGTTGACCTCTGCCGCTGCTCCGAGCTTTGCCTCCGAATGGGAGCGCATGGCGCGGACCTCCTTCGCGATGTATCAGAGCTATCTCGGCTCGGCCGGAACTCCCATCGAGTGGACCGACCGGTACCATCTTCGGGACGAGCCGCACCCGGCAGGTGCTCCCGCGGCGGCGCGACTAGACGACCATGAGTTCGCATATTATCGAGACCGGATCGAGGACCTGACGCCGCATTCGCAAGAGATGCCGGCAGGAAGCACACCGTTTCCGACGCGTTTTGTGGGGCGTACGAGCACACTCACTTTCAACGTGGCCAGCTACTCCCGCCAATTGATGGAAGAGTTCCAGATCGGCGGCGGCCGCATCGAGACGCGTGAGTTCCAATCGCCCGCGGAGCTGGCTACGTTGCCGCAGAGCACTGTTCTGAACTGCACCGGCTACGGGGCTCGCGCGCTGTGGAGTGACGAAAGCCTTGTGCCTGTGCGCGGACAGATCGCGTGGCTGATTCCGCAGGATGGCGTGAACTATGGTCTGCTCTACAAGGACCTCTACGTTCTGGCTCGACGCGATGGCATTGTGGTCCAGCCAAACCCGCAGGGAGACGATACGGGCTGGAACGATGCGAACGAAGAGCCGAATCGTGCCGAGGCCGAGGCTGGAGTTCGTACGCTGCAGGAGCTCTACGGGCGCATGGGTGCTGCAAGGAGGCGCTCGGGCTGAAGTGGCCCCGTGAGCGAGATGTTTGGTTAGATCTCATTGCGCTCCGGTCAGCAACAGTCGAGCCGTGAGACGATTTGGCGTGCCTGGGCGAAGTGAGATATTCGTGTTCCCGCACGGCGGACGTGCAGAGGGTCAACGTCTGAGTGGCCAAATTCGGATCACATTTACGAAAAGGGCCAGAGGGGCTCTTGGCGAAGGGAGCGCACTGGCATCCAATGGCTGTGACTATGACGACTGCGCATCTGAACCGGATTGCAACGGCGGTTCCTGAGTTTGATGTTCACCTTCCATTCGTGGGGTTTGCGAAGGAGATGCTGCAGGACGAACGGACTCGCGGCCTATTCAGCCGGATGGCGCGGATGTCGGGGATCTCACGGCGATACTCGGTGCTGAACCCTGACGTACTTGGGCAAGAAGGATCGATCGACGCGGCGAAGTTTTATACGAGGGGATCCTTTCCGAACACTGCGGCGAGGATGAGGGTCTTCGAGAAGAGTGCACCGGGGCTGGCACGTACGACCGTAGATCGGCTGGCGCTGAGTGCAGAGGAGCGGGCGAGGGTGACGCATGTGATCATGACCTCGTGCACGGGCCTGTATGCGCCGGGGCTGGACTTCGAGATCATGGACTACCTGGGGCTGGCGGAGACGGTGGAGCGGACGACGATCGGCTTTATGGGATGCTATGCGGCGATGAACGCGCTGAAGGTGGCGCGGCACATTGTGCGATCGGAGCCGGAGGCGGCGGTGCTGGTGGTGAACCTGGAGCTGTGCACGCTGCACCTGCAGGAGACGCAGGAGCTGGAGCAGGTGTTGTCGTTCCTGGTGTTCAGCGATGGATGCGCGGCGTCGCTGGTGACGGCGGATGCGACGGGGTTGGCGCTGGACAGCTTTCGGTCGGTGGTGATTCCGAAGACGCGCGATCTAATTACGTGGAAGATTGGCGAGCTGGGGTTCGACATGCTGCTGTCCGGACGGGTGCCGGGAGAGATTGCGCGGGCGCTGCGGTCGGCTTCGCGCGAAACGGGGGCGCGGGAGATCACGGGCGGGCGCGCGGTAGGCGAGATCGATCTGTGGGCGGTGCATCCGGGGGGGCGGTCGGTGCTGGATGCGGTCGAAGATGGACTGGAGCTGCGGGAGGGATCGCTGCTCGCGTCGCGGCAGATCCTGGAGTGCTTCGGGAATATGTCGTCGGCGACGGTGATGTTTGTGTTGGAGCAGGTGATGAGGGGGGCCGCGGCGGGGCAGAGCGGATGTGCGATGTCGTTTGGACCGGGGCTGACGGCGGAGACGCTGCTCTTCCATGTGGCGTGAGATCGAGTCCGGGACGCGAACCCCGAGGCATGGGAGGGAGAGTGGGTGGAGGGGTGCGCACTTCACGGATCGTGCCGAGCCGGAGACGCTGCCGGAGTGGATGGATGAGCCGTGCTCGAGCGAGGTGCTGGCGGGGTGCCTGCGGGATCTGGAGAGGATGAACCGGCTGACGATGTCGTACCGGCCGACGCTGCGATTTCTTCGAGGCGTGGCGGAGCGGCATCGTGGGAGGGAGCTGCATATCGTGGATGTGGGGTCGGGGTATGGAGATACCCTGCGCGCGATCTCGCGATGGGCAGAGCGACGGAAGGTGCGAGTGCGGCTGACGGGAATCGACCTGAACCCGCAGACGGAGGCGATTGCACGGGAGGCGACGCGGGCGGCGGGGATGCGTGGGGATGCGATCGAGTGGAGGACCGGCGACGCGATGGCAGAGGCTGATTTGCAGGCGCCGGATGTGGTGGTGAGCTCGCTGGTGACGCACCACCTGCGGCACGAGGAGATTGTGCGGTTTCTGCGATGGATGGACGGGAGTGCGCGGGTGGGTTGGTTCATCAACGACCTGGAGCGGAAGGAGGTGCCGGCGCGCCTCTTCAGTGCGCTGGCGGTGCTGATGCGGTGGCATCCGTTTCTGCACCATGACGGGCCGGTCTCGTTTCGGCGGGCGTTCCGGGTGGCGGACTGGAAGGAGCTGTTGCGCGAGGCGGATGTGGTGGGCGAGCCGGGCGAACCGGTCTACATTGTGCCGACGTTTCCGGGGCGACTGTGTGTGGAGCGGCGGCGGTGAGAGAGGGTTGGCTGGACGGGCCGCTGGTGCTGGGTGGAGGTCTGGCCGGAGCGGCGGTGGCGACTCTGCTGGCGCGCGCCGGAGCGCGGGTGACGCTGGTAGAGCAAAGTGCGGAGCCGCGGCACAAGATGTGCGGCGAATTTCTTTCGACGGAGGCTTGCGAGTCTCTGCTGACGATGGGACTGGACGTGCGCGCGCTGGGTGCGGTGCCGGTGCACTACGTGCGACTGGCGGGTGCGGGCCGGTGCGTGGGGCATGAACTTCCGTTTGAGGCGCAGAGCCTGACGCGACGGGTGCTGGATGAGGCGATGCTGCGGATGGCGGAGGAGAGTGGGGTGCGGGTGCGGCGTGGTAAGCGGGTGGAAGCGCTTGAGCGAGACGAGAGTGGATGGCGGGTGCGGACGTCGGGAGTGACTGGGGAATCTCAAGGAGAGGTGCTGTGGGCGGGGGATGTGTTTGTCGCGAGCGGAAAGCATGATCTGCGCGGGCATGCGCGGCGGCTGGAGGAGGTGAGGCGGGAGGCTCAGGGTATCCAAGGAGTGCACGGTGTGAAGGGGGCGAAGGGATCGCCGATTGCGTTCAAGCAATATTTTCGCCTGGAGACGGAGCAGAGCGCGGAGTTGTGCGGGGCGATTGAGCTGGTGCTGTTTCGCGGCGGGTATGCGGGGCTGCAGATGGTAGAGGGCGGGTGCGCGAATCTGTGTCTGCTGGTGGAGGCGATGCGGTACAGAGAGCTTGGCGGGACGTGGGGCGGGCTGCTGGAGGCGCTGGAGGCGGAGTCGGAGCATCTACGGCGGAGGCTCGGCGGAGCGGAGGCGGTGCTGGAACGGCCGTTGAGCCTGGCGCGGATTCCGTATGGGTATCTGCGGCGGGAGGCGGCGGAGCCGGGGCTTTGGTATCTGGGGGACCAGGCGGCGGTGATTCCGTCGTTTTCCGGCGATGGGATGTCGATTGCGCTGCATACGGCACGGGTGGCGGCGGAGGTGTACGGACGCGGGCTGGGGTCGCGCGATCTCACCAGACGGCTGGCGGCGGAGTTGAGTGGGTTGATGTGGCGGGCGACGCTGCTGTCGCGATGGATGACCACGGGTGCGGGGCAGCGGGTGGTGTGCGGCGCGGTGCGGGCGATGCCGTCTCTGCTGCCGAGGGCTGCTGCGGCGACGCGGATTCCGGCTAAGGTGCGGGCGCGGCTGGGTGGGGGCTGACGCTCAGTGGTTACGGAATGGTGGAGAGACATGAGAGTGAAGGTGAAGGGCAGACGCGGATGTTCGCTCGCCTGGAGGGACGCCGGGCAATGACCAGCTTTGCGCGGGCGCTGCGTCTTACAATGGCAGAGGACGATGAAGCGAACCGATCTGGGCAGGCAGGCGCGGCGATGGGGTGTGTTGGCGGGGTGTGTGCCGCTGGCGCTGTTGATGGGGTGTCCACAGGACCAGGTGGCGGCGCCGGGTAAGGCCTCGGCCCAGGCGACGGCTCCGGCGATGCCGGTTCCGACGCCGATGCCGGCGGGTGCGGCGGGGCAGAGCACGGCGGCTGCGGCGGTGGTGGCGCCGCAGAATCCGGTGCAGGCGCAGAAGGTGCAGCAGCTGATCAACCAGGCGGAACGGGCGTATGCGAGCGGTGTGACCAACTACCGCGCGGGCAGGCTGGACGCGGCGCGGAACGACTTTGACTTCGCCGTGGACCTGATGCTGACGAGCGGCATGGACCTGAAGACGGATGCCCAGCTGTCGGACGAGTTCGACCATCTGCTGAGTGCGGTGAACTCGCTGGAGATGGCGGCTCTGAAGCAGGGCAATGGATTTTCGGCGCCGATCGAAGAGGCGCCGCTGGAGGTGGCGACCGACCTGACCTTCGCGCCCAATCCGGAGCTGGTGGCGAAGTTGAAGACGGAGCTGAATACGACCTCTGACCTGCCGCTGATCATTAACGAGGAGGTGGCCGGGTATATCGACGTGTTCTCGACTTCCGAAAACTTTCGCAGACACATGGCGGCATCGTTGCAGCGGGTGGGCAAGTATCGCGGACTGATTCAGCAGGTGCTCAAGGAAGAGGGCGTGCCGCAGGATCTGATCTATCTGGCGGTGGCCGAGTCAGGATTTCAGCCGCAGGCTGTCAACGCTCGCTCCGGCGCGGGCGGCATGTGGCAGTTTATGACATACACCGGGCCGGAGTATGGTCTGATCCGCAACGGCTACTTCGACTATCGGTTCGATCCGGAGAAAAGCACGCGCGCGTATGCCCGGTACATCAAGAAGCTGTATGGCATTACAGGCGACTGGTATCTCGCGATGGCCTCTTACGATTGGGGTCTGGGCAATGTGCAGCGGGCGGTGATGCGGACAGGCTACGCGGACTTTTGGGAGCTGTATCGGCGCAATGCGATGCCAGCCGAGACGCGGGCGTATGTGCCACAAATCCTTGCGGCCGTGATCATGGCGAAGAACCCTGAGCGCTATGGTCTTGACAAGCTGGTACCGAGCCCGCCGGTGATCTACGATACGGTCGCCAGCGACTATGCGATTGACGTACGTCTGGTGGCGGATGTGACGGACGCTTCCGTCCAGGAGATTGTGGCGCTCAACCCGTCCTTGTTGCGGCTGAGCACACCGAAGGACATCTCGTTTGACCTGCACATACCTCCCGGCACGAAGCAGCTTTACGCGGAGCGGATGAAGGCGATTCCTGAAGACAAGCGATCGAGCTGGCGGTTCCATGTGGCGCGGGATGGGGAGACGCTCGAGAGTATTGCGACGGCGCTGCACTCGCATGCGAGCGACATTGCGGCAGCGAGCGGCTTGAGCGTTGGCGATGAGGTTTCAGAGGGCGATGAGCTGGTGGTGCCGGTGGCAACGGTATCGGCGGCGCATCCGCAGCGGTACACGGTGCGGCGGGGCGACACGCTGGTGATGGTGGCGGACCGGTTCAACGTGTCGGTCGAAGATCTGCGGCGATGGAACCGGCTTTCGTCGGGCAGTGTTGGCGCGGGTCGAACGCTGGCGGTGACGGAGCCGGTGCGTATGGCGCCGACTGCGCATCTGCGAGGACGAGGCCGCGGATCGCGCGGGCGGAGTGCGGTGCGCGGTGGCGCGAGGAGTTCGGGGACGCGAGCTGCGCGCGGCTCGGCGATGAAGGGTGGGAGCACATCCGCGAAACGTTCGTCATCATCGACGAAGGGAAAAGCAACGAAGCGGAAAGCTACTCGATAAGCTACGCACCAGAAAAGAGTGCTTGCCATCGCTAGCGCACCGATGCAGTATGTTGCTAGAATTCGTTGCGCGATACGCGAACGGAGTTTTTATTGCATCGTAATGAGTGCAGTGAAGGCGGCGAGGGAACCAGATGAGCTTCAACGAAACGATCAAGCTACATGCGGCTGCGCACGATGACGATGATGCAGAGGATCAGGACGAACTCGCTCCAGCTCTCGACGACGATGAAGATGACGAGGAAGAAGAGGTGACGCTGACCTCGGTCGACGATACGGACGATATCGACGACGATGAAGAGGCCGCGGACGATGGCGAGTCGACGGAGGAGTCGGACGAGGACAGCGAGCCGAGTGGGGATGACATCGGCAAGCTGTTGAAGCATGACACGACACACTTTGAAGAGGCGGACGTTTTTGCGGCGCCATCGTCGCAGGTCGATCCGTACACGCCACCGACGCGTGAGTCGAAGGTTCCGGAGCAGAACGCGGCCGAGAGCGGCGTGGGTGCGGCGCTGAAGAGCGCGAAGGCGGCGTCGATTGGGGCGACGTCGATTGGGGCGACGGGGAGCAAGGGTCCGGCCAAGTCGGCTTCAGCCAAGTCGGCTCCGGCTAAGAAGAGTTCAGCGACGGCTGCGGCCAAGGCTCCGGCAAAGAAGGCGGTCGCCAAGAAAGCTGTTGCGACGAAGACGCCAGCGAAGAAGACGGTTGCGAAGAAAGCTCCAGCCAAGAAAGTCGCGGGGAACAAGTCCGTGGCCAAAAAGATTTCAGGATCTGCCGCAAAGAAGTCGAGTGCCCAACGCGGCGGGAAGGTCGCTCCCCAAAAAGGGGCGGCAGGCAACAAGGGCGCAGCACGCAGCAAAAAATCAATAGCGAGAGGTAATACCTTGGCAACAGCAAAGAAAGCCCCGGCAAAGAAGGCACCGGCAAAGAAGGCCACGGCAGCGAAGAAGACACCGGCAAAGAAGAGCACTGCAGAAAAGAAGGCTCCGGCGAAGAAGGCAACCGCGGCGAAGAAGACCACCCCGGCAAAGAAGGCAACCCCGGCAAAGAAGAGCACGGCAAAGAAGTAAGCAGCAGGCAGACAAGGCAAGCAAAAAGGCCCGAGTTCTTCAGCGTGAGAGCCCGGGCCTTTTTGCGTCTGCTGACGGAATAAGTGCGACTGTACTTTGCGGCCCCCGGAGCGCCCCCTGAAGAACAAGCAACGGCGAAATACAGGTCCCCACTCCGCCTTCGGGTCCCGGTCGAGATGACGGCGTTGAACTCCGCTCGCGGTCGGGCCGAGCTTGCCTGGAGCTACTTGCTGCCGTCCTTGATGGCGGCCAGGACCTCTTCGCTGTGATTGGGGATGTCCTTTACCTCCCACATTTTGACGACCTTGCCATCGGGCGAGATGAGAAAGGTGTCGCGGCTGGCGAACTTCGCGGGGCCGAAGCTCTTGACGGGCACGCCGTACTGATCGATGACCTTGTGATCGGGATCGGCGAGAAGCTTGAAGGTGAGGCTGTCCTTGGTGCAGAAGCTCTTGTGACTCTCGACGGTGTCGAGCGAGACGCCGAGGACGACGGCGTTGGCGGCGGTGTATTTGGCCTGATCGCGCTGGAAGTTATGAGCTTCGATGGTGCAGCCGCTGGTCTGGTCCTTGGGGTAGAAGTAGAGGACGACCCACTTGCCCTTGTAGTCGGAGAGGGAGACGGGCTTGTCTTCCTGCGAGGGCAAGGTGAAGGTGGGAGCGGTGGCGCCGACGGTGACGGTATCGGCTGCGGCGTGTGCCTGGATGCCGAGTGTGATAGTGAGTGCGGCGGTGAGAAGAGTTGCGGAGATGATTGACTTGCGCATGCGTTTCCTCTTTCTGGATCGGTGACGAAGAGAGCGGGCCCGATGAGATGACGTGCCGGGGGCGCAGATGGTTGACGAAGGCGGTTACTGCCTGAAGAATTCTACTCCGCGAGCACGGCAATCTGGGCTGCGTCGGCGGCGGCGATGATGACGTCAACATCGAAGAGGAGGGTGCGGCCGGCTTCGAGCGAGAGGCAGGTGGCCCCGGCCTCGCGCATGGCATGGATGGTGTGAACGCCGATGACGGGGACGTCGAAGCGCATGTCCTGGTTGGGTTTCGCGACTTTGACGACGGTGAGGGAGCGGCGGAGGGTGCTGGTGACCGGTGTCGTCGAACCCACCCATGACGATAAAGCCGTCATGGATGGGGCACCCGGCTCTGTGGCGGGGTTGTCGAAGGCGCGGAGGAGGGCACCGGCGCGGGCGATGGTGGCATCGGTGCCTTCCATGGCTTCGACGGCGACGCAGGCCTGTGCGGCGATAACGACGGTCTGGCCGAGGTCGTAGGCGGCGATTGCGCGGGCGACGGTGCGGCCGTAGGCGATGTCTTTGAGTTCTTCGGCGTCGGGGGCGCGGCGGGTGAGGCTGCCGGGTTTGGCGAGGAGGGGCTCGAGGTACTCCGTGGAGTTGATGAGTTCGATGCCTTCGTCGCTGAAGACCCTGGCGATGGCGCCGAGGAGCATGTCGGTGTTTCGGGTGCGGAGGTTGAGGAGGAGCTTGGCGAGGCGCCAGTCTGGGCGGATGGAGGAGAAGATCTGCCGGTGCCTGACCTGGCCGGCCATGGTGGCGCGGGTGACGCCTTCGGCTTTGAAGGTGTCGATGAGGCGGGAGAGCTCGCCGAGGGAGAGCCAGTGGAGGTGGATGTCGGGATCGCCGGCGGCGCGTTGGTCGATCTCGGGGTCGGTCTCTTCCTGGATGGCGGCGACGACGACGGTGAGGCCGTGGGCGCGCGCAGCGTCGAGGAGGAGAAAGGGGAAGCGGCCGTTGCCGGCGATGAGGCCGAGGATGCCGAGGATGCCTTGCCGATCCACAGGCTTCACTGTATCTAAACGAGGGTTATTCCGAGCAGCATGTTGGATCTCAACTTTAAGCGTGCGATCGTCCACGGCCACTGCCACGGGCACAAGGTCGTCACTCACCAGCAAAGAACTCATTCCACGCCTCTTTCATTTCTAGAGCCATCGTTCCAGGTCTCCTCTATCGGAACAAGCCAAAACTTTGCGCGCTTCTCTGCTGATTCAATGTGGACATGAGGAGGCTCGAAGCCTTCGTCAGCATAGAAGAAGAGGCGATATTGTTCGACGCGCAGGACCGTGGGGCATGGGGTCTACTTGATGATGCCGCGGGTGCTTGCGGCGATGAAGTCGGCGAGATATTGGACGTGCTCGGCGACTGTGGGGTCGAGCTGCTGGGTGAGGGTGGCGCGGATGGCGGCGAGGGCGTCGGTGGTGTTGAGTTTGGAGGCCTGGAGGAGGCGGTAGGCGTCCCGGAGTTGCTGGAGTTGGGCGGGGGTGAAGCCGCGGCGTTCGAGGCCGACCTTGTTGAGGCCGTAGGCGTGGTTGTTGCGCTCGATGGAGGTGAGGGAGTAGGGGAGGACGTCCTGGGTAATGGTGGTGCCTCCGCCGACGTAGCTGTAACGGCCGATGCGGCAGAACTGGTGGACGGGGCAGAGGGCGCCGACGACGGCGAAGTCTTCGACGGTGACGTGGCCGGCGAGGGTGGCGGAGTTGGCGAGGATGCAGCCGTCGCCGATGTGGGAGTCGTGGCCGATGTGGGTGTAGGCCATGATGAGGCAGTCGTTGCCAACGGTGGTCAGGCCTCCACCGCCTGCGGTTCCGCGGGAGATGGTGACGGACTCGCGGATGGAGTTGTTGCTGCCGATGGTGAGGCGGGTGGGTTCGCCGGCGTACTTGAGGTCTTGCGGGGCGATGCCGAGGCAGGCGAAGGAGAAGACGCGGTTGTTGTCGCCCAGGGTGAGGTGGCCGTCGAGGACGACGTGCGAGACAAGCTCGCAGCGGTCGCCGAGTGTCACGTTGGGGCCGATGGTGCAGAACGGGCCGATGGTGCAGGAGGCGGGGATGTGGGCGCCGGTGGCGATGATGGCGGTGGGGTGGATGGGCACTCGTGCGTCCTCCTGTTGGAGTACCTCAAGGCTGAAGCCCCCCTTTGATCGGAGGCGGTTACGGCACGGCTGAAGCCGTGCCCTTAAAGCGAGGCTCAAGTGCGGAGAGCTAGTGGGGCGATGTGAGTGCGGTCTGGGGCGGTGCTGTGTGAGTGCGCTCACGGTGTGATTTAGCTCGGGGACTCAACCGGAGGCTGGGCCGAGGTGGGTTGGGCGGAGGATGGCGGGGGTGCGATGCCGGGGCGGGGGACGAGCTGGCAGGTGACGGTGGCCTCGCAGACGAGTTTGCCTTCGACGGTGATGGCGCCGTGCATTTTGACCGCGCGGGTGCGCCAGTTGAGGACATTAACCTCGATGCGGAGCTGGTCGCCGGGGGTGACGGGGCGGCGAAATTTAGCGTCTTCGATGCCGGTGAAGACCATGAGCTTGGAGTCGCGGTCGGGGATCTCGGTGAGGAGGAGGGCGCCGCCGGCCTGGGCGATGGCCTCGACCATGAGGACGCCGGGCATGATGGGGTAGCCGGGGAAGTGGCCCTGGAAGTGGGGCTCGTTGACGGTGACGTTTTTGATGGCGACGATGCGCTTGGTGCGTTCGATTTCAAGGACGCGGTCGAGGAGGAGGAAGGGGTAGCGATGGGGTAGGATCGACATGATCTCGACGATGTCGAGGGTGTGCCTGGGTGGGGTGCTCTCCGGAATGGGCGGTTGGGTCATGGCAGGGATGAGTATAGCTGTGGGTGGGTGCTTGGCTGCGTTCGGGATGGGGGCGTCAACGAAGAAGTGCAGGTGCAAGTGCAACACGGCAAGGTTAGCGCTACTTTTTCTTTTTGAGGAGGATGTCGGGGTTGAAGGTGTCGGGGGAGAGGGGGACGTTGTACTCGACCTTGGTGAGGAAGCGCTGGTTGGCGAGGTCGCCGTTGCGGTAGCGGGAGAGGGTGAGGGGGGTGGGGAGGCCGCCGAAGTCGTGGTAGTCGTCGTACTCTTCGCGGTCCTCGTCGTGATCCTGGAACTGCGGGTTGCGCCACTCGAAGGTGCGGGCGAGGGGGAGGTGGGTGGTCACGTCGAGCTCGATGGTGACGGCGTCGTTGTTGGCGCTGAGGGCGGTGAGCTTGTCGGTGAGGTGGCGCTCGACCATGCTGGTGCCTTCGGCGATGACCATGACGCCGGGTGTTTTGAGCCAGGTGAAGACGACGGCTTCGATGGAGTGAGCGCGGCGGCGGAGGTAGTCCTCGACCTGATCCTTGGGGAGAGCGGATTTGCCTTTAAAGGTGATCTCGTAGCCGTTGTCGGCGGTCCAGATCTGGACGATGTCGATTTTTTTGCCGGGAAGGATCATGCTCTTGTCGGTGATGAAGCCGATGCGCTCGAGCGGGGGCTGGGTGGCGGAGCGGAACTGGCGAAACTCCGAGAAGTCGATGGTGTTGCCGGTGGGTTGGCCGCGGTAAAAGGCGGCGGTGCGGCCGAGTTCGGAGGCGGTGTGGCGGGAGAGCCACGCGGGGCCGCCGAGAGCGGCGACCATCTGGTCGAGGAGCTGACGTCCGCGCTGCTCCTGAGTCTGGTTATTGGGCAGGGGCGGGGAGGCGTCCTGGAGGTCGCGGGCTTGAGCGTAGAGGGAGCCAGGCAGGAGGAGAACAAGGGCGGCGAAGGTGACGCGGAGGCGCATGGTGGTCCTTGGACGGAGTTGATTGGAGCGACGAGAGAAGTGCGGCGAGCGCGACGAAAAAGCGGCCAACGCAACGGTTTCCGCAATGATTGGACGAGTGCAAAGAAACGACCTCCGATGGGGCGGCGGGCCTTTCTGCATGCGAGTGCGTTGTGGGTCGAGCTTTAGCCGACGAGGACGGCTCCTCCGTTGACGTTGAGGATCTCACCGGAGATGAAGCCGGCGTGGGGTGTGCAGAGAAAGAGGATGGGGGCGGCGATCTCGTTGACGTGGGCGACGCGGCCGAGGGGGATGAGGGACATCGCCTTCTTGGACGTTTCGGGGTCGTTGAGGGCAGCGGCGGACATCTCGGTCGAGACCCAGCCGGGTGCGACGCAGTTGGCGAGGATACCCTGGGGGGCGAGTTCGGAGGAGAGGCTTTTGGTGAGGGAGATGAGGGCTCCCTTGCTGGCGGCATAATCGGCGTGGAAGGCCTCGCCGCGCTGGGCGGCGGTGCTGGCGACCAACACAATGTGGCCGCGGGGGCTGGTGGCGACGTCGGCGGGAAGGGCAGGCAGTTGATGGAGCATCTGGCCGGTGGCGGCCTGGACGAGGCCGAAGGTGCTATCGAGGTTGATGGCGAGGGTGGAGCGCCATTGCTGGAGGGGCATGGTGTCGATGGGTTGATCGTGGGCGGGCCAGACGCCGTGGTTGACGACGAGGATATCGAGCCGGCCGAAGGCTTGGACGGCGGCGGCGACGAGGGCGTGGCCGTGCTCGGGGGTGGCGAGGTCCTGCTGGAGGGCGATGCAGTCGGCGGGGCGAGGGGGGTCTTCGCCACCGGTCAGGCTGTGGCTGCTCAGTTCCTGGCTACTCAATTCCTGGACGAGGGCTTCGGACTGCTCGCGGGCGGACTGGTAGCTGAAGGCGACGCGGGCACCTGCCTGGCGGAAGAGGCGGACGCAGGCGGCTCCGATGCCGCGGGAGCCTCCGGTGATGAGGGCGGTGCGGCCGGCGAGGGAGAGTGCGGGCGCGGCGGCGGAGGTGGATGGCATAGGATTGACGCTACGAGAGATCTGATGGACACGCAAGCCGGACGGAGCGAGGCTGGCTGCAGTGCTGGGAGAGCAATCGATATGAACAAGGCGATTATTGGTGCGCGGGTTCTGCTGGGACTTATTTTCTTTGTCTTCGGGTTGAACGGGATTCTGCACTTTATGAAGGGTCCGTTGCCAGCGGGGGATGCGGGTATCCTGGCGGGCATCATGGCGGCGCACGGATGGATGACGTTTGTCGCGGTGCTGCAGGTGATTGGGGGGCTGCTGCTGCTGGTGGGCAGGTATGTGCCGCTGGGTCTGGTGATTCTCGCGCCGATCCTTGTGAACATCCTGCTGTTTCATCTTCTGCTTGCGCCATCGGGTGTGGCCCCGGGGCTGGTGTGCGCGCTGCTGGAGATTTTTTTGATCTGGGTCTACCGGCGGTCGTTCCGGGGGCTCTTCGATGCGGCGGCCGAGGTGCTTGCGAGGTAACGTCGTGCGCGGGTGGTCTCAGCGAAGAACGAGCCGACAGGTACGCCAGCCGGAGTCGATTTGCGGGTCAGGATTTTAAGGCGGCTTTGGCGGCGAGGAGCTTGCGGCGCTCGGCTATGCGGCGCTTCTGTTCGGTGGGAGGAAGGGCGAGGATGGCGCGGGTCTTTGGGGGGAGCTTGGCGGACGTAAGGTCGTGGGCGCGGCGGAGATACTCCTCCCACTCGGAGGAACGGAAGACATCCCAGCGCTCGGCGGCGATCCAGTGGATGCGAGCCATGTAGGGTGCAGGGAGGAGACCCCCTTGCTCGAGAAGCTCGCTGTAGGCTTCGGGCCCGGCCGAGAAGGAGATGACTGCGCGGCCATCGCCATCGAGGTTGACAAGGGTGAACATCTTGCCGCCGATAGCCTTGTCGCCGACCCAATAGACAAGGTTATTTCCCCACTGCGTCGTCTCGACGACGTGGGGGAGCTTCAGGAGGAACCCGTGGATCCGTTCGGCGTCCATGCCGGGGAGTATAGACCGGGGGTGGGGCGGAACTACTTCTGCCTGGGGTTGGGCTTGCCTTGCTTGCCGAGTTTGGAGGCGGCCGCGGCCTTCTGATCGGCCTTCTTCACGGCCGGGCTTTGCTTGCCGGGCTTGGGCGTGCAGGAGCCTTTTTCACCAGCCATTTTTCCCGGGGTGGGCTCGAATCCGGGCCAGCAGTGATTGCCTTCGGCGGCGGACTTCTTTGCGGGAGCTTTTTTTGCGGGAGCTTTCTTTGCCGTGGTCATGAGGTGTTGGAGGCGAAGTGAAGCGAATCAGCCGCCCTCGACCACGATGTGGGTGGGCGATGTTTCACGGAGTCGTAAACGAACGGGGCCTTTTGCAGTGGACGGGTCGACGGAGCGGCCGGCCTGCGTGATGTCGATGCGGCCGGCGGCGACGAGGCGGCGTGCGGCGGCGCGTGCGGGCTCCATCAGGGGCTCCCAGGCCGCGCGATCGCCGGAGCCTGCGATGGATCGAGCGGCTTCCGACGGGCAGATGGTTTTGTCGCGGCCGCGTTGATGGAGGAGATGGAGGATGGCCTGTTCGAGCTTCTGATCCTGCTGGAGGTGCGCGTTGGATTTGTGGGAGCGGCAGCGGTCGGAGCAGAATTTGACGTTATCCCAGTCGCGCTCCCACTTCTTGCGCCAGGTGATGGTGCGGCCGCAGGCGGCGCAGGTCCTGGGTGGGGGTTGGGTAGAGGCGGGTTGGGGTTTGCGGCCGGGCATGAGGTATCAGATGACGGCGGCAAAGCTATCGCCTATATGAGAATGGATCATGACCGATGGGGATGGGCGAGCGGGGATGAACGAACGGATGCGGATGGACAAGTGGCTGTGGGTCGCGAGGTTCTTCAAGACGCGCGCCCTGGCTGCGCGGGCGTGTGAGCTAGGGAGGATCGAGTGCGGCGGACAGAGAGCGAAGGCGGCACGCGATGTGCGGGTTGGGGAGATGCTGCTGGTTCGAAACGAAGCTGGGGATCTCCAGGTTGAGGTGCTGCGTTTGAGCGAGGTACGAGGACCGGCGGCAGAGGCGCAGACGCTTTATCGCGAGACAGGGGAGAGCAGGGAGCTGCGGCTGAAGCTGGCAGCCGAGCGCAAGGAGCTGATGCAGCTTGGAGCGATGCGGGAGGGGATGCCATCGAAGCGCGACCGCAAGGAGCTGGATCGGTTTCGAGGCCGGGGGTGAGACAAGGGAATGGGCGTGCGGAGCATTGCAGGAAGTGATGGCCGCGGTTCCTTATACTTGGAGACGACTATGAGCGTGAACTCCTTTCTTCCTGTAGACGAGCAGATGGATTTGATTTCGAAGGGTGCGGCGGAGATCATACCGATCGACGCGCTGAAGGAACGGCTGGCGGAGTCGGCGAAGACGGGTGTGCCGATGCGGATCAAGGCGGGGTTCGACCCGACGGCGCCGGACCTGCACCTGGGGCATACGGTGCTGATCCGGAAGCTGCGGCAATTTCAGCAGCTGGGACATACGGTGATCTTTTTGATTGGGGATTACACCGGGCTGATCGGGGACCCGACGGGACGGTCGGCGACGCGCAAGCCGATGACTCGGGAGGAACTGGAGCGGAACGCGGAGACGTACAAGAAGCAGGTGTTCAAGATATTGGACCCGGAGAAGACGGAGGTCCGGTATAACTCCGAGTGGCTGGGAACGCTGGGGTTTGAGGGAATTATCCGGTTGGCGGCGAAGTTTACGGTGTCGCAGATGCTGGAGCGGGAGGACTTTCACAAGAGGTTCCAGGAGGAGCAGCCGATCAGTGTGCATGAGCTGCTGTATCCGATTGCACAGGGGTACGACTCGGTTGCTCTATGCGCGGATGTGGAGCTGGGCGGGACGGACCAGAGGTTCAACCTGATGCGGGGGCGCGACCTGCAGAGGGAGGCGGGGCAGAGGCCGCAGATCGTGCTTATGGCGCCGATCCTGGAGGGGCTGGATGGGGTGCAGAAGATGTCGAAGTCGCTGGGAAATGCGATCGGGATCCAGGAGCCGGCGGGGGAGATGTACGGGAAGCTGATGTCGATCTCGGACGAGCTGATGTGGCGTTACTGGACGCTGCTGACGGACCGGCGGACGAACGAGATCGAAGCGATGCGAGCTGAGGTGGAGGGCGGGGCGCTGCATCCGATGCAGGCGAAGAAGAATCTGGCGCGGGAGATTACGGCGGGGTTCCACATGGAGGCTGAGACGGAGGCGGCGGCGGAGGGTTGGGCGAAGCAGTTTCAGCAGGGGGGGGTGAGTGACGACGCGCCGGTGGTGCGGGTTTCGCGGTCGGCGGAGAAGCTGGTGGTGGAGAGCGGGCCGGGCGGAACGAGTGTAAATGTCGCGGTGCTGCTGAAGGAGGCCGGGCTGGCAGCTTCGACCGGCGAGGCGAGGCGGAAGATCGAGGAGAGTGCGGTGAGCGTGAATGGGCGGAGGTTTCGGGGGAAGACGATCCAGATGTCGCTTGATCCCAGGGATGAGCTGGTGCTGCGGCTCGGCAAGAAGGGCGTTCGGGTGGAGTGGACGTGAGCGCCCCGCGGGAGGTGTGCGCAGACGTTGCCGGGGTTGAAAACGTCCTATCTGCAAGGCAGATGAAGAACTCTCTGAGATCCGCTGTGCTGCTGCTGCTCTCCGGCGCTTGGATGACGGGATCGCTGGTGGCGCAGGACGTGCGGGAGGTGGTGCGGCGGGCGGTGCGATCGGAGATGACGGCATCGCACAACGATCACTCGCTCTGGCGATACCGCGATGAGGAACGGGATAGCCATACGGTTTCGGTGGTGGTGCAGACTGCTTCGGGTTCCGTGAAGCGGGCGATTGAGCGGGGAGGGCGGCCGCTGTCCGCCGAGGAGGCGAGGGCGGAGGACGGGCGCATCCAGGCGTTTATCCACGACACGTCGAAGCTGGCGAAGCAGAAGCGGGATGGGGCGGGGGATGACAAGAATGCGGCGGAGCTGCTGAATATGCTGCCTGAGGCGTTTACGTGGAGGGTGGCGAATGAGAACCGGGAGACGGTGGCGCTGGCGTTTGCGCCGGACCCGAACTTCCAACCGCCGGACATGCAATCGAGGGTGCTGGGAGCGATGAGCGGGGAGCTGGTGGTGGATAGGAGGCAGCAGAGGATTCGGACGATCCGAGGGACGCTGACGCAGGATGTGACGATTGGGTATGGGCTGCTGGGCCGGCTGAAGCAGGGCGGGACGTTTGCCGTGGAGCGGCGCGAGGTGAAGCCGGGGCTGTGGCAGATCACCGAGACGCACGTGCATATCGAAGGCAAGGCGCTGTTTTTCAAGACGATCGGGCAGCAGCAGGACGAGGTGCAGACGGAGTTTCGGGAGGTCCCGCAGGGGACGACGCTGGAGCAGGCGGCGGAGATGTCGAAGGTGGGCAGGTAGCGGTCGGCAGGGCGAGAGCAAAGAAGAGTGCCGGAGCGCAGCGGGTGCAGAGCTGGGTGCGGCGAGCGCGGCGGCAGTTCCTCCCGGTTTGCGGCGTCAAAGGAGAGACATGGCGAAGACACCTTACGCGCAGACGGATCGGGAGCTGATCGGCAGGATTGGGCGATCGGCGGGGCAGAGGGCGGGATACAAACAGCTGGTGCGGGAGCTGGGGCTGGGCGGGGGGCGTGAGCGGCGGCTGCTGCTGGAGCAGCTGGCACGGATCACGGCGCGCAAGGAGCTGGTGAAGATTGAGGAGGAGATGTGGGCGCTGCCGGAGGCGGTTCCGGCGCGGACGGCGCGGGTGCGTGCGGAGGAGGTTGCGAGTGAGGGCGGGGCCAAAGGCAAATACAGGGGTCTCTCCACTTCGCCTCCGGCCCCGGTCGAGAGGACGGCGGGGATGGGGCGGGCTTCGGTCGAGAGGACGGCGGGAAGTGCCAGGCGGGACCGGCTGGTGGCTGGGCGGCTGGATCTGCATCGGGACGGGTATGGGTTTGTGCGGCCGAATGGGAGTTCGAATCGGGAGGATGACCTCTTTATTCCGCCGAATGAGTTGAACGGCGCGATGCAGGGGGACGAGGTGCTGGTGGACGAGGCGCCACCGGGGCGGGATGGGCGGCGGAGCGGGCGGGTGGCGCGGGTGCTGACGCGGCGTAACCCGACGGTGGTGGGGATCTTTCACTATGCCCGGGCGCATCGGCGGGAGAGCCAATGGGCGGAGGGGTTCCTGGTGAAGGGGAACTATGTGACGCCGATCGATGAGCGCATCGGGCAGCCGGTTTTGATTCCGGAGGGGGCGGAGGTTGTGGTGGAACGTGAGCCGGTGGATCGTGTGCTGGGCGAGGAAGCGCTTGCTGCTGGGCGGAGACTTGTACGTGGGGCGGCAGACCCACCCAGCGTTAGTGGTGCTTCGGAACCCACCCTTTCCGATGGGACTGGAAAGGATGGGCCACCCGGTTCTGGTCAGGGTGGCAGGGGTTTGGCAGGGCATGAGCCGCTGGAGGGGATGGCGGTGGATGTGGAGATCACGGAGTTTCCGCAGGCGGGGCGTCCGGCGGTGGGACGGGTGATCGCGGTGCTGGGGCCGCCGGATGCGTTTGGCGTGGATGTGGAGATCATCATCCGCAAGCATCATCTGCCGCATGTGTTTCCGGCTGATGTGCTGGCGGAGGCGACGCCGAGCGCGGAGCTGACGGTGGACGCGTTGGACGATACGGAGCGGGCGCGGCGGAGGGACTTTCGCGGTCTGCCGATCGTGACGATCGATGGGGAGACGGCGCGGGATTTCGACGATGCGGTGACGGTGCGGGAGCTCCCGAATGGGAACTGGGAGCTGCAGGTTCATATCGCGGATGTGAGCCACTATGTCCGGCCGGGGACGGCGCTGGATCTGGAGGCGCGGTTCCGGGGAACCTCGGTTTACTTTCCCGACCGGGCTATCCCGATGCTGCCGCCGGTGCTGTCGAGCGGGATGTGCTCGCTGCGGCCCGGTGAGGACCGGCTGGTGCAGAGCTGCGTGATGGAGATCGACGAGCGCGGCGAGGTGGTGGGGTACCAGGTGTGCGAAGGGATCATCCGGAGCGTGCAGCGGATGACGTATACGCAGGTGCAGGCGGTGCTCGATGGGGACGCGGTGGTGCGTGGGGAGTTCGGTGACCTGGTTCGGGAGTTCGAGCGGATGTACGAGCTGGCGCTGCGGCTGAATGCGAAGCGGAAGCGGCGGGGGTCGATCGACTTCGACCTGCCGGAGCCGGTGGTGCAGTTCGACCCGCAGGGGAACATGGCGGCGATCACGCGGTCGGAGCGCGGCTGGTCGCACCGCCTGATCGAGGAGTTCATGCTGTCGGCGAACGAGTGTGTGGCGACGTGGATTGAGCGGCAAGGGGTGCCGAGTGTGTACCGCATTCACGAGATGCCGGATCCGAAGCGGATCGTGGACTTCGAGGAGACGGCGGCCGGCTTCGGTTACACATTGGGCATCGGGAATCTGCCGGTGAAGAAGCTGACCATGAAGAGCGACCGGCGGGAGGCGCAGCGGGGGTCGAGCGGCGGCGGGCGCGGGCGCGAAGCGCGGGTGCACGAGGTGGCGGAGCGGATCCCGGTGACGCCGCAGATGTACCAGAGGCTGACGGCGAAGATCGCGGGCAAACCGGAGGAGCGCATTCTTTCGTACCTGATGCTGCGGTCGTTGAAGCAGGCGAGGTATGCGGAGAAGAACGAGGGGCACTTTGCGCTGGCGTCGCCGAGCTACACGCACTTTACGTCGCCGATCCGGCGGTATCCGGATCTGATTGTGCACCGGCTGCTGCGGTCGTTGCTGGAGGAAGGTGCGGATGCGCGGGGCGGGGCGATCCACTCGGACGATTGGCAGCCGTGGCGGGCGGAGGTGGAGGGGCTTCGGGGAGAGCGTGGTGGGAGACGCAGCGAGCGAGCGGGTGGGGGCGGGAAGAGGGTTGGGGAGGATGCGGGGCCGATTCCGGCGGCGGAGCTGGAGGCGATTGGGGCGGAATCGAGCCAGACGGAGAGAAGGGCGGATGATGCGGAGCGGGAGCTGATCGAGTGGAAGAAGATCAAGTTCATGCAAGACCGGGTGGGCGAGGAGTTCGACGGGATTGTGCTGTCGTGCACGAAGTATGGCTTCTTCGTAGAGCTGGAAGAGTTGTTTATCGAAGGGCTGGTGCCGATCGCTTCGCTGGGCGGGTTTGGGGCGCGGGACTGGACAGGAAGCCGCGGCGATGGGGGCCGGGGCGCTCGTGACGAGGATCGGTACGTGTTTCGCGATACGGACCGGACGATTGTCGGGCAGAGGAGCGGACGGGTGTTTCGGATGGGGATGCCGGTGCGGGTGCTGCTGGACCGGATCGACCGGCAGCAGCGGCGGCTGCAGTTTGCGTTGATCGGAGTGCCGGGAGCGGAGGAGGGCGAGGCGGCACCCGGAGCGGGATCGCTGCGGCGCCGCAAGAAGGTGGTGGGGGACGAGGCGGGAAGGAGTCCGGAGCGGAGTGGAAAACCGAAGAAGAAGGGGAAGAAGCGGCTGCGGAACCAGAAGGCGAAGGGGAAGCGGAGGTAAAGCGCTTGCTTAACGGGGAAGGGCCGCACTGAGATGTGCGGCCCTTCGCGGGTTTCGGCTAGTGTGAGCTCGCCTGCCGGATGAAGGTGAGAAGAATGCGGCCTGAACCGGATCAGGAGGCTTTGCTGTCGCGGAGCGCCTTGACCCTGTCGTGGGAGGCGAGGATGGAGGTCTGCTGGCGGGTGAGGAGGTCGCGGACATCGCCGGGGAGGTGCTCTTTGAGGGCTTCCTCATAGGCTTTCTTGGCGACGTCTTCACCCTGCTCCGCGGTGGCGAGAAGGGTGTGATCGCCGCCGCCGAGTTTGGCTTTGAGCTCGCCCCAGGTGCGGTGGACCTTGCCGGAGATCATGCCGCTCTGGTGGACGTCCTTGACGCCGAGGCGGTGGAGTTCGTTTTCGAGTTCGCCGGAGAAGTTTGCGCGCTCCTGAGTCTCTTTGAGAAAGAAGCTGCGGGCGGCGGGATCCTGCAAATTCTTTTCAAGCTCCATGAAGCCCTGGTGGCTGTCGCGGAGGACGTCGATGAGTTTGCCGAGTGTTGCTTTCACTTTTTCGAGATCGATGTTTTCTGCCATGTTTTTCCTCTTTCGCAGTTGGATGCAGGTGGGTGGGGATGTGCTGGATCAGGGACGTCGATTGATGTTCCGGTGTTTGGATCGAGATGCTTCGCGTTTGCGCAGGGCGGGCAGAGGTGAAGGTAACGGTCGCGACGACTTGCAATGTGTTGGCTCGCTGCCGACTGGGAGCGAGCAGCTTTTAGTTCGAGTCGGCCCGGTACAATGAGCGTTAAGGAGTGTTGACGAGCGATGGCACACATGGTTTTTTGCGCGAAGTACAAGGCCGAGATGGAGGGGTTGGACGAGCCGCCGTTCGATTCGGATTTCGGTCAGAAGATTTACAAGAGCGTGAGTAAGAAGGCCTGGGGCGAGTGGGTGGAGCGGCAGAAGATGCTGCTGAACGAGTATCGGCTGCAGCCATGGACGCGGGAGGCGCAGGAGTTCCTGGTGGAGCAGATGAATGAGTTCTTTTTTGGTGAGGGTGGGGCGCTGCCGAAGGAGTATGTGGCGCCGACACACTGATGATGGTGGGCCGATCCATGGGTTGGTGGGTTGGTCTCTGGGTTGGTCTCTAGTTGGTCTCTAGGGGGGCCAGTCTCTGGGATCTGGCGAGTGGGCTCGTGTACACTTGGCGGTGTATGTTTACCCCAACGGCGCGTCTATTCCGGCGTGCTGGTAGCGAAGTCGGGACGTGGCTCAGCCTGGTAGAGCGCACCCTTGGGGTGGGTGAGGTCGCTGGTTCGAATCCAGTCGTCCCGACCATTTTTTTCAACGTTCAATCTCGCACAAGGGTGGGTGAGGGCGCTCGTTGCAACCATTGGTTCACTTTGAACTTGGAACTTTATAGATAAGCAGCGTTGAGCCGGTACGTGGGTGAGCTGCGCTTGATGCGATTTGAGGTGCGTCGCGACTGGGCAACGTGGGTGAGGTGGATGGTCTGCTAGTTCCCTCCGGCGGTATTTTTCGCGGATTCGTGATGAATCGACCTTTGCGCGAGGAAGGGTGTGGTGCTCCTAGGAGCTGAGGCCGGGGGCTTGTCGATGCCGGAGCGGGCGGCTTTCAGGAGTGCGGCGTCGGGGGCGTCTTCGCTGAGCTCCCAGGCCATGACACCGGCCATGCCCTGCTCTACGGCGAAGGCGGCCTTGTAGCGGATCGAGGTGGGGTCCTCGTAGGTCCAGAAGGTGCTGCCATCGAAGAGCCAGGGGGCGTGCGAGCGCGGATCGCGAAACAGGATAAAGGCGGGAGCGGAGGGGGTGGGAGCAAGAGCCTGTGCCTGGGCGGGTGCATTTGACGGTCCGCGGAAGGGGGCGGGCGCAGGCTGGAGTGGGGGTCGGGCGGGTGTTGAAGGCGGCGTGGAGAAGGGGGCGGGCGGAGGTGGTGAGGGCGGGGCCATGAGGGTCTGGAAGTAGCTGTAGGGCCGGTCTCCGCGGATGCCTTGCCCGGCCTGGAAGAGACCGTTGCCGGCGGCGTTGACCGCCTTCCAGCCGTAACCGTAGAAGGGCAGACCCAAGAGGAGCCTGGAGGCGGGGACGCCGGCCTGCTTGAACTCGACGATGCTGCGTTCGACGCTGGCTCCACGTTCGGCCTGTGCTGTTTCCGCGGCATAGAGAGGGGCGAGGAAGCCGGTGGTGTGGCTCCAAGGGCCGATGTAGTCGTAGTTCATGACGCCGACCTGGTCGACGAGTAGACTGACGGCGGCCAGGTCGACGCCGGGGTACATGCCGGGGGAGGGGCCGACGGCGATAGAGAGGCGGAGGCCAGGGCGGAGGGCATCCATCTCCCGGCGGAGGCCGGTGAGGAGGGCGACGAAGTTGGCGGCGTTCTCGGGGCCGGGGTACTCCCAGTCGAGGTCGATGCCGTCGAAGAGGCCGGGTTGGTCGGGGGTGCCGGGGGCAACGTTGGGACTGGCGGCAAGATGGCCGCGGAGGAAGATATCGACGCAGGAGGCGACAAAGGCCTGGCGCGCGGTGGGCTGCGCATCGGCGGCGAAGTCGGAGGCACGGCCTTCGAGCGAGATGAGGATTTTGAGCCCGGGATGGAGGCGCTTGAGCTCGGCGAGTTGGTGGAGGTTGCCGTGGAAGCTGGTGGCCGGGTCGTCGGGGCGGCCGTCGACGGAATCCTGTGCGCTGAAAGCGAGGTTGAGGTCGGCGTTGGGGTCTGCAACGGAGCAGTGGCCGCCGGTGACGAAGCCTTGTGCATAGTTGATCTGGTCGAGCTGGGGGCGGCTCCGCTGGTGACCAGGTTTTTGACCAGGAAGTGCTCGTAGATGCTCCATTGGCCGAGGTAGCCGACGACGATGTGGTGGGGAGCGGGTCTGTTGGCGGGCGACCTGTGGGACGAGGGGCGTCTCCTGACGGAGTGGTCGGAGTGGGCCGACTTGGCGTGGGCGGCGGAGATGCCGAGAAGGGAGAGAAAGACGATGGGGAAGAGCCGCGCGAGCACGAGGCGATAACGACGGGGAGGCCTGGGAGCGGCGGCGCGGGAGAAGGGGGAGAGCACACCCTTCTGACGGCAGCAACGGGGGATGCGATTCACGGAGATCGGAGCGATGCGCCGATTCGGAGCGGGGTTTGACGTTCCGGACAGGGTATGAGTTTATTTTCGCCAGCCTATAATGAACCATGGCACGTGTCCAACCGGCATCTCCGCAGGCAGACTGGCAGTCAGGGTCTGGTGGTGGGCTGAAGGAGGGCGCGGAGGTGGTGAGCAGCGAAGCGGGCATCGAGATGGAGGCGGCTCTGCCGATAGGCGGGAGCAGGCTGGTGGCGCGCGGGCTGCCGGGTGTGCCCATGGAAGCGGGAGAGATGCCGGCGCCGGGTGAGCCGAGTGGGCGATTCGTCTCTTCGCTGGGACCGCTGCTGGAAGAGGGCGCGAGGGTTCTTGGCGTAGGCCGGGAGGTGACGGCCCCGGGATCGATCGACGAGCGATTTCAGCGGCTTCTGGAGACGGTGCACGCGAACCGGCCGGGCGACGACCTGGAGATTATCCGGAAGGCGTGGGTCTTCTGCATGCGGCAGCATGAGGGTCAGAAGCGGGCGAGTGGAGAGCCGTATATTGTCCATCCGCTCGAGGTGGGGCAGGTACTGGCCGAGCTGAAGATGGATTCGACGGCGATTGCGGCGGGGCTGCTGCACGACGCGGTCGAAGACACGAACATCACGTCGGACGAGATTGCGAAGCAGTTCAACGACCAGGTGGCGCACATTGTCGAGGGTGTGACGAAGCTCGACAAGATCAAGTTCGCGAACCGCGAGGATCACCAGGCGGAGAATATCCGCAAGATGCTGCTGGCGATGGTGACGGACATCCGGGTGGTGATCATCAAGCTGGCGGACCGGTTGCATAACATGCGGACGCTGGAGCACCTGAAGCCGGAGAAGCAGCAGAAGATTGCGCGCGAGACCCTGGACATCTTTGCTCCGCTGGCGCATCGGCTGGGTATGGGCAAGCTGCGGGGCGAGCTTGAGGACCTGGCGTTTCGATACACGGATCCTTATACGTATGCGCAGGTCTCGAGCGAAGTGGAGGCGCTGCGTGGGGAGGGCGAGAGTTTTCTGCAGCGGATCGTGGGGGAGCTCGAGGCGAAGCTGGTGGAGCACAATCTCCAGGGGCGGGTGGAGTCGCGGATCAAGCGGCTGTACTCGATTCAGCAGAAGCTGGCGAGTCAGCAGGTTCCCATCGACCAGGTCTTCGATCTGCTGGCGATTCGGGTGATCTGCAGGACGGTGCAGGATTGCTATGCGGTGCTTGGGTTGCTGCACAGCGTTTGGCGGCCGGTCCCGGGGCGGATCAAGGACTTTATCGCGATGCCGCGGCCGAATCTGTATCAGTCGCTGCACACTACGTTGATTGCGGATGGCGGTCACCAATTCGAGGTGCAGATCCGGACGGAGGACATGCACCGGGTGGCCGAGGAGGGCATCGCGGCGCACTGGAAGTACAAGGCCTCGGACAATGTGACGGCGAAGGACGAGCAGAGGCTGGCGTGGGTGCGGCAGCTGATGGAATGGCAGCGCGAGATGAGCGACCCGAACGAGTTCATGTCGACGCTCAAGATCGATCTGTACCCGGAGGAGGTGTACACCTTTACGCCGAAGGGCAAGGTCGTCGTGCTGCCGAAGGATGCGAGCCCGATCGACTTCGCGTATGCGATCCATACCGAAGTGGGGAATACGACCACGGGAGCGAAGGTGAATGGGCGGATTGTTCCGCTGCGGACGCGGCTGCGCAACGGCGACATTGTAGAGGTGATGACGCAGACGGGACATGCGCCGAGCCGGGACTGGCTGAGCTTTACGAAGAGCTCGCGGGCGCGGAACAAGATCAAGCACTGGCTGAACGAGCATCAGCGGGAGCGTGCGCTTGAGATCGGGAAGAAGCTGCTGGATCGCGAGGCGCGGAAGTTCAAGCTGTCGCTGGCGAAGTTCGGTGAGAAGGACTACATGCGGGTGGCGGGGATGTATGGCCTGGGTTCGGAGGCGGAGCTGTTGGCGGGGGTGGGTTTCGGCAAGTATTCGGCGCGGCAGGTGTTGAACAAGCTGGAGCCGGGATCGACGATGCCGGCGGAGGCGGAGGCGGCTGAGCCGGGAACGGTCGGGAATGCGATCGGGCAGATGTCGGAGGCGGTAAAGCGGGTCTTTTTTGGGCGCGGGTCGGACTCGCTGCAAGTGGAGGGGCAGGACGATCTGCTGGTGTACCGGGCGCGCTGTTGCAACCCGATCCGCGGCGAGGAGATTGTGGGGTACGTGACGCGCGGAAAGGGGGTTGCGGTGCATGCGCGGAGCTGCCCGAATGTGCAGAATCTGCTGTACGAGTCGGACCGTCGCATCCAGGTGGAGTGGGCCGAGGCGCCGAGTTTAGACGGCAATGGGGCGAAGCAGCAGACCTATCCGGTGAAACTTACGGTGCTGTGCGATGACCGGACGGGGATGCTGAAGGAGTTTACGGCGATCATCTCCGAGGATGGAACCAACATCCGCAGCGTGGATACGAAGCCAGCGGCGGATGGAAGCGCGGTGGTGGATTTTGTGGTGGAGACGGTGGATGTGCGGCATCTGAACCGGCTGGTGCAGAACCTGCGGCGGGTGCCGGGAGTTCGCGATGTGCAGCGGGTGCAGAAGATCTGAAACAGGGGACAGGCATCAGGAACAGGGTCAGTCTGGAGCTGAGCCACCCTGTTCCGCGCTGGCGCGAGATGCCGTCAGTACTCCCGGCGCCGTTCGCGTTTGTGGACGGCCTTGTCTTTGCGGACCTTGTTGCCGATCGCACCGCCGCCGGCGCCGATTGCGCCACCGATGAGTGCGCCTTTGCCGCCGCCTGCGAGAGCGCCGATGGCGGCTCCGCCAGCAGCGGAGCCACCGATGACCTTGACGCCGGTGTGATGGCGACGGTCATGCGCGGTCTGGGCGGCCTCGGCCCGCTGGTGGGCGGTTTGGGCGAAGGCGGTGAAAGGAACTGCCAAGGAAAGTGCGAGTGAAAGAGTGTATTTGCAGGTGTGGAGTTTCATCGAGCGAACCCTCTGCGGTATTGGACACCCGGACCGAGGTGAAGTTGCTGCGCCAAACGGGTCCGCACAGTACTTGCGGAGCTATGGAATATCCGGCAGTAACCTGCAAAGATTGAGCTATGGCGAATGAGATGGAGAGGCCGAAGCCGGTGGTCGAGGCGGCCACGGAGAAGGAACGGATCTTCGAAGGAGTTCGGCGAACGTTGTTGGGCGCGCTGGCGGCGCTGCTGGCGGTCTGCATGATTTTTTCGTGGAGAACGCGCGATGCCATGGAGCACCTCCCGTTTTTGCCGGGGGGATCTGCTGCGATGGCGGCTGGGCCGGCGGCGAAGTCGATTGTCGATCTGCACACATGGCAGACGGCGCAGGCGCTGGCTCCACTGGCGATGTCGGCGGAGGAGGTGGAGTTTGCGCGCGAGGCGGAGCGATTGGCGGACCACGAGACGGACCAGGCGTTTGCCGCGGCGCTGCGGCTGGCGGTGCCACAGCGGCGGACCATGAGCGCGAAGGCGCAGGCGCTGGTGAAGCGGATCGGGGAGTTGCAGGCGGCCATTGCGGACGATCAAAGGCAGTTGAAGGCGGTCACACCGACGTCTCCGAATGGGGCCGCTGGATCAGCGGGTCGCGCGACGGCCGCGCCCGCGGCAGGGAACGAGGCGGCAATCGCAGCGGCGCAGCTTGGTCTGGATTCGGACGAGCTGAAGGATTCCCAGGAGGACCTGGCGCGGGAGATCGGGGACGAGCGAACACGGATTCAGCAGGAGCTCTCCGCACACGAGGCGGCGATGCAGAAGTACGATGCGCAAACGAATGAGCCGGGGCAGGTGGCGGTGATTTCGGCGAAGCGGTACGGGACTCTGGCCGGACGTATGTCCGCGTGGGAGGCGCAGCGAAGCCGGCGCGATCTGTTGGAGAAGGCGGAGCAGGATACGAGACAGAGCGTGGCGGCCCTGGCGGCGCAGCACGACGCGCTGGAGAGGCAGGCGGACCAATCGAGTACGACGGCGCAGAGCTCGGACCAGAGCGGCGGGGGCTTGACGGGCGACGCGCGGTTGAGCGATCTGCGGCTGAGGTCGTCGCAACGGCAGCTGTTGAGCATGTTCGACGACCGGATCGCAACGATGCAGGAGCTGGCGGCGATCTATGCGAAGTGGTCGGATCAGGTAGTGCTGCAGCACAGGATTGTAGGTCATCTGCTGTTGCAGTCGTTCGCGGAGGTGATCGTGATCCTGATTGCGATGCTGCTGGGAGGAGCGCTGGTGCGCCGCTGGATGGGACGGCCATCGCTGGATCGAAGGAGGATGCAGACCTTGCGGACGGTGGTGGCGCTGGGAATCCAGGTTGTGGGAGTGGTGGCCATGCTGCTGGTGATCTTCGGGGCGCCGAGGCAGACACCCACGATCCTGGGGCTCACGACAGCGGGACTGACGGTGGTGCTGCAGGACTTTATCCTGGCGTTCTTTGGATGGTTTGTGCTGATGGGCAAGAACGGGATATCTGTGGGCGACGCGGTGGAGGTGAATGGCGTGAGCGGCAACGTGTCGGAGATCGGCCTGTTTCGAACGACGATGCTGGAGACGGGGAACTGGACGGCGCAGGGGCATCCGACGGGAAGACGCGTGGCGATGATCAACAAGTTCGCCATCAGTGGGCAGTACTTCAATTTTTCAACGGCGGGGCAGTGGCTGTGGGATGAGATCACGATTGGGGTGGGGGCGTTGAGCGATCCGTATGAGCGGGTGAAGGCGATCCAGGCGGCGGTGATGGAGGAGACCAAGGACGAATCGCGGATGGCGGAGCAGGAGTGGCAGAGATCGGACAAGCTGCATGCGACCAGTCAGTTCACGTCGGACCCGGAGGTGAATCTGCGGCCCGGCTCGGGAGGAATGGAGATTGTGCTGCGGTATGTGACGAGGGCGTCGGAACGTGTGGCGACGAGGAACCGGCTGTACCAGCGGGTGCTGTCCATTCTGCGGGAAGCCGGTGAGACCAAGGCAAAGGAGCTGGAGGCGGGCAAGGGTGCGGCGGCGCAGGCATGAGGGACGGCCTCCGCCGGTTGCGGAGGGCAGCGAGGCGATGTATCGTAAAACGCGATATGACTTTCAGCTCCAGCCGATTCTGGTTTACGTTCCGCTACTGGCGTACGGTAGCGGCATCGGTGGAGCAGGTCCATCTGAGGGACGAAACTTAGACTTCAGTTGGTCCATAGCCTCACGAGCCGCGACCTACAGAGTCGCGGCTTTGTTGTTTGCGATGAACTTTTTTGTGCAAGGAGAGACGATGAGCGCAGCGACGGCGGTGACTTCCACGAAAGCGGTTGCGGGGCGGTTTGGAGCGTATGGCGGCCGGTATGTTCCGGAGACGTTGATGGCGGCGCTGGAGGAGCTGGAAGGGGCGTACGCGGGGGCGCAGGCCGACCCGGCGTTTCGCGCGGAGCTGGAGGATCTGCTGCACCACTACTGCGGCCGGCCAACGCCGCTCTACTTTGCGAAGCGGCTGAGTGAACAGTGTGGCGGGGCGAAGATTTACCTGAAGCGCGAGGACCTGCTGCACACGGGCGCGCACAAGATCAACAACGCCCTTGGGCAAGGTTTGCTGGCGCGGCGGATGGGCAAGCAGAGGATCATCGCGGAGACAGGCGCGGGACAGCATGGGGTGGCGACGGCTACGGTGTGCGCGCTGCTTGGGCTGGATTGTGTGATCTATATGGGTGAGGAGGACATGCGGCGGCAGGAGCTGAATGTCTACCGCATGCGCCTGCTGGGAGCGGAGGTGCGCGGTGTGGGCGCGGGGTCGGCGACGCTGAAGGACGCGATCAACGAGGCGATGCGGGACTGGGTGACGAATGTGCGGACGACGTACTACATTCTCGGAAGTGCGCTGGGGGCGCATCCCTACCCGACGATGGTGCGGGATTTCCATCGCGTGATCGGAAGGGAGGCGCGGGCGCAGGTGCTGGAGATGGAGGGCAAGCTGCCGAAGGCGATCGTTGCCTGCGTCGGGGGTGGGTCGAATGCCATTGGAGCGTTTTACGAGTTTCTTCCGGACCCGGAGGTTCGGCTGATCGGCGTCGAGGCAGGTGGACGGGGGACGGCGCTGGGGGACCATGCGGCGAGGTTTCAGAAAGATGGCGGCGGGCTTCCGGGAGTGCTGCAGGGAACGTACTCGTATGTGTTACAAGATGAGGCCGGGCAGGTGAGTGGGACGCACAGTGTGAGCGCGGGCCTGGACTACGCGAGCGTGGGGCCGGAGCATGCGATGCTGCATGACTCAGGGCGGGCGACGTATGTGTCGTGCTCGGACGACGACGCGCTGAAGGCGACGGTGAGGCTGAGCCGGACAGAGGGGATTTTGCCTGCGCTTGAGAGCGCGCACGCGGTGGCGGAGGCGTTGCGGATGGCGCCGGGGATGGCGAAGACGGATGTGCTGATGGTGAATCTGTCCGGACGCGGCGATAAGGATATGGGCATATTGGCGCGGGAGCTGAGGCTGGCAGGAGCGGCTCCCGTGCATGCGGAGAATCGCGGGACGGCGTAGCCGGCGTGAACGGCTGAGGATTGCGGTACGGCAACGAGGGACGAGCGAAGATGGCGATTGAATTTCGACGGAAGCCGGGGATTGTGGCGTATCTCACGGCGGGCGATCCGGGGCTGGCGACAACGCGGGAGATTGCGTTGGCGGCGATCGATGCGGGCGCGGATGTGATTGAGCTGGGGGTGCCGTTTTCGGATCCGCTGGCGGATGGGCCGGTGATTCAACGGGCGAGTGAGCGGGCGGTCGGGCGTGGCGTGCGGCTGGTGGATGTGCTCGATCTGGCGCGGGAGTTGCGTTTGGCAAGACCCGCGGCTGGACTGGTGATGTTTTCGTATCTGAATCCGGTGGTGCGGATGGGGATGCAGGAGTTTTGTGCGCGGGCGGCGGAGGCGGGTGTGGATGGGGTGCTGCTGACGGACATGATTGTGGAGGAGGCGGGGGAGTATCTAGAGGCGATGCATGAGGCGAAGTTGCAGCCCATATTCTTGGCGGCGCCGACCAGTACGGACAAGCGGCTGAAGGCGATTGCCGAGGCGAGCGGGGGGTTTGTGTATGCGATCTCGCGGGTGGGCATTACAGGAACGCGGCAAAATGTGGAAGGCGATGCCGCCGAGTTGGTGAAGCGGTTGCGGCGGTTTACGAAGCTGCCGATTGCGGTTGGGTTTGGGATTTCAAATGCGGAGCATGTGCGGGCCGTCGGTGAGTTTGCCGATGCGGCGGTGATCGGGAGCGCCATCGTGGCGCTGATTGAAGGAAGTGCTCCGGGGGATGCAGCGAAGGTGGTTGGCGAGTTTATTGCGGGGCTGCGGGGGTGAATTCAGCATGTGGTGCGCGGGTATCATGATGGATGTGCGTTCCGCGGGCTATGAACGCGCTCTCGAAGAAGTCCAGAGGACGGGAAGACTGATGGAAATCTCAGACTGGCGTACGCAGATCGATGAGCTGGATGAAGAGATTGTCCGGCTGATCAGCAGACGGGCCGAGGCAGCTCGGGAGATTGGCCGGTTGAAGCGGAACTCAACCCTGCCGATTTACGAGCCAAAACGGGAGCAGGAGGTGTTCCATCACGTTCGCGCGATCAATCCCGGGCCGCTGGCGGACGCGGAGCTTCTGCATGTGTATGAACGCATTATGGACGTAATGAGGACTCTACAGCGGCAGGATACTCCTTAGGAGATAGCGGCAGGACACTCCTTAGGAGATGAGGTTCTGTCGGTTGATTTCGAGTGAAACAAGAAGGAAAGAGAAGCGAGCCCATGATCGTAGCGATGCAGGACAAGGCGACGGAAGAGCATATACAGCAGGTGATCGAGAAGATGGTCGAGCTCGGTTTCAACGTCCATCGGACCACGGGCGAGGCGCAGACGATTCTGGCTGGGGTGGGTACGCCGGACCACTTCGAGGTCACGGAGTTCAAGGTGCTTGAGGGAGTTCATGACGCGTACCGGATCTCGTCGCCCTACAAGCTGGCGGGAAGGGGTTTCAAGCCGGAGGGGACGCGGGTGAAGTTTCCGAACGGCGTGGTGGTGGGGGGCGACGAGATTGTGGTGATGGCGGGGCCGTGCTCGGTGGAGTCGCGGGAGCAGATTCTGACGAGCGCGAAGCAGGTTGCGGCGACCGGCGCGAAGTTCCTGCGGGGGGGCGCCTTCAAGCCGCGGAGCTCCCCGTACAGCTTTCAGGGCATGGGGCTTGAAGGGCTGAAGCTGCTGCGCGATGTCTCGAACGAGACGGGTCTGCTGGTGATCACGGAGGTGATGGAGATCTCGCAGATCGAGCTGATGTTGCCGTACATCGATTGCTTCCAGGTGGGCGCGCGGAATATGCAGAACTTCAACCTGCTGCGGGAGTTGGGGCATGTGCGTATGCCGGTGCTGATGAAGCGCGGGATCGCGGCGACGATCGAAGAGGTGCTGCTGTCGGCCGAGTACATCCTGAGCGGCGGCAACTACGATCTGATTCTGTGTGAGCGCGGCATCCGAACCTTTGAGACGTATACGCGGAACACGATGGACATCTCGGCGATCCCGGTGCTGAAGAAGCTGACGCATCTGCCGGTGATGGGCGATCCTTCGCATGGCGTCGGGATACGGGACCTGGTGCCGGCGATGGCGCTGGCGTCGCTTGCGGCGGGAGCGGATGGCTTGCTGATGGAGATGCATCCGAATCCGGATAAGGCGATGAGCGATGGGGCGCAGAGTTTGTATCCGGATCAGTTGACGCACCTTATGGATCAGCTGAGAAAGATTGCGCCGGTGGTTGGGCGAACGCTCGCATAGATCGATGATCGAGACGGTCACCATCATCGGCACGGGGCTGATCGGAACGTCGGTCGGCCTGGCGCTCAGAGCTGCTGGCTATACGGGCGGCATCGAAGGGTGGGATGACTCGCCTGCAATGCTGGCCACGGCCATGGTGCGTGGAGCGCTGACGGCGGCGCTGCCGGGGCGACCTGAGACTGAGGCATCGAAGCCCAAGCCGGGGGTCATCGTTCTGGCCGGGCCGGTTCACGCGATTCTGGACTGGATGGAGAGGCTGGGACCGGTTGTTGGGCCAGAGACGCTCGTCACCGATGTCGGAAGCACGAAGATGGAGATCGTCCGGTCAGCCGAGCGTCTGTTTGAGAGGTTTGCGGGCGCGAAGTTCCTGGCGGGGCATCCGATGGCCGGGAAGGAACGCGGAGGGGCGGAGCTGGCCGAGGCGGAGCTGTTCCGGGATGCGATGTGGCTATTTACGCCGACGCGATTGGAACGGTCTCCCCTTGAAATCGAGTGGAGGCAGTGGGTGGAACGGTTTGGAGCGCGCACGATGGACCTCGACCCGGCTCGCCACGATGAGTTATGCGCATGGGTGAGTCACTTGCCGCAGATGCTTTCGACCGCTCTGGCCGCTTTGCTGGAGGAACGTTTTGGTGAGGCTCCGGAGATGGCGGCGGAGCTGATGCGGGTGGGTGGCCGGGCTTTGCGGGAGACGACCCGGCTGGGGGCCAGCCCGTACAGCATGTGGAGGGACGTGGCGATGACGAATACGGAGGCAATTGGAAGGACGCTTCTGGCGCTTGAGCAGGAGCTGGCGCACGTGCGCGAGAATCTGCGGACACCGGAGCTTCGGGAGGAGTTTGCGCGGGCAAACCGGTTCCGATCGCGCCGGGACTGAGCGGCGCGCCGGGCTGAAGCTAGAGTGGCCAGAGGGGGAGGGCTTCGAAGGCGGGCGCAGCGAAGTGATGCCCCTGCATGTAGCGAATACCGAGATCCTGGAGGATCTCGACCTGACCAGCTTCTTCGACCCCTTCGGCGATGAGCTGAATATCCAGATCGCGACATAGGTGCGCGATCGATTGGACGATGACGCGGCTGGCATGGCGTTGGCCGATCTTTTTCGTGAGCGCCATGTCGATCTTGAGCATGTCGGGATGGAATGCGGAGAGCAGGGACAGGCCGGCGAACCCGGCGCCGAAGTCGTCGATGGCGACGCGCAGACCCAGGTCACGGTACTTAGCGAGAGACGACTGGAGCCGCCGCGGATTTTTGAGGCGCTCTTCCTCCGAGATCTCGATGACGAGCCGCTTGAGCGGCAGACCGGCGCGTTCTGCGGCTGCGATGGTCGCGGGGAGGCTGGGTATGTCATTGGACGCTGCACGTACGTTGACGTTGATGCACAGATCGGCACCGGTGCCCAGCACGCCGAGGGAGCAGGCGACGTCGATGGCGGTAAGCCGGCAGGCGCGATCGATACTGATGCGATCGGTCACGCCCTGAGCTGTCAGTACGGTCGACGCGGGTTCGTTGCCGTGTCCGCGAACGAGCGCCTCATAGGCGATGACGCGAGCGGTTTCAAGATCGACGATGGGTTGGAAGGCCATGGAAAAAGGCCTGGGGGCGTTCTTTCCCGGACTGGGTGCAAAACATGGATGGAGAAGCGCGGGGCCGGGGGAAAGGCCTGATTGCGAGGAGACGAGGGGAGTTATCGATGCGGCCATGTCAGTCTCCTTCTGCAGATTGGCAGACCGGGCGAAAGGGAGAAATGGAACAGAGTTTGGTACTGAAGTACCACTGGACTAGGCGACTCGATCAGTGCAGCATCGCTGCGTGGCGACGCAACTGCCGAAAGGGTCAGCTGTTCAGGCTATCTACCCTAACACTTTATGCGGGTGTTCTGATGCCGCGGAGATGAGGCGCCAGCCTGGCCCGGCACCGTTCTTGCTGATGATGATCGCAATGCGGATCGAGGGTGGCCGCCCACCTCAGCGGGTTGGGTAGTCTATACGGATATGACGAGCGAACCTCAAAGAGCTGCAATCGGTCTTGCGGACGTGCAGGCGGCACGCGCGCGGATCCGCGGCTCGATCTATCTCTCGCCGTGCCCGCACTCGGAGATGCTGTCCGGGCTGACGGGACAGCATGTGTACCTTAAGCTCGAGAATCTCCAGATGACGGGGTCGTTCAAGGAGCGTGGCGCGCTGAACCGGATTGCGATGCTGACGCCGGACGAGGCGGAACGGGGTGTGATTGCGGCGAGCGCGGGGAATCATGCCCAGGGGGTTGCGCACCATGCCACGAAGCGTGGCATTCGCAGCTTGATCGTGATGCCGCAGCAGACGCCCCTGGTGAAGGTGACGGCGACGCGGAACTTCGGGGCTGAGGTGATCCTGCATGGCGGGAACTTCGACGAGGCGTATGGGGAGGCGCGACGCATCTGCGAGAGCAACGGGATGACGTTTATCCATCCGTTCGACGATGCAGCGGTGATGGCCGGACAGGGAACGATCGGCCTGGAGTTGCTGGAGCAGGTGCCGAAGATGGAGGCGGTGGTCGTTCCGATCGGGGGTGGAGGCCTGATCGGCGGCATCGCCTGCGCGATCAAGGAATCGCGTCCCGAGGTGAAGGTGATCGGCGTGCAGGCGGCGCGGCTGCCCTCGATGCTGGCGGCGCTGGAGCAGCAAGGGCCGGCCACGATCGAGGCCGCGACGACGATCGCGGATGGAATCGCGGTGCGGAGAGCCGGGGATGTGACGTATCCGATGGTGGAGCGATATGTCGACGAGATTGTGACGGTGGATGAGGACGAGATCGCCTCGGCGATCCTGGTGCTGCTGGAGCGGGAGAAGACGCTGGCGGAGGGAGCAGGCGCGGCGGCGTTGGCGGCCCTGCTGCAGCGGAAGTCCGCGATGATTGCGGCGGGCGCGCATACGGCGGTGCTGGTGTGCGGCGGCAACATCGATGTGACGCTGTTGAGCCGCATCATCGAACGGGGGCTGGTGCAGGATGGACGCCTGATCCGGCTGCGGATCCACCTGCTGGATAAGCCGGGAGCGCTAGCGGACCTGACCCGGCTGATCGCGAGCCACCGCGCCAACATTGTGGACACGCTGCACAACCGGGCGTATTACGGCGTGAACCTTGGGGATACGGTGATCGATATCACGATGGAGACGCGCGGGCGGGAGCAGGTGGCGGAGCTGCTGGAGGCATTGTCGGCGGAAGGATACCGGCACAGCCGAGTGTTGTAGACGTGGTGCTTCCGTTCGGAGAGGAAGAGGAACGGAGCAGCGAAGGCTACTTAGGGTAAGCCCCGGTTCTTGCGCTGACCTGATGTGAAGGGCCTACCTGGAAGCGACTGCGTTCGCTACTGTAGGGAGCGCTACCCCTTGCTGAAGGAGGTCTGCTTCTTTTCGGCGTGGCGCTTGCGGGCGAGGTCGATGAGGCGGTCGATGAGTTGCTTATACGGGACTCCGGTGGCCTCCCAGAGCTTGGGGTACATGCTGATGGAGGTGAAGCCGGGGAGGGTATTGATCTCGTTGAGATAGATCCCGGGAGCCAAAGGATCGGCGGGTGCCGGTCTGCCGGTCTGAGATTTACCGGATTTTGGCGAGCGGCGCCCGGGTTCCATAAGGAAGTCGACGCGGGCAAGGCCGGAGCAGTCACAGGCGCGGAAGGCTTCGATGGCCATGGCGCGGATCTGTCTTTCCTGCGTCTTCGAGAGCCTGGCGGGGATGATGGGAACGCTGGCGTCGGAGTGGTACTTGGCGTCGTAATCGTAAAACTCCGCGCCGGGAACGATCTCGCCGACGACCGAGGCGACGGGGGAATCGTTGCCGAGGACGGCGACCTCCAGCTCACGGGGCTTGGCGCCAGGGCCGCCGACGCCCTGCTCGATGACAAGTTTGCGGTCGAAGCTGGCGGCGAGATCCATGGCGGGTGCAAGCTCGCCGCGGTCGTGGACCTTGGAGATGCCGACCGAGGAGCCGAGGTTTGCGGGCTTGACGAAGAGGGGGTAATCGAGCGCGGCCTCGATGCGTTTGGTGGAGCCTTTCGGGTCGGCCGACCACTGGCTGCGAAGGAGTGAGACGAAGGGGGTTTGGGGAAGACTGGCGGCGGCGAAGAGCTTCTTCATGACGTCCTTATCCATGCCGGCCGCGGAGCCGAGGACGCCGGAGCCGACATAGGCGATATCGGCGAGCTCGAAGAGGCCCTGGATGGTGCCGTCTTCGCCGAAGGTCCCGTGGAGAACCGGAAAGACGACATCGAGCGCGAGGGATTGCCGGCCCAGCTCGGACGAGGCGCTGAGGGCGAGCGGGTTGAGGTGGTGGTCAAGCGCGGGAGCATCGAGGGACTGGACGGGAACGGGGGGAATGATGATGGTCTTGCCCCGGCGCAGGAGATCGGCGGTGGGAGTGGATGCGGGATCGCCGGCGAGCTTCGGGTTGGAGGGGGCGGAGGAACCGGAGAGAAGGGCGTGTGCATCGTCCGAGGTGACCCACCTGCCCTGCTTGGTGATGCCGATAGGGACGATGTCGTACTTTTTCTGGTCGATCGCCTGGAGGATGGAGGCGGCGGAGAGCAGCGATACTTCGTGCTCCCCGGAGCGTCCGCCGAAGAGAATGCCGATTCTAAGTTTCTTCTTCATGGGCGCCTATGCGAGTTTGCGGGAGAACTGGGCCGACATCTTGCGAAGGACGTCGCCGACGCCGAAGAGCGGCCAGGAGCAGGCCGTGAGAATAGCCGCGGAGACGAGGGAGAGGGCGATCTGCCAAAGCATGGGGAGGCTCGCGGTTCTTTCCAGCAGCGCGAGCGCGAAGAGCAGAGAGCAGATGCAGATAGCGGAGAGCCGGCGGAGGTATTTGAACTCGAGACGCTCGAAGCTGGAGAAGAGCTTCATGTTGAGGCGCACGATGCGGATGATCTGGAGGATCTCGACGGCGAGCCACGTCCACAGAAAGCCGACGATGCCGAAGAGGTGTACGGCAGCGATGGAGACGGCGATCATGCCGATGTAGGAGAGGAACATGACGCGGGCAAGCTCCTCATGGGTGTTGGTCGAGAACTGGAACTGGTACTTGTGCTCCTTGAGGCTGATGACCATGGAGATGGCGGCGGAGAGCATGTAGGGATAGGGGGAGAAGAGCTCGACGCGCTTGTGCATCCAGAGCGTGATGAGGACGGGAGACGCGATGAGGACGGCGGTGTTGACGAGGGGAATGAGAAAGAAGATGAACCGTTCGGAGTAATCGTAGAGGCGGGAGAGCGAGGTCCAGTCGCTGCGGCCGAAGAGGTTGGTGATCTCGGCACCCATGGACTGGGTGAACATGGCGAGGATCTGGCGGCACATAGAGAAGACGAGTCGCATGACGACGAAGCCGGTGACGGCGACGGGGCCAAGAACGCGCCCAATGAGAATGACTGGCGCCTGATAGGTGAGGAAGTTGCAGATGGTGAGCAGGCCGAAGTAGCCGCTCGGCTTTAGCATGTCCTCGGCGGCGGCAGCATCCCAATAACGCAGGCTGGGGAAGATGGCTGGCGAGGTGCGGCGGATATCGATGAGCACGGCGACGATGGCGATGCTCATGGTGACGACCTGAACGCCCGCGAGTACGGGGAACGGCAGGTGGAGCGAGACGCAGCCGAGCAGGACGAGAGCGGTGAGCAGGGCCTGGAAGTTATTCCAGTAGGCTCCGCGATGGGCCATGGCGACGCCCATGAAGATACCGGCGACGTAGCCGTTGAGAAAGCTGAGCAGGACCTGAATGGCGAGAAAGTAGGCGGTGAGTTGTGTGGTGCGGCGGCCAATGTCGAGCTTGAGCATCGTATCGAGCGGAAGCAGGAAGACGACCAGCGAGAGGGTGCCCGCGACGAGGACCACGCCCAGAAGCAGCCGGAGCGCGGTGGACTGGCGGATGTGATAGTTCTCGAAATCGCCCCTGGCGTAGCGGACGGCGAGGTCCTGGTTCATGTAGGTTTGCACGCCGAAGTTGAGGATGGCGAGGGCGGCTACGGTGCCGGAGAGAATGCTCCACTCCCCGAACTGGGCGGTGGAGTAGCGATGGATGAAGATGGGTGGGATGATGACCTGCTGCACGATGGTCAGCAGGCGGCCGGTGAACATTGCGCCCAGGTTTTTGAGGATGCGGGTGAAGATGGCCATCGAAGAGGGAATCGCTCGCGGAAGATTCGCCGGTTGTGGCAATTCTACTTGGTCAATATCGGGATCACGGGCTGGATGGCCAATCCGCGGATCAGGCATCGTGTTCGCGGAGGAGACGGTCGATGCGGATCTTCTCGGAGAGAAGCTGATCGCTGGCCCGTTGATCGCCCTTTTGCTCGGCGGCGGCGATGCCCGAGCGAATTTCACGCAGGCGGGCTTCGAGGTAGCGGCGCTCGAGGAGATGCAGGGCGGACTCGACCTGCTGGAGGAGGGTCTGCCGGGTAGTCGAGAAGGATGCGGGAGAGGCGCCGGGATCGTCGCGGAGGATGCCCGCGAGGGTGGCTCGGCTGCTGTCATCGGGAGCGGCGTCGAGCGGGTTGGAGGGTGGATCGCTGTTGGCGAGGATCTCGAACAGGGTCGCGGCGGCCGCGCCGTTGTACCACTCGGGGTGCTCGGCGAGACGGGAGGAGGCGAGATCGCGGGCTGGATCGGCGGAGGGAAGGACGAGGGCGCGGAGAAGGGTGCGCTCGACTTCGCTGACCGGCGACTGGCGGCGGGTGGGGAGGCTTTCGATGCGAGAGACGGCGGCCTGCCTGAGCTCCTGCCGAAGGAGGGCGGAGTCGATCGAGAGCTTCTGGGCGACATCGGCGGCGAAGGCGTCGCGCTGAAGGGTCGATGGCATGCGGCGGATGTGCGGGAGGAGAAAGTTGAGAGCTTTGACCTGGGCTTCGGCGGTGCGTGCGGGGAACTGCTGGCGGGCGCGGTCGATGAGGTAATCGGAGTGGCGTTTGGAGGCGCGAAGGGCGGCCATGTAGGGCTCCACGCCGTTTTCGCGGACGAAGCGGTCGGGATCGAGGCCCCCCTCCAGCGTCACGACCCTCACCTCGAAGCCCTCTTCGGTGAGCAGAGCGATGGATTTCTCCGCGGCGTTGACCCCCGCGGGATCGGGGTCGAAGTTGACGATGACCTTGTGGGTGAAGCGGGAGAGCAGGCGGACCTGCGACTCGGTGAAGGCGGTGCCGGAGGTGGCGAGGACGTTGCGGATGCCGGCCATGTAGACGGAGATGCAGTCCATCTGGCCTTCGACGAGGAGTGCGAAGTCGTGGGTGCGGATATCGGCGCGGGCTTTATCGAGATTGAAGAGGACATTGCCCTTGGTGTAGAGCGGGGTTTCGGGGGAGTTGAGGTACTTGGCGATGGTGCGGCCCTTGTCATCGACGTCGTCGAGGGCGCGGGCGGTGAAGGCGATGGTCTTTCCGGCCTCGTTGGCAATGGGGAAGGTGATGCGTTTGCGGAAGCGGGCGTACATCTGGCCGAAGGAGCCGTCGGCCTGCTCTTTCGCGCTGAAGAGGCCACTGGCGCGGAGGACCTCTTCGGGGAAGTGCTTGCCGAGCCGATCGCGCATGTCGTTGAAGTCATCGGGCGCGTAGCCGATGCGGAACCTGGCGATGGTTTCGGCGGTGACGGCGCGGCTGGTGAGGTATTCGCGGGCGCGGGCTGCTTCGGGGGATTTGAGGTAGCCCTCGAAGTATTGCGCAGCGGCTTCGTGGATATCGATGAGCTGACGGCGGATGCCTGCGGAGCGAGCCTCTTCGGGCGAATTGAACTCGCGCTTGGGAAGGGGTATTCCGGCCTTGGTGGCGACGGCGCGAACGGCTTCGGGGAAGCTGATGTTTTCGAGCTTCATGACGAAGGTGAAGACGTCACCCTTCTCGTGGCAGCCGAAGCAGTAGAAGTAGCTGTGGGCCGCGTTGACGGAGAAGGAGCCGGTCTTCTCTTTATGGAACGGGCAGAGGCCGGTGTAGTTCTGGGCGCCCGACTTTTTGAGGCGAACGTAGTCACCGATGATCTTGACGATGTCGGCTTGCTGCTTCACGATTTGGGCGAAGTTGTCTGCCATGGGACGTGCTGGGCGGGCACTCGCGGCGGCTACGGTTGACATAATGTCCGCCAAATCGCGAGGGAGTACCTCAGCTAGTTTATGCGGCGGCCGTGCCGTGCGCTGGGGCCGCTCGAACCGCTGATTATGGCTGGCGCGACTCGAAGTGGTAGGTGCCGGAACCTACCTGCACCTGGTGCCCGCTGGCCCCGGCGGGAGAGGTTACGCGTTTGCCGTCCTGGGAGAGCTGTGAGGTTGCGGCGCCTGGGACGAGGATGGATGCAGAGGTGTTTGCCGGGATTGTGACGTCAAGGGAGAAGAGTTTACCGTCATCCTTCCAGCGTGTCGCGACCTTTCCGTAGACTGAGTCGTACTCGGCCGAGGCGCTGGCCATCCGTGGACTGCGCTGCGGGGCGATGAGGATGTGATGGAAGCCAGGGCCGTCCTCGGCTGTGTCGATTCCGGCGACCCGCCGGTAGACCCAGGCCATGACGGAGCCGAAAGCGTAGTGGTTGTAGGAGTTCATAGAGGGGTCGCCGGTGTCTCCGTTCCATCGCTCCCACCATGTCGTCGCGCCCTTGGCGATCATGTATCCCCAGGAAGGGTAGGTGTCGTTCAGAAGGAGCTTGTACGCGATGTCGGTGCGACCCTGCTGGTCGAGAGCGGAGAGGAGGAAGGGCGTTCCAAGGAAGCCGGTTGTGAGGTGGACTCCGTGGGCCTCGATGTCGCTGACGAGTTTGTCTGCGATCGTTTTTTCCATGTCCGCGGGAGCGAGACGCATGTAGAGGGTGAGCAGATAGGCAGTCTGGGTGCCGCCCTGCACGTTGCCCTCGCTGCTGATGTAGGTCTTTTGATAGGCGTCGCGAATGGATTCGTGGAGTGCGCGGTATTTCGCAGCCTGCTGTGGGCGGCCTGTCGCGGCGGCCATCTTCTCCATCATGCCGGCGATCATGGCCCAGTAGGCGGTGGCGGCCAGATCCTTCGGTGTCTTCTCGTCGGGTGCGAGCCAGTCACCGTAGTTGGGACCGAGTTCGTTGCGCCGGACGTGATCCGAGTTGGCATGTTCGATGAAGGCCAACCAGCGCTCCATGGGCGCCCAGCTCTGATCGATGGTGCTGCGATCTCCGTACTGGGTCCACGCGGTGAAGGGGACAATGACTCCCGCATCACCCCATCCTGGCGCACCGACGGCCTCCGCGCCGTGCAGCACGTTGGGCGAGACGTTCGAGAAGGCTCCGGCGGAGGTTTGCGCGTCGTCGACATCCTCGATGAACTTGTGAGTGAACGGGGCGATGTCGAAGTTGTACGCGCCGGTTCTCCAGAAGACGCCTGCATCTCCCATCCAGCCGAGACGCTCATCGCGCTGCGGGCAGTCGGTGGGGATGCTGACGAAGTTGCCTCGCTGACCCCAAAGTCCCGCGGTGCTCATTCTGTTGACGAGATCGCTTGATGTCTCGAGTTTGATGGATGGCCGATCCGGGAGGCTGTTGATCACCTCGCCTTCGAGGGCTGCGAGCTCTGGTTTGCCGGGGTAGCCGCTGACCTGGACGTATCGAAAGCCGTGAAAGGTGAAGGAGGGTTCAAAGGTCTCGGAGCCGCCCCCGCGCAGAATGTAAGTATCGTTCGCCTCCGCGCTGCGCAGGTTTTCCGTGTAGACGCCCCCGTCGGGGTTGAGGCGTTCCGCAAACTGCATGTGCACGGTTCGACCGCGTTCGCCGGTGACGTTCAGCCGGGCCCAGCCGACCATGTTCTGTCCCATGTCAAAGACCGCATCTCCGCCTGGCAGCATGGTGACCCTGGTTGGAGCGAGATGGTCCGTCCGGTGCACGGGGAGATCGCGCTGCGCTGTGAGGAGCGCCGCGGGGGCTGGCTGCTCGACGGCGGGGGTCCACTTCGCTGAACCTGAGTCCAGCCGGGCGTCGTAGATCTCGCCGGCGTAGATTTCGGAGTTCAGGATGGGCGAGTTGGTGGATCGCCAGCTTGAATCTGTAACGATGCTGGTTCGGGCGCCAGCTTCGGTCTCGATGACCATCTGCGCGAGAACGCTGGGGGGAGCCGTGCCGAAGGTGTAAGCGCCGGCCCAGGTCATGCCGCTGCCGTACCAGCCGGCGCCCAGGAGCACGGCCAAGGTGTTCGAGCCTTGCCGCGCCAGCGACGTGACGTCGTAGGTCTGGTAGGTGACGCGCTTGCGGTAGTCCGTGAAATCGGGTGTGAGCACGGCATCCCCGACTGGCTTGCCGTTAAGGGAAGCTCGGTAGCTGCCCATCGCGGTGATGTAGAGCCGCGCAGATCTGATGCGGTTCGATGCCGTGAAGGGTTTTTGCAGGAGCGTGCCGAGGTGAGCGGTGGGGCCTGAATCCGCGAGGTAGCTGCCAGCCGGGGCCAAGGCAGCGGGAGAGGTTGCGACCTCGGCGGCGGAGGCGGATACGGTCCAGCTGGTGTCGGTCCCGAAGCGCTGGATGGCGCCAACTTCGTCGGTGATCTTGATAAGGGCCGCCACGGCGCAGGCGCTCTGCATCTGGGTTCGATTGTCGACGTGCGGCTTCTTTGCCCGGATCTCGATGACGTTTTCGCCTGCGTGCAGGTCGGCATGGATCTCGTGAAAGTCGAACGATTGCCAGCCCTCCTTGTGCGAGACGGGGTGTCCATTGACGGCACTCTGAAAAGCGCCGTTGGCGATGACGCTGATGGAGGCGCGAAAGACTGGCTTGGTCAGCGTGATGGTCTTGCGAAAGACGGTCATCTCCTGTGCGGCTTGCGATGGACCGGCGGCTAAGATCCACTTCGCTGCTGCGTGGTCGGCCTCCCCCTCCTCGCTGTTGCCGGAGATCCACCTGGCTGTCCAGTCCGGCGGACGAAGGAGGCCCATCTCGAACCAGGCTGGCGTCGAGGTTTGGCTGCGTCCGTGCCTGTCCCAGACCTGCACGGCCCAGAAGTAGCGATGCTGCGAAAGCAGAGCAGGCCCCGAGTATGGAAGATCCACCGATTCGTCCGTGACCTGCTTACCGCTGTCCCAAATATCAGGATGTGCGCCGGCGAGCAGGGCAGGGTCGCTGGCCACGAGGATGCGGTAGGCCCCTTGCTTCCATCCACGTTCGGCGCTATCGCTCTGCCAGGACAGGCGGGGCTTTTCGGAGTCGATTCCGAGCGGGTTCTCGCGATAATCGGTGCGCAGGTGCACCGGAGCGGCGAGCAGGGTGCCTGCGGTACAGATGGCCGCGAAGACGAGGATCGGAAGGCGGGGAGATGCGTTCATCGAGACTCCAGGGAACAGTTTCAACCGCGAACCATCCTATACGCCCTGATCCTTCTTCTTCGCTCCGAGTGCTTTGAGGGGCCGAGCGGGGAAGGTAAGCAGGGCGGCGACGGCGGTCAGGGAACAGGTGCGCAGGAATAAGGTGCGGGCGTTCACTCCATAGTCCGCTCGGTGATGGATCTCCGCCTACTATAGGGAAGCAAGCGTGGAAAGCCGACGTGCGTGCCTGAGCTGTTCCGGTGCATCAGGTTTGGTAATGGAAGGTGAGGCCACACGCCAAAGGAGGTTCTCATGCGCAAGCTCCTGCCCAGATGGCTTCCGGTGTTGATGCTCTCCGTAGCTCGAGGCTTGCCTGCCTTCTCCACCTCCGATCTCCCTGCGGCGAACGTCTCGGTGAAAGTGGAGGCGTTTGGCGGAACTGATCTGGGGACGAAGATTGCCGCAGCGGATGAGGCGCTTGGCTCAAGGCCAGGTGTGATTACTGTCAATACGGCATCCACGCTCAACATGGCGACAACGCTGAGCGCCCGACACAATCTGATGTTGAATGCGCCCGTGACCTGGGCTGCGACCATGAAGCTATCCGGGTCGAACGACATCAGCTGCGTTGGGGGTGGAGCGATCAGTTCCACGGTCGCAGCCGGGATGCCGATCTTCTCTGCGAAGGATGTGAGCCAGATCGTAATCCACGGCTGCGTGGTGAGCATGACGAACGACAGCCCAGTTCTCGACGGAGAGGGGGTTCGAAGGGTGTCGATGCACCATTTGAAGGTCGAGGGGGGGACGATTGCGCAGATCAATGGCCGGCACGGATCCGATGCGGGGGGCGCGGCGAGCGAACTCGACTTCGATCACAATACTGTGGTGGATGCGGCGGGCACTTCAGGGGCGGCGATCCTGCTGGTGAATACGACGACGGCAAGAGTGGACAGTAACAGCTTCACAGGTATTGCTTATGGGACGCAGTGGTGGGGCGGCGACTCTGCCACCGGGAACGCATCTCAGGTGACGAGAACGGGCAAGATCACCCTTTCAGGGAACCGCTGCCAGGCTGTTTCGGCGTGTCTATGGGGGTCGATGGGATACGAGATCGCGGTCACCGGGAACACGGCGGATGGATGCGGGGATGTTTGCTTCGATACCGAGGGCGGGTTAAGCTCCGTGTTCAACGGAAATACGGCAACGAACTGCGCAAACGGATGCGGCGCGGTGTTCTTCTTCGGGCGAGGGGTGAGCTTTACCAAAAACACGTTCTCTGGCGACTCCCGTGGAGGCGGTCTGTTCCTGATCAAGAACCAGTCTGCGAATCCGGCAAGCTACAGCGGTCTGACTGTCTCCAGCAATACGCTGACCTGTGCCACGATCTGCAATGCGGTGTACCAGGAGGCTGTAGGTCAGGCCACGTTTGACGGCAATGTTGTGAGCAACGGCGTCTTTGCGACGGCTGGCTTTGGCCAGGATGTGACGATCTCCCGGAACAGCTTTTCTTTCTCGCGAGCTCTGGCAGCAGGTGCCGCAGCGATCAAGGCTCCAAGCATCACCGGGGCAACGACCTTGACAGTCGAGGGTAACTCTGTCTCGTCAACCGTCCCCCAGGTCGCCAATACGGCTTGCATCAGCGCAACGTGGAATGACTATAACAACAGCGACACCTACTACATCAAGGGAAACAGGTGTGAGGGAGCCGCTCCGTTCCCCATCGACATTGTGACAATGACAGACGGAGCCAACCCGGGGATGCACGCGTCCTGGCATGTGGAAAGGAACTTCGGGGCTGGGGGAAGGATCGTCCATACCCGGACAATGTCGAACGAGGTCTACCTTGTTGAAGGGAACTGCACGCCGGCAGGGTGCCCGTTGAAATAGGTCGACGCGGTGAAATGGCCAGGGGTCTGCGGCGCATCCAACGACGTCATGATTATTCGGGTGCCGGAGCAGAGTTCGCGTCGTGCGGAGGACCTCCCTACCGCTTGGGAGATCTTTAGCGCGACGCAGGATGGCAAGCGGAGCGCCTCGGTTTGCGTCTCTCAGCCGGCACATGCCGTTCTCGCAGGCCGGATCGCCGGTGCCTTGCAGATGCCGGCGTTTGGGGCTATCCCGGAGTGCTCTGCCTTCTATTCGAAGCGCGACGAACAAATCTCACCGAAGAGGATCCCGCGCACGGACGGACCGAACCTCCGAAATAGGGTACACGGTTGATGTGGTGGGCCCACCAGGACTTGAACCTGGAACCAAAGCATTATGAGTGCTCTGCTCTGACCAATTGAGCTATAGGCCCTTTGTAGCCACCCCTTGCTGCGAAATCTTCAGCTCACGTAAGCATGCGTGGGCAGATGGCCGAGCAGACGACAGCTGCCTACTTTGACCCGTTGATTCACGGCTCAGTGACCGGTTGTCGTTCCCCCTCAAGTGTAGCGGAATGTGCTCGTCGATGAACGTCGCCCGATTACCGAGAAGGCTCCGCACGAGTGCTGTTACGGAGAAAGCTGCGTTTTGATGCGGGCGCGGACTGCCGGGGCGAGGTGTACCAGGACGATGGGAAGAGCTTTTGCGTATCGCACGGGGGTTATGCGCGAGAGCTTTACGTGCGCGGTGAATGCGGACGGGACGTTGACGGTTGAGATGGGGCGTCGCGAGGGCCGCTAAAAGCCGTGGTGGACGGCTTTGCGTGGAGGTTGTGGGTTGGAAGCCGGTAAAGGGTCAGGCGCGGCTGGCAAAGGGGACGACGAGGCTGGTGCAAGAGGGAGCGGAGCCTGGGTAGCGGTTGTGCCGGATGCGGAGCTGGGCGACGGGTGCTGTTGATAAATGGCGATGCGTTTGTGTTCGAGCGAACAATTTGTTGGACATAGGTGGGGGATTGACAGGTCACCGAGCAAATAGGCGAAGATAAGGCGAACATTGTGCACCTCAGATGTGGGCCTGTGACTCACAAGCGCTATGGGCTCCTTGAGGACGGTGGCTATGGGCTCCTTGAGGACGGTGGATGTTCACGGCCGTGCGGGCGCAGCAGAGAGCGGGCCGCGTTCGGGAGCTAGACGACGGCCTCCGCAGCCGGCGAGATTGGGAGCGTGGCATGGACAAGCAGAGTGGGCATAGGCAGAGAGTCTGGAGGGCATGCGGTCGGCGGGGTGCAAGAGCGGGATGCGCAGGCGCACGAGGAGAGCGCGGCGGCGGCGTTCTAAGAGGCGTGATATCCGTAAGTGCCTCTACCGGCGTATTTGGTGAAGGCGACGCTCGGGAGGCGCCCGGAGGCTCGGCGGGGGAGGAGGGCAGAGCTACCACGGAGAGAGTGTCGCGCAGATCGGTGGGCGAAGGGGATGGGGGATTAACCGGAGAGTAAGGCGGTGCGATTAGCCAATAGACCATCGTCGCCAGCGTTCCTTGTGCTTCGCGAACTGGTGGTTGTGCTTCGCGAACTGGTGGTTGTGCTTCGCGAACTGGTAAGGGAAACGACAGGCAGAATGGGGGTTACTTGTCGGAGCCGGTGCCGGGGGTAATGTTGGAGTCTTCAGGGGACGAAGGATTGAGGTGACCGGCGTTGTTTTCGGGAGTGCCGGAGCGGACGGCGGTGTTTCCAGGGCCTGCGGTGGAGGGATTTTCGCCATGGGGGCCGGAGGGCTGGACGGCAGCCTGGCTGGGAGACGGCGGCGGATGGTTGGTTTCGCTTTCCAGTTGCGATTTATCTGCGGCCATTGCACTTACCTCGAAGTGGTTGGAGGCTTCCTGAATACCCGCAGTTGCCTTCTCCGATTCACGAATCGTCCCATGCGAAGCAAAGTCCGCTAAACTTGTTGCATGTTCCGGCGGACCGCCGCTGCGGCTCTGAATGTGGGCAGGCGTTGCCTGACCATGAAAGTGAAAGATGGGAAACCGGCAGGCGTGAGACCGACACAGCGATGCGAGTGACGAGAATTCTGACCGGCTACGCCATCTTTTTGGCGCTGAGCACCGGTGTCGCAGCGTGTCAATTGGATACCCAGGAGCAGATACCCGTGCCGTCCATAGGACGCGCGCCGAGTGCAACGATGCAGATGCCTCCGACACCCGCCTCTGCCGGGACGCCGACGTGGCAGACACCGGATGGGAGGCAGGAGCCGGCCGGGCGCAGCGCGGCACGAACGGATCAGGGCCGGAACGAGCGCGGATCGAACGATGAGCCTGCAGGAGCCCAGGAGAGGTTGAGCGAGTTTCAGCAGATGGTGCGGCTGACTACGGGGCAGTCCCTGCCGATCTTCGGGGCATCGCTGTTTTCGCGCGTGCCGTCGACCTTTGCCCCGGTCGACGACGTGCCGGTGACTCCGGATTACGTCGTCGGCCCTGGAGACCAGCTGCGTTTGCAGGTTTGGGGTCAGGTGAACCAGCAGGGCTCGTTTACGGTCGACCGGACGGGATCGATCGCGATCCCGCAGGTGGGGACGATCCATGTGGCCGGCCTGCGATTTTCGGAGCTTGCGGATTTTATGCGGTCGCAGCTCGGGCGTGTCTACCGGAACTTCGACCTGAATGTGAATTTAGGGCAGCTGCGGTCTATCCAGGTGTTTGTGGTGGGCCAGGCGCGGCGTCCAGGAAGTTATACGATCGGCTCGCTGAGCACATTGCTGAACGCGCTGTTTGCTTCCGGTGGACCGAAGCCGGAGGGCAGCCTGCGCGATATCCAGGTGAGGCGCGGCAGCGAGGTCGTGACCCACTTCGATATGTACGATCTGCTGCTGCATGGCGACAAGGCCAAGGACATCGGGCTGCAACCGGGGGACGTGATCTTCATCCCAACGGTGGGGCCGCAGGTTGCGCTGGTAGGAAGTGTCAGCAATCCTGCGATCTACGAGCTTCGGGGAGAGACGACGATTGGGCAGTTGCTGGAGCTGGGCGGCGGCCGGACAAGCGTTGCCGCAGGGTCGTCGGTTCGCCTGGACCGCATCTCCGAGCGCACCGTCCGGACGGTGGTGGATGTGGATCTAGCAAAGACACCGGAGGCACTGCTGCAGAATGGCGATGTAGTGTCGGTGACCTCGATCGTGGATCGATACAAGGATGCGGTGACGCTGCGGGGAAACGTGGCGAATCCGGGCCGATACGTGTGGCACCCGGGCATGCGGGTGAGCGATCTGATCCCCAGCAAGGATGCGCTGGTGACGCGGAACTACTGGCGCAAGCGGAATGAGCTGGGGCAGCTGATACCGTACGGACCGATTGTTCCTGAACCAGGCGGCGAGGGAGCATTGCGGGCTCAGAGCGGCGGCGACTACCGCAATCAGGGGCGCTCCGGCGATGGTAACGCGGGCAGCGGGAACGCGGGCCGGGCTGAGAGTGGGAATAATGGGGTGCAACGAGGGTCTCTGTCGGAGTCGGGAGGGGGCTCTGTCGGCGTAGCGTTGACCGGGACGAACGGGGTGTTTTCGGCGAAGAACGATGTGATCCTGAGCGCGCCGGACATTGACTGGAGCTATGCCGTCGTGGAGCGACAGAGCGCGGTGGATCTTACGACCTCGCTGCTGCCCTTCAACCTTGGCAAGGTGGTTATGGGTGACGATCCGTCGCAGAATCTGGAGCTGCTCTCGGGAGATGTGGTCACGATTTTTTCGACGGCGGACCTGCGCGTGCCGACGACGCAGCAGACGCGGTTCGTCCGGCTGGAAGGCGAGTTCAGGGCATCGGGTATTTACAGTGTTCGACCGGGCGAGACGCTTCGGCAGCTCCTGGCTCGGGCGGGCGGATTCACGCCAGATGCCTATCTGTATGGATCGGAGTTTACCCGGGAGTCGACGAAGCGAGTGGAACGGCAACGGCTGAACGAGTATGCCGATCAGATGGAGGCGCAGGTATCGGCCGCGGTCGCTGGGGCCTCCTCGCGGGCCGTGACTGACCGCGATGCGGCGGCTGCGGGAGCCTCGGCGGATGATGCGCGGTCGGCCATTGCAAGGCTGCGAAGGCGGGACCCAATTGGAAGGATCGTTCTGGATCTGAAGCCGGGCAGCCAGGGCGTGGGGAGCATACCGGATCTGGCGCTGGAGGACGGGGACCGGTTCGTGGTGCCTCGGGTGCCCTCGAACGTCAGCGTGCAGGGGCAGGTCTATAGCGCGAACGCGTTTGTGTATCAGCCCCGGCGGCGGGTGATCGATTACCTGCGTCAGGCGGGAGGTCCAGACCGGCAGGCGGACCGGAAGAGGGCATTTGTGCTTCGGGCGGACGGATCTGTTCTGAGCCGGCAGTATGGGAATTTTGAACGGACCCCCCTGTTTCCAGGGGATACGATCGTGGTACCGCCGAGATTCGACCGGCGGGCCGTGCTGCGGAGCCTTGTCGATATAGCCTCCGTTGTGGGTCAGTTCGGGTTTGCGGCGGCAGCTGTCAACCTTGTGCTGAGGTGAATTTGCGGGGTTATGACGTGCCAGAGGTAGTTCGAGAGGCTATGCCGACGTACCAAGAGGACAGCATCAATCTGCTGGATCTGCTGGTGCGCTTCGTCGCGAAGTGGCGGACCTTTGCGGTGGGCTTTCTTGTGACCCTGCTGGTCGGAGTGTTTGTCACGTACCGGATCAAGCCTCTCTATGAGGCGAACATTTCCATTCTTCCGAGCCAGTCAGCGCAAGAGACGAACAGCTTATCCACGCTGTTTTCCGGGCGGCGGTCCGGTGACGTCTATGTGGGTCTGTTACGCAGCCGGGCGGTTCTGGACGATGTGATTCGACGCATGGATCTGCGAAGGATTTATGGAACGCAGAGCCAGGATATAGCCCGGGGGATGTTGTTCCAGGGGACAAAGATCTTCGCCGGCACCGATTCGATCATTTTCGTTCAGGTACGCGATGCGAGTTCAGCAACAGCGATGCACATTGCAAACGCCTATGTGGACGCGCTGGAGGACCAGCAGGTTGCGATGGCGGCTTCTCAATCCGGGCTGCGCCGCCAGTTTTATTCGAAACAGCTTCAGCAGGAGAAGGACGCGCTGGCGCTAGCGGAAGAGGACCTGAGAAAGACCCAGGAGTCGCTGGGGATTGTGCAGGTGCAGCAGCAGACGCAGATTGGTTTGTCTGCGATTGCCGACATCCGAGCCCAGATCACGACGTTGCAGGTGCATTTGGCCTCGCTGCTGATGAGCGAGACGGAGCAGAACCCGGAGGTGCTGACGCTGCGAAGGCAGATAGGGCAGCTGCAGGCGCAGGAGCACTCGCTGGAGGCGGGGACGTCCAACAGGGCTGCTGGAGCGGCGATGCCGGCTGGTCGTATGCCGGAGGCCAATCTGGAGTACATCAGGAAGGAGCGAGAGGTGCGATATCACGACGCGCTGTTCAACTCGCTGGCGCACGAGCTTGAGAACGCCCGGTTGAGCGAGGCGGCGTCGGCTGAGTCGTTTCAGGTGGTGGACCGGGCGGTTGAGCCGGAGTTCAAAGCATGGCCTCCCCGGCGGATGCTGCTGCTGCTTTCCCTGGGCATCGGTCTCTTCGTGGGTCTGGTGGCGGTCGCGCTGCACCTGCTGGTGGAGAAGATCGTGAGAGATCCGGCGAACCGTCCCGAGCTGAATGCGCTGCGGCGACAGCTTCACCTGCGTGGTTGAGATGGAGGTGCTGGGAGAGCCAAGACCAAGCGGGGGAAGCCGACATGTTCTGCTAAACGCTATCTGCCTGTTGACGGTGGTGTTCCTGATCCTGTTTCCGAAGGGTGGGATCAAGGCTGGTGGAACGCCACTCACGTGGGCCTATCTGTTGCTGGTGGGGACTGCGCTTCCGGCGGTTGTGATCCGGTTGGTCTCGTTGCGCCTTGCTTTTCGGCCGAGCGCCCTAGTGGCGTTTGGCGCCCTCATCCCGTTTCAGATGCTCTGTCTCTACTCCATCGAGGTGAATGGCGTGGGCAATGTCGGGTACCTGTTCAGCGACCTGACGGGTTTTTTTCTGCTTCCGTTTCTGTTTCTGCTGGTGTACCCGGCTTTTCTTCCGGCGATCGATCCACTCCGGTTCAGGCGTTATTTTCGGTTTTGCATTCTGGGCGCGGCGCTTTGGGGCATATTTCTGTTCGTGTGGCGTCCCCTGTTCGGGTTTTATATCGAGATCCCGCTGTTGACGGTGAACCTTGGAGACTTTGGCCAGCTTGAGGCAACGAAGCATATCGACCGCGGCGCCTTTTTCAAGCTGATCTCCACCTACAACAACGGGAATGTTTACGGCGTTGCGACGCTGATCCTATTTCCGTTGTACAAGCTGTGGGAGCCGTCGCGATGGAAGAAGAATGTCGTGCGTTTCGCCCTGGTTCTTACCCTCTCCCGAACCGTGTGGCTGGGAGTGTTGATTGAGCAGTTCCTCTCGTCGCTGGTGAGCCTGGCGGCGATGACTCGGAGCCTGCCTCACATCGATACCGGTGCAGCCCGAAAGCGAGCTGCCGGTTTGTTGCTGACCCTTGCAGCTGTGTTTGTCGGATTTCTCTTCAGCGTGCAGTCGATATCGTTTTTGACCGATTCATCGCTTGGTGGACGGCAGGCGCAGTTCCAGGTCTTCGCCCATCCAACGCTGCTGCCCAGTCTTCCGTTGAATGGCTTTGCAGAGGTGATGTACAGCTCTGCGCTGCAGCTGTTCGGCGTCGCCGGGCTGCTTGCGATCCTGCTGATCGTCCTATCGCCTCTTCTGCTGATTGCGTTGTTTCCGAAGCTGCTGAGAGCACCCGTAAACCGGGCTGCGGCCAAAGGTCTGATCCTGTATGCCATTCTCGCGGCAGCGGATGGAGCGACCAATCTGATTCCGGTGCTGGCGTTTTACTGGTTTACGTATATGGTCTTTCTGCACGGGTCGCCGGGAGAGCAAGCGGGTGGGGTGATGGAGCGATGGAGCGGAGGGGAGTCGATGCCGGGAAAGCCGGCCGACCGGCAGACCCATGTCAGCTACGGATAGAGAGCGAGGAGCGGCGGATAAGAGCAAGGTGCGGGGTAGAAGGCAACAGGCGAATGGCTAGCAGATAGACTTGCAAGAGCCTGACGGGTGGGGAAGGGACGCCGATATGAAGAGAGCCGGCACAAATAACAGCGTCGAGGGAGAGCAGCGACTGTGAGAGGCGCAGGAGGGATTCTCGTCACCGGTGGAGCAGGTTTTATTGGGTCCAACTTCATTCTGGACTGGCTCCAGCGCGACTGCGGACCGGTGGTGAATCTGGACAAGCTGACGTATGCGGGAAACCCGGCGAATCTGGCGACGGTGATGCAGCGAGCGGATTACAGCTTCGTTCACGGCGACATCTGCGATGCGGCGTTGGTGGGGAGAGTGTTTGCGGAGCATCGGCCGCGAGCGGTGGTTCACTTCGCGGCGGAGAGCCATGTGGACCGGTCGATTTTGGGGCCGGAGGCTTTTTTGCGAACGAACATCGATGGAACGTTCACGCTGCTGCAGGGCGCTCGATCCTATCTCTCCGGGTTGGATGGGGAAGAGAAGGAGCAGTTCCGGTTTCTGCACGTCTCGACCGACGAGGTGTACGGAACGCTGGCGCCGAGCGATCCCGCGTTTCACGAGGAGACGCCCTACGCGCCGAATTCACCCTATGCGGCGAGCAAGGCGGCGAGCGATCACCTGGTGCGGGCGTGGGTGCATACGTATGGTCTGCCGGCGATCATCACGAACTGCTCAAATAATTACGGGCCTTTCCAATTTCCGGAGAAGCTGATTCCGTTGATAATCACGCATGCTCTGCGCGGGAGGCCGCTGCCGGTGTACGGCGATGGGCAGCAGGTGCGGGACTGGTTATATGTGGGCGATCATGCGAGTGCGCTGCGAACGGTTCTGGCGCGCGGGCGGGTGGGGGAGACGTACAACATAGGCGGTGGAAATCAGAGAAGCAACCTCGAGGTCGTGACGACGCTATGCGGTTTGCTGGATGAGATGGCGCCGGAGTCGCAGTTCCGGCCACACGGACAGTTGATCCACTATGTGCAGGATCGTCCTGGACACGATCGACGGTACGCCATTGATGCACGAAAGCTGAAGGGTGAGCTGGAGTGGCAAGCGGAGGAGAGCTTCGAGACGGGATTGAGGCGGACGGTCGCGTGGTATCTGAACAGCTCCGCGTGGGTTGAGGGTGTGACGAGCGGAGCGTATCAGCAGTGGGTGGATACGAACTACGCGGGGCGCGGCGCGGAGGTGCGGCGCGATGGGCTGCAGGCCGGGGAGGGATCGCGTTGAAGGGGATCATTCTGGCCGGAGGATCGGGCACAAGGCTGCATCCGGTGACGCAGGCCGTGAGCAAGCAGCTGCTGCCGGTGTACGACAAGCCGATGATCTACTACCCGCTGTCGGCGCTGATGCTGGCCGGGATTCGGGAGATCCTGGTGATCTCGACGCCGGAGGATACGCCCCGGTTCGAGCAACTTCTGGGGTCTGGAGAGCAGTGGGGGCTTCGGCTGGAGTATGCGGTGCAGCCATCGCCTGACGGGCTGGCGCAGGCATTTCTGATCGGACGAGAGTTTCTTGCCGGGGGAGGTTGTTGCCTGGTGCTGGGCGATAATATCTTCTATGGCCACGACTTTCAGAAGACGCTGCGGGCGGCGGCTGAAGGCGGTCCAGGGGCGACGGTGTTTGCGTATCCGGTCCTCGATCCAGAGCGGTATGGCGTGGTCGAGTTCGATGAGCAAAGGAAGGCTGTGTCGATCGAGGAGAAGCCGCAGCATCCCAAGAGCCGGTATGCGGTGACCGGGATCTATTTCTACGATGAGCAGGTGGTGGGTGTGGCGGAGGGTCTGCGGCCCTCGTCGCGGGGAGAGCTCGAGATCACGGATGTGAACCGCTGGTACCTGGAACGGAACCAGCTTCGGGTGGAGCTGATGGGGCGGGGGATGGCGTGGCTGGATACCGGAACCCACGATTCCCTGCTGGAGGCTTCGACATTTATCCATACGCTCGAGAAGAGACAGGGGCTGAAGGTAGCGTGTCCGGAGGAGATCGCATACCGGATGGGTTACATATCGGCCGAGGATCTGAGAGTTCTGGCGGCGGGGATTCGTAAGAGCAGCTATGGCCGGTATCTGGAGCGGCTGCTGGAGGAGACGGTCTATTGAAGTTCGCCCCGAAGGTGGCGGGCCTCCCCGCGAGTGAGGCGGCGTTGCCGAAAGGTGAGCGCATTCTCCTGACGGGTGGAGGCGGCCAGGTCGGGCGTGAGCTCGGGCTGATGCTGGCTTCGCTGGGGGAGGTAGTAGTCCCCGGCAGGGCGGAGATGGATCTTTCCGATGCCGGATCGGTGCGTGCGGCGGTGCGCCGGGTGCGTCCGCGATGGATCGTCAATGCGGGAGCGTACACGGCCGTGGACAAGGCCGAGAGTGAGCCCGAGGTGGCCAGGGCGGTGAATGCGGTCGCGGTGGCTGTCATGGCGGAGGAGGCGCTTGCGTTGGGTGCGGGTGTGCTGCATTTTTCAACCGACTACGTCTTCGATGGAGCGAAGCCTGAACCCTACACCGAGGAGGATGCGACAGGGGCGGTGAACGTGTACGGGAGGACGAAGCTGGAAGGCGAGCAGGCGCTGCAGAACAGCGACGCGGGACACGCGATCTTTCGGACGAGCTGGGTTTTTGGCTCAACCGGTAAAAACTTTGTACTGACTATTCTGAAACTAGCGCAGGATCGGGACACATTGAAGATTGTGGCGGACCAGCATGGATCGCCGACGTGGAGCCAGGATTTGGCTGCGCTGACGACGCGGTTCATCTCGGTGTGTGAGCGGCGGTCGCGTGGGGAGGATCTCCGCGAAGTGATGGACGACGTTGGCGGGCTGTACCATGCTGCGGGGTCAGGGTATACGACGTGGCATGAGTTCGCGAGCGAGGTCTTGGCGCTGGCGAAGAGGCGTGAGCCGTCGGTGCGGCTTGCCGAGCTGGCGCCGATCACGACGGCGGAGTTTCCGGCTGCGGCGAGGCGACCGGCGAACTCGCGCCTGAGCTGCGCGAGGCTGGAGGACCGGCTGGGGTGGACCATGATGGACTGGCGGGAGTCGCTGGGCCAGGTCATGGCGGAGCTTTGAGCGAACGGAGTAGCAGCAAAAGGTTGAGGACGATCCCGATCGGACCTGTATGGGCAAATCGCATTTGACGCGGACGGCGGTTGGGGAGCCCATGGTGGCGTGTGTTCTCGTCACGTGGAATAACTGGAAGCACACGGAGCGATGTCTCGGGGCACTGGCGCAGCAGGACTATGCGAATCTGCTGGTGATTGTGGTCGATAACGGATCGACGGACGGCTCGCTGCATCAACTTCGATCGGCTTATCCCGCGGTGATCTGTATCGAGAACGGTTACAACGCGGGATTTGCGAAGGCATGCAATATCGGGGCTCGACGGGGGATCGAGAGTGGAGCCGAGTTTCTCTGGTTCCTGAACAACGATACGGAGGCGCGGCCAGATACGGTGGGAAAGCTGGTGGCTAAGGCCGGGAGCGATGCGATTGTGGGGATTGTTGGCGCTGTGCTGCTCTACATGCACGACTCCGCCAAGGTTCAGGCATGGGGAGGCGGCGAGATCAATCTCTGGTCGGGCTTCAATCATCACTTCGCCGCACGGAGCAGGTTTGGGCGGAACGCCTACATCACGTTTGCGAGTGCCCTGGTTCGCAGGCAGACCTTTGAAGATCTCGGTGGATTGTGGGAGGGGGTGTTCCTGTACTTCGAAGACTCCGATTTCAGTCTCCGTGCGACAGCAGCAGGATGGAGGTTGGCGGTCGCAGACGATACCGCGATTCTGCATGCAGAGAGCGGAAGCGTGGATCGACGGCGCCGCAATTCTCTCATCGAGAGGATTCAGACCACGTCGGGGATTCTGTTTTTGCAGAGACACGGGCCCGTGCCTGCGATCTCTGTCGCAATCTTTGTATGTCTGCGGGTTGGAAAGCGAGTCGTTCTACGGGACTGGCCGGCGCTTCGGGGTGTGCTGAGAGGTGTCGGCGACTGGTGGCGTGGCCGGATCACTCCATTCCGGGTGGGTGCGTGAGGATGCTGAATGCCGTAGTCTCAGGTCTGCAATGTCTCGTGTGTTGATCATCAAGCTCGGTGCGATCGGGGACGTCGTGATGGCGATTCCGGCGGTGTTTGAGATCTATCGAGGCGGGTTCGAGGTGGATTGGGTGTGCGGGACTCAGGTGTTCCCGCTCTTGGAGCGGTACTCGTGGATTCGGCCGATCGTGGTGGATGAGGCGGCGCTGTTCCATGGGAGTGTGGGAGAGAAGCTGCGGACGCTTACAGGTTTGTGGCGGAGGATCGGTGCGAAGCAGTATGGGCTGTGCGCGACGTTGTACTACGACGGTCGCTACAGGCTGGTGGGTCTGCCTGTGCGGGCAAAACGAAAGCTGATGTTGTCGCACACGGACCGGTTTCGGCGGCTGCTGCCGGGGCGTCACCACACGGATGAGTATCTGCGGGTGATGCTGGGGAGGGACGATGGACCGCTTCCGGGGGCGCTGGCGCCGGTAGGTCCGGATAGTCTGCCAGAGAGCAAATGGCCGAGGCTCGACGGGAGAGAACGTGTGGTGCTGGCGCCGGGAGGAGCGCGGAACGCCATGCGCAGCGATGATCTGCGCCGGTGGCCAGTTCGCAGCTACGTGGCGGTGGCGCAGGCGCTGCTGGTGCTTGGGCTGGACGTGGCGCTGGTGGGCGGACCCGATGATGGATGGGCGTCGGAGGCGTTCCTTGGCATGGGCGTCAGAGATGGGATTGGGAAGCTGCCGCTGCTCGACACGCTGGCGTTGATGGAGGCGAGCGACGTCGTGGTGACTCACGATACGGGGCCGCTTCACCTGGCAGGAATCACCTCGGCGGGAATTGTGAGCGTCTTCGGGCCTACCGATCCGCGTGGGCGGATGCCGCAGAGAGCGGCGACGGTGGCTTTGTGGGGCGGGGAGGGGTTTGCGTGCCGGCCATGCTACGACGGCAGAGATTACGCCCCGTGCCAGGAGAATTTGTGCGTGCAGCAGGTAACGCCGGAGATGGTTGTCCGTGAGGTGGAGGAGTTGCTGCGGCAGCGCCGGGCTGGCGTGCCGATGCCCCCGCGCGTGGTGACCCCGGCGAGTACGGTGACGGCAGGGCTGGCGGTATGAGGTCGCGGGCGTTGTTTCTAGATCGAGATGGGGTGATCAATGAGGAGATCGGATACCTGTCGCGGACCGAGGACGTGCGGTTTGTCCGGGGTGTCTTCTCGCTGTGCCGTACGGCGAAGCGGCACGGATACCGGATCGTCGTGGTGACGAACCAGTCGGGTATAGCGCGGGGTCTTTACAGCGAGGCTGATTTCAACCGCTTGATGACGTGGATGCGCGCAGAGTTCGGAAAGCAGGGAGTGGAGTTGGACGCCGTGTATCACTGTCCGTATCACCCGGAGCATGGTGTCGGGGAGTATCGGCGGGAGCATGGGGACCGGAAGCCGGGGCCTGGGATGTTGCTGCGAGCGGCTCGGGAGCTGCATTTGGAGTTGGGGGAGAGCATCCTGGTGGGCGACCGATGCAGCGATGTGGCGGCGGCACATGCGGCGGGATTGCGGCAGGCCTTTCTGCTCAGCGGGACAGAGGCGGGAGACTGCGCCGGGGCCTATGTTGCGGTCGAGGATCTGTCCCAGGTTGAGGCCTGGATAGAGGGGAACACCCGTAATTGAATTGGGTTACAGGGGGCTGTGCGCACGGCCTCAGGTCCGGATCAGGATGGGGGCAGGTCGGCGTCGGCGAACAGGCTGCCGGCAGCGTCTTTGCCACTGACCGAGGGTTCTGTGCCGCCGAGTTCATGCAGGGGCCAGTCGATGGCGAGCTTTGGGTCGTTCCAGAGGATGGAGCGCTCTCCCTGGGGGTGGTAGAGGTCCGTCGTCTTGTACAGGACTTCAGCGGTTTCGGAGAGGACCAGGAAGCCGTGGGCGAAGCCTTCGGGAATCCACAGAAGCTGGAGGTCGCCGGTCGCGGTGAGCGGTTGGAGGTGGAAGCCGGCCCATCGGCCAAAGTCCGGCGAGTTACGGCGTAGATCGACCGCGACATCCCAGACGTGCCCTGAAAGCATCCGAACCAGTTTGCCTTGGGGCTTCCCGAGTTGGTAGTGAAGGCCGCGGAGAACGCCCTGTCGTGAGAAAGACTGATTATCCTGAACGAACTGGCTGGGCAGGCCTGCTTTGGCGAAGGCGCTGGCGTTGAAGAGTTCGGCGAACCAGCCCCGATCATCCCCGAAGCGGGGGAGATGCACCAGTTTGACGTCCCGCAAGGAAGTTTCGAGTATCTCCATAAGGTCAGTCTAGCTTCCGTGGTGAGGGCTAAAGAGATCGTTACCGAAGAGGGCACCTGCGGGAACGAATTTTGCCCAGCAGGAGGTCACCCTGTAGACTGGAAGGACTTTGCAGCACTCGCAAGGGGCGGATTCCACTCCTTTCATCCTGTGGTCGATTGAGCTAGGCATATTCATCAAAAGACAAGGCATCGCGATTGACACAGCGGCGCTAAACAGTTGACGAAAGCAGGGCCGGATAGTGCAACACCGAGGCATGTGGCGGGCGTTCAGGGCGGCGAAGCGAACGAAAGCTCGATCTTCATCAATCAGCGCGAAGGGCTGTTCCAGCCTTGTGGGGACACAGGACCGCTATGCCGGATGAGTTTCAATCCTCTCAACCGCGAGCTGCGGTCATTGACGATGGTTTTTCTTACATAGAGGCGGGTGAGCGGCGCCGGGGGAGACGATCCGATGGAGAAACGAAGGCGGCGGCGGATACGTTGCGGTATCGTGTCGTGAAGCGGATCCTAGATATTTTGCTTGTTCTGCTTTCGGTTCCCCTTGTTCTGCCGATCCTGGCGATTGTCTCCGCGGTGGTGGTGCTGAGCTCGCCGGGCCCGGTGTTTTATTCGCATCGTCGCATACGGCAGAATGGCGCATTTTTCTCGATGTGGAAGTTTCGGACCATGTGCGTGAACTCGGCCGAGATTCTGGAGGACCACCTGACGAGTCATCCCGAGGCGAAGACGGAGTGGAGTCGCACGCACAAGCTGAAGCGTGATCCGCGAACGACTTCGGTGGGACGGTTTCTAAGGCGGTACAGCGTGGATGAACTGCCCCAGGTCTGGAACGTGCTGCGGGGGCAGATGACGCTGGTCGGGCCCCGGCCAATCGTGGCCGCGGAGGTAGAGAAGTATGGAGACGGTTTCAAGCATTATTGCCGGGTGAAGCCGGGCTTGACCGGGCTCTGGCAGGTCTCTGGACGGAGTGAGCTGACCTACCCGCAAAGGGTTGCGCTGGACTGCGCCTATGTGGAGCAATGGTCGCTCTGCCGGGATGTTGTGATCCTGTTTCGAACGTTTCTCTCGGTCGCGAACAAGGATGGGGCCTATTAGGCCGGCGGCGTACCAGAAGAGAGGGTAGGGCGTGCGGGTTGCGATCGTTCACCATTGGTTTGTGACGCGTGGTGGCGGTGAGCGGGTGGCGGAGTGCATGGCCTCGCTGTTTCCCGGGGCGGAGGTTTTTACCCTGGTTGCGGATAAGGGCGGTATGCCTGAGGGGTTGCTCGGAAGGAGACTTCACACCTCGTTTTTGCAGGCGATACCTTTTGCGAAGAGCCATCACCGGCACATGATGCCGATATACGCGCGGGCTACCGAGAGCCTGGATCTGCGCGGCTTCGACCTGGTGATCTCATCGGACAGCGGGCCGGTAAAAGGTGTGCGGGTTGATGCGGGCGCGATCCACATCTGCTACTGCCATTCGCCGATGCGTTATTTGTATGACGGCTACGAGGCCTACCGCCGGGATATGGGTCGGCTGACGCGAGCCGTCTTCTCCGCGGCTGCGGGACCGCTTCGGCGATGGGACATGGCGGCGGCGCAGCGCGTAACGTACTTCATCGCCAATTCGAGGTACGTTGCGGACCGGATACGGCGTTGCTACGGGCGCGAGAGCACTGTGATCTATCCGCCGATCGATCTCGCCCGTGCGCGGATAGCTCCGGCGGGCGAGCATTACCTGAGTGCCGGGCGGCTGGTTGGGTATAAGCGCACGGAGCTGATGATGGAGGCGTGCAGGCGCCTGGGAAGGCGATTGCGCGTGGCGGGAACGGGGCCGGAGTGGGCGCGGCTTCGGCGCATGGCGGGCGCGAACACGGAGATGCTGGGGGAGATGTCGACCGACGCGCTATGGGAGGAGTATCCGCGTTGCCGGGCCCTGCTGTTTGCGGCCGATGAGGACTTTGGGATGGTGCCGCTCGAAGCGCAGGCCTGTGGGCGTCCGGTGGTGGCGTATGGGGCGGGCGGGTCGCTTGAGACGGTGAGGGGCCGCGAGCCTGGCCGGACGGGAGTTTACTTCGGGGAACAGAGCGTGGAGTCGGCGATGCAGGGGGTTCTCGAGTTCGAGGCTGCGGATGCTGCGGGGGCGTTCGATGCGATCGAGATACAGGGGTGGGCGGAGGGTTTTCGGACAGAGGTATTTCTTGAGCGGATGCGGGATTTCATCCTTTCGGTTGCGCCGCGAGCGGCAGAGGCGATGACGCGGGCAGCGCTCTGAAGGCGGAAGGCAACGCGGCGGGGAAGCCTGGGCGGCGGGCAGATTGGGCGGCTTGGAGCAGGCTCGCATAAGATTGCGGTATCTGCTGACGGGGCGTGGTTGAGAAGGAGATGGCATGGAGGGGATGAGGACGCTGCTGCGAGGGTCACTAAAGAAGAGCCTGGGCGCGATGCGCGACGAAGACAGGCTGGCGGCGGCGTGGATCGTGGTATGCGGCCGTGCTTTGAGTGAGCGCGGGTCCATTGCGGGATATGAGGATGGCATGGTGGAGGTCGACGTTGTGGATCTGGTCTGGTTGCGGCAGATGAATGGAATGAGACAGCAACTGGTGCGGGAGCTGGGCGAGATCGCGGATGTGCCGGTTCGTCAAATACGGTTCTCGCTGCGCAGCCATGACCGTTCGGCGAGGGTTGAAAGGGAGAGGCGAGATGCATGACACTCAGGCCGTATCGACAGGGGATGAGAGGGGCGGCGGTGTAACCATCGACGAGGTGCGCTATGTGGCGCAGCTGGCGAATCTGGATCTGACAGCCGCAGAAGAGCCCCGCATGCAGCGCGATCTGACCGCGATTCTGAGGCACATCGCGCAGTTGAATGAGGTAGACACAACGGGCGTGCCGCCGATGGCGCAGGTGAGCGAGCTGCTCGATGGCGCGCTCGGAAGCGACGGAGGGGAACTGCGCGAGGATGCAGTCCTGCCTTCGATCGACCGCTCGGAGGTGATGGGTGCGGCTCCCGAGACGGACGGTCGTTTTTTCAAGGTGCCGAAGGTGATCGAGCGATAGCGCCGCGCGTAGAAATAAAGGCAGCATGCAGTGAGAAAGGGGCGTCTTTGGACGGTCTGGATCCAGGTAGATTGACGATCGGGGAGGTACGGGCGGCGCTGACGGAGAGACGCGTGTCCGCGGTGGATCTGGCGGAGGCTCACTATGCCCGGATTGCCGCGGAGGACGGGCCCTCCGGGAAAGGCATCAACAGTTTTCTGGCGCTGAGCCGAGACCGTGCTCTAGCGCAGGCGGAGCGCATCGACGGGATGGTGAAGGCGGGGGCTGAGCTGCCGCGTTTGGCTGGGGTTCCGGTGGGGATCAAAGATGTGCTGGCCATGCGGGGTGCGCCGGCTACAGCGGGATCGAAGATTCTCGAGGGATACCGGCCACCTTACGATGCGACGGCAGTGGCGAAGCTAGAGGCTGCTGGGGCGGTGCTGCTGGGCAAGCTGAACTGCGATGAGTTTGCGATGGGCTCATCGAACGAGAACTCGGCATATGGGCCGGTGCGGAACCCGCGAGCCCTGGACCGGGTTCCAGGAGGATCGAGCGGGGGATCGGCGGCGGCGGTGGCGGCGGGCTTCTGCGTGGCTTCGCTGGGGACGGATACGGGGGGATCGGTGCGTCAGCCGGCGGCGTTCTGCGGGGTTGTGGGTGTGCTGCCGACGTATGGACGCGTGAGCCGGTATGGGCTGATCGCGTTTGCCTCGTCGCTCGATCGCGTGGGGCCGTTCACGCGGACGGTGGAGGACGCGGCCGTGGTGCTGGAGGTGCTGGCGGGAGAGGATGCGCGGGATGCGATGAGCTCCGGTCGCCTCCTGGGCAGCTACTCGGTGGAGATGGCGAAGCCGGTTGAGGGACTTCGCGTGGGGGTTCCGGAGGAATACTTCGGGGAGGGGCTGGATCCGGAGATTCGCGCCGCGGTGGAACGGGCTATTAATGGCTTGAAGGCTGCGGGCTGCGTGGTAAAGCCGGTCAGTCTGCGACACACGCGGTACGCGATTCCAACGTATTACGTGATCGCCACGGCGGAGGCTTCGTCAAACCTTTCGAGGTTTGACGGGGTTCGATTCGGGCTTCGCGAGATGAAGGCAAAGACGCTTTCGGGCATGTTCCGGGAGACACGTGAGGAGGGCTTTGGGCCTGAGGTGAAGCGGCGCATCCTGCTGGGGACGTATGCGCTGAGCGCGGGCTACTATGACGCGTACTACCGCAAGGCGCAGCAGATGCGGACGCTGCTGGCGCGCGACTTCATGGAGGCGTTTGGCGAGGTGGATGTGATTGTCGGACCGATGACGCCGACGGCGGCGTTCAAGCTGGGCGAGAAGACGGACGATCCCCTGGCGATGTACCTGGCGGACATCTACTCGGTTGCGGCGAGTCTGGTGGGCATCTGCGGGGTGAGCGTACCTTGTGGAGCGATGGATGGCGGATTGCCGATTGGCGTGCAGGTCATGGCGGGTCACTTCCGGGAAGGAACGATGTTGCGGGTGGCGAAGGCGATCGAGGCCCAGCAGAGCTGAGTCTGGCGAGATTTGACAGCGGCATTTGAGGCAAAGGAGACGGGTCTGCGGCGTATACGAGCTTTGGGACGAACGGTGCGATCCTGGCGGTCTCGGGAGATCCCTTTAACGAGGGACTCAGGGCCAGGCAGGCTCCCGCTCGTGATGCTTCTGATCGCCCTGGTCTCGTTCGTCACGGGCATTGCAAGATCACAGACCCTGGCGCGGCCAGGCTGGGCTGGCTCTGGAATGACGATCGAGCGGTGGTGGCCGCACGCGGTGGTGTGTGAGATGAGGCCGGACAGCCTGGTGGGCGAAGCTGCGGCTGCGGAAGGGTCTGCTCTGCACCGGCTCGGAGCGCGGCTGGATGATCTGCAGACGCTGGGCGTGGATGCGGTGCTGCTGCGTGAGATCGAGACAAACCCCGAGCCGAAGGTGGATGCCGCGAGGGGCGCTGTCGGAGGTGGGGTCGAGATCGACCGGCGATACGGCACGCCCGACGAGTTTGACGAGCTGGTCAGCGATGCGGTTCGTCATGGGATCCGTGTGCTGGTGGAGCTCCATGGAGGCGCTCAGGGAACGAGTCTGACGGACGACGCGCGGTTCTGGCTGAACCATGGTGTGACCGGCCTCGCTCTTCCGACAGATGACCCTGCCATGGTGAGGGCGATCCGCGGCGTACTGCGCGGCTATGTCGGAGAGCGTGTGCTGATCGGGGAGAACGAAGACCGGAAGACCTTCGTGAGCCCGCAGCCGAGTGCCGCTCAAGCGCAGACTTTTGCCCGACGTGCCGAGCGCCACACCGGAGCGTCCGCTCCATCCAATGCGGAACAGGCGAACCATCCGGACCATCCGGATTTGGTGCTGGTCCGGCTTCCTCCGGTCGAGCAAGGTGCTGCAGCCATGCGCGGAGCGGTGGAAGCAGCACGAGCGATGATGGCGAACCACGCTCCCGTGCCGATGCTGACCGCTGAGCAGGGTAGGGGTGAGAGTGCAGGGGCGAGAGTTCTTGCGACAGCACTGCTTGGCTCCGGGGCAGCTGTTCTGGTGCGGGCGGATGATCTCGATCTCGCCCACGCCGATCGAGACCTTACGCCAGGCTCGATCTTCGCCTGGTATCGGCAGTGGAGCGGTCTGCACCGGGGCAATGCGGCCATGCGCTCGGGAGAGATGATCCTGCTCGATCACGATGCGGAAGGGGCGTTGGTCTGGGTGCGGCAGTCACGCGGTGGCGGGGCACCCATCGTCGCGATATGCAATGTTACGGACAAGCCCTTGCGGCTCTCGCTTGTGACGGACATCCAGAGGCTTAAGCTTCGCGGGTCGTTTCTGCGGACGGTGGCGCGATCGGATGGCGGAATGGGAGCGATGCCCCTTCGCGAGATCGTTCTCCCGCCGTTTGGCGTTTACGCCGGTGAGCTGAGCCGCTGACCTTTGGCTTCGGCTGTCGGCTTGAACCATCGCTGTGTCTCGGAGCTGCTTGTGCAGGAAACCTTCAGCGGGTACGCGCGATATCCGGTCCCAGCAGCTCCTGGGCGTTCGGCGCTGGATGGGAGGGAACATCTCCGACCTCCGAGGGAAGCTGGTCCCCAGAGGCTGCCGTGAGGTCGACGAGTGTTGCCGGCTGGAGGTGATGCTCGGTGAGGCCGTCTTTGAGGATCTCGAACGCCTCTTCCGGTGTGTCCGCGAAGCGGAAGAGGTCCAGATCCTTGAGCGCGATCGCACCATGTTCTGCCATCGCTTCGAGATTGATGATGCTGTTCCAATAAGCCGATCCGTAGATGACGACGGTGATCTTTTTCGCCAGCTTATGCGTTTGTGCAAGCGTCAGAAGCTCGAACATCTCATCCAGAGTTCCGAATCCGCCCGGAAAGACGACCAGGGCCTTGGCGAGATACGCGAACCAGAACTTACGCATGAAGAAGTAGTGGAAGGTGAAGCTCAGCGCGGGCGTGATGTAGGGGTTTGGCTGCTGTTCGAAGGGGAGGCGGATGTTGAGGCCGATGGATTTGCAGCCCGCCTCCGAGGCTCCGCGGTTGGCTGCTTCCATGATGCCGGGGCCGCCGCCGGAGGTGACGACGAAACGGTGACGCCTGCCGGGCAGAGACTTGGCCCAGCCCGCCAGCATACCCGCCAGTGATCGCGCGTCTTCGTAGTACGCGGCCATGTCCACGGCCGCTTCTGCAAGGCGGAGCTTGCGCGCGGAGACGTCACCGGTCTCGCGCTCCTCCGGCTTTGCGGGCTGTTCGTGCTGCGGCGCCGGATTGACTGAGCCGGTATTTTCCAACATTTCAAGATTGCTGGTGGCGACGTCGAGTGCGCGAAACCGGGCCGAGCCGAAAAACACGACGGTGTCCTGGACGCGCTCGCGCCGGAACCGCGCCATTGGCTCCTGGTACTCCGCCATGATGCGGAAGAGCCGGCCATCCGGGGAGTTGAGGAAGTCGGAATTTTCGTAGGCGAAGGGAGCTTCTTTGACGTCCTCCGGAGGGGTCTCCGGAGCGTCAGGGCGCGTTGCCATGGGGTTCACTCGAATCAGCCGCGGAAGTCGCGATAGTTTACGGCCTCGGAGATGCCGATCCAGATATCCAGCAGGCCGAGGCCGGAGATGATGCCGCGCACCGCTCCATTGTGCAGCATCGCGGCGAGCATGGGACGCGCCTGAAGGAAGGCGTTGTGATCCCAGACGCGCGTCCACCACGGAAGCACAAGGACGAGGACGCCGAGGTAGACGCAGAAGAGCACAAGGACGAAGAGGGATAGGCGCTGCAGCCAGACGGGGGCTGTGCGAGGACCGGAATGAGCCGCAGACGGCGGCGCACCGGAGGCCTCGCTGCCGGGAGCGGTCTGTGGCCCGGCGGGTGTGGGGTCGGGGAATAGCTGTGGCTGACCAGACATCAAGCTCTCACCCTTGACCTTAGCAGACGAAGTATGGGTTGTCCTCTGGCACGGAGGTTGCAGAGCGCACACACACGGGCGGGGCGTTGGTTCGCGTGGGATTGGGAGATGAGAAAATTGGCTCATGCTCCAACTCTCCGCCGCGGGAAAGCGCTTCGGCCAGAAGCTGCTCTTCGAAGATGCGAACTGGTTGATTACCCCTGATGAACGTACTGGCCTTGTGGGTGGCAACGGCACCGGGAAATCGACGCTGCTAAAGGTGCTCGCGGGTCTCGAGTCGCTCGACTACGGCACGATCAGCCGGGCCAAGAACATGACGCTCGGCTACCTTCCACAGGATGGCCTTACCATGCGCGGCAAGACTGTCTTCGAGGAGTGTCTATCCGTCTTCGACGATCTACGCGGCCTGGAGCAGGAGGCGGAGACGCTCTCGGCGAAACTTTCGGAACACGCGCCGGAGAGCGCTGAGTACGCGGCAGCGGCGGACCGCTACTCGCATATCACCGAGGTGATGCATGCAAACGACATTTACACCCTGGACTACCAGGTGGGCACGGTGCTGGGCGGGCTCGGCTTTCCCAAGGAGGATTGGGAGCGGCGGACGGAGGAGTTTTCGGGCGGATGGCAGATGCGTATCGCGCTTGCCAAGCTGTTGCTGCAGAAGCCTTCGCTGCTGCTGCTGGACGAACCGACCAACCACCTCGACCTCGAGACGCGCAACTGGCTCGAGGATTATCTGAGAAATTACCCGAACGGATTTGTGCTGATCTCGCATGACCGGTATTTTCTGGATGTCACGGTCAATAAGACGGTCGAGATCTGGAACAAGCGCGCTCACTTTTATCACGGCAACTATGAGAAGTACCTGAAGGAGAAGGAAGAGCGCCGAACGCAGCTGCTGAATGCTCACAAGAACCAGCGCGACCGGATCGAGGATCTCGAAGCCTTCATCAGCCGCTTCCGCTACCAGGCTACCAAAGCGAAGCAGGTCCAGTCGCGGATCAAGGAGCTCGAAAAGATCGAGCGCATCGAGGTGCCGGAGGAGGAGGCTACGATCCATTTCACCTTTCCGCAGCCGCCGGCTAGCGGGCGCACCGTGATCGAGGTCTCGCACCTGACGAAGCACTACGGCGAGAAGCGCGTGCTGGAGGATGTGAGCTTCACGATCGATCGAGGGGATCGGATTGCCCTGGTTGGAGCGAACGGAGCGGGGAAGTCGACGCTGATCCGAATGCTCTCCGGGCTGGAGCCGCCGACCTCAGGCAAGATCAAGCTCGGCCACAACGTGCTCGCCGACTACTTCGCTCAGGATCAGTACAAGGTTCTGGACGGGAACGCGCGGATGCTGGACGACATCAGCGGCTCCGCGCCCAAGGTGTCTCAGGTCGAACTGCGGAACCTGCTCGGCTGCTTCATGTTTTCGGGGGATGATGTGTTCAAGCAGCTCGGTGTGCTGTCGGGCGGGGAGCGCAACCGCTATGCCATGGCGCGCATGCTGGTATCACCGTCGAATATGCTTCTGCTCGACGAACCGACGAATCACCTGGATCTCCGCGCCAAGGATGTCCTGCTGGACGCCATTCGGAATTTTTCGGGAACGGTGCTGTTTGTTTCACATGACCGGTACTTCATCGACGGCCTCGCGACGCGGGTCTTCGAGGTGGAGGAGCGCCGCGTGCATATCTACCCGGGAAATTACGAGGATTATCTCTGGCGCAAGCAGGGCGGACCGGAGAAGGTCATCGCTTCAGTTACAAATCCTGCGGCGGTGGTCAGTGCGACGATTGTGGACACGCCGGACACGTCACCCGAGCCTCAGAAGCCGCAGATCAAGCGCCTGAACCCGATCAAACTGAAGCAGATGGAAGACCGGGTGCAGCTTGCAGAGGCTGAGATACCACGATTGGAGGAGGCGATCGGCGCCGCGGAAGAGAAGATGGGCGTCTTTACATCGGCGGCGGAGTCGCAGCGGCTCGCGGCGGATATCGACACGATGCGAAGGCGGCACGGGTCGTTGCTGGCTGAGTGGGAGGAGCTTGCCGGGGCTCTCGAGGAGCAGAGGTCGGCCTAGCGGCCTTCGCGCAGGCGTTCCGCCAACCGCTCCGGAAGACCAGCCATGAGGATACGGCCTTGCGATGCGGTGAGGTCGTAGGGGACGCGATGGTAGGTGATCTCGGCTGCTTCCAGGTCGTAGATGGCGTAGCCTGCCCGCCAGTCACAGTCGCGGGGCTGGCCTACGGATCCCGGATTGACGAGGTGCCTTGTGCCTCCGGAGATCGGCAAGGTCCACATTTCGGCTTCGTTGCGTGTCCGATACTGCGGCCGCACCTCATGCCACTCGTGCCCATTTTGCAGGAACCCGCCCTGAATGTGGGTGTGTCCGATGAAGGTGACGTTGGTGTTTTGCTGCTGCAGCGGGGCCCAAGCATCGCGCATGTTCAGGATGTAATGATCTTCGTTCAGGGGCGATCCGTGCGCACAGGTGATGGCTATCGCCTCTTTGCCGTTCACGAAGGGGTGGAGCGGGCCCTGAGGCATCTCGCGCAGCCAAAGGAGGTTCTCCGGTGTCAGCTCGTTGCGGGTCCAGAGTGCCGCGGTGCGGGCTGTGGGGTTGAAGCCAACCGCCGAGGTGAGACCGCAGCAGACGCGGTCGTGATTTCCGCGAACGGAGAGCTGCGCAAGCGGTCGCATGCGATCGATCACCTGATTAGGGCTACCGCCGTACCCCACGGTGTCCCCCAGGTTCCAAAGGACATCGAACCGGCCCTCGGCAGAGCGAAGCACGGCCTCGAAGCCTTCGAGGTTGGCGTGGATGTCGGAGACGATGAGAGCTCGCATGCCTGTTTGCGGCGCCTGTGCCATCGGCTCTGACCGCCCCAATCTATTAGGATACCAACTTCGCTCACCGAGCATCATCCTGCTTTCGCTCAAGCCAGGGTAGACAGAGGCTTCGAGCGGTCGGTCCGCATCGTGGGCGCGGAGGTGAGCAGCTTGCGCGTGTACGGGTGAGCGGGGCTGCGGAAGATCTCGTGGGCCGAAGCCTGTTCGACGATACACCCGTGCTGCATGACCGCCACGCGATCCGCGACACGACTCACCACGGCGAGATCATGCGAGATGAAGAGCATGGCGAGCGAGTGCGTGCGGCGAAGTCCGGCCAGCAGCTCCAGGATCTGCGCCTGTACCGTGACGTCGAGAGCCGTGGTTGGCTCGTCGGCAATCAGCAGCCGGGGCCGGTTGACGATGGCCATGGCGATCAGGATGCGCTGCCGCTGACCGCCGGAGAACTGATGCGGGTAGTCCCTCATCCGGCGTTCCGGTTCCGGGAGCGAGACTTCGTTCATGGCGTCCAAGACCCGCGCCCTGACCTGCGAGCGACGCATCTCCGGATGATGAGCCTGCACGGCTTCGGCGATCTGGCCCCCGACCGGCATCAATGGATTGAGCGCAGTCATCGGCTCCTGGAAGATCATCGCAATGTCGCGTCCACGGGTCCGCCGCAGGTCGGCTTCCGAGAGCTGGCGGAGGTTCTGGCCCGCAAAGGAGATCTGTCCGGTCACTCGCGCGGACGGTGGCAGCAATCCCAGCAGGGCCAGCGAAGTTGCGGATTTTCCCGATCCCGACTCGCCTACAAGACCCAGCGTCTGACCCGGTCCGACCTCGAAGCTGATCCCGCTCACGGCGGATTGGCTGCCGAAGCAGATGGAAAGATCGGTGACCTGAAGCAGAGGGCTTGGCACCGCTTCATCTTAGCCCGGAGCAGGAGCGCATGCCGGGTGAGCCCAGGGATGGCGGAGGGCGTCTAATAGAGGACGATATGAGGCGAACTTTACCTGTTGTACTTGCGATAGGGGCCGCTCTGCACGGTCTCGGCGGTGGCGCCCAGACGCACAAAGTAACGAAGCCGGAGCAGGTCGTCCGGGCCGTCGGCGTATATGAGTGGACGGGTGATCTGAAAAAACCCAATGCCAGCCGGCTGGTCCCGGTGTCGGTCTTTATCGACGGCGCACTCGAGGATGCAGGCATCTATCTTGCCCGGCCTATTCCGTTTGCCCTCACGCCCGGCAACGAGTATGAGCTCGAGCGGGCGGGCGTGAAGCTGGGCGCGCTGGACCTCGCCTATGCGCGGCATCTCCAGACAGCCGACCTGGCCTATGAGGATGGATGGTTTGGATACGGGAGTTACAAGGCCCCTCCGGTCCTGAAGAAGGAGCCGGCCCTGCGCGCATCGAGGAACCCGGCGGTTCTTACCAGCTCCAAAGACGACCCGCGGCCGCACTTGGAGACCAAAGGCGATGCCGGCTGCGCGAAGACACCCGATACGTCACAGGCGGGCAAGGACACGCAACCAAACAGCACAGGCGCCACGAAGCCCGACTCATCGCAAAAGAGCCCGGACGGAGACCCTGCGGATGATCCCGATCGCCCGACTATGCATCGACGCAGCGATACCTCCACTGCCCCCACGGATACCCCAAGCGACGGCTCCGCCCCGGCAAACGACCCGGATCGCCCGACCCTGCGACGGCGATCTCCGGAGGATGCGAAGCAGGGTAAAAAGGCTTCGAAAGATGTCGCAACTGTGACCAGCAGGGGTTCCCTCAACGACGACCCGGACCGGCCGAACCTCCATCGCGGGGCGCAATCGCCAGCAAACGATACCGATATCCCCAAGCTTGTCGGAGTTCCGAAAGACCTGCAGCAGATGGTAGCGATATCCGATGCCGCGAATCGGTCACCGCACGATTTTGCCCTTGCGTGGACGGACGACAAGGAACGCGCTGCGGTAATGGCGAAGATGCAGGTGCTGGCACGAGCGCAGCTTCTGGCGTATGCGGCGGATCCGCTTGCGTTGCAGAACGCCGCGGGAAAAAGCTCTGCCCCGAAGATCTCTCCCGCGTCTCGACAGCGGCAGACTGTACGGCAGACGGCAGGCGCCCACCCCGTCGGACGCAGGTCAAAACTATCCGGCATCGGGCCGGCAGCAAAGTCGGCAGTTCCGGCAGAGGTAGCTCTCCTCGAGGAAGATTTGAGAGGCTACACACTGAGCTTTGGCGGCGCGCCGACCTATATCTACACCGCACACACGGCAGGGACGGGAGCCGATCTACGATACGTCACGGTGGTTGCCCAAGCAGATGTTAGTGGCGATCTGAAGCCGGCCATCAGGAGCGCGACGGACGAGGCGCACCTTGATCGCGCGCCCCGGATGCATTTCGTAGATGTGGTTGACGCGGAAGCCTCCAATCGAGCGAGCCTGCTGTTTGAGTTGCGCGCCCAGACCACTCGTCAGTTCGCGCTGTACCGGGTGATTGGCACTCGCAGCGAAGCGATCTTCACGACGGGAACCACGCAATAGCTGATCCGCCTCCCTGTGCCCTACCGATCCGATCAGCCTTGAAGCGAGGGGTAGTCAACGTATCCCTCTGGCCCATGGGAGTAGAAGGTCTCCGGATTCGGCTCATTCAGCGGGGCATCTTTGGCGAAGCGCTTGGGAAGATCGGGGTTCGCGATGAACAGCTTGCCGAACGCGACGGCGTCGGCCTCGCCCTTCTGGATGACAGCCTCCGCGGTCTCCTTGCTGAACTTCTCATTCGCGATATAGACCCCGCCGAAGGCCTTTTTCAGTTGCGGTCCAAGCCGCTGCTCGCCGATGTATTCGCGCGCGGCGATGAAGGCGATGCCGCGCCGGCCGAGCTCGGTCGCCACATAGCCGAAGGTCGCCTCGGGATTTGAATCCGAGATAGCGTGCGAGTCGCTGCGCGGCGCGAGATGCATCCCTACGCGCTTCGGTCCCCAGACAGAGATTACGGCGTCTGTGACCTCAAGCATCAGCCGCGCACGATTTTCGATGGTTCCGCCGTACTGGTCGGATCGGTGGTTCGTTCCGTCCTGCAGAAACTGATCCAGCAGATAGCCATTCGCTCCGTGCAGCTCCACCCCATCGAAACCCGCTGCCCTGGCGTTCTCTGCTCCTCGGCGAAAGTCTTCGACGAGGCTCGGGATCTCGCTGGTGCTGAGCTCTCTGGGCGTCTCGAAGGGCTTCGTCGGGCGTAGCAGCGAGACGTGACCGGAGGCAGCGACGGGGCTCGGCCCTACGGGTTGCTCGCCATGCAGAAACACCGGATCGGAGATCCGTCCCACATGCCATATCTGCGAGAAGATGCGACCGCCGGCGGCGTGTACTGCTTCCGTCACGGGCTTCCACGCCTCCATCTGCTGCTGCGACCAGAGCCCCGGGACCTGGGCATAGCCGACACCCTGTGGAGAGATCGGCGTACCTTCCGAGAGGATCAGCCCAGCCGACGCACGCTGCCGGTAGTAATCGACCATGATCGGCGTTGGGACGTTGTCGGGCGTACCGCGAAGGCGGGTGAGCGGCGCCATGATGATGCGATTGGGAAGCTTCAGATCGCCAAGTTGCAGTGGATCGAATAGTGATGGCACGGGGTAGCACCTCTCCTGAGACTTGTAGAGATCAGATGTTCGGGAGCGGCCAAGGATGCGAGTGCGTTCGGATGCGAGGAGCTGGTCTAGACGAAATATGGCTCCCCTGCGAATGCGACGCTGCGGGGGAGGCGGCAACATCTTTTTGGCCCTTAGCAGGTTCGCTGCATGGCGGAATCGGGCGTGCGGGTTGAAGCGTCTCACGTCTATGGAGCTTGTCGGGAAGAGTGAGGACGGTGTGCAGCGGGTGGTCGCGATCGACTGGTCTGGCCGGATGGATGCGGCGGGCCAGCGGAGGCACATCTATGCGGGGGTTTGGACGGCGGCGAGCGTCCCGCGGGCGCGCGCGGGGCTGAAGGCTGACGGCAAGGATTCCGTGCGGCTCGAGAATGGGCGGACACGGGACGAGGTGGCGGAGTGGCTGATCGGCATGGCACACGAGACGCCGCGGATGGCGGTGAGCATCGACTGCTGCTTCAGCTATCCGGCCTGGTTTCTAGCCGAGCACGGGTGCGCGACGGTGTTTGACCTTTGGCGTCATGTGACGGCCGGGCATGGGGAACGCTGGCTGGCGCGCGAGTGCGAGGATGTGCGGTTCTGGGGCAAACCGAGAAAGCGGCCGCCGGAGTTTTGCGGGGCGGGGCTGCGGAGCATGTATCGGCATACGGATTACGACAACAAGATTGCGCAGGCGATGGAGGGTGGGGATCCGGAGCGTGCCGCGAAGATGAAGGGGATCACGCCGAAGTCGCCGTTTCAGATCGGGGGGTCCGGGAGCGTGGGGACGGGATCGCTGCGGGCGATGCCGACGCTCGAGCGGCTGCATGAGGCGGGGTTCCGGATATGGCCGTTTGAAGACGCGGAGATAACGGACGGGCGGGCGCGGCCGCTGCTGGTCGAGATGTATACGCGGCTGATGACGGGGCCGGTGGCGAAGAGCAATGCGACGGCGCGCAAGGCGTACCTGACGCAGCGGCTGAAGATGGATGAGGTGTATGCGTGCGTCGGGCGGGGTGTTCTCCGAAAGGCGGAGGGATCGGAGGATGGGTTTGACGCGCTGGTGAGCACGATGGAGATGGTGCGGCACCGGGGAGCGTTCGCCGGATTGCGCGCGACGGCTGACCCGGTGCTGCGGTTGGAGGGGATTACGTGGCGTCCGGGGGTTTGATGAGTGGGTGCGGCTTGTTTGGCTTATTTTAAAGTTGGGGCCGGTATGCTGGCCGGGTGGAGGTGGCTGCGTGTTGAATCGGGGGACGACGGCGCTCATGGGGGTGGAGCTTCTGGCTCTGGCGTTGTGGTTTCCGCATATTGCGTGGACTCCGATGAAGGCCGCCGGCGGGGTGATTACCGTTGTTTCGATGATGCTGGTGATCGTAGCGCGGATGCACCTTGGGAGTTCGTTTTCGGTGAGGGCGAAGGCGACGCGGCTGGTGACGACAGGGATGTACTCGCGGGTGCGGAATCCGATTTACGTGTCAGGGGTGCTGCTGTTCTGCGGGATTGCGCTGCTGCTGGAGAGCTGGTGGCCGCTGCTGATTCTGGTGGTGTTGGTGCCGATGCAGCGGATGCGAGCGCGGAGGGAGGCGGAGGTGCTGCGGGAGCGGTTTGGGGAGGAGTATGAGCGGTATCGGCGGGGGACGTGGTTCTGAGGATCGCGGGCGAGGGCTCACCCGAGCAGGTCGTTGAACTCAGGTTCTGATAGCTTGAACGGGTTGCGGAAGGTCATACCGCCGAGGGTGCGGCCATCCTGAAGGTCTTCGGTGAGGAAGAGGGTGCAGCCGGCCCGGCGAGCGGTGGCCCAGAGCAGGGCATCCCAGAAGGGGATATGGTGCGTTTGCTGCGCGGACATCGCGTCGGCAAGGTCGTCCTGAATAACTGGGATGATGGTGAACGTATCTCGGTAGGCGCGGACGATCTGCTCGGCGACTGCAGCCGAGAGAACCCGGCGCTTTACGACGGCGTTGAAAAGCTCCCCAAGAGATTGGAGCGTGAGGACACAGTCTCGAGTCGCGGCGCTATCGGTCAGGAGCAAGGCTTGCGTGTGCTTGTCTCCGGCTGTGCTGTCGGAGGCATAGAAGAGCACATTTGTATCGAACGTGAAGCGGTTAGCGCTCATGCATCTCGTCGCGGGTGGGAGGGACGCCGCCTAGTGGGATGCCTTCACGTAAAAGGCGCATCAGCTGTTTGTGGGCAGCTTCGCGTTTGGGGTCGAGGCGTTTCTTGGCCGAGTAGGGGATGATTTCGGCGACAGGCTTGCCTCGGCGAAGCAGGACGAGGTGTTCGCCGGATTCGACCTCGGCGATGCAGCTGGAGAAGTTCTGATTGGCTTCGCGGAGGGAGACTCGACGCATGGGATTGCTCCTGAAACCGATTGTACTACGTAGTGCATTCGATAGGTATACTGCTAGACTTTAGGTCTATGGAATACAGGTCGGGAAGCCAGATTCGGGAAGATTTTCTACGGTTTTTTGAGGGCAAGGCGTCACCCGTGACTCACGAGGGGCACCGGCGGGTGCACTCTTCTTCGCTGGTTCCGGCGAACGATCCGACGCTGCTGTTTACCAATGCCGGGATGAATCAGTTCAAGGATGTGTTTCTCGGGTTGGAGCATCGGGCGTATTCGCGAGCCGCAACGAGCCAGAAATGTGTGCGGGCTGGAGGGAAGCATAACGACCTCGAAAATGTGGGGTTCACGCGACGGCACCATACGTTCTTCGAGATGCTGGGAAACTTTTCGTTTGGCGACTACTTCAAGAAGGATGCGATCGCGTATGCATGGGAGCTGTTGACGTCGCCGCAGTGGTTCGGGATTTCCCGGGAGAAGCTTTACGTCACGATCTTCGAAGGTGAGGGTGCGGTGCCTCGGGACGATGAGGCCGCAGGGTTCTGGCGCGAGGTGGGGGTTCCCGAGCAGCGGATCCTTGCGATGCCTGGGAAGGACAACTTCTGGGCAATGGGGGATACGGGGCCGTGCGGCCCGTGCTCGGAGATCTTCTATGACCTGGGGATCGAGGCGGCCGAGACGCCGGGGTTGGACCTGCCGTTCCCCGCGGATGAGCAGAGGTATGTGGAGGTCTGGAATCTGGTGTTCATGCAGTTCGATCGCGGGGCGGATGGCACGCTGACGCCGTTGCCGAAGCCTTCGATCGACACGGGCATGGGGCTGGAGCGGATTGCGGCGGTGCTGCAGGGGGTGCTGTCGAACTTCGAGACGGATCTGTTTCTGCCGTTGATTCGGAGGGCGGCGGAGCTGACGGCTTTTGAACGCAGACTTGTGCCACCTGCGGCCGTGGGGGACCTCTCCAATCCAGAGACCTATCAAAGGGCCGAAAAAGCACTCCGACGCAGGGAAGAGCTAAAGCAGAAATCGGAGGCTTCACTCCGGATCATTGCGGATCATGCGCGGGCGGCTACGTTTTTGATTTCCGATGGGGTGGTTCCGGCAAATGAGGGGCGGGGGTATGTGCTGCGGAAGATCCTGCGGCGGGGGATTCGGCATGGGCGGCTGCTGGGGCAGGAGCGGCCGTTCCTGTTCGACATGGTGAAGGCGGTGCGTGAGGAGATGAAGGTTGCTTATCCGGAGCTGGTGGAGAGTGCGGAGCGGGTGAGCAAGGTGGTGCTGGCGGAGGAGGAGCAGTTTGCTCGGGTGCTTTCGGTTGGTAGTCGAGAATTGGAAGCTTCTTTGTCGCAAGCAATGGCTGCTGCTGTTCTCGGTGTACTCAGCTCCGATGAATCGTCTCTGCGAAGCGCATATAACCAGGATCACCTTACAGCTGCACCTGCTATGGAGGAGGACTACGTTTCTTTCGACGAGTGTGTTGCTGCTTTCACAGGACGTGTGTCGTCTGTCCAAGCGATCTCGAGGCTCTATGAATCCATGACACGTCATACGAGCGGTAAACGAGGAGTGATGTTGGGAGCGACGTCCTTTCACCTCTACGAAACGTTCGGTCTTCCACTTGACTTCATCAAGGATGCAACCCGAGATGCTGGGCTCGAGTTTGACGATGCTGGCTTCGAGAAGGCTAAGGAAGAGGAGCAGGCGCGGGCTCGGGGTTCGTGGAAGGGTGGGTCGCAGAAGTCGGCGGCTCCGGTGTATCGGGATCTGGCGAAGACGGAGTTTGAGGGGTACTCGGCTTTGCGGGTGGACGGCAGCCGTGTGCTGGCGCTGGTGCGGGATGGGGTGGGAGTGAATGAGTTGCGGGCGGGTGAGGGCGGCGAGGTGGTGCTCGATGCGACGAGCTTCTATGCGGACTCGGGCGGGCAGGTGGGGGATGTGGGGTGGCTGTACTCGGCGGACCACAATACGGCCGTGGCGGATGTGAGTGGGTGCTCGAAGCCGGTGCAGGGGGTGTGGGCACACAGGGTGGTGGCGCGGGAGCGGATCGCGGTGGGTGATGTGGTGGATACCGTTGTCGATGGCGAGGTGCGGGCGGCGACGATGCGCAACCATACGGGAACGCATCTGCTGCATGCAGCATTGCGCGAGGTGCTGGGCAAGCATGTGAAGCAGGCGGGGTCGCTGGTGGACCGGTCGCGGCTGCGCTTTGACTTCTCTCACTTCGCGGGGGTGGCGGATGAGGAGTTGCAGCAGATCGAGGACATTGTGAATACGCAGGTGCTCCGGAATGCCAAGGTGGAGACGCTGGCAGACGTGCCGATCGATGTGGCGGTGAACGAGCTGGGGGCGATGGCGCTGTTTGGCGAGAAGTATGGCGACCGTGTGCGGGTGGTGACAATCGGCGGCCCACACGGGTTTTCGACGGAGCTGTGCGGGGGAACTCATGTGGGCGCTACGGGGGAGATCGGGCTGATCAAGCTAGTGGGGGAGGAGTCGGTGTCTTCCGGTGTTCGCAGAGTCGAGGCGGTGACCGGGACTGGGTCGCTGCGCGAGTTTCGGCGCGATGCGGAGGTGGCACGTGTGGCCACCCAGTTCGCGGGGAGCTCGGGAGAGGGTGAGGCTGCGCCGGCGGAGGCTCTGCGAACGAGGCTGGTGGGGCAGGAGGATGAGATGAAGCGGCTGCGGCGGGAGCTGGAGCAGATGCGGATGAAGAGTGCCACGGCGGCAACGGCGGGTGCGGCTTCTTCAGCCGTCGACGTAAAGGGCGTGAAGGTGCTGGCGCAGCGGGTGGACGCGCTGGACAAGAGCCAGATGCGGAACCTTGTGGATGAACTGCGTGGGAAGTTGGGGTCAGGCGTGGTGGTTCTGGGCGCAGCGGCGGAGGGCCGGGTCTCGCTGATCGTCGGCGTGACCAGGGATGTGACGGCGCGGGTTCAGGCGGGCAAGGTCGTGTCGCAGCTGGCGGCGATGGTCGGGGGGAAGGGCGGTGGCCGGCCGGATCTTGCGGAGGCGGGCGGAAGCGATGCTGGTGCGCTCGATGGGGCTTTGGGGAAGGCTGCAGAGGTTGTGGGATCGCTGCTCTAGAGTTCGTGGCAGGACCTACCCTTTCGCGGTGGACGCTGCGAGAGGGTAGGGCACCCGGCTTCATGGTGACTTTACTTTCGCAGCGGGGGTATCGGCGAGAGTACCGGGCATGTTTTGACCCGGGAGCTGTCGGCTTGCCTCTTAAACTGAGGCTGTTATGGGTTTTGCGGCGATAGTTCGGCGGCGATGGAGAGTGTATGCGTGCGGTGTGTGCCTCCTCTCCAGCGGCGCGCCGGGAACGGCTGCCCGGCCGGGATGGTTGCCTGCCAAGGGGAAAGCGGCCGCTCTGCCGCAGCGCCGGGGCGCGGAGATCTCTATGTGGGAGCGGGCGGAACGGGCTCGGGATGCGTTTGAGGCGGAGCCGGAGGGGAGCCGGACGAAGGCTGAGTACGCGCGGGTGATGGATGCGTTTCGCGCAATCTATCACGAGGCTCCGCAGGATATGCATGCGGCGGAGGCGGTGAATGCCGTGGCGGAGCTGCTGACGGAGCAGGGGCGCGGGCTGCGGGATGGGAAGGCGATGCGGGCGGCGGTAGGGCAGTATGAATTTTTGCGGACGCAGTACCCGGGTAGCTCGCTGAGAGTGGGAGCTTTGCTGGCTGAGGGGCAGATTGAGGAGAACGAGCTCCACGACGCGGTCGCGGCTCGGGAACGGTACGATCTGCTGCTGGCGCAGTATCCGCGGAGTGCCCTGGCGGAGGAGGCGAGGGCCGGGCTGCTTTCGCTCGACGCAGCGCGTGGAGGCCGCGGGCAGGATCGGAGCACCGGGGACGCGATCAATCGAGGAGCGAGCGGAGCTTCCGCTGCGGGGCCAGTTGGGGCTAAGCGCGGGAGTGTTGGAGGGCAACCCACCCTTGGCGGTCAGGCTGCGAAGGATGGGTCACCCGCGAATAGGGCGGGTCGGACGGGAGCGACCATTGCCGGAGCTGCGGGCACCATGGCTTCAAGCGGCGAAGCTGCGGGTTCTGACGTTTCGGGTGGCGGTGCCGCGGGTTCTTCGACGCCGGTGCCGGTAGCTGTTGTGAGTACAGCTGCGCGGCGCAAAGGGCCGTTGGCGACGGTGACCGGGATTCGGCACTGGTCGACGCCGAACTACACGCGGGTGGCGATCGATCTTGGGGGGGAGGTGGAATACGAGGCGGCGCGGGTGCCGGGGCCGGACCGGATCTATTTCGATCTGCATGGGGCGAAGCTGGCGCAGGAGCTGGTGGGAAAGAGCTTCACGGTGACGGATGACGGTTTTTTGAAGAAGATCCGGGTGGCGCAGAGCTCTGGCGACATGGCGCGGATCGTGCTCGACGTGAATGATGTGACCGAGTATTCGGCGTTTCTGCTGCCGAATCCTTACCGGCTCATCATCGATATCCATGGCGGAGTGAAGGCCCCGGGAGCGCCGATGGCGAGTATGGATTCGCCCGCGAAACAGGCTGCGGGGGTGCCGAATACGCGCGCGGTGAATGGCGGCAGCGGGGCGGACGTCGCGCGCCTGAGCGACCAACCGGGAAAGGTGGAGGCGACGAGTGTGCCGACGTCGCAGCCGATCTCGGCAGTGGTGAAAGGTAGGGAACAGGGTGCGGCCCGGGACCAGGTCGCGGGCGCTGAGGCGAAGGGCGTAGCCGGCCCGCAGTCAGCAGACCAGCCGGATCGCGAGTTGACGGCTCGGGTCGCTGCGCCGAGCGCGGCTACTGGGGCTGCGTCTCGGCGCGGAAGAGGCAAGGTCAAGGCTTCGGACACAAGGGTAGTTGGTGACCCTGCGATGCCGGCCCGGGCGGCGGTTCCTACGGCAGATGGGCAAACGAGCCTGGTGCGGGCGCTTGGTTTGAAGATAGGTCGTATTGTGATCGACGCAGGACACGGAGGGCACGACTCGGGAACCCTTGGGGTCGATGGCCTTGAGGAGAAGGACGTGGTGCTGGATGTGGCGCTGCGGCTGGGTAAGCTGCTGCATGAGCGACTAGGGGCGGAGGTAATCTACACGCGGCCTGACGATACATTTGTCCCGCTTGAGACGCGAACCGCGATCGCAAACAAGGCGCAGGCGGACCTGTTTCTGTCTATCCATGCGAACTCCTCGGTAGACGCAAGCGCTCGGGGGGTGGAGACGTATTACCTGAACTTTACCCAGCAGGCCGACGCCCTGGCGGTGGCGGCGCGGGAGAACGCGGTCAGCAACCAGTCCATCTATCAGCTCAGCGAGCTGGTGAAAAAGATTGCCTTGAAGGAGAAGATCGCGGAGAGCCGGGAGTTCGCGACCGATGTCGAGTCGAGCCTGTACGGCGGTCTGCAGAAGGGGAACGAGGGACTGAAGAACCGCGGGGTGAAGAAGGCGCCCTTTGTCGTCCTGATCGGAGCGAATATGCCGTCAATCCTGGCGGAGATCTCGTTTGTCACCAACCCTAAGGACGCAATCCAGCTGCGGGAGCCGGAGTACCGGGAGCGAGTGGCGGAGAGCCTGTACAAGGGCGTGGCGCGGTATGCGGGGGGGCTGGGCGGGACCAAACCGCTGGCCACGGTGGCAGAGCAGGACAGCGGACAATAGAAGGCTGGAGCAGGCCTCCGGGACGGCGACGGAGGGATCCTCGACGCGTGCTCGACGGCCGGTGCTCACGAATAGGGTCCGGTGGTAGTCTGCCCGTATATGCGGCTTTCTGGCTTGGAACGTAGAAAAACGTGGTGGCTGCCGAGGTTGGGCGTGGTGTCTGCTGGTTTGAGTGGCGGGCTGCTTTGGGGGCAGGCGACAACGATGATCGTGATGCCGCAAGGGCCTCTGCTGCCGGCGAAGTTTGGGGCATGGAGTGCGCCGGCCGGTTCCGATGCCGCTCCGATGAAAACGTCGCCGCTGGTGGAGGGGAAGACGGCGGAGGTGCTGAAGGAAGATGGGCTGATTCGCAGCTCTGAGGAGAGCTACGCGAGGGCTGCTGGTGTTGGAGCGGGAACGATCCGGCTGGAGGCTTTTCAGTTCGATGACGCAACGGGAGCCGTGGCGGCGTTCACCTACCTTCGGGCACCGGAGATGAAGGTGGTCTCGGGGAGCTCGCGTGTCGGCAAGGACGAGGCGGCGTCGGGTGGACGGTACCTGTTCCGTGAAGGAGGTTCGGTGGTGCTGGCGGAGGTAAATTCTCCGGGGGCGCCCATTGTTGGGGACCTCCGGGCGCTGGCGGCAACACTGCCGAAGATTGGCGGCCCCAAGGGAGCTTCGCCCCTGCTTCCGACCTACCTGCCGACACAAGGGCTGATACCGGAGAGCGTTCGTTACGCTGTTGGACCGGCTGGATACGCCGCGATGGGCGGAAACCTGCCGGCCAAGATCCTCGGTTTCGAGAAAAGTGCCGAGTCGGCCACGGCCGAGTATGTGGCGCATGGCGGCAGGGGACTGCTGACGTTGCTTCTGTTTCCCACACCAGAGATCGCGGCGGATCGTGGCAGGTCTGTGGAGGCTGCCCTGAACGCCGCGGGCGAGCGTGCCGGAACGGCGAAGCTGCGCCGGGAGGGCCCCTTGGTCATGCTGGCGACTGGTGGGTTCGGCCCGGCGGAAGCTACGGCTTTGCTGGACAGCATTCACCTGCGGACACAGGTGACGTGGAACAAGCCGGTGCCTCCGGAGTTTCACACCGAGGTGCGCAAGACCGCGAGCCTCCTGGTGAGCATCGCGGTGCTGAGTGGGGTGCTGATGCTTGCGGCCGTGCTCCTTGGGCTATTTCTTGGGTTCGGGCGAGCCTGGGTGCGCGTTCTGATGGGCAAACCGGCGGCGACGGAACCGGAGTTCCTGCGACTGGATCTTAGCGGCCGCACCCGCGACGATGGGACTGATAGAAAGGCCGCAGGGGTTTAAGACGAAGTGCACCAAGGCTGGTGCAGCGAGGGAGCTAACTCGCCCATTTGCACCGTATCTGGCTGATGCAAATACTTCTATAGCGAAAGGATGACGAATATTACCAGTTCGTTACTGAGGGGGTGCTCGTGCGTAAACCCAAGACCCGGGAGGAGTTGCACGGCGGCAGTTTTGGCCTTGACAGGGTATTTTGCCAAATCTAGTATTTCGCCAGAAAGTTCTGATGGCTTTGCCTCCGTTGGAACTATTCTCCCTAGCGAGAAGGCCGCCCTGTTGCCGGGCGGTCTTCTCTTTTCCCCTGCCCGCCTTTCCAGGATCGAAGGATCGTTCCGGCTCTCACGAGAGCGGGCCACAATTTCGTATGCCGGGCTCACGTATGCCGCGAAGTGGCCGATAGGGTGTCCAGAAAAGTGCGGGACGGCTCTCCCGGAGGCTTTCCATGATGGAGCTTATTGTCATACTTGTATTTGCCGTAATGTTTTTAGGGCCGTGTGGCTTGGCGACGGGAGTTCAGACCGACAGCAAGGAATAGGCCAACTGGCTCTCGGCCGGGCGCGGTGACCGGAGGTTGTCGTTGTCTGATCTGGAATGCATCAGCACTTAATCCTAGGTCCCATCCCAAACCTTGAACTCACGCCCATATCGGCGATCGTCTAGCCATCTCGCCTCGCCTCGAAGCCATCACAGCTTAGGGAAAGATCGCTGATGAGGTGCAGGTTGCCTCGACTTACCGACCCGGTGAGGGTGCGTTAGTGATATGGTTCGGCCGCGTTCGGCGCAGTTTCTGGATGCGATGGGGTACCTCCTCTCAGCACGATCGATAGTGGTTGACCCATACACACAGATGCCTCGCTCCTTTCACTCACGCAAGGCATGCGTGATGCGTTGCGATGTCGTTTTTGAACATACAAGAAAAGCTGGAGGCATCATCATGGCAGATAAATCCAATCGTTCCGAGTCCTCAGGGTTGAGCACGCAGCATAAAGGTCTGCTCGTGGGTGCTGGCGCTCTGGTGCTATTTGGACTTACGCGCAAATCAAAAGCTGGGGTAGCACTCGCGACGGCGGGCGGTGTTCTGGCGTACAAGAGTGCACGCGGAGAGGTGCTTGGGCAGCATGAAGACGTAGCCAAGACGGTTTTTCTAGTCAACGCAACACCGGAACAAGCATACCGTTTGTGGCGCGATTTCGAAAGGCTCCCGAAGTTTATGAGCCACCTGAAGTCAGTGCAAGTGCTCGACGACCGGCGATCGGCGTGGGTTGCGCTGGGGCCGATGGAGGCCGAGGTGCAGTGGACGGCGGAGATCACAGAGGATCGCGAAGGGCAGGTGATCGCCTGGCGTTCGGAGCCAGGATCTGCGGTCACGACCAGCGGGCGGGTAGAATTCAAGGCTACTCCCCAGGGTCGTGGAACCATGGTTACGGCAGAGGTGCACTACACCCTCCCTACCGGGCCTGTGGCGAAGGCGCTGATCTCCCTTATGGGGAAGGACCCGGAGTTCGTGGTTCGAGAAGATGTGCGTCGCTTCAAGTCGCTGCTGGAAGCGGGAGAGGCGCCCACGACGATTGGCCAGCCCCACGGACCACGCGGAATACACGGAAGGGTAGAGAAAGCGCTGTTCCGCGAGGGGAGCAACCACCCGGAGCCACAGGCCGCAGACAGACTTTCAAAGTCGGCGTAAGTTACCGGAGCATAACCCGAGTTAGAGGAGATTTCTGATGAAAGCAGTCTGCTGGATGGGCAAGGAGAAGCTGCAGGTAAATGATGTGCCTGACCCGAAGATCCTGAACCCGCGGGACGCAATCGTGCGCATTACGAGTACAGCGATCTGCGGCTCTGATCTCCATCTCTATGATGGGTTCGTCCCGACGCTGGAACAAGGGGACGTGCTGGGCCACGAGTTCATGGGGGAAATCGTGGAGGTCGGGCCGGGCATCAACAACGACAAGCTGAAGGTCGGCGACCGTGTGGTGGTTCCGTTCACCATTGCGTGCGGAGGCTGCTTCTCCTGCCAGGAGCAGCTGTGGAGTCTATGCGATAACTCCAACCCGAACGCCTGGATCGCCGAGAAGATGATGGGTTACTCGCCATCGGGTCTCTTCGGCTACACCCACATGCTTGGGGGATATGCGGGGGGGCAGGCGCAGTATGCGCGGGTTCCGTTCGCGGATGTTGGACCGTTGAAGGTCCCGGCGGATCTGCCGGATGAGAAGGTGTTGTTCCTCTCGGACATCTTTCCAACCGGTTATATGGGAGCGGAGAACTGCAACATTCGACCCGGTGACACGGTGGCAATCTGGGGATGCGGACCTGTCGGCCAGTTTGCGATCCGCAGCGCCTTCATGCTTGGAGCAGGGCGGGTGATCGCCATCGATCGCGAGCCGGAGCGGTTGCAGATGGCCCAAGCAGGCGGAGCCGAGACGTTGAACTTCGACGAGGTGGATGACATCGTCGACGCGCTGCATGTCATGACCGGCAATCACGGTCCGGACTCCTGCCTGGATGCGGTCGGGATGGAGGCGGCGGGACATGGCGTGATGTTCGCGATGGATCGCGCGAAGCAGATGGCGCGATTGCAAGTCGACCGCCCAATCGTTCTCCGACAGGCGATCATGGCCTGCAAGAAGGGCGGAACGGTATCGGTGGCGGGCGTCTATGCGGGCCTGATTGATAAGGTGCCCATGGGCGCTTTTATGAACAAGGGCTTAACCATGAAGACGGGCCAGACGCACATGATGCGGTACATGGGGCCCTTGCTGGAGCGAGTACAACGAGGCGAAATCGATCCGTCGTTTGTGATCAGTCACAGGCTGCCGATCGATGCGGCCCCCGAGGGTTACCGGATCTTCCGCGACAAACAGGATCACTGCACGAAGGTGGTGCTGGATCCATGGGCACAGGCAGCCTGAGCCTGTCAGGTGAGCGAAGTTCAGGGCGTGTCCACACGGGCGCCCTATCTTCTGCACAATCAGCTTTGATGTCGAGCACGTGAGCGAGTTCTAGATGGCCCGACGATCTGCGGGCACTCTGTAATCATCCATAAGGAGATAAGCTGATGGCCCTACTCAACTCAAGCGTAATTTCGGCAATCGAGAGGCGCTTACCCAAGGTGATCGGACCGAAGACTCACGGCATGATCGACTATGGGCACGCCGCGTTCTTTTTCGGGGTAGCCCTGCTTTGCAGGAGGAGCAACAAGCCGGCCGCGTTGGCTGCGCTTGGAACTGGCGCCCTCGTGCTGGTGCAATCTCTTCTCACCGACTACCCCTTGGGAGTGAAGCCGGTAATCTCGTTCGAGACCCACGGCAAGATGGATGCCGCCTTTGCTTCAGCGTCGTGGGCCATTCCGAGGACGTTAGGCTTCAATGGAACGCCTGCGGCCAAAATATTCCAGGGGAATTCAGTTGTTGAAGGAACCATTGTTGGGTTAACAGACTTCAACAGCGAGCGGGCCCGGCAGACGGAGAGCTAAGCCCGACTCTCTTTGCAGATGCATGGATGAGCCGTTAGAATCATAGAAGAGTGCGCCGACGTAGCTCAGTTGGTAGAGCAGCTGATTCGTAATCAGCAGGTCAACGGTTCAAGTCCGTTCGTCGGCTCCATAAGACCTAAACCTTACGTCCGGTTGGATGAGTGGAGCCTAGGTGTGCGCCATCTTATGCGTCGTATGTTAGAGGTTGAATCAGCTGAAGAGCCGGCGGCGAACCGCACCGAGAACGCCCAGCGCTCCGGTGCCCAGGAGAGCCAGGGTAGAGGGCTCCGGAACCGCTGCGGGCGTAATGTCGAAGCTCTGGATGTTGAAGGGCGTCACGTCGCCCGGCTCGCGGGGATCGAAGACATCGACGTGATAGCCGTTGTTGTCATAGACATGAGCCAGGCTGGTCCCTACAGAACTGCTGAGAATGAGCAAAACGCCATTGGTATCGACATGCCTGGCGCTCGGGCTCGTGTAGAGCAGGTTGTCGTAGGTAAAGCTGTTGGCCGTGCCCAGAGGGACAACCCCGGTGAAGACGTAGCCCTGGGCGGAGCCGGTAACCCCGGTCAGTGTCAGTGCGGATGGCGCGGCGGAGGCCGATGTCCCCGTCAGGGTGCCGCTGGCAACGAAGCTGGCGGCCGGCGAACCACCGGTGGAGGGGCCGGTGCTGATGGAGAAGGTATAGCTATCGGCATGCGCCGCAAGAGGCGCGGCGAAGATGCTGAGAACCGTGAGGGCAATGGGGAGTTTGCGCATGGTAGGGAGTCCTTTGGTCAGGGTGCCTGGATGGATAAGGCCCGATTGGTTCACATGGGGGCTGAGAGTTCTCCGGCTACGAGAACAACGTCGCTATTGGGATGCGGGCAGGAAGCCCTGAGGATGGATCGATCCGGTGCGGAACCTGGTTTGGTACACGATATCCACGGATATCTCCGGATAGAGGGCAGTTTGGGCTTGATTGACAGGAAATAGCGAAGCATACTCCCGGCAGATGGGTTGGGGGACGGTCCCAGCCGGGGTGACAGTGTGACACAGTACAGCCGTCAGGACGCAATCCGAATATTGCATCTCGAGGCCCGCCAGGTGGTGGGCTGGGAGCGGGCGGGCTTGATTCCAGAGAAACAGGGGTACGGCTTTGAAGAGCTAGGACAGCTTCGGACCCTTCGCGACCTGGGCGCCAGGCGCATCTCCGCGAGGAGCATACGGGCTTCGCTGGAGGCGATGCAACGGGTCTCCGGCCTCCGAAACGCCCTGAAGGAGGCGAGCGCGGCGGGCCGGGGATCGCGGCTGCGGTTTCGGCATGCGGGTGGCCTTGTGGATCCGCTGACGCAGCAGATGGCGTTCGACTTCGAGCTTGAGCCGGGGCAGCAACTGCAAGTAGTCGGCACGGCGATCCAGGTGGAAGGCCGGCAGACGGCCGAGGTGCAGGAGAAGTTCCTGCAGGCGGTGCGGATGGAAGAGGATCCGGAGAAGCTGCCGCAGGCGATCGAGACGTATCAAGCGATCCTGACGATCCGTCCGGAGCACGCGCCGGCTCTGATCAACCTGGGAACGATCCATTACAACGCGCGGTCGTATGAGCTCGCGGAAACGCTGTACCGGCGGGCAACCGAGGCGGACCCGGAGTACGCGCTGGCGTTCTTCGATCTGGGCAATGTGCTCGACGAGATGAAGCGGCTTGCGGAGGCGACGGAGGCTTATCAGCGGGCGGTGGCGCTGGTTCCGCAGTACGCGGACGCGCATTACAACCTGGCGCTCGCGTATGAGCGGCAGGGTCAGCGGCGGCGGGCCCTGGGACACTGGCTGACGTATGTGCGGCTAGACCCGGTGGGTCCGTGGTCGTCGCACGCGAAGGGGCAGGCGCGCAAGATTCTGAAAACGGAAAAGCTATCAATTGTCAGTCGGCGAGGGCGGCTGGCAGCGGCGGCGAGCTAAAGTGAATCTCCGCTGTACCCAAAATATTCAGCCTTGGCCACTACCGAACGGTTGAATCGGTATTCACTCCAGGGCACGGGTGCTAGACTCGGCTCTTTCAGAGAGGTGATGGGATGGCAGGGATGGTGGTGGAGGAGGTGCGGCCGGCGGCGCTGACGAAACTGGGCGAGGATGAGCGGATGTTTCGCGATACGGTGCGGCAGTTCGCCCGGGACCGGATTTCTCCGCTGGTGCGGGGGATGGATGAGGCGCAGCAGATGGATGCGGGGTTGATCCGCGAGATGTTCGGGCTGGGGCTGATGGGGATCGAGGTTCCGGAGCAGTATGGGGGCGCGGGCGGGACGTTTTTCGAGGCAATTCTGGCGATCGAGGAGCTGGCGGCGGTGGACCCGTCGGTGAGCGTAATGGTGGATGTGCAGAACACCTTGTGCGTGAATGCGCTGATCCGGTGGGGGAGCGAGGCGCAGCGGCGGCAGTGGCTGCCGAGGCTGGCGGCGGACACGATCGGAGCGTATGCGTTGAGCGAGGCGGGATCGGGCTCGGATGCGTTTGCGCTGCAGACGCGGGCGACCCAGCGGGGCGACGACTGGGTGCTGAACGGGGGGAAGCTGTGGATCACGAACGCAAAGGAGGCGGGGCTGTTTCTGGTCTTTGCGACGGTGGACGTGGCGGCGGGCTACAAGGGGATCACGGCTTTCCTGGTGCCGAAGGGGGCGGAGGGCCTGACGCTGGGGAAGAAGGAGGACAAGCTGGGGATTCGGGCGTCGAGCACATGCGAGCTGATCTTTCGGGACTGCGTTGTGCCGGGAGGGCAGGTGCTGGGAGAGGTAGGCAAGGGGTACAAGATCGCGATCGAGACGCTGAACGAGGGGCGTATCGGGATTGGAGCGCAGATGCTCGGACTTGCGGAAGGAGCATGGGGTCACGCGGCGCGATGGGCCAAGGAGCGAAAGCAGTTTGGGAAACCGCTGGCGGAGTTCCAGGCGATGCAGTTTCAGCTGGCGGAGATGGCGCTGGAGGTGGAATCGGCTCGGCTAATGGTCTACAACGCGGCGCGCCTGAAGGATTCGGGGGAGGAGTTTTTGAAGGAGGCGGCGATGTGCAAGTACCTTGCGTCGCAGGTGGCGGAGAGGGTGGCGAGCCTGGCGGTGGAGGTCTTTGGCGGATCGGGATTTGTGAAGGACTACCCGGTAGAGAAGCTGTATCGGGATGCGAAGATCGGGAAGATTTATGAGGGGACCTCGTTTATGCAGCTGGCTACGATTGCGAAGCTGACCCTGGGGGCGGTTTAGCGGCGGGGGGAGACGAACGCGGAGCGCCGCGGAGATAAAGGCGCCAGGGTTTTATACTGGGGGCGGAAGGGTCTTCTTCTGCTCGCGCAATCAGCCCAAACACAATCGATGCCAAGATCGCCGCTGCCATTTCTGGGGCTGGCGTGTGCGGTCGGCGTGTCGTCCATCTACTACAATCAGCCGCTTCTGACGGAGATGTCGCGGACCTACGGGGTGGGGGACGGGCGCGTCGGGTTTGTGGCGGTGGCGACGCAGGTGGGGTACGCGGCCGGCCTGCTGCTCTTCGTTCCGCTGGGTGATGTGCTGGAGCGGCGGCTGCTGATGATGCGGATGTATGGGGCGGTGGGGTTTGCGCTGCTGCTGGTGGCGGTGTCCCCGACGCTGATGTGGCTGGTTGCCGCGAGCGCGCTCACGGGGATGCTGGCGTCGGTGACGCATATCGCGCTGCCGATTGCGCCGGAGCTGGCCTCCCATGATCAGCGCGGACGCGCGATCGGGATCGTGATGACGGGGCTTCTGCTGGGGATCCTGCTAGCTCGGACGTTTGCCGGGTGGGTGAGCCACATTCACGGATGGCGGTGGGTGTTTGCGGTGGCGGCGCTGATAAATGCGGCGTTTGTGCCGCTGATGTGGCGCAGGATGCCGAGGCTCCCCCCGCGGCAGGAGCTTCGGTACATGGAGGCGATGCGGTCGTTGTGGACACTGGTGCGGACGCAGCCGGTGCTGCGCGAGGCGTCGCTGATGGGAGCGTTGGTGTTTGCTTCGTTCTCGTGCTTCTGGACCACGCTGGTATTTCTGCTGGAGAGTCGCTATCGACTGGGGGCGGGGGTAGCGGGGACCTTTGGCCTGGTGGGTGCGGCTGGGGCGCTGGTGGCGCCGCTGGCGGGCCGGCTCTCGGACAAACACGGGTCGCGATGGGTGATTTCGGTAGGAATTGTGCTGCTGGCTGGATCTTACCTGCTGCTTTGGGCGCAGGAGCGGGCCACTCTGAGGCTGCCGCTGCACATCGGTGCGCTGGTGATTGGGGTGATCCTGCTGGATGTGGGCGCGCAGATGACGCAGGTGGCGAACCAGACGCGGATCTTCGGTCTGGACGTCTCGGCGCGGAGCCGTCTGAACACGGTGTACATGGTGATCTACTTTGCGGGAGCGGCGGCGGGGTCGGCGCTGTCGACGATCGTGTGGGCGCATTGGCGATGGGATGGGGTGTGCGCGCTTGCCCTGGCGTTGATTGGACTGGCGGCCGTTCGCCACGTCCTGGGTGGGTATGGGACAGGCGTGGGCGGCATCCGTACGGCGCCCGTGGAAGAGATGGAGCGGGTGTAAGTCGAAGCCTTGTGGGTGGTGAGCGAGGCAGGGATCGAACCTGCAACCGTCAGCTTAGAAGGCTGATGCTCTATCCAATTGAGCTACTCGCCCGCTCTTCGGGTGCGTCCCCCTTGATTGTAGCGGGTGTGGTTGCGACAGGGGGGAGATCAGATACGGGATCGGGAGATCAGGTATTTGGGGTGAGGTCCTTGCTGCGAAGGATGGCGACGGCGGTTTCGAGGGCGGAGCTCCAGCTGGCGAGCGCGAGGGGTTCGTTGGGGCCGAGGGCTTTGACGTAGAGGGTGAGGGCGAAGCCCTCCTGGGGGCCGGCGAGGTCGAGCAGGGCTGGGCGGATAACGCAGTCAAGGAGAGCGAAGGTGTGGTCGGCAGGAGCGGCGCGACGGGCCAGGCGATGCACGAGGTGCTCGTGCTGGTGGAAGGACGCAAAGATGGTGCGGTCGCGCCAGAGGAGATCGATGTAGCTGGCAAAGCCGGTGGCTGCGTCGGCTTCGGGGAGGTCAAGATCGAGGCGAAGGGTCTCCAGTTCCGCCGGATCGTCGATCGTCCACGCGTCGCATTTCGCGGTGAAGAGGGAGGAGCGTGGCGTGTTGAGAGCGCGAAGAGCCTGGATGAGCGGCGGATGACCTTCGGCTTCGGGGATGTCTTCGGCGGCATTGGAATCGTCACGCAGATCGATAAAGTGCGAGGTGGGCGAGGAGATCGACTGGTCGCTGTCTGAGTCACTGGACGAATCGCTAGACCAGGGGACGACGAGAACGGGATCGTCTTCGGAGCACTCGGCGGACCAGTTGAAGAGCATCTGGCTAGTGTATTTGGGGCCGACGTGGCAGACACGCGGACGCGGAAATCGCACGGGCTTTCAACCCTGACCTTTCCGTTTGCTCAAAGACCTGGGACTTTGCCCCAGGCTTGCTTGGGGCGGGCCTTGGCCCTGAATGCCTATGCTTTGAACAGCAAGGGGACTGCTTTGAACCGGCGACTTTACTTGTGGGCGAGGAGGAAGCGGAGCAGGGTGTGCTCGGCCCAGTAGCCGTCGTAGCCGCTAGCCCGGTCGGCGCGGGCGAGAAAGGCGCAGTGGCCGCCGCGCTCGGGCTCGATAAGTGTGATGTGGGGGTTGCCGGCGATCTTTGCGCGCGTCTCGGAGGTGAGGCGGACGAAGGGATCGTCCAGCGCATGCAGGATCAGGGTGGGGACGGAGATGCGATCGAGGATGCGGGCGGCGGCGGCGCGGTAGTAGTAGTCGTCCGCGCCTCTGAAGCCGGAATAGAAGGCGGTGATGCGGTGGTCGAAGTCGCGCAGGGAGTGGATGGCCTCGGCCCGGGCAGGGTCGAAGGCGCGGGGGAAGAGGGCGGCCTTTCGCCGAAACCGCCTGGTCATGGCGCGGAGGAACCTTCGTTCGTAGAGGCGGTTTCGCAGCTGGTGGAGAGCGTCGGCGGAGGGGCCAAGATCCATTGCCGGCGAGACCCCGACGACGGATCGAAGCGGTGGCGGTGGATTTTGGCCGAGCTCGCCCGCGAGCTTGAGCACGAGGTTGCCGCCCATGGAATATCCGATGAGCGAGATGGAGGTGAGCTGGTCGCGGGCGGAAAAGAAGCGGAGAACGGCGAGCACGTCGCCCGAAAGGCCGGAGTGGTAGAGCGTGGGCGAGAGCCGCTCGGTGCCGCCGCAGTTGCGCATGTTCATGCGGATCGCGTTGCAGCCCGCGCTCCAGAGCTTGTTGGCGTTGCCGAGGACGTACTGCGAGCTGGATGAGCCCTCCAGGCCGTGGAGAATGATGGCGGTGGGTGCGGCCGAACGGAGCGCGGCCGGTTGCCAGTGGCAGTGACAGAGGATCTGGGAGGCGATTTGATGATCGGTTGCGGGCGTGGCCTCGACGAGGACGGACTCGGGCGGACCGAGGTGGTTCGGCCTCGGAAGGAAGTTGCCGGCGATGGTTTGGAGGTGGCCGTTCGAGAGGAATCGCCTGGGGTGAAAGCTGTCCGCGTGAACGCCTGCCTGTGTGGGATTCGAGAGAGGCGGCGTAACCGTTGGCATCAGAGCAGGTCCGACGCTGGTTGGGGCTGACCGGGACGGGAGAGACGGGCTGCGACGATGAGAGCCTCGGCGAGGAAGGCCTGTGCATTGAGCGCGCCCGTGGGCTCGTCCTCGTGTTTGAAGTAGGCGTAGACGTCGCGATCGGGCGTGAGCGCGACCAGACGCTTCGCGAAGGCACGCAGTTCGTCCCGGGAGTAGCCGCCGTTACGCCGCAGCCGGAAGCAGACGTGGGTGCCTGCCGGATGAACTTCGGGCGTGGCGAGATCGTCGCTCTCCGCGACGCAGAGGGCCGCGTTATGTTCGCGGAGGATAGTGTAGATCTCGCCAGTGAACCAGGACTCGTGGCGGAACTCGAAGGCGATCGGCGGAGGCTGGGGGGAGGTCAGAGCGGGGGTCTGGAGCAGATCGCTGAGACGGCCGGCGTCTGCCTTGAAGTTTGGAGGCAGCTGAAAGAGGAGCAGGCCGAGCTTGCCGGCTTGGCGGACGGGCTCGAGCGCGGAGACGAATTGCTGCACGGCGGCGGCGCAATCCCGGAGACGGCTGAAGTGGGTGATGCGCTGGGGCGCTTTGAAGCTGAAGCGGAAGTTCCCGGGTGTGGCGGCGAGCCAGTTCTCGAGCATCCTGGGGGTTGGGAGGGAGCGAAAGGTGTAGTTGACTTCAACTGAAGAGAGCTGGGAGGCGTAGAAGGCGAGGAAGTTCTTCTGCGCGACACCGGCCGGGTAGAAGCCGGGCTTCCATGTGGGGTAAGCCCAACCGGAGGTGCCGGCGAAGAGGTTGGGAACGACCGGGGGCTCAGCCGCGGTTTCAAAGGAGGCTGCCTGAAGACCCGAGGTATTGGTCTTTGAGGGGCGGCTGGATTTGTCGGAGCGGGGCACTTAGAGAGGAATGGGGGAGGAGATGTTTGGGGCGGCTAGTGGGTTTCGAACCCACGACATCCGCTGCCACAGAGCGGCGTTCTGCCACTGAACTATAGCCGCCACAATAGACTGATTGTAGCATTGTCATCTCTGCCCTGTGCCGTCGTCGTGGAGAGACAATGGCATCCAATAGAGTGCGGAACTTCCTTTCCGCCGAGGTGAGCGATGAGCACGACGAGGGAGCCGCAGATTCTTCTGCCGAGGTCCAAGCGCGGCGGAAAGGCGTTCGATGACGAGAGCCTGGATATGCTGAGTCATCTGCTCGACGATTTTATCCGGGTGCCGGGGACCTCGATCCGCTTCGGCCTGGACGGGATTGTGGCGTTGATTCCGGGCGTGGGCGACCTGCTGCAGGGGATCGCTTCGAGCATCATCATCCTGGCCGCGTGGACGCGTGGCGTGCCGAAGGTGATCCTGGGACGGATGGTGGCGAACGTTGGGATCGAGGTCCTGGTGGGCCTGGTCCCGGTGCTGGGTGACATGTTCGACATTGCGTGGAAGGCGAATCGAAGGAACTACGCGCTGCTGACGGGCAGCCTGGAAGAGCCGCAGAGGCAGGCTCGACGAAGCTGGCTGTTCTTCGCGGGACTTTGCGTCGTGCTGCTGGTGCTGATGGTGCTGCCGCTGCTCTTTTTCAGCTGGCTGACCGCGCATTTTCTTCACGGGATGCTGGGGACGGGGCTTCATCGCGGGTTCTGACGCGGAGGCGTTGAGGGGGAGCCTGCGATAGAATCGTCAGGTGTCGGGGCGTAGCGCAGCCTGGTAGCGCATCTGCTTTGGGAGCAGAGGGCCGGGGGTTCGAATCCCTCCGCCCCGACCATCCCTTTCCTTGTGACTCTGAGAAATCCGAATATGCCTACGGATGCTTCGAGAGCGGCGTGGCGAGCGTGCGTGCATCTCCTTCGTGCGTGGGCAGAATGAGGGTAGAAGGTAATGATGACGAACGTGCTTACCCTGCGGCTAGATGGGGAGTCACAGGCCCACTTCGAGGGTTTGCGGCAGCGATATTTCCCTCCGGAGCGGAACCAGATACCGGCTCACCTGACGCTGTTCCACACGTTGCCGGACGAAGCTGAACTGATGAAGATCCTGGAAAGGGAGACCGAGGCGCAACCACCTTTTTCGCTGGCGGTGACGGGGTTGCGGTCGCTGGGAAAGGGCGTCGCGTACAGGCTCGCGTCGGTGAATTTGATGGCGCTCCATGGGAGGCTGGCGCGGGAGTTCGCGGAGCGCCTCACGGCGCAGGACAGGCAGCCTCTGCAACCCCACATTGTTGTGCAGAATAAGGTGACAGCGGCGGTGGCGCGGGAGCTATTGGCCGGGTTACAGCAGACATTTGTGCCCATGGAGGTGCAGGCTGTGGGGCTCGATCTGTGGCACTACCTCGGCGGGCCCTGGAAGCTGGCGCAGACCTTTCCGTTTCGAGGAAGTTTGTGACGGGATGGGTTACGAGCTGCGGAGATCAGGCTTGCAGAACCTTATGAGCGGCAGCGCGGGAGTCGCGGATGAGATCGGGGAGGCCGACACCGCGGTATCCGTTGCCGAGCAGCGTAAGGCCGGGAAGCGCGGCGACGCAGCGATCCAAAGCTGCCATGCGGGTGAGGTGCCCGACGGCATACTGCGGCAGACTGTGGGGCCAGCGGCGAACGAGGTTGATGTCGGGCTGTGGCAGAGGGCCAAGGATGCGGGTCAGCTCGGCCTGCGCGAGAGCGGAGAGATCGTTGTCCGGTGCGTCGAGGAGGGTCTCAGCGGCCTGGGCGCCGAAGAAGGCTCGGAGCAGGCGACCGCCGGGGGGAACGCGACCGTTGAACTTCTGATCGACAAAGGTGCAGGCCAGAAGATGTCGATCCGGCGAGGGTGGAACCAGAAAACCGAAGCCTGGCGGGAGCTGGATGCCGGGCGCGTCGAGGTAGCCCATTGCGACGACGACGGCGGAGCTGGCCCCCATGCGGAGGAGCTCCGCGGCCTCGGGATCAAGTGGACGCAGGAGCTTGCGACTGATGTGTGGCGGCGTGGCGAGGAAGACCGCGTCGAAGACCTGGTCTTCGCGACCTTTGGCCGTGTGGATTCTCCATTGCCGCGCCGATCGCGAGATGGCCGTGACCTCCGCATTCAGATGGAGCCAGCAGGGGGGAACTGCCGCGACGAGACGATCGACCAATATGCCCAAACCGCTGCGCAGGGTCGTAAAGATGGAGGCAGAGCCAGGCGAGGGCTGCGCCTGAAGAGCTGCGATGAGGGAGCCGTGTTCGCGCTCCATCGCGACGAACCGCGGCATGACGGCCTGCACGCTGAGATGTTCGACGTTCCCGCCCAGGACACCGCTGAGCAGAGGCGCGGCGATGCGGGTCAGGACCTCCTCGCCGAAGTGCCGCCGCGTGAAGCTGGCGACGCTTTCGTCTTGAAGGGGGGCGGAGGCCTTGAGTTCCTCGGCGCGGGCGAGTTCGGCGCGGTACGACTGTTTGGCGGATGTGCTGAAGAGGCTGGAGCGATCGAGCGACTCAAGGTTGGCGGGGACCATCATGCGCATGCCGTCGGGCATGGTATCGAGGCGGCCATCGAGGAGGATGTGAGTCTTGCGGGTGGCGTCGTTGGACGGGAGGAGGTCGTGGGCCAGGCCGAGCTCTTCGACGAGATGGCGAGCCCATGGTTTCTCGGTGACCCAGGCGTCAGGGCCGCACTCGATGGTGAAGCCATGGTCGTGAACTGTTTCGACGATGCCGCCAAGCCGATCCGAGCTTTCGAACAGCTGCGCGTTCACGTTTGCGCCCGCGCCGGCGAGGTGCGCGAGCTGCCATGCGGCAGTGACGCCTGCGATGCCGCCGCCGACGATGGCAATGCGCTTGGTCATGGGCAATGAGGAGGTCCGCCGCTCAGGCTTGAACGGCGATGGGGGAGTCGACCTCAAAGAGGTCGGCCTGGTACTCCCCGGTGGCGACTTCGGCCAGGGCGCGGATGAGGGTGGGTGAGGCGTTGAGGCTTTCGGCGCGCCAGAGCTTCAGACCGAGTTGGCGCGCGGTCTCGCGAAAGGCGATATCGATGTCGTAGAGGATCTCGACGTGATCGCACAGGAAGCCGACGGGCTGCATGACGACGCCGGGGAGACCTCCGGCGGCGATGGCTCGGAAGGTGTCTTCGACGGTGGGGCCGATCCAGGAATTCAGAGGGCCGCCGCTCACGCCCTGGCTTTGGAAGGCGAAGTACCAGTCGTCTTCACGCATTCCGGCGACGGCGAGCTTGTCCGCGACCAGCTGGGCGGTGCGCTTGGCCTCAACGGGGTAGGGATCGGGGGAGCTTTGTTCGGGCGTGCCCGGGCGCGCCCCGATTACGGAGGCTGCCCCAGTGCTGATGGTGCGGCAAGGGACGGAGTGCGCGGTGAAGAGGACGGGGACACGCTGGCCGGAGCTGACGCAGGCCTCGGCCCAGATAGGCTCCAGGCGCTCGGCGAAGGCTTGCGCGAGCAGCGGGTGCTCCGCCCAGCCGGCGACGAACCCAACCTCCATGCCGTGGGCGGCCTTAAGGACGGCTCCGCGGTAGAGGCCGACGCTGGTGCGGGAGTTCTGCGGGGCGAGGCAGATCGCCTTGAAGCGGGTGACGCCGTCGCGACGCATCCGCGCGATCACGTCGGCGATATAGGGGTGCCAGTTGCGCATACCGACGTAGACGCGTGGTCCACGGAGAGCGTCTTCCAGCAGGCGGCCCTGGAGCAGGGTCCATTTGGTGAGAGGGGGCGGCTCCAAACCGGGGGTCTCGGCGAGGCCGATCTCGCCGTAGCGATGCTGCAGCTCCCTGACCACCTCGTCCGGAAGAGAACGGCCGCCTGTCACCTTCTTCAGGTACTCGGCCATTTCGCCGAGGACGTCGGGGGTGCCGTGCGCGAGCAGGAGGATAGCGGTGGAGTGGTCATCCCGAGGTGTATTCATGGCCGAAGGCTGAACTCCTTGACCCAGCGCACGACGTCAATCACGCTGTCGACCGGGGTTCCCGGAACGATGCCGTGACCGAGGTTGAAGATGTGTCCCGCCCGGCCCGCGGCGGCCTGCAGAATCTCTTCCACACGCGCCTTCAGGAGGTCGGGTGGGGCGAAGAGGGTGATCGGGTCGAGGTTGCCCTGGACGGCGCAGGTGTAGCCGAGGCTGCGCCAGCCCTCGTCGAGCGGGATGCGCCAGTCGAGACCGATCACGTCGGCACCGGTCTGGTGCATGGTGGGCAGGAGCGATGCGGTATCGACGCCGAAGTAGATGACGGGGACGCCGAAGGCCTGGATTCGGCGGACGAGCTCGGTGGTGGGTGCGAGGCAGAACTGGGTGTAGTCCGTGACCGAGAGCGCGCCGGCCCACGAGTCGAAGATCTGGATGACGTCGGCGCCGGCCTCGACCTGCTGCTGGGCATAGCCGACGAGGACGGTGATGAGCTTTTCCATCAGGAGCGGCCAGGCTTTGGAGTTGGGGTTTGATGAGCCAGAGGCGGGCGCGCCTCCTGGCGCGATACCCCACCCTTTCCCGGTGAGGCTGCGAGAGGATGGGCCACCCGGTTCTGCGGTGAATTCGTTGGAGCTTTGGGCGGCGCCGCTAGCGTACATCAGGCGCTTGGTTTCGATGTAGTTGCGAGAGCTGCCGCCTTCGATCATGTAGCTGGCCAGGGTAAACGGCGCGCCACAGAATCCGATGATGCCCACCTGGTCGCCGTCCGAGCGCGGCCCGCTGAAGTGTGCGGCAATCCTTTCGATCGCGCGGGCGACGTAGCTGAGGTCCTCAACGCGGTCGGTGCGGAGGGCGGCGATCTGATCCAGGGTGCGGATGGGCTGGTCGACGACCGGCCCCTCGCCGGCGAGGAACTCGAAGTCGACACCCATGGGCGTGAAGGGCAGAAGCAGATCGGCGAAGATGATGGCGGCGTCGACGTCGAGCCGCTCGGCGGCGGTGATGGTGACTTCGGCCGCGATCTCTGGGGTGCGACAGATATCAAGCAGCGAGTGGTGTTTGCGCACGGCCATGTACTCCGGCATGTAACGGCCGGCCTGCCGAAGAAACCAAACTGGTGTGCGGTCTACGGGACGGTGGAGACAGGCACGTACGAAGCGACTTCCGGCGTTGACGGGGGCGACCTCCGTGGGGTCGGCGATGGACAAGGTCTGTGCTGGAGAAGTGTGACTCAAGACGGCAACTCCTCCTTTGAGCGTAGCATCCAGCGAAGTTTCTGCCTGGGTCGCTCACGTCTGGGAGGGTCGATGTTTTGATCGCGCCGAAGGCAGATTGCGCCGGTTGTTACGGCTCGAGGTCAAAGGTGAACTCTTCGATGACGGGATTGGTCAAAACCTCGCGCGCGATGCGTTCTACCTCCGTGGAAGCGGCGGCGGATTCAACCCCATCTTCGAGCGTGAGCAGGAAATATTTACCTTGGCGCACGTCGGCGACGCCACGATAGGACATACGCCGAAGCGCATCCGCCACGGTTTTGCCTTGCGCGTCGAGCACCGTGCGCTTGAGCGTGACATAGACATGTGCCTTCATCGTGTCTGATTATAGACATGCGGTCGTAGCGCCGGGGTGAGATGAGACGCGGAGTCGGCGCGTTCCTGGCGGCGAGAGGCTTGCCTTCGCGCAATGACGATTGATTCCTGGAAACGAGAAGACATCCACCAAAATCTATGACGAACTACCTTGAACTCCCCGTTGGGCCGAATTCACCCGAAGTGATCAATGCCGTGATCGAGATCCCGCTGGAGGGAATCAATAAATATGAGTACGACAAGCAGCTCCACGTCTTCCGGCTCGATCGCAACCTTTACTCGCCGGTGCACTATCCGGGGGATTATGGGTTCGTGCCCAGCACCCTGGCGGATGATGGCGATCCGCTGGATGTTCTGGTGCTGGTCGATGCGGCGAGCTTTCCCGGATGCGTGATGGAGGTGCGGCCGATCGGGATACTGGAGATGCTCGATCAGGGAATCGCGGATGAAAAGGTGCTGTGCGTGGGTAAAGGCAATCCTCGATACAAGGACGTCTGGAATTTCTCAGAGATCTATCCGCATATGTTGAAGGAGATCACGCATTTCTTCGCCATCTACAAGGATCTCGAAGGCAAGCGGGTCGAGGTGAAGGGATGGCGCGATGCCTCCTTTGCCCGCAACAAGGTGACCGAGGCGCAGCAGCGATTTCTCGAGAATAAGAAGCAGGAACAGAAGAGCATCGAAGGGCAGTTGGCCACTAAGAGGTAGATCCATGCTCTCCCTGCGAGATCTCCCCGAGCGATCGGCAGGCAGCCCTGCGTAGGGGCCGGAGGTCGCTGAAGTAGAGCCTGAGGTCAGATCATGCGCTGTGCGATGAGGAAGTTTGGGAGCGTCCGCGGAGAGCTGTCCAGTAGAACAGCGGGCCTGCCAGTGCGATGAGCGCGGCAAAGGTCAGGGCGGGCATTCCAGCCACGCGCTCCGACCGTGCGGCCCAGAGCGCAAAGCCGATGAGAGCAGCGGGCGCGGCGCCCAGCGCGATCACTGCTCCGAGGCCGCCGGGCACGCGGAACGGGCGATGCATGCCAGGCTCGCGAATGCGCAGGATGATCAGAGCGGCAAATTCGAGCAGGAGAGCTGCGCCGTAGAGCACAAGATCGATCGAGATCAGCCGCTCAAAGGTGAAGCCGAGCGCGAGCGCCCAACCGACGCTGCAGGCGAGGACGCTGACCCATGGGACGCCATTGGACCAGCGGCGAGCAAGGAGCCGCGGCATGAGGCCATCCTCGGCCATGGCGGGGGGCAGACGTGTGAGTGAGAGGACGAGCGCGTTGAAGGCGCCGAGGCCGTCGAGCGATCCTGCAAGGACGACTGCTGTCGCGAGCGCCGGACCTCCGAGTAGACGTGCGGCATCGACCCAGGCTCCGGTGGAGAAGCGTTCTGCCGGAATGCCTGCAGCCCAAACGGCCGCAAGTGGAAGCAGATAGACGCATGTGACGATGGCCAGGGACGAGAGCATGGCGCGGGGGTAGGTCTTCTGCGGATTGTCGACCTCCTGGGCGATGGTGGAGGCGTTGTCCCAGCCCATGTAGTTCCAGAGCGCGACGAGGATGGCTCCCGAGAGATCAAGGTGGGCCGGTGGGCCGGTGGCGGCAGCGGTGAGCCTGCGATGCAGCAGCTGCCAGAGCACGATACCGACCAGAAGAATGAACGGTGCGAGGGAGACGAACATCATGCGCAGCGAACCTCGACCGACCGATACCGCTCCGCGGAGATTCCACAGGGCAGCGACAGTGACAATGCCGATCTTGAGCAGAAGTCCGCGATGGCCGGAGGTGAGGCCGGGCGCAACCCGGGAGAGGTAAAGGACAAAGGTTGTCGGGTAGATCGCCATATCGAAGACGCTGGCTGCCAGCGAGAGCCAGGCCTCCTGGAAGCCCCAGAACGGTCCCATGGCGCGCCGCACCCAGTGGTAGAAGCCGCCGTCGCACGGTATCGCGGTGGCGAGTTCGCCAATCATCAGCGCCGTAGGGAGGCTCCAAAAGATCGGCACTAGAAGCAGCAGCAGAATAGCGCGTTGATAGCCCGCGTATCCGATGATGTCTTCAAGCCCATACGGTCCACCCGACACCATGAAATAGGTTGCCGCGATGAGCGGAAGCAGTCGCATTTTGCCGCGGACTCTCGGCAACTCAGCGCACACCTTGGTTAGTTGTCACAAGACAAACTTACGCGAGGAAGACCGCCAGACCGAGGCCGGCTCCGGAGCTTCGCGCGGACAGCCTCAGGAAGGCGACGGAAGGGGCTCGCTCGAATCCGATACCCTCGGCCCGGGGTGTCACGCTATAATCACCGGAGCCGGAACACAGTGGAGAGTTGGCCGAGTGGCTGAAGGCGGCGGTTTGCTAAACCGTTATAGGACCAAAAGTTCTATCGGGGGTTCGAATCCCCCACTCTCCGCCGTCTCTTCTAAGTGCTCCGTATCAGTAAGAGTTTGGTCTGTGACACTTGATGTGACACTCCCAACCCCGTAGGTCTTTCGACCTGATACTGCGCTTCGCTCACTGCTCGTGAGTATTAACTCGCCAGAGGAGCATGAAGTGAAAACGCCCAAGGTACGCCTGTACATCCGGATCCGCCAAATCGATGGCGCAGATGCTTTCGTTGACCCGGCTTGGAATCGCAACCGAACTCTTCGGGGAGGGTTCGTCGTCGTCAACGGTCAACCCGAACAGCATCCAGAGGGTATCTACTATTTGCGCTACAAGTGCGACGGTACTGCTACTTCTGTTCCTTGCAACTGGCCTCCGTGTTTCCGAGATGGCCCCGTTGGATCGATCTACCATCGTCATCGAACAGCACCCTAGGAAGACCCAGGCAAGTTCATCGTGCTCGGCGTGGGAGAGGTTGTCGGAAAAGGCAACAAGCGACGTACGTTTTACGTGAACGAAAAGGCTCTGTTCCCGTACCTCCGCTATCAAGGGGCGCAAGGACGAACATCCGGCCCTCCTCCTTTCCGAGCGAAAACAGCGCATGTCAGCACGTGCAATGCAAGAGCGCTTGGCGCATTGGTGTCGTGTGGTAGGCGTGGATCACATCAACGTTCATCGGCTGCGGCATACTTTCGCCACTTCGTTGGCCAATGCGGAGAGGGACATCTTGCAGCTCAAGGAATTACTCGGGCACGCTTCGGTAGCGATCACCCTGCAGCCAGCTGCCGCTGGGCTGGGATGGAAGTGTTGGGCTGGGCGACGAAGTGTTGAGTCGGCGGCACCTTGCGTGGGAGACGCTGCCTGTTCTGATCCACTTGCAGGTGCGGAACTTTTCTGAGTTGGTGAGGGCTGACCTGGCGCTGCCCACGCTAGAACTAATAGACTGGTCCTGGCGAATCCTGACGAGAGCGAGAACTGTGGCACTGCTGATCAACGGAGAACACGTTGGGGATGAGCTTCTTCACGCCGAGTTCCTGCGCCTCTCAGGCGGCCTCCCTCCGGGGGATCCGGCTATCAGCCTCCAGGAGCTGCAGCATCTGCTACACCTTACTCACGAGGAGATCATCTGCCGCACGCTGCTCTGCCAAATGGCGCGCGGGCGCCACCTCCACGTCACCAATGCAGAGGTGGAGGCGGAGCGCCGGCAGAGATGGGGCAGCTCCACCAACTCCGTCTGCGGTGCGGGTGTGCAGGGTGCGCTGGCGACGGAACTGCTCGTCAAGCGCATGCGTGCGGAACTGGTCAAGCATGTTCCTCGGCCCAAGCGCGCCGAGGTGGAACAGTTTTATCGAGCCAATGCGCGCAGCTTCCACCAGCCCGAGCGCGTGCTGGCCTCGCACATCATCAAGAACGTCGGCAGGCCGGAGGAGGAGGCGGGCGCCCGCGCCTCGCTCGAAGAGGCCCGGCATATGCTCGAAGCCGGCAAGCCGTTCGCGCAAGTCGCGAACGGCTACTCCGACTGCGCGGGAGACGGTGGCCAGCTAGGCTGGATTGGTCGGGGAGCGATGGTCGAGGAATTTGACGAAGTTGTATTTGGACTCGAATGCGGTGAGTTGAGTCCCATCTTCGCCACGGTCTTCGGGCTTCACCTGGCGATCGTGCGGGATCGCAAGCCGGCCGGCATTCAGCCGTTGGAAGAGGTTCGGCACGAACTGGCCCGGACAATGTTCACGCAGCGCCAGGAGCAGCAGCTGCGCTACGCGCTCTTCCAAATCCGGAAAGTCTCCGACATCGTAGAAGGTCCGGCACTCGACCGAAGCATCGCGTCCGCGGAGGATATCGCCCGATGAAGTCCCCCTCTCCCTGCTGTGTTCCGAGCAAAACACGAGCCGAGGTGCTGCTCGCATCGCGTGACGCTTCTGCGGCCCGAGAGCGTGTCACCGGCGGATCGACCGAACAGATGGTCCTACTTGATGGCGGCGAGTTCCTCATGGGAACGGACGCGCGCGATGGCTTCCCCGCAGACGGGGAAGGTCCCGTGCGCCAGGTCTCGCTTCGCCCCTTCTACATCGATCGGTTCGCCATTCGCAACGACGATTTCGCCCAGTTCGTCGGCGCAATGAAGTACGTCACGGAGGCGGAACGCTTCGGCTGGTCTTTTGTCTTCGAGGGAGACCTGCCCGACGCCGGTATCGATGTCGGCACGCACGATGTCGCCCCCGGGGTGGAGTGGTGGAAGCGCATCTTCGGAGCCTGCTGGAATCATCCGCGGGGCCCCGGAAGCGATCTCGATAAGCGAGGCGATCATCCCGTCGTGCATGTCTCGTGGAATGATGCGGCCGCCTTTGCGGGGTGGGCCGGCAAGCGGCTTCCCACGGAGGCCGAGTGGGAGTTCGCGGCGCGTGGCCGCGAGATACAAAAGCTCTATCCCTGGGGAGACAACCTCACACCGGAGGGCCAGCATCACTGCAACATCTGGCAGGGGGAGTTCCCTCATCGCAACACCGCCGAGGACGGCTTCACCGGCGTCGCGCCGGTAGACGCTTTTGCGCCCAACGGCTACGGTCTCTACAACATGACAGGAAACACATGGGAGTGGTGCGCGGACTGGTTCGACCCCAGCTATCACGTGCTGGCGACGCGCGACAATCCCGTCGGCCCTCCCTCCGGCGCCGCGCGTGTCCTCAAGGGTGGCTCTTACCTCTGCCACCGCTCATACTGCAATCGGTATCGCGTGGCTGCGCGGAGTTCCAACACACCCGACAGCACTACAACCAACATGGGTTTTCGCTGTGTCCGCGACGTCTGAGCCGACCCGCGCGAACGACGCGCCGGAACACTGCGGTTAGGGAGGCTGTTGAAAAGCCTTCGTTTCCCGCATAAACTTCACCTTCTTTCGCGATCTCCTTTCGACCGGACCCGCTATGCCAAGCAAGCCCCCCATAAACCGCCGTTCCTTCCTGAAGCAGCTTGGGGTCGCCAGCGCTGCCATGACCGCGTCCACAGCGCTTGGCGGGGCGGCCGTCCGGCGGGGCGGAAAGCCCAATATCGTGGTGATCCTCTCGGACGACGTTGGTTTTGGGGATCTCTCCTGTTACGGTGCTACCCATGTGCAGACGCCGCGGATCGACGCTCTGGCGCGGGCTGGGCTGCGCTTCACCAATGCGCACTGCGACGCCGCGACGTGTACGCCATCGCGCTACGCCATGCTGACGGGCAGCTACGCCTGGCGGCATGACGGCGTGCAGGTCCTCCCCGGCGACGCGAAGCTGCTGATTGAAAAGAACCAGGCGACCGTCGCCTCCGTGCTCAAATCCGCCGGCTACACGACAGGTCTCGTGGGCAAGTGGCACATCGGTCTAGGGGGTGGAACGATCGACTGGAACGGCGAGATCAAGCCGGGACCGTGCGAGATCGGCTTCGACGATGCCTTCTTCTTTGCCGCGACGGCGGACCGCGTCCCGACCGTGTACCTTCACAACCATCGTGTGGTGAACCTCGATCCCAAGGATCCGATTACGGTCTCGTATCACGAAAAGATCGGGCATGAACCGACGGGCAAGGAAGATCCCGAACTCCTGAAGATGAAGCTGAGCGAAGGGCACGACGGAACCATCGTGGACGGCATCAGTCGCATCGGCTTCATGACTGGCGGCAAGTCCGCCCTCTGGAAGGACGAGGGGATCGCCGAGATCTTCACAGGTAAGGCGATCGAGTTCATAGAGAGGCACCGCCACGAGCCCTTTCTCCTTTACCTCACACCGAGCGACATCCACGTTCCGCGAGCGCCGGCGGCGCAGTTTGCCGGCAGAAACGAATGCGGCGTTCGCTGCGATGTTATTAATCAGCTGGATTGGAGCGTGGGCCGCATTCTTGACACACTGAAGAAGCTCGGCCTGGACGACAACACGCTGGTTCTCTTCACCTCCGATAACGGTCCCGTGGTCAACGACGGCTACGACGACGGCTCGGACCGCAAGCTCGACGGGCACAAGCCGGCAGGGCCGTTTCGCGGCGGCAAGTACACCATATTCGAGGGCGGCACAGACATTCCGATGATCGTTCGCTGGACCGGGCAGGTGAAGCCCGGAGTCTCGGACGCCCTGGTCAGCCAGCTGGATCTGCTCGCCAGCTTTGCCGCCCTGGTGCACGAGCCCGTTCCCAGAGGCACAGCGGAAGACAGCATCAACGTGCTTCCGGCGCTGCTTGGCCGATCCAGCACCGGGCGCGAGTCGCTGGTGGAAGAGGCGCAGGTCCTCGCAATCCGCGAGGGCAAGTGGAAGCTGATCGACCGATCGCAGCGTCCCGGGCAGCACCCGCGGCCGGTGGTGCGCGGCGCACCCAAAAGCGCGATGTTCGCCATCCAGAAGGCCCAGCTGTACCCGACCGCTCCGCTGGAGCTTTACGACATCAGCGCCGATCCAGGAGAGACGGTCAACCTTACGGCGCAACATCCGGAGGTCGTCGAGCGCCTGCGTGCCGAGCTCGCGAAGATTCGCGCGCAGGGACACAGTTAAGGCGGCGCGGCACATGCGCCCTCACATTTGAGCTTCTGAGTCTCTGGTACTAGCAGCACCAAAGTGTCTGCGAAAGATTGCCAGGCCGACGTGGAAATGATGCGTGGCCATCGGGCACAGGCAGGGACGCTGCCATGGATTAGCGACATGTGCGTTCGCGATCGTCTCCTTCCCGGTCGCTCAAGCCGGTTTAGAGAACCCCATCCGCCCTATGCCTCTCCAATCTCTGGAGAGCTATGTCTCGACTGGAGTGGGCCCGTCTCACTTATTGACAACGTTTACATGCTTGCGTAGGTTGACCCTTGGCCCGCAACGGGTGCGATTGCGCTTGTCTGCATGTAGATGTCGGAGAAACACTATGACTCAAGGAACGATGGCTCGCACCGGCATCTCTGGATGGATGGGATGCATGCTGGCAATGCTGATCTGCCTCGCACTTCCACTCCCCGCTCAGAACATCACTGGGTCCCTCTATGGTACGGTGACCGACATTACCGAGGCCGTAGTTCCCGGCAGCAACGTGGAGGTCCGCAATATCGCGACAGGAGAGATCCGACAGACGCAGGCGAATGGGTCTGGCAACTACCTAGTGAACTCCCTTGTCCCCGGAAATTACACGGTGACGACGAAGTCCGCGGGCTTTCAGCCCATGGTGCAAAACGGCATCACGCTGGCCGCGAATCAGAACGTGCAGGCCAGCTTCACTCTGGTCCCCGGATCGGCAGATGCGACCATCACGGTGGATGCGGGCGCACAGCTGATCGAGACCCGCAGCTCACAGCTCGGCCAGACCGTGACGCATGAGCAGATCCAGGATCTGCCGCTCAATGGACGCGATGCCTACAGCCTGGTGCAGCTGGTGCCCGGCGTCACAGGCTTCTCCGCTGGTCCCGCCATCGGCAACAACACGGGTGCGACCTTCAGCACGAACGGCCTGCGGATCTATTTCAACTCCTACTACCTGGATGGCGCTTACGACGGCACCCTGTTTCGCGGTGGCGGCGCCGTCATTCCAAATCCAGAGGCACTGCAGGAGTTCCGCGTCCTTACCAGCAACTTCGATTCGGAGTTCGGCCGCACACCGGGAGGCGTGGTCAACATCATCACCCGCTCCGGCACAAACAAATTCCACGGCTCGGCGTACGACTACCTGCGCAACAACATCTTCAACGCAAAGAACTACTTCAGCACGACAAGCGTCGCTCGACTGCACCAGAACCAGTTCGGCGCCGCGATCGGCGGTCCCGTCTTGCGCGACAAACTGTTCTTCTTCGCGGCATACCAGGGCCTGCGGATCCATGCGCCCACGCAGATCTTTGGCCGTGCGGTGTACGTTGGAACGCCGGCGGAGCGCTCGGGCGATTTCCGCGCGTCGACGATCAAAGCGACGGGCACCAGCTGCCTCGGCGTCGTAAGCGTCGTCTGTTCCAGCGCCTTTGATCCAGTGGCGGTCAGCATCCTGAAGTACGTTCCGGCGGGCGACAGCAACGGCTACGCCCCGGAGCAGACCTTGGCCTCGAACACCTCGGCCGACCAGGGCCTGGCTCGACTCGACTACCAGCTCAACGACGCGCACAAGTTGCAGCTCAGCTTCTTCGAGCAGCAGGGATCTGGCTTCAACCGCACCATCGCCGGCAATCAGGTCCTGGGTTTCTCCGGCGATACGCTCTTCGGGCAGCAGTTGAATGGTGTGGTGGATGATACGTGGATTGTCTCTCCCACTATGGTCAACACGGCGCGAGCTTACTACTCGCTGGCAAAGTCCGTGCAGGACAACGCCCATCCCGAGATCAGTCTACAGTCGCTGGGCAGCCAACTGGTGGAACCTACGGCAGGTGTGGGGCACAGCCAGCCGCTGCTTACCGTCGCCGGGTACTTCACCGCTGGTAACAGCGGCAGCGGACCGCTGAACCAGTCGCAGAGCGCACTCGGCATCAACGACACACTGCAGTGGAGCAAGGGCAATCACTCGATCAAGGTTGGAGGTTCGTTCATCTGGTTCAAGTACGCCGAGACGGCGTCAGCCTCGGGCTCCGCAACCTTTGCTTCGGGATCGAGCACAAGCACTACTAACAACGCACTTGCGGACTTCCTGACCGGGCACTCCGCCGCCTTTATCCAGCAGAACGGCGGCTTCCATCGGTTGCATGCCGCAGATCCATCCCTTTATGCGCAGGACGACTGGCGCGCAACTCGCCGGCTCACCCTGAACCTCGGCGTTCGGTGGGAGGTCTACCCTCCCTTCACCGGCGAGAACAACTTCGGCACCTTTGTTCGCGGGGCAAAGAGCACACGCTTCCCCACCGCGCCGCTGGGCCTGCTCTCCTCCGGCGACCCAGGGATTCCGGACGGCATCCTCCACACCTCCTACACAAAGTTCGCACCGCGCGTCGGATTCGCCATGGATGTCTTCGGCGACGGCAAGACATCGCTCCGCGGAGCCTACGGCCTGTTCTACGCCGCCAGCCAGGAGACCTTTGTCGGCAACCTGGAGCAGCAGCCGTTCAAGCTCTCCGTCACGCTCAACAAGACTCCAAGCCTGGTCAACCCATACAGCAACACTGTCGGGGGCAACCCGTTCCCCTACGCCTTCAACCCGGCTAGCCCGCGCTTCGACGCAGCGGCAACCCTCTCCGGACTGGACCCGAACAAGTTGGAAAACGTACCCTATGTGCACGAGTACAATCTGACCGTCGAGCAGCAGTTCGGACGCAATATGAGCACCAGGATTGCGTACGTGGGCAACCAGTCTCGCAAGTTCTACTACGCCCGCGATCAGAACGCGGCGATCTACACAGCGGGCGCCGTGGCCGGTTCGGCTGCTGCCCGTCGACCTATCACCGGCTACGGCCAGATCAACATGCTCGACTCCGCCGCCAATGCGAACTACAACGCGCTCCAGACCTCACTGCAGTTCAAGGCGTCCGAGAGCCTGACCCTCTCGGCCAACTACACGTGGTCCAAGAACATGGACTTCGTCTCGGCGGATCCTGGCAGCTTCGCGAACTTTACGCTGGCCGATCAGTACGATCTGCGCCGCGATTACGGCCTGTCATCCCTGCACGTTCCGCACCGCTTTGTGGTGAGCTTCCTCTACCATCTCCCACCCGTCAAGCGCTTCGGCGTGGTCGGCACGCAGCTGTTAAGCGGATGGCAGATCAACGGCATCACCACCGCACAGTCTGGCAGCCCGGTCAACATCTTGTCCGGTGTGGATTCCAACGCCGACACCATCGCGACGGACCGGCCCAACATGCTGCGCGACCCCGCCATCCGCGACCGATCCAGGTCACGCACCGCGGAAATCAGCCAGTGGTTCGACACCACCGCATTCGCCAGGGTAGGCACAAACGTCCCCTACGGCAACGCGCATCGCAACGCGGTGCTCGGACCAGGATCCTTCTCCACCGATGGATCCGTCTTCAAATCCTTCCTCCTGGCACGCGAGACGAACCTGCAGTTCCGAGCGGAGGTCTTCAACCTGTTTAATAACGTCAACCTCGGAAACCCAAATGGCAGCCTGTCCGCCACCGCGTTCGGAAGGATTACTTCGGCAGACCCGGCGCGCGTTATGCAACTCAGCCTCAAAGTGAACTTCTAAACTGGCATGGCACGGGAGGAGGGCCATCACTTTGCGGCGCTCTCTTCCCGGCCGTACCGGACCACCCCGCCGGCAGGCACGGCTGTCCCCTACATCACGCACCCACGGACTCCAGAAGCCTCCACTATGAGCGACTCCTCGACACCCAGCAACTCCTCCCGGCGACAGTTTCTTCGCAATGCCACCATGGCATCGGCCGCTTTGACAGCCTCGGCTTCGGTTGCGGAGACGCCCCCTGCCGCTCCAGCGGCACGCCGGCCCAATGTGCTGATGATCTGCGCCGACCAGTTCCGCGCTGACTTCGTGGGGGCGAACCACGAGAACCCCTCGGTCAGGACGCCGCATATCGACGAGCTTGCCGCTCGCGGGGTGAACTACCGGCAGTGCATGTCCAATCAGCCTCTCTGCTCGCCCTCGCGCGCTTCGTTCCTGGCGAGCAGGTTCGCGACCGAGACCGGCGTGTGGAAGCTCGGCATCGAGCTCGACCACTCGCTTCCAACCATTGCGACCGAGTTCCGCAAAGCCGGCTACACGTCCAACTTCATCGGCAAATGGCACGTCTCGCAGACCGATATGGGCGACGGCAAGCGGCAGACCGGTTGGATCCCCCCCGGCCCTTCGCGCGGCGGCTTCGACGACCTATGGGAGGGCGCCAACGTCCTTGAACTTGTCTCGCACCCATACGTCGGCAACTACTGGGACAACGGCGGCAACAACATCGGCTTTAAGGATGAGTACCGCGTCGACTTCATCACGGAGCGCGGCGTCAAGTTCCTGGAACAGAAGCACACAAAGCCATGGCTCCTCTTCGTTTCGCAGCTGGAGCCGCATCACCAGAACGACGTGGATGCCTTTGTCCCGCCGAAGCGGTATGAGGACAAGTTCCCGGACCCGTTCATCCCGTACGATCTCCGCCCGCTGCCGGGCAACTGGCGATCGCGCATCCCCGGCTATTACGGCTGCGTGCAGGCCATCGATGACTGTGTCGGCACGCTGGTCGACACGCTGGCCAAGACGGGCCAGCTCGACAACACCGTAATCCTCTTCTTCTCCGATCACGGCTGCACCTTCCGGACCCGCGTGGGCGAGTACAAGCGGTCGCCGCATGAGTCTTCTCTGCGCGTTCCGTTTATCGTCGCCGGACCCGGCTTCGATCAGTCCTCGGTGATCGAAGAGGTGGTGTCGCTTGTGGACCTGACACCGACCCTTCTGGACGCTGCCGGCATCATGCCGCCGTCCGGTATGCGCGGCAAGCCGCTGAGGGCGCTCACATGCGATCCTAAGCTGCGGCGCACGTGGGATTCCACCGCGTACTTCCAGATCAGCGAGTCCATCTGTAGCCGCGGTATACGCACGCGAGACTGGTGCTTCTGCTGCTTTGATCCGAGCATCCCGCGCGGCAACGCTCAGTACGGCAAGCAGTACCAGGACTTTGCTCTCTACTCGCTCGCCGGTGATCCTGCCGAGCACGTTAACCTGGTCGGCCGGCCAGAGTACAAGGACGTAGCGGACGAGCTCCGTGCCGAGCTGGCATGGCGCATCATCGCTGCAGGTGAACCGGCCGCGACCATCACGCCGGTCCGTTACTTCGCCTAGCATCTGACCGCGTACGTTGCGGAGCTGCACAAGGAGGGCACTTTTGAGCGATCTCTCTCGCAGAACCTTTCTCGGCCGGTCAGGTGCTTCGGTGCTGACCGGCGCCTTTGCGTCCCCCCCTCTCGCTAACCGCGAGAGCGCAGTCTCGACCGAGCAGGCGATATCGCAGGCCGCGGTGCCGCCCCGCACCAACATCGTCTGCTTCATGCCGGACACGCTGCGGGCCGATGCGCTCCGATGCTATGGCAACCACATCGCGAAGACGCCTAACTTCGACCGTCTCGCCGGCTCGGGAACGCTCTTTGAAGAGTGCCACGTGGCCTATCCCATCTGCGGGGCGTCGCGGTGCTCGATGCTCACCGGATGGCCGACCTCGGTGCGAGGTCATCGATCGCAGATGTATTTCCTCCGGCCGGATGAGCCCAATCTTTTTCGCTACGTCAAGCAAGCCGGGTACGATGTGTTCTGGGCCGGCAAGAACGACGCTTTGGCCGCGCGCACCTTCGACGATTCTGTGACAGCGTGGAATATCGGCGCGCACGTTGGGGGCAGCGGAGCGGCGCCGGCCGGGGGTGGCGAAGGCCGTCCGCCGGGGCCACTCACCTTTCTGAGCGAGGGCAAGCCTGGTGATCGCCGGCAGACAGCGGACTTCCGCAATGTCCAGGCAGCGATCTCGATCCTTGAACGCCGCGAGACGACCCGGCCTTTCTTTCTGTTTCTTCCGATCGATTCTCCGCACCCGCCGTATCACTCGCCGCAAGGCTTCGCCGGTCTCCACTCCCCAGTGGATGTCACCGACCTGCTGCCGGCGAACCTTCCGCAACGCCCCAGCTTTCACGAGCGCATGCGCAGTGTCTCGGGCCTCGATACGGTCTCGGCCGACACCCTGCGCAGGATCCGAGCCGCGTATCTCGACAAAACAGCCTACGCCGACTGGCTGCTGGGAGAGCTGCTTGAAGCAGTCGACCGCACCAGGCACAGCGCTGACACATCGATCTTCGTCCTCTCCGACCATGGCGACTACGCCGGCGACTTCGGCCTGGTGGAGAAGTGGCCGTCCGGCTTGGAGCGATGCCTGACCCACGTGCCGATGATCGCTCGTGTGCCTGGCGCGCCGTCAGGAAATCGCGTTGCGGAACACATCGAGCTTTTCGACTTCATGGCGACCTCGCTTGCGCTTGCCGGCACGCAGGCGACGCACACGCACTTCGCCCGCAGCCTGATGGCGCAGATCCTCGGTGCGCCCGGTGACCGCGATCGTGGTGCCTTTTCCGAGGGCGGCTACAACACCTACGAGCCGCAGTGCTTTGAACCACCCCTGGGGGAGAAGTCGTGGTACCACGAGCGCTTGAGTCTCCAGATCGCCGAACCGCAAACCGTCTCCCGTTCCGCTGCGGTGCGCACCTCGGAGTACACCTTTGTTTCGCGGTCCGGGGGCGTCTCCGAGCTCTACCTGCGCAGAGACGATCCGGCTGAGCGCATCAACCGCTTCAGCGATTCGGGCATGTCTGCCGTGCGCCACCAGGCTGAGCAGCGGCTGCTCCACTGGTATCTCAACACCACTGGCATCGCGCCCATGGACCAAGATCCGCGAGATCTTCCTGCTGTAGTTCCGCGGCCCCACTTCGGTGCCGGTACCGTAGTCCCCATCCTCGATGAGAGCTAGCTTCGTCATTGACCGTCTGCGGCGCAGCCTGGCAATCACAGTGCTTTGCCCATCCGCACCGTGAGTGATTGCACTCTCCTCATCTGGTCACCGCTCGTAAATCAAGAGAGACTCCCCTTATGCACTCCCTGCTCCTCCCCGCTATCGTCTGCGGCCTTGCACTGGCTCCCCTCTGCCGTGCGGCAGAACCACAATTCCACAGCCCTGCGGTTCACCCTCAGCGGGTGGAGAGCAACTTCGACTTTGACTGGCGTTTCACACTGGGGAACATCTCCGGCGCTGAAGCTCCTGCCTTTGACGATGCGTCCTGGCGCAAGCTCGATGTGCCCCACGACTGGTCAATCGAGGGCAAGTACGATCAGGAGAATCCCGGGGCAGCCGTGAGCGCGTGGCTGCCCACCGGCATCGGGTGGTATCGCAAGACCTTCAACGTGACGTCGGAGATGTTGCGCGGCGATCTCACCATCTTCTTCGATGGTGTCTTCATGGACTCGACCACCTGGATTAATGGCGTGAAGCTCGGCACAGAGCCGTACGGGTACATGAGCTTTCACTACAGCCTGAAGGACCGCCTTCACCCGGGTCTCAATACGATCGCCGTGCGGGTCGACAATCTCCTGCAGCCAGCGGCCCGCTGGTACACCGGCTCCGGCATCTACGGCCACGTCCGGCTGCTCGAGACGCCATCGACGTCCATCGCGCCGTGGAGCACGTTTATCCGTACTATCTCCGCATCGGGTACGGTTGGCACTGTCGCCGTCTCCTCTGCGATCGAAGGCCCCGGGCAGCCCGGGACGTCGCTTCGCTTCACTATCCTCGACGAGAAGTGGAAGCCTGTCGCCACGCAGACCGCGGCTAACCTCCCCAACTCCGGTGCGGTCCCGGCCCTGAACCTCACCGTACCGCGTCCACTCCTGTGGTCCCCAGATACGCCGCACCTCTACACACTGCGAACCGAACTCGTGCAGAACAGGCAGGTGCTTGATGCCGAGGACACGAGCTTCGGCATCCGGACAACAGTTTTTGATGCGGATCGCGGCTTCCTTCTGAACGGTGAGGTGCTCAAGCTGCGTGGCCTCGGCGATCACCTCTACGGCGGCCCCATGGGAACCGCCATTCCGGATGGCATCCTCGAACGCCGGTTACGTCTTCTGAAGAACATGGGCGTCAACGCGATCCGTACCGCGCACAATCCGCACACGCCCTATTTCTACGATCTGTGCGACCGAATGGGCTTCTTGGTGATGGACGAGATCTACGATGGCTGGCACAAGAAGGTCCAGAACGAGTACGCCCAGCGCTTCTACCGGACGCAATGGCACCACGATGTCGAGCGCTGGATACGCCGCGATCGCAACCACCCGAGCGTCTTCGCCTGGAGCCTTGGCAACGAGACGGGCCTCGAAGACACAAACAACATGACCGAGTACGTGCACTCCCTGGACCCAACCCGGCCCACCACCGGTGGCATGATGACGACTGGCGTCGATGTCTCGGGATGGAACGGACCGGGCGAGACTCCTGGCGTGCTCGAGAAGTTCCACGCCGAGCACCCCACCGTGCCGATCGTTCTAACGGAAGAGCCGCATACCCTGCAGACGCGCGGCTTTTATCGCGTCCGCACCTGGTGGCGTGACTGGAAGCACGTCCAAGAGTTCGAGCCTTACGGCACACAGGAGATCTTCTTTGATGGCGATCCATGGTACAACTCGTCCTACGATAACGCGATCGTCCGCAACAACGCCCGCCAGGCATGGAAGCGCACCACCGCGACGCCGTGGATCGCCGGCGAGTTCCGCTGGCTCGGCTTTGACTACATCGGGGAGGCAGGCTACAAGGGCGGCCACTGGCCCACCCGCGCAGAGAACTTCGGCATCATCGATCTCGGAGGCATCCCCAAGGACAGCTATTTCCTTTACCAGGCGTTTTGGACCAAGAAGCCCATGGTCCACCTCCTTCCCCACTGGACGCATCGCAACATGGACGGCATCATGATCCCGGTGGTCGCGTACTCCAACCAGCCAGAGGTCGAGCTGTTTCTGAACGACACGTCGCTCGGCCGGTTCAAACCCGGCCCACTCGGGGACTTCGTCTGGAAGGTTCCCTACCATCCCGGAGCCCTTCGGGCCGTGGCCTTCGATGCCGCGGGCAAGCAGGTTGCCACGACCGAGTTCAAGACAGCGGGCGATCCCACTGGAATCAAGCTCGAGACCGATAACGACGGCCTTCGCCCGAATCGCGTCGACGATGCGGTCGTCACGTTTTCGATCATCGACAAGGACGGCGTCATGGTCCCCTGGAACATGAATCGCGTGAACTTCCAAGTTTCTGGTCCCGTGCACCTACTGGGCTACGAAAACGGGGACCCTGTCGACGTAACGCCCCACCAGGCGGCGTACAGGAAGGCGTTTTACGGCATGGGTCGCGGCTTCTTCCAGTCGACGGAAGAGAACGGTCCCATTGAGGTGACGGCAGCCGCGATCCTTGGGGACACCGCCATCTTCGGCGTCTCGCCCCAGCACCCCCGCATGGTCTCCATCACGGCCGCCCGTGTGGCCTTGCGGGGCGCCCTGCGGCCGGGCAAGCTCGAGACTCGGTACACTCTTGACGGCAGTGAACCAATCGTTACGTCACCGCTCTTCACTAAACCCTTCGGTGTCTTCGACGCCACCCACGTCAGGGCAGAGATCTTCCTGGATGGCCAGCCCATGCTGCAGATCTCGGAGTGGTTCCAACGCGTAGACCCCGCGCTCGTATCCGATCCGCGCTGGGCCACCGATGCCACGGTCGATCCGTTGCAGCCGCGCACGCCGGTGAGCTCCGACGATGCTGCCCGCAGACGCAAACCCTAAGGGGACACGCCCTTGGCCACCTCTCCTGCTAAACGAGTTCCCGAATCTTTTGAGACAGGCAAGCCCATCAGCTGACCGCCGCGGACGGCAAGTTCCAGCTCAACGGCAAGCCCTTCCAGCCGGCAGGGTTCCAGCAGCATCGTTGTCTTCGACACGGAAGGCAGTCCCAAACGGTCCGTCCAGGGCGTCACAAAGCCGGCGCTGAACGCTCCCGTCGCGGGTGCCGTCACCGAGGCTCCGGGTCTCTGATCGGCACGTCGCGGCGGCCCGGCAACATGCACGCCCGGGGCAGATCACTATTCTCTTCCCGCTGCGTGCTGTGGCATGCCAGCCCGCACCGCACATTGCGAAATCGTTTACATACCATGACCCGATGTTGTAGGTTAAGCGGGCCGACGCGATCACGGGTTGCTCTGGACCTACCGCGCCACACATTCCTCTACCCATGCGAGAAAGGGGAAGATGAGCGAACATCCTGCTCCTTCCGATCGTCGTAGCTTCCTTCGCGGAGCCGCCGCAGCCGCTGGGGCGCTCGCCTTACAGCCGTGCCTGCTGGCCGAATCGCTCGTAGCTCCGTCCCCGGCCGAACGGCCGAACCTGATCTTCTTTCTCGGCGAGGGTGCCCGCCCCGATGAGACGAGCCTTGCCGGCAACAAGCTGCTGAAGACGCCAAACCTCGATCGCCTCGCCCGAGAAGGCGGCTCCTTTCCCAATGCGTTCTGCGTGAACGCGTTGTGTCTCCCGGCCCGTGCCACCATCCTCAGCGGTATGTACTCGCACTCTACCGGGGCCGTCGACAACCAGCACAGCAAGATTCCCGACAGCTTCCCGATCCTCAGCGATATGCTCCGCGATGCCGGCTACGAGGTCGCCTTTCTGGGCAAGTCGCACGTCGAAGGAGCCCTGCTCGATCGATACTGGGACTTCTACTTCGGTTTCAAGGGCTTTGCGAATTTCTTCGATCCCAACATCGTCGAAGGACACAAGGGCGTTTATTCCCCGCCGAAGCAATATCACGAGTACGCGGACGACCTGCTGACCCGCAAGGCGGTCGAGTGGATCCAGCAGCCGCACGAGACACCCATCTGCCTGTTCCTCTGGTTCTACTCGCCGCACTCTCCCTTCTTCCGTCCCCTTCGCGCGGTCAACGACTTCAACGGCGACCCGATTCCCAAGCCGAGCAGCTTCGACGAATACCTGAACGACTATGCCGGTAAACCGCAGAGCGTCAAGGATGCTCTCAACAAAATCGGCAAGCAGTTTTACGGCCCCGATCAGCCCCGCTCACTGGAAGAGCTCGTCAAGAATCACTACGTCGGCATCGAGAACAACGACCGCAACATCGGGCAGGTCTTCTCCGCCCTCGAAGGCAAGAACATGCTGGACGAGAGCGCCGTTGTTTGGAGCTCGGATCACGGCTTCTTCCTCGGCGAGCACCGCTTCTACGACAAGCGCCTGATGTATGAGCCGTCCATCCGCATCCCCATGATGGTTCGCTATCCCCGCCGCATCAAAGGCGGACAGAAGTCGGACGAGATGGTGTTGAACCTCGACATCATGCCGACCATTCTTGATCTCGCCGGCGTCAAGATTCCGGATGCGCTCCAAGGCAAGAGCATGATGCCCCTGCTTGAGGGCCGGTCCGTTCCCTGGCGCAAGGATTGGTTATACGAGTATTACGAGTACCCAGGCGCGGAGAACGTGAAGCCATGCCGCGGTGTCCGCAACACGCGCTACAAGTACATCCACTACTTCCTGGATGCACAGGAGTACGAGTTCTACGACTTGGCGACCGATCCCGATGAGGTGCACAACCTTTATGGCGACCCGAAGTACAGCGGCCTGATCGCGAAGCACGCTGCGCGGCTCGAAGAGCTTCGGCGTGAGACCCATGACACGTACGCCTACCGACCCACGGTGAAGCGTCAGCAAGAGTGAGCGGGGGGCAGTGCCGCGCGAGGCGTACCGATCGACGTTGCACCGCGTCATCCCCGCGTTCCCCCGTTGCCGGGGTCGAGACCCAAACCGGAGAACACGATTGATGCGCTCTCACGTCCTGCGCTCTGCCGCCCTGCTCCTTGCCCTGCTTCCGTCCCTGTCCGCGCTCATCGCGCAGCGCAAGGCAGCAGCGGCGAAGTCCACGCCCGAGTACCACATCTACGCCGGCAACACCCACTCCCATACCGCCTTCACCTGGTCGCACGGGCAGCAGTGGCTGAAGGGCTGCGCGGGCATCCGCGTCTACGGCCGTCAGGATGGCTCGGAGAGCCAGTACACCTGGAAAGATGGCTACCGAAAGGGACAGGGCGGGTGCTACGCCATGTATGTCATCAATGGCTTCCAGTACCCCAGCTCCGATATGAAGCTGAATCCCGAGTGGCAGACAGTGCAGGGTCCGCCTTCGGCTCACTTCGCCGCGGCCAAGATAAATGGTTTCGACTTCTACGTGACCTCGGACCACTCGCAGGAGGCGTCGTTTCTTCCCCTTCGCCGACCAATCCGCAGTGGGTCGCTGCCGGCAAGGAGGCTGCCGCCGCTACCGGCCCGGACTTTGTCGGCATCCGGGGCTTTGAGTACTCGGAGAACGACGGCCCTGGCGGAACCGGACACATCAACGTCCTCAACTCGGAAGGCATCCTCAACGCGCTCGAGCCCGGCGTCGACCTGACCGCCTTCTACAAGTGGTTGGCGGCGGCGAAGCCCAGCGGCGCCGGACCGGTAGTCGCTAGCTTCAACCACCCGGATGCGAAGTCCTACGACAGCTTCGGCGGCCGCACACCGGAGACGACGGATATCGTCACCATGCTTGAGGTCATCAACTCCAACCAGATCATCCACTACGAAGGGTTTCTCGCCGCGCTCGACAAAGGCTGGAAGGTCTCACCCGTCGCCGGTAACGACAACCACGGACTATCCGGCATCGTAAGCGAGAAGTCGCGCACCTTCGTGCTCGCCCAGAGCCGGACCAAAGCCGCCATTCTGGACGCGATGAAGCACCGCCGCACCTATGCGTCGCTCGACAACAACATCCAGTGCCGCTACACCGTCAACGGTGCGATGATGGGCTCCACCCTCGCGCGGCCGAACGAGTTCAGGTTCCACATCAGCCTCAGCGACCCCGATGCCGCGGAGCCAAAGGATCGCATCACCAAGATCGACATCGTCAAGAACGGCGGAGCAGTTGTGTTAACCTACACGGTTCCCGCGCCGGCCGCCAGCGTCGAGTGGGATCCCGTGATCCAGGATGCGTCCAGCACGTATTTCTTTGTGCGCGTGTGGAACGCAGGCGGAGGCGACGCGCCTGGCGCCAACCCGGAGAAGCCCATCGCCTGGCTGGCGCCGGTGTGGACCGGACGAGATCGCTCATTTCCAGACCGGAGCTCACTCTTGAGACAGATGTCTGCATGCACCCCGTACACCGCGGTACTGGCGCAGCGGCCAGTCGCCAACATCGGACCCGCCGTCGCGGAAGCCTGGATCGAGATGACCGGCGGCCGCGCCGAGCTTCACGCGATCGTCGCTCAGGCGGACGCCTGTCCCAGCGCCCGGGCGGACGGGCGATCTCTTCCGCTAGTCCGACGAACCGAGCCGAAGGATCCCTCACCGGACTTCCCCTCCACCTGCCAACTCAGCCTGTCGCGCCACCTCAACCGTTTGAGCCTCGGCGACCGGCAGTTCCAGTCCAGGTGAATCACACTATGCGAGTTGGTCTTGTCTGCTGGATGGAAGGGACGTACCTCTCCAACTCCGAAAGCGAGGTCGTCACGGCGGGGGCGTTGGGCGTCCCGCACCCGTTCATCACCAACGACCAAAGCTGTCAATGGAACCGACTTGTCAAGTTGCATTGAGCGCACAGACGAAGGGGTCCTCCGCCAAGCGCTCGCCTGAGGCGCAGACCGGCGGACTAGCGAAAGCCGTCCGCCCCTTGGCATGCTGCCTGAGGGCCTGTCGTCATGATTCGAGATGAGCTGGCTTTGTGAGCCGGGATGTAGACTGAAGTGCGATGAAGTGGATTCGCCAACTCGGAGTGATGGTCTTGCTTCTACTTTCGTGCGTGGTGCCTGTAATGGCGTGCATGAGAGCAGATGCCCAGATGACCGCTTCGGAGCGTGCGTGCTGCCGCATGATGAAGAACCATTGCGGCGACATGGGGATGCTGGCCTCCCATAGCTGCTGTCAAAAAGATTTGACCAGCATTCACGATCAGGCGCTTCAGTCGAAGGCGGTCGTCCTTCACCCGGTCGTCGTATTCGTTCTGAGCTTCCTAGCTACTGAAGGTTGGAGCGCCGACGCTGCTCTTGCGAGCTGGATGAACGATCCACAGTATTCGCAGCCAGAGTCTCCGCCCTCCTCCGTCACGATCCTAAGAGTCTAGCTCCCCTCTACTCGCACTTCTTTCGGGCCGCAGTTCTGCGCCCGTTTTCAATCTGTTTCGAGAATGAGGAGAATCTTTCATGAAGGTAGCCCTTTACTGGTCTGCCGTTGTGGTGTTCGCTACCGCCCTGCCTGCCGTTGCGCAGGACACGCCCATAGCGCCTACACCGCTAGCGCAATTACTGGCCGAAGCACAGGCAAACAGTCCAGAGATTTCGGCCGTGACGCATGCCTGGAAGGCCGCAACACGCGTGCCGCAGCAGGTCACCACCCTTCCCGACCCTAAAGTGACTGCTCAGCAGTTCAGCGTCGGAAGTCCAAAGCCCTTCGCCGGTTATAAGAACAGCGATTTCGCGTATGTGGGTCTAGGGGCTTCGCAGGCCTTGCCCTTCCCAGGCAAGCTGAGCCTTCGCGGAAAGGTTGCGGAGCGGGAGGCAGTTGTCCAGCTGGCGGAGGTAGGGGTGACGCAGAAAGATGTCGCCGATGCAGTGAAAGCGGATTACCTACAGCTCGCCTATCTGGATCAGGCGCTCGGCATTCTGAGGCAGAACGAATCCGTTCTTGGAGATCTGATTCAGGATGCCATTGTTCACTACCGAGTGGGGCAGGGAATGCAGCAAGACGTGCTGCAGGCCCAGGTTGAACGAACCAAGCTGGTTCGGGAGATCACCATGCACCACCAGGAGATGGGGATGCTGCAAGCGCATCTGAAGGGGCTCGTTCATCGGGACCAAGGCTCTGCCAATATCGCCGCTGAGGGATTAGTCGAGACCCCGTTTATCCTTACGGCCGCCCAGGTCCTGGATGCAGTTCGGAAGGGGAACCCAGAGGTCAAAGCGAGCCAGGCCTCGATCAGCAAACAAGACGCCCAGCTCGCCTCGGCGAAGCGAGAGGGAAAGCCAGATTTCGAGCTTGGCTACATGTACGAGAACACGGATCGCAAGTACAGGGACTACTACGTCGCCACACTCAACGTGACCTTCCCACGCAAAAGGCGCGTCGAGGCGCAAGTCGCCGAAGCTGCGGAAATGCTCAAGCAGTCACAGGACCGGCTGGATGCTGGGTTGCAGCAGCAGCTTGCCGCGACCCAGCAGGGATACATTCAGGCGGCCAGTGATGCCGAGCTCCTGAAGGACTACCGGGAGGGGCTCCTCCCTCAGTCCGAAGCGGCTTACCGGGCCACGCTGAGCGCATACGCCGCCAACCGCGAGCAGTTTACCCATGTCCTCCAAAACTTCACCGATCTACTCAACCTTCGATTGGAATTTGCGAAGACGCTTGCGGATCACGAGAGCGCGTTGGCCCACCTTGAATCCCTGACAGGAGTCACCCTGCGATGAACAAATACGTGCTGCGAACCTCCCTTGTTTGGCTCCTCATCATCGGTATTGGCTCCGGTGTTCTCTTGCTTCGATCCGGCGTCCTACCCGGCGGGAAAAGCGACTCTCGCAGAGGGACTGCTGCAACTTCCGAGCCGTTGCAGCCGGAAGCTGCTGGACCTAGTGCCGCAGGTACGATTGGTTCGTCAACTGCTCCAGAACCTGCGCCGTCACAAGGGAAAGAGACTGCCACGTTAGCACCCGTCCAGCTCACGCCGGAGCGCATGCAGAGCATCGGCGTGACGATCGGCACGGTGGAGTACAAGCAGGTTAGCAACGACGTAAGGGCGACTGGAAACGTGGATGTGGATGAACGATCAGTCTCTTACGTGCAGGTCCGGTTCTCCGGCTACATTCGCAAGGTCTTCGCAAATGCGACCTACCAATATGTTCATGCCGGCGAACCGCTGTTTAGCGTCTATAGCCCTGACCTCGTAGCGACGCAACAGGAGTTCCTGCTGGCCAGACACAATCAGGAAACCCTCGGGACCAGCACTATCGATGGAGTCGCGTCTGGAGCAGAGGCCCTCGCGGCCGCAGCAGAACAAAGGCTGGCGCAGTGGGAGGTTCCGCAAAGCGAGCTGAATCGGCTCAGGCTGACGGGCAAGCCAATTTTGGACCTGACGATTAACTCTCCTGTCTCTGGCTACATCACGGAGAAGGCGGCATTGCCCAATATGTACGTGGAACCGTCGACGCGGCTCTATACGATCGCAAACCTGTCACGCATCTGGGTGTATGCGCAGGTGTTCCAAGACGATGTGGGCAGAGTTAAGCCGGGTGATACTGCCCAGATCACGGTCGATGCGTATCCTAGCCGAACGTTCAACGGCCGGATCGAGCAGATTCTTCCCCAAGTCGATCTGGCAACTCGCACCGTGCGTGTTCGGATAGCGCTCGCAAACCCTGGTCTCCAACTTAAGCCAGGCATGTTCGTAAACGTTGGATTGAAGGCTGGTATAGGACGGGCGCTTGTCATCCCTGCTTCAGCTGTCTTGCAGTCGGGCACACGTCAGCTCGTCTTCCTCGATCAAGGAGGCGGGACTCTTCAGCCACATGAGATCACTCTTGGACAGAGGGTCGGAGACAATTTTATCGTCCTTGGTGGGTTGAAAGAACATCAGCGGGTCGTTACGTCGGCAAACTTTCCTAATCGATTCCGAGAGTCAGCTCGAAGCGGCCGCAAGCTCGTTCGGTGCAACTCCGTCTACAGCCAGCGGTGCTGGATCGCAAAGCGGCGACTCAAACGCACCTCAAGCAGTCATCGAACTGGCGACCGATCCGAATCCGGCGCAAAAAGGAAACAACACGATCAGGGTCAAAGTCTCGGATAAATCCGGGGCTCCTGTGGCTGGTGCGGAAGTCACCGTCAAGTTCTATATGCCCGCTATGGCGGCCATGGGAATGGCAGCCATGGATGTGACCACGAAGCTGTCCGAAAAAAGCGGCGGTCTTTATGAAGGCGCCGCCAAGCTCGACTCCGGTGGTACCTGGCAGGTAACTGTCACCGTTCAGAAGAATGGTCAGACGGTCGGGACGAAGCAGTTGCGAGTCAACGCAACGGGAGGCATGTAGCCATGATCTCCCGAATCATAGACGTTTGCGCTCGGAACCGCTTTCTCGTATTCACTGGGGTCCTGCTTCTTACCTTGGCCGGTATATGGTCCCTGAAGCAAGTACCACTCGACGCTTTGCCAGATATCTCCGATGTCCAGGTAATCGTGCATACCAATTGGGCGGGGGAGCCTCCAGATGTCCTAGAAGATCAGGTGACGTACCCGATTGTGACCAGTCTTCTCGCCGCTCCGCATGTGAAGGCGGTGCGCGCTCAGACGATGTTCGGCGATTCCTATGTCTTCGTGGTATTCGAGGATGGGACCGACCTCTACTGGGCTCGTTCGCGAGTAATCGAGTACCTGCAGCAAATCAGTGGCCGGCTCCCGCCCGACGTTCATCCTGTCATCGGTCCGGATGCTACAGGGGCAGGGTGGGTTTACGAGTACGCGCTGGTCGATAAGAGTCACCGGCTAAGCCTTGCTGACCTCCGCAGCCTACAGGACTGGCACCTTCGCTACGCTTTGGAAACCGTGCCCGGTGTCGCCGAAGTTGGCACGATCGGGGGATTCGTCAAGCAGTACCAGGTCCAGCTTGATCCCAACAAGCTTCTTGCGTACGGCATCTCTCTTTCGAATGTCATCGACCGGGTAAAGGCGAGCACAAACGAGGTTGGGGGCCGCACTCTTGATCTGAGCGGCACTCAATACCTGATCCGGGGGCTCGGCTACCTCCACTCGCCGGACGACCTTGCTGCAGTCGCTGTCAGCAGCAAGAACGGAACGCCCGTCCTTCTCCGAGATCTGGCTTCCGTGAGCCTCGGTCCCGATATTCGAGAGGGAGTTGCGGAATGGAATGGGGAAGGGGAGACGGTCGGCGGCATCATCGTCATGCGCCAAGGCATGAACGCTTTGACCGTCATCGAAGGCGTGAAGACGAAGCTGCACGAGATCGCAGCCTCGTTGCCTGCCGGGGTTCAGGTCTTTACCGGCTACGACAGGTCCGATCTGATCCGTGCTTCCATCAAGACGCTGCAACGCGATCTCCTCGAAGAAGCTGTGATCGTGAGCGTCGTCATCATCGTATTTCTGTTTCACTTCCGATCTGCGCTCATAGCGATCCTCACCCTTCCTGTGGCTGTCCTAATCTCCTTTATCCCCATGCACTTGCTCGGGGTTTCATCGAACATCATGTCGTTGGGAGGTCTGGCGCTTGCCATAGGTGTGCTCGTAGATGCCTCGATCGTGATGGTCGAGAACGGCTACCGCCATCTGTCCGAACGGCAGGAGCGTGATCCGGCGCCAGTGGCAGAACAGGAGCGCCGAGAAATCCTCATCGGCGCGGCCAAGCAGGTTGGGCCGGCCCTGTTCTTCTCCCTACTCATCATCGTAGTCTCGTTCCTGCCGGTCTTCCTGCTGGAAGCACAGGAAGGACGCATGTTCAGACCGCTTGCCTGGACAAAAACGCTCGCCGTTGGCTCGTCCTCCATCCTGGCGATCACTCTCGTTCCCGTTCTGATGGTGATGTTGATTCGGGGTCGCCTGCGGCCCGAAGATGCGAATCCTATTTCTCGCTTCACAAAGTCGCTCTACCTTCCGGTGCTTCGCTTTGCCCTACGGCATCGCATCCTCACCGTTGTGGCAAACCTGATCTTCCTGCTTGTCACCTTCCCCCTCGCTCTGCGCCTGGGAAGCCAGTTCATGCCGCCGCTCTTCGAAGGGGCGACGCTCTACATGCCGACCGCTCTTCCGGGGCTGGCTATCGGTCAGGCTAAGACGCTTCTTCAGGAACAGGATCGGATACTACGCAGCTTTCCAGAGGTGATCAGTGTCTTCGGCTCTGCAGGACGCTCCGATAGCGCGACGGATAATGCTCCGCTGGACATGTACGACACCACCGTCATGCTCAAGCCTCGCGAACAATGGCCTGCGGGTGTGACCTACGATCAGCTAATCCAGCAGATGGACGAGAAGCTCCAGTTCCCGGGACTTTCGAACACCTGGACGATGCCGGTTCAGAACCGGCTCGATATGGAGCTCACCGGCATCAAGACTCCTCTCGGTTTAAAAATTCAGGGTACCGACGTCGAGGGAATACAACAGCTTGCAGCACAGATCCAAAACGCACTGTCCGGCTTACCTCAGATGCGCTCGATCTTCACAGAGAAAGTAGCGCAAGGCTTCTACGTGAATGTCGGTGTCAACCGCCCGGAGGCAGCTCGATACGGCCTGAGCGTCGCCGATATCCAGACAGCCGTCTCCTCCGGCATCGGAGGTCAGAACATCGCCGAAAATATCGAAGGGCGGGAGAGATACCCCATCAATGTGAGATATGAGAGAGCCTTCCGAGACAACATAGATCAAATGAGAGGAGTGCTGATTGGTACACCTTCGGGTGCACAGATCCCTTTGGGACCGGTAGCGCGGGTCTCTTTCGCTCATGGTCCGGCGATGATCAGGGATGAGGATGGAAAGCTCACCGGCTATATCTACATTGATCTGAAGAACAGCGATTATGGTGGGTTCGTCACGCAGGCAACGAAGCTGCTGCATGACAAGGTCTCTCTTCCGCCAAACTACACCTTTCAATGGTCGGGCGAATACGAGTTTGAGTTGCGAGCCAAGCAGCGGCTGAAACTCATTCTGCCCGTTGTTTTCTTCGTGATCTTTATGCTGCTCTATCTGGTCTTCCACTCGGTCAAGGAAGCGTTCGTCCTGATCTTTCCCACCGTCTACGCCATGTCGGGCGGCATTCTGCTCCAATGGCTTCTTCACTACAACTTCAGCGTCGCCGTGGCCGTGGGCTATATCGCCCTCTTCGGCATCGCCGTCGAAACCGGGGTTGTGATGGTGCTCTATCTACACGAAGCCCTGGAACATCGGCTTAGCACCTCCTCAGTCGTGACCCAGAACGATATCGAGGCTGCCGCCATTGAAGGTGCAGTTCAGAGGCTCCGACCGAAGCTGATGACAGTCTTCGCCGTTTTGGCCAGTCTTGTGCCGATTCTCTGGGAATCAGGTATCGGCTCGGACGTGATGAAGCCGATCGCTGCACCCATCGTTGGCGGCATGATCACCTCAACGATTCACGTCCTCATCCTGGTGCCAGTCTTTTTCGTGATGATGAAAGAGCGCGAGTTGAAGAAGGGAACGCTTCATGCTCAGACTCCACCAACTCCAGATTCCCAGCTCACCACAGCAACAACCTAAAGGAGAATCATGAAAATCAGCAGTTTGTCAGTCGTCTACAGTGTGCTTCTGATTGCATCTACGGCGTTCGCGGAGTCGAGCACAACAGTCACTGGCGTCATCAGCGAATCCATGTGTGGCGCTCATCACATGATGAAAGACGTGAGCGCCGCGCAGTGCATACGCGTTTGCGTGAAGCAAGGCTCGGACTTTGCGCTCGTAGTGGGAGATAAGGTCTACACCCTGAAGGGCGATAAGGCGCAATTCGACCGTCTTGCCGGACAGACTGTGACGATCAAGGGCAGTATGTCCGGATCGACCATCAACGTCTCTGCGCTGGAGCCCTCCAAAGAGAAGGGAAGGCCCTGATATGGTTGCTGCACTTTGGAACGCTTTTCAGGATGTCACTGGCCATGGGATGGGAGATTTTGTGGGTTCTCATCCTCGGCTTTTCTCTTTCAGCTCTGGTACAGGCGGTGGTCTCGAAGGAGGAGATGTCGCGTCTCTTGCCGGATGACCGCCCCCGAACCATCCTGAAAGCTTCGGCTCTGGGCGCAGCCAGCTCTTCGTGCTCCTATGCCGCCGTGGCACTCGCCCGATCCATGTTCAAGAAGGGCGCGAACTTCACCTCCGCGATGGTCTTCCAATTCGCCTCCACGAACCTTGTCCTCGAACTCGGCATCCTGCTCGCCGTTCTCATAGGCTGGCAGTTTACCTTGGCTGAGTTCACGGGCGGCCCGATGCTAATCGCCGGCGCATTGGGCGCATAGGTGCCCAAGCATTTCCTAAGGCGAAGCAAAGACGAATGCATGCGCCCACGGTGCAACAACGTTAATCGCCCGCCGCAGGTTGCGGCTCCGGCGCCAACGCCCGTTTACCCGTCCTTCCCTTCAGCTTCTCCACCCGGAGCCGCAGCCGGTCGAAGAATAGGTAAACTACCGGTGTTGTGAACAGTGTCAGTGCCTGCGAAACTACCAGGCCTCCCACGATCGTGATCCCCAACGGCCGTCGCAGCTCGCTTCCAGTGCCTCTGCCCAACGCCAGCGGCAGCCCCCCCAGCAAGGCTGCCATCGTCGTCATCATAATCGGCCGAAAGCGCAGCAGGCACGCCTCATAGATCGCCTCTTCCGGAGTCTTGCCCTGCTCACGCTCGGCCACCAGGGCAAAGTCGATCATCATGATGGCGTTCTTCTTCACGATGCCGATCAGCAGGATGTTGCCGATCATCGCGATCACGCTCAGGTCTATGTTGAACAGCAGCAGGGCAACGATCGCCCCCACGCCAGCCGAGGGCAGTGTCGACAGGATCGTCAATGGGTGAATAAAGCTCTCGTACAGGATGCCCAGCACGATATAAACCGCAACTAGGGCCAACAGGATGAGGTAGGGCTCCGACGACAGCGACGCCTGAAAAGCCTGTGCCGTCCCCTGGAACCCGCCGTGAATGGTCGATGGCATGCCGATGTCGATTCGTGCCTGCTCGATCGCTGCCGTCCCGTCACTCAACGAGGCGCCGGCCGTCAGGTTGAAGCTCAGCGTTGTCGCCGGAGACTGGGACTGATGATTCACACTCAGCGGGATACGTTGCGTCTCGAAGTGGGTCACCGCGGACAGTGGAACCATGGCTCCCGTCGTGCTCTTCACATAAATCTCTTTCACCGAATCGGGATCCTGCTGGTACTGCTGATCGACCTCCATCACCACGTGATATTGATTCAAAGGACGGTAGGTCGTCGACACCTGCTTCTGTCCGAACGCATCCGAGAGCGTCGCGTCGATCGCCAAGGGTGATACCCCAAGCCTGCTTGCCGTGTCGCGGTCGATCACCAGCTGCTCCCGCAAACCCTGCTGCTGCTGATCCGTCGCCACATCCTTCAGCTGCGGCAGCTTCTGCATCGCCGCCATCAGCTTCGGCGACCATTCATTCAGGTCCGTCAGGCTGTCCGCTGTCAGCGAGTACTGATATTGCGTCGCCGAGTTGCGGCCGCCAATACGCAGCTCCTGTTGCGACTGCAGGTATAACTGTGCTCCCGGTATCCCGCTTGTCTTCGGTCGCAACCGGTTCAGTATCACCTCCGCCGTGTCCCCCGTCTTCTGCCGCTCCGCATCCGGCTTCAGAAACATGAACATCCTGCCGGAGTTGCCGCCGCCGCCCCCCGGCCCACCACCACCCACAAACGACATCACGTTCTCCACCCCTGGGTCTTTCTCCACGATCGCCGAGATCTGCCCGACCTTCTGCTTCATCGCATCGAAAGATACGTCCTGTTGCCCACGGATCTCGCCCCCCATTCGCCCCGTATCCTGCTGCGGAAAAAAGCCTTTCGGCACCAGCACGTATAGGTACACATTCAAACCAAAGGTCAGGATGGTGATCGTAAGCACCAGGCCTTGCCGGCGCAGAACCCACCGCAGACCCAGCTCATACTCCGCAGTCAGCCATGCCAGGCCCTTCTCTCCCCAAAGGTAGAATCGTCCGTGCTTGCCTTCGCTGTGCGGCCGAAGGAACTTGGCGCTTAGCATCGGCGTCGTCGTCAACGAAACCACCAGAGACATCAAGATCGCGGCCGACAACGTCACCGCAAACTCGCGGAACAGCCGTCCGACAATGCCACCCATCAACAGGATCGGGATAAAGACCGCAATCAGCGACGTGCTCATCGACAGCACCGTAAAGCCGATCTCCTTCGACCCTTTCATTGCCGCCTCAAACGGCGTCAGCCCACTCTCGAGATGGCGGCTGATGTTTTCGATCACCACGATCGCATCGTCCACCACGAAGCCGGTCGAGATGGTCAGAGCCATCAGGCTCAGGTTGTCGAGCGTGTACCCCAGCAGGTACATCACGCCAAAGGTCCCCAGCAGGCTCAGCGGAACCGACACGCTTGGAATCAGCGTCGATCGCACCTCCCGGAGAAACAGGAAGACCACCATGATGACCAGCAGAATCGAGATCACCAGCGTTCGCGTCACGTCCTTCACCGAAGCTCGAATCGTCGTCGTCCGGTCCAGCGCCACATTGATCTTGATCGCCGGCGGAATCGACGCCTGCAGTGTTGGAAGCATACCCAGCACGTTGTCGACAGTCTGGATCACGTTCGCTCCGGGGCTCTTGAACACCACCACCAGAATCGCCGGCCTCCCATTGAAAAGCCCCCCGGTGTGGATGTCCTCCACACCATCGAAGACTCGGGCCACATCCTGTATCCGCAGAACACCTTGCCCCCCGCCCGTGTTCGTCGCGGGCTTCGCGCCTTCGCCTGCGGTTTCTGTGCTCGGTAGACTGCTGGCAACTGACGCGGGCAGACCTGTACTCGCCGGCGCGGCACTCACAGGTCCGCGATCCGTCGCGATGATTAGCGGCGCATAGGCCGCGGCGCCAAACAGTTGGTCCGTCGTGCTGATGCTCCATCGCTGCGTCTCATTCGTCAGATAGCCCTTCGGCCTATTCACGTTGACCGTGGCGATCGCCGCCCGCAGCGCCTCCAGGCCGATTCCGGTGTTGACCAGTAAATTCGGGTTCGCCTCAATCCGCACTGCCGGCTTCGCGCTTCCGCCACAAAACGTCTGCCCGACGCCCTGCACCTGCGCGATCTTCTGCGCCAGAATGCTGTCGCAGGCGTCGTAGAGCTGCGGTACATTCATAGTCGCGGAAGTCAGCGCTAGAATCATCACCGGCGCATCCGAAGGGTTGATCTTGCGGTACGTCGGGTTGTTCGGCATGTTGGCCGGAAGCTGACTGCGTGCCGCGTTGATTGCGGCCTGCACATCGCGCGCAGCTCCATTCACGTCACGGTTCAGGTCGAACTGCATCGTGATCGACGCGGAGCCCGTCGAGGAAGACGATGTCATCTCGTTGATGCCCGCAATCTTCGCAAACTGTCGCTCCAGAGGTGTCGCTACCGCAGAGGCCATCGTCTCCGGATCGGCCCCCGGAAGGCCCGCCCCGACCGAGATCACCGGATATTCCACCTCCGGCAGGCTCGACACCGGCAACAGGGTGTAAGCCACCGCACCCGCCAGGATGATCGCGATCGACAGCAAAAACGTTGCAACCGGGCGCTTGATGAATGGCGCGGAGAAATGCACCACACCCGCCGAAGGGAGGCGCTCGAAGTCGCGCTCCGCCTGGGCCTTGTCAGCCGTCTCCACTCTGTCGTGTTGACGCTCCTCTGCCACGTCAGTCCGCGCTCACCGCATGTTCATGCTCGCGAAGCTCCGCATCCGCTTCCGCCGTGTGAAGATACTTCCGCCCGATCCGGTCGAAGAACAGATACACCACCGGCGTCGTAAACAATGTCAAGACCTGCGAAACAATCAGCCCACCCACGATCGCGATACCCAGTGGACGTCGCAGTTCGCTTCCCGTGCCGGTGCCAAGCGCCAGCGGAACCCCGCCGAGCAGGGCCGCCATGGTCGTCATCATGATCGGTCGAAAGCGCAGCAGGCACGCCTGGTAGATCGCCTCTTCCGGCTCCATGCCCTGCTCGCGCTCCGCATCCAGCGCGAAGTCGATCATCATGATTGCGTTCTTCTTTACAATGCCGATCAGAAGGATGATGCCAATCAAGGCGATCACGCTCAAATCCACATGGAAGAGCAACAGCGCCAGAATGGCGCCTACACCCGCCGACGGCAGCGTCGATAAGATCGTGATCGGATGGATATAGCTCTCATACAGCACGCCCAGAACGATGTAAACGACGATCAGCGCCGCCAGGATGAGCAACGGTTCGTTCGTCAAGGACGCTTCAAATGCAGCCGCTGACCCCTGGAACTGCGCGTTGACGCTGGACGGCATGTTCAAATCCATCTTCGCCCTGTTTACCGCGTTCACGGCGTCGCCGATCGACTTGCCCGGAGCCAGGTTGAACGAGATCGTAACAGCAGGGAATTGGCCCTGGTGGTTGATGGCCAAAGCCGCCGCCCGCGGCTCGAAGCGCGTAAACGCCGTCAGTGGCACCTGCGTCCCATTCGAACTCTTCACATAAATGTTGTCGAGCGACTGCGGATTCCTCTGGTACTTCGGAGCCACCTCCAGCACTACGTGATACTGGTTCAGCTGCGTAAAGATCGTCGATACCTGCCGCTGCCCAAACGCATCGTCGAGCGTGTCGTCGATGTTCTGCGGCGTGATGCCCAGCCGGCTCGCCGTATCACGATCAATCACCAGGTGCGCCTCCATCCCGCTCAACTGCTGATCGCTGGCAACGTCCGTCAGGATCGGAATCGTCCTCAGCCTATCCACGAACACATTGGTCCAGGTCGCGAGCTCTTCCGTGTTGGCGTCCTCAAGCGTGTACTGGTATTGCGTCCGGCTCACGCGATCCTCAACCGTCAAATCCTGCAGCGGCTGCAGAAAGCACTGCACCCCATCCACAAGCGCCACCTGCGGCTGCAGGCGCTGGATGACCTGCGCGGCCGTCATCGACCGCGACTCACGGTCCTTCAGGTTGATCTGGATCCGGCCGCTGTTCAAGGTGGTATTTGTTCCATCGATCCCGATGAAAGACGACACACTCTCGACGTCCGGATCCTTCAAAATGATCCCCGCAAGTGCCTTCTGCCGCTCTCCCATCGCCGCGAAGCTGATCGTCTGCGGCGCCTCGGTAATGCCGAGCAGAACGCCGGTATCCTGCACCGGAAAGAAGCCTTTAGGCACGATCACGTACAGGTAGAGCGTCAGCAGAAACGTCGCCAGAGTCACCAGCAGCGTGATTGTCTGGTGCCGCAACACAAACCGCACGCCCACGGCGTATTTCGCAATCACATACTCGAAAAACTCTTCGCTCTTCCTGTAAAAGACACTCCGTTCGCTGTCCGGCTTATGCTTCAACAGCTTCGCCGACATCATCGGCGTTAGCGTCAGCGACACCACCGCCGAAACCAGGATCGTCACCGCCAGCGTGACAGCAAACTCACGGAACAGCCGCCCGACAATGTCTCCCATAAACAGCAGCGGGATCAGCACCGCGATCAACGACACCGTCAACGAGAGAATGGTGAAGCCGATCTGCTCCGACCCCTTCAGCGCCGCCGTCAGCGGGTCATCGCCCATCTCCAGGTAACGGCTGATGTTCTCGATCATCACGATCGCGTCATCCACCACGAAACCGGTAGAGATCGTCAACGCCATCAGGCTCAGGTTATTCAGGCTGTAGCCCAGCAGGTACATCACCCCAAACGTACCCACGATCGAAAGCGGTACCGCCACGGCAGGAATAATGGTCGCGGCGATCGACCGCAGGAACAGGAAGATGACCATCACCACCAGCGCGATCGTCAGCAGCAGCTCAAATTGCACATCCTTGACACTCGCCCGGATCGTATTCGTCCGGTCCGTCAGAACCTGCAGCGTCACGCTCGCCGGCAGCGATGCTCGAAGCTGCGGCAGCAGTTTCTGCACCTTGTTCACCACGCCGATGATGTTGGCGCCCGGCTGACGCTGGATGTTGACGATCACCGCCGGCTTCAGCACCGCCTCGCGTGCCGGCTCATCCTTCGTCGCCGCCTGCGCGGAGGTCCCCATCCACGCCGCCTGGAACAGGTTCTCCGAGCTGTCGATTGCGTCGGCCACATCGCTCAGCCGCACCGGAGACCCGTTGCGGTACGCGATGATCACCTTGTCGTAGTCGTCGCTCGACAGCAGCTGGTCGTTTGCCCCGATCGTGAACGCCTGCCGGCTTCCGTTCAAATTGCCCTTCGCCTGGTCGACGTTCGCCGTTCCCAGCGCCGCCCGCATGTCTTCCAGGCTCAAACCGTAATTCGCCATAGCCATCGGGTTCGCCTGCACGCGTACCGCCGGCTTCTGCCCCCCGGCGATCGAAACCAGGCCCACGCCCGAGATCTGCGAAATCTTCTGAGCCATCAGCGTGTCCGCCAGGTCCTCCACCTTCGAGAGCTCCAGCGTGTCACTCGTCATTGCCAGCGTCAGAATCGGCGCATCCGCGGGGTTTACCTTGCTGTACACCGGCGGGTTTGGCAGATCCTTCGGCAGATAACTTCCCGCGGCATTGATTGCCGCCTGCACATCCTGCTGCGCCACGTCGATCGACTCCGCCAGCGAAAACTGCAGTGTGATCACGCTCCCGCCCCCCGAGCTCGTCGACGTCATCTGGCTCAGCCCCGGAATCTGCCCAAACTGCCGCTCCAGCGGAGCCGTGACCGAGCTGGACATCACCTCCGGACTCGCGCCCGGATAGAACGTCATCACCTGGATCGTCGGGTAGTCGACCTGCGGTAGCGCCGACACGGGCAGCTGCTGGTATGCCACGAAGCCGGCAAGCAAAATGGCCACCATTAGGAGCGAGGTGGCCACTGGCCGAAGAATAAACGGCCGCGAGGGGCTCATCGCTGGCCCCCCCGCGGGCTGCGCTCTCCGCCCGCCTCTCGGCCCTTCGGCTGCCCCTGCTGGGCGCCATCGGACTGCGTTCGGCCCGTCGTCTTAGTGGCATCCGACGCTGCGCCGATCGACTTCGCCCCGGGTGTCGGAGCGCCTTCCTTGGGAAGCACCCGCGATCCGTCTTTCAACTTCTCCAGCCCGTCCACAATCACCTCCTCGCCCGGCTTTACCCCGCCCGCCAGGATCACCCGTGAACCCTCCGTCAGCTCGACTTTTACCGGCACCGCCTCCACGTAGTAGCTCGGACCCTTTGCTTGTTCGTTCGCGGCCCCGTCGCCCTGGGGCGATCCGCCTGTGCGGCTCCCCGTTCCAGATCCACCCGGCGCCGGCCCGTTCTCACTCTTCTCCGGCGGCGGTTCGCCCGGCCTCACCACATACACAAAGCTGCCCTGCGTCCCCGTCTGGATAGCGACCGACGGAAGCACCAGAGCGTTCTGCCGCTGCTCCAGGATCAATCGGATATTCACGAACTGATTCGGAAAAAGCGCTCCGTCCTTGTTGTCAAAGACCGCCTTCACCTTGTCGGTGCCTGTCGTCGTGTCGATCTGGTTGTCGATCGTCAGCAGCGTGCCGCCCGCAAGATGTATCGTGTCCGACCGGTCATACGCATCGACAATTAGCTTTTGGCCGGATCGCATACGCTCGCGTACCTGCGGCAGCTGATCCTCCGGCAGCGTGAAGATCACCGCGATCGGATGCATCTGCGTCACCACCACCAGGCCGTTCGTATCCGATGCGTGCACGATGTTGCCAGGATCCACCTGCCGCAATCCAACCACGCCGTCGATCGGCGAGGCGACCCGCGTATACGCTAGATTCACTTGCGCCGCCTGTATCGCCGCCTGATCCGCCTGGATCGCTCCAGTTGCCTGCCCAGCATTCGAGATCTGCGTCTGCTGGCTCTCCTTGGAGACCACGCCCGCCTGGTAAAGCGCCGTATACCGCGCCGCCTCCGCATCCGTATTCTTCGCGTTCGCCTGGTCCTTCGCTAACTGCCCCTCAGCCTGCGCCAGCGCCGCCTGGTACGGCCGGGGATCGATCTCAAGCAGCAGCTGGCCCTTGCTCACCGTCTGCCCCTCACGAAAGTTCACCCGCAGCAGCTGCCCATCCACCCTGGGCCTGATGGTCACTGTGTTATATGCCGTCACCGTTCCCAGCGCCGTCAGGTAGATCGGCATCGTCCGCTGCTGGACCGGTTGCGTCTGCACCGGTATCGGCCGGTTTGCAGCCGCCTCCATCTTTTGACCCTGAAGAGCCTGCGTCTGGCCGTTGCGGTGGATCACCCACACCGCTGAACCGACCGCCAACAGGATCACTCCCAAAATAATCCACTTCCGCCCCTTCGTGCTGGCAGGCTTCTTCGGCGCAGGCAAAGCTTGGTGAGCCTCGGAAGCGGGCAACTTCGCGCGGTCCTGTTGTCCGCTTACCGCTTCATCCCTGGTCGTCGTAGAAGACATCCTCTAGCTCACCCTTCTTTCACATGCCGGCGGTTTGCTCCTGCACAAGGAGCACCAGATAGATCATACTGACGATACGGGGTCTGGTAAGGTTTCAGGCGGCCCCCGTACGGTTTGGATGGACCGCAAAACGCCAGCCCCCGATTCACATCAGGAGTTGCACACCTCCAGCGGGACCCCTGAAGACCAGCAGGACCCCCGAGGGCACGAGCAGAACCCCTGAGACATGCAGAGTCTTGGAGAAAGGAGCAGCTTTGCCCAGCGCCGTCCCACAGATCTCCGGACCGGTCCAACCGGTGGCCGATCCCTTCGTTCCCCTCTGCGTCGACCTCGATGGAACCCTCGTCAAGTCCGATACCCTGGTCGACTCAACGCTCGCCCTCGCCCGCCAGCACCCCTCTCTGCTCCTGCAACTCCCGCGCTGGCTCAGCCAGGGCAAGGCCGCCCTCAAGCGCCACATCACCTCCTCCGTCGAGCTCGACGTCGTCCACCTGCCCTACAACCGCGAACTCCTCCAGTTCCTCGAGCAGCAGCACGCCACCGGCCGCCCCATCTACCTCGCCACCGCAGCCGATGCCGCGCTCGCCCAGCGCGTCGCCGACCACCTCGGCCTCTTCGCCGGCATCATCGCCTCGGATGGCTCCACCAACCTCGCCGGACCCAACAAGCACGCCGCCTTCCAGGAACGCTTCGGCAATAACTTCTGCTACATCGGCAATGCCATTCCCGATCTACCTCTCCTCTGCGCCTGCGTCCAGCCCATGGTCGCCAACCCGACCCGCAGCCTCAGCTCCGGCCTCCACTCAGCCAAAGTCACGCTCCACCGTACCTTCAGCGAAACCACCCCCGCCCCTAAAGCTTGGCTCAAGGCCATTCGCCTTCACCAGTGGGCCAAAAACGTCCTCCTCTTCCTCCCTCTCCTGCTCGCCCACACCCGCTCGCTCGGTCTCCTGGCCGGAGCCGCCGTCGCTTTCCTCTCCTTTGGGCTCTGCGCCTCGGCCACCTACATCATCAATGACCTCCTCGACATCGAGGCCGACCGCCTCCACCCCCGCAAGCGCCGTCGTCCCTTTGCCTCGGGAGACCTCTCCGCTATCCACGGCATCGCCGTCGTCGCTCTCTTCTTCGTCGCCGCCGCCGCTCTCGCCCTTGCCGTTCCCTGCGTGATCGCCGCCATCTCCCCCGCACTTTCGCTCGCGCATCCCTACAGCTTCGTCGAGTGGCTCGCCTTCTACACCGCCACCACCCTCGCCTACTCGCTCCGCTTCAAACGCGCCATTCTGATCGACGTCATCGTCCTCTCCGGCCTCTACACCATCCGCATCCTCGCCGGCTCCGCCGCCACCGGCGTCGAGGTCTCCACCTGGCTCGCCGGCTTCAGCATCTTCTTCTTCCTCTCCCTCGCCTTCGTCAAGCGCTTCGCCGAGCTCGAAAACCTCAAAGCCCGCGGCGGCGTCACCTCCAAGGGCCGGGGCTATCACATCGACGACATCGAGCAGCTTCGCAGCTTCGGCTCAGCCTCCGCCTACGCCTCCGTCGTCGTCTTCACCCTCTACATCTCCAATCTCTCGAACGCGACCGAGCTCTACCGCCACAACACCCGCCTCTGGCTACTGGTCCCCGTCCTCCTCCTCTGGCTCAGCCGCCTCTGGCTCCTCGCCTCCCGCGGCCATCTCGACGAAGACCCCGTCGTCTACGCCATCACCGACAAACGCTCCCTCGCCCTCGGAGTCATCGTGGTCGCCATCGTCCTCTCCGCCCTGTAGCTGTTCACCCTGAAATGGGTGGCATGTTGCAACGGGCGGCTGATCGAAACCCGTGCCCATCAACACACACCTCGGCTCTATTCTCTTGAGGGGCGCCAAAGAGCGGGACCATGTCTGGCCTTCCGTAGACAGGCTCTCGATCTGCTCGGGGCCGATTGGTCGGGAAATGACTGGCACAGTCATCAACACTAGGTACCTTAGAACGGTTACCAACACTGACGGAAACCTCTTGTCCTACAGGAGCCGATATGGCTGAAAGCGTGATATCCGCGTTGCTGCGGAAGAATGAAACCACCTTGCTGAACAGCTGGTTGGGTGAACAGGAAAAAGCGAGCAGAGGTCGAAACCTGGGCACTGCGTCTGAGCTCCGTAATAGCTCGAGAGAATTCCTGGAACTGCTCCAGCAAGCGCTGGCGCAGGATGATTCCGGAGATCTGGATAAAGACCCCTGGCGCGAGATGCGGTTCTTCCTGGAGTCCCTTTCGGCGTCTCGGGCGAAGCTGGGTTGCAGTCCCAGCGAGACCGCTACTTTCGTCTTTGCGTTGAAGCAGGCCATCTTTCAGCAGCTGCGCTCTTCCCCGTCAGGCCAGGAGAACAACATCGAGACAGCGTGGCAGGTGACCGTCCTGCTGGACAGACTTGGGTTGTACACGACCGAGGTCCATCAACGCACGCGGGAAGAAATTATTCGTCAGCAGCAGCATGAGATGTTGGAGCTCTCAACGCCGGTTGTGACTCTTTGGACGAACGTGCTGGCTCTTCCTATTATCGGCACACTGGATAGCAGTCGGGCACAGACCATTATGGAAAGCCTTCTCCAAAAGATCGTCGAGACTGGAGCGGAGATGACGATCATCGACATCACCGGGGTTCCCACTGTAGATACCATCACGGCCCAACATCTTCTCAAGACGGTCACGGCAGCTCGACTGATGGGGGCCGAATGTATCATCTCCGGTATACGCCCCGCAGATCGCTCAAACCATCGTGCAACTGGGTATTGACCTTGGTGATGTGATCACTAAAGCCTCTTTGGCTGACGCGTTTCGCGAGGCGCTATCGCGAACGGGTCTTGCCGTCGGCAAACGCGTAAACTCCCCGCAGACTGATGGCGATGGGCGCAGGTACCACCCGCAGAGTGGGAGGTAACGAGAGCCATGGAACACATTCCCATTCTCCGCATGGGCGCCTTCCTCCTGATCACCATTCAGGTAGATATGCACGACAAATTGGCGATCGCCCTGCAAGAGCAGCTGACAGACAAAATCGTGGCCTCCAAGGCGTCTGGAGTTCTCATCGATATATCCGCTCTGGAGGTAGTCGACAGCTTTATCGGACGCATGCTTGGGAATATCGCGGCCGTCTCTCGTATCCTTGATGCTCAGACCGTTCTCGTCGGCATGCAGCCGGCAGTCGCCATCACTCTGGTAGAACTCGGACTCTCGCTCCCTGGCATCCGCACGGCCCTGAGTGTCGAGCGGGGAATGGAGATCCTTCGTTCCGAGCTCATCGCAGAGCATAGGGGGGTTAATTCGGAAGAGGTGGTCGATGTTGGTTTCGTCCAGCCCTGAAAGTTTTCCGGTCCGGACGCCTGAGGATGTCGTTCGCGTGCGCACCGCGGCCCGCAGGTTTGCGACCGAACTCAAGCTCGGCATCGTTGATCAGACCAAGCTGGTGACCGCAGCGAGCGAGATTGCGCGAAATACGCTGGATCACGGACTTGGTGGAGACGTTCGGCTAGAGATACTTGAGAAAGGTGTAAAACGAGGGCTCCGGTTGACCTTTGAGGACAATGGGCCAGGTATTCCGGATATCCCGACAGCTCTGCAAGACGGCTATACCTCCGGGAAAGGAATGGGCTTGGGCCTGGGCGGAACTCGCCGGCTTGTAGACGAATTCGACATCGAATCGCAGGTTGACAAAGGCACCACCGTGACCATCACGAAATGGACGAGATGAAGCAAGCCGTAATTGTCAGTGTCCAGGAGCCGTCGCAGGTGGCTGAAGCGCGCCGCCGTGCCGTTGAGGCGGGCCGGGCAGCACATCTCGATGAGGAGAGCCTGGGCCGGCTCGAGATCATCACAACTGAACTCGCGACCAACCTGCTGGCCCATGCGAAAGGTGGTGAGATCTTGATCACTAGTCCACGGGACCAGTCGATCGAGGTGATCGCCGCAGATACCGGTCCTGGTCTTCTGAACCTCGAACTCTCCTTTCAGGATGGCTTCTCGACCGGAACTACTCCGGGACTTGGATTAGGTGCCGTGCGTCGGCAATCGCAACGGGTGAGTGCGTTCGCCTCGCCAGGTAAGGGCACGGTCTTATCTGCCTTGATCCAACCGTCTTGGGTGGTGAGCCTCCCCGAGACGGCCGTCATCTCTGTACCTCTTCGAGGAGAGTCGGTCTGCGGTGATACCTGGTCCCATGCCGAGGACAGCGGAAGACATCTGTTCATAATTGCAGATGGCTTAGGCCATGGCGTGCACGCGGCCGAGGCGTCTCAGTTAGCAGCGCAAATCTTCGACGGTGCCATAAACGAAAGCCCCGACGAAATCGTACGCCGCATGCATAACGCGTTGAGAGCTACACGCGGCGCAGCCGTCATGATCGTATCCCTCGACAGAGAAAAACTGCTCGCGAGGTGGTGCGGCGTAGGCAATATCTCCGGTACCCTGCAGCGCCCTGGTGCCTCTCGCGGCATGATGTCGGAAAACGGAACGGTAGGCCATCAAGCGCCTCGGGTCCGGATACACGAAGCGCCATGGTCGCCGATCGACGTTTTAATCATGCACTCTGACGGACTATCAAGCCGGTGGCGAATGGAACAGTATGACGATCTACTGTCGCGCTCTTCCGGCACGATCGCTGGCGTCCTCTATCGCGATCACAGTCGCGAACGCGATGACAGAACCATCCTGGTGGCCAAAGTTGCCTGAGCGGAAGATCACCCAACAAGACATCGTCACAATTCAGATTGCGAATGGCGATGATTGCGTCTTAGCGCGCCAGCGCGCGAAGCAGATCGCCACGCTGCTCGGATTCACAAATCAGGATCAAACCCGAATTGCAACCGCCGTCTCTGAGATCGCACGTAACGCATTTGAGTACGCCGGGGGCGGTAAGGTGACCTTTTCGCTCCAGAATGGAGCCGGCGCCGAGATGTGGGTGATGATCTCCGATCATGGGCGTGGTATCCCACATCTAGAGGACATCTGGTCCGGAACATTCCGGTCTCAAGCCGGCCTTGGCCTTGGACTCATCGGCGCAAAACGACTCGTGGACGACTTCAACATCGAAACCTCAATATCAGGAACTATCGTCCGCCTCGGAAAGAGGATGGCCACAGGAAGCAAACCAATCATCGAGATTCGAGAGATCGTAAACCATCTCGCCAGTCTCAGCGCCTCCGACCCGAGATCTCAGCTTCGACATGAGAATCAGGAACTGCTCGAACTGCTTGAGATCCTTCGATCTCGGGAAGTAGAGCTTGAACGCGTGAACAGCGAACTCGAAGAGACGAACCGAGGGGTCCTGGCTCTCTATACCGAGCTCGAAGACAAAGCTGAATGTTTGCGAGAGGCGTCCGAGGCAAAGAGTCGATTTCTCTCTACGGTGAGTCACGAGCTTCGGACGCCCTTAAACTCGATCGCCAGCCTTTCGAGATTGCTTCTTGATCGCATGGACGGTGAACTCACGCCGGAGCAGGAGAAGCAGATCCAGTTCATGTTTCGCTCCGCGTGCGGTATGGGCGAGATGGTGACAGATCTCTTGGATCTAGCCAAGATCGAAGCTGGCAGGACAGACCTCAAAAGGTCGGAATTTACTGTGGGCGAGATTTTCTCCGCATTGCGCGGCATGTTTCGCCCGCTTTCTACGAACGACCGCGTAAGCCTGATCTTTCGTGAAGAACTGTCCACGTTGCGTCTTCACACCGATGAAGGCAAACTGGCGCAAATACTCCGAAACCTGATCTCGAATGCACTCAAGTTCACGCACGCGGGCTCGGTTACCGTGTCTGCCGCCGTGGATGAAGGTAATGAGATTACTTTCGCCGTGACTGATACAGGAATCGGAATAGCAACGGAACACCGCAACACGGTCTTTGAAGAATGGGGGCAGGTCTCGAGTGCTCAGCGGAGCACCCATAAGGAAAGCGGCCTTGGCTTGCCGCTTTCTAAAAAATTGTCCGAGTTGCTCGGAGGATCTCTCCATTTCGGTTCTGTCCCGGGTCAAGGAACCACCTTTTTTGTCTCACTCCCCGCAGCGGTAACGGAGGTGACGCCTAATCTCGTTCTCCGAGTGCCCAGAGATCCGGTGATCTTGATTGCCGATGATGATGAAGTTGCTCGGTATCTTCTGATCAGACAGCTAAGGCCTCTTACCACTTCGCGCATCGTGGAGGCAGTGGGAGGCGACGAAGCTCTTGCAATGGTAGCCAAGGAGCTACCTGAACTGGTGTTCCTGGATCTTGCCATGCCGGGTAAGACCGGCGATGAGGTGCTTGGCGAACTGCGCCGCGACAAATCGACCTCCGAGTTGCCCGTCGTGATCATTACTTCACAAAGCATCGAACCGGAACGTGAGCGGCTACTCCGTAATCAAGTGATAGACATCATCAGTAAGCGACAGGAGCAAGGTGAGGAACAGCGAGTCCAGTTGGAACGCGCACTTCTTGCCGTTGGACTCCATAACCAGCATAAGTAACTCCGAGAGCACAACGGTTATGGGCCGCGTCTCGCTACGATGATCGATAAAAATGAACGCCCCATCCTCTGCGTGGATGACACGGAGGAACAGCGCTATGTGACGGCTCGTATTCTGAGGTCGGCCGGATATCGCGTCATAGAAGCGGCAACAGGCGCTGAAGCATTGAGCATGATCTTGGATCAAAGCCCGCTGGCGGTCGTGCTCGATGTCAACCTGCCCGATATGAGTGGGTATGAGGTCTGCCAGCAGATCCGATCCGATCCAAAGATAGCCTCGACACCCGTGTTGCAGATCTCGGCCAGCTTCGCTGACCCAGAGCAGCGCGCGATCGGTCTGTCCGGCGGCGCAGATGCTTACGTTCTACAACCCTTTCACCGGGAGGAACTGGTGGCGCTGATTAAAGCGCTGATACGATCTCGTCAATCGGAAGAGGTCCTGGAGATCATGTCCGAGGCCAGCGTCACGCTGAGCCGTTCTCTCGAATATACGGAGACTCGTGACGCTGTACTCACGACGCTCGTCCCCAGGTTTGCAGACCAGTGCTTTGTGCTCACGTCTGCTGGTTGGGAGGATGGCAAAGACGAGGTCCCGGATTATTTGAAAGATGCCGCCTCGCAGCTGCTTCTCAAGGGAGCTTCGATGTGCCTCGGCCGAGAAGGTATGGCGCCCGGAACCTTTTCCGCGATGCTGACCCCTCTTACCGTGGCAGGTAGGCGCAAGGGTGTTCTAGCCTTCGTACTTGCCGAGGGAGATCGAGCCTATACCATCTCGGATCTTGCTATCGCCCAGGACTTCGGCAGCCGAAGTGCCCTTGCCTTGCAGAACGCTACCCTCTACACGGCCCAGCAAGCCGCTCAGGATGCACTGGTTCGATCGGAAAAGCTTGCAGCTGCAGGGCGAATGGCTGCCGCAATGGCGCACGAGATCAATAACCCCCTTGAGGCAATCACAAATCTCGTCTATCTTCTGTCGACTTCTCCGACGCTATCCTCGGACGATCATGGATATGCCGACCAGGCGCTTCAAGAACTCGCACGTCTTGCTCATCTCACACGACAGGCGCTCGGTTTTTATCGGGAGTTGACCAACCCTGCTGGCTTTGCGCTAGCCGACAGCGTTGATGAAGTCGTGTCACTCTACGCAACCAAACTGGCTCAGAAACAAATCACCGTTCAGCGCGAATTTCTAACGCGGGGAGAGATGGTAGGAATCAAGGGCGAGATCCGGCAGGTCATCTCCAATCTCTTGCTCAACTCTGTCGACGCGATGAGGTTTGGAGGCACACTGAGCTTTCGGCTCACTGAAACCGATGACGCAGTATTGGTCCTCCACGCACAGGATGATGGCTCAGGCATCCCAGCCAAACATCTACCCCAAATCTTTGAGCCCTTCTTCACAACCAAGGCAGGAACCGGGACTGGCCTAGGACTGTGGGTTAGCAACAACATCGTTCAGAAGCACGGAGGCTGCATCGAAGTGGAGAGCAGCGATGTCTCACCTGGCTCAGGCACGACATTTTCGGTTCGCCTGCCGTCACGTCCCTCAATCGAGGGATCTGAAGACGCGGTCCAACTCCGGTCAAGGTCAGATTGTGTTCGCACCTGATTGACTACTTAGGCGGGGGCTTTGGTTGTGGGTCGGCGGGTGGTGGTGCGTTGGGGTCCTTCTTGTTGTCGGTGATGTCCTGGCCTTCGTAGATGATGCGGCTGGTCGCGCGGAAGCGTTTGTAGTCGGTATAGCGGACGATGTTGCGGATGTGAACGGTCTGGCTCATGGTGCCGTTTCCGCCGGAGAAGTGGAGGTCGCCCTCTGCCTTGGTGTAGGTGGGGAACCAGTATTTGCCGTCGATCTGCTCGTAGTAGGTGGTGTACGGGGGTGAGAGGTCTTCCTGGCCCTTCTTCTTGTTATCGGGGACGGACTTGCCGTTGACGAGGACGATCTGGAGATCCTGCTGGTCGACCCAGACCTTGCCCTGGAAGTAGCGTTTGTTTTTTTCAAGCACCTTGGGCCCGGCTTCGAAGACATAGGTCTCGAGATCGTCGACCTTCTGCTTGCCGAGGTAGGTGACGTCGTACTGGGGCAGGTCGTCGGTGGTCAGGATAAAGGGGAGGCGGTGCTCGATGTCCTGGAAGTCGGCGGGGGACATCATGACGCGTTCCAGGGTGTTCTGTGGGGCGAAGACGACGTGTTCTTCGCGCCTCCCGTTCTTGTTGAAGAGGATGTCGGTGATCTGGCTGTACTCGCCGTCGGGCTTGCCGGTGTCCTCGGAGATGGTCTGGACCTTGACGGTTTGGCGAAAGGTGTATGCGTCGCGTGCCTGGGCGAACTCGGCCTCGCGCTGACCGAATCTTTGAATGATCTGCGCGGGAGTGATGCCGGTGGGCTGCGAGGGGTCGAGCGGGCCGAAGCCGGCGATCGAGGCATCCTGCCCGAAAGCCGAGGTGGCTAGGAGGAGTGCTGCAGCGAGGGTGAGGAGGAGCTTCATGGCGGCCAGTCGGTTCTCAAATGATAGACGGATGCGGGGGGTGGATGGTTGCGGTGAGCCGGGCCCCACCCCCCGTTGTTGCTCAAAGTCATCGAATCAAAGTGGTTAGGCTTGGACCAGGGTAGGGTATCGGGTGCGGTGAGTTGGCCCCAAATTCGTTTGGAGACCTAAGACGGAGACCTAAAACAAGGATACCGAATGGGACAGGGCAGTTGCGCCAGCCTGCGCGAGAAGGCGGAAAGGATGGCACCCCGGTGTTGTGGCGACGTGGGAGTGGGCTGGAGTAACCCACCTATCGCGGTGAGGCTGCGAAAGGATGGGCCACCCGGAGTCGGTGGCAGGGCCGGAGTAGACTGGCGCGATGAACGTGCTGGCGGGTTTGTCGGTTTGGGCGGCGTTGAGTGGGTTGGCTTTGGGGCAGGGCACGACGGGGCACGGCGCGGCGGGAGCGGAAATTGCGAAGCGGCCGATGACCTTTCGGGATCTGATGGCGATGAAGCGGGTGAGCGATCCGCAGGTTTCGCCTTCGGGGAAGTGGGTCATGTTTTCGGTGATGGAGGTGAGTCTTGAGAACAACACGAAGGTCAACAATCTGTGGGTGGTGCCCTTGGGTGGCGGTGGCACAACAGCAGATTCCTCCGCTGCGCTGCTGAATGACAAGCAAAGGAGCGGGCAGAAACAAGGACGGACTGAAGCAGATCCCTCCGCTGCGCTGCGGAATAACAACCGGAAAACGACGGCCGAACGGCAGTTGACGTTTGGGGTGGTGAACCAGACGAATGGGCGGTTCTCGCCGGATGGCAAGTGGATTCTGCTGGTTTCTCCGGGTGGCAGGACGTCGCAGATATGGACGGCGAAGTGGGACGACGCGACGGGAACGATTCAGAAGCCGTATCCGCTGACGAGCGTGGCGACGGAGGCGGATGGGGCGGTGTGGTCGCCGGACTCGAAGCGAATTCTGTTTGTGTCGAGTGTGTATCCGGAGTGCTCCGATAAACCTGTTTGGGCGGAGGAGGATGCCTGCAATAAATCCCGCATGGAGGCGGAGGCGAAGGACCCGGTGAAGGCGCAGATGTGGGATCACCTGTTCTACCGGCACTGGAATGCGTTTACGGGGGAGCGGCGGAGCCATGTGCTGGTCGTCGACTTTCCCGATGGCGAGAAGGTGCGGGATCTGACGCCGCGGAGTGCGGTGGGGGATGCGGAGACGCCGACGTTCAGTTTGGGAGGGCCGCTGGGATATGCGTGGTCTCCGGATTCAAAGGAGATCACTTATGTAACGAATCTTGATCGGGTTCCGGCGGCGAGTACCAATAACGATGTGTTTACGTTACGTATTGACGAGGTGGGGGCGAGGGCGGTGAAGGTGTCGACGTCGCCGGGGTCGGATGATGGGCCACAGTATTCGCCGGATGGGAGGTGGCTGGCGTTTCGGTCGCAGGCTCGGGCGGGGTATGAGTCGGATCGATTTAGATTGATGGTGATGGATCGGGAGGAGGGGACGACGCGGGAGTTGATGCCAAAGTTTGACCGGTGGGTGGATGAGTTTGTCTGGGCGCCGGATTCGAAGGCGATCTACTTCGTGAGTGCGGACGAGGGAGTGGCGCCTGTCTTTCGAAGTTCGCTGCTGAATGGTGAGGTTGAAGCGCTCACTTATCGGGACGATACCCGGGATCTCATTACTCACCTGCGGCTGAGAGAAAGCGGCGAGTTCTCTGATATCCGGTCTAGCTCCGATGGTAAACACCTGATTGCGACTCGGATGACTGTAGAGTGGCCGAGCGAGGTGTTGGCCCTGGACCTCACCAAGCCAGAGAACCCTGGATTGACTGTGGAACGCGCATCTCACGGGTCTTTTCATCTGCCGTCACACGGTGACTCGCAACTCTCCATGCTTCCTGCCGAGATGACCGCCGTTCAAGTGAGCATGGAAACTCATTTCAATCTCGAACTTAGGTCGAAACTCGACCTCTCTTCTTTAGAGTCTTTCCGGTTTAATGGTGCGGAAGATACGTCGGTGCAGGGTTTTATTGTGCGTCCGCCGAACTTCGATCCTGCAAAGAAGTATCCGGTGAAGCTTTTGATTCATGGCGGGCCGCAGGGGGCGTGGGGTGATGCTTGGAGTTACCGGTGGAATCCGGAGCTGTTTGCGGCGAATGGGTATGTGGTGGTGATGGTGAATCCGCGGGGGTCGACGGGGTATGGGCAGGCGTTCGTAGATGGGGTGAATGGGGACTGGGGCGGCAAGGCGTATGTGGACCTGATGCGCGGGCTGGATGCGGCCGAGGCCAAGTTTCCGTTTATCGACAAGGAGCGGGAGTGTGCGCTGGGTGGGAGCTATGGGGGGTTCATGGCGAACTGGATTCTGACGCATCCCGACCCCCGGCGTCCAGACCGGTTCAAGTGCATCGTGACGCATGACGGGATGTATAACCCGGCGGCGGCGTACGGGGATACGGAGGAGATGTGGTTCAACGAATGGGAGTTTCGACGGGCGGGAGACTATCCGCAAGGAACTGAGGCGGGGGAGCCGGGGCAGCCCTGGCGATATGCCGCGGGGCCTGCTTCGGAGGACCCTTTCAGGAGGTGGTCGCCGATGCTTTCGATTCAGAATGCGAAGACGCCTACGCTGGTGATTCATTCGCAGAAGGACTATCGGCTGGATGTGAGTGAGGGCTTTCAACTGTTTACGGCGCTGCAGCGGCTCGGCGTTCCGAGCAAGATGCTTTATTTTCCGGATGAGGGGCACTGGGTGCTGAAGCCGCGTAACTCGGAGCTCTGGTACCAGACGGTGAATGACTGGTGCGACCGGTGGACGCACACCAATAAGTACGCTGGGGTGCAGCAGTAGAGAAGCAGATTCCTGCGCTCAGGGTACGGACCGAGAGGCAAACGGCAACAGCGTCGATGCAAAGCACGCGGAGGTCGCAAAGGAAAGGAGGGGTTAATCGTGGCGTTTGCGCGGCCGAAGAAGAGGGAGCCGGTGGGGGAGGAGGGGCTGTTTGAGTATGCGGTGGGCTCGCTGGCCCGGCGGATGCGGACGGTGCGGGATCTGCGCCGGCTGATGAAGCCGCGGGCTGAGGAGGGGGAGGAGGGGGAGCGGGCGATGGACCGGGTGGTGGCGCGGCTGGTGGAGCTGCGGTATCTGAGCGACGAGCAGTTTGCGGCGGACTACACGCGGCTGCGCAAGGAGGGGCAGAAGTTCGGGCGGCGGCGGGTGCAGCAGGATCTCGCGGCGAAGGGCGTCGGGAAGGAACTGGTGGCAGCGACGATTGCGACCGCGTACGAGGATGTGGATGAGGCGGAGCTGGCGCGGCAGTACTGCGAACGCAAACGGATGCGGGCGCCGGCCAATGAGAAGGAGACAGCGCGGGTGATGGGACGGCTGATGCGAGCGGGGTTCAGCTCGACGGCGATCTGGAAGGTGCTGAAGGGGTGGCGGGTGGAGGTGGAGGAGGCGGACGTGGAGGGGTCGGAGCGGGAAGAGTAGATGGCGCTGCCGGCGTTCCCGCGGATGCGGGTTAGATGGGGTAGCTCTTGAGCCACTGGCGGAAGGCGGGTCCAAGATCCTGCCGCTGGAGCGCTAGTTCGACGGTGGCCTTGAGGAAGCCGAGCTTATCGCCGGCGTCGTGGCGTGTGCCTTCGAAGCTGAAGCCGAAGACTCTTTCGTACTGCAGCAGAGCCTTGATGCCGTCGGTCAGCTGCAGCTCTCCGCCGGCGCCGGGCGTGATCGTCTCCAGCATCGCGAAGATGCGCGGGGTCAGGATGTAGCGGCCGATGATGGCGTTCTGGGAGGGGGCTTCGGAGGGCTTGGGCTTCTCGACGAGGTCGCGGACGTCGAGCAGGCGCGGGTTCTTCGGGTCGGGGGTGCAGTCCAGGCAGCCGTAGTTTTGAATGGCCGCGCCTTCGACGACCTCGGAGCCTAGAATGCTGGACTGGGTCTGCTCGAAGGCTTCGACCATCTGCTTCATGCAGGGCACCCGGGCGTCGACGATGTCGTCCGGGAGCAGAACGGCGAAGGGCTCGTCGCCGACTAGCTCCTTGGCCATCAGGACGGCGTGGCCGAGGCCGAGCGCCTCGGGCTGCCGGGTGTAGGTGATCTTGGCGAGCTTCGATACCGACCGCGCGATTTCGAGCAGGGCCGTCTTTCCGCGCGCTTCGAGGGTCGCCTCCAGTTCGAACGACTTATCGAAGTGATCTTCCATGATCGACTTGCCGCGCCCTGTGACGATGATGATTTCGGTGCATCCGGCAGCTACGGCCTCTTCGACGCCGTACTGAATCAGGGGCTTGTCGACGAGCGGAAGCATCTCCTTCGGGAGGGCCTTGGTGGCGGGAAGGAAGCGTGTGCCCATGCCTGCGGCGGGGAAGACTGCTTTGCGGATCTTCTGGGGTGTCATGGGGGAGGCCGTGTTCCTTTATTCGGTCGATTGAGCGACGGTAGCAAGCTGAATCTTCGGTTTGATATAGCACTTAGGGGGAGGAGCGCTGAGATTGCAATTATTTGAAACCGATTCTGTTACAGAGCGCCGGAACTAAGAACTGGGCGAGTTACAGAACTGGAGAATCGTCGTGCAGCATGGCTTTGCGGATCACCTTGAGCGGAGCGGGGCCCTGGCGCATGAAGGCGTCGTGGAAGTTCTGGAGGTTGAAGGCGGCACCCTGCCTGGTCTTTAGATCTTCGCGCAGCTTCATGATCTCGAGCTTGCCCAGGGTGTAGTAGAGGTAGGTGGCGTCGGCCGTTCCACGCTTCGTCTCGACAAGGCCGACGGCGTGAGACTGGTAGCCCTCCCTGACGAAGAGGTCGACCGCCTGGTCGACGGTCCAGCGGCTACCGGGCTCACCTTGCGCGGTGTGCAGCTTGATGGAGTTGATGAAGCGTGCATCGCGCAGAAGGGCGTCCTGCAGCTGGCCGAGACGAATGAGTTTCGCCTCGCGCTCGTCGGTGGCACCCGCTCCGGGCTGGCCGTAGCCCTCGTCGAGCATCATCTGCTCGCAGTAGTGGGCCCAGCCCTCGATGTTGGTGCTGGCCCCGACCAGCTTGCGGATCTTGGAGGGAAACCGATCCTGCCAGAGGAACTGCACGTAGTGGCCGGGGTAGGCCTCATGCACGCTGGTGGAGATGATGGTGCCGACGTTGAAGCTGGCCATGTGCTCGGCGACGTGCGCCGCGGACCAGTCTTTTTCGGGCAGGGTGACGTTGAAGTAGGCCTTGGTCGAGTGGGTCTCGAAAGGGCCCGGCGGGTCCATGGAGGCGAAGGTGGTGGCGCGCATGAAGGGCGGCGTCTCTTCGAGCGTGGGCTCGACCTCGCTCGGAATCGTGATGATATGGTGCTGGCGGATGTAGGCGATCAGCCCCGAAAAGGTGTTCTGGAAGGCGGGCAGCAGCTTGTCCGGCGGGGGATGGATGGTTGCCAGCTCGGCGAGCACCTGCTCGGGCGTCTTCGAGGCGTCGAGCTCGTGGGCGATGCGCTTGAACTCGCCCTGATTTCGGTGCAGGTCGGCGTAGGCGATGGTGAGCAGCCGGTCGAGCGGCAGATCGACCATCTCGTCATAGTCCAGCTTCTTGCGGAAGGTCTCGACGCCGAGGCGGAAGTCGCCGTTCGAGCGCGGAAGAAGGTCGGACCTCATCCATGCGCCGTACTGCTTGAGCGCCTCGATGACAGCTGCGTTCGATGTGGCGAAGTCGGCCTGGATCTTCGGATCCGCTGCATCCTTGAAGGCCGAGGGAACATCGTTCTGAAAGAAGCCGACGAGCCCATCGATCTGCTCGAGCGCGATCTCCGTAAAGATGCGCGGCGGATTCTTGAGGTTCTTGCGCGCTTCGAGAAACACCTGCGGCATCTGTCGTTCGCGCTCGACGGCCGACCGGAGCCGCGTGTTCGGAGGAGCGAAGTTACGGCTCATCAGGACGAATACGGAGTTCGTAATGCCCGAAGAGTAGAGGTCCGGATTCTTCTCCCAGTTGCGGATCACCTCCAGCGAGAGCAGCTGGGAGCGGATGCTGTTGAGAAGGATCTCGCGGTCGGCGGCCACCGAGGCGTCGAGCGCGGACGGATCGATCGCGGCGATCTTGCCCTCATAACTGTGCAGTGCCGCCACCTGCCTCCCCACCGAGGCCGCCGAGTAGTCTTCCAGCCTGGGGTCGTACTGGTGCAGGCCCGCGGCGGTGCCGGAGGTCGGCGAATATCGAAAGTACACGTCACCGAAGTATTGATCGGAGAGGAGGCTGAAGGTCTGGGACGCACCGTCGGCAGAGAGGCGCTGAGCGTGCGCGGCAGATGTCGCCATGGAGGCTCCGGGGATTCCAGAGATGAGTATGCCGGTGATGAAAGCTGCTGCGCGTATGAATCTGTGCAAGACGTATCCTCTGCTGCGAGTTATTGTAACGATCTCAGACCGTCACGGGGCGTTCGACGTCGAGCGAATCCAGAAGAGCCCGGCTCTCGGCAAGAACGTCCTCTGCCTTAGAGGATGAGAGCGGCCAGCGCAGAACGCCTTGCGGGGTGAACTGCGCCCCATTCTTTGCATTGCGGCTCACGATCTTCATCAGCATCCCGGGGTCGACGCCCATCTTTCCGCGGCTCGCACCGGCATTGGCGAAGCTCTCCTCGGCGCTGCGGTCGACAAACCGGATGTGGAGCATGTCCTGCATGGCCTTAATCTTTCCGGCCTGCGCCGAGCTTGCGGCCGCGGGGCGGACCGCGACGGTGGCGCGTGCGGCCAGGGTCGCATTCGTCACCTGCCGGGTACCCGGCGCGGGAGGGGCCTCGATGGCCGTGCGCTTTCGCTCCAGTGTCGCGATGCCGAGCAGCTCGCAGTGCAGGCGGATCTCACCGGCGGCAAGGAGGTTCAGCACAGACTCGGGAGGCGTTCCGTACCGGTCTTCGAGCTCCGCCCGCACGTCCTTGAGCGCGGCGTAGTCCGTCGCCCCGGCGATGCGCTTATACATGCGCAGACGCTGGTTCTCCTCGGGTATGTAACTGTCATCGATACGTACCGAGATGCCGAGATTGATGACGGTCGAGCCATGCGGCGGACCGTCGTTCTCGCCCTTCAGCGTGCGCACCGCCTCCTCGAGCATGGTGGTGTACATCTCGAAGCCGATCGCCTCGATGTGCCCGCTCTGCTCGCCGCCCAGCATGTTTCCGGCGCCGCGCAGCTCCAGGTCGAGCGCCGCGATCTTGAAGCCCGCGCCCAAGTCGGAAAACTCCTTCAGCGCCGCCAGCCGCCGTCGGGCGACCTCGGTCAGCTGCTGCTCCGGCGGTATCAGCAGATAGGAGTACGCCCTGCGATTCGACCGGCCGACACGCCCGCGCAGCTGGTAGAGCTCACTGAGTCCATGGCGGTCGGCACGATTGATGATGATCGTGTTCGCAAGCGGGATGTCGAGCCCGTTCTCGATGATGGACGTGGCGCACAGGACGTCGTACTCGTGGTTCATGAAGGCCAGCATCACGCGTTCGAGCTCCGCCTCGGGCAGCTGGCCGTGGCCGATGACCACGCGTGCCTGCGGAACCAGCTCCCGGATCTTGGCGGCCAGCTCGTAGATGGTCTCCACGCGGTTATGCACGAAGTACGTCTGGCCGCCGCGCTCCAGCTCCATCTCGACCGCGGTGCGGATCAGCTTCTCGTCGAACTTGGCGACGATGGTCTGGATGGCCATGCGGTCCTTGGGCGGAGTCTCGATCACGCTCATGTCCCGCAGCCCGATCAGCGACATGTGCAGCGTGCGCGGGATCGGTGTGGCCGACATGCTGAGCACGTCGATGGCGGAGCGCATCTGCTTCAGCCGCTCCTTGTGGCGCACGCCGAAGCGCTGCTCCTCATCAACGACCAGGAGGCCGAGATCCTGGAACTTCAGATCTTTCGAGAGCACGCGATGGGTTCCGATCAGGATATCGATCTTTCCCTGCTCGGCTTTTTCCAGAATGATCTTCTGCTCCCTGGCGGTGCGGAAGCGCGAGATCATCTCGATGTTGACGGGGAAGTTGGCGAAGCGCTTCTTGAAGCTCTCGTAATGCTGAAAGCTCAGAACGGTGGTCGGCGTCAGCACGGCGACCTGCTTTGAATCCTGCACGGCTTTGAACGCCGCGCGCATGGCAACCTCGGTCTTTCCGTAACCGACATCGCCGCACAGCAGGCGGTCCATCGGCTGCACCGACTCCATGTCGCGCTTGATGTCCGCGATGGCGTTCAACTGGTCGTCGGTCTCCGTGAAGTCGAACGCGTCCTCGAACTCGCGCTGCAGATTGTTGTCCGGCGAGAAGGCGGTCCCGACCGCAGCGGCGCGTTGGGCGTACAGCTTCAGCAGCTCCCCCGCCATATCCTGCATGGCCTTCTTGACGCGCGCCTTGGTCTTCGCCCACTGCTGGTTTCCAAGTTTGTTTAGCTCCGGCGCCGGTCCGGTATCGGTGGAGCGGTACTTCTGGATCAGGTCCAGCCGCGTGAGCGGAACGTAGAGCTTGGCCTGGTCGGCGAACTCGAGGATCATCAATTCCAGGGGCGGCGCGTCGTTCTCTTCGATGACGCGCAGGCCGCAGTACTGGGCGATGCCGTGCTCGACGTGAACGACGTAATCCCCGACAGCGAGGTCGCGAAAGTCGGAGATAAAGGCAGAGGTCTTCGACTTTTTCCGCGTGGCGGGCCGGGCTGCGACATCCGCATCGTCACTGAGATCCTGCGCGCCGAAGATGACGATCTGGCGTGCGGTGGCCTGATTCAGGTCCTGGACCTGCACCCCGGCGGCGATCGCGGTTTTCACGATGACGGGCGTGCGGAGATCTCCGGCCAGGTAGCTCGACTCCGAATACATGGTCGACGAACCCGGCTGCTGCGTGCGCGATCCGAGGCGATAGGGGAGCTGGTACTCCTGCAGCAGCGACGCGAGCCGCTCGACCTCGCCCTGATTGGGAGCGGTCAGAAGGACGCGTGCGTCCGCGTTCATCAGCGAGCGAAGCTGATCGATGAGCGCGGGGATGGAGCCGTGAAAGCGCATGGTCGGACGGGTGGCGAAGTCGACCTCGCTCAGGTAGCTGCGGTCCGCGTCCAGCACGTCCACCGCACCGAGCTGATCGAGATCGCAGCCGGGGAACGCCCTGAGCCGGTCTTCGAGATCCCACGGCGAAAGGTAGATATCTTGGGGCTGCACCAAAGATCCGATGCCCGCGCGCTCGTGCCTCTGCTGGACCTTGTTCCACCAGCGCTCGCCCTGATTCTTGACCATGGCGGGCTCTTCCAGGAACACGCGAGTGGAGCTGCCCATCAGGTCGAGCAAGGTCAGCGGAGCTCCGGCCACCGGCGCCAAGAACTCCCACCCGGGAAAGACGGTGGCGTCAGCACCCCGGCGATCCTCAGCACCTTGGCGAAAGGGATCGCCAGGGACCCCGTGTTCCCCGGCGGGTGCGGCGACATGCGTCTGCAGCTCGCCCGGAGTCTCTCCGCCTTCGATCTCGGCCGCGGCGACCGAGCCGGAGCGAGTGAGGCGGGCGTTGATAGCGGAGAGCAGCCGCGTGGTGACGGGCGTTTCGGTCAGCGGCAGCAGCAGAGCCTCGTCCAGCGTCGAGCTGGAGCGTTGGGTCTCCGGGTCAAACTTGCGGATGGACTCGATCTCATCGCCGAAGAAATCGATGCGCACGGGGCGGTCCTGTTCGGGCGAGTACGCGTCGATGATGCCGCCGCGGATGGTCACCTGTCCGGGCATCTCGACCACATCGACCCTGGTGTAACCGACCGAGAGCAGATGCTCGATCAGCATCTCGGGAAGATGCTCCTCTCCGGTCCTCAGCCGCAGCGCCAGACCGGTGTAGTGGTCGCGCGCAAACAGCCGCATGCAGGCCGCTTCGACCGGAGCGATGACCAGCCGCGGCACACCCGCCGCCTTTTCGCAGAGCTTCCACAAGGTGGAGGCGCGCGCCTCCTGAATCTCCGGATGCGGCGACAGGTTCTCGAAGGGCAGAACGTCGTGCGCGGGAAGCCGGAGAACCTGCGAGGGGTCGAGGGCGCCGGTCAGATCGCAGGCGGAGAGCACAGCGGCGTGCAGGGCTTCGGCGGCCTTGTTGTCGGCGACGATGATGAGGCAGGGTGCGTTTGCCGCACGGACGAAGAGCGGCAGATACAAGGCGCGCGCGGTCGCTGTGAGGCCGGAGACGCGTCTTCGCCCCGAGCCCGCGCTCAGATGGCGCCGGACACGTTCAAAAGCCTGGGAGTGTTCGAGGTCCGCAAGCAGCTCGCGGACGAACGGAAGAATCATCGCTCTTCCCATTGTACCGAGGGCGGACGCATCGTGAGCTTCGGCAACGGTGCCCAACACTGGATGTGCCGTTCTTCTGCCCCGAATTGTTGAACAGACAAACAGTCGCCAGCGCCTGGGGCAGGGTTGCGGCGCCGCCTCACGATCCGATGCCCACCTCCGCACTCCCTGGCGGTTCCGTTGGCGCGCCCATCACTGGTGCGGCATCACCGCCGTCGCCTTGTTCTTCACAAAGATCACATCCATCGGGTGCCCCAGGTTCGAGAACATCACGCGCCGGTTCCCGTACTCCTGGCTCACGCTGTCACTCACCTGCCCAAGCGCCAGCTGCACCTGCGCCTCGCTCATGCCTAAAATCGCGCGATGCTCGTCCACCGCCTTCCAGACCTCCGGCCCCCAGTGCTTATAAAGCTGGTGCGGATCGTCGTAGAAGAACAGCTCATCCGTCTGGAACGTGTAGTCCGGACCCTGCTTGTATCCCACCGGAACACCAAACAGCTTGTCTCCGCTGCCCGGCCCCTGCGCACTCGGCGGCAGCGTAAACAGCAGCAGCACCTGCCGGTCCCCACCCGGGATTCGGAACGTCGCGAACTTCGGCGCAACCTCCTCCACCGCGTCCTTCACCACCATCGGCTGCGCCCCCAGCAGCGTCCCCTCCTTCTTCGCATAGTCGACGTGCTTGCCCGGCGCCGCGTAATAATCCATCTGCCCGCCCGCGCTCACCCACACCGTCGTCCCATAGAGCTCCTTCAGGTCCGCCACGGAGGAGGGCCGCTTCTTCTTCAGGAAAACAAACGCGTCGTCCGGCAGCCGCTCCTGCACAGCCTTGGCCGGCGTCTTGTCGGGAGCATTCCGTTCCCGGTAAATCATCCCCACCCGGATGCCCACCGCCAGCAACGCCACCACCGTCGCCCCGATCGCCGCCTTCTTCCCGTTTTCCATCCAGCCTCCTCCAGTTCGTTGCGCTAAACACCCAATCTAAATCCTCGACACGCCATCTCTTGTTGTCATCCTGACCGCAGCGAAAAAGAATCCCGAGTTGGTCGACACTGCCCCACTCCCCGCCCGCCAGCCGCAGCCGCCTTTCCCTTGCCGCGGAGCGTAGTTGCCTGTTCTTTTGCTTGTCATTCAGGAGCGAAGCGGAGGAATCTGCTGTTTGCCCCTGTCTGTTCTTTTTGCTTGTCGTTCAGGAGCGAAGCGGAGGAATCTGCTGTTGCCCCGCCGGTTGCCCATCGTCGCGCCTTTGCCGAAAGGTGGGGTCTTCGGCAAGCCCACCGCAACATCGCCGTGCGCTATCATCACCCCAATCCGAAGGACACACTTGATGCTCAACCGCCGCACCGCAGCCCTGCTCGCCAGCATCGCTCTGAGCGCCACGCTCTCCGCACAGGCACCCAAGCCCGCACAGATCCCCGCCCCGCCACCATCTACTGCAGTCTCCCGCTATATTAAAGTTCCCGCCTCGGGAATAATCGAGCTCGAGCACGTCCGCATCATCGACGGTACTGGAGCCGCCCCGCTGGAAGATCAGACTCTGATCCTGAGCGCCGGGAAGATAACCCAGATCGCGCCTAGTACCCAAACTCTGCCGTTCACCCACGGCAATCCAACCATCCTCGACCTCACCGGCCGCACCGTCATCCCCGGCATCGTCGGCATGCACGACCACATGTACGGCATCGCCCGCCCCAACGCCGACGCCGAAGGCCACTCCGAGCCGCCCCTCGTCGTGCCCCAGATGACCTTCACCTCTCCCCACCTCTACCTCGGCGCCGGCGTCACCACCCTCCGCACCACCGGCTCCGTCGAACCCTACACCGACCTAAACCTGAAAGCTCAGATCGACGCCGGCCGCCTCCCCGGACCGCACATGGACGTTACCGCACCCTACCTCGAAGGCGCGAACTCCCCCTTCATCCAGATGCACCAGCTCAAGGATGCCGCCGACGCCCGCGCCACCGTGGACTTCTGGGCCGCGCAAGGCGCCACCAGCTTCAAGGCCTACATGAACATCACCCGCGCCGAGCTCAAGGCCGCCATCGACGAAGCCCACAAGCTCGGCCTCAAGCTCACTGGCCATCTCTGCTCCGTCACCTACCCCGAGGCCGCCGAGCTCGGCATCGACAACCTGGAACACGGCTTCTTCGTCAACACCCAGCTCGACCCCGGCAAGCAGCCCGACACCTGCCCCGCAACCGTCGGCGGCCCCACCCTCGCCCGCATGAAAGCCGACTCGCCCGAAGCCGCCGCCCTCATCAAGCTGCTGGTCCAACATCACGTCGCGCTCACCAGCACCCTTCCCGTCTTCGAGAGCTCCGATCCGCGACACCTGAAGCTCCAGCCCCGCGTCCTCGAAACCATGTCCGCTCCCACCCGCGAGGCCTACCTCTACACCCGCAACCTCGAGCTCAACCGGCCCACACCCGCCGGGGCTCCAGACCGCGCACAAAACTTCCGCAACGGCATGGCCCTAGAACGAGCCTTCGTCGCCGCCGGCGGCCTCCTGCTCGCCGGGCCCGACCCCACCGGCGACGGCGGCGTTCTCCCCGGCTTCGGCGATCAGCGCGAGATCGAACTCCTGGTCGACGCCGGCTTCACACCGCTCGAAGCCATCAGGATTGCCACCCTCAACGGCGCGACCTACCTCGGACGCGACAAGACCATCGGCTCCATCGCTCCCGGCAAGAACGCCGACCTGGTCATCCTCAAGGGTGACCCCAGCCACAACATCTCCGACATCGAGAACACCGAGATCGTCTTCAAAGACGGAGTAGGCTACGACTCCCAAAAACTCCTCGACTCCGCCAAAGGCCGCTACGGCCAGTACTGACTCGACGCCGCCATGCAATTCCCCAAACGCATGCAGGCCCGGGTAGTCATTCCGGAGCCTGCGTGCGTGGCATTGAACGCCGCCTGATAATCCTTACCTGGCCTAATCCACCGGCTCCGCCCCCGCCATCTCCGCATCCGCCCCCCTCAGGCTCTCCGCCGTCAGCGCATCCGCCCGCCGCAGGGCAGGGAACAGCCCCGCCGCACTCGCCGTCACCAGCAGGCTGCCGACCCCGCCCACCACCACCGCCCGCACCGCTCCCCACCAGTGCGCCGTCAGGCCGCTCTCAAACTCCCCAAACTCGTTGGAAGCGCCGATAAATAGCCAGTTCACCGCGCTCACCCGCCCCCGCATCTCCGGCGGCGTCGCCAGCTGCAGGATGCTCGACCGGATCACCACGCTCACCATATCGCTCGCACCCACCAGCACCAGCGCCACCAGGCTCACGACGATGCTCTTCGAGAGGCCGAACACCACCGTTGCCGCCCCGAATACGGCGACACACACCATCATCTTTCTGCCCGCGTTGCGCTTGATCGGCCACACCGTCAACATCAGCGACACCGCCAGCGCCCCCACGCTCGGCATCGCTCGCAGCAGCCCCAGGCCCCTCGGCCCGGCATGCAGCACATCCTCGGCAAAGATCGGCAGCAGCGCCACCGCTCCACCCAGCAGCACCGCGAACAGGTCCAGCGAGATCGACCCAAGCAGAAGCTTCGTCCGCCACACATATTCGAGCCCCGCCAGCACCGTCCGGATACTGAAGCTTTTTTTCACGATCTCGACGTCGATCTCGGGCTTGGCCCGCATCATCCCGACCAGCACCAAAAACCCGGACTGCATCACCAGCGTGAAGCAGTACACGATGGCCGCCCCACCCCAGCGCCGCATCGGCCCCGTCAGCTGCAGCGTAAACAGCAGTCCGCCCACCGCTGGCCCCGCCATGTTCGCAATCTGGTAGACCGTCGCGCCCCACGTCACCGCATTCACAAACTGCTGTTTCCCCACCAGGCTCGGCAGCAGAGCGCTCGACGCCGGTCCACTGAACGCGCGCCCCAGGCCGATGCCCACCAGCACCGCGTAAATCGGCCAGATCGGCGCCCGCCCACTCGCACCCGCGGCGCCCGTCCCGTACAGCGCGAACCACAGCAGCGCCAGCGTGCACACCGCCTGCACCGCATAGCAGATCAGGATGATCTTCCGCCGGTCATACCGGTCCGCGACGTGGCCCGCCGCCAGCATAAAGAAGAGCCCCGGCAGAAACAGCGCCAGCCCCGTATACCCAAGGTCGAGCGCGGAATGCGTGATCTGGTAGACCTGCCACGCCACCGCAACCGACTGCGCCTCGGCTCCCAGGATCACCAGCAGCCGCGCCGTCTGATACAGCCGGAAGTCTCGCGATCGAAAGGCGCCGCCGGCCCCCGCCATCTCGCGCGGCTGCTCCACCGCGGCCGTTTCAACCTCGCTCATACCCTATGCTTTCACATCCCGCATCCCCGCACCCATTACCAGGATCATTGCCTCCCCGGTCATCGGCCCAGACCATCGGCCCAGACCATCGGTCCCAGATCATCGGGCCCAGCTCATCGGCCCAGGTACGTCTTATACTGCGACTCCACCACGCCCACATTGCGAGCCAGCTGCAGCTTGGCCGCGTTGTACTGGAACATGGTCTGCACCAGCTGGCTCTGAGATCCCGCCAGCCTCGCCTCTGCCTGAACCACCGGCAGGTTATCCGTCACGCCGGCCAAAAAGCGCTGCTGCGCGTCGTCCAGCTCCCCCCGCGACAGCTCCACGTTGCTCTGCGCCACCTTCACCAGGTCATTCGCGCTCTCGGCATCCAGCAGGCTCGACCGGATCTGCTGCTCGATCGTCACCCGCAAGCTCTCAATCTGCCGCCGCAGCCCCACCATCTGGGCGTCGGCCACCTCGCGCTCGCCTCGAAACTCCGCCTCTTTGAAGATCGGGAAGTTCAAGCTCCCCTGCGCCGTAAACACGCCGTGATAGAGGCCACGGGTCTCCCCCAGAACGCCGTAGTATCCGCCAAACGCCACGGTCGGCAGCCGTTGGTATCGCACCGCCCTCTGCGTCTGGTTCGCGACCTCCATCTGCGCCTGGAGACTCAGCAGATCCTTGCGCCGCTCGAATGCCAGCGTCATCGCGTCCGAAAGCTCCATGTGCGCCAGCTCCACATACGGCACGGTGTCCGTCAGCGTCAGCTCCTGGTCCGCGGCAATCCCCATCTGTCGGTTCAGCGCAATCTTGTCCTTCGCGATCTGATTTTCCGCGCTCACCAGCGTCTGCTGCTCGTTCTGCAGCTGCACCTGCGCCCGCAGCGTATCCAGGTGCGTTCCCACACCCGCGGCCTGCAGGTCGCGAGCCTGCCCCAGCGCCACCTCGTCCACCTTCACCAGCGATCGCTCATTCTCAATCTGCGCCGCGTCCGCAATCGCCTGCAGATACGCCGTCCCCACCGCCAGCGCCACATCTCCCCGCGCATTCAACGTCGTCAGGTTCGACGAGGACACTGCCCTCTTCGCCGCCTTGTACAGGAAGTACGCCGGCACGTTGAAGAGCTGCTGACTCACATTCAACTGCGCCGCCGTCGTATCCACCTTCACGATCGAGGAGAAGTTCGCAGCCGCCCCGCTGCCCAGCAACCCTCCCAGCGACTGCGGCTTGAAGCCCATCGCCGCCAGGTTGATCTCCTGCGTTCGCGTGTAAAGCTGCGCCTCAATCGTCGGCAGAAGATTGTTTTCTACGGTTCGCTCGAGACCGCGCACACGCCGCTCGTTCTCAAGTCCCAGTTCGACGCCCAGATTGTGTTTCAGGCCCATCCCAATCGCGTCGTCGATGCTCAGAGGCATTGCTCCCGGCGTCGGGCGCGCCACCCTCACCCCGCCTGGCAGCTTGCTCTCGTAGCTGGCCATCGAAGCTGCTGAGGTGGACGTCGCTGCGGAGGCGGACACGGCAGCTGGAGTCGATGGGGTCGGAGCCGCCGGAAGCTCGCTCCCGCTCTGTGCCACCGCGCGCGCCGCCAGCACGCAGCCAGCTAACGCCAGCGGCCAAAACCTTGCGGCAAATCGCGCAGGGACACGGTGATGATCGAAAGGCACTCTCGTTAGAGTGCCCTGGAGACATGCGGGTTGCGAAAATATGCCGGAAGGCAACTCCGTGCTGTCCAAACCTTTATCCCCCACATCGTCTTTACTCCCATCCATCCTCAACCAACCCTCCTCAGCTAGAATACGAAACGATAACTCTATGCGTCTGACACTCATGAAGCCTGTCTTCCCTCGCGTCCTCCTGGCGGCCACCGCCCTCCTGCTTACGCTTTCCGCCGCGGCTCAGCTTGCCGTTCCCGCCGGCCAGGGTGACACCTTCAAAGACACCTCGCCCATCAAGCCGCCCGCCGGGGCCAAGGTCGCCATCTTCGAGTTCGAAGACCTCGAGTGCCCCGCCTGCTCCCATGCCTTTCCCCTCGTGCACGCCGCCGTCGAGCACTACAAGATCCCCCTCGTTCGCCACGACTTTCCCCTCCGCGGACACATCTGGAGCCTCGACGCGGCCATCACCGCTCGCTACATCCAGGACAGGATCTCGCCCGCCGCCGCCGAGGAGTTCCGCGGCGCAGTCTTCGCCAACCAGAGCTCCATCCAAAGCAAGGAAGATCTCCAGACCTTCACCCAGAAATACTTCCAGGCACACGGCCGCACCATGCCCTTCGTCGTCGATCCCACCGGTCAGTTCGCCAAAGAGGTCAACGAGGACTACGAGCTCGGCCTGCGCATCGGCCTCCTCCACACCCCCACCATCTTTGTCGCCACCCAGAAGCAGTGGATCCAGGTCGTCGACATGAACCAGCTCTACCAGACCCTCGACAGCGTGATCGCCCAGGTTGGCGGAGTCGCCTCCACCAGCTCCGGGAAGACGACCGCCGCCAACTCCAAGCTTCGCCATCCCGCGACCCCGCAGAAGTAGGCCCGATCACCAGACAGCCGCGGCGTCGCCCCGATTTTCAGCAGCCGCACACCGGATGCGAGACGCTACCCTGTTCCTCATGCGCAAGATCACAGCCTTCCTGTTATCCTTTGCCGCCGTGCCCCTCTCTGCACAGCAGACCGCCCCCTCCAACCCCTATCTTGTTCTCATGGAGCAGGCCCAGCGTCACGCCCGCGCTCACGGCGGCACTCTCGCCCCTGTTCTTTCGCCGGTCGATCACGCCGTCCTCGACGGCAGCGTTCCCATCGAAGCGCTGCACGCAGCAGGCTTCCGCATCGTCCCCTGGACCACCAACGACCCCGCCAAGATGCGCGAGCTCATCCGCCTCGGCGTGGATGGCATCATCTCCGATCGCCCCGACCTCCTCCACCAGGTCGTCGCGGAGGCCCGCCGGTCCATCTTCCACAGCGCCGCCGAGCGACAGCGTCTCCTGGACTTCGACATCTCCGCGCATCGCGGCGGCCGCGGCCTCCGCCCCGAGAACACGCTGCCCTCCTTCGAGTCCGGCCTCGACAATCTCATCACCACCATTGAGACCGACACCGGCGTCACCACCGATCGCAAATCGCTGATCTGGCACGATCAGTTCCTTAGCCCGGAGTCCTGCCGTCGCGCCGACGGCCAGCCCTATACCCTCGACAACCGCGTCTATATCCGCGACATCTCCCTTCCCGACGCCCAGCGCACGTTTATCTGCGACAAGCTCCACCGCACCGCCTTCCCCGACCAGCGCAACGACCTCGCCCTCTCGCCCGTTTCGATCGCCTTTGCCCGGCAGGAGGGCCTCCGCAACGCCTACGTCCCCACCGACGCCGCGCAGCTCTTCGAGTTCCTCCGCTTCTACGCGGACTTCTACCGCACCGGCCTGGGCCGCGCCCATCCGCACGCCACCGAGCGCGCCCTCGCCGCCGAAAAAGTCCGCTTCAACCTCGAGACCAAGATCCTCCCCGACCGCCTCCCTCCCGAGATCACCAGCCGGCAAAATCCCAAATTCCCCGCCGACCTTTATGGAAACCACACCGTCGACCCGCAGACCTTTGTCGACACCCTGACGCACGCCATCCTCAACGCGCGCATGGAGTCGCGCTGCGAGATCCAGAGCTTCGACTTCCGCACCCTCATCCTCGTCGAAGAGCAGCACCCGCGCCTCCCCACCTATTACCTCATCGAAGACCCCAGGCCGCTTTCCACCGAATTCGTCCCCGAAGCCCTCCGCCAGCCCGCCCCATGATCACTGTGCCCCGCGGGAATCAGGGCATTTGCGGACTCTCGCTGTTGTCTTTGCCTGCACCTGTTTGTCTTTGCCTATACTTTGTTTGTCATTTGCCTGTACTTTTGCTTGTCATTCCGCAGCGCAGCGAAGGAATCTGCTTTTCTCCCCCCAACTCTGCTTCTTCGCGAAATACTGCATTAACAATCGCTTGATCTTCCTTACACCGCGCGCCTATAGTATGGCCGCTATGCGCATCTTCATCAGACTCTTCACCACAGCGATGCTGTGTCTGCTCTTCCTGCCCATCTCCTCCCTGGCCCAGTTCGAAAACGGAAGCATCGTCGGCATTGTTCGTGACAGCTCCGGCGCTGTCGTTCCAGACGCAACCATTACCGTTACAAATATCGCGACCGGCATCGTCAGCACCCGAACCTCCAACGCCACCGGCGAGTACGAGGTTCCCGCCCTCCGCGTCGGACAGTACAACGTCCTCATCGCAAAGCCCGGCTTCGCCAGCGTCACCGCCACCGATGTCGCGGTCACCATCTCCGGCCGCCAGCGCGTCGACTTCAACCTCCCGGTCGGCGAGACCACCACCACCGTGGACGTGGTCTCAGGCGTCAACCTCCAGGTCGAAACCGACACCAGCCAGCGCGGCCAGATCGTCACCCAATACCAGACCGCCGCGCTCCCCCTCGTCAGCCGTAACTACTCCGACCTCATCGGCCTCACCACCGGCGTCCGCGCCGCCGGCAACGCCCTCTCCACCACCTCCAACACCGGGCTCCTTCGCGAGGGCTCCTTCAACGTCAACGGCCAGCGCTCCATCTTCAACAACTTTCTCCTCGACGGCATGGACAACAACGCCTACGGCGAGTCCAACCAGGGCTTCTCCAACCAGATCATCCAGCCCGCCCCAGACTCCATCGCGCAGTTCCAGGTCGTCACCAATAACGAGACCGCCGAGTACGGCCGGGCATCGGGCGCCGTCATCAACGTCGCCTTCGCCCAGGGCGCCAACACCTTCCATGGCCGCGTCTACGAGTTCCTTCGCAACACCGACCTCAATGCCACCGGCTTCTTCCGTCCGCCCGGAGGCGTCAAGCCCCAGTTCAATCGCAACCAGTTCGGTGGCAATCTCGGCGGCCCCATCCTCAGGGACAAGCTCTTCTTCTTCATCGACTACGAGGGCTTCCGCCAGGCGCGCAAACAGGTCTCCACCGCCACCCTTCCCACCCCCAACCAGCTCAACGGCGTCTTCGCCAGCACCGTCTACGACCCCTACACCGGCGCTCCCTACGCCGCCGGCAGGTCCATCCTCTCCGCGGCGGATATCTCGCCCGCATCCCACACCATCGCCGGCCTGATCGCCAAACTCAACCCCGGCTCCGCCAGCACCAACAACTTCACCACCCTCCAGCGCTCGCAGAACTTCTCCGACAAGGGTGACATCCGCCTCGATTACACCCTCAACTCCCGCAACTCCTTCTTCGTCCGCGTCTCCGATCTGAAGCAGAACGCCACCGATTTCCCCATCTTCGGCCTGCCACTCGACGGCAACTCCAACGGCAAGCAGCGCATCCTCGATCAGCAGGTCGCCGTCGGCTACACCCGCGTGATCGGCTCCAATCAGCTGCTCGATGCTCGCGTCGGCCTCTCCCGCACCAGGGCCGGCAAGTTCTCGCTCTCCATCGGCAACAACCCCGGCTTCAGCTTCCCCGGCCTGCCCACCGACCCCACCGTCGCCGGCGGCATCCCCTCCATCACCATCTCGAACCTCAGCGCTCTCGGTCGCCAGGCCACCAATCCCCAGGTCCAAAACCCGGCGCTTCTCAACCCAAAAATCAACTACTCCTGGGTCGTCCGCAATCACTCGCTCAAGGCAGGCTACGAGTACCAGCACACCTGGATGGGCGTCCAGGACACCAACCCGCTTTATGGCGGATTCTCCTTCGCGGGCGGCTTCAGCCGCGCCGTCGACAGCACCGGCAAACTCACCGGCGCCGCCACCACCGACAACTACGTCGCCGACTTCCTCTGGGGCGCCACCAACCAGTACAACCTCTCCTCCTACTTCGTCGCCCACCTCCGCAACCAGTCGCACTTCGCCTACCTGCAGGATGACTGGAAGGCCTCGCCCAAGCTCACCCTCAACATGGGCCTCCGCTACGAATACACCACCCCCTACTCCGAACAGCACAACCTCCTCTCCAACTTCAACCCCGCCCTCGCCAACGCCGTCGATCCCCGCACCGCCGTCGTTCCCGTCAGCGTCAGCGGCAACAAATACGGCTACACGTCCGACAAAAATGACTTCGCTCCCCGCTTCGGCTTCGCCTTTGCCGTCGACGACAAGACCGCCGTCCGCGGCGGCTACGGGATCAGCTTCTCGCACTACGACCGCGCCGGCTCCGGCAACATCCTCGCCATCAACCCGCCCGAAGCCCTCTTCGTCACCGTCCCCCAGGCCCCGGCGCGCAACGGAATCAACGCCGGCTACACCCGCATCGACCAGGGTTTTCCCGCGGGCACCCTCACCTTCAACCCGCTCACCGACAACATCACCTACATCGATTCCAGCCGCTACCGCGACAGCTACGTCCACAACTACTACCTCGACGTCCAGCGCACCCTCGCCAAAAACACCCTCCTCGACATCGCCTACGTCGGCAATCACGGCCTCAAGCTCCTGCAATTCGGCAACTTCAACCAGAAGGACCCGCTCAACAGCTTCGCCCGCCCCATCCCCACCTACGGCGACATCACCGTCGCTCTGCACGAGGCCTACTCCCATTACGACTCGCTCCAGGTCCGCTACGAGCAGCGCATGGTCGCCGGCCTCACCCTGCTCAACTCCTTCACCTGGTCGCACGCCCTCGATAACGCCGGAGCCTCGCTAGAATCCGCCACTCCCTCCTTCCAGGACTTCCGCAACCCCGCCGCCGACTACGGTCAGTCCGAATACAACCAGCCCCTCATCGACACCACATCGCTCGTCTATGAGCTGCCCTTCGGCCGCAACCGCGCCTTTATGAACACCGGCGGCATCCTCAATGCGGTGCTCGGTCAATGGCAGGTCTCCGCCGTCAACCAGGCGCAGTCCGGCTTCCCCTATCAGATCACCTACAGCCCGCCCGCCAACAACCTGGTCTCCGGCATCCCGGCCAATCAGAGCTACCGCGGCGCCAACCTCTATCGCCCCAATCGCGTCCCCGGCGTCGCCCTCAACCATCTCGACAAGTCCACCTCCACCGGGACCGCGCTCCAGTACGTTAACCTCCGCACCGCCGCCAATCCCACCAACGCCAGCGTCATCGCCATCCCGGCCGCCACCGTCAACGGAGCCCTCGCCAGCCCCTTCGGCAACATCTCCCGCGATCCCGGCCGCGGCCCGATCTTCAACTCACTCAACGTCGCCTTCAACAAGCGCTTCGACACCCCCGTCGAGGCCCTCAAAGTTGAGTTCCGCGGCGAGCTGTACAACGCCTTCAACCACACCAACTTCACCGCACCCGGCAGCGGCATCGCCAACTCCAACGCCATCATCAACGGCGTCTCCACCCCCGTGCAGACCGGCGGAGCCATCACCAGCACCTTCGACCCCCGCATCGTGCAGTTCGGCCTCAAGGTCCTCTTTTAGTTACAGATGTTACAAATCACTTGCCTTTGCGCCTTTCGTTCAAAGCCATGGGGCCTTCACCGAAGAAGGCCCCACTCGGGCCTCCTTACCGCACCATGAACACCAGAAAATAGTCCTGCCCATCGGCCTTGGTAAAGTCGTACCGGCCCTCCACCCTGAAGCCCGCCTCGCTCATCTCCTGCTCCACCACCTTGCGGTCCAGGCCATGATCGCTCCCGTTCCCGTTCCGGTCGATGATCCCCACCTTCGCGCCGGGCTTCAACGCCTGCCGCAGCTCCCTCATCACCGGCACCGGGTGCTCGATCTCGTGATACACCTTCAGCATCAGAACCGCATCCACGCTCCTCGGCGGAAGCTTCGGGTCGTCGGCAGTCCCCAGCACCGTCCGCACGTTCCCTATCCGCTCCTTCTTCACCCGGTCCCCGATGGCGCTGATGGCCTTGGGATTGATATCTTCGGCAAACACCGTTCCGGCCGGCCCCACCCGCTGCGACGCCCGCACCGTGAACCAGCCCGAGCCCGCCCCGATATCCGCCACGCTCCTCCCCGGCTGAATCCCCAGCAGATCCATCACCCGCCCGATCTGCAGCTTTTTATCCCGATCCGGATACTCGAAGATCCCCAGGTCTCCGGAGTAAGGCGTGCTCGTCGGCCGCTGCGTGGCTTCCGCTGCGGTGGGCGCCTGCCCTCTCGCTCCCATCACGCCGCCCGCGGCCATTATCAGCGCCAAGACCGCACCTGCAATCAACCTCGTCCCCGCCACTCTCATACCCATCGCCTCAGTCCCCATTCCCACAGCATCCTCCCTTTCCTTTCCACCCGCAAACTCATCCATCGCACCTATGCCAGCGGCAGAGACGCGGGCGTACAATTCGGCACGTCGTAAGCGGGCTCCCACATCGGCGGCGTGAAGATCGATCCGGTAGCCTGCTACTATCAACTTTTGTTTTCGGAGGAAGGCCATGCTCAAACCCAGGATGCCGGTCACCTTAGTGTCCCTGACCATCGGGATTCTCGCCCTCACAGCATGCCAGCATCGCGCCAACTATTACCTCATCTCCAACAACCTCAAACTGCCCTATTGGCAGACTGTAAACGCCGGCTTCGGCAAGGCGGCCGCCGAGTACCACGTCAATACCCTGCTCGAAGGCCCGGATGACTACAACGCCGCCGCGGAGCTCGACGCCTTCCGCAAAGCCGTCGCCGCCAAACCCTCCGGCATCCTTATCTCCGTTGCCGACGCCAACACCTTTCGCGAGGAGATCAACAGCGCCATCCAGGCCGGCATTCCCGTCATCACGGTCGACTCCGACGCCCCCACCAGCGCGCGCCTCTTCTTCATCGGAACCAACAACCTATCCGCCGGTCACCTCGGCGGCCAACGGCTCGTCGAAAAACTTCACGGCAAGGGTAATGTCGTCTTCTATTCCATCCCCGGTCAACCCAACCTCGATGAACGCCTGCGCGGATACAAGGACATCATGGCTGAGCACCCGCAGATGAAGGTCGTCGACGTGCTCAACGTCAAGGGGGATGCTGGCATCGCCTTCGATCAGACCCGTCAGTACCTCGCTAAGACCGGCGCCGACAAGGTCGACGCCTTCGTCTCGCTCGAGTCCTCCTCCGGCCCGCCGATCGCCGATGTGCTCAAGCGTGAGCACGCCACCGACCGCCTCCTCATCGCCATGGACGTCGGCCCCGACACCCTCAACCTGATCAAGGACGGCAGCATCGACTCCAGCGTCTCCCAAAAGCCCTTCACCATGGGCTTCGCCGGCCTGGCTCTGCTCGATCAGATCCACCGGCACAAGCCCGAGAACTTCCAGAACAACTACATCGTCGATTCCTTCTCGCGTTACCCCACCTTTGTCGATACCGGCACCGCCCTCGTCACCAAAGACAACGTCGGCGTCTACCTCGAGAGCTCCGAAAAGGCCAAGCAGTAGCTTTGCCTTAAAGCAGTCTCGCTTCCCCGCAAAAGGCCTGCAGGAAACAACCTGCAGGCCCTCGTTTTGCCCCAGGCTGTTCCGCTCTACCGCATCCCACCCGACGCCAGCAGCGTCTCGCCCGTCATCCAACCCGAGTCCGCCGACGCCAGAAACACCGCAATCGGCGCAATGTCGCCCGTCTGGCCCGTCCGGCCCAGTGGAGTCTGCGACACCGCCACCTTCTCAAACTCGCTCCCGCTAAACCCAGCCGCTTGATACCCGTCCGTCTCCACCACTCCCGGGTTGATCGAGTTCACGCGGATCTTCTGCGGCCCAAGCTCCTTCGCAAGCGATTGCGTCACCGCATCCACAGCACTCTTCGTCGCCGCGTACACCGATGCGGTTGGCGGTGTCAGGCGGCTTACAAGCGACCCGATGTTGATCACGCTTCCACCCTCCGCTCCGAAGTGTTTCACGGCTTCTTTGGTGGTCAGGATCAGGCCAAGCACGTTGAGGTTGAACTGCTTGTGAAAGTGCTCCTCGGTCACATCTTTGAGTGGCTTGAATTCGTAAATTCCGGCATTGTTCACCAGCACATCCAGTCGCCCGAATGCCTTCTTCGTCTCCGCGAACAGCCGCAGGATGTCGGCCTGCTTCGAGACATCGCCCTGCACCGCAATCGCCCGTCCGCCTTTGCCGGTAATCTCCGCGACCACCTTGTCCGCGCCCTCTTTGCTCGAGGCGTAGTTCACGACGACCGCCGCTCCCTCTGCCGCAAGATCCTTCGCAATGCCTGCGCCGATGCCCTTTGACGCGCCGGTGACAACCGCTACCTTATTCGCTAACTTGCTCATAGCTCCGCTCCCTTTTATCTCTTGATCTTGCGATCACCGTCTATACTTCGATACTCATCGAATTGAGTGCGCGGACCTCCGAAACGATTCGCTCGTTTCAGTTAAATATTTGCCATATGTTCGAGGTAGGCCGTCAGCACGTCCCGCCGAAGCGTGTAATTCCGATACTTACCGTCGCGGGTCACCTTCACCAGGCCCGCCTCCTCCAGCTCCTTCAGGTGGTGCGACAGCGTCGCTGCGCTCACACCCACACATCCCAGCAGACGTCCGCACGTCACCACGTCCGCGTCCGCTCCAAGCCGTCTCACGATCTCGTAGCGCCGCGGATCCGCCAGCGCCCGCGCAATCGCCTGAACCTGCTCCTGCGTGAGCCTTCTGCTCTTCGCCACCGCCATCTCACTCCCACCCAGACTTTCGTTACTCCTGCCAGGGCTACTGAATCTGCACCAGCCCGGCCCCCTGCTCTGCCACACCGTGCCCTTGCCCACCTACCGCCAGCCCGCCATTTGAATCCGGCCCTTGCGGGGCCCGCCAATGGTCGATGTAGCTCACCTGGTGCACGCAGCTGATCGTGCAGTTCGGCGCACACCCTTTCTCGGTCAGAAACTCCCGCTTCACATCCGCCGTCCTGTACTCGGCCAGCGGAACTCCCGGGTATCCGCGCTGCTGCGAGCAGTAGTGCACCAGCCCCTGCTCGCAGATGTACAGGTACCGCGATCCCGCCCGGCATCGCCAATCGTTCGGCTTTCCGTTCGCGATCGCCTCCTGAAACTGGTTGAACCTCGAGTAGCTCCGCCGCGTCAGCTTCCGCACCCGGTCCCACACCTCGCGCTCCTCGCCCCCCAGCGGCTTCAGCTGTCCGCTGCCGTCATGGATGATCCCGATCGTCGAGGAAAATCCCAGCCCCAGCGCCCGCTGCGAGATGGTGTACGCGTCCTCAGGATGCGCGATCCCGCCGCCCACCACCGAGTTGATGTTGACGTGAAACTCGGCATGCTCCGCCAGCATCTTCAGCTTCGCATCCAGGACCTTCAAACTCTTCTTCGAAACCTCGTCCGGCATCACGTTATCGATCGAGATCTGCATGTGGTCGAGCCCGGCCCGGTTCAACCGCTCGATCCGATCCGGCATCAGCAGATATCCGTTCGTGATCATGCCCGCGATCGCGCCCGTCTTCCGTATCCGCGCAATCACCCGGTCCAGCTCAGGATGCAGCAGCGGCTCGCCGCCCGAGATCGTGATGACCGAGGTGCCCAGCCGCCCCAGGTGGTCGATCCGCCGCTCCATCTCCTCGATGTTCACGGGCTTCGATACATCGTCGTACTCATTGCAGTACGTGCAGGCCAGGTTGCAGCGCCGCATCGGCACGATGTGCGCCATGTACGGGTGCCCGGTCGAGGCCAGCGCCGATCCGATGGAGCCCAGCTCCCGCAACTTCCGGGTCACGGCCCGAAGCCGCCGCTTTGCCCCCGTTCGCCGGGTCCCAGGCTGTGCGATCTCATTGGCCATAGTCACTTACAAGTATAGAGCCAGCACCCGCAAGCGCGATCACGCCCGCGGCACAGGACCCCAAAGAGCCCGCTCGGTCAATATTCACGCGGGCAACACTCATCGGCTCGTCGACCTCCGCGGTCCTGCCCTCGTTCGGTGCCGCCCCAGCCGCCTTCCGCATCACCACCAGCTCCTCTTTCGGCTTCGGCTTGCTCAGGTAAAACCCCTGCAGCTCATTGCATCCTTCCCTTCGCAGGTACTCCATCTGCTCCAGCTTCTCGACGCCCTCCGCCGTGATCGACATATTGAAGCTCGCCCCCAGCGCCGCAATCGCCTGCACAATCGCCCGCGCCGAGCGGCACTCCGGCAGATCCTGCACGAAGCTCCGGTCGATCTTCAGCTTGTCGAACGGAAAGCTCCGCAGATAACTCAACGACGAGTACCCCGTGCCGAAGTCATCGAGAGCAATCCTTACGCCCAGATCCCGCAGCCGGTGCAGCGCCTTCAACGTCGTCTCGCTGTTCTGCAGCAGAACCGTCTCCGTGATCTCCAGTTCCAGCCGGTGCGCGCTCAATCCGGAAAAACTCAGCGCCTCCGCGATCATCTCCGGCAGACGTCCGCTCTTGAACTGCGCCGGCGACAGGTTCACCGCCACCTTCACCTCCTTGGCCCAGGTCGCCGCCTCCTCGCACGCCGTCCGCACCACCCATTCGCCGATCGGCACAATCAGCCCCGACTCTTCCGCCAGCGGGATGAAGTCCGCGGGCGAGATCATCCCGCGAGTCGGATGCTGCCAGCGCACCAGCGCCTCATAGCTCGTGATCTCACTCGTCTGCGCGTCCACCAGCGGCTGGTAGTGGAGCCGAAGCTCGTCCCCCAGCAGCGCCTGCCGCAGATCGCGCTCCAGCGTCCGCCGGCTCTCCATCCGCCTGTCCAGCTCCGGCTCGAAGAAGCTGTACGAAAGCGTCTCATCCTTCTTCGCCCGGTAGAGAGCCATGTCCGCCTTCTTCAGTAGGTCATCCACCTCCGATCCGTCCCTCGGCGCCATCGCCATCCCCACGCTGCAGCCGGAGATCACCTGGTGTCCCCCCAGGAGGTATGGCTGCGCGAGCGCGTGAATCAGGCGCTTCGCCAGCACCACCGCATCGGCGTCCGACTTCGGTCCCGTCTGGATCACCGCAAACTCATCCCCGCCCAGCCGCGCCACCGTGTCGCTCTCCCGCAAGGACGCCCTCAACCTCTGCGCCACCGCCTGCAGCAGCTCGTCGCCAGCCGCATGGCCCAGCGTATCGTTCACGCTCTTGAAGCCGTTCATGTCCAGGCTCATCAGCACAAACGGAACACCCCGCTTGGCCTGGGTCGCCGCCTGCTGCAGGCGCTCGTGGAAGAACGTCCGGTTCGGCAGACTCGTCAACGCGTCGTGATGCGCCATGAAGGCCAACTGCATCTCCGCCCTGCGTCGCTCGGTCACATCCTCAAACGTCATCACCCATCCGCCGTCCGGCATCGGCCGGGTCGCGATCGACACCACATGCACGTCGCCGATCTCCTCAAAGGTCTGGTCCATCTGCCCATCCGGAGAGATCGCGTGAATGCGTACCTCCAGTCGCTGCGCCCGCCTCCGGCTGAAGCCGATCGCGCCCATCACCTCGCCGATGCTCATCCCGATCCGCACCTGCTCGCACGGCACACCGAACATCTCGCTCAACCGGCGGTTCGCCAGGATCAACGCCCCGCCACCGTCGTAGAGCGCCAGCCCCTGTGACATATACGTCAACGCAATCTTGAGGTTGCGGTGTACCACCGCCAGTTGCTCGTCCGCCTCACGCTCGCCCGTAATGTCCCTCGTGATCTTTGCAAACCCGATCGCCGATCCGCGCATCACCACCGGTTCGATCACCACACTCGCCCAGAACCGCGATCCGTCCTTGCGTACCCTCCACTCGCTCCGCTCGAAGCGGCCCGTCTCGAGCGCCGTTTCAAGCGCACGCCGCGGCTCTCCGCTCGCCTGATCCTCCGGCGTGTAAAACATCGAGAAGTTGCGCCCGAGAACCTCGGCCTCCGCGTAGCCCTTGGCCCGCTCCGCTCCCGCATTCCAGCGGGTCACAGCGCCCTCGCGGTCCAGCATGTACATCGCATAGCCGGTTACGGAGTTCACCAGCAGCTTCGATTGGAGTTCGCCCTCTACCTTCAAGTCCTTGGTCTGCATCACTCACCCGCTCAAGAAATTCCGCAGCGTCTCCCTGCGTCTCTCCTCTCATCGGCAGCCTTCCGCAAAACCTTAGCTCTCTCCTCAAGATCCCCGTCGCAGCCCAGGCCCTCCCCTCAGCAATGCTCGACACAAACAGCAACGGCGACCCCGGGGGCCGCCGCTCTTCCAAGCCAAAATTTCCGCGCATCTAGTCCAGGGGATCGCCCTCTTCGCACTTCCACCGCTGCCCCATCTTCCCGAGCTCATCCATCGTCTTCCCCAGCTCCGGCGATTCCGCCAGCGCCTCACCCCGCCGCCGCACCTCTTCCCCCTGCCCTCCAAGCATCGGCCGCATCCCCGCCAGCATCAACTCGGCTCCGGGCAGCTCGACACCGGCAAAGCCCGGCCCAAACTCCGGCCACTCCAGCACCGATTTCCGCTTCGGGTCCGGCGTTAATGTTAGCGTCTGCTCCTTCTTCTCGCGCAGCACCGTCACCGGAACCGGCTTGCCCTTGCTGTCGTGTACCGTCTTCGACCAGTCGCCTATCCCCGCCACCGTCACCTGGTTCAGCTTCACTACCACATCGCCAGCCTTGAGCCCGGCCGTGGCCGCGGGCGAGTTCGCCTCCACGCTCCGCACCAGCAGCCCCGACGCTCCGCCCTGCAGCCCAAAATACTCCGCCAGCTGCGGTCCTATCGGCTCCAACATCGCTCCGGTATACGGCAGGCCCATCATCGTGCCCAGAAACCCACGCCCTCCCCGGGGCGTTGCTACCCCCGGTCCGCCACCATGCAAAAATCCCAGCCCACCTTGCGGGGCTCCGCTTCCACCGCCGGTGCTTCCTCCCGACGCTACCGCCGGCGGCCCGCTGAATCCGTCCGGCTCCGGAACCGTCATATGCTGCTGCCACGCCTGCCGCTCCACCTCTTCGCGGTTCGCCATCTTCGCGCTCACCGTCTGCTGCTGCCCGTCCCGGCTGATCACCAGGCTAACCGTGCGCCCCGCCGGAGTCTCCCGCAGCATCCGCCGCAGCTGCTCCTCGCCCTCCACCACCTGCCCGTTCATCTGCACAACCACATCATGCTCCCGCAGCCCCGCCTTGCCCGCCGGTCCATCGTGGTCGACCCGCAGAATTTCGGCCCCCCGGCTCTCGCGCAGCTTCAACGCCCCCATCCCCTCCTCGCTTACGTCGCGAATATCGACGCCCAGGTACCCCTGCGATGCGTGTGTGGCCAGCCCGGCCGCCATCACGTACCCGCTCTGCCCCACCATGCCCGGCGTCATCGCCAGGCCGACCGCCAACATCGCCGCATACGTCCGTCTGCTCATCGGCAAACTCCTCTTCCCTAAGTCCACAACCTATCAACACAGCGCCAGTCGGCCCAACTCACGCGTGCGCCCTGCCTCTTCTCGAAACCCGAGCGCCCGTCGCCGAGCACCCCTCAAGAGCATTGTGCCTGTTGGACTAAACCATTGCGCGACCGTGAGCACACCGGGACAATCCGGTTCCTATTTGCTGCGGAGCGTCAGATCTACTGAATATCCGCCGTGCCCTGCAGCGCCTCAAAGCTCGCCGTCCGTATAAAAGGGTTCTCATCCTGCGTCGACACCGTCCGCAGCACCTGCCGGACGCTGGAGTCCGACTGCACCGGCGTCAGCATCCCGATCGCGGCCTTCCGCACGCCCGCATTTCCGTCGTGCATCAACGCCTCGAGCACCGCGTCCCGAACCCTCTGGTCCTGGTCCACGTACCGCTCCAGCCCCCGCAGCGCCTTCATCCGCACCCCCGCGTCGCCATCGTACCGCAGCCGCACCATCAACGCGCCGCGCACATCCCTTCCCTCATCCGTCCCCGCGCACGCATGACCCATCCGGCACTCGTTCGCCAGCAGCCCCACCGCGTCCGTCCGTACCCCCTCGTTCGTCCCCGCCCTCATCCCCATCATCAACAGCTGGCGAATCTGCGGGTCGTCCAGCGACCCCTCCATCGTCTCCGGAACCACGCGGTTGTACTTTACCTGCACCAGCTCCGAGTCCGGCGTCTGCAGGATCCCGCTCACATTCGCGATCACGCCCTTCGTCTGTTCGTTGTAGACCACCACCTGCCGCGGCTTAGGCGCATGCGCCGCCTTGTATCGATGCGTGAAATCCCCCCCCAGAAAGCCCACCCCCACCAGCAGCGCCGCCAGCGCCGGCGCACCCGTCACAAATCCAGTCCACCGCCAGAAGTTCCCCCGCAGCCGCGTCGCCAGGCCGTGCGGAGCCTCGTCGTCCAAAGCCTCATCCAGCCGCATCCGGCTCTGCGCCAGCAGGTTCGGCGAAACCTCCACCACCGGCGTCAGCGCCAGCCCCTCGTCCATCTCCCGGATCGCGCTCAACTCACCCTGGCAGGCCTCGCACTCATCCAAATGATGCTCCAGCCCAATTGCCAGCTCGTCCTCGAGCTCGCCATACATCAACAGCACCATCTGCTCCTGCGCCATGTCACAGTTCATTGATCTACCTCAGCCAGCCTCAAAAAGTTGCCCTTCAAACTCCCAGCGAATTGTTCGTCCATCATCGCGGATCAGCGTCCGTCTTTGGCGCCCTCCTGTTGTCAGCCTGAGCACAGCGAAGAGCCTGTCCTGAGCTTGCCGAAGGAATCTGCTTCTCTACCTTCTCTACCCAGGAATCCATCCCGAAGTCCTCCATCCCGGAGTCCTCCATCCAGAGCCCTCAATCCAGGAGCCCTTAATCCAGGAGCCCTTCCATCAGCTCAGGCTGGAAAAGAAGCGCTTACGCCCGCAGCTCCTGCAAACTCGCCCGCAGCTTCCGCGTCGCTCGGAATAGCGTGTTCTTCGCCGTCTCCTCGGTCGTGCTCAGCATCTCGCCGATCGTCCGCAGCTTCAGGCCCTGGTAGTGCTTCAACTCGAACACTGTACGTTCCCGCGGCGTCAGCTTATCCAGCGCCGCCTTAATCCCCTCGGCCATCGCCTTCCGGTCCAGCTCCCGTCCCGGGTTCGCCATCGACCGATCGTCCCGCACATTCGCGAGCAGGTCCATTTCCTCGCCGCTCGAGTCCGAGATCGTCGCCGGATCCTCACGCCGGCTCTTCCGCCGCCGAATCTGGTCCAGGCAAAGATTCGTCACGATCCGGTACAGCCACGTGTAGAAGGAGCACTCAAACCGAAAGTTCCCCAGGTGGCGGTACGCCTTGATAAAGGCCTCCTGGTGAACATCCTGCGCATCCTGCTCATTCCCCAGCATATGCAGCGCCAGCCGTAAGACGCTCTGGTCGTAGCGCCGCACCAGCGTGTCGAACGAGCCCCGCTGACCCCTTTGCGCCTCCCGGATCAACTCGTCGTCCTCGGCCCGCTGCAGCGCCCGCGCCTCCATCTGCGCCGGTGTCAGCTTCGATCGCGTCCCTGGTTGTGTCGCTGCCTTTGCCATGGCTGGTGTAGATTGTACGGCGCGATCACTGCCTCCGGCACGCACTGCCAGTCCGGAAGTAATCATCCGCCCGCCTTTGTTGGCGACACCAAATCCCTGCGCCAGCTTCGCGCCAGCGTTCATCCCAACAGCTTCAGCATTCATCTTCTTCCCACTCCGGAGTGAGGAAAAACAATCTCACTGTAATAGACCTGAACCCGGAAAAAAGGTAAGCGTTGCGCCCCGGACACCACCCCAGTACAGCTCCAGGCCGGTTAAACTGACCCCATGCCCCCCAGCACGCCCAGCCTCTTTCGCGATCCCGCCCCCAGCCCGGCAGACCTCATCACCGCTCACTGCGACGGCGGCGCCCGCGGAAACCCCGGCCCCGCCGGCTTCGGCGTCCAGATCACCGATGCCTCCGGCAACGTCATCGCCGAGCTCTCCGAGTTCCTCGGCTTCCGCACCAACAACTTCGCCGAATACTCCGGCCTCCTCGCCGCCCTCGACTATGCCCTCGCCCACGGCCACAAAAGCCTCCGCGTCATCTCCGACTCCGAGCTCATGGTCAAGCAGATCCAAGGCAAATACAAGGTCAACTCCCCCGACCTAAAACCCCTCTGGCAGGAGGCCAAAAACCGCATCGCCAGGCTCGACCGGTTCGAGATCACCCACGCCCTCCGCCACAACAACAAAGACGCCGACCGCCTCGCCAACCAAGCCATGGACCGCGGGATGAAACGCGGTCCCGAGCCAAACGACCGCGGCGTGAAGCGCGGTCCCGAGCCAGACGACCGCGGCATCAAACGCAGTCCCGACCTGAGCGCCCCCGGCACCAAGCGCAACACGGACCTGAACGCCCCATCAGAACTGTCATCCCGCAGCGCAGCGGAAGCACCTGCTTCTCCCCCGCCAAGGCCCACCCCCGCCATGCTCCGAGGCTTCGCCCGCGACGGCGTCATCCACATCCTCGGTCCCCACACCCTCCCCAACGGCGCCTTTGTCAAGATCATCCCCGAGTAGAACCTCCACCTCAGCAAACGGGGCGAGCCCGGAGGCTCGCCCGCATCCTTGCCAACCGGAAACCTCTACGAAAGCACCGGCAGCTGCAGCGTCTCCCCCACCTTGATCTTGTCGGCCTCGATCCCCAGCTTGCTTGCCACCTCGTTATACTTGCTCGCCGCCCCGTAAAACAGTTGCGAGATCGCGCTTAGCGTATCTCCGCCCTTCACCGTGTACGCCTGCGTCTCCCCTCCGCTGGTCCCGATCTCGTGATGCAGATCCGAGAACGTCGGGTCGACCTTCTTAATCGCATCCCACATCCGGTTCGCGATCACCGTGCTCGGCACCGACCCCTTGATGTGCAGCTTTCCGTCCGGGTCCTGATCGACCCCCTCCAGCTTCGCCCCATACGGCTCGAACTTCGTGAACAACTCCAGTACCGGCGCATACTTCTGCTTCATCTGTTCCAGATCAGCCATGCTCTTCTCCTTTGTGAGTTCGGGTGTTTCGTTCGCTGCCTTGTATCTCCTTACAGCATCCGTCCAAGCACCGATTGCAGCATCCCGCCCGCGTCCGGCTGCGAAGCGCCCGTTGGCTGTCCGTCCGCCGTCATATGCCCGTTCGACACGAAGTGGTGAACCACCAGTGGCACCGCGACCGCCAGGCCAGCCTTCACCATCCCCGGCGAGACACCCGTCCGCTCCGCGATCCGGTCGATGATCCCCGTCCCGCCTAGACCCTGCTGCATCTGCTCCGGCGTCGCCGCCTGCGTCTGTCCGCCGGCCCACTGCTGCACCAGGCCGCCCATGCCGTTCTGCTGAAACGACTGAAACATCCCGGCAACCCCGCCGGGCTGCGCCTGCAGCTCCTGCACCAGCCCGCCCGCGACCTTGGCGTGGTCCCCGCCTCCACCGGCCATCGACGTGATCATATCCATAATGCCCATGCCTTCACCTCTTTCTCGATCTCGCAGAAGATCGTCCTTGCGCTTGGATGCAGACTTCCGCGTTCCCTCCCGGAGAAATCGGCAGATCCGCAAAACTCCCAGGGAAGCAAAGCAGGGAAGCAAACAAAGCAGGGAACAGCAAGCAACGCAGAGAACAGAAAACGAGACGTACGAGCTAAACAGCTAGAAGCTAACAGCTACAACCCAGCTCCGGCCACCCACATCCCGCCGATCCCTACTCCCTGCTTCCCCTGTCTTCCTACTTCGCCAACTCCTCCTTCAGCATCGCGCTCACCATCGACCCATCCGCCCGAATCCCGCTGGCCGCGATCCGCTGCTTCACCACCCGCATCGCCGCCCCCATATCCTTCGGCCCCGGCCGAGCCCCGCCCGCATCCTTCGCCAGGTGCTCGATCGCCCCCATCACAATCGCCCGCACCTCCTCCTCCCTCGCCGACTGCGGCAGGTACCCCTCGATCATCCCGATCTCGACCTGCTCCTTCTCCGCCAGCTCCGGCCGGTTGCCCTTCGTAAACTGTTCCACCGAGTCCTTCCGCTGCTTGATCAGCGTCGTCAAGATTGCCTGCTCCTCCGTCTCCTCCAGCGGAGCCCGCTTGTCGATCTCCCTGTTCTTCAACGCACTCTTCACCATCCGCAGCGTCGTCAACCGGTGCTCGTCCTTCGCCTTCATCGCCACCACAATGTCAGCCTCAAGCTTTTCCAGAATCGCCATCCCATCACCTCCATCAACGTCCTCTCATCATAGAGTGCGCTCCGCCACTCCAGCCGCAACTCCCACCAACCCCTCGCCTCAACCGCTCACCTTCCCCCCTGCTGCACCGCCAGCTCCTTCCGAAACGCCGCCTCGTGCTCCGCCACCGCCCGCCTGTAGCCCTCCCTATCCACCCACACCCCATTCCCTTCCTTCGCCCGCCGCTCAAGCTTCGCGAGCATCTCGAAGTAAACTCCGTGCGCCCCCAGAAACACATCGCAAGGCAGACCCGCCAGCGTCCTGAACGTGCGCTCGTAGTCCGCCGCAATCCCCGGATACGCCGCCGGCTTCCCCGGGCTCGCCACCAGCCGCACCCCCGGATTCGGCGACCACCCGCCCACAATCACCACGTTCACCGCGCGGCCGCCCTCACGCGTCTGCATCGTCCACGTCGTGCATCCCCGCGTGTGCCCTGCCGTCCTGTGCGCCGTAATTGTCCTTCCCCCCAACGTCACCGTCTCGCCGTCCTGCAGCGTCCGGTCCACGCGAGCCGCCGGAAACCGCGGCAGGCTCTGGTCGAAGTCCGTCGCCCCGCCACTCTGGATCACGTCGGCATCGCCCTCCATCACCATGTGCCGCGCATGCGTCTCCCGAAGCACCTCCGCCGCCCCCGCCGCATGGTCGTAATGCGCCTGGCTGCTCAGCAGAATCTTCGTCTCCATCCACTTGAACCCAAGCTGCTCCACACTCCGCCTAATCAGCGCCGGAGACGACTCCAGATTCGCGTTGATCAGAATATTGCCCTCCGGCGTGACCACCAGGTAAGCCGCCAGATCGCGCGACCCGACGTAGTACAGGTTCCCCGAAATCTTGAAAGGGGCAATCGGCGTCGTCCAATCGACGGGTACCGCTTGGCAAGGCCCAACCGCAAACGCGAGAACGAGAGACAGCAGCAACCGAACTTTCATAACCACAAGGCTATGCCACAGCCCCAACCCCTAAGTGCCGAGGTACCCGACCAGTAATCCATCGGAGACCCCGGACAACACCGTGACGCACACCCGGTCACACATTCCGCCCCAGTGCGCGGAGGATCTTACGGCGATCTACACCGAATGCTCCAACCACGCCCGTACCAAGTAGAGCCAAAGTGGAAGGCTCGGGAACGGCGGAAGGCGTGGGCGACGAAAGATCAGAGATGACTAGGGTGCCCACACCAAGATGGTCGCCTACTCTCTCGTTGAGCGTATATGTGCCGAGGTTGAAGATTGCGTCTCTGTAGTATGAAAGCTGAGGTGTATTGGGATACGGAACATAAAGCTGTGTTGACATGAGCTGAGGACCAGCAAAGTCGTAGGCGTGTGTTGAAGAGGTTAATGCGAACCCGCCAAGATTAAAGGAAAGATAGAAGGCAACCTCTCTAGTTGTAATGGTTCCATTCAGGTCAACGGCGACACCATCCAAATAGATCCCGAGCTGGTTTCCGCCATTTGTCGAGCGATACACAGACGGGGCGGTAAAGCTCAGGATGTCCGTACCTGGACCACTGAAAACGAAGCTGTAAGTGTCCGGATGGGCGTTCATTGCGCAAGCGGCGAGAACGACAGTGGAGGCGAGGAGGAAAGCAGGAAAGCGCGTTTGGTCAGGGCCGTTCGTTTCTGAGGAAAGCACGATCCTAAGATGTTCGTGTATGCAGGATCAACGTAAAAATTGGGAACTAGGTCCGATTGCACGAATTTCCCGAAACGGTCTTCCGGCAACTTCCACCAGCGAGCCCCATCTCCTACTCGAAACAGATCCCACCAACATCCAACCTGAACCGAACCCCAGCTAGCCGCCCCACACCCCAGCCCGCCCATACAATATCCCCATGATCCGCAAAACCCGCCTCTTCACCCCCGGTCCCACCCCGCTCCTTCCCGCCGCCCAGTTCGCCATGGCCGCCGCCGATATCCACCACCGCACCCCCGAGTTCCGCGCCCTCTACACCCGCGTCCTCGCCCAGCTCAAGCAGTTCGTCGGCACTGAGACCGGCGACGTCATCGTCCTTTCAAGCTCCGGCACCGGAGCGATGGAGGCCGCCGTCTCCAACCTCACCTCCCCCGGAGATCGCGTCCTCGTTCTCACCGCCGGCAAGTTTGGCGAGCGCTGGTCCGCCCTCGCCAAAGCCTTCGGCTGCCACGTAGACGTCGTCTCCGCCCCCTACGGTCAGACCTTCTCGCTCGAAGACGTCAAAGCCGCCCTCAAACTCGAAACCCGCGCCGTCTTCATGCAGGCCACTGAAACCTCCACCGGCGTCCGCCACTGCGTCCCCGCAGTAGCGAAGCTATTGCGAGACACCGGCTCCGAGGCCCTCCTCGTCGTCGACGCCATCACCGGCCTCGGCACCTCCCACCTCGACATGGACGCCTGGGGCATCGACGTCCTCATCGGCGGCTCGCAAAAGGCCGTCATGATCCCCCCCGGCCTCTCCTTTCTCGCCATCGGCCCCCGCGCCTGGGACCGCATGGAAGCCACGTACAACCCGCGCTACTACTTCGACCTCCGCAAGGAACGCAAAAACGCCCGCGCCGGCGAGTCCGCCTACACCCCCGCCGTCGCCCTCATCGCCGCCCTCGGAGCCGCTCTCGACTGGATCGCCGCACAAGCAGCCACCGCCGACACCCCCGCCGGAGACCTTGTCGAAGGCCGCAAGAAGCTCGTCGACAACGCCGAAACCATCGCCGCCATGACCCGCTCCGCCGTCACCGCGCTCGGCATGACCCTCTTCGCCCCCTCGGCCCCCTCCGCCGCCGCCACCGCCGTCCTCCCACCCCCCGGCGTCGACTCCGGCCTCCTCGTCAAAGAGCTCAAGTCCCGCTTCGGAGCCATCATCACCAACGGCCAGGGCGAGATGAAGGGCCAGATCTTCCGCATCGCCCACCTCGGCTTCTTCGACTACATGGACACCATCGCCCTCATCGGAGCCCTCGAACAGGTCGTCATCAAGAGCGTCCCCCAGGCCACCCACAACGGCCGCCCCATTCAGTTCGGCGACGGCCTAATCGCCGCCCAGAAGCTTTTCGCCCAGGCCACCCACCCCGCCGCCGAACAGCGCACCTGCATCTGCGGCCGTCCCGACGCCGCCTGCTCCCTCCAGCACCCCGAAGCCGGAGCCTAACCCCCAAACCTCCGGACGCCACAAAGCCGGGTGGGGTCAGTGCCGGCACCAAAGTCCTCTCGCAGCAACGAACTTCGACCAGCCAAGCCAAAGGCGGGTGCCCCATTCCTGGCAGACTCATCGCCATGAGTGGGCTCATCGCGCACCAGCGCGATCCGCTTTACGCTTCCTCTATATCTCGTGAATCTCACCCGTAACTTTGGCGCGACCAACCCCTCCACTCTCGTAAAATAGAAACAGAGCCCGAACCAAAATGGAGATCCGGCTCCGAGAGTAAGACCGAGAAGTCCAGACCTAACCCTCATCACCCTAAGACTTTGCCCCCAAAGTACGGGGGGAGGGGTACCCCACCCGTTTAACACGCCTGATACCCTTGTCAGCGCCACCATGCGCCGCTCCACCCAAGTCGCCGCCCCACTCCTCGCCTCCACCGCCCTCGCCCTCCTCTCCGGCTGCCATCAGCAGGAGATGCAGCGCTGTGTCGACGAAAACAACAAGGTCGTCGAAGACAAGCTCTGCGCTAACCAGCCCCAGGACGCGGCCCAGCAGCGCCAAATGCAGGAGCAGCGCCAGCACAACGGCCTCGGCATCCTCCCCCTCATCCCCCTCTACCACTTCTACTACGGCGGCTTCGGCGGCCGCGGCATCGGCTCCTCCGTCACCGGCGGCACCCTCTCCCCACTCGCTGGCCACAGCTACTCCAGTTCGACCACCCGCGGCGGCTTCGGCCGCACCTTCTCCTCCGGCGGCGCACACGCTGGCGGCGGGGAGGGCTCCGGCGGCCACGGTGGAGGCGGGGGCTCCTAGATGATCCGCATCCCCCTCACCCCCCGTCCCAACTGGCAGCAAACCGTCGAATCCCAGGGCCTCACCTTTCACACCCTCGAAAATGGCGACCCCTACTGGAACGAGGCCGCCGCCTACCAGTTCACCGCCGCCGAGATCGATACCCTCGAAGCCGCCGCGAACGAGCTCCAGACCATGTGCCTGGCCGCCGCACAGCACATCATCGACCACCGCCGCTACGCCGACCTCTCCATCCCCGCCGCCGCCATCCCCGCCATCGAGCAGGCCTGGAACGCCGAGCCCCCCGCCCTCTACGGCCGCTTCGACCTCATGTGGTCCGGCGCCAGCTCCGGCCACGCCCCCAAGCTCCTCGAGTACAACGCCGACACCCCCACCTCCCTCCTCGAAGCCGCCGTCATCCAGTGGAACTGGCTCGAAGAAGTCGCCCCCCGCCTCCCCACCCACAGCTTCCTCCCCTTCACCGCCGCCAAGCCCGACCAGTTCAACTCCATCCACGAAAAGCTCATCGCAAAATGGCGCGACCTCGATCCCTACCTCGCCAATCCCCTCTACTTCACCGCAGTCGACACCCCCGGGAATCCCGAGGACACCCTCACCCTTGCCTACCTCGAAGACACCGCCCAGCAGGCCGGCCTTCCCACCCGCCGCATCCCCATCCTCCAGATCGGCTGGAACGAGCCTCGTCAATGCTTCGTCGATGAGGTCGAAAACCAGATCCAAAGCCTCTTCAAGCTCTACCCCTGGGAGACCCTGCTGGCCGAGCAATTCGGCCCACACGCCCTCCAGACCTCCGGCCAGCTCACCTGGATCGAGCCCATCTGGAAGCTCCTCCTCTCCAACAAGGGCATCCTTCCCATACTCTGGGAGCTCTATCCCAACCACCCCAACCTCCTGGAAGCCCACTTCGACAGCCCGCACTCCCTTGCGAGCTACGTCCGCAAACCGCTCCTCTCCCGCGAAGGCGAAGACGTCTCCATCACCTACGCCGACGGCGCCACCGTCGAGAACCCCGGCACCTACGCCATCGCCCCCAACACCCGCTTCATCTTCCAGGCCCTCGCCCCACCCGCCATCTTCCCCGACCCCCACAACCACCCCCGCCACCCCGTCCTCGGCCTCTGGATGATCGACCAGGAGTGCGCCGGCATGGGCATCCGCGAGTCCGCCGGCCCCATCACCGAAAACCTCTCCTCCTTCGTCCCCCACTTCTTCCGCTAACGCCGCTGTCCGCTGAATCCCGCCCCACTCTGGTGTCATCCTGGGCATGCGAAGGTCCGCTTCTCCCCCTTCCGCCAAACTCCCCGCGAGGCACGCTTGCCCCACGTATGCTACTTTCGCTTTTTAGCGCCACCTCACTTCACCCGAGGAGCCCTCTCCCATGCTCGACGTCCATCCGCCCCACGAGCCCGTCCACGGCTGGCGGGACTTCCTCCTCCACCTCGCGACCATTACTCTCGGCCTCCTCATCGCTCTCGGACTCGAAGCGGGCGTCGAGTGGCTCCATAACCGCCACATCGTCAACGTCGCCCGCGAAAACCTCCGCCGGGAGATCGAGGACAATGAGAAGCAAGTCGCCGGGGATCGCCAGAGTATCGAGGCCGACCGGAAGCGCATGCAGGCCGACATGACCGCGCTCCGTGCCCTGCGCCGCGATCCCAATGCTAAAAATCTCCAGATGACCCTGGCCTGGAGCTGGTCGGCTCTCAACAACTCCGCCTGGAACACCGCACGCGACACCCATGCTCTCGCCTTTATGCGCTACGGCGCCGTTCAAAGCTACGCTGAGCTCTATGCGGAACAACAGATCGTCAACGACGCCGCAACCGTCCTGATCAACAGTCAGACCCGCGCCCTCGTCCCCATGAGCATTGAAGAGAACTTCAAAGACGCAGCTCCCTCCGAGATCGATGAGGCTCTCCATCACTGCGCCGAGGTCGTCGTCCAGCTCCAGGTCCTCGACAACCTCATCACCGGCCTCGATAACAGCTACAAAGAAGCGCTTCGGAAGAGTTGATGGTGGCTGGCTCCATCCCTGCGGCAACGCGTTGGCGCGGTCTTCAGGTTACAACCGGTAGAATGGAAGAGTAACGGGTAGGCTCGTTCAACGCATCAGCATCCACAACACTGACTGGGGACTTGTCCACGGCAGGCTTGCTGGCCGCCGTGTGCCTTCATAGATCGTGAAGTCCGATCCTGAAGTCCGAGCTTAAACCACATGGATCGAAGACTTTGACACTAATGACGGGGGTGGGGGGTACCTTTGCACTCCCTTGGCTGGGGCATGGCGGGGGAAAGGTAAGATCAGAGCACTCATGAAAATTGTTCTCGCTGAAAAAGTCTCCGCCTCCACCCTCTCCGTCCTCCAGGGGGAGCCCGGTTGGCAGATCGTCACCGCCGACCAGATCAAAGGCTCCCTTGCTCAGGAGCTGGCCGACGCCGATGCCCTGGTCGTTCGCTCCGCCGTCCAGGCCGATGCCGCCCTTCTCGAGCACGCGCCCAAACTCCGCGTCATCGGCCGCGCCGGCGTCGGCGTCGATAATATCGACACCGACGCCGCCACCCGCCAGGGCATCGTCGTCATGAACACCCCCGGCGCCAACGCCGTCGCCGTCGCCGAGCTCACCCTCGGTCTCATGATCGCCATGTGCCGCAAAGTGCCCCAGGCAAACAGCACCATGCACGCCGGCAGGTGGGAGAAGAAGTCGCTGCAGGGAACGGAGCTGCGCGGAAAGACACTCGGCATCGTCGGCCTCGGCCGGATCGGCCTCGAGGTCGCCCGCCGAGCCCGCGCCTTCGGCATGAACCTCATCGGCTACGACCCCTTCGTCGCGCCCGTCATCGCCCGCGAAAACGAGGTCACCCTCGTTCCCATCGACGACATCTTCCGCCAGTCCGACTTCCTCACTCTGCACGTCGGCCTTACCAGCCAGACCGAGGGACTCATCAACCGGCAGTCCATCGCCATCATGAAACCCGGCATCCGCATCGTGAACTGCGCACGTGGCGAGCTCATCGTCGAAGAGGCCCTTGCCGAAGCCCTCCGGTCCGGAAAGGTGGCCGGTGCCGCCCTGGACGTCTTCCACAGGGAGCCGCTCAAAGACTCACCGTTTTTTGATCTCGACAGCGTCCTGCTCTCGCCGCACATCGCCGGGGCCACCGACGAGGCGCAGGAGGCCATCGGCATCCAGCTCGCCATGCAGGTCCGTGACTACCTCAAGCTCGGCGTCGTGCAGAACGCGGTCAATGTGCCGTCGCTCTCGCATGAAGAGTATGTCGAGCTCGCCCCCTACATCGATATGGCCGAGCGGCTGGGGCAGTTCCTCTCCTCCGCGACTCCGGGCAATCTCGAGAACATCCAGGTCACCTACACTGGCCGCATCGCCCAGGGCAAGACCGACCTCATTCGCAATGCAGCCATCGCCGGGATCTTCTCGAATACCGATGCCGTGAACCGTATCAATGCCGCCGCCATCGCAGCCGAACGTGGAATCCGCATCCAGGAAGACAAGCGCGAGTTCGTGTCGGGCGGCGCAGGCGCCGTGCTGAAGCTCACCCTCCACTCCTCGGATGGCGATGCCAGCGCCTCAGCCACCGTCCTGCACGGCACCTCGCCTCGCCTCCTCACCTATGACGGCATCGACATCGAGGCACCATTGCACGGCACCCTGGTCGCCATCCGCAACCATGATGTTCCCGGCGTCATCGGCCGCATCGGCACCATTCTCGGCGAACACTCCCTCAATATCGCCAACTTCGCGCTGGGGAGGTCCGTTCGATCGCAGCGTGTTCCGCAAGGTCAGGCCCTGGCCGTGGTGCAAATCGATGTGCCCAACGCACACGCCGCCAATGCAGCTGTGGATGCCCTCCGAAAGGTTGAGGCGATTGCCAATGTCCGGCTCGTAGAACTCGGTAAGCTATAGCCTGGAAGGAAACAAATGCCGCTTTACGAGTACCAATGTCAGCAGTGCCGCCGCCACACCGAGAAGCGCCAGAAGTTCTCCGATCCTGAAATCACCGATTGCCCCCATTGCGGTGGACCTCTCGAGCGGGTGATCTCCGCCCCGAACATCGCCTTCAAAGGCGGTGGCTGGTACAAGGACCTTTACTCGTCTCCCAAGCCCGCGTCATCAGGCGAGAGTAAGGGCGAGGGGGAGAGCAAAGGCGAATCGAAAGGCGACGGGGCCGCTGCTTCCGAAGCGTCGGCGAAGCCCACCTCCTCCGGAGGAGACGGTTCGAGCTCCACGCCTTCGAGCCCGTCGGCCTCAGCCCCGGCCTCCACACCCGCGGCGGCGCCGGCAGCGCCCTCCAACAAGAGCTGAGGCAATGCACTCGCGAGCCGCTCGATTAGCGGTTCGGATTCGGCGGAACTTTTTTCCCCGCGCGCCGAGCCTCGGAGAGGCCGATGGCGATCGCCTGTTTCGGATTCGTCACCTTCTTGCCGCTTCGACCGATGGTGAGCTTGCCCTCGTGCATCTCCTTCATCTCGCGCTCGACATTCTTGCTCGCATCGGGCGAATACCTCCGGCTACTGCCGCTCTTCTTCGCAGCCCCGGAGCCGCTCCTCTTTTTAGTTGACGAAGGCTTCTTCGCCGCAGATTTCGAAGACACCTTCGCTGCGGTCGTCTTCTCAGCCGCTATCTTTGTCGGAGATGCCTTAGTTGTCTTCTTCGACGGGGCTTTGGTCGATGCCTTCTTCGCTGTGGTCTTGCTCACCGATCTCGTGCTGCTGCCTCGGCCCGTGGATTTCGTTGCCATGGATTCACCTCGCACTTCCATAGGACATGTTCGCGGTGGCCTGCGGTTGCCCTGGAAATGGTGCAGTGCGGTTCGGGTAGGGTTGCGCTTGCGAAGAATTTGTCCGGCTAAGGGAGACCTTCAGTGGTGCGAACGTACCTGCGGCCGCGCAGCTCGTATTGCCCGCTGATCACTCGCCGGATCGCGTCCGTATACGCAAGGTGTTCCTGCGCAAGGACACGCGCGGCCAGACTTTCGGCATCGTCACTGTCCTCGACGGCAACGACGCGCTGCACGATGATCGCTCCATGATCGAGCTGTTCATCGACGAAGTGCACCGTGCATCCAGTCAGCTTCACACCGTACTCCAGCGCCTGACCCTGAGCGTCCAGACCGGGAAAGGCCGGGAGCAGCGATGGATGCACGTTGAGGATCCTACCGGGAAATGCCTGGACAAAGGGCGGAGAGAGCAACCGCATGTAGCCGGCCAGACAGACGAGGTCCACGCGGTGCTGGTGCAGCCGCGCGATCATCTCGGCGTCGTGCTCCACACGGTTCCGCCCGGCCGACGGCACGGCAAAGACCGGAAACCCGAGGTCGCGCGCCGCCTGAATGCCGGGAGCGTGCTCTCGATTCGTCAGGACGACCCCGATCTCTGCTCCGAGCAGAAGATGCTCACGGATGGCTTGGGCGATCGCGAGGAAGTTCGAACCGCGACCGGAGAGAAGGATGCCGAGGCGGGTCATTGCAGGTCAGATCTCCTTGTCAATGGTAGACGACCTTGCGGTCACCGCGGATGATGCGACCGATGATGCAGTGGCGCTCGTTCGCTCGGTTCAGCACGGCTTTCGCCTTCTTCACCTGCTCGGCGGGAACGACACAGATGAGGCCTATACCCATGTTGAAGGTGCGCATCATCTCTTCCTGTTCCACCGCGCCGAGCTGACGAAGATGCTCGAACAGCGGCGGAACCTGCCAACTCGCGAGGTCGACGACGGCGCTGGTTCCCTTCGGAAGGATGCGTGGCAGATTGTCCGTGATTCCACCTCCGGTGATATGAGCCATGCCCGCCACAAGCTCCGCGCCGAAGAGCTTCTTGATCACCGAGAGATAGCTGCGATGGGTCCGCATCAACGCCGCGCCGGTCTTATCCTTGAGCTCGTTCACGTACTGATCCGGACCATACCCCCCGATCTCGAATAGCAGCTTGCGAGCCAGAGAATAACCGTTCGTGTGGAGCCCGTTGGAAGGCAGACCGATGAGGACATCGCCGATCTGAATGCGTTCCCCTGTAATGATCTTGTCGCGATTGACGGCCCCCACGATCGTTCCCGCAAGATCGTACTCGCCATCGGCATAGAAGCCGGGCATCTGTGCTGTCTCGCCGCCAATGAGGGCGCAGCCGTTGCTGCGGCACGCCTCCGAGAGCCCTCGCACAACGGTTTCGACCGTGGAGTCGTCGAGTTTCCCGGTAGCGAGGTAGTCCAGGAAGAAGAGCGGCGTGGCACCCTGGACGGCGATGTCATTAACGCAATGATTGACGAGATCCTGCCCGACGGTGTGGTGGATCCCGAGTTCAAAAGCCACCTTGAGCTTTGTGCCGACGCCATCGGCTGAGGAGACGAGAACAGGGTCCGGAAATTTGATCAGGTCGAGCGCAAAAAGGCCGCCGAATCCGCCAATTTCGCTGAGAACCTGTTTGTTGAAGGTCTTTCGCGCGAGCATTTTGATGCGTTGCTTCGTGCGGTCTCCGGCAGTGATATCCACGCCGGCATCAGCATAGCTGACCGGGTGTTTGCCGGGCCCGGATCGAGTGCGGACCAAAACGTCTGCCGGATCGCTGCCTGGTTGAGCGGAGCGCGGAGTGGAGGGCGGAGTTCCATGAGGTTGTTGAGCCTCGGTTTCGATCGCGGACGCGGGGAGGGTCTCGTCAGGCAATTTCGTTCACCGTCCTTCTGCTCGGGAAAGAACTTCAGTCTAGCAGGAGGATACTCACAGCCCTGTGAACGGCAGGTGTTCGCGATGGACTTCTATACTTGAAGTCAATGCCCCGAACGATGGAAATATCGCGGATGCTACAGCGTCGAGCGGAGTCGCTTCTGCCCGGAGGTGTGGACTCCCCAGTGCGAGCATTTCACGCAGTGGGCGGAGACCCGCCGTTTGTCGATCGAGCCCAGGGAGCCTACCTCTGGGATGCCGATGGAAACCGCTATCTCGACTTCTTCGGATCGTGGGGGCCGATGATCCTCGGTCACGCTTTTCCGCCAGTGGCAGAGGCCGTGAGAGAGGCCGCAGGGAAGAGCGCCAGCTTCGGGGCTTCAACTGCGGCCGAGGGCGATCTGGCCGAGTTGGTGATTCGCTGCTTCCCCTCTGTCGAGCGACTGCGCTTCACAAGTTCAGGCACCGAGGCGTGCATGTCCGCAGTTCGGCTCGCTCGCGGGTTCACGGGGCGCGATATCGTCGTCAAATTTGAAGGCTGCTATCACGGCCACTCGGACGCTATGCTGGTGAAGGCAGGCTCTGGGATGGCGACTCTCGGTATCCCAGGGTCCGCGGGCGTTCCTGCCGGTACGGCGAAAGACACGCTTGCGCTGCCGTACAACAATCTGGCCGTCGTTGAAGCAGCATTTGAGTCCTATGCAGATCAGATTGCTTGCATCATCGTGGAACCGGTGGTGGGAAATGCTGGGACGATCGCGCCGGCTTCGGGGTACCTCGAGAGTCTGCGAGCTCTCGCAAGCAAGCATGGAGCGCTGCTGATTTTTGACGAGGTGATGACAGGTTTTCGGCTCTCCTTAGGTGGAGCACAACAGATGTACGGCATACGGCCCGATCTGACCACGCTCGGAAAGATTCTCGGGGGAGGTCTGCCCTGTGGCGCGTTTGGCGGGCGAGCTGATGTGATGGCGTTCCTCTCACCTCTTGGGCCGGTGTATCAAGCCGGCACCCTGAGCGGCAATCCGCTCGCGATGGCTGCAGGGATCGCAACACTTCGTGAGTTGATCGCGCGGGAAGGCGAGATCTACGACCGCCTTGAACATACGTCGGACGCCATCGCGAGCGGCGTAGCTTCGCTCGCGATAGAAGCCGAGGTGGCGCTTACAACCAATCGTGTGGGGTCAATGTTCACCTGGTTCTTCACACCGCATCCCGTGACTGACTTCGGAAGTGCGTCGACGAGTGATACAGCAGCGTTCGCACGCTTTCACCGGGCAATGATGGATGGAGGTGTATGGCTGCCACCCAGCCAGTACGAAGCAGCCTTTGTCTCTGCCGCGCATGGAGCAGATGAGATTGAGGCGACTATGACAGCGGCCTCGACAGCGCTTCGCGCCTAGGAGGACACGGGCGAGAACAGATGCACCCCTGTAAGCAAGCATCTCGAACTCTCGAGCTCTTACAGATGTACCTTGTCCCAGACGTCGACCGTGACGAAGCTGTCTCGCTTATGGCGGCTCAGGATGCCAGCCGTCCCGGATACAGTTGCATGACGATCTGCCCCAAGCTCCAGGTGACCTCCGTCATGCAGAAGGATGTTCGATCCTCGGCTTCTGCCCCGGTTGCGAGCTATGCCGCGCTCCACGTTACCCGCAATGGCGTGCGCGCCAATAGGCTTCCAGTCGGATGCAGTGACGTTCCACTGAACAGTGGCCAGGCCAAGCTCGCTTGCAGTCTGTATCACGTAAGGTCGCCTCGCTCCGTGCGGCGGACGGAAGTACCGAACCGGAGCGCCGGTCACATCTTCAAGCAGGTTGTTGGTGTCGCGTAACTCCTGCTGAATACGACCTGCGGACTGCCAGGCGAGCCTGGGATGAGTCATCGTGTGATTTCCTATCAGGTGTCCTGCTTCGGCTACCGCGCGTGCCAGTGCGGGTTGCTGTCGGACAAAGCTCCCGATCAAAAAGAACGTCGCCCTGACGCCGTGCCGGGCAAGCAAATCAAGAAGCTGCTGCGTTACGGCGGGATTAGGCCCGTCATCGTAAGTCAGTGCAAGTTGTCGCGGGTCGACGCCGGCGACGAGGACCCGGCCAAAAATCTGTGAGTGAGGGTAGAGCGCAGCGTAGGCCATGCCACCGGCAAGCAGGCCCGCAGTTGCGGTGATTGCAGCGGCGGTTCCGAGCGTCGAGGGCATCTCGCTAATGAGGCTTCTGAAGCAGGTTCAGAACGTCATCGACATGTTCTTCAGGCTTGACCTTCTCGAAAATGTGCAGGACACGTTGATGCCCCTCGCGGTCTGCGGGGGCGATCACAAACGTGGTGCGCTCGATGCCGCAGACGAGTTTGCCATACATATTCTTAGGCTTGATTACGCCGAAGTAGTTGCAGACTTTCTCTTCGGGGTCGGCGAGGAGTGGGTAGTTGAGATCGAACTTCTCCTCGAACTTCTTTTGCGCCTTGACAGTGTCCCGTGAGATGCCTAGGACGATAGCGCCCGCAGCCTTCAGCGTTTCGAAGCTGTCCCTGAATCCGCAAGCCTCTATGGTGCAACCCGGAGTGTCGGCACGAGGGTAGAAGAAGAGAACCACCGGGCTGTTTGCAAAATCTGAGAGCGAGACATAGTGACCGTCCTGATCCTGGAGTGTAAAGTTCTCGACAACGTCCTTGCTTTGCATGATCTCTCCTCGTTCGCGAGGTCTACGCCCTAGGGGCGACTTGCCGATGGTCAGCCTGCAGCGGTCGTGAGTGCGGCTACAGACCGCTCGATCGACGCCTTGTCTTCCACGTTGAGTGCCGTTTGATTGCGATCGATCTGCCGCAGCAGACCACTGAGAACCTTGCCAGGACCGATCTCAACGAATGGAGTTGCACCTTCCTGGATGAGGAACTGGATGCACTCGACCCAGCGGACTGGCGCTGTGACCTGGCGAATAAGGCAGTCTCTAGCGTCAGATCGCCGCGTGATTGCGCGAGCATCGACGTTTGCAATCACCGGTATCGCCGGATCATTGAAGGTCAGGGCTTCGAGATCCTTCGCCAGAAGCTCCTGGGCGGGCTTCATCAAAGCGCAGTGAAATGGAGCACTGACCTGCAGCATAATCCCGCGTTTGGCGCCTGCCTCTTTGCAAAGATCCGCTGCCCGCTGGACTGCCGCAAGCGAACCGGAGATGACGGTCTGATCGGGGGAGTTCAGATTCGCGGGAGCGACAATGGCGGCTGCGGTCGCGGCGCGGTGATCTTCAGATTGGCTGGGCAGGACCGATGTCGCAGGATTTTCTGAGGTCGTCGTCAGTTCGTCCGATACCAGCGCGCAGATGTCATTGACCTTGTCGGAAGCAAGCCCAAGAATTGCTGCCATCGAGCCTTCTCCCGCAGGCACAGCCTCTTGCATATACCGTCCCCGGTTTCGAACGGCGCGAACCGCGTCACCGAAGCTAAACGTTCCGGCGACGACGTAGGCGGAATATTCCCCAAGCGAGTGCCCGGCGACAAAGCACGCTTCAACACCGCTCCCGGCAAGCTGCTCCTGGAACACTCGAGCCGCGGCCACAGAAACGGTTAGTATCGCCGGCTGTGTATGCTCGGTAAGCTTCAGCTGGTCTTCTGGCCCTTCAAAGATGAGGTTGGAAAGAGAAAACCCTAATGCGTCATCTGCTTCTTCGAAGACAGCTCGAGCAGTGGGAAAGCTCTGGTAGAGATTGCGACCCATTCCCACGGTTTGGGAACCCTGGCCGGGAAAAAGGAAGGCTGGCTTCGGCATCGTTACACTCATCGTGAAGTGGTGGTGAAGAAAGGTCTTCGGAAGGTTCGTGAATTGCCTTAGAACTTCGCTAGAATCCGAAGGTCCAGCCCTGAGCTTGGCTCAGGCGCAAATGAGGGCGACGATATGAGCTGTTTGCTTCTGCCTTGCCACGCCCAGTGCTAAATACCGACGCCAAACTCCAGTTCCTGAGAGTCACCGGAATGCGCATAGAAATCATATGGTGTGCGCCGGTTGAACTTGTAACGCGAGCGGAGTTCGCGGCCCAGGAACAGGCCGAGAGCGAGAGCACCGGCACCGGCAGAGATCCAGCCTATTGTTTTGAGCAGGCCTGCTTCACGATGCGACGCGATGCTGGCAAGCAACTCCCTCGCTGAGGCAGGGACATCCGCAGGTTTCTTGCCAAAGACGCGAAATTTGAGCACGGAATCCATGAACAAGGATGATATCGCAGGTTGGCTGGCTATAACAGCGCACCTTTGCTCAATGGAAGCGGGTCGGTTATGTTACTTCTATTTGCTGAAAGCCGAGGCTGGAGAGGAGGGTCGTTATCGTGGCACGAGCATTCTTCCGAGCGACGTCCAGGATCCCATCTTCGAGCGCAGCTTTCTGCAGCTGATCTTCGGCTTTGGCGCGAGTCTCGGACTCAAGATTTTGATCGGCCGGAACGAGCAGGCCCGTTGACCGCGCGTAGACGCGGGTGTGCTGATTGTCCAAAGTCGTCGCGAATAGCTGAGAAGGCGGCAGGGTGATGCGGATGGCGTGAGCAGCGGAGTCGATATGGACGTCCTCGGGACGAAGTCTCGAAAGATCGATGCCCGCCACGGATTGGCCGTGTACCACGAGCAGAAGACGGTCGCCTGCAAGAAGATCGGGTAGCACCGGGCTGGAATGGGCGCCTTCCACCACGGTGTCGAGCGAGTAAACGACCGTTTCCAGGCGATTGAGGCGCTGAATCTTCTGGACAACGGCCGGGACCGATGTATCGAACGTCGTAGAGCGCCCCGTGATCAACTGGGACAGCCTTGCTGGAATGCCGGAGGTGGCGTTGCGAACGAACACAATCACCGCGATCGCACCGAGAAGAACGGACAAGATCACGGCAAAGAGCGGGCCGGAGGTAGATTTGCCGGAGGTGTATTGGGTCGTCATGGTGTTGTGAGGAGTCTCCGTCTATCTCAGCCCCATGGTACAAGCATGGGGCATCGTACATGGCGGAAAGATCCGGTTAGGCGGACGGAGAAGTCGGGTGGACCGTTTGCGAAGTGCGGATTGCGGCGATCTTCAGCTCAGGTATGAACTTCAACGGCCTGCTCCTCCCGAACCTGTCGATCAGAGGGCGCCAAACGATGTCGATAACTCGCTCCGATGAACTCACGAAAGAGCGGATGCGGCTCCAACGGTTTGGACTTGAACTCCGGGTGAAACTGGCAACCGAGAAAGAAGGGGTGTGCCGGGATTTCGACGATCTCGACATAAGTCGCGTCGGGAGTCGTGCCCGTAAGTCGAAGACCTGCGCTCGTCAAAATCGTCTCGTACTCACGGTTGAACTCATACCGATGCCGGTGGCGTTCGGAAATTCTGGTTGTTCCATAGGCATGCGCTGCCAGCGAATCCGGTTCCATTACGCAATCCCAAGCTCCCAGTCGCATGGTTCCGCCCATCTCCTCGACCCCCGTAAGCTCGCGGAGTTTATATATGATTCGGTATGGGGTGGAGGGATCGAACTCGCCTGAGTTTGCCTTCGAAAGCCCACAGACGTTACGGGCGTACTCGATGCAGGCAGTCTGCATCCCGAGACAGATGCCGAAGTATGGCGTGTAGGTCTCACGGGCGTAGCGGATCGCGTTGAGCATACCCTCGATGCCACGCTTGCCAAAGCCACCGGGAACCAGGATGCCGTCAAATCCCTCAAGCTGGTGATCGTAGGCTTTGATGGGCAGACCTTCGAGGTCCTTTGTCTCGAGTCCTTCCGCTTCAATCCAGGTCACACGCAGCTTGAGATTGTGAGCAAGCGCGCCGTGAACCAGCGCCTCTTTCAGGGACTTGTAGCTGTCCTCGTACTCAACATACTTTCCGACGATTGCGATGGAGACCTCATCTTTGGGGTTGTAGGCGCGGTGAACGAGATCCCGCCATCGGGAGAGATCCGGCTCCGGAGCATCGATCTTCAGGTACTTCAGAGCGAGCGCATCGACGCCTTCCTGCGCGAAGTTCAGCGGGACCTCGTAGATGCTTACGACATCCTTTGCAGCAATGACGGCGGGCTCTTCCACGTTACAGAACGCGGCAATCTTGTTGCGCATTTCGCGTGGGACAGACCGATCCGTTCGGCAAAGCAGGATGTCCGGCTGAATTCCAATCGAGAGCATCTCCTTCACGGAGTGCTGCGTTGGCTTTGTCTTGAGCTCCTGCGCTGCGGCGATCCACGGAATCAGGGTGACGTGCACGAACAAGGTGTTATCGCGGCCTAGATCCTGCCGCATCTGGCGAATGGCTTCCAGAAAGGGAAGCGACTCGATGTCTCCCACTGTCCCACCGATCTCGACGATTGCCACGTCGGACTCTGCAGAGACCTTCCTCATCGCATTCTTGATCTCGTTGGTGACATGCGGAATCACCTGAACGGTCTTGCCAAGGTAATCGCCACGTCGCTCTTTGGTGATGATCTGCTCGTAAATGCGACCGGTGGTGAGATTGTTGTCGCGGGTAAGTCGTGCGTGCGTAAAGCGCTCATAGTGGCCGAGGTCAAGATCGGTTTCCGCTCCATCATCCGTAACGAAGACTTCGCCGTGCTGAAACGGCGACATCGTTCCAGGGTCAACATTGAGATACGGATCGAACTTCATCAGATTGACGCGGAGCCCGCGGGCTTCCAGCAAGCAGCCAATGGAAGCTGCGGCCAGACCCTTGCCGAGTGAAGACACGACGCCTCCTGTTACAAAGATGTATTTCGCTGACATCTCCGCCTCCGCTCATTCAATTGTTTTGTTTTGCCGTGCGTTGGGGGCACGGCTAAGTATCGCAGGGGATGAAGGCTGAGGCAATGGGTTGACGATGAGGTGGGTTCGTGGAGCTATCGCGGCCGTGGGAGGGCGACGGCGGTTTGCGGCGGTCGCAGCCTTCCCGCTAAGCGCCGGAGGGTGCGGAAGAGGTATCTGGCTGCCACGATTGCGGCAGCAAGGAGAATGAGGGCAACCGAGGCAGCGACGACCGGGTGATGGGTGGCGACCCATGTGAGGCCGATGGCTGCGACGTCTTCGATGGTGCTGAGGGCGATGTTGGAGACCGGTTCGGGGCTGGGAGTCACGGCAGCGCGGACGGCGGTCTTGGAGCTGTGGGCCGCGAGCGCGACAGCGGCTCCAAGCGCGGTCGCCAGGATGTGCATCTGCGGCGAGAGCTGCGAGCTGGCATGGTAGGCGACCAGAGCAGCGACGGGAATGCGGACAAAGGTGTGGAGGGCGTTCCAGATGAGGTCGACACCGGGGATCTTGTCGGCGACGAATTCCGCCGCGAAGAGGATCCCGCAGGCGATTAGGACCCAGGTGTGTCCGAGAGAATCCAGACCTGGAGGCAGCTGCACCCAGTGAGTGCGAGCCAGCAGGCCGAGGGTCAGAACGGTCGCGTAAAGGTTGAGACCCGCGGCGAAGCTGGCAGCTATGATGAGCGCGACGATATTGTAGGGGCTGAAGCTCATCGTGCTGGAATTCTACAGAGACTTGCCGTGGCCGGATAGCGGGCTAAGAAAATCCCAGTGGCGGATGACGCGAGGCGGTAAGGTTAGCCGGGGAGGATCGGAATGGCGGCGAGGGTTTGGATTGATGCGCAGCGGTGGGCGGTCGACCGTCTGGACGGGCTTCGGTCCCAGATGGGGCGGTCGCCCGCGTTGGCGGCGCATCTCACGGTGGGGCTGCGGGGAGAGCGCGAGGCGCTGTTCGAGCTGCGGAGGCTGGGCTACATCGTGGTTGCGAGAAGGTGGCGGAGCTCGAAGATGCGGGGGGACATCGATCTGATCGCCTGGGAGGGCGAGTGGATGTGCTTCGTCGAGGTGAAGACCCGATCCGAACGAAGTTCCATGGCGCCGGCGGAGACGGCGGTGGATCGTGACAAGCAGAAGGTGCTCCGGCGGATGGCGCAGGCCTATCTGCGGAGCTTCCCGGAGGAGAGGCGAAGGGAGATCCCGGTGCGGTTCGATGTAATGGCTGTTTACCTCGGTGGCGGGCGAAGCGAGTTCGAGCTATTCCGGGGAGCGTTCGGATGGCGGTAGGCCGGCGAGCCAAGCCGTCGTTTCCGGTGTTTAATGCAGGTGAGGTCCAAAGGCGATGACGCTGCTGAATGCACCGACGTACGATGAGCGCGGGGAGACCCGAAAGCTGGGCCTGCTGATCGGATCAGGCGTGCTACTGGCCGTGCTGGCGATCACCGGTGTCGGCGGATTTTTGCTGGGCCATGGATGGTTCTTCTCCAACCTGCCGGCGGAGCATCGGGTGAACAACTTTTTCAGTGCGCTGGAGGCGAAGGACTACGGCAAGGCATACGGAATCTGGATGAATGATCCGAAGTGGCAGCAGCATCCGCAGAAGTACGACTACACCCTGAAGCGTTTCACCGAGGACTGGACGACGGCGAGCGATGTGGGTCCGATCGTCTCTCACCACGTCGATATCTCGAAGACGGACGGCACGGGGGCGTTTGGAAGTGGCATTATTGTGGCGGTGCGGGTGAATGGCGACCACAAGATCTTTATGTGGTACGAGCGCAAGGACGGAACGCTGACGTATCCTGCGCCTCACCTGCTCGAATATTAGAGCTCCGGCTGTCTAGGACGCCGTGTCGCTTCGGTACCCCTGCCCCCGCGTTTACCCTGGCCTAAGTTCTTTGTTCTCCTTCGTAAGTATTGAGAGATAAAGGATTTATGAAAAGTTCTACGCAACATGATTCAAAAAACTGCTGCGTTTCCGTAGCCGAGCGGGAAGGTGTCCCGGCTCAGAATCGCCCGCCCGTCTCTCAGACCAGCGAGAGTTGGAGTGTAGTCACGCTGGCCGGTGGGAAGGTGTGGACGAGGCGGTTGCCGGAGGGCTGGGCGGTAACCGCGGACACAGGATGCACTGTGTTTGGGTGCGCGAAGTCGTTGTGATCATGGACATCGTGGCTTAGTAGAACGGTGCCCCTCACAGAGGCGATCGTTGCGGAGCGTACGGCAATCTCGGTCGTCATGGGCCGCTCAAGGTGAGGATTCACGACCGAAAGCATCAGATCTCTGCCTTTCACGGATGCGGAGCCACTCAGGCCGGCGAGAGTCTTGACCGCGTCCAGCGAGCCGAGATAACTGTTCCCACCGACAGGGATGGGGGCTCCGGCTAGAGGATTGTCGATGGGCTGCGCCGTGATATCGGCCCGGATGGCAGTGGCGCCCCGGTGAGGCAGGTACATCTGAAAGACATAAAATGCAGGTGTGACTGTGAATTTGTCTTCCTGCGCCAACATGAGCGAGTGGATGCAGTTGATCGACTGGGCGACGTTTGCCATGGCCACCTTGTCGGCATGGCGCTGGAAGATGTCAAGCGTGATGCCGGAGAGCAGGGCATCGCGCATGGTGGACTGCTGAGAAAGATTGTAGTTGGGGCCAATTTCGGTACCTTTGCCGTACCAGGCTCCCCACTCGTCCACGACGAGCTTGACCTTATTCTGTCCACCAAACTCCTGGATGGCGCCGAAGTGATCGGTCACGACGCGCTCCATGATCGAGCCGCGAGTGAGCAGGTCGTAGTAGGCTCCGCTATCGAAGTTGAGCGCGTCCCCCGCGGCAAACTGCGAGGGACTGCCGGAAGTGTAGTAATGGACGGAAAGACCCCAAAGGTGTCGCTTCTCCGGGTTTTCCGCCAGCGATTTAAACAATCGGCGGGTCCAGTCGACATCATCGCCGTTCGGACCCACCGCGATCAGCTTCAGCGGGTCGGTGCCGTAGTGTGGCATCCAGGCGGAGTAGCGGCGAAATTCGCCGGCGTACTCCTCTGGAGTCTGGTTGCCGCCACAGCCCCAACTTTCGTTGCCCACCCCCCAGAACTGAACGTTGAACGGATCGCGGGCCCCGTTGGCCGCGCGCTCCGCAGCAAGGGTGTCCGGGGCTGGCGGCGCAGCCGAATTGGAAGCGAGGTTGCCGGCCGGCGCGTTGCAGTATTCGACAAATTGATAAAAGTCACGGGCAGGCATGGAGCGGAGATCGCCGGCGAGATACGGCCGGCAGCCAATGGCTCGGCAGGTCTCCATGAATTCGTGAAGACCGTAGCGGTTGGACTCCTGCTGATCCCAAAAAGCGGCACGGTTCGGGCGCTTGTTGACCGGCCCGATGCCGTCTCGCCAGTCATAACTATCCGCGAAGCAGCCGCCAGGCCAGCGGAGAACCGGGGCCTGAACGGCTTGCATAGTCTTGATAAAATCGAGGCGGATGCCGTTGCGATTCGGGATCTTCGACCGTTCGCCGACCCAGACGCCGTCGTAGACCACACCGCCGAGTTGCTCGATGAAATGCGAGTAGATCTCCGGCGCAATAGTGGCGATCGTCTCCGAGGGAACAATGTCGATGTGGGCGTCGACGGCAGTAGAGGCAACCTGCGCAACGCCAAAGCGGGAGGCAGTCAGAGAAGAGACGGCCAGAGCGGCATTTTGGAGAAGGCGTCGGCGGGTAATGCGAAGCGGCGTCATGATCTCGTCAACAATACCCGCCCTCGACGACGAGGGCAATACCGATCACCGGCATCAGCCGCAGTTACCGAATGAACACCCAGCGCAATGGCATACCGCATGGTCTTATTCATCTGTACAGCAGCTCAATATGCGTTGTGACGTGTCGTCCCCAGTTCGAAGACGAAATCTGCGAACTACAGGGATCTGCAGTCTTTGTACCTTATATCTTTAAGTTGCGCATATAGTCAGCATCCACTTTCAGTGATTGCAGGTACGGTAAATCGAAAGCCTCCTGCTCCACAAACATATGCTTGATCTTCTGGGTCTTCGCAGCCTGCTGGAGGATCGGGCCGTAATCAATGCTCCCCATCCCGAGTTCCGTCACCTTCGGGTCGTGCGCCTCCGCTTGTGCCCCACCGGCTGCCTTGAAATCCTTGACGTGCAGCATGGAAAACCTGCCGGGATGATCCCGTAGGAGATCTACGGGTCGGACCCCCGCAACGATGGCCCAGCCACAGTCCAGTTCCAAGGTCACCTTTGCGGGATCCGTCAGCCGCAAAAGTTCCGTGTACGGCACAACGCCATCCGTTAAGGTGAACTCGCGTGTGTGGTTGTGGTAGCCAAACCGCATCCCTGCGGCAGATGTCTTTTCGCCCATGCGATTGAACTGCTCTGCGTTCCAGCGCCAATCCTCAAGCGTGAGCGGTCGTGCATGGCCGGAAGCATCGGGTGCCGCTGGAGTTTTGAATCCAGGACTCGAGCAGATCAGGTACTCCACGCCGAGCTCTTTGTTGAACGCGAGAACCTCGTCGAACTTTTTCTGCAGCTCGACATAGGGATAATGCGCGCTCACACACCCAAGATGTGCCTTTCGCATGGCCTGTTTCACGTCGGCAGCGCTCCGGCCATAAAAGCCCGCAGCCTCAACCTCGCCATAACCTAAGCTGGCGATCTCACTCAGCGTGCCCTCATAGTTCTTCGCGAGTTGCTGCCGAACAGAGTAAAGCTGAAGGCCCAGCGGCAAACCGAGCGGCGAGGCATACGACTCCTCGCTGCGGCCGAAAGCGGCTAAGTAAACTGCAGCAGCGGAGGATGATCCGATAAATCTTCGTCGCGAAATCATTCCGAACTCCTTAGAACAGGTAAGCCACGCCTTCCATTCACGTAGATGCGCTACACGACCCTTTGCCGCATCTGTTCCGCCAAATATTCAGAGGCTCGCATGGAGAGCGCTAGGATTGTCATTGTCGGATTCTGCCAGCCCGCGCTGGTGAAGCCGCTGCCATCAACGACGAAGAGATTCTTGATGTCGTGGCTCTGGTTCCATTGGTTCAGGACGCTGTGCTTCGGGTCGTTGCCCATGCGGCAGGTGCCGACCTCGTGGATGCTGTATCCCGGCGGATTCGGCTGAGTATTCTTCGAGAGTACTTCGAACCCCGAAGCGTTCGCCAGCGACACGCAGGTGTCCACCGCATCGCGGGCCATGTTGTACTCGTTGTCCGTGTACTTTGTCTGCACATGCAGCACGGGGATGCCCCAGGCATCCACCACGTCTTTGTTGATTCTGACGAGATTCTCGTGACGTCCAAGGACCTCACCCATCATCGTCATCGACACGGCACTCCCGTGATAGAGGTCGAGCTTCTTCTGCAACTCCACGCCGTAAGCGGCGAAGTTTCGCGGCTCGATCGGCCCTATCCTGCTGGTCACATTCAGCGCGTAACCGCGGAGAAACTTGTCCGACCGTGTACTGATGTTGCGAAATCGCGGGATCAGCGCGGACCCGCCCATCAACTCCGCCGTGGCTTTGCCGCCGCGCGCCTCGGGAACGGAACAGGTAACCCCGGCACCGTAGATCTGGTCCATCAAATAGTGACCCAGTACACCGCTGGAGTTGGCTAGCTGCGAATTCATCAGCAGGCGCGTGCTCTCAAGAGTTCCGGCAGCTAATACAACAACTCGGGCCTGCACCGTCATTTCCCGGCGCGTGAGGCGGTCGACAAAATGCGCGCCACCGGCGAGGCCGGTCTGCTTGTCAATCGTCAACTCTCTCACGACAACGTTTTGCAACGCCTCCAACTTGCCGGTGGCGAAGGCGTCGGGAAGAAGCAGATTCACCGAGCTCGCCAGGCCGTCACGACCATGAGCCCGTCTTTGTCTGCAGACAGGGACGCCGGCGCGCTGGCCCGCTTCTTTGAAGCGCAGCATCGACGAAGACCACGGAGTGTCGTCCGCCACGAAGTTGCCATCGGGGTACTGCGGTATATTCTCGTTCCTCCCCTGGACCTGAAAGATCTCCTCCACACGAGAGTAAAACGGAGCGAGGTCTGCGAGGCTGATCGGCCAATCTTCGCCAAAACCGTCGTGAGATTTTCCTTTCAACTCGTAGTCGCTGAGACGAAACGACTGCCGCGACCAAAAGAGAGATCGGCCGCCAAACAGGCGTACACGAACCCAGTTGTATGGGTTGGCCGGATCGTACGTATAGGGCACCTCCTCCTCGTCGACCCACACGTTCGCGTCAAATCCATTCGACTGGAACACATGGGGGACGCGATCAGGTGGCCTGAATCCGCGAAATGGAAGAGCGTACGCCGGCTCGTGTTTTGTGTCTCTCGCAACGTCCACCACTGGACCGGCATTGAGCATCAGGCAGGAGATACCCTTTTCGGTAAGGATCTTGGCCGCCATGCCGCCGGCGTGCCCGGAACCAATAATCAAAACATCGACAAGCTCTTTTTTCATGTCTTTCGCATTTCTGGAGATGGGGTTCTACGCTCTTTTCGCGCGTTCCAAAAGTAGGGAACTACGGATGACCTGCTTTGCCGCCAGCCGGTATGGCATGCATTCGAATCGATCGCTCCGCGTTGAGGTCGGGCTCGATCGGATACCAATACAGCCCACCAGGCGTAGTCTCCTGCGCGCGGCTCGCAGGCGCCTCGCTCCAAGCTTTGGAGTTGATCGTGGCCCTGCGAATGTCTTCATGCGCGACGTTGATGAAATCGGCGTGCGCTTCGGTCGGGGGATGATCGGACATCCAGGTTCGCAACCACGGTTGCAGTATCCGATCGGCCTGCGCAGTCTCTAGTTGTCCGAACGGCACCGAGAACTGCTTCCTTGCCTCGGCGTCCAGCCAGTCAAGACCGCTTCGGTACATCTGCTTGCGATCCGCGGGTGAGCTACCGATGAGGAAGTCCAGGAAGGCTGGTGTCTCCGCCGCAACCGCGCCGGGCTTGCCGCCGATGGGAGGAACGAAGATATCACTCAGCCGCCCAAGTGTTGCCATCTGCGCCGGACTGAAAAAGTGCAGCTCCGTCTGCGCTACAGCTTCGGCGATCTGCGTCTCTGGAATGGGTGTCCCGGCGTTGAGTCCAAGCGTCCAGGGAACAGGCGCGGGAGGCGGTGGTGTGGGGTTGGCTGTCTGCCCAAGCAGCATCTTCGGGGCTGCCACTGCCGATACCATCACTCTGACGAAGTCGCGACGCTGCATAGATCTCATTGCCCCTCCCGGCAACAGTACTGCGATTGGAATCTTTAGTCCACGTCCATCGACGACCACAGGCGATAACCGCCAATTGCGCCGGAGCCTCTGTCCGGGCAGTTCATACCAATGGCAATCAGATACGCCCTGCGGAGCGCAAGCAGGCAATCTCGTCAGGGGAAAATACGCGCGAGCGGATCAGGAAGCGAACGCCTTCGGGGTTCTCGAGGGAGAACATGCCGCCGCGACCGCGGACGACATCGAGGATGAGCTGGGTGTGTCTCCAATATTCGAACTGGCTGCGACTCATGTAGAAGGGCGTGTCTCCAAGTGTGCCAATAAGGACGTCGCTATCGCCAATCAAGAACTCTCCGCGCGGATAACACATGGGCGAACTGCCATCGCAGCAGCCGCCGGACTGGTGGAACATCAGGTCGCCATGCTTGCCGTGGAGCTTCGCCATGAGTTCGATAGCGGCGTCGGTGGCAAGGACCTGATCGGGAATGGAAGGCATGATGACTTTGACTTCGGGAAGAATAGGTAAACGGGAATCGAGCTCCCCGTCGTCAAGCTCACTTGGGACCACCCTGAACGGATGACCCTGAGAACTGCTCTCTACCCGCCTCCTAGGTAGGTGGAGAGGTTGCAACAGCATCGTCTATCATTCCACTCAAAACCTAGAAAAAGCCCATCGCGTTGGGACTGTAGCTGACGAGCTGATTCTTCGTCTGCTGGTAGTGGTCGAGCATCATCTTGTGATTCTCGCGACCTATGCCCGACTGTTTGTAGCCCCCGAATGCGGAATGCGCAGGGTAGAGGTGGTAGCAGTTAGTCCAGACTCGGCCTGCCTGAATGCCACGCCCAAAACGATAGGCGCGATTCAGGTCGCGCGTCCACACGCCGGCCCCGAGCCCGTAAAGAGAATCGTTTGCGATGGACATCGCGTCATCCTCGTCTTTAAACGTGGTCACTGAGACGACAGGACCGAAGATCTCCTCCTGGAAGACTCGCATCTTGTTATTGCCTCCGAAGACTGTCGGCTCGATGTAGAAGCCTTCGGCCAGATCCCGGCCGTTGTCGGCACGCTTGCCGCCGGTAAGAACCTTGGCCCCCTCCTGTCGACCGATATCGAAGTACGAGAGAATCTTCTCCACCTGTTCGACGGATGCCTGGGCACCGATCATCGTGTCGCGGTCTAACGGGTTGCCGCGTTTAATGGCATTGACTCGGCTCAGCGCGCGCTCCATGAAGCGGTCATAGATGGACTCCTGGACAAGAGCGCGAGAGGGACAGGTGCACACCTCGCCCTGATTGAGGGCGAACATGGTGAACCCTTCCAGGGCCTTGTCGAAGAAAGCGTCGTCCTCGCGCATCACGTCGGCGAAGAAGATGTTAGGGCTCTTGCCGCCCAGTTCCAGAGTGACGGGAATAATGTTTTGCGAGGCATACTGCATGATCAAACGGCCCGTGGTGGTCTCTCCGGTGAAGGCCACCTTGTTCACGCGCGGGCTGGAGGCGAGCGGCTTGCCCGCTTCGAGCCCGAAGCCATTGACTACATTGAGGACGCCCGGAGGCAGCAGGTCGCCGATCAATTCCATCAGAACGAGTATGGATAACGGAGTCTGCTCGGCGGGCTTGAGAACGACGCAGTTACCCGCCGCCAGTGCGGGCGCGAGTTTCCACGTCGCCATGAGGATAGGGAAGTTCCATGGGATGATGAGACCGATGACCCCCAAAGGCTCGTGGTAATGGTAGGAGACGGTGTCGGCATCGATCTCCGAGATGCCTCCCTCTTGAGCGCGAATGCAGCCCGCGAAGTAACGGAAATGGTCGATGCAGAGAGGCAGATCGGCAGCCAGAGTCTCGCGGATAGCTTTGCCGTTGTCCCAGGTTTCGACGGTAGCGAGCATTTCGAGATTGTCTTCGATGCGCTGCGCGATCTGTTCGAGGATGCGGCCGCGCTGGGCCGGAGAGGTGCGCCCCCACGCGGCTTTAGCAGCGTGGGCAGCGTCCAGGGCGCGGTTGATATCGTCCGCGTTAGACCGGGAGATCTCGCAAAGAACCTCTCCGGTGACGGGGGTTACGTTTTCGAAGTACTCGCCCGATGCAGGTGCGACCCACTCGCCTCCGATGTAGTTGCCGTACTGCTTGCGGAAGGAGACAGGAAAGCCATAGGTTCCAGGTGCTACTTTGCTGCTTAGGGGACTGGTCATCGTAGACATCGGTACGCTCCTTGGGGTTCAAGCAAAGTTCAAGCCCTCGCCGATCCACACATGATTCCCGCTGTTGAACCACGGACACTCAGGCGTAGCAACGGTACACCTGGGTCACCGTGGTTGCAACCCGGATCTCCCACGTCCTGTGCGAACAGGTACAGGACGTAGTCGACGAGTCACAACCGCAAGTCACAACCATAGAGCGGTTCAAGCTGATCGTCTTTCGCCTCGTGCCGCTGAACATCGAGTGGTGGTTCCCGAACTGGTTGGCCGGAGTCGAAGCTCCGCGGACGCATCATGCTTGAGCGACTGGGCACCTGGCACCTGTTCGTGGCAGGAGTTCTCCGACGCCCAGCTTGACAGGCACATCAGCTCATCCCATGTCAGCTCTGTGTCTTTCATCCGACATAAGCCGGCAAATTTAGGCTGCTTCTAGGGAATTCCCTAGTTACCCGATCGCCCGTTTGCGCCATAAGCTGGAAACGTAATAGAACACCATACCAAAATCCCACATACGGAGAAACGCCATGGCGCAGTACACAGGGCAGGTCAAGTGGTTCAATAACGCAAAGGGCTACGGGTTTCTTGGCCGTGAAGGGGGTCCCGATGTGTTCGCCCATTTCAGTTCCATCCAGATGGACGGCTATAAATCGCTGAAAGAGGGCGATGAAGTGGAGTTTGATGTCATCCAGGGCGAGAAGGGTCCTCAAGCCGATCGCGTCGCTCGACCTGCTGCTGGAACCCCTCCTGAAAAGAAGTAGCAGCACCTCTTGCTGAGGGCGCTCTGTCCTCTCCTGCAGAGGTCACGTCGCACTGATGAAACCGCTCGATCAGCAATCTCCAGCCCGCTCGGCCAAACGCTATGTCACCGAAATCCAGAGGCTGCCGCCTCCCGGCCTGATCTCGTCCGCACCCTCCGCCCTGGGCACTCGCTGTCAATGGTGTGAAGTAGGCGCGTTCGCTCTCTAGGCTTATGGAGATATCCCCACCGTGTCCGTTCCAGCTCGGCCAAGGGATGCCTCCTAGGCTGACACACCGGAGATACCAGCAAGGCGAGATGCAGGGACATCGCCCTCTCAAAATCGAGCATCAAATGCCGGACGAATTCTGACTATACTCAAGGCGAACTGCTCGTGTACTAGGGTATTCACGGAGCACCCGAGCGGAACAGGTGATCCGGGATAGGGCAGGCGAGGAGACCACCGTGCTTAAGCGCTTGCTCATCGCGGACGACCACTCACTCGTGCTTGAGGGACTGTCCCGCCTGATCGAGAAGGAGTACGACATCGTCGGGACGGCCATCAATGGCCGTGAGCTTGTGAGCGAGGCGCGGCGGCTCAATCCTCACGTCATTGTGCTCGACGTCGGCATGCCGGAGATGAACGGAATCGAAGCGGCTCGGCACATCATGACCTTCCTTCCGGAGACCAAGCTCGTCTTTCTCACTCAACAGTTGGGTATCGATTTTGTGCGTGCTGCCTTCCAGGTCGGAGCGAGCGCCTACGTCTCCAAGCACTCCGCATCGGCGGAACTGTTGACGGCAATCCGGTCCGCGCTCCGAGGCGACTTCTACGTCACACCTCTGCTTGCTGCCTTCGATATCGAGAGCCTGAGGGACCCCAGGAAAAACCCCGCTGAGCTATTTGGAAAGCAGCTGACACCTCGTCAACGCGAAGTGCTGCAACTGATCGCGGAAGGTCATCCCATGAAGAAGATCTCCGCATCGCTGCATATCTCGGTCAAAACGGTTGAGTTCCACAAATCGGCTCTGATGAGTGGACTGGGTTTGCGGACAACGGCCGAACTGGTACGCTACGCTCTTGAACAAGGCATCGTGAGTTCATAGGGGAGGCAGCAGCCGTTCGTACCGGGCCGCGACTCAACACGGAAGAGGATCTTGGAATGGGAATCGACGAGACGGTCTCTCCATCCACATGGCCCTTGGGTAATGGTGAAGCCGCGGTACTGGTGCGCTCCGAGAACTGGTCGGAGACACCCCTGGGGGCCGCGGCGGACTGGCCCCAGGCTCTCAGGACCGCCGTAGACCTTGTGCTGGCCTGCAACTACGCGATGATTGTCCTCTGGGGTCCGAAACTCGTGCAGATCTACAACGATGCCTACCGGGAGATCTTGGGCGACAAGCATCCTCTCGGGATGGGCCAGTCCACGCGCGACTGCTGGCCGGAGGTGTGGCACTTCAACGAGCCCATCTATGCACGGGTCCTGCGTGGAGAGGCCGTCACCTTTGAGAACCAGCTCTATCCACTCAGGCGCCACGGTTATATCGAGAATGTCTACTTAAGTCTTTGCTATAGCCCGCTGCGCGATCAGACCTCCACCATCGCTGGTGTTCTCGTTACCGTCTTCGACACCACCAGGGAGGCGGCCGCGAGGGTCCGCGCCGAACGCCGGGAAGCGTTTCTAACCCACTTGCATGACGCGACTCAATCGCTCGCGGATCCCGACGAGATCACGCAAACATCGGCTCGTCTCCTTGGCGACCACATCGGGGCCGACCGCGCCGTCTATTGCAAGTTCGAAGCCGACGAGGATGCGTTTGAGATCACGTCAATCTCTCTCCGTCCCGAGGTTCCCGCCATGGCCGGCCGCTACAGGCTGACCGACTTCGGCGACACAGCCACACATCTATTCCGGCAAAATCTTCCTTACGTTCTATGCGATACACAGAACGGCGACCTCACTGCGGACGAACGCGCGGCTTACCGCCATTCCAACATTCGCGCGCACGCTTCCGTCACGCTCCACAAGGCTGGGCGACTGGTAGGAGCCCTCGGAGTTCATCAGCTTACGCCGCGGCTCTGGCGACCCGATGAGGTCGAGCTCGTGCAGCTCGTCGCCAACCGCTGCTGGGAGTCGATCGAACGCGCGCGGGCCGTGGCCGAGTTGCGTCAGCAGTGGCATACCTTCGACACCGCTCTTTCGCACACGCTGGACTTCGTCTATATCGTCGACCTCCAGGGTCGCTTTACCTACGTCAATCGTGCGCTGCTCACTCTGTGGCAAAGGACGCGCGAAGAAGCAATTGGGAAGAACTTCTTTGAACTGGGATACCTGCCGGAGTTGGCTTCGAAACTGCAGCGGCAGATCGGGGAGGTGATCGAGACCTGCCGGCCATTACGCGACGAAGCCCCGTTCGCCGGACCTGACGGCGTCGAGCGGAACTATGAATACATCTTCGTTCCCGTCCTGGGGGAAGACGGACGGACCGGTTCGATTGCAGGTTCGACACGCGACATCACCGAGCATCGCCGGACCGAAGAGCGTATGCGCGCCTCTTTGATTGAGCGCGACACTCTTCTCAAGGAAATCCATCATCGGGTCAAGAACAATCTCCAGGTGATCGTGAGCCTTCTCAATCTCCAGTCCGATCAGGTGACCGACCCAGCCGCGCTTGCCGCCTTCCATGACACCCAAAGCCGCGTTCGAGCTATCGCTCGCATCCACGAGACGCTGTACAGCTCGGCGGACCTGGCCCAGGTAGAATTCGGCCACTACGCCCGCGTCCTGGCTGGGGATGTCGCAGCCTTTTACAACGCATCGCACGACCGGATTCGATTGGACGTACACACCGAGGAGATGGTCCTCGACATCGACCAGGCCATCCCTCTCGGGCTCATCCTGAATGAACTGATGACGAACTCGCTGAAGCACGCCTTCCCGGAGGAGCGGTCCGGAACAGTCGAAGTATCCTTAAGCTATCTCCGCAACAGCATCGGCCCTGATCAAACCTTGGACGAAGGCAAGGGTATGCTCCGCGTACGTGACACCGGAGTGGGAATGCCACGTGGCTTCGAATTTGCCAAAGCCGAATCCATGGGGATGTACCTGGTGCGGATTCTCACCCGCCAGCTGCATGGGATCGTGGAGTTGGAACAGGGCGCCGGTACGCGCTTCTGCTTGTCATTCCCGCTCATCATCAATCATCAGGGAGCATCATGACAAAATCGAAACTCATCTTGCTTGTCGAGGACGAGGAGATCATCCTGGCCGATCTGGCCCGCGCGCTGCGGAAGCAGGGGTATGAGGTCGCCGGGACCGCTCAGTCTGCCGCCGCCGTCGTTCAGCCCGATGTGGTGCTAATGGACGTTCGACTGCAAGGGAGTATGGATGGGGCGGAGGCAGCTCGCCAGATCCGGTGGGCCAGCGAAGTGCCGATCGTCTTCCTCACCGCAAATGTCAGTGCTCTCAATCCGGGTGGCCTACCAGGCCGTAACAACGCTCTCGTCAAGCCATTTGCCCCGGAGCAACTGCGCGAGGTATTTGAATCGGTTCTCCGTTCGTAATCTCTCCCAGCCGGGTACAAGTTGCTCTCACATCCTGCCCCGCTCGCCATGGGTTGCACCAGCCCAGACATCATCGTCTCCAGCCCAACCTTCATGCCGTTGGAGGGGGGATCCCGGCGGCAATCGCATCGACCAAAGGTGGATGCGCCTGCGCGATAACCGCCCCGCGACGCACACGGTTGTGAGTAGAAAGCAGCTGCCATCCTCGCACCTGCCCTACGTCTTCGAGTCAACGACCAAACGTCTCTCATGGGACCTCTCCGCTGTCCGGAGAAGCTAGCTACGGCCATCGGGTCACTTCGTCAACTGGTGTCGCACGCGTCCATTCTGCCTCTTCCATCGACGCACCGAAACCATCCCCGGCAGCAGCCGATAGATGTCACCTCCATGTCATGGCTTTGCCTTTTCACTCCGGTCACTCACGCGCGAGTTCCACTCTGTCGCGGCAGCAGTTCCGCAAACGCCCCGCCAAACATGGCTGTCGTACTCCGTGACGCCCCTACTCCGCCAGCACGAAGTCGGCGATCAGCGGCAAATGGTCGGAGGCGATCAACGCTGCCGGACCGCGGACGAGCTCCATCTGCTGCAGCCGGAGCTCGCGATCGTAGTAAAAATGGTCCAGGTGGAGAAACGGCAGCAGCCCCGGATAGGTCCGTGACCGGCCCAACAGCTTCTCCGGCTTAAACGTCTCAAAGTCTTCCGCCAGGCCTCTCGACGCCAGACCCTTCGTCCACTCGTTGAAGTCCCCCAGAATCACGCGTGGACCCTGCATCTCTTCGGTCTCCAGCAGCGAAAGAAATCGCCGTGCCTGGTGACGACGTTCCATGAACCCCGTGCCTAGATGCACGTTGAACAGATGCACCTGCTTCCCCGGCCGTAGCTCCACATCCGCCCGCAGGCACCCCCGGCGCTCACGCCGGCGATGCGACAGGTCGTAATTCTTGAAGGACGCAATCGGAAATTTGCTCAGGATCATGTTCCCGTACGATCCGCCCAGCAAGCGCCGGTTCTCCCCAAAGCACCACGCATAACCATCCAGCCGGTCGGCTATGGTGCGCGCCTGGTCATACTTGCTCGGCCCGTTGCGTACGTCCAGCACCTCCTGGATCCCGACCACGTCCGCATCGAGCGATCGCACCATCTCCGCGACGCGTGCCGGGTCCACTCTGCCATCCATGCCCTTGCACTTGTGAACGTTGTAGGTCCCGATCCGCAGATGCACGCCTGCCTCACTGCTGCCGCTCGATCAGCCATCCCAGCAGCTCGGGAACTCGTTCCAGTACCGGCCGGTGGACCCACTCGTCATAAGACAGCTTCCGGCTCTCCGCCACGTCCGCCTCAAAGTCCCGCACCAGCCGTTCCGCCGTCTCTCTTCCCCGTACCGCCATATTCACCTCATCATTGATGCCGAACGAGCGGGGGTCGAAGTTCGTCGAACCTACAACACTCCATAGACCATCGATCAGGAGAACCTTCGCGTGGATCATCGCAGGTCTGTACTCATACAGCTCCGCCCCGGCCCTCAGCAGGGCGCCGTACCCCCGCCGGCTCGCACTCCTTGTCAGCAGGTGATCCGTCCGCTTGTTCGGGACCACTATCCTCACCCGCACGTGTCGCTCCTGGACCGCCCGCACCAGCTCCTCCGTAAGGTTGCTGTCCGGCAAGAAGTAAGGCGTCGTGATGTCGATGGAGCTCTTTGCCGAGGCCACCATCAACTGAAAGAGAATCCTTGCTCGGGTTGAGCCTCCCACGGTCGGCGTGCTGTTCACCACCAGGGCGAGCTCGTCGGACCTGCGCCTCTCTGCCGGAAAGTACCCTGATCCGCTGATCAGCTCTCCGCACCCCTGGAGCCAGTTCGCCGCAAATGTCGCCTGCAGACTTGGGACGGCATCTCCCTCCACCCTCACCACCGTATCTCTCCAGCGCGGCTTTCCGTCCGCGCCTTTGTACCACTGGTCGGCGATGCCCGCGCCTCCGATAAATCCGATCCGCCCGTCGACGATCAGCAACTCGCGGTGAGTTCTATTGCCCAGATGGAACAGCCGGTACCACGCTGGGCTGTTATACCAGGTCACCTTCCCCCCGGCCTCAAGCAGAGGGGCGAAGTAGCGCGCATTCACCCCAGAGCTGCCAAACGCATCCAGCAGCACGTTCACAGCGCACCCTGCTCTGGCGCGCTCCGCAAGGGCACTTATAAAGCGCTGTCCGATATCGCCGCGATCAAAGATATACGCCTCGAGATCGACATTGCTCCGCGCTCCGGCAATGACCGCAAGCTCAGCCTCGTAAAAACTCGGGCCATTGGTCAGCACCTCGAAGGCCGATTCCCGGTTCACCTTCGCGTCGGTCAGCGCCTCCATGTAAAACAGAAAAGCCTCCGAATCGTTGCTCTGTTTATCCTTCTCCGAAACCCGGTACCGCAGCCCCGGTGCGAACAGGCCCGCCAGCAGAAGAAGCAGCATCAACGCCGCGGAGAGCAGCGAACACACCGCGAGCCACGTCGGTATGCTGATGGTCGCGATCAACAGAAAGGGCAAATCCGTAACCCCGCATCCCTGAAGCTGAACCTGCCGTACAAGCTGGTAAACCATCGTGCCTGCAAACTGTTCACCGCGAAGGCACAACGATCTGTCACTAGTCAGATGCTGCCTCTGCTGCAACCAGGTTGATCGACCGCGCGCTCCAGCACCGATTCCGTAAACTAGGAGCAAATTCTCGGGTTGCCGGCCCGCTAAGAGGTCAGGCGAAGGGTGTGATGTTGAGCGCCGTCCAACTCTCTTCAGGCACAGCGGCTTCGCAGCGACGCTCTTTATCCTGGGTCACGCCGCCCGCGTCCATAGCCCGGCAGGGACCCGGGAGGAACGAACACCGGCATCCAGAATGCCGTCCCTCTGGCTCAAGCGTTCGGGCTCGTGCCCTAGAACCTTCCTAGACTCTCCCGGTGGTGTGCTCTTCGCCCGACCCCGGCAAAAGACAGGGGCCACTGAAGTGACCCCTTCTGCCTTTCGCACGTCAGATGCCTCGCAGACTAACTCTGCTTGGCTGTCGCGAACCGCTTATTGACCTCGTCCCAGTTCACCACGTTCCACCACGCCGCCAGGTAATCCGGACGCCTATTCTGGTACTTCAAGTAGTACGCATGCTCCCAGACATCGTTGCCAAGAATCGCGTACTGCCCCTGCGAGATCGGATTGTCTTGGTTCGGCGTGGTCACAATCTTCAACTTGCCGCCATCGAACACCAGCCACCCCCAGCCTGATCCGAACTGCTTGGCGGTCGTCTCGTTGAACAGCTTCTTGAAATCCTCAAACGACCCGAAGTCCGTCTTGATCTGGTCGGCAATCTCGCCCATGGGCTCGCCCCCGCCCTTCGGCTTCATGATCTGCCAGAACATTGTGTGGTTCACATGGCCGCCGGCGTTGTTGCGAACCACTGCCCTCACATCGTCCGGAACACTGTTAAGATCCTTCAGCAGCTCCTCCGGCGTCTTGTTTCCGAGCTCCGGGTGCTTCTCCACGGCGCCGTTCAGGTTCGTCACATAGGCTTGGTGATGCTTGTCATGGTGCAGCTTCATCGTCGCTTCGTCGATGTAGGGCTCAAGCGCCGCGTAGTCGTAGGGAAGTGGGGGAAGTTCGTAGGCCACTGTTGTCTCCTTTTCCATGCTTCGATAGCACAATCCATTCTAGGCCAGGGAAGAAGACAGCGTGAGGCAGCAGCCTTCTTCCTCTACGCTCAACATTGGGCCGCGCAAAATTTTCGAGCGGCAGCGACGATTGCACTCCACCGGCATGGCCCGAAAAGTGTTGACGCGTACCGGAATCTTCATAACCTGGAGGCAGCAACTGTTACATACAGCCATCGCCTGTCTACACTGCTTCCGCGCCACAACCACCGATTCCGCTTTCCCATCACACGCATCAGACACACTTAGGAGGAGCCCATGGGCGAACCTGAATCCGTATACCGCTGGCTCAACGACGCGGGAGCCGCCTTCGGTGCTCCCGGTCTCGAGCCGCGCTGGACCTCAAGCAGGAAAGACGCCGTCTCCACCGCCTACGCCGCTTCCAGCCGCATCTGGTTCACCGTCTCGCACGGCACCCTCAACGAGATCTACTTCCCCACCATCGACCACCCGCAGACCCGCGACATGGAGCTCCTCTTCACCGACGGCGAAACCTTCTTCCACGAAGAAAAGCGTGACTTCGAGTACGACTTCACCTACATCGATTCCAACGCACCCGCCGTGCGTGTCACCGCCACCTCCCCCAGCGGAGCCTACAAGGTCACCAAGGAGTTCATCGCCAACCCGCATCATCCCGTCGTCCTGATGAACGTCAAACTGGAGGCTGCCCCGGAACTCCTCGCAAAACTGAAGTGCTACGTCCTCCTCGCCCCCCACCTCGACGGCGGCGGCGCCGGAAACTCCGCCCGTTCCATCGAGGTGGCCGGCAAGCGTTCCATCCTCGCCTGGAAAGGCATCTACTCTCTCGCCCTGGGAACCAGCTGCGGCTTCTGCCGGTCATCCTGCGGATACGTCGGAACCAGCGACGGGTACAAAGACCTCTCCTCGAACATGCAGATGGATTGGAACTTCGGTGAGGCGTTCGACGGCAACATTGCCGTAACCGGCGAAATCGAAATCGGCAGCCACAACGAATTCACCCTCGCTATCGCGCTCGGCCAGGGTCACCACGCCGCCCTGTCGAACATGATGCAGACCCTTGCGACTCCGTTCGCGGCGCACCGCGAACGCTTTCTTCTCCAGTGGAAGCGAGCCAGCCTGCCGGATGGCGTCGGCGCTGCCTCGACCGACGGCGGCCGCCTCCTGCGCATCAGCCAGAACGTCATCCTCACCCACGAGGACAAGACCTATTCCGGAGCCTTCATCGCCTCCGCCTCCATCCCCTGGGGCAACTTTAAGGGCGACGTCGACCTCGGCGGTTACCATCTCGTCTGGACCCGCGACATGGTGCAGTCCGCGACCGCCATGCTCGCCTGCGGTCGCACCGATACCGCCCTCCGCGCACTCGTCTATCTCGCCTGCACCCAGCACCCGGACGGCAGCTTCGCCCAGAACTTCTGGATCGACGGAACGCCCTACTGGACCGGCATTCAGCTCGATGAGGTCGCCTTCCCTATCGTGCTCGCTTGGCGCCTCTGGAAGGCCAACGGCCTCGGCAACTTCGATATCCTCCCCTTCGTCGAGCGCGCCGCCGGCTTCCTCGTCCGCTACGCCCCCGTCACTCAGCAGGAGCGCTGGGAAGAGAACGCCGGATACTCTCCATCCACCCTCGCCATCGTCATCGCCGCCCTTATTTGCGCGGCCGACATCTCGCGCGCCCGCAAGTCCGAGGCCCTCGCCAGTTATCTCGAGACCTTTGCCGACTGGATCGAGGCGAATCTCGACCAGTGGACCACCACCACCGATGGCGTCCTTCACCCGGACGTCAAGCACCACTACATGCGCATCCGTCCGCCAGCCCCCGGACAGCCCTTCTTCAACGACAGGATTCCGGTAGGCTCGATTCGCATCGCAAACCGCGCGCCCGGCGAAAAAGACGTCTTCGAGGCCCGCGAGGTCATTGACGCCGGCTTCCTCGAACTCGTGCGTTATGGCATCCGCCGTGCCGATGACCCGCTTATCGTCGACTCGCTCAAGGTCGTCGACCGCTGCCTCAAAATCGAAACCCCCGCGGGCGTCTGCTGGCGCCGCTACAACCACGATGGCTACGGCCAGAGAAAAGATGGCGGCCCCTACGAGGGCTGGGGACAGGGCCGGGCCTGGCCTCTACTCAACGGCGAACGTGCCCACTATGAGCTCGCCGCCGGCAACGATATCCAGCCGCTCATCCACGCCATCGAACAGTTCAGCTCCGTCGGCGGCATGCTTCCCGAGCAGATCTGGGACTTCGCCGACCTGCCCTCCGAAGGCATGTATCTCGGCCAGTCCGCAGGCTCCGCCCAGCCCCTCGTCTGGGCTCACGCTGAGTACATCAAGCTCCTCCGCTCCGCGCGCGACAAGCGTATCTTCGATAGCATCTCCGTGGTCGAAGACCGCTACGGCGTGCCTAAAGACAAGCGTTCCTTCACCAGCCTGATCGAGCTCTTCGAGCTCAGCCGGCCCATCGACGAGATCGCCGCCGGCCTTACCCTGCGCATCGTCGACGCCGATCACTTCCGCCTGGTCTACACCACCGATAACTGGGCCACCAGCACCACCCTCGACTCACATGTCGTCGGCTCCCCCGGATCGTTCGCCGATGTCTCCACCCGGCCCGATCAGGCGGGCAGCATCCTTTTCACCATCGCCTGGCCCGCCGATCACGATGCCAAACCCGATCGCTGGTTAGGCCGCAACATAGAAGTAAAAATCGTGCCTCCATCAATCTCCTTCTAAAAGATAGTGCCAGCTAGAAATATTGCCGACCGTCGCGCATCCTGTGTTCGCCGCGTTCGTCTTTGTTTCGACTGTTGCCTGTTCTTTTGCTTGTCATTCAGGAGCGAAGCAGAGGAATATGCTGTCTTTGCTTAGGCCATTCCTGTTCTTTTGCGTGTCACCCTGTAACGATCTGCTTCTCCCCTGCCCACCCCGCCGCCTAGTACACTGTCTCTGAACGTCAAAGTCTGAATCCAAACACCACGGGCTGATGCCGCGCCCGTTCCAGGAAAAAGGAAAAATGAGCGATCAAAACGCCAAGCAGCAGGAGCTCGATCAGCTTTCGATCAATACCCTCCGCATCCTCGCCGTCGATCAGGTGGAGAAGGCCAAGTCAGGCCACCCCGGAGCCCCGCTCGGCTGCGCCCCCATCGCCTATCTGCTCTATACCAAGATCATGAAGCACGACCCGTCCGATCCCCTTTGGTCCGATCGCGACCGCTTCATTCTCTCCAACGGCCACGCCTCCGCTCTCCTCTACGGCGCTCTCCACCTCTCCGGCTACGATCTGCCCATCTCGCAGTTGGAGCAGTTCCGCCAGTGGGGATCGCATACCCCCGGTCACCCCGAGTACGGCGAAACCCCCGGCGTCGAAGTCACCACCGGCCCGCTCGGCCAGGGCTTCGCTGAAGCCGTCGGCCTTGCCACCGCGGAAAGGCACTTGGCCGCGGTCTTCAACCACGAAGACAATACTCCCGTCGATCACCGCACCTACGTCCTCTGTGGCGATGGCGACCTCATGGAAGGCATCTCTCACGAGACCGCCTCGCTCGCAGGCACGCTCGGTCTGGGTAAGCTCATCGTCTTCTACGACGACAATCTCATCTCGCTTGACGGACCCACCGAGCTCTCCTTCACCGAAAATGTTCGTGAGCGCTTCGAGGCCTACCACTGGCACGTACAGCACGTACACGACGGCAACGATCTCGAAGGCCTCGAGCGCGCCATCCGCAACGCGCAAGCAGAGACCACGCGACCCTCGCTCATCGACGTACGCACCGTCATCGGCTACGGCAGCCCCAAGGCCGGCACCAACAAGGCTCACGGAGAGGCCCTCGGCCCCGAAGCCACGAAAGAGACCAAGCGCAATCTCGGCTTCCCCGAAGACAAGAGCTTCTACATTCCCGAAGAAGCTGGCAAAAATTGGCTTATTGCGAAAGAGCGCGGCAAACAGGCGCATGAAGATTGGCAGAGGAACTACGAGGAGTACCAGAAGGCCTATCCCGAGCTCGGCAAGGAGTACGACCGCCGAACCTCGATGAAGCTCGCCGAGGGCTGGGAGAAGTCGCTCCCCGTCTTCCCAACCGATAAACCTGTCGCCACCCGCAACGCCGGCCAGATCGTCATGAACGCCATTGAAAAAGTCGTCCCCGAGCTCTTCGGCGGAGCCGCCGATCTCACCACCTCCACCAAGACCATCTTCAAAGACTCGCCCTCCTTCCACGTCGATCCCAAAGGCCGCAACATCTTTTTCGGCGTCCGCGAGTTCGGCATGATGGCCATGGTCAACGGCATGGCCGCGCACGGCGGCGTCATCCCCTTCGGCTCCACCTTCTTCACCTTCTCCGATTACTGCCGCTCCGCTCTCCGCATGGGCGCGCTCCAGTCCTCGCACTCGCTCTACATCTTCACCCACGATTCCGTCGGCCTCGGGGAAGACGGCCCTACCCACCAGCCCGTCGAACACCTGATGGCTCTCCGCGCTATCCCGCAACTCACCGACTTCCGCCCCGCCGATGCCAACGAGACCGCCGCCTGCTGGCGACTCGCCCTTGAGCGCCACTCCGCCTGCTTCATGGCCCTATCCCGTCAGGACCTCCCCGTCCTCGACAACGAGAAGTACAGGGTGCAGGAGGGCGCTCGCCACGGTGCCTACGCGCTCGATAATTCCGGCAAGGACATCATCCTCATCGCCACCGGCTCCGAAGTCTCTCTCATCATGAAGGCCGCCGAAGAACTCAAGAAGAACGGCATCAATGCGAGCATCGTCTCCATGCCCAGCTTCCAAATCTTCGAAGAGCAGGAGCAGGCCTACAAGGATCAACTCTTCCCCGAAGACACCCCCAAGCTTGCCGTCGAAGCCGGTGCCACCATGGGTTGGTGGAAGTACGTCGGCCACAACGGAGGCATTATCGGCCTCGATCGCTTCGGCGCCTCCGCCCCCGGCCCCATCGCCCTCGATAAGCTCGGCATCAACGTTAACGCAGTCGTAGATCTAGCCAGGAAACTAGTCGCAAACAGGAAAAAGTAGCAGGAAGACAACAACAGAAAGTAGCATTCCCGCCTTTGTCCTGGCCTTTGCAGTTGCAGCATCCAGATCACTAACTATGCCGACCAGTTCAAACGAACGCCTCATGCTCGAAGAAGATGACCCACCCTGCGAGCGCAACACCGACTCCTCCGTCTCCGCCCAATACGAGGACCTCACCCCGCCGGATCACGCCTGGGAACACGAAGAAGAATCCTAGCGGCCCAGCCACGAGGACTAATTTGCGAGAACCGATATGAAGATCGCCATAGCCGCCGACCACGCCGGATTTCCCCTCAAGGAAGAGCTCCGCGCCTTCCTCGAAAAGCAGGGAAAGCACCAGGTCCAGGATCTCGGCGCTTTCTCGACCGACCCCTCCGACTACCCCGACTTCGCCGTCCTCGTCGGCAAAGCACTCATGGCCGGCACCGTCGACCGCGGCGTCCTCATCTGCGGCTCCGGCGTCGGCGTCTGCATCGCCGCCAACAAGATGCCCGGCATCCGCGCCGGCATGTGTCACGACACCTACTCCGCCCATCAGGGCGTCGAACACGACCAGATGAACGTCCTCGTCCTCGGCGCCCGCATCATCGGCGCGTCGCTCGCCTACGAGTGCCTCGACGCCTATCTCAACGCCAGCTTCATCGCCACCGAAGAGCGCTTCGTCCGCCGCCTCAACAAGGTCAACGCCATTGAGCAGAAGTACATGCCCGCCATTGCGGCCACGGCTCTCCGTCCCTAAGCTCCATCGCCGACCCGTTCGCCTTGTCTCCACCTAATCCACAGCAGAGTCCCACCCGCCCCCGACTGCATCTCTAGACCATGACCGATCAAGCCCAGCCCCAAGCCCTATCCAAAGTCTGGTTCATCACCGGAGCCTCCACTGGCTTCGGCCGCCTTCTCGCCGAAGAGGTCCTCAAGACCGGCGGCAAGGTGGTCGCTACCGCACGCAAGCTCGATCAGGTCGCCGACCTCGAGCAGAAATACCCCGAACGCGCCAAAGCCTATTCCCTCGATGTCACCGACCCCTCCCAGGTCATCTCCATCGTCGCCCAAACCACCGCCTGCTTCAGCCCCGTAGACGTCCTCGTCAACAACGCCGGCTACGGCCTCGCCGGCGCCATTGAAGAGGCCACCGAGGACGAGTTCATGCCCGTCTTCGAGACCAACGTCTTCGGCCTCATGCGCGTCACCCGCGCCTTTCTCCCGCACTTCCGCGAGCGCCGCTCCGGCCATATCGTCAACCTCTCTTCTATCGGCGGTCTCATCGGCTCGCCCGGATGGGGCTTCTACAACGCCACCAAGTTCGCCGTTGAAGGCTTCTCGGAGGCCCTCTCTGCAGAACTCGAACCGCTTGGCATCCACGTCACCGTCGTCGAGCCCGGGCCTTTCCGTACCGACTTCCTCGGACGGTCCGGTGTCGAAGCCGCGCAGCGCATCGCCGACTACGACCCCACCGCCGGCAAGACCCGCGAATATTTCCACTCGCAGGCCGGCAAGCAGAAGGGCGACCCCCTCCGCGCGGTCAATGCCATCATCGTCGCCGTCAACGCCCCCGAACCCCCGAAGCACCTTCTCCTCGGCAAGCTCGCCCTCACCCGCTTCCGCCAGCGCCTCGACGATTGGAAGACCGAGCTCGACACCTGGCAGGAGACCACCCTCGGAGCCGACTTCCCCGAGGGCGAAGCCATCGCCGGCGCTTATTCCAGCGAAGGGAAGCTCGCAGCGAAGTGACGCCGACCCCATCGAGCCGAAACGCCGCCGAACTCCCGGAGCCCCGCGAATCCCAAGAGGTCCGCACCATCTTCTGGGACCTCGGCGGCGTCCTCCTCACCAACGGCTGGGACCTCCACCAGCGCGCCCGCGTCCTCTCCTCGTTAGGCGTCGATCTCCAAGCCTACGAGGCCGTCCACGACAGCGCCAACTACTTCTGGGAGCGCGGCCTCGCCAGCGCCGAAGACTTCTTCCGTGAGACCGTCATCCACTCCAATCCGCAGCTCAAAATCACCTTCGCCGAGCTCTGGACGCTCGTCTGCGCCGAAAGCCAAGTCCTCCATCCGGAGTGCTTCGACCTCCTCTCCGCGCTCGGGGCCAGTGGCCGCTACCGCCTCGCCACGCTCAATAACGAGAGCAGGGAACTCAACGCCCACCGTCTCGATGCCTTCGACCTCCGTCGCCACTTCAGCTACTTCCTCTGCTCCGGATACCTCCATGAAATGAAGCCCGCGCCCGGCTTCTATCGCTACGCCATCGAGATCTCCGGCCTCCCCCCGTCCTCGTCCCTGTTCATCGACGACAAGCCCGAGAACTGCGTCGCCGCCCGTGCCCTCGGCATGCAGACCATCCTCTTCCAATCTCCGGCCCAGCTCACACGCGAGCTCGCCACGCTCGGCATCCAAACCGCATAAGCTACCTGAAAGGAACTCGTCCATGGAACTCGGAATCATCGGCCTCGGCAAAATGGGATTCAATATGGCGGAGCGCCTCCGCCTCGCGGGTCACAAAGTCGTCGGCTTCGACTTCAACAAGGACGCGACCGCCAGGCTCACCACCACCGGCTCCCTCGGCGTCGATTCCCTCGAAGACCTCGTCAAGAACCTCCAGGCTCCGCGCGCCATCTGGATCATGGTTCCCGCCGGCGATCCCGTCGACCAGACCATCGCCAAACTCGAGCCCCTCATGGGCAAGGGCGACACCTTCATCGATGGCGGAAACTCCAACTACAAGGACACCCAGCGCCGCCACGCCGAAGCCGCCGTCAAGGGCTTCGAGTTCGTCGACTGTGGAACCTCCGGCGGCATCTGGGGTCTCAAAGAGGGCTACTCCATGATGATCGGCGGCGACGAAGCCCCCGTCGCACGCCTTACCCCCATCTTCGAGGCTCTCGCTCCCGCACCCGACCAGGGCTGGGGCCGCGTCGGCCCCTCCGGCGCCGGACACTTCGTCAAAATGGTGCACAACGGCATCGAGTACGGCGTCATGCAGGCCTATGCCGAGGGCTTCTCCATCATGAAGGCCAAGGAACCCCTACACCTCGATCTCGAGCAGATCTCGCAGATCTGGCGCTACGGCTCCGTCGTCCGCTCCTGGCTGCTCGACCTCACCGCCGACGCGCTCAAAAAGAACCCCACCCTGGATGGTCTCGAGGCCTTCGTGCCCGACTCCGGCGAAGGCCGCTGGACCGTCTTCGAAGCCATCGACCTCAATGTATCCGCGCCCGTCATCACCGAGGCCCTCATCCGCCGGCTCCGCTCGCGCGAAGTCAATAACTTCACCGACCGCATGCTCTCCGTCATGCGCAATGAGTTCGGCGGCCATGCCGTAAAGAAGGCCGAGTAGCAGGTCGATATCTAGCTAGGCCAAGGCTTCAGCTTTGCCCTACGGCTTTTCTTCACACCGGGTTGCTCCCGCTACAAAACCGGTTCACTGGACATATCCGCAGGCCCGCACACTCAAGCATTGACTACGATTCCCGAGGAAACCAACATGGCGACCGCCCAGATCAGCGTCTCACCCAATGTCACCGCCGCCTCCAATCAGGCCGAGCGAACCCCCGACCCCTGCATCGTCGTCATCTTCGGCGCGTCCGGCGATCTCACCAAGCGCAAGCTCCTTCCGGCGCTCTATCATCTCGACCAGTCCGGCCTGCTCCCGAAGAGCTTCGCCGTCGTCGGCGTCGCCCGCCGCCCGCTCGAGCAGAGCTTCGCCCCCGACATGAAGGACGGCATCGTCTCCGGTGGCGGCGTGGAAGAGAACGACCCCAGGCTCGCTCCCTTCCTCGAACGCATCCAGTACCACGCCATGAACTTCGACGACCCCGCTGGCTACGACGCTCTCAAGAGCAAACTCACCGAACTCGATGGCAGATTCCACACCGGCGGCAATCGCCTCTTCTACCTCGCCACCGCGCCCGAATACTTCTCCGACATCATCAAGTTCCTCGGCGAGCACGATATGGCGAAACCCTCTCCCGACTGCGCTAACCAGCACTGCTGGGTCCGCACCATCATCGAGAAACCCTTCGGCCACGACCTCGAGTCCGCCCGCGCCCTCTCCGACGAGGTCAACAAAGTCTTCGCCGAAGACCAGATCTTCCGCATCGACCACTACCTCGGCAAGGAGACCGTCCAGAACATCCTCGTCTTCCGCTTCGCCAACGGCATCTTCGAAAACGTCTGGAATCGCAACTACATCGATCATGTCGAGATCACCGCCGCCGAGTCCATCGGCATCGAAGGCCGCGGGCCCTTTTACGAGACCGCCGGCGCCCTCCGCGATGTCGTCCAGAACCACGTCATGGAACTCCTCAGCTTTGTCGCTATGGAGCCGCCCGTCTCCTTCGACGCGGCCGCTGTCCGCACCGAAAAGCTCAAGGTCTGGCAGGCCATCCAGCCCATCCACCACGCCGACACCGTCCGCGGCCAGTACGGCCCCGGCACCGTCGATGGCCAGCCCGTCACCGGCTACCGCCAGGAAGATCGCGTCCACCCGCGCTCCCAGACCGAGACCTACGCCGCCCTCCGCCTCGAGATCGAGAACTGGCGCTGGGCCGGCGTCCCCTTCTACATCCGCGCCGGCAAGCGCCTCGCCAAGCGCGTCACCGAGATCTCCATCCAGTTCAAGCAGCCGCCGCTCATGCTCTTCAAAAACTCAAGCGGCGTCGGCGCCGAAGGTATCAAGCCCAACATCATCTCCATGCGCATCCAGCCCGATGAGGGCATCGCCCTCCGCTTCGGAGCCAAGGTCCCCGGTCCCAACATGACCATCAGCTCCGTCAACATGAACTTCAGCTACGCCGACGTCTTCGGCAAATCCTCCGCCAACGGCTACGAGCGCCTCCTGCTCGACGCCATGCTCGGCGACGGAACGCTCTTCGCGCATCGCGACGGTGTCGAAGCCACCTGGGCGCTCATGACCCCCATCCTCGAGGCCTGGAAAAAGGATCCCGTCCGCGACTTCCCCAACTACGCCGCCGGAACCTGGGGCCCCGCCGCCGCCGACGCCATGCTCAAATCCGACGGCCGCAAATGGCGCAAACTCTAACCGCTGCTGGCTCGGAATCGCTGTTGCTGTTCTATCGTCGTTTGCTCGGACGTTGCCTGTTCTTTTGCTTGTCATTCAGGACCCTGAGCGAAGTCGAACGGGGGAGAAACCTGCTGTTGCGCTTCATCAGCCCTAACCAATCGAAAGAGATCGACCCATGCCGCAACCCATAACCGTCACCTACGCCACCTGGCCCACCCCCCAGCAGGTCGCACAAGCCGCCGCCCAGCTCTTCACCGACTCCGCGCAGCACGCCGTCACCACCCGAGGCATCGCCCGCATCGCCATCTCCGGCGGCAAAACCCCCGAAGCGATGTTCGCTCTCCTCGCCGACCCGGCCCATCCGTTCGTCAACCAGATCCCGTGGCAAAAGCTCCAGCTCTTCTGGGTCGACGAGCGCTGTGTTCCCCCCACCCATCTCGAGTCCAACTTCGGCATGACCCGCCAGGCTCTCCTTTCCAAAGTCCCCCTCCCGCCCGAAAACATCTTCCGCATGGAAGGCGAACTCGACCCCGAGATTGCCGCCAGCCGTTACGAGAGCACCCTCCGCAACACCATGAAGCTCGAGGGCGCCGAGTCTCCCGCCTTCGACCTCGTCCTCCTCGGCATGGGCGATGACGGCCACACCGCCTCGCTCTTCCCCCACACGCAAGCTCTCAACGAAATCGGCCGCATCGTCGTCGCCAATCGCGTCCCTCAAAAGGACACCTGGCGCATCACCCTTACTTGGCCCGTCGTCAACCAGGCCCGCGAAGTCGCCTTCGTCATTGAGGGCGACGCTAAGGCCGGCATCCTCGCCGAGGTCCTCACCGGTCCCTACAATCCCGAGCGGCTCCCCGCCCAGCTCATCCGCCCCTCCAACGGCAAGCTCCGCTTCCTTCTCGATGACCCCGCTGCCTCCCGGCTTCCCACTCCCTCCAACACCTTGACGGCCCCCGGCGGCTCACATAGGGTGGGCACTCTGGAGCTCTAACCCCAATGATCCTTGCAGGCGACGTCGGCGGCACAAAAGTTCATCTCGCTCTTTACAGCTTCGAAGGCGGCCGGCTGAGGCCAGTCCGGGATCAAAAATATCTTGCAGCCGACCACGCCACCCTCGACGAGGTCGTCCTCAAATTCCTCGCCGAGGACCCTTCGACTCCCGAAGACCCCGAAGGCGGCAACTCCGGCGAGCCCGCCAACCGCCGCGCGTCCAGGCCAGTCTCGGACCACGGCATCGTCGCCGCCTGCTTCGGTTGCCCCGGCCCCGTTCGCGATGGCCGCCTCAAGCTGACCAACCTCCCCTGGACCCTCGACATCCGCGACCTCGCCATCTCGCTCAACATCGGGCACATCTTCCTTATCAACGATCTCGAAGCCAACGGCTACGGCATCCCGGAGCTCGCAGCCGACAGCATCTTCACCCTCCACAAAGCAGACTCTTCCGCCGTCGGCCACCGCGGCCTCATCTCCGCCGGCACCGGCCTTGGCGAGGCCCTCCTCATCTGGGATGCCCACCTCCGCCGCCATACCCCCATCCCCTCCGAAGGCGGCCACTGCGACTTCGCCCCCCGCAACGATCGCGAGGTCGCTCTCCTCCAGTACCTCCGCCAGACCCTCGCCGGTCGCGTCAGCTTCGAGCGAGTCGTCTCCGGCATCGGCATCAAAAACGTCTACGCCTTCCTCAAAGACGCCGAAAAGATGGAGGAGCCCGCCTGGCTCCGCGACCGCCTCACCTCCGAAGACCCCAACGCCGTCATCGGCTGCTGCGCCGAAGATGGCTCCAGCCCCATCTGCTACGAGACCATGCAGATCTTCTCCGCGGCCTTCGGCGCCGAGGCCGGCAACATCGCTCTCAAAGTCCTCTCCACCGGCGGCATCTACCTCGGCGGCGGCATCGCCCCCAAAATCCTCAAGACCCTCCAGGCCGGAGCCTTTACCGAAGCCTTCCTCGATAAGGGCCGCCTGCGCCCCCTCCTCGAAGCCATGCCCGTCCGCGTCATCCTCAACGACACCTGCGCCCTCCTCGGAGCCGCCGCCTACGCCGAAGCCCGCGCCTCCGAGGTCTCCGGCCACTCCGAACGCGCCGCCTCCATCCAGGGCTAGGGACGCTGTCTCCTTCAACGTTGTCATCCTGAGCGAAACCTCTCGCTAGTCTCATCGCGAGAGGCGCAGTCGAAGGACCTGCGGTTTGAGGCAGCACCTCCTACGAATAACCCATGGAACTCGAAGGGATCAAACCCATGCCCCCACCCCTCCCACCCTTCACCTTCGACTCCGCCCGCGCCAAGGTCCAGGCCGCCGAAGATGCCTGGAACACCCGCGACCCCGGCAAGGTCGTCCTCGCCTACACCGAAGACACCGAGTGGCGCAATCGCTCCGAGTTCCTCCACGGCCGTGACGAGATCCACGCCTTCCTCACCCGCAAATGGCAGCGCGAGCTCGACTACAAACTCCGCAAAGAGCTCTTTGCCTTCCACGAAAACCGCATCGCCGTCCGGTTCGAGTACGAGTTCCACCTCGCATCCGGCCAGTGGTTCCGCGCCTACGGCAACGAGAACTGGATCTTCGCCCCGGACGGCCGCATGGCAGAACGCTACGCCAGCATCAACGATGTCCCCATCAACGAATCCGACCGTCGCCTCACCAAGCCATAGCCACTAGCCCAGTAGCCGCATGACCCCGCCCTGAACCAACACCCACAAGGCCGTCATCTCGACCAAATCGCGAGAGACCCCTGAGCTTGCCGAAGGGGGAACCGAGGGGCAGTGGAGAGACCCTTGTATCGTGCCGTTGCATTTGCCTGTCCCCTTGGTTGTCATTCCGCAGCGCAGCGGAGCGATCTGCTTCTCTACCCAGAGTGCTGCGCTCTCATCTCGATCATGGCGAGCGCAACCACCATCCCGATCGCGGAATATCTCCAAACCAACTACCGTCCGGATCGCGAGTACGTAGACGGCGAACTCCGGGAGCGAAACGTGGGGAAGTGGGAGCACGCGCGTGTGCAGTGGCTGCTGGCGAACTGGTTTTGAAATCGCGAAGCGCAGTGGAGCGTAACCGGAAGCACCGAACAGCGCGTTCAGGTCTCGAACTCCCGCGTGAGAATACCCGATCTCGTCGTTCTCCGCCCGGGACCCCAGCCCGACATCCTGGTCGATCCACCCCTCCTCGTGATCGAGGTCCTCTCGCCCGACGACAGCTACTCCGACACCCAGGAACGCGCTCAGGACTACCTAGACATGGGCGTCCGCGCCCTCTGGATCATCGATCCCAAAACCCGTACAGGCCGCATGTGCTCCGGTACCGGCTGGATCGCGGCCGATCGCCTCGAGGTCGCGGGAACCGATCTCTACGTCGACCTCGCCGCAATCTTCAACGGCATCGGCGACCGCCCTGATTTGGTCTACACCAGGCTACGGCTGAAGTTCCGTCCCCGAAAAGATCCGGCAAGGTTGCGTATCCTCGTAACATGCTTCTCCGTGCCACGCTCCGCCACCGCCTCCTCGTTCTAGCTACCTTTTGTCTTGCCTCCCTCGCCGTCAATGCCCAGCGCATCCCCACCAACGCACATCCTGAGCACTACACCCTCCACCTCACCCCCGACCTCAAAGCCGCCACTTTCACCGGCGACGAGACCATCAATCTAACGCTCGACAAGCCCAGCACCACCATCACGCTCAACGCCGCCGAGATCCAGTTCAATTCCGTCATCGCTGTCGTGAGCACCTCGAAAACAAGCTATCCCCTCTGGTCCGAGCACCCGCCCAAGCCGAACCCACCAACCGTGGGCATTCGCTCCAACCTCCCCGCCACCGTCTCCCTCGACCCCGCGCGGGAACAGGCCACCTTCACCTTCCCGGAGCCCCTCTCCGGCCTCGTCACCGTCCACATCAGCTACACCGGGCTCCTCAACGACGAGCTCCGCGGCTTCTATCTCTCGAAGACGACCAAACGCAACTACGCCGTCACCCAGTTCGAGCCCACCGACGCCCGCCGGGCCTTCCCCTCCTTCGACGAGCCCGCCTATAAAGCCACCTTCTCGATCTCCCTCACCGTCGACAAGCGCGACACCGTTATCTCCAACACCAACCAGATCACCGACACCCCAGATAGTCCCATCGCCGGCCAGCCGAAGCACACCCTCCGCTTCGCCCAGACGCCGAAGATGTCCACCTACCTCGTTGCGTTCCTGGTCGGCGACTTCCAATGCACCCGAGGCTCCGCTGACGGCGTCCCCATCCGCGCCTGCGCCACCCCCGATAAGGTCGCCCTCACCCGCTCCGCCCTCGAAGCCGCCGAATACATCCTGCCCTTTTACGACCGCTACTTCGGCATCAAGTACCCCATGCCCAAGCTCGACATGATCGCCCTTCCCGACTTCGAGGCCGGCGCGATGGAAAACTTCGGCTGCATCACCTACCGCGAGACCGACCTCCTCCTCGACCCTCGAAACGCCGCCATCTCCGACCGCAAACGCGTCGCCTCCGTCGTAGCCCACGAGATGGCCCACCAGTGGTTCGGCGACATGGTCACCATGCAGTGGTGGGATAACCTCTGGCTCAACGAGGGCTTCGCCACCTGGATGTCTTCCAAGTCCCTCGAAACCTGGCACCCCGAGTGGAACGTCCCCCAGGACGTCGCCCAGGAGCTCGACCGCACCCTCAATCTCGACGCCGGCCCCGCCACCCACACCATCCGCGCCCACGCCGAAACCCCCAGCCAGATCAACGAGCTCTTCGACGGCATCTCCTACGGCAAGGCGGGAGCCGTCCTCGGCATGGTCGAGCACTTCCTCGGCGAAGAGACCTTCCGCCAAGGCGTCCATAACTACCTCCAGGCCCACCTCTACAGCAACGCCACCGCCGAAGACTTCTGGAACGCCCAGACCTCCACCTCGAACCAGCCCGTCGACAAGATCATGGCCAGCTTCGTCGATCAGCTCGGCGTCCCCCTCCTCGCCTTCTCCGCCCCCTTCCCCAGCCGCGTCCCCGTTGCCCAGAGCCGCTTCCTCCTCTCAGCCCCTCCAGCACCTAACAGCGAGACGTCCTCCGTCAAGCCCCAGCAGTGGACCATCCCCGTCTGCCTCAAGTCCGCCGCCAAGCCCATCTGCCGCATCTTCAGCCCCGCCGATGCCGCCCTTCCCATCCCCGCCGAGACTCCCACGCCCCTCTTCTTCGCCAACGCCGACGACAAAGGCTACTTCCGCACCCAGTACACCCCTACCCAACTCACCTCTATCGCCACCAAAGCTGAAACCGCCCTCACCCCACCCGAGCGCATCGGCCTCCTCGGCGACCAGTGGGCCCTCACCCGCGCCGGCCAAACCTCCGCTGCCGACTTCCTCAATCTCGTCCTCGGCCTCAAATCCGACCCGAGCGGTCCCGTGCTCGAGACCGCCCTCGACGACCTCAAGCAGGTCGACGCAACCATATCCCCCGGCTCCGACCGGCCCGCTCTCGCCTCCGTCCTCCGATCCCAGTTCCAGCCCGTTTACGCCCCCCTAGGCCCCGCCAGGAAAAACGACTCCATCGATCTCCAGCAGCGTCGCGCCCTTCTCTTCGAACTCCTCGGCAAAGCGCAGCTCCCCGCAATCCTCGCCGAAGCCAACCGCCTTGCCGACCGCGTCTACCCCGCCTCCGGCAAGCCCGATAACACCCTTGATCCCGCACTCGCCCAAGCCGCCGTTAACGTCGCCGCCGCCTCCGCAAACGATCCCTCGCTCTTCGATCGCGTCGTCGCAGCCAGCGCCGACGGCTCCGATCCCAACCGCCAGTCCGAGGCCCTCCGCCTCCTCTCCCGTTTCCGCGCCCCCACCCTCGTCAACCGCACCCTCGAGCTCGCCTCCTCCGGCAAAGTCCGCAAACAGGATTCGCTCCGCCTCACCATCGGCCTGCTCGAGCAGCGCGACACCCAGGACCAGGCCTGGACCTGGGTGCAGGCCAACTGGCCGAAGGTCCAGACCCAGCTCACACCCTTTCGTGGCGCTGCCCTCGTCGGCGCCGCCGGCCATCTCTGCACCGTCGCCCAGCAAAAAGAGGTCGCCGCCTTCTTCAGCACCCACAAAGTTAACGCCGCTGAGCGAGCTCTGCCGCAGGCCGTCGACAGCATCGGCAGCTGCGCCCGGCTCCGCGCAGCCCAAAGCCCCAGCCTCGAGCAGTGGCTCGCCCAGCATCGTGACTGACCCGTTAACCGCAAATTTAGCCGCGCTCCCGCCAAATCTGGGTTACGCTATACCTCGAAAGCGCCATCTCCCCCAATCACCCGATCGAGCCACCCCGCAAACCGGATCCTGGCCTAGTTTTCATTGACACCCATCCATGCAGACCGTACCTTCCAACTTGAGGACACCATGAAGAAAACTCCCCTCCTGCTTTTCGGCACAGCCTTTCTCTTCCTTATCTCCGTTCCTCTGGTCCACGCCCAGGGCGGCCCTACCGGATGCGTCAACTCCCCTGAGAATCCCACCGCTGTACTCGCCCTCGTCGGCTCTGCCGGCGCTATGTTCTTCTCCCGCCGCAAACTCCGCATCAAGTAGTTACTCCTGACCAGCACTCCGGCGTCCTCTGAGATGGACGGAATTGGAGTTCGCATGTCCACCCTTCCGTCCGTCCGGGCACGCCACTCCGCGTTCTCCTCCAGCCTGCCGTCTGCTGGTCTGTCGCCGATCCGCGCCGCCGCGATCGCGGCCGTACTCGCAACCCTCGGCGTCATCGCTATCTGGCCCGCGGCCCTCCTTCTCTGGGGGCTGTGGGTTACCGATCCCCTCAAGTCCATCGGGATGCTCATTCCGCTCGCCAGCTTTGTCCTCATCCTCCGCGCCTGGCGCTCCATCGGGTGGCAGACCAGTGGCACCTGGTGGGGGCTCGCTCTTCTTGTCGCCACCGCCGTCGCCGTCTACGTCCGCGAGCACGCCGTGCTCGTCCTGGTCGTCGCTCCCCAGTGGTCCGTCTACTTCCCGCCCAACTCCCTTGTCGCCCTCAGCTACGTCTCCGGTGTCGTCCTCCTCTTCGGCGGAACCCGCCTCTTCCGCGCCGCACTCTTTCCCATCTGCCTCATCCTCCTCGTCAACCCCGTCCCACACGTCTTCAACGTCTTCGTCGATCTCCCGCTCCAGCGCGCCTCCGCCCACGTCGCCCGCGCCTTCGCCCACGCTCTCGGCCAGCCGCTCACGCATGACCAAATGCGCCTCATGTTCACGCCAGACTTCGGTATGTTCATCGCCCCCGGCTGCAACGGCATCCGCGGCGCCATCACTATGGGCATCATCGCCCTCATCGTCGGTTACCTCGCGCGCTTCCGCCGGGCTCCCCACGCCGCGTTCGTCGTCGCCGCCGTCCTCCTCGGTTATCTCTTCAACTTCGTCCGCCTCTGCACCCTCGTCCTCTACTACATCGTTGCGCTTCGTCTCCCGCGCCTGCAGCCCCACGGCGAGATGGCCGACTACATCATCGGTGCGTTCCTCTTCCTCTTCGCCACATGGCTCCTTACCTATATCGTCCGCCACGGCGGAAACCTTACCCGCCCACCCCATGACGGCGCTCATCCCACCGAACACCTGTCCTCCCCACCGTCCCCTGAGCCGGGTGCCCCAGGTACGCGACAGCCTGATCGTCGTTTACCTGGGAATGCCGCTACGGAAGCTCCCCGTCCACTGCCATCGAGCTTGTACCTCCGCTTCACCGCCATGGCGCTCCTCATCCTCATCAGCACCATCTCAGCCGCCCGCGCCTACACCAGCGCAGCCAGGATCGCCCCCCAGGATGCCTCCGTCCTCGGCGCCTTCCCCGCCCACGTGGGCGGCTACACCCTGGCCCGCTCCTGGAACGAATACGTCACCGGTGGCCCCGTCATCTTTCAATGGGCCGACTACGCCCCGGCCGACGGCAGCCCCCACGTCGCCATCGGCATCTCGCCCGTCCTCGGCTCCCACGACACCCTCATCTGCCACTCCGCCCGCGGCGAAGATCCCATCTGGCACGCCGAGCTCCCCGTCGCCACCGCCGCCGGCCCCACCAGCTTCAGCGCCTCCTTCTTCGCCGACGGAGCCTCCCAGTACCTCGAAGCCACCACCCTCTGCCAGGGCAGCTCCTGCGGCGAGTACTCCAGCAACCGCCGCCACCTCGGCTTCGTCTACAGCCGCCCCAAAGCCTCCGCTCTCCTTTCCGGAGACCCCGAGCGCCCCATCCCCGTCATGCTCCGCGCCGAAACCGTCGACACCGCCCTCCCCGCCGATCTCGCCCGCCAGCAACTCACCGCCTCTACCCGCGCTTTCACCGCCGCCCTCAACCTCGACCTCCTCACCCGCCCCTACCGCCACTAAGCCAGAATCATGCTGGTATCCACTCCTGACCGCCGTCATCTCGACCGAACCCCCGAGAGACCCTGAGCTTGCCGAAGGGGAATCGAGGGGGCAGTGGAGGCACCCCATTCCGCTGTTGCTTATCCTCCGAGGCCCTTCGGACACCGATGTGGTTGCCCAAGCGAGGTGCTCGCAAAACCGCCGTCTCCGAATCCGACTCCGCATCTACCTCTAACCCACCTCTTCTGAGCGAGAGCATCATGGTCACGAGACAACGCATTTGCTTCTAGGTAGGCCAAGGCTTTAGCCTTGGCACCTCGGACCAGCAGAGAATCGGGCTTCAGCCCCTGGGGCATGCGTCCATTCATGCCGCCCCCTTCTTCGAGTGAGCAAACCGACCAAGCGAGTTGACCAAACCTTGCCCGACCTCCTGCTTCCAACCTCCGATCGAAAGCCACGCCGCTATCTGGCCGCCACCCTCCTCCCCCTCCTGCTCGCAGGCTGCGGCGGCACCATCTCCCGTTCCGTGGAGACACCCCCGCCACCCTCCGGCTACCCCGGCGTCGCCATCTCCGGCCAGGCTCTCGCCGGCTCTAAACCCCTCGCCGGCACTACCGTCCAGCTCTACGCCGCCGGCCGCACCGGCAACGGCTCCCCCGCCACCGCACTCTCCTCCGCTGCGACCACCGGCGCCACCGGCGCCTTCACCATCCCCGCCGGCTACATCTGCCCGACCCCCTCCTCGCAGCTCTACCTGGTTGCCAGAGGCGGAGCCGTCGCCCCCGCCCCAGCCAACGCCGCCATCGCCCTCACCGTCACCCTGGGCCGCTGCGACGCCGTCGCCTCGTCCTCCCGGTTCGTCGTCAACGAGCTCACCACCGCCGCCACCGCCTGGGCCCTCTCCCAATTCCTGGCGCCCGGCGGAAACATCGGCGCCACCGCCACCAACACCACCGGCCTCGCTAACGCCGCCGCCATCGCCCTCTCGCTCGCCGGAAACACTACCGGCGCCTCTCCCGGCCCCACCTTCCCCGCTAGCGGCGCCTCGCCCGCTCGCCGCGTCAACACCCTCGCCAATCTGCTCAACGCCTGCACCTCCTCCGCAGCCTCCTGCACGGAGCTCTTCTCCCTCACCACCACCTCCGCCCAGCCTGCCCCCACAGACACCCTCGCCGCCGCCCTCCATCTGGTCCGCAACCCCGGCACAAACGTCTCCGCCCTCTTTACCCTCGCCCAAACCTCCACCGCCTTCTCCCCCGCGCTCCCCTCCGTCCCCGCCGATTGGACCCTCCCGCTCACCTTCACCGGCGCCGGCATGAACGCCCCTGGGCCCCTCGCCCTCGACAGCAGCGGAAACCTCTGGGTCGCCAGCTACTTCGGCGTCGTCTCCCAGCTCTCCCCCATCGGCGCGCCCACCTTTCCGTCGGGCATCACCGGCTTCGGCCTCTCCCAGTCCTACGGCCTCGCCATCGACCTCTCCGACAACGTCTGGATCACCGACGAAAACAGCCCCGGCAACATCAACGGCGGCTTCGGCGCCGTCACCGTCCTCAACTCCAGCGGTCAGCCCCTCTCCGGCCCCACCGGCTTCTTCACCGGCGGCCTCAACTTCCCCGTCGCCGTCGCCATCGACCCCCACGGCGCCGCCTGGGTCGTCGACTACGGCAACTCGCACCTCACCCTGTTCAACCCCTCCGGCCAGCCCCTCTCCGGCCCCACCGGCTACTTCTCCAACCTCTTCGCCTTTCCCGTAGCCATCGCCATCGACGCCGCCGGCAACGCCTGGGTCGCCAACATGAGCGGCAGCAGCATCACCCGCGTCTCCCCCAATGGCCAGCAGTTCACTGACTTCAACTGCTGCGACGCCGCCTCCGGCCTCGCCCTCGATCCCGCCGGCAACATCTGGATCGCCAACTACCTCGGCGACAGCATCAGCGAAATCTCCACCACCGGTCAGCTCCTTTCCCCCGGCTACACCGGGGGCGGCCTCCTACACCCGCAAGGTATCGCCATCGACGGCGCCGGCGCCGTCTGGATCGCCAACTTCCGCGGCAACTCCATCACCGAGCTCGCCGGCGCAACCTCCGCCCACCCCGGCCAACCCCTCTCCCCCGCCATCGGCTGGGCCCCCACCCCCACCTCCCTCCAGCCCTTCGCCATTGCCATCGACGCCAGCGGCAATCTCTGGATCAGCAACTTCTCCAACAACAGCATCACGCAAATCGTCGGCCTCGCCACCCCCGTCAAAACACCCCTCTCCGCCCTTCCCAAGACGCCCTGACAACCGTCTTCGCCGCCGCAGACCCCACCACCCCGCACCACCTGTCAAGAACCCCGGTTGCGAGCACACCCAATAGCACCCATCATCTCGACCGAAGCCGCTTCCACCCTCCCCCCGTCCGTCGACTCCGCCCAAAACAAAGACCTCCGCTATACTTCGGCCAGCCCCGGAGCCGCCCGCCCATGCCCCCGAAATCTCTCATCCTCCTCTCACTCCTCACGGCCGTCGCCTGCCCAGCCCAGCAACCGCCGTCCACCGGCACCGTTACTGGCCGCGTCCTCTGCGCCGATACCCACCTCCCCGCCCGCATGGCCTCCGTCGTCCTTCAGCCCATCGTCGATCTCACCTCCCCCGTCCTCAAGCCCGACGGCAAAGACAGCAAGCCCGAACCCAACACCACCATCATCCAGACCTTCCTCGACGGCTCCTTCACCATCCCCGACGTCCGCCCCGGCAACTACTACGTCATCTCCGAAAAGCTCGGCTACCTCTCCCCCCTCGCCCAGCTCTCCCGCGACGACCTCAACCACCCCACCGAGGCCACCGCCAAACTCATGGCCACCCTCCTCACCCCCGTCTCCGTCGCCCCCAACCGCACCTCCACCGCCGAGGTCCATCTCATCAAGGGCGCCACCATCGCCGGCGTCATCCGCTTCGATGACGGCACCCCCGACTCAAGCGCCGGCATCTCCCTCCTTCACAAAGACAAGTCCGGCAAGTGGACCGGCTTCCGCACCAAACTCCTCGCCACTTCCTTTACCCCCAACACCACCGACGACCAGGGCCACTTCCGCATCACCGGCCTCCCCGCCGGCGAGTACCTCCTCAAAACCTCCCTCGAGCTCTCCGAAGTCATCGTCAACCACGTCTTCAACGAGAATGGTTCCTCGTCCCACAACACCCGCTACTCCCTCGATATCTACTCCGGCAACGCCATGCGCCAGCGCGACGCCAAACCCATCAAGGTCGCCGAAGGCGAGGAATCCACCCTCAACGACATCGAAGTCCCCCTCACCCGCCTCCACGCCATCTCCGGAACCGTCCTCGAAGGCGCCACCGGCCGCACCGTAAACGCCGCCACCCTCTCTATCCGCTACCCCGACGACGACACGGAGCTCGTCTCCACCAAGGTCGGCAAGGATGACAACGCCTTCCACTTCCTCTACGTCCCCGAAGGCGAATACACCCTCAAAGTCACCGACGCCCGCGACGTCACCCGCACCGAGATCCCCACCTGCCCAGACATCAAATCGGGGTGCATGCCGCCCACCCACACCGAAGAAAAAACCGTCCGCTCCTTCGGCCCCGCCGACCAGCCCCTTATCCTACACTCCGACATCACCGGCCTCACGGTCGCCGTCCCACCCAAACCCGCAAACTCCGCCAGCCCGGCAGCATCGCCCGCTCCGTAACCACTTCGGTTACATAATTCGGAACCGCTCCCGCATCAGCCGCTGAAACCGCGGCCGCCAGATCAGGTCGTACGCCAGCTCCTTCCCCGGAAACATCGCCAGCGCCGCCTTCCGGCTGTCCGCGATCATCTGCGACGCATCCTCCACTGTCAGCGTCCCATCCTGCGCGATCACCTGCATCACCATCGTCATCATCGTCTGCAGCCGCCGCACCAGCTTCTGCTCCTCCGCCCGCTCCTCCGCCGTCATCGCCGGCCGCTCCGCCGCGCCCAAAGACTCCTGCTCGCCCGTATCCTTCATAGACCCCCTCCCGCAATGCATAGGACCATCTATGAGACGTCCCACGGACGTCAAGGACTCTCTTCGACCCTCCCCCCGCAAACCTCCTCCGCACCAACCCGGATACCTCACCCACACTCACCGCGCGCACAAAACAGAACCAGGCCCCCGAAGGGACCTGGCGTGTCTTTCTCAGCCCTGCTCGTCTCTCTCGACTGCCTAAACGGCCAGACGCCGTCGCACCGCACCCGCCACTCCGAGGACACCCGTCCCCAGCAACAGCAGGCTCCCCGGCTCCGGAGTCTGTGCCAATTGGATCTGCCCGCGTATTTCGCCACCGGGGTGGAGCGAGTCGTGGATATTCGCATACGCCTGGCCACTGTTCAGCCCCGCGATCAGCGAAGCCTCGCCCGCGCTGCCCAGCGTCGTCAGGTCGAACGTGTTCGTATACGTCCCCGACGTCACGGTGGGAAAGTCCGTAAACGGCACAATCACCGGTGCGTTCGTACCCGGAAGGGAGCAACAGTGGATGTGCGCCGCTGCCGCGGGGGCAGTCAAACCGGTAAACGTCTCAAACACCGTCAGCAGATCTCCCGAAAGCGAGAACGTCGCGGATCCGGTCGCAGGGGTCAAAACCGGCGGAACTTCATTCGAACCCGACAAATTCGCAGTGTAAAGAATTGGGGCCGCGCTACCCCGGGCAATCAACACGCCCGTCAGCAACGCGATGGAACACAAAAACCGCTTCGTCGTCATAAGTTTTCTCCCGGGGAGGCAGCTCATCTGATGTGCAAGCGAATAAACGAGGTTGTCATCTGCCGCCTCTTAATTTCTCGCCAAGCCAAAGGCGGGGGCCCCATTCATCGCAGTCCCACCGCGATGTGGGTTGCCGCCACCAACACCCCGAAACCACACGCATCACTCCTCCCCCACCACCTCCCGAATCCCCCCATCCCGCCCAATCAAAAACGTCGTCAACCCAAACTCATCCGTCCGGTACAGCCGCGTCCCCGCCCCCGCCACCCGCCCAATCACCTCACCCCGCGGATGCCCAAACGTGTTCCCCTTACCCACGGACACCACCGCATCCTTGGGTGCCGCCGCCCCCAGAAAATCCTCCGTCGTCGAGCTCCGGCTCCCATGATGCCCCACCTTCAGCAGTGTCACCGGCCTCACCCCCCCCCCCCCCCCCCAACCCCCCCCGCGCGGGG